>Ga0163153_10000038_pt1 | contig 216457 bp, 191 predicted proteins | sample OliLakLV19MP6IB1_FD_148629 | JGI IMG/M metagenome (GOLD analysis project Ga0163153, IMG submission 148629) | Freshwater microbial mat bacterial communities from Lake Vanda, McMurdo Dry Valleys, Antarctica - Oligotrophic Lake LV.19.MP6.IB-1 | ecosystem: Environmental > Aquatic > Freshwater >... | reverse complement strand
CCGCGAAGCGGGACGAAAAAAAATTTGAAGCACAAACTAAACAGGCAATGGCAAAATACGATGAGTTACCGGTTTACAAAGCGAGTTATGATTTGCTGCTGGCGATATTTCAGTTCACAAAAAATTTATGGCGCCACTTATGGAAAATTATACAACTGGTATGCAGTGAACACGGGAAGCCTCTGTCCTGCGGGATGGCACATCCCTACGGATGCCGAGTGGCAAACTTTGGTTGTTGAACTTGGCGGTGATACGGAAGCGGGTGGAGCAATGAAGGCTACTACGTTATGGAATAGCCCTAACACTGGCGCCACTAATAGCAGCGGTTTCTCAGGTCTTCCGGGTGGTAACCGTAGCTACGATGGTTTTTTCTACAATGTTGGCTACAGCGGTTACTGGTGGAGTTCTACGGAGAACGGTGCCAGCGCTGCCTGGAGCCGCTACTTGGGTTACGACTATGGCAATGCTTACAGGGACTACAACAGTAAGGCAGATGGTTTTTCCTGCCGTTGCCTCAGGGATTAATTTATTTTATTTATTTGAAGAGGGGAGCGATACCATCCCTTTGAGGGTTAGCATAGCTGAAGTCGCTGAGTGACCGCTTCCATCGCTTGGAGGGCGGGAAGCGGTGAAGGATAATATTCAACCGATTCTCTTTATATTTTACCTGAAGAAAATCGTTGATTGAAAAGCGTAAAGCCCGCCCGCGTAAGCCTGTAAAAATTTGCGCTATTTTTACTTTATTATGAAACAAGTGATTTTAGAAATTCCGGAAAACCAGTATGATTTTTTTGAAAAGTTGATGAAGCAGCTTGGCTTTGTAAAGTCAAAGAGCAGGAAAAAAAGCGCTGATTGGATTTATGCCAGCGTTGAGCGGGGAATAAAAGAAGTGAAAATGATGCGAAGCGGAAAGTTGCCGAAAAAGCCGATTCAAAAGTTGCTTCCTGAAATTTGATATTTACTACACCCCCGAATTTGAAAAGCAACTTAAACGATTAAAGAAGAAGTACCTTTCTCTTCCAAAGGATATAAAGCGGTTAACTGAACAGTTACAGGATAATCCGGTGATGGGAACTTCCCTCGGTAACAATTGCTATAAGATTCGGTTAGCAATTTCATCAAAAGGCAGAGGTAAATCGGGAGGAGCAAGAATCATTACTTGCGTTATCATAGCGGAAAATGAAATTTACCTTGCGGATATCTACGACAAGTCGGAACAAGAAAATATTTCAGAAGAACTCCTCGTTGTGTCAAGTCTTCCGCGGGGAGACTTGGCACGAAGGATAGTGGGAGGTCTTTCGACCTCCCGGCATTACAAAAGTCTTGCCTTTACATTACAATCGAATTAAATCCCGTAGGGATGTTCTCACCGCCCTCGCTCGCGTCACGCGAGTGAGCGTTCCCAAGGCATCCTGCCTATTAGATAATGGAGGTTGAAGGATGCCGGAGGCACAGGAAATGTTCACTCGCGGGACGCGAGCGAAGGTGAGAGGAAACGGAATACCTGCTGAAAACAAAAGCGAATAAGAAACATTTGCTCAAGTCTGTGAACGATATCAACAAGAATAAAAATCTCAAAACGCTTGATGTCAGCAAGCTTAAGGAATTGGTGAAGTGAGAACGGTGCGCATCCATCCGGAAGCTTTTGAACAGCTTACCTTTTGGATTAAGGCTGACATGAAAACCGTCCGAAAAATTATCGAACTGATTGATGACGTTCAGAAATCTCCCTTTCAGGCTTAGGCAAACCGGAACCTTTGAAATATGAATTGAAAGGGTTTTGGAGCAGAAGAATCAACGAAGAGCATCGCTTGGTTTACAAAGTGACAGATACTGAAATCAGAATAGCATCCTGTCGCTATCATTACTGAAATCCCGTATTTCATTTTAACAGGTTGGGGAAATTTTCTTATCCCTTCACATACCCTGCCTGCCGCAAGAATTGAGGCGTTGCTTCGAGCTTGAGCTTTCTTGTGGCTCCTATTGTTTTCGATTTTCAATTTAACCGTGTTCCCTCAGGTCTTCCTTGATGCTCTTGAGCCAAGCCAGACTTGGAAGCGAGATGAATGGACATTCACTCAAGGAATTTCGGGGTATCTATATAGAATTCATTAGATTTGCCTTATGGAAACATTATTGATACATCCCCAAAATTCAGAACAGTTGCAGGCGATAAAGGCTGTATTAAAAGCTTTGAAAGTAGGTTTTGAATCAACCAAGGAAAGCCCGTATAACAAGGCTTTTGTCGAGAAGATAAAACAAAGCAAAAAACAGTTTCAAGCCGGAAACAGCAGAAAGGTTTCATTAGATGAGATATGGAAATAGAGTTCACGGCAACCGCAGCTGCCGATTTGGCTCATTGGAAGAAAAGCGGCAACACATCCGTTTTGAAAAAAATTCGCCAGTTACTCGAATCCATCCTTGAATCCCCGTTTACCAGAATCGGAAAACCGGAATCTCTGAAATTCAACCTCAACGGATACTGGTCGCGCAGAATTACAAAAGCAGACAGATTAATTTATGAGGTAGCAGCTCAAAAAGTTATTGTTCATAGTTTAAGGGGACACTATGATTAAGAATGGCGGATCTTCACATACACCACCCATTTCTCCTTAAAATATTCTTCTTCAAAAAAATCATTGATGGGAAAGAGTCGCGGGGGATGATCCAGCGCATCCAATTCATCAGTGAGGTCACCGCCCTTGAGCACAAGCAATCCATTTTTTAAATCATTGAATTGCTCTTTGCTGATTTTATTCTGCGACCAGATGTAAAGCGTTTTCAAATAGCTCACCGCTCTTGAAACCACAAAATGATATTGCCCGGAAATTTCTTCAACGCGCTTCCATTCTGCTGTGACATTTTTTAAATGCAAGGCATCTCTCACTTCTTCCACTACTCGGATTTTCTTTTTGATCGAATCTACCAAATGAAACTGAACATCTGGAAAAAGGATTGCCAGCGGAATGCCAGGAAAACCGCCACCGGTGCCGATGTCAAGCACCTTTGTGCCGGGCTTGAATTGCATCACTTTTGCGATGCTTGATGAATGCAGCACATGATGCAAATACAACTGCTCAATGTCTTTGCGTGAAATGACATTGATTTTTGAATTCCACTCTGTGTAAAGCGCAAGCAGTTGCTTAAACTGATTTAGTTGCGCGGGAGAAAGGTGAGGGAAATATTTTTCGATTAATTCCATCTGTTCTACTCGTGAACAATGATCTCCGCAACCGTGATTTCAATAAGCGCATTTTTCTGTAGGAAGTCTATCAGCTTCACCCAGTTTCGTTCAAAGAGAGAAAGCAGTTGGTTGTTTTCAATGTTGCCCGTTCTTTCAATCAGCAGGCGTGGCGGAGATTTTTTCAAAAGATGCGTGTTAAGGAAATCTTCGTCTTTTGAAATTACAATGCGCTGTTCTGTTTCGGCAATTTTTATGACTTCTGAATCGGGAGTACGGTTTCCATTTGGCAAATCAAGCGTATGCACGGAATCACAACCTTTTCTAATCAGAAATTCTGAAAGCCTGCGTGGAAGTTGCGCGTCAACAATGAACTTCACGATACGATTCTGTAAATACTTTTGAGTTGCGTGAGCTTTGTAGCATATTCAAGGCAAGCGAGCAAATCCTTTTTTTCAAGGTCGGGATAATCCGCCAGAATTTCTTCGTGCGACATTCCAGCCGCAAGTAACTCCAGAATATTTTCCACCGGATAGCGTAATCCGCGCACCGTTGGCTTGCCATGACAGATGTCAGGATGAATGGTGATACGCCTGATTAATTCTTCCATACAACAAAGCTAAAGAGAAAAAGCAGAAGTCATTAAATCTTCTCAATGCTTCCTTCCAACAACTTGCAGAGTAATTCTTTCGCTCTGAAAAGTTGCGCTTTTACTGTTCCGAGGGGAATGTTGAGTTCTTCAGCAATTTCCTCGTAAGAATATTCTTCATAGTAGCGGAGCTTAATGAGGAATTTGTATTTCTCATCCAGCTTTTCAATCATGCCGCGCACAGAAATAGCGCGCTGATTTTTAATGAATTTCTCTTCCGGATTCAGCACCTCTGCTTTGAAGTCAATGTAAAGGTCATCGCCTTTATCATTTTCAACCGGCTGGTCAATCGAAGTAGTTTGTAATTTTTTTTTGCGGATAAAATCAATGCAATTGTTTGTTGCAATCTTGAACAGCCACGTGCTGAATGCATACTTCGTGTCGTAGCTCTCCAACTTGTTGAATGCCTTGCCAAAAGATTCAATTGTGATGTCTTCCGCATCGGAAGGGTTATGCACCATTTTCAGCACCATGAAATAGATGCTGTCTTTGTAGCGTGCCATCAGCTTTTTGAATGCGCCTTGGTCTTTCTTTTTCACAGCAAGTTTTACAAGCTGCAAATCTTCCTTCGCCCTTTCGGATGTCATGCGTGTTTTTACTTCCATGTTTTTGTTTTAAAGAGTGAAAGACCGCCCAATGTTAGGAAAAACGCTGACATGCACAGGTCAAAGACCGGTGTGAATATCCAAAGATTATGGACATTCAATTTACGCATCGCCTTTCCATACAGGAGAGTCTGTAAAATATTTTTGATGATGAAAATCGAAAGTGTTGGCAGCAGCATAAACCCGTTCATCAATAGCGCAATCGCTGTGACATTAAATAAAATTTGAGAGCCGTAGAGTGTTCCTAAAACGAGTTGATGTTGGGATTGATAATGAAACCCAGTAGAATAATGTCTTCTCTTTTGGTGAATGAATGCGCGGAGCGATTCAGGAGAAACCGTGAGGACGTGGGCGTTTGGGTGAATCATCAGGGTTGTGTTGCGACCGGTTGCAATTCTGTTCACCGTCAAATCATCATCCCCTGAAATCAAGCCGCTATGGTGTTCGAGCGCTCCGATAGTTCTTGTTACGGAGGTACGGTATAAAAGGTTTCGCCCAACGCCCATGTAAGGCATTTTTAAAAGTGTAAACGATAAATAATAAAGGGCAGTAAGAAAGTTTTCATAGCGGATAAAGCGGTTTAGGAACACGTTTGAAAATTGCCTCACCCCGCCCCTCTCCAAAGGAGAGGGAGTCCCGACAGCATCATAAGTATGTTTGTTCTCCGGAAACAATGGTGAAAAGCCAAGAACAATTTCAATTTCATTTTTAGAAGTATCAGAACTGGGTAATGAACTTTGGACTTCCCTCTCCTTTGGAGGGGGGGCGGGGGTGAGGCTTGCCATCAGTTTTATCCATTGATTAGAAGCAGGCTTGCAATCTGCATCGGTCAGCAAAACGAGTTCGTAACGCGCTGCTTCAATTCCTTTTTTCAACGCGCTTCTCTTTCCTAAAAGATTTTTTTCTGAAGAATGATTTTCAATTACCCGCAATCGCGCATCTTGTTTTGAAAAATCTTCCAACCATTGCTGCGTGTCATCCGTTGAGCCGTCATTTACAATCAGCACTTCAAATTCAGGATAATCTTGTTCGAGAATCGCTGGCAGAAATTTTTTCAAATTCTCTAACTCATTTTTCGCGCAAATGATAACCGAAACCGGAGCATGATTCGGTAATTCGGTGATTCGATGATTCGGTGTATGAGTGATATGTTGCTGCGATGGTTCTAAAGTCCCCCTTGCGTGTGAGCCTTCTTGTGTTGGCGAAGGGGGATGCGCAGGCTTTGTGCGTTGGAGGGGGGTTGAATCTTTGGAATCGTAAAACGATAGTCTCGAAAAAACAAACAGATAAAAACCAAGCAGCGCGATGAAAGAAACAATGAAAATGAAAAATACGATTATCAAGAGTGCGCAGTTATCTTTGCTGCCGTCAAAAATACGCCTCGCATTTCTTTCAATGTGATACTGCTCTCCCTCCCCTCTCCTTTTGGAGAGAGGGCGGGGGTGAGGCTTACAGCATGAAATTCACCATCACTTCAAACGATACTCAAACAAAAGCCCGCACCGGTGTTATTGAAACTGCGCACGGCAGTTTCACAACTCCAATGTTCATGCCCGTAGGCACGGCAGGCAGCGTGAAAGCGGTTCACTTTGCCGAATTGGAAAATGAAATCCACAGCGAAATCATTCTTTCAAATACTTATCATCTTTTTTTGCGCCCCGGATTAACTATTCTGCAACAAGCCGGTGGGCTGCATAAGTTTATCGGATGGAAGAAGCCTATCCTCACTGACAGTGGCGGTTATCAGGTTTATTCACTTGCAGAGAAAAGAAAAATTACTGAGGAAGGTGTCCGCTTTCAATCGCATATTGACGGCTCCACGCATTTTTTCTCGCCTGAAAACGTCATGGATATTCAGCGCGTGATTGGCGCTGACATCATCATGGCGTTTGATGAATGTACTCCCTATCCCTGCGAATATGACTATGCGAAAAAATCTATGGAGATGACGCATCGCTGGCTGAAGCGGTGCAAAGAGCAGTTTCAAAAAACAACGGGAGTGTATGATTATGAGCAAACACTTTTCCCCATCGTGCAGGGAAGCGTGTATGGCGATTTAAGAAAAATATCTGCGCAGACAATTGCAGAAGCTGATTGTGAAGCCAATGCTATCGGAGGTTTATCTGTAGGCGAGCCCGCGGAGATGATGTATGAAATGACAGAAGCTGTCTGCGCTATTTTACCTGCGCACAAGCCACGCTATTTGATGGGAGTGGGCACGCCTGCAAATATTTTGGAGTCAATTGCTTTTGGCGTGGATATGTTTGACTGCGTAATGCCTACGCGCAACGGGCGCAATGGAATGCTGTTTACCAAAAGCGGCATCATCAACATCCGCAATAAGAAATGGGAAAATGATTTCAGCGCGATTGATGCGGAGAGCGAAGCATCAGTTGTCCGCACACACTCAAAAGCATACTTGCGCCATTTGTTTGTAGCAGATGAAATTCTTGCCTTGCAGATTGCGAGCATCAACAACCTGAGCCTTTATCTCTGGCTCGTGAAAGAAGCGCAGCGAAAAATAAAAGAAGGTGTTTTCCCTGAATGGAAAAACAGCATGGTGAAGCAGTTGATGCAGCGGTTATAAGATTTTCAATCTCAACTTGGCGAGCGCTCTACTTGAACTATGTAATATTTTGACGCCCCCCGCCAGGGAAATGCTCTATAGCGTTTCACGTAATGCAGATTTACGCGCTCACCGCTTAGCGCAACAGCTTCTAAATCTTTGATGATTGCCTCTTTGCTGTTTTCCACCGAAAAATCAAACGTCTCTGCGATTGGGCTTGCACCTTTCAGCGAGCCAAATGCTTCCATGCTGAGTTGTCCTTCATAAGTTTTAAATACTACGCCCTGCTTACTGATGCGCAATATCTTACCTGCCCGCACTCCTTCATCATACACTCCCCAATAGAGAAAGCTAAGTACGGCAATGCCGATGAGCAGCAGGCTGCCTAAAACAATCATTGTAATCTTCTTCGTTGTCTTTGCTACCTTTTGTCCGAACGAAGGTTTTTCGATATTCATTTGAAATTTTTTAGAAAGATAAAAACAAAATAGCAACTTCTGAAAAAGAAGAAATCAAGACGTTCATTGTTTTAAACTATAAACCAAAGTTTTAATGACATTTAGCGGCACCAACATCAGTTGTGTTGATTTGGGGACTCAGATAAGGAATGCCCAAATTCAATCCCCGGATGATAAACAGACACGCAAAAAGAATAAACATTGCCGGGGTGAGTTTCCTAAACAGGTTCCGTGTTTTAATGCTGAGAATACTGCCCAGCATTGAAGTGGCGAACATCAGAGGAAATGTTCCAAAGCCAAACAGCGCCATGTAAAGCGCGCCATTAATGACAGTTCCTGTGGTGATGGCTCCTACTAATCCAACGTAAACAAAACCGCATGGAAGAAAACCATTTAGCGCCCCGATAAAGAAAAGTGAACTCTGCTTGTTCACCTTCAGAAGTTTCCCCAACTTGCTTTTTATGAAACCGTTGAATTTTACGAAGAAAGGTATTGTAATGAAATTGCTTTCTAAGTTGATGGAGAAAAACGCCATTGCCAACAGCAATACTCCGAGCGTGATGGAAATCGCTTGTTGAAAACCTGCAAGCGCAAAGGCTTTTCCAAACAAGCCGAACACTGCGCCTAACATGGCATAAGTAAAAATTCTTCCGAGGTTATAGAGTATCCTGCTGAAAGTTATTTGGAAACCTGAGTTGAAATTAGTTGGCAGCGCAAGCGCGATGGGTCCGCACATTCCCACGCAATGGAAACTTCCGGCTAAACCAATTATAAATGCTGTCCACAAATATTCGGTTTGAATCATTGAATCACCAATGTTTTTTCATCAAAGTATGCTGTATCGCCCGAAGTCCAATCCACCTGTACGCGCCAGAGTCCTTTTTGCAAGGATGCAAAAGAAACATCCTGCTGATTTTCTGCATTGGGTTGAAGGACAACTTTTAAATCCTGTTTAGAATCAGAAGGGCGATAAAACAAAATCGTTCCATTTATGGGTGTTTTGTTTTTCGGAAAGGAAAAACGCGCTTTGTTTTCAGCTTGTGAAAATTCAATGCTAAGTTTTTCCGAAAGGGCAGCGCTGTTTTTCTGCTTGTCAATCTGCTGCTGGTATTGAATTTCCTGTTTGTAATAATCTTTCGTTACTAAGCTGAAATCTTCCGAATGTGATTTGAAAACCAAAAACAACATGAATGCCACGAACGAGCAGTATAAAATGGCAACGCGATAACCCCAGCTTATTTTCATAATCGTCAATTAAATGGTCCTGAAAAATTCGTTTTGATTTCGTCTATCAGTTTTTCTCCGCTGTACACCTCGATGATTAATTCTGTTTTTCGTCCTTCCAATTTTTCTTTTGGCAATTCAACGAAGAAAGAGGTTTTTGCCATTCCCTGCCCGCGCACGATGAATTCATTTCCAACCATGCGCAGCACGCCTTCCGGTGATTTTAATTTCAGTTGAATCGGAATCATTTTGATTGTTTTATTCACCACTTCAATATTGTACAGGTTCGAGATTTTATTTCCTTCCACTTCCTGATAAAGCATTCCTGGTTGTCGCAGAATTGTGGTTTCCACGTCAGCGCGGCTGCCGAGTGAAAATCCCAACACCGCAATTAATAAAGTCAATACCATTGAATAGGCAATAATGCGGGGAGTGATTTTGAATTTTCTTTTGTTTGAAATGCCGTTATAAGAATCATAGCGAATCAAATTTTTCGGGAGACTCACTTTTTCCATAATCTCGTTGCAGGCATCAATACACGCAGTGCAGTTCACGCATTCCAATTGCGTTCCGTTACGAATATCAATTCCCGTAGGGCACACGCGCACACATAAACCGCAATCAATACAATCGCCATGCGTTCTTGTCTCTTCTTTTTTCATCTTTCCTCTCGTTTCCCCGCGCACAAAATCATACGCAACCACGATAGAATCTTTATCCAATAAAACACCTTGCAAGCGCCCATACGGACAAACAACCAAACAAAGTTGTTCTCTGAAAAAAGCAAAGTTCAAATAGAAAACTCCGGAGAACGCCAGCGCTGAAAGGAAGCCCGCCCAGTTTGCTGAAGGAGGACTTGTAACGATTTGAAAAAGTTCATCAATGCCGATGATATAGGCGAGAAACGTATTTCCAATCAAAAAGGCAATCCCGAAAAAGAGGAGATGCTTTGCAGATTTTTTCAAAGCTTTCTTCTGCGTAAGGGGAGCATTGTTCAATGCGCGTTGCTGGCTCGCATCTCCTTCAATCCAATATTCAATCTTGCGGAAAACCATTTCGAGAAATATCGTCTGCGGGCAAGCCCAGCCGCAAAACACTCTGCCAAACACTACGGTGAACAATACGATGAATATGATAAACGTGAGCATCGCCAACCCGAACAGAAAGAAATCCTGAGGCCAGAAGGTTAATCCAAATACAATAAATTTTCTCTCTAAAACATTGAACAACAAAAGCGGTTGCCCATGCACTTTGATAAAAGGAGCGCCAAATAAAAATGCTAAAAGAAAAAAACTGACGATTGTTCGGGAATTGTAAAGTTTCCCTTTGGGCTTTTGAGGATAAATCCACGCGCGATGCCCTTTTTCATCTATCGTGGAAAGTTTATCTCTGAAGGAAGTTTCTGATTTCGCGTCTGTGTTCATTGCAGGTTTGGTTGTCGGTTCCTAAAGGGGCGTCCCTTCGGGAACATATTTTTCTCCCTCCGGTTCCTTTGCATTCGGAGGGTTTGTTCCCTGAAGTAATAAAACATAACTGGATACTTCCTGCATTTGCTTTGGACTTATCTGGTCTTGCCATGAAATCATTGCCTTGCCCTGCACTCCATATTTTATAGTTTTGAAAATATCCTTGATGTTGCCTCCGTGAATCCAATATTCATCCGTGAGGTTTGGTCCAAGTGTCGCCTTTCCTTCACCCAACGTGCCATGACAGGCAACGCACAAGCTTTCAAAAGTTTTACTGCCGTTTTCTAAATCAGACTTATCCGTCATCGCCACCACGGAAGTTTCGTCTACAAGGTTTGCCGCTTTTGCTAAGAATGCTCCCTTTTGAATTGTCGCTTCCGCCATCTCCTGATTGTATTCATCAATAGAAAGAGGGGCGCTTCCGCTAATGTGATAGCGATAGAGATATACAACAGCAAATACCATCGAGAGATAAAACATGTATTTCCACCAGGGAGGCAAACTGTTATCCAATTCGCGGATGCCGTCATACTGATGAGCAAATTCAATTTCCTTTTCTCTTTCGATAGGCACTGACTCATTCAAACTTTGCCCAACGGATTTAAATAACCGGGAAATAAAACTTTCCTGTACTCCGCTCTGGTCATTATTCTGCTCGCTCGTTAGTTTGATGAAGCCAAATACCAAAATCAAGACAACTGCGAGCAAAAACATTACAACGACAGCAAGGCTCCAGACAAGGTAATCCAACAGTGCGGGAGTTGTTGCAGCCGGAGCAACTTCTTGAGAGAAGACTGCGGTGTGAACAAACAAAGCGAGTGAAAGCAACGAAAATATTTTTTTAAACATGGTTCAATGAGTTTTTTCCTTGTCATTAATAGTTGCAGTTTGCGCGTTTTCAGTTCTGCTTAAATCAAGCGGGAGCGCTGAGAGCTGCGTCATCAAAGACTTGTCAGAGCGCCACACCTGAAAAAGCAGGAAGGTGAAAAAGCAAAAGAAGATCACGAAAGAAATAATCGGAAAGATTTCAATCGAATCAATCGAGCTTAGAGCTTCTTTATACATGATGCAGTAATTTATTTTTCAGTTTTAATATCAGTGCCTAATCTCTGGAGGTAAGCAATCAGCGCGATGATTTCCCTGTCGCTGCTGATTTCAATTTTATCCACCTTCAGCCGCGCAGCCACTTCATCGGCTTGTTTCGCAAGGTCATCATTTGCGGTTGCGGAATATCCTTCCGGATAGGGAACTCCCAATGTTTGCATCGCGCGGATTTTTGCAGCAGTGCCTCTTGTATTCAGTTTATTGGCATGCAGCCACGGATAACTTGGCATCAGCGTGCCGGGCGACATGCCGCTTGGGTCAAGCATGTGATTGAAATGCCATGCATCGGAATACTTTCCTCCTACGCGATGTAAATCAGGTCCGGTTCTTTTGCTTCCCCATTGGAAAGGATGGTCATACACAAACTCGCCTGCTTTTGAATATTCGCCATAGCGCTCTGTTTCCGAGCGGAACGGACGCACCATTTGCGAATGGCAGGTGTAACAGCCTTCCCTGATGTAAATATCTCTTCCCTCCAATTCAAGCGGAGTGTATGGCTTCACGGAGGCAATGGTTGGAATATTTGATTCAACCATGAACGTAGGAATCATTTCAACAAGCCCGCCAATTAAAATCAGCACGAGCGAAGCCACCAACATCTGAATCGGTCTTCTTTCAATCCATCTGTGCCAATATCCGTCAGAATGAACATGTGTTTTGTCCAAAGCCGGTGCTTCTGCCGATTCGTTTGCGACAAAAGAACCAGCCTTAATTGTCTTAATGAGATTGTAAACCAAAATCAATGCGCCTATCAAATAAAGCGTTCCTCCCAATGCGCGCAGTTGATACATAGGAACAATCTGCACTACGGTTTCAAGAAAGTTGGGATACTTGAGAAAACCGTCTTCCGTGAATTGCTTCCACATGAGGCTTTGCGTGAATCCGCCCCAATACAAAGGAATTACATAGAATAAAATTCCGAGCGTGCCAATCCAGAAATGAATATTGGCGAGTTTCTTTGAGTATAAAGAAGTGTTGAAAATCTTTGGAATAAGCCAATAAAGAATTCCAAAGGTGAGGAAGCCGTTCCAGCCTAATGCCCCGATGTGTACGTGCGCAATCGTCCAGTCTGTATAGTGGCTGATGGCGTTCACGCTTTTGAGTGACATCATCGGTCCTTCAAACGTGGACATGCCGTAAGCAGTTATCGCAACGACAAGAAATTTCAATTCAGGTTCACTCCTTACTTTATCCCACGCGCCTCTCAGCGTAAGCAAGCCGTTTATCATACCGCCCCACGAGGGCGCAAGAAGCATGATAGAGAATACAGTTCCGAGCGATTGCGCCCAGTCGGGAAGCGCGGTGTAGAGCAAATGGTGAGGACCTGCCCAAATGTAAAGAAACACTAATGCCCAAAAATGGATGATGGATAATTTGTAAGAGTAAACAGGGCGGTTGGCGATTTTCGGAATGAAGTAATACATCAAGCCGAGGTAAGGCGTGGTGAGAAAGAACGCAACCGCATTGTGCCCATACCACCACTGCACTAAGGCGTCCTGCACTCCGGCAAATATTGAATAGCTCTTCGTAAAGCTCACCGGAATTGCAAGTGAATTCACCACGTGCAAAACAGTAACGGTTATCCAGGTGGCGATGTAAAACCAGATTGCCACATAGAGATGTTGTTCTCTTCTTTTTAAAATTGTGCCGAACAAATTAATGCCGAACACAATCCAAATCAACGCGACAGCAATGTCGAGAGGCCATTCTAATTCGGCATATTCTTTTCCTGCGGTGATGCCCAGCGGAAAAGAAATTGCGGCTCCCAAGATAATGAGCTGCCATCCCCAGAAATGAATTTTACTCAGCACATCGCTGAACATTCGCGCTTTCAGCAACCGTTGCAGCGAGTAATAAACACCCATGAAAATGCCGTTGCCGACAAAAGCGAAAATCACTGCGTTGGTGTGCAGCGGACGAATTCTGCCAAAGGTTAAGTAGGGAATTTCAAAGTTGAATAGGGGAGAAGTGAGTTGAAGCGCTGCTATCAATCCCACCGTCATGCCTACTACGCCCCAAAGAATGGTCGCGTAGGCGAAATCTCTTACGATGGTATTGTCGTAATCAAATTTTTCAATGTTTCCGCACATGGTTTTATATCGGTTTGTTTTTTGGAAAATGCTGGAACCGCAGAGGACACAGGGGATTGCGTAGAGGGAATTGAGGAAAATGGAGTTTCCCTCTCTTTTCTCTCTGCGTTTGTATTTTCCTCCACGTTCCTCAGCGGTTTCTGTATTTGATTGGTGTTGTAAATCTTATCCTCAAAGAGCATCCTGATGGATGGCGTATAGGTGTCGTCAAATTGCCCGCTTCTGATTGCCCAGATAAATGCAACAAGGAATCCCATCGCTACGATAAGGCTCACTATCAGCAATACAAACAGGACGCTCATGCGCGGGCAAAGTTTAGAATTGGCTTCTCCAATTGAGATGATTATGATTTCTGTCGTTGGTGACTTTTATCATTTAAATTTTCAGCTTGATTTTTTTTGCTAACAAAGTAGTGGAAGCAATGCCAAATGCAGTCACTGTAATCGAACTCAAAGGCATCAATATCGCTGCGACAATCGGTGTAAACATTCCCTGCACTGCAAACGACAGCGCGAAAACATTATAGAGCAATGAAATACCCAGCGCTATCTTCAGCAGCGTCATGCTTCCTTTTGCAAAACGGATAAGTTTTGGAAGCTCATTAAAAGCTTTGGCATCAAGAATTGCATCGCAGGAAGGGGAGAAGTTGTTCACGTTTTCCGTGATGCTGATTCCTGTGCTGCTTTGTTTCAATGCGCCCGCATCATTCAGCCCATCTCCAATCATCAGCACTTTCTTTCCGTGGTTTTCCAAAAAGCCGATGAACGATAATTTATCCCGGGGGCTTTGGTTGAAGTGCAGATTGTTTTCGTTGAAATACGTTTTCAAAAATTCTTTTTCCCCTTCGCTGTCACCCGTTATCAGCGAGATTTTATAATCGGCTTCCAAATCTTTTATCACCTCTCCCAATCCTTCGCGGTAATGATTGTTAAAATCAAAATACCCTTTTACTTGTCCGTTGATGGAAAGCCAGGAGCGTGTGCCAGTGGCTTCAGTCTCTTTTCGCACATGCAAGCCTTTCACAAAACTTTCAGAGCCGAGCATGATTTTATTATTTTCAAAAACACCTTCAATTCCTTTCCCGCTGTATTCTTTAAAAGATTCAATCGGAAGTAACTCTGTTTTCTCCAGCGAATCATAAATCTGCCTGCTCAAAGGATGCGATGAATGATACACCAGCGAGCGCGCCAACTGAATTTCTGATGGAGTCAACTCACCGACAAAATGCGCTTTCTGATGTTGCGCGTTGGTGAGTGTTCCGGTTTTATCAAAAACCACTTCATCCGTTTGCGCAAGGCTTTCAATCACCGAAGTGTCTTTTAAATAAAAGCTGTTCTTTCCGAGAATGCGTAGCGCATTGCCCAGCGTGAAAGGCGTTGCAAGCGCGAGCGCGCAGGCGCACACCACAATGAGCACCGAGGTGAATACATTAATCGCAATGCTGCTGTCCACCACGAGCCAATACGCTCCTGCTGCTACCGCTACCGATAATGCGGCAGGCGTAAAATACCTGCTGAATTTATTGATGAGCGAAGCAAACTTGCGTTGGTGTTCTTTTGCAAATACTTCCTGATTCCACAGTTGTGTGAGATAACTCTGCGAAGTGTTTTTCAGCACGCGAATTTCTATTGCTCCTCCTACTTGTCTTCCGCCAGCGAAAATCTTTTCGCCTGTATTGATTTTTGTTGAGTTCGATTCGCCCGTCACGAAGCTATAGTCCATCTGTCCTTCACCTTTTAGCAATTCTGCGTCAGCGGGTACGAGTTCTCCATTGCGAATCAGCAGCACATCGCTAATCTTGATTTCATTTAAAGGAATGCTCACTTCTTTATCATTCTCTTTGCGCGTTGCCGCTACGGGAAAGTAGGATTTGTAATCCCTGTCGAACGAAAGGCTGTCGTAGGTTTTATTCTGAAACCATTTTCCTATTAATAAAAAGAAAACCAAGCCCGCCATTGAGTCAAAATATCCGGCTCCTGTTTGCGTAAGTATTTCATACGCGCTGCGCGAAAAGAGCACGAAGATTCCCAGCGCAACAGGCACGTTGATGTCAAGCATACGCGCGCGCAATCCGCTGAAAGCAGCTTTGAAATAATACGAGCTGCAATAAAAAAACACCGGCAGCGCGAGCAGCAGATTCAGGTAAGAAAAGAAGCGTGAGAACGCAGGCTCGATGTAGCGGTCGAACGAAAGATATTCGGGAAAACTCAGCAGCATGATGTTGCCGAAGCAAAAGCCCGCGATGCCCAACTGATAATAAAATCCTTTCGAGGCTTTCTTTTCCGTTTTCCCTTCGAGGCTTTGCAGGTTGATTTCCGGCTCGTAGCCGATGGATGCCAGCAGTTCCACCACGCTGCGCAGAGACAACTCGTTTGAAAACGCGAGCGCTGCTTCTCTCTTCAAAAAATTCACCTTCACGCTGGTGATGCCAGGTTTCAGACGGTAAAGATTTTCCAGCAACCAGATGCACGATGCGCAATGAATCTGCGGAATGGTGAACGTGATGCGCGTCATTTTGCTATCCTGAAAATCCACCAGCTTCGCCACGACCTCTGAATGTTCGAGATAGCTCAACACACCTGCTGATTTTTTTTCGCGCATTTTGATGCCGGGCGTCTGTGCGATGTTGTAGTAATCCGAAAAACCGTTTTCATTCAAAATTTCATACACGGTTTTGCAGCCTTCGCAGCAAAACGGTTTTTCGGCAAGCTGAATAGCGCTGCTGCCGCAATCTTCACCGCAGTGAAAACACGTAACATGTGTGGAAGGATGTGCAGAGGCAGCCTGTGCCATGAAGCAATGAGTTGAATGAGCGCGCAAATTAAAATGCGCCTCTGCGCGATTCAATGATTTATATCACTGTGCGTCTGTCTTCGTTCGTATCTTAGTGAGTTATGCAAATAAACAACGAGCTGGTTGGTTTGGAAATATTGGGGGAAGTGTGTATGTTTTCGGGAGTGCATTTTTTAGCCCCGTTAGGGGTAATCTGTTTGTAGAAAAAAGATTAACAAACAAAAATGTTAGCTCCGATAGGAGCGACCTGAAGCGATGGCAAATACCTATAACCAACTATACGTTCAGATTGTCTTTGCCGTGAAGGGCAGACAAAATCTGATTCCGAAAGAGCATCGGGAAGAATTGCATAAATACATCACAGGCATCGTGCAGAAGCGCGGGAACAAGATGCTGGCGGTTTTCGCAATGCCTGACCACACGCATCTCTTGCTTGGATTGAATCCGGTTTGGTCGGTTTCGGATTTGACGAGGGATATTAAAGCGGGTTCATCACAGTTTATTACAGACAAAAAATGGACGCGCGGGAAATTCAGTTGGCAGGAAGGATATGGGGCGTTTTCCTATTCGCGCAGTCAGATTGATAAAGTGATTCGGTACATCAAGAATCAAGAGCAGCATCATAAAGAGAAAACATTCAGGGAGGAGTATGTTGAGTTTTTGAAAAAATTCGAGTTTGAATATGATGCGCGGTATTTGTTTGAGTGGATTGAATAGTTTGGGCGTGAGCACAGAGCGTCCTTACGTGGCTTGGAGGTGCGGAGATTGGAGATTTTTACAAACAGGACGCACCTACGGTGCTAAGGGTGTTCGGTGTCGAAATTTTCTACAAACAGGTTGCTCCTATGGAGCTAAAGACAAACGGAACATTGAAAATAAAATCGGATTCCTTACGAGCAAAAGACAGGATAGCTTTGTGAAAATTTGCGAAGATTGTTTCAGCTCTGGAGGGGCGACCTGTTTGCAGCGCGTGATGAACCCGATGAAACCCGACCTGCGATTTGCGCTGCGTAAGCTGCACCTGCCGGTGATTGGTTGTCACCTTGCTCTGATCAGGCTGTGGTTTGGAAATATGGAGGGAAGTGTGTAGGTTTTCGGAGGAATAATATTCTTACTAATAAAAAATGGATTTCAAATACGACCATCGTGACATTGTAACTATAGATGGAATTACGGATGATGAGGGAATTTACATACCTAATGTTAAAAGCTATACTGTTCGAAATCCTGCGATTATTGAGAACCTTTCAAGTTATTCTCTGCGAGAGTTATCTAATCACTTTGCTTTTCTTTCGTTTGAACGGAATTTTAAAAATTCTTTAGTTCTGCTACTCGATTTAGACATTTTTTTAGATGGTTCATCTTCCTTTATTTCTCTGCGAATTAACCCTGATTTAACATTTTGGAATAAACCATACTCGTTTATTGAATTCTGTGAAGCCTTTAATTCTAAAATGCAAGCCTTAGATGTTAAGTTTATGGTAAATGAAGATTGGGAAGAATTAATTCCTGACGAGGGATTCTGTTTTGATTATAGGTTAACTAATCTAAATGAAAAACTTATAATAGAGCTACAGAGTTTACATCAATTATTGCCGAGCTTATTTAAACAATGCGATAACGATCTGACAGCAGAAAGTAATTCTGATTCATACATCGCATATTTTGATTTTCCAGAAGAAATAAAAATTAGCTGTAAGCAGTATCTACTTTATTTCGCCCAATTTTTAATGGATATGGGAATTGAAGCCGAAACCGAAATTGTAGAACAAACTAGAGATACTCTATTTAAAGTCATTCCAAAAAATAAAGAAGAATCACTTGCGACTATTAAAGAAGCATTGAGTGTTTTTTTAAATGCGCCCGGAACAAAAAATTTTGAAATGATAACAGAACAATCGAATGATATTGCTATGATGCAATGGAAGTCAAATGTCTTTCATTTAAAATCTCAAATTGCTTTAGCTTCTGCTGTAATTCAAGCAATTGATGAAACAATTGAAGCGTTAAAGTTGGCTAACTATCAGTTGGTAAATAATGACAAAGAAAAAAGTGAAAAACAAGAAGAAGAATTAATTCCGGGAGTGGTTGCGGTTACTAAATATGAGTCAAAGGGCTTTTCAATTAACCTTCCTGAAATAGTACGTAATTTGAAAAGAAGATTTAAATAAGTCCATTCGTTTTCCTTTCCCCAAAATACAATAACCTCCTGGCGAGCCGCGCCACCAAAGCGACACGATAAACAAACGAAATAAGTACGCGCCACATCTCCTCGCATACAAAGCCTTAACTTTACCCTACTATGACTCCTACCACGCTCACTCAAAAGAAATCTGCCGCCTCCTCATTCAACGTGGAGAAGATACGCGCGGATTTTCCGCTGCTGCATCAAAACGTGAACGGCTATCCGTTAGTCTATTTTGATAATGGCGCCACTTCGCAAAAGCCGAAGAGCGTGATTGATGCCATCAACCAATATTACAGCGTGTATAACAGCAATGTGCATCGCGGTGTGCATTACCTGAGCGGCAAGGCGACCGATGCCTATGAAGAATCGCGCAGAATTGCGCAGCGCTTCATCAACGCGAAGAGCGAAGTGGAAATCAACTTTGTGCGCGGCACCACCGAGGCGGTGAACCTCGTGGCGCAAACCTACGGGCGCAAATATGTGAAGGAGGGCGATGAAATTATTATCAGCGCGATGGAGCATCACAGCAACACGGTGCCGTGGCAGATGCTGTGCGAGGAGAAGGGCGCGAAGCTGCGCGTGATTCCGATGAATGAAGCGGGCGAGTTGCTGATGGATGAATATGACAAGCTGCTGAACGAGCGAACGCGCATCGTGGCAGTGGTGCATGTGAGCAACGCGCTGGGCACGATAAATCCAGTGGCGGAGATCATCAAAAGAGCGCATGCTTTTAATGTGCCGGTGCTGCTTGATTGTGCGCAGTCGGTGCAGCACATGGCAGTTGACGTGCAGGAGTTGGATTGCGATTTCCTGTGTTTCAGCGGGCACAAGGTGTTTGGTCCTACGGGCATCGGCATTTTGTATGGCAAAGAAAAATTGCTGGAAGACATGCCCCCATGGCAGGGTGGGGGAGAGATGATTAAAGAGGTGCGCTTTGACAAGACGACTTACAACGACCTACCCTACAAGTTTGAGGCGGGCACTCCGAACATTGAAGGCGGCATTGGCTTGGGCGCAGCGATTGATTATGTTACCAATGTCGGGCTTGATAACATTGCCGCTTATGAGCATGAACTGCTCGAATACGGAACACAGTTGCTGCAAAACATCGAAGGGCTGCGCATCTATGGCATCGCCCGCGAAAAGGCGAGCGTGATTTCATTTTTGGTGGATGATATTCATCCGTATGATTTCGGGGTGATATTGGATAAGATGGGCATCGCCATCCGCACGGGGCATCATTGCTGCCAGCCGCTGATGCACCAATATAACATTGAGGGAACGTGCCGCGCTTCGTTTGCCTTCTACAATACCAAAGGCGAAATGGACAGGCTTGCCGAGGCGGTGAAGAAGGCGAAGAGTATGTTTTGAAATTTTTTTATGGAAAGACTTAGTTTAACACTGCTGCTTACTTTCTTTTCATCACTCAGTATTTATGCTTGCAGTTGGATTGCTTGGTCGTTTTGCCATACCTGTAGCGCATATCAATCACATTCAGTAATATCCGGTGTTATTATTGACACTATTCCAAATGCAATTAGGTTGCTTGTCATTGATGTATTCAGGGGAAATGAACAAAGAGATACCATAACAATTTGGGACGGAACTGATTTTGACTGTAATGGGATTTTCCCAATGGATGCTCAGGGACTCGCATTAGGTCATTATTACGGAGATACAACCTTAATAGGAGATTCAATTATAGTGGTGATGCCCAAAATTGGCTCTCTTGAAAACACATGGGATGTTCAAGGCGATTACAGAAGACCAGACTATTTTGGATATGAACCTAATCTGTATATCAAAAATGATACAGTAAGGGGTTACATCTCGGGGCTTTGGAGCGTATTTGAGCGCAGTCTCTTCAGGATGGATTATACTGCATTCAAGTCCCATTGGTTTGATAACAATATGGAGTGCATCAACCTTGTGTCGGTTAAAGATAAAGCCGTAATGGTTAAAGTTTATCCGGTTGCGGTGAGCGATAAGTTAATGATTGAAACAAATGCGGCTAACTATTCTGTAAGTATTTTTTCAGGAAATGGAGTTAAGCTAATAGAAAAGAATAATTCAGCCAAAGGCTTTATTGATATGAGTAACTTCCATACAGGACTATATTTGGTTGAAGTGAAAACGAATGCTGGTTATCTTAGAAAAAAGATAGTGAAACTTTAGCTTTCTCTGAGTTTTTCTTCTAACGGTAAATATTTTTCTGCTAAATACAACTTTACATCGGATAATTTTGTCTTGCAATTGCTTCCCTGCTTTATTACCTTCTGAACGATGAATTTCTTGATGCGCATATTCATTACCTTCTTGTTGTTTTATTCGGCTGCATTGCAGGCCCAAATCCGTGTGTATGATGTGGAACTGTTTGGAAAGAAAATCGGCACTTCAACTGTTGAGCGCATTGACAACGGAAACGGAGAAGTGCGCTTTAAGCTGAACAGCGAATCGGAGTACAGCAACTTTTTCATGAACAAGACCTCCGCGATGAATTTTGATGTGGTATATAAGAACGGGAAGTTGTTTTCTGCCTATTGCAAAAACGTGAAGAACGAAGTAACAGAAATCACCACCGTGCTGTGGGATGGAATGAAATACGTTATCAAGAAAGGGGAAGAGACCTTGCAATTGAACCAACTTATTGACTACTCCGCCATCCAGCTTTACTTCACAGAACCTTCCGGAAAATCGAAAATATTTTCAGAACGCCTCGGTTCATTCTGCGAGTTTGAAAGCGCACGGACAGGCGAATATGTCTGCGAACTTGAAAATGGCGTGGATAATATCTACCGCTACAAAAATGGCGTGCTCTACGAACTGGAAATGAGCAAAGGCGCGAGCGTGTATATGCGCTTGGTGCAGTAGTGAATGTGCCGATTTAAGAACCCCAATTTTTACTTCCTAAAAAATCATCAACATCGTTTGATAAGTAATTCACGAATCGGCATATTGGCACATCAGCACATCAAACAGAAATTCTTAAATTGCGCCTGAATTTCCATGCGACACATTTGCTTTTATTTTCAGGTTCACCAACCCTTTCGTCTCAGGCGCAATTATCGTTTTTTTGACATCGGCAGCAATCATCATTATTATGATGAACACGCCAACCGCACCATCGTGCAAAAGGTAGCCAACAAATGCTACCTGCCTACAAATAAGGTATTGCTCGACCTGATTAAAGAATATGGCGCGCAGTTTAAAATCGCGTTTTCCATTTCAGGCACAGCGTTAGACCAATTTGAAAAATATTCACCGCAAACAATTGAAAGCTTTCAACGCCTTGCTGATACAGGCTGTGTAGAGTTTTTGGGTGAAACTTATGCCCACTCGCTTTGCTCGCTGAAAAGCAAAGAAGAGTTTTTCCATCAGGTGGCGTTGCATACTAAAAAGATTAAAGAGGTGCTTGGGCAAAAGCCCAAAGTGTTTCGCAACACCGAGTTGATTTATTCTGATGGCATTGGCGAAATGGTGGCGGAGATGGGTTTCAAGGCGCAACTCACGGAAGGCGCGAAGCATATCCTCGGCTGGAAAAGCCCCAACTATCTTTATTGCAACGCAAGAAATCCAAAGCTGAAATTGTTGTTAAAAAATTTCAGCCTCAGCGATGACATTGCCTTCCGCTTCAGCAACCGCGGATGGAGCCAGTGGCCACTCACCGCAGATAAGTTTGTAAACTGGATAAACGAACTGCCTCGCGAAGAAGAAATCATCAACCTCTTCATGGATTATGAAACTTTTGGCGAGCACCAGTGGGAACACACAGGCATCTTTGAATTTATGCGCCACCTGCCCGGCAAGGTTTTCGCAAATTCCAATTACAATTTTATTACACCCTCGCAAGCCGTTGAGCAGATGAAACCCGTTGCGCCCATTCATGTGCCGCATCCTATTTCATGGGCTGATGAAGAGCGCGACCTCACTGCGTGGCTCGGCAACGATTTGCAGGACGATGCGTTTGACAATCTCTACAAGTTGGAGCCGCTCGTGCGCAAATGCAAAGCCGCAGCGTTGCTCAAAGATTGGGAATACCTGCAAACGAGCGATCACTTCTATTATATGTGTACCAAGTTCTTCAGCGATGGCGATGTACACAAATATTTCAACCCTTACGAAACGCCCTACGAAGCCTATATCAACTACATGAACGTACTCAGCGATTTCACCCTGCGTGTAAATGATTTGGCAAACGAAACCACCAAAGTTTCAGACGTGCGCAAAAAGAAAACCGCAAGCGCACCCAAGCCGGTTACGGAAAGTATCGGGATGGGGGATTTATGATTCGCTATTCGGTAATTTGAGAATTCAATAATGCGCAGATTGGTTTAAGACCCCCTTGAGCGCATTGCAATCCGGTGTTTCACGAAAGCCATTAACTTTGAGCAAAGCCGCAGCAAATGAAAACAGCCATCGTGAAAATCAAGAATAAGGAAGAAGAAAACTTCCTGAAGGCATTATTCAAAAAAACAAACATTAAGGCACGCTTTCTCACACCTGCTGAAATGGAAGATGCCGCATTTGCTGCGCTCATAGATGAAGGCATGAAAAGCGAAACAGTTTCAAAAGCTTCTGTCATGAAATTGCTGAAAAATGCAGATTCAATTTAAGGGAAGATTTGCAGAGATTTAGCAAATATCAAAGACAGGCAGATAATGAAACGCAGCGCTGGCAGCAGTTGAAAATGTAGAGCAGGCTTCCCGCATTGCACAAATCCAGCATCTTGTAAAGCTGAAAGTTATCAGGTTCATTATCGCATCGAACTAAAAGGAAATTATCGTATCGGGGTGATTATTCGTGGAGAAAAAGTTTGGTTTACCCGCATCTTGTATCGCAGTAAGATTTACAAACGGTTTCCCTGATTTACGACTGTTCTGTCTCGAAACCCCTTTATCAACAATCCATAGAGGAAAAAGCAATAAGATAATTTGCCAAATGCCCCGCAATTTGCTTACCTGAATCTTTATTAATTTAAAGCAAGCAATACCCTTCGGACTCCCCTCTCCTTTGAAGAGGGGGCGGGGTGAGGCTTAAAACAATCCTATGGAAGAAAAAACTATCCGTCCCGATTACATTTTTGAAGTAAGCTGGGAAGTATGCAACAAAGTGGGCGGTATCCACACCGTTATCACCTCCAAGTCGGCAACCATGCTGCAGGAGTGGGGCGAAAACTACATCACCATCGGTCCCGATATCTGGAAGGGCGCGGGACAGCATCCTGAATTTGTCGAAGACCATGATTTATTTCTTTCGTGGAAAGAGCAGCTTGCAAAAGAGGGTTTGCGCGTAAAGACCGGTCGCTGGAAATATGCAAATCAAGCCATTGCCATCTTGGTTGACTTCACCCCCTATTTTCAAAAGAAAGATGAAGTCTTCTCGCACCTGTGGTCAAAGTATCATTTGGATTCGCTCACCGGGCAGTGGGATTATATCGAACCCGCGTTGTTTGGCTATGCGGTAGGCAGAGTGATTGAAAGTTTTTACAAATTCCATCTTTCTTACAAAGACAAAATCATCGCGCAGTTTCACGAATGGATGATGGGTGCGGGCGTGTTGTATGTGAATGAAAACGTGCCGCAAATCGGAACGATATTTACTACCCATGCTACCGTGGTGGGAAGATGCATCGCGGGCAACGGCCTTCCGCTCTATGGAAAATTGCCGCTCTACAATGGCGATTTGATGGCGAAAGATTTCAATGTGCTTGCGAAACAGTCGCTTGAAAAACAAGCTGCGAAAGTTGCTGATTGCTTCACCACCGTGAGCGACATCACAGCAAAAGAGTGTGTGCAGTTTCTCGAACAGGAGCCTGACCTTGTTACTCCCAATGGCTTTGAAGTGAAGATGGTGCCGGGTGAAAATGATTTTGAAACAAAGCGGCAGGCGGCAAGAAATAAACTGCTCGAAGTGGCGCGCGCTTTAACGGATGAATATTTACCCGATGATACGCTCCTCGTTGCAAAGAGCGGACGCTACGAGTTTCGCAACAAAGGCATTGATGTGTTCATTGATGCGCTCGGAAAACTGAATCACGATACATCGCTCAATAGAAAAGTAGTTGCATTCATCATGGTGCCCGCAGGTCACACCGGTGCGCGCGCTGAAGTGGCGCAACGTGTGCATCAGCTTGCTTTAGCTGGACACGAACAGGAACCGCATCAGCCCGAAGTTCTCACGCACTATTTGCAGGGCATTGACAACGACCCTGTGATGAACCGCATTAAAAGCAATCACCTCACCAATGCGCAGGAGGATAAAGTGAAAGTGATTTTCGCGCCCACCTATCTTGATGGCGCTGATGGTATTTTTGATATGCACTATTACGACCTCATTATCGGCTTTGACCTTTCCGTGTTTCCCTCTTATTATGAGCCGTGGGGCTACACACCGCTTGAGAGTCTTGCTTTCCATGTTCCTACCGTTACCACGCAGCTTGCTGGTTTTGGCAAATGGATACGCACTAATCTTGGCAACGTGAATCACGGCATCTATGTAGTTGACCGCAATGATACCGATGATGAAAAGGCTGCCGAAGAAATCGCGGGCATCATTGCGCGTTTTGCTGAAAAGAATACAGACGAAATTATTGAGAGTAGGGCATCTGCATTTTCCCTTTCACAAACCGTGCAGTGGAGCAATTTGATTTCTTATTACAAGAAAGCATACAGCATCGCGCTTGAAAAAAGCGAAAGCCGTTCGTATCTCTACAACGACAAGCATGAAGTAGCTCCGCTCGATGGCAAAACGTGGATGCTTGAAAAAGATAATCATCCCAAGTGGCGTAAAGTATATGTGCAGTCTGAAATTCCGGAAACGCTCGCGCCCTTGCAGGAGCTTTCAAGAAATTTGTGGTGGTCATGGAATCATGAGGCGGAAGAACTCTTTGAAATGGTTGACGCTGAGTTGTGGGTGAAACACAAGCGCAACCCCATTGCCATGCTTGATGTGCTGCCTTATGCCAAGTTGAAAAGATTAGAGAAGAATACAGAATTTCTTGAAAAGCTCGATAAGGTTGTTGCCTCCTTCCGTAATTATATGAACGAGCCGAAAAAAGAAGGACAACCGAAAGTCGCTTACCTCTGCATGGAGTTCGGCTTGAATCACATGGTGCGCCTCTATTCAGGCGGCTTGGGAATTCTCGCAGGCGATTATTTGAAAGAAGCCAGTGACAGCAATGTGGATATGATTGGCGTAGGCTTGCTCTACCGTCATGGCTATTTCAAACAAAAACTTTCCATGCATGGCGAGCAATGGGCTGAATATAAAGCGCAGAAATTTTCTTTCCTGCCTGTGCTACCCGTGCGCGATGAAGTCGGCAACTGGAAAAAAATAAGCATTGCCCTTCCGGGAAGAAAAGTAGTTGCGAAAATCTGGAAGATTGATGTGGGCAGAGTGCCTTTGTATTTGCTCGATACCGACATCGAAGAAAACAGTCACGATGACCGCACCATCACCTACCAGCTTTATGGCGGTGACCACGAGAACCGCATGAAGCAGGAAATTCTTCTTGGCATTGGCGGTGAGCGCCTCATCAAAGCGATGAACGTGCAACCCGATATTTATCATTGCAATGAAGGACACGCAGCGTTTGTAGGATTGGAGCGCGTGCGCAATTTCGTGCAGGAGAAAAATGTTTCATTCGATATTGCGCTTGACATTGTGCGCGCTTCCACGCTGTTCACCACGCACACCCCTGTGCCCGCAGGGCACGATGCGTTCAGCGAAGATTTAGTGCGCACTTATCTTTCTGAATATCCGCAGATCTTCAACATCGGATGGGAGAAGTTCATGGGCTTGGGAAGAATTGATGAAACCGATGGACATGAAAAGTTTTCCATGAGCCATCTTGCTGCCCGCGTGTCGCAGGAAATCAATGGTGTGAGTGAGATACATGGGGAGGTGTCGCGTGATATGTTCCGCCCGCTATGGAATGGCTACATGGCGAATGAACTGCACGTAGGGCATGTTACCAACGGAGTGCATTATCCCACCTGGACGGCAAAAGCATGGAAGGTTTATTACAATGAAGTGTTCGGCTTGCAGGGGCAGCTTCCCCAGTTTGACGATTGGAAAAAAGCAATTGAAATTCCTGACGAAAAAATTTGGGAAATACGCACCGCGCTGAAGCGCGAGATGATTGCAGCTTTCAAAGAAAAGATTGAAAGCGACATGACCAAGCGCTATGAAAATCCGAAAGACATCATTGAAATCATGAAGTCGCTGCGCGAAGACACGCTCATCATCGGCTTTGCTCGCAGATTCGCTACCTACAAGCGCGCGCACCTCCTTTTCCACGACATGGAAAAGTTGAAGAAAATCATGAGCAACAGCGAGCGCCCCATTCAGTTTCTCTTTGCTGGAAAAGCGCATCCGAAAGATGGCGCGGGGCAAGAACTCATCAGGCGCATCGTGGAGATTTCAAGAATGCCTGAATTCAGAGGCAAGGTGATTTTCCTTGAGAACTATGACATGGAGGTTGCGAAATATCTTGTGCAGGGCGTTGATGTGTGGCTCAATAATCCCGAGCGCCCGATGGAAGCATCAGGCACGAGCGGCATGAAGGCTACGCTCAACGGGGTGCTGAACCTCAGCGTGCTTGACGGCTGGTGGGCGGAAGGCTACATTCCCAGCGCGGGATGGGCATTGCCGAAAAACAACACCTACGACCAAAAAGATTTCCAGGATCAACTTGACAGCGAACTGCTGTATTCAAAATTAGAGAATGAAGTGCTGCCGATGTTCTATGAGCGCAACGAAGCGGGCATTCCTGAAAAGTGGGTGGAGATGGTGCGCCAGTGCATCACAAACATCGCGCCCAGGTTCACCATGCTGCGCATGATTAATGAATACACGCATAAATATTATACGCCACTTTACGCCCGCAGCAAGCATATTAAGGAAGATGATTTCAAAGAAGTGCGCGAACTGTGCGAGTGGAAAAAGAAAATCATGTCCAATTGGAATAATATCAAAGTGCTTGACATGACGCTGCATGATTCTGCGCACAAAGCGCTCACGATGGGTGAAAACTTCCACGCGGAAATCGCGCTCAGCCTTGGCAATCTGCAACCTGATGACATTGGCATTGAAGTGCTGTTCATCCAGAAAAAAAATCAGGACGACCCGAAGGAAATCATTTACAAACAGGAGTTTGCGGTGAGCAATGTGAACCGCAGCAAGGCGGTGTATGAAACCACATTCCCTGTTACGCAGTCGGGCGTGTTTGAATATGGCTTCCGCATTTTCGCCAAGCATCCGCTGCTGCCAAACAGGATGGATTTCTCGGTGGTGAAGTGGGTGTGAGTTGAATATTGGATTGCTTTCCAGTTTCAAAATTGAAATAGTGCGTAAAGAGTCCAAGATAGATGCCTCTTAATATTTTATTGCAAAATATAAACTTACCCTCCATGCATGCCTTTGGCGCGTATGACTGATAACTTTTCAAAGACTTGCCACATGAAAATTGCCGAAAGTTCCGGTACTTATAGTAAGACTATCTAATTACAGCCTTACATTCTTTCCTTATTTTTTGTCATACTTTCCACTTTATTTTATCTACGTATTTTAACGTAGGTAAATAAGCGCAGTTGATAAATATTTTTATTTATTTCTTTGCAGGTACGAAAAAAAATTTTACCTTGGAATTAAAATGAGTTAAAAAATGATTAAAAATGGATTGGGTTTCGTAAGTAATCAATTCATTCTTTTCCATAAGTCAAATCATTTTCTACTCAGAAATTTTTAAAATATTAAAACCCAACAGTCATGAGAGTATTGAAAATTCTTTCCATTTTGGTTTTAGCAAGCATTGCTGCATTTGCGCAGCATACAAATAATGGCGCCACGCTGACAATTCAGTCCGGCTTGCAGGTTTATTCTAATAATAGTTTTGTCAATAGTGGTGGCGGCACTATTAATATGAATGGCAGCACCCTCAACTTGACCGGCAATTGTACCAACAATGCCACTATCAATGCTTCGAGCGGCACGGTCAACCTTACCGGCAATTGGACCAACAATGCTACTTTCAATGCTTCGAGCAGTACGGTTAACCTTACCGGTGTAGCTCAATCTCTCGGAGGCAGCAGTGTCACTACCTTTTTCAATCTCAACTTATCAGGGTCAGGGGTTAAATCACTCAGCAGTAATCAAAATATTTCAGGCACTCTGGCATTGAACAACCTTCAATTGAATACTGCCGGCAATACAATATCTGTCACCAACACCAGCACTTCTGCTGTTACACGCACTTCAGGCTTTGTAAGCAGCACTTCAGGGGGAGCGCTTGCATGGAACACAGCCGGTTCATCCCTCTATAATTTTCCTGTAGGTTCAGGCTCCCTCTATCGTAATGTTGAAATCACGCCCAGTTCCGGTGGCAGCACGTATTCTGTTCGCCTTGCAAATCTTGATGCAACGAGTGAAGGATTTAATCGCGCTTCCGTTTTGGGCGGCATCAATTCATTGAACCCTGCTTATTTCCATGTAGTGAATCGTACTGCCGGATCTTCACCGGCAAACATCACGTTTAATCTTTATGGTGACGTATATAGTGGCGTAGCACACTGGAATGGTTCGCAGTGGCATGAAATTCCCAGCCTGAATGAAGTGACCGTTTTCAACAGAATTACTGCTACCGGAGTCAGCGCTTTTTCTCCCTTTATTGTATTTGCTGCCGGAGACACATTGTCAGTCCCAACTCTTTCTGAATGGGGGTTGATAATTCTGTCCCTGCTTACATTGACTTTGGTTGCTGTGTTTTTAGGCAGAAGGGAATTGGCAATTTTTGGTGGTGGCGGTTCTGCTGGAAGTTCGGGTTTTTACAATATGATAACCAATGTGCCTTTTGAAAAAGCTGCTTATTTAAAAATACTCAAAGCGTGTATGTTGGCTGCCGTAACAGGTTTTGCGATTATTCATGCTCTAATAGGGACTAATGGAGTAATTGATTTGGTGGGAACGCTGATTTGTACATTCATTATTGCTTACCTCATTTATCTTCATAAGGAATTTGATAGGTTTAAGTCATAATATTTTCCAAGCATAAAATCAACTTAGCTATGAAAAAATATCTCATAACAGCAATCATTAGCGCTTATTCCTTTTTGGCTTTCGCCCAAAATATGGGAATTGACCAACCCAGCCCCACCGAAAAATTAGATGTGAACGGATGGATACAACTTGGCAATCAATCGTCAGGCTCCACCGGAACGACAGGCGCTATCCGTTATAATACTATTGGCAGCCTGGAATTTTTCGATGGCACCAATTGGGTTGCTGTTGGTCTTCCTTCGGTAAAATTCACCAACTGGGGCAGGCCTGATTGTCCTGCCACCTCATCGCTGGTCTATACAGGAACTGTTGGCGGATCTTCTCATGACCAATCCGGTTCCGGATTTAATACGCTCTGCCTTAGCCGCACACCCAACTTTGTTGATTTTAATGACGCCAACCATAACGGGGCATTGATTTATGGTTTGGAATATGAAATTGGTGGGTATGGAGTTTCAAATTTAGGGGGGGTAGCAGCCTCATCCTTTCAAGACCGCGAAGCGGAATGCGCGGTTTGCATTGCAACCGCAACAACAATGCTCATGGTACCCGGCACGGTAGTATGCCCTTCAGGATGGACGCAGCAATATTGGGGCTATCTCATGTCAGTGCATTATAGTCAATGGTCAACTGAATTTGTATGTGTGCATAATAGTGCAACGCTTTATGGAAGTACGAGTAACAGCAATGGTGACCTTTGGTACCCGGTTGAAGCGGAAATTTGTGCACTGCGGGCACCTTATATAGCCAATCGTGAGTTAACGTGTTCAGTTTGCACCAAGTAAAAAATAATTAAATCAATATAGCCATGAAAAATATAATAGTAATCGTGACCATCAGCGTCATTGCCGGTTCTGTTTTCTCACAAAACTTAGGGATTGGCGAACCCAGCCCCGGGCAGAAACTGGATGTATTGGGATGGGTAAAGGTCGGCAATGAAAATACCGGTACCACAGCAACCACAGGAACTATCCGTTATCATAGCAGCGGAAGATTGCAATTCTATAACGGTTCAGCTTGGGTGAGTCTTCCCCCGGATCGCTCGACTACGTTTATCAACTGGGGAAGAAATGATTGTCCCGCAGGTTCATCACTGGTTTATAATGGACAAGCAGCCAGCAAACACTATCAGCATAACGGATCAGGGACTAATACGCTCTGTTTAACCAACTCGCCAAACTGGACAGGCGCATCTTTCAATGATGCCAGCGTGGATGCTTCATTGATTTATGGCGTGGAATTCCAGATGAGCGGTTATGGCATTGCCTCCTTCGGCAACGGGCTGACCTCCGGGCAATTGCAGGATTATGACGCGGAATGTGCCGTATGCTTAGTGGATGGTGCAAGTGAAACAATGATGGTGCCGGGAACCAATGTATGTCCCTCCGGATGGACGCTACGATATTGGGGTTATCTCATGGGAAACCATTATACACAAACCAAAAACGAAACCGTGTGTGTCAATAACTCGCCCCTGCAAACCGGGGTGAATAGTGATTGTAATGGTAACCTTTGGTATCCGACAGAAGTTGAGCTCGGTGTACTCAACGGCTCTCCCTATTTTCAAGATCGTGAGTTGACCTGCGCGGTTTGCACTAAATAACAATCTTAAAAATCAACAGCTATGAAAAAGATAATAACAATTGTAATCATCAGCGCCCTAAGCGGATGGGCTTTCTCCCAAACCGGGCTTGGAGTTGACAAAGCCACTACCAGCCAAAAGTTGGATGTTAACGGATGGCTTGAGGTGGGTAATGAATCCGCTCCGGGCACCGGGTCAGCCGGTACGATCCGCTATAACAGCAGTGTGAAATCCCTGCAATTTCATAATGGCTCCACTTGGGTTAACGTGGGTATAACCACTAATTTCACGAACTGGGGAAGGAATGATTGCCCTGCCACCTCACAACTGGTCTATACCGGATATGCAGCCGGGGGGAACATTGGTCATACCGGGTCAGGGGCAAACACGCTTTGTCTTACTAATGCTCCAATCTACGCGGCTTTTTCTACCGCTAATCAAGATGGCAATTTACTGTATGGTGTGGAAATGCTAACCAGCGGATACGGCCTTGCCACGCTTGCAGGATTTCATGGTTATGATATGTTATGCGCGGTATGCGAGGCCACTGGTAACGAAGCGCTCATGATGCCCGGAACTACCAATTGCCCTTCGGGATGGATTAGGCAGTATTCAGGATATGTCATGTCAGCTCATTATACGCAACGAAAGGGCGAGTTCGTCTGCGTGAACGCATCCCCCGTGGCTTACGGAAGCAATGTTAATACTGGCGGAGACTATTGGTATCCTACGGAAACAGAACTTGGCTCACTCACCGCACCATATGTGCATGATCGTGAAGTAACCTGCTGTATTTGCACTCGATAAGGCTTGATTATTTTAGTTTTACCCTCACCCAGTTTCCAATGTCTTGTTGGAAATGAAATTTCTCTTTTCCGATTTATGCCAATATTGAAAAAGCAGCTATTGATTGTTTTGTTAGTAAGTCTCTACTGCCCTAAGGTTTTATTTTGCCAAAATATTCAAATCAACTTTACGGAAATCAGCAGTCAACAGGGCGCATTTGCTTACCTTTTGAAACCCAGAGGCTCAAAAATGGACACCATAGCCAAGGGTGAGTTTATCAATGGTGTCTGTAAAATCAATTGTAAAGATTATCCGAAGGGATTATACCAGTTAGTAGTAATTGAACCAACGAAAGCAACATTTTTACTGCTTGGTAATTCCAACATTTCTGTAAGATATGAATCCGAAAAAAAATTAACTCCTAAACCTGTTTTTGAAAATTCTGAACCCAATAGGCTGCTTCAAAAGATTTTAATTCAAAATGAGCAATACTTTTTAAAGCGGGATAGCTTGAGTAGGCTGGGACAATCCATCTATGAATTTGACGTGAACTACAAGGGAAAGGTGGATTCATTGAGAATGGAATATGACCAACTGCATGAAGAGAACAATGCAAAGTTGGACGCCATTTCCCGGCAAACAACGGATGAATACCTCTCAGGTGTTTTAATTCCGGTTTTAAAGTTCACAGTGTTTAACAAAGAAGCGGACAAAGCAAAATATGATAGTGAGCGCGCCTTTCAGCATTTTGAATTTTTCAGGAATATTGACTTTTCCAAAAAGCAATTGGTTGACGATTATTTTTTTGCGCAGAAGCTGAATGAATATATCAATTACTTTGGCGGGCGCAGCACGAAGGCAAAGCAGGAAAGTTGCGCAATGCTTCTTCGCTTAACAGACGCTAATCGGGAAGTTCAAAAATTTACGATGGCCACTTTGATGGAGGCATATTTCAACACGCAGGACCTTGAAATGGTAGAATACGTTATCAATTCAGGGAGTGCCGAATCTTGTGAGGCATCTCAATTCAGCGGAGAACTAAAAAATTACTTTGAGAATGTGGAGCGTCTGATACCGGGACAAACAGCACCGGAAATTTCACTTAAAGACCCGGCTGGAAGCATTCAATTATTATCCTCTACTGTTAAGTCGAATAAATACACCGTTGTTTTCTTTTGGGGAAGTTGGTGTCCACATTGCTTGGATATTCTCCATAAGTTAAAAAACCTTTATCCTGAATTAAAAGCAAAGGAGGCTGAGGTTTTTGCAGTAGCGCTTGATGACAGTTATGAAGCCTGGGTTCAGGCGCTTGCACAATATAACGCGGGATGGATAAATGTAAGCGAGCGCAAAAAGTGGGATACAAAAGCGGCAGAAGACTATAATGTTCGCGCCACACCTATCCTTTTCCTGATAACGGGCGAGATGAAAATCGTTGGAAAATATATTACAATAGAAGAACTTAAATCAGCCTGGCCCAAACCCTGATAATTCTCTCCAATCATTTTCGACTTCGTGGTTATTTATTTGGTTTACACAAACTCATTCCAATTTTTTTTGGCATTGACGAATGATGAGCGCCAACCGGAACATCACATCTATGCCCTGACTCACCATGTGCGGGATTTAATTTTGATTTGATATCAATCCCCTCAAGCGGATCCGAAGCAAGTTTAATCTTACCCGGATCATTTGAAAGAGTAGGGATATTTCCTATTGAATCTGGGAGCAGGTTAGCCGGGTCGCTGGATGAATCGGGCGGCATAACTGTTGAGTCATTTGTCTCGTAAGTGAAATCGTTTGAATTCCCGTTAGCCGGTTCGCTTTGATTGTTGCAAGCGGTAAATAATATAAATGCCATAGCAATAGATAGATAGAGTTGTTTCATTAGAGGAGTTTTAATTTAAAACAAAGCTAATTGCTTCACGTATTTTTTTGGTTGACAATTCAAATTTTTTTTACTCTTTATATTCTGTCAACTTCATCAGTTTTGTTAAGTCCTCTTTTCGGAAGCATACGACAATCCAGATGAATACGGCAACGAAAAAGCCTGTTCCATAATTCACCCTTACAATCGGGTGAAGGAAATGTACTATCCGTTCAGCAACAGGCGATAGAGGCGGAGCCTCCAGGACAGGAGTTTTATTAAACGTGTTTACCATCTCAATGTAAATAGTGAAATTGACATAGAGCTGTATCAGGAGTAGCGCCAGCAGCAACGCAGGAATTTTGCGCTTCAAAGGCAAGGGAGTGGCTAAAATCAGGGCGAGAAGAAACGCTACAAAAAGGAAATCATGATACAGGTCAAGGCTGATGCGCGTCCACTGATAAGTGGCTCCCGTTTTCAGAGAATGTGCGTAATGTTTGGAATTGTAAATATGAATGTTGGTGGGGAAATTCCAGCTATGTGTATCCTTATTCGGAAGGAATTCTGCAACTCCGATGCTTCGAAAGTTTCCTAAAAAATATTGCGCCTCCCATCTGAGGAAAGCGGCATATTTATCGCCCATGCCGATTTGTTGCATAATCAAAATGAAATAAACGACAAGGAAGATTGCAACAAACTTGAAAATAACTTTGTTCATATCTTACATTAAAGATTTGCTCGTGGCGTTATTCTGCTTTTCAGCGAATAAATAATCCAACCGGCTAAAAGCATCAATGTTGCCACGATAAAAATCACAGGCCAAATCTGGAGATGTAATAAATTAAAATAAAACTCTTTTTCGGCTCCAAACAAGAAACCGCCATGCGCTCCGGCAAGATAGAGTGTGATAATGCGTAATATGTTTAGCGCAAACAAAATAGGAATACCGCCTAATACGCCAAAGAGCTTTGCTTTGAAAGGGGCTGGAAATAATAGAACGGCACAGAGAAATATCGCCATGGGTTCCAACGCGTCACAGCCCCTGCCAACATCTATGGTGATTGAGCCTGAGCTGAGCCTGGCATCAATCACTGTGGCGTGTTGCCCGAACAACGCCAAGATGTTTGCCGCAACCAGCGCATTGAAACGGGTGAAGGGGATGAGGATGTTATTAGTAAAAAAATCGGTGAACCAGAATCCGTAAAACACGCCCATCAAAACGGCAAAGCCTAATGAAAACTTCAAAACCGGATTTTTCCCCTGCCACCATGAGGCAAACTCTTCCCGCAGATTGAATTCGCTTTGCTTTTTTTTACGAAGCCGCTTCTGTTGTATTTTATCGGGTTTCTTCAATTGCCGGGTTGATAAGTGATAAGCTGAATTTTCAGCGTCATGTTTTGCTTTATCAAATTTAATTAGAATTTATTCTGTATGCAAACTAATTTAATGCAGCCTGCCACAGCCAAACGAGATGGAATTTACGGTGGTGAAGCGGGTGTGCGGGTCGAGTAATTACGAATTAACAATTAGGAATTTGACGCAATTCGTAATTCCTCATGTGTTATCTTTCTAACAACTGATTTTCCGAAGAAGTTTAATGAGTTCTTCTTCGTAAAAGTGGGAACATTTTTATCGGAACCGGGATGTTGGTGATGTTTCTCAAAGGTTTCGTTACATTTTTAAGCGCACACCTTTTGTTTAGCTCTTTAAATAAAATCGCCACGCTGATTAACGTGGCGATTTTCTTTTTCTGAATTAGCTGAGCTTTAGTACGTCCACTTGTTTGCCTCAATCACCTTGGCGGCAACTTTTCTGCGGAGTTCTTTGGTATTTACAATGTCATAATTGGTAAAGCGCTTCAAGCCCATGAGCATCACCTTCAGTTCATCGCCTGTGGCAAATGAAGTGAGGGCGTGTTTGCCATGTAAGCCAACGCGCTCCATTGCATCGCTGAAATATACTTTCAGCATCGCCTGCGCTACTTCAGTAGCAGGTTCGCCTTTTACAGCTACGAGTTTTTCTGTGCGCAGCAACAGGGATTCGCTTGCATACAACTCAATGAGCATGTCGGCAATGTTGATGAGAATTTCCTGCTCGTCTTTCAGTTTCATCATCAGCTTTTGCGCTGCGCTCCCCGTTACGAGAAGGGCGGCTTTCTTCATGTTTTTGAGCGCCTTCTTTTCAGAAGCGAACAAGCCGGAGTCACCACTGTCAAACGAAGGAACGGAAGTGAGTTCTTTCTGAATCGCCATGCCGGGCGTCATCAAATCAAGCTGACCTTTCATCGCCTTCTTCATCAGCATGTCAACAATCAACATGCGGTTGATTTCATTGGTGCCTTCAAAGATGCGGTTGATGCGCGCATCGCGGTAAGCGCGCGCAGCAGGCGCTTCTTCCGAATAGCCCATGCCTCCATAAATCTGCACGGTTTCATCCACAACATAGTGCAGCGTTTCCGAACCAAACACTTTCATAATGGAGGATTCAATCGCATATTCTTCCGCTGCGCCTTGTATTGCAGTAGAGAAATCTTTTCCTTCCGCCATCAGTTGTTTTTCTTTTTGGTCAATGAGGTCGCTGGTGCGATAGGTCATTGAATCAAGCGCATAGATGCGAATCGCCTGTTCAGCAAGCTTGTATTTGATGGCTCCGAAGTTGGAGATAGGCTGCCCAAACTGGTTACGCTCATTGGCGTAGTTAATTGCAAAGCTGCTTACCTTCTTTGCGCCACCGAGCACGCCTGCGCCCAATTTGAATCTGCCCACGTTCAAAATGTTGAACGCAATTTTATGTCCCTGCCCGATTTCACCTAAAACATTTTCCGCAGGCACTTTCACATTTTCAAAAAAGATCTGGCGCGTGGAGGAGCCTTTGATCCCCATCTTATATTCTTCAGCGCCCAGCGTGAATCCCGGCAGGTTGCGTTCCACAATCAAGCCGGTGAATTTGTCTCCGCCAATCTTTGCAAACACGATAAAGATGTCTGCAAATCCTGCATTGGTAATCCACATCTTCTGTCCGTTCAAAGTATAATACTTACCGTCAGCGCTCAGGTCAGCGCGTGTCTTTGCTGCAAGCGCATCTGAGCCGGAGCCGGGTTCAGTTAAACAGTAAGCAGCTTTCAATTCACCCGTAACGAGTTTTGGAAGATACTTTTGTTTTTGCTCGGCAGTGCCGAAATACAAAATTGGCAACGTGCCGATGCCGGTGTGCGCACCCATCGAAACAGAGAAAGAAGAAGCTTTACCCATCGCTTCCATCATCACGGTGTTGGTGTTGAAGTCTTTACCGAATCCACCGTATTCTTCGGGAATTGCCAAACCAAGGAGACCTAACTCACCCGCTTTATCGAGCAGCGAAGGAACGAACCCTTCTTCCTGCTTTTCAATTCTATCAAGGTTGGGATAAATTTCTTTTTCAATGAAATCGTTGGTCATGCTTTCCAGCATGCGTTGCTCTTCGTTCAGATCTTCGCGCGTGAAGACATCCTGCGCTTCCGTTTCCTTGATTAAGAATTCACCGCCTTTCAGGAATTGCTTTGTTTCTATGGTAGTTGACATTGAGTTTTGTATTTAGATGTTAGATTTTTATGGTTAAACTTTTGAAGGAACAGAATTTATTTTAGTGGATTAACAACTTTTAATCCCTGAATGTTTTTAAAATCATCCGTATTGGCAGTGAGTACTTCCTCATCAAATAGCAAACAGGTAGCTGCTATCAAAGCAGTTCCTAATCCTAAATTTTTCTTTTGTCTCAACAGTGTGGCATTATCGATCACCATTTGGTCAACCGGATAATTTGACACTGCCGTAAATAATTTTTGAAAAAACATTTTGTCTTTTGAAGTGAGCGAATGAAATCACCGTACTTCTACTTTTGAAATTGCTGAAAACTTTGTGCCGGGCTTGCTGAATAATTTTCTCAGACTTCCATATTTCAGGCTTGGCTGAGTAGATGATAATATTGCTGTCTATCACCGCCATCAATCTCTGAAAGGAAGTTTTCTGTCTTTCCTTATCTCTCGCTGCCATTTCACAGGGTCTTTGATAGACTTGCCATCGCCACCTTTCATAATAATCTCCCAGTTTTTTTTACGTTCTTCCTCCGATAAATCTCCTTTAGCCCTTTTCTCTTCCGGCAACAAAATCACTTTCATCCGACTGCGTGCTTTTCTTCTATGCTTTAAAGGAATGCGTATCGTTCCGTTTTCAACTACCGTATCAAAGACGATGGGTTTCATTTTTATTTCTTTGAATAAAGTGAGAACTCAAAGAGTTAAAACGGGACGCTGCAAATTGCAGCGCCCCGTTTATTATGCTTCTCAGTTTAACAACTCATAAATCCCCGCGATGCCCTGACCGCCACCGATGCAGGCAGTCACCATTCCGTATTTTTTCTTTCTTCTGCGGAGTTCATTCACGATTTGCACTGTCAGTTTTGTTCCGGTGCATCCGAGCGGGTGACCAAGCGCAACTGCGCCTCCGTTCACATTTACTTTTGCCGGGTCAAGGCCTGCTTCTCTGATCACAGCAATCGCTTGCGTGGCAAAGGCTTCATTGAGTTCGAATAAATCAATGTCCTCCAACTTCATATTTGCCTGCTTCAACACTTTCGGAATTGCCTTCACCGGACCCATGCCCATGATGCTCGGGTCAACACCGGCAGCAGCACAATTCACCATGCGCGCAATCGGCTTCAGGTTTAATTCCTTCACCATTCTTTCTGACATCACAATCACAAACGATGCTCCGTCAGAAGTTTGAGAAGAATTTCCTGCCGTAACTACTCCGCCTACGGAGAATACGGGTTTCAATTTCAAGAGTGTTTCCACACTTGTATCTGCTCTCGGACCTTCGTCTGTATCAACCGTGAAAGTTTTCGTTTGCTTTTTTCCGTCAGCGAAATAAATTTCCTCCACTTTCACCGGAACGATTTCATCTTTAAAGAATCCGCTCTTAATAGCGTTTAGCGCTTTCACGTGTGAGTTGTAAGAAAATTCATCTGATTCCTGGCGCGTAACCTTGAATTCAGTTGCAATCTTTTCAGAGGTGTGACCCATTCCCAGAAAGTAGTGCGGCCATTCTTTGGCAACAGCATAATTGGGAACAGTTTTCCAACCGACAGTCGGCACGAGAGACATGCTTTCGGAACCACCGGCAATAATACAATCCGCAAAACCCGCGCGGATTTTTGCAGTTGCCATGTTGATGGTTTCCACTCCGGAACCGCAGTAGCGATTCACTGTTACCGCAGGAACTCCAAGCGGTAATGAGCGCACTGCTATCCAACGCGCCATTTGCAAACCCTGCTCAGCTTCGGGAACTGCATTGCCGACAATCAAATCGTCAATACGCTCCGGGTCTAATTGCGGAACTGACTTTAACAAATGGTCAATCACTTCTTTTGCGAGGTCAACTGGAGATAAGTATTTGAATCCACCTCTGTTTGCCTTTCCTACCGCACTGCGGTAACCGGCAACGATATATGCTTCTTGCATGGTGTTAGATTTTTATTGTTTAATAATTTTTGATTCAATCAGTTTCTTAATGGCTTTCCTTTTTCCAACATGTGCTGCATCCTCTCAAGAGTTTTCTTTTCACCAAGAAGGGATAAGAAGGCTTCTCTTTCGAGGTCAAGCAAGTATTGCTCTGAAACTTTTTGCTCGCCTGACAAATCACCACCCGCCATCACGTAACCAATCTTTTGCGCAATCAGGTAATCATGCTCAGTAGCGTATTTGCCAAAATAGAAACCATAAGAGCCTGAGTAGAATCCACCCAATGCTGTTTTACCGAGCACGGTGATATCCTGTCTCATAACCGGACGCGTGTAGCCGAGTTCGTATAAGCGGATCGCTTCTTTCTTCGCTTCTGCAATCTGACGGTCGCGGCTCACCACGATGATGTCGCGGTCTTTCTTGAAGACATTCATGTTCATCGCTTCATAAGCTGATGTTGCAACTTTTGCAGTAGCGATGTTCACGAAGTATTCCTGAATCACATTCAACTGCACATCGCCTTTTTTGTAAGTATCAGAAGCGCGTAACACAAATTCCTTTGTGCCACCACCTGCGGGAATCAAGCCTACACCTACTTCCACAAGACCAATATAAGTTTCGGCATGAGCTACTACTTTATCAGCGTGCATCGCAAGTTCGCAGCCACCGCCCAGCGTCATGTTGTGCGGAGCAACTATTACCGGAATATCCGAGTAACGCGCGCGCATTGTAGTGTTCTGGAATGTGCGCACTGCGAGTTCGAGTTCATCCCATTCTTGCTGTGCGGCAAGCATCATGATAAGCATGAGGTTCGCGCCAACAGAAAAATTCTGCCCGTTGTTTGCTACCACCAACCCTTTCCAGCCCTGTGTTTCAGCGATTTCAATAGACTTGTTGATACCTTCAATCACTTCCGGTCCCATCGAATTCATCTTCGACTGGAATTCGAGATTCAACACGCCATCACCAATATCATGCAGCGTAGAACCGTCATTTTTCCAAACTGCTTTTTGTGAACGCAGATTGTCGAGAATGATGTAAGAACCTTGTCCCGGAATTTCTTTGTAAGACTTTGACGGAATATGATAATATTTTTTAACACCCTTTTCTACTTTGTAGAAAGTGTCGCAACCTCCGGCAAGCATATCATACACCCATTGTGCGGGCTTCTTGTTGATGCTCTCCATGTACTTAGCCACTTCGGCAACGCCCACGGAATCCCAAGCCTCAAAAGGTCCGGTTTCCCAAGCAAAGCCTGCTCTCAACGCATCATCCACTTTGTAAAGGTCATCAGTGATTTCAGGAATTCTATTCGTGCAGTATTGATATACGTAGCTTGAAAGTTTTTTCAAAAAGTCTGCGCCTTTATCTGTGCCTTTGAAAATGATGCGCAGACGCTCGGTAAGTTCATCCACATTCTTTGTGTCTGCAACAATTTCCAACTTTGGTCTTGTTGATGGCTTGTATTCAAGCGTTGCAGGGTCAATGACCGTTACTTCTTTCTTTCCTTCAGCAGTTTTTGTTTTCTTATAAAAACCTTGGCCACCTTTGTCGCCTGTCCAGCCTTTCTCTACCATCTTATTAATATAGTCGGGCACAACAAACAACGAACGTGATTCATCATTCACGCAATCAGCCTGTGCATTGTTCGCGACTTTCACCAGCGTATCAATACCAATCAAATCACCAAGACGGAACGTAGCGGTTTTCGGTTTTCCTGAAATCGGACCCGTTACTGCATCCACTTCTTCGATAGACATTCCGACTTCGTTCATCAAATGATAAACAGCCATCACGCTGAACACACCAATACGGTTTGCGATAAAAGCGGGAGTGTCTTTGCAGAGCACCGTGGTTTTACCCAAAAATTTATCGCCATACTCCATCATGAAATCAATCAATGACGGGTCGGTTTTCGGAGTAGGAATGATTTCAAGCAACTTCAGATAGCGCGGAGGATTGAAGAAGTGCGTTCCGATGAAATTCTTCTGGAAATCTTCGCTTCTGCCTTCGAGCATCTTGTGCAATGGAATACCGGACGTGTTCGTAGAAACGATGGTTCCGGGTTTGCGATATTTTTCAACTTCCGTGAAAACCTTTTTCTTGATGTCGAGATTTTCAATCACCGCTTCAAAAATCCAATCTACATCGGCAATGTCTTTCATGTTGTCTTCAAAGTTGCCGGTGGTGATGCGCGAAGCGAATGCTGCATCATAAATCGCTGCCGGTCTGCCTTTGAGTGCGGCAGTCAGCGAATCATTTACAATCTTATTGCGGGCGGCTTTATCATTTTTTTTGTTTTCAGGTAAATCGCGGGGAACGATGTCGAGCAAAATCGTTTTCACTCCGATTCCTGCGAAATGACAAGCAATGCGCGAGCCCATCACACCTGAGCCAAGCACTACAACCGAACGTACGTGCCTTGCGGTTTTTACACCTTCCTGCTGCGATTTGGGTTTTTCAGCTACAGCTTCCATAATTTTTGTTTTTAGGGGTTAAAAAATTAAGCCTCACCAAGCCCTCCGGTCTCACCAAAGGAGTCCGAGCGTTTTCGCTTTTAAGTGAGGTTGAATATTGAAAGTACATGAACTGCAAATTTATTCAGTTATTGTGTTTTGCCAAACGCCCGTTTGAAATTGTTACTAACCGTTCAATCGCTCTTTTGTTTGCTTTCAGGAAATAATCCTTCTTATTAAAGATGCGCGAAAGCATCAGCGAGCCTTCCATTTCGGCAATTGCTTGCTCCGCCAGTTCCTGCGCTTTATCTTCCGGGAAGCTGTCTGTATAAATCGTTTTCAATGCCTTGAAATACTGCTTGAAAAATATCTGGATAAGCTCCTGAAATTCTGGATTGACATGCGCGGTTTCCAAACCCATGTTTCCCATAATATTTCCTTTTTCGCTGCCGAGGAAAACGTGTTCCGTCACTGCAATCATCTTCTCTAAACGCTCTTTTGCAGAAAGGCTTTTATCATAAGCGTGCATGAAAACCTGGTCTTGAAAAAACTTGTGGACATACATCATCACTTCTTTCATCAACTCCTCTTTGCTGTCGAAATAATGATAGATGCTACCTTTGAGCAAACCCACCGATTCGCCAATATCCGCCATCGTAGCCTGATGATAGCTTTTCTTGCGAAACATCTTCAGCGCCTGATGAACAACGTATTCTTTATTGACTTTTTGTTTAGGCATCTTTCAATCGTGCGAAGCGCTTAAAGCAACGACACGAAGTTAGCAGGTTTGTACGATTTTACCAAACGCTTGTTTGGTAAAAGAAAATTCAAAGTGGATAACTAATCCATTTCCATATCCATTCCACCTCCCCCATCTTCTCCGCGTTTTTTGTCTTTGCGGGTATTGCCGTTGTTGATTTTGTAGCTAAAACCAAGCGTGAGTATTTGCGATTCACGCCTGCGCATGGATTCTACATAATAATCTTCGGCTTCTGTTACGCTTCTCCATCTGCGCGTGTTGAACACGTCTGTTGCGCTGAGCGAGATGCTTCCTTTTCCTTTCAGGATTTCTTTTTTCAAGCCCATATCAAAGCTATACAACGGCAATGTGTAGCCTTGCGCGTTGAGTGATTTGCTTCGAAAAAATCCTGAAAGTTGGATGTCTATATTTTTCCAAACGGTGAACGTGGTGCTGACACGCCCGTTAAAATTAAAAATGTCGCTGCCGGAAATGCCGAGGTCTTCGCGCCCTTCGAGAATTTGACGGAAGTAACTGAAGTTGGTGTTGAACCGCCACCATTTGAACAGGTTCATATTAAACACCATTTCCGCGCCAAACGAATGACTCTCTGAAAGATTCAGGCTGGTGTGCGTGGCAACGCCTGTGCTGTCAACGCTGGTGTAGCGCATGATAACGTCCTGTGTGTTGCGGTAAAATAAGGTGGAGGTGAGCGAAATTTTCTTCCACACTTTCTGGTGTCCTAATTCAAACGAATGCACGATTTCCGGTTGCAGTTTCGGATTGCCGATGCGCAAATTGAGCGGGTCGGAATATTCAGGAAACGGATTCAGCGACCACATACCCGGGCGACTGATGCGCTTTGCATAACTGAGCGAAATTTCATTTTCCTTTTTGAGCGCATAGCGCAAATGCGCTGAAGGAAAAATTTTGTGATAATCATTTTGGTATGCTTCGTCAGTCACAAATTGATAAGAATCGGTGAGCGTTCCTTCGTAACGCACGCCTGCCTGATAGCTGAGTTTTTTGTATTTGTTTCCCAAAATCACATAGCCCGCAATCACCGTTTCTTCAAATTGAAAACGGTTGGAGCGCGTTTCATCCTCCACCCAATCCTGCGCAGCCTCATCAAAGTCCTGATAAATCAATTCATTATCTGCATTGCGATATGTGCCTTTCGCGCCAAATTCAAAGCGACCTATTTTTTCAACCGGTAGCACATAATCAGTTTGCACTGTTGCTACCTGCGTTTGCTCCTGTTGCGCTGTGCGTTGCCTGCTGCCGGGAATCTGGGCAGGCGCATAATTGTAGATGCTATACTGCTCCAGCGCGTCCATGTCTTCTTCGGAATCGTTGGATGAATAGGAAGCATCCATCGTCCACTCTTTTCCTTTCATTTCATAGGTGCGCTTGAAGCCTGCTGCAAAATCATAATTTAAATCCTGCTCATCTTCCTCGCTTGCTCTCAACGATTGTTCTGAAATCGAATCGTTGAAATCGGTAGTTAAATAATCGTTGTCTTCTTCATCGTCACTCAAGCCATAGCGGATATTTCCGGAAAGCGTGAGCGATGTTTTGTCGTTCAAAAAAATATCCGCGCCTGCCTTCATGTTGTAGTTCTGTCCTTTGCGCAATCCGTCAGCTTCCTGATTCAGATAATTCAGCGAATCGCTGACAGTGTATTCTCTAAAACTTTTACCTCGATTAAAGCGCTGATTGTAGCGCGCATCCGCGCCAAAGAAATAATTCACTTTTTTATTTCTGTAATTCAAGTTGATTCCCGCTGAATATTTATGGCGCGTTCCCACGCTTGCATTCACCACGCCATTCAATCCCTGCTTTTTATTTTTCTTCGTAACAATATTGATAATTCCGCTCATGCCTTCAGAATCATAGCGCGAGGAGGGGTTGGTAATAATTTCAATACGGTCAATCATCTCTGCGGGAAGTTGCTCAAGCAATACGCTCGCGCTCATGCTTGAAGGCTTTCCATCAATCAAAATATTTGCGTTGCTTCCGCGAAGGCTCACGTTGCCATCTATATCAACCGAAACGGAAGGCACATTTTTCATCACCTCCAGCGCATTGGCTCCTGTAGAGGTAATGTCTTTGTCCACATTGATTACTTTCTTATCGAGATTGTAATCCAGAATTTCTTTCTCACCGGTAACATTTACTTCATTGATGCTGATTTCAGAAGGACGCAGAAAAATATCTGCGAGTTTGAGTTCCGGTTTTTCTTTTGAGAGCGAGAGATTACGAACAGTATCGGCAGTGAATCCGATGAAACTAATCGTCATAAAATAATTTCCGAAGGGCACGCTGCTGATTTCAAATTTCCCCTTCTCGTTGGTGACTGCCCCTGAAATTAATTTTCCGTCAGGCTCAGTAAACAGCGTGACGCTTGCATATTCTACAGGTTGCTTTGTTTTGAAATCCAGAAGGTTTCCTTTTATAACTCCTGTCGGCTTGGTAGAGGTTGGTTTTTGAAAATCGCCTTGCTGCGGCTGGGAATAGAGAACATTTTCAACACAGGTAAATAACAAAATGAACAGGAAGAATATCCGCATGGTTTTGCAAAGTTGCTGCTAAATGGCTCATTTGACTGAGCGGAATGCAGAAGGTTTGATGCAGCTTTTTCCAGAATGTTTTAATTATTCAGAAATTCGCACCGGATATAAAAAGTGAGTAACAAAAGCCGCATCTTATCGCTGGATGTATTGAGAGGAGTATTCACTTCTTTAAGAGTCTTCACAAGCAATCCCGGTTCGTGGACGCATCGCTTCGCAATTTTTACTTACACGGGTTGGGTGGGATGCAGCTTTACGGATGTTTTTTTCCCGCTGTTCATTTTTGTGGTAGGCGTATCGGTATATGTGTCGCTGAAAAGCGCAAAAGAAATTAAGCAGCCAAGCGAGTTGTATTCCAAAATTTTTTCGCGCACGATAAAACTTTTCTTAATTGGAATGGCGCTCAACCTGCTGCCTGATTTTGATTTTGCTTCTCTGCGCGTCATGGGCGTGTTACAGCGCATCGCGGTTGTGTATTGCGCCTGCGCATTACTTTTCCTGCATACAAATCTCCGCACGCAAATTTTACTTGTGCTTTTTTTGCTCATCGGCTATTGGGCTGCGCTCACGTTTATTCCTGTGCCGGGCTTTGGCGTTGCGAGTTATGTGCCGCAAGAAAGCCTCGCTGCATGGCTCGACCAACTTGTGCTTGGCGGACACATCTACAAATATTCTCCTACCGTTGACCCCGAAGGAATTCTCAGCACACTGCCCGCGATTGCAACTGCGCTGACGGGAATGATAGCAAGTCAATTTTTATTATCAGCAAGAAGCGATACAAGAAAACTTACAACACTTGTGCTTTCCGGCATCGCGCTCATCATGCTCGGCTTGTTGTGGAACAACTCGTTTCCGATTGAAAAAAGATTATGGACAAGCTCCTACGTGCTCTTTACATCTGGAATTGCGCTATGTTGTCTTTCATTTTTTTATCTTCTGCTTGATGTATTGAAAATCAGGAAGTGGTCGCCTGTGATTGTAGCTTACGGCACAAACGCATTGCCGATTTATATTGCGCTGGAAGCAATTCCTACATTGCTCTATTTGATTCAGGTGAAAACAAACACAGGCGAAATGATGCGCTTGCAAGATTGGATTTTCACCAACTGGTTTAACAATTGGGCGTGCAGTTCTGAACTTGCTTCGCTGCTGTATTCTGTTGCGTTGCTGCTCGTATTTTCCATCCCTGTGTGGATCTTGTACAAGAAGAATATCATCATCAAAGTATAGCTGTGCGCAGATACTTTTTCATCTCTATTTACTTACTCGTTCTTGCCGGATGCGGCAACGCATTAGAAAAAAAACTTGATGCGCTTCCCGCTGATGCAATCTTAGAAATTGCTACTTATGATGGCAGCGGTCAACTTGTGCATCCTGACATTCTTTTTCACAACGACACGTTTTATCTTGCCACTACGCCCTACCCTTTTTACAATGATAAATTAGAGAACCCTTGTTTTTACAAAAGTACTGACGGCATCAACTTCACAGAACTTTCGCCCGGATTAAATCCCCTTGTTCCTACGCCAGCTTATGACCACAACGATGACCCCGACTTGCTCTTTGATTCTGTTTCAAATGAATTTCAAATTTATTATCTCGAAACCATGCGACCGGATTCGCAAAATGTGATTCTGCTTACGAGTAAAACAGGAAGAACATGGAAGAAGCAAACTGCTTTGCATTACAATCTTTCGCAGGGAGAAATTTTTATTTTATCTCCTGCTGTAATTCGCGGACGCGATAATACCGAGCGTATGTTTTATGTGGTGAAAGGCGATTCAACAAATCACATTGAGTTCATCGAGAAAAAACAAACATGGGAAAAGACAGCCGTCCAAAAAATTCAAATATATTATCCTGAAAATTTCACTCCGTGGCATCTTGATGTTCTTAAAGACGAACAGCATTATTATCTGTTGTGCAACGGCTTTTACGGCAACCCGGCATCATTTGAAGAGAGCAAAGGAAAATATACCCTCTTGCTTTTTCAAAGTGATGATTTGATGGAATGGAAATTCGTCAACACGCTTCTTGACTGCACCGACATCGGCAATGATTGCCATTATGTTTACCGAGCTACCGGTTTAGTCAGCGACAATACGCTTGCACTTTGGTATTCGTATGTAACAAGTGAACAAACGTGGAGGATTGGAGTAAAGAAAATTCCGCTTTTGTAGAGACGCAATATTTTGCGTCTCTGTAATTGCTTCTACAGATTCCATCCCAGCGAGGGATGGAATCTGTTTGCTTTACACGATGTTCCCGTTGTCGGGCGTGGTGTCGTTAGCGTAAATGGCGTCAATCTCCGATTGATATTGCTTCATCACTACATCGCGCTTCACTTTCATTGTAGGTGTCATGATGCCATTGTCCACTGTCCAGTCAGCAGGTAACAGCTTGAATTTTTTCACCTGCTCTACCTTTCCGAAGTCTTTGTTGAATCCTTCCACTTCATCCTGAATTGCTTTCAACACTTTAGGATTTGTCACTAACTCTTCTTTCGTGTTGTAGGACACTCCATTCTTCCCACACCAGTCTTTAAGATAATCAAAAGCAGGAACAATCAACGCTGAAACAAACTTTTGGTTTTCACCCACCACCATCATCTGCTCAATGAAGGGGCTTTCTTTCATTTTATTTTCAATCACCTGTGGCGCTACATATTTTCCACCCGATGTTTTGAAAAGCTCTTTTATACGTCCCGTGATTTTCAAAAACTTCTTGCCTTTGTGATCGAGCCATGTGCCCTGGTCGCCTGTGTGGAGCCATCCGTCTCTATCAATTGTTTGGTCGGTTAAATCCTGACGCTTGTAATAACCCATCATGATGTTGGGACCTTTTGCGAGAATCTCCTGCGTCTTTTCATCAATCTTAATTGTAACACCCTCAATCGGCAAGCCTACTGTGCCGAGCCAATAGCCGCCTTCTTCCAATTTATTTGCAGTGAGCACCGGAGCGGTTTCCGTTTGCCCATAGCCTTCGCGCACTGCGATACCCGCAGCATTAAACACACGCGCCAAATCTTTGCGCAACGCGGCTGCGCCTGTTACAATACCAACCACGTTTCCGCCCAATGCCGCTTTCCATTTGCTGAAAATAAGTTTACGCGCAATCGCCAGTTGAATATTATACCACAAGCTGTTTTCACCCTTATCGTCAAAATTCAACCCGAGGTTCACAGCCCAAAAAAACAATTTGCGTTTCATACCCGTCAGTTCCAAGCCCTTGCTCATGATTTTATCATACACTTTCTCCAGCAGGCGCGGCACCGATGTAAAAAATTGCGGCTTCACTTCCTGCAAATTCGCTCCGATAGTTTCCAAACTTTCCGCATAGTAAATTGAAGCGCCCACCGCCATATAGGTGTAAGCCACCATGCGCTCGAAGATGTGACACATCGGTAAAAAGCTGAGTACCTTATGCTCGCTGCTCACAGGAAGGCTGGGAATAGTTGCAGCCACATTGCTTGCCACGTTCTTGTGCGAAAGCATCACGCCTTTGGGAACACCCGTTGTGCCTGATGTATAAATAATGGTAACAAGGTCATTTTCTTTGATCCCTGCTTTGAGCTTTTCCACTTCCGAATTGTCGCCATCTTTTACCACTTTGCACTCATCTTTCCATGCCTTTGCTCCTTTCACGTCATCGAAAGTATAGATATCGCGTAGCGAAGGAACATCTTTCTTTATGTTCTGAATCTTCTGATATAATCCTTCATCTGAAACAAGCGCCAGTTTAATTCCGGCATCATTGAAAATGAATTTGTATTCACCTTCGCTGATGGTGGGATAAATGGGAACGCTGATTGCGCCAACCTGCATCATCCCCAGATCAACAAAATTCCATTCAGGGCGGTTATTTGAAATGATAGCAATCGTATCGCCCGGCTTAATACCCAACTTCAAAAACGCGCGGCTTACTTCGTTCACAATATTTACAACCTGTTGCGTAGAAAATTTTCTCCACTCGCCATTTACTTTGCTGGCAAGGCAATCTTCTTGCGGGAAATTTTTTAACTGGTGATCCAGAATATCAAACAATCGTGTGTAACTCATGGCTTTATAGTTTTTTTGGGGTTCTTTTTGAGAAGGGTAAAAATAGGGAAATTAGGAATTAGGAATTAGGAATTTTGAGGAGGAAGTGATATTTCTGTTTCTATTGAATTCTTTCATTCGTAATTCCTAATTCTAAATTCGTAATTATCTTCCATGCTCATCCTTCCCGCTATCCTGCCTGATGTTGCCGCGCTTGAAGCACTTGTAAATTCCGCCTATCGGGGTGAAAGCTCGCGCAAAGGCTGGACTACCGAAGCCGATTTTCTTGACGGCATCCGCGTGGATGCCGAGCGGCTCACGGAAATCATTCAGGGAAAAGATTCCCAAATTCTGAAGGCGCTTGATGCTCAAAACAATATAATAGCCTGTGTGCATTTGGAGAAACACGGCAGCAAACTTTACCTTGGCATGTTAACCGTTTCTCCCACGTTGCAAAATAAAGGCATCGGCAAATTACTGATTGCGGCTGCCGAACGGGAAGCAAAGAAATTAAATTGCAATACCATTTACATGACCGTGCTTACGGAGCGCGATGAATTGATTGCGTGGTATGAGCGACATGGTTACCTAAATACAAAAGAAATAAAACCCTTCCCTATGGATAATCCCCGGTTTGGTTTACCTAAAAAAAAGTTGGAGTTTGTAGTGCTGAAAAAATGGTGTTAATGTGAAATTTCAGGTGCAAACGCCTTGAATATGCAAGGTGCAAGCTATTTTACTCTTCCTTGTAAAAAGATACCGCTATACTTCAGTCGAGTTTCTCTATCAATGCGCATGATAATGAAACGATATAAATACGCGTCCGCCTGCGTACTACTTCAGTGATTAAACCTTATAACTACAGAATTTTTTAAGCGAACGGCAGTTCATCGCCCAGAATATCCAATTCATTTGTATCTTTTGACCGCATTTTTTTACGAATTCATTTTCATGCCGATTAAAAATTACAATGGCTTCCTGTTACTGTCAACGCTCAGCTTTTTCTTACTGCAAGCGTGTCGCGAGGAAAGCGATAAAGTGAAGCCGCAGATGACCTCGCTCACCGAGTCGGTGTATGCTTCGCTCACGGTGCAGCCGGAAAGCCTCTATTCTGTTTATCCTGCGGTGGGCGGCATTCTGAAGGCAAACCTTGTAACCGAAGGTGATGTGGTGGCGAAAGGGCAGCCGCTTGCGCAGATTGAAAATGCGAATCCCGAATTGAATACCAGAAATGCATTGCTTGCCTACGAGCTGACAAAGGAAAATTATTCGGGGCAGAAAGGGGTGTTGCAGGAATTGGAAAATCAAATCAGGGCAGCGCAACTGAAACTCACCAATGACTCTGTGAACTATCTGCGGCAAAAGAAATTGTGGGAACAAAATATCGGTTCGAAGATTGATTATGACACGCGCTCGCTCGCCTATGAAACTTCATTGAGCGAAGTGGCGCGGCTGCGCAGCAGATATGCGCAAACGAAAAACCAACTCAAAACACAACTGGAGCAGGCAGAATTAAACTACCAGACAAGCCTGAACACGAAAGGCGACTTTTTAATTAAAAGCCTGCTTGATGGTAAAGTGTATGAACTGAAAAAGAATCCCGGGGAGATTGTTTCCCTACAAGAGCCGGTGGCATTGGTAGGCAGCAAAGATTCCTTTTTGTTAGAGATGCAGGTTGATGAAGTGGACATCGCAAAAATTAGCGAGCATCAAACGGTGCTTGTGCGCTTAGATGCTTATGATAAAGAAGTTTTCGAGGCTACAGTCCGCAAGATTTATCCGAAGATGGATGTGCGCTCGCAAACATTTTTGGTGGAAGCAGTATTCAAAGTGCAGCCCGCGAAACTCTACCCCGGACTCACGGGAGAAGCGAACATCATCACTTCCGTGAAAGAAAAAGCGCTGGCGATTCCTTATGAATATCTGCTGAACGGCAACAAAGTGAAAACCGAGAAGGGCGAAGTGGCAGTCACTATCGGCATCAAAAACTTTGAGCACGTTGAAATTATTTCCGGCATTGACACAACCACGTACATCTATAAACCGGAGTAACCGCTGATGAATTTCCCCGTCATCTTCAGCATCTCGCGCACGCATTTGCTTTCGCGCATGAAGCAAACGGTGACAGCTTCCCTTGGTGTCACCTTTGGCATCGGGGCGTTTATCATCCTCGTGAGCTTTATGACGGGCTTAAACGAAATGCTTGATGGATTAATCCTGAACCGCACGCCACACATCCATCTTTACAACCAGATTACGCCCAGCCCCGAGCAGCCTGTTGATTTAGCCGATGCATTTAAAAGCAGCTTCAACGTGGTGCAGTCAATCAAGCCCAAGCGCGCACAGACGCGCATTCACAACGGCTTGCCTATCCTGAATTTTCTGCGCAATGACTCGCGCGTGAAAGGCGCAGTTCCTCAGGTGGTGGCACAGGTATTCTATGTATCAGGCTCCATCGAGCTGAATGGCATCATCAATGGCGTTGACATCCTCGAAGAAGACAGGCTCTTCAGCATCAGCGATTATATCGTGCAGGGCAGCACGCTCGAACTCGCGCGCACCGAAAACGGCATCATCATCGGGGCGGGCGTGGCGCGCAAGATGTCAGTGAAGCCGGGCGACATCATTCAAATCACCACCCCATCAGGAAATATTTTCCCATTAAAAATTGTAGGCGTGTATGAAAGCGGACTTGCGGATATTGACGACATCCAGAGCTACGCCAATTTGAAAACTGCGCAGAAGCTACTCGGGCAAAGCGACAACTTCATCACCGACATTAATGTGAAGTTGCATGACCTGGAACTGGCAAAGCCCATGTCAGACAAACTCGCCCGCCAGTTTGGCATCGCTGCTATTGACATCAACAGCGCCAACGCGCAGTTTGAAACAGGCTCTGACATCCGCAACCTCATAACTTACGCAGTATCCATCGCGCTGCTCATTGTCGCAGGCTTTGGCATTTACAACATTCTCAATATGCTGATTTATGAAAAAATGAACGACATCGCCATCTTGAAAGCAACGGGCTTTTCGGGCTTTGATGTGAAAATGATTTTCATGGTGGAGGCGCTCATCATCGGCATTGCAGGAGGCATCCTCGGATTGATTATCGGCTATGTTGTTTCCGTGATCATTGACCACACGCCCTTTGAAACACAGGCGCTTCCCACCATCAAAACATTCCCCGTCAATTTCAATCCGCTGTATTACATCATTGGCATCGTGTTCGCGCTGGTCACCACATTTCTTGCTGGCTACATGCCCGCGTCACGCGCACAGCGCATTGACCCCGTAGAAATCATCAGAGGACAATGAGCGCAACAGTATTAGAAGCAAGAAACATCAACAAACACTTCCGTGTGCCGGTGGATTATCATGTGCTGAAGGATATTTCTTTTCGGGTGCAGCAGGGCGAGTTTGTTTCCGTGATGGGCAAGTCAGGCTGCGGCAAGTCAACGCTGCTCTACATCCTCTCCACGATGGATACCAACTATGAGGGTGAGCTGTTTCTGAACGGTGAAAAACTTTCTGGCAAATCAGGCAACGAACTTTCCATAGTGCGCAACGCGCACATCGGCTTCGTGTTTCAGTTTCACTACCTGCTGCCCGAGTTCACTGTGCTTGAAAACGTGATGCTGCCCGCGCGCAAGCTGGGCAAAAAAACAAACGAAGAAATAGAGCACGATGCGATGGAAAAACTCAAGCTGCTCAACATTGGCGACAAGGCAAAGAAGCTTGCCGTGCGCATTTCGGGCGGTGAAAAACAGCGCGTGGCGATTGCGCGCGCACTCATCAACAACCCCGCCATCCTCATGTGCGATGAACCAACAGGCAACCTTGACAGCCAGAATTCCGACAACGTGTTCAACCTCTTCCGCAGACTTGCGAATGAAAAGAAAATCTCGCTGCTCGTGGTCACCCATGACCACGACTTTGCTAACCGGACAGACCGCATCATCGAAATGGCAGACGGAAAGATTGTGAAGTGAAGAGATTCGCACACCCACAAATCCTTCGCGCACCTGTCTGCCGAAGCACTTCGGTGCGCAGACGCAAGGGGGACAATCAGCACATCAACTGTATCTGTCGTCTGCGGACTGACGACTGTTGACTTGATCATCAGCATCGCCAATTAACACCTAACTTTAAGCGCCATAAATATCTATCTAATTATAGTAATCTTATTCTCGTGACTTTTACCGACTTTAACCTCCACGCTACCTTGCTTGAAAGCCTTGATGCGATGGGCTTTGAAAAGCCTACGCCCATTCAGGAGCAGGCGATTCCCTATATCATGCAGAACCGCGACCTTATCGCGTGCGCGCAAACAGGCACGGGCAAAACGGCTGCTTACCTGCTGCCGGTGATTCACAACCTGCTCGCTTCTCCCTCCGGGAAACATGCCATCAACACGCTGGTGATTGCGCCTACGCGCGAGCTTGCGCTACAGATTGACCAACAAGTTGAAGGATTTGGCTATTACGCGCCAGTGACATCAGCCCCTGTTTACGGAGGTGGCGATGGTGCCACATGGGACCAACAAAAACGCGCCATCGTGCAGGGCGCTGATATTTTAATCGCCACTCCGGGCAGGCTGCTCGCGCACATGCAGATGGGCTATGTTGATTTCACGCATGTGCAGCACCTCGTGCTTGATGAAGCCGACCGTATGCTTGATATGGGTTTCTCCGAAGACATTATGATGATTGTGAAAGCGTTGCCCGCAAAACGGCAAACTCTTTTATTCTCCGCCACGATGCCCTCAAAAATCCGCCATCTTGCGAAAACGATTTTGAACAACCCGCACGAAATCAGCATCGCCATTTCAAAACCGGCAGAAGGCATTTTGCAGGCGGCATATTTAGTGAATGACAGCCGAAAAAATGAGCTGGTGAAGCATCTGCTCGCAGGAAAGAAAATTGCAAGCACGCTGATTTTTGCATCCACAAAAATCAAAGTGAAGAAACTCGAGCAGGAATTGCGCAAAATGGGGTTGTCTGTTGCCGGAATTCATTCTGACCTTGAGCAGCCGGAGCGCGAAAAAGTGTTGAGCAGCTTCCGCGCAAAGCAGGTGCAAATCTTAGTAGCTACGGATATTCTTTCACGCGGCATTGATATGGAAGACATCGGCTTGGTAATCAACTACGATATTCCGAACAGTCCTGAAGATTATGTGCATCGTATCGGCAGAACAGCCCGCGCAGAATCAACAGGCGTTGCTATCACCTTCATCAACGAAAGTGAGCGCGAAGAATTCAAGCGCATAGAACAACTCATCGGCAAAGAAGTGAACAAAGTGCCGCTGCCCCCGCATCTTGAAGGCGGCACGGATAATAAGCCGAAACAGCACCACCGTCCGGGAGGGAATCAAAGAAGGTCGTTTAGCAGAAGGTAGTAAGCGAATAAGTCAAGCACTTACTTTTTCATAGCTCCTGTAATTCCATTGAAGTCTCCTTCCCTCTTAAAATTGATATTTTTGCCTTCCCTTAAAATGCGCAATGGTAATTGACAAGGATTTTTTCCGCGAGGTGATTGAGAAGTATATTCCGATGCACGTCTTATTAGGGGTGCAGTTGGTAGAAATTCGCGCTGGATTTGCAAAGTTGTGCATACCTTTTCGCCCGGAGTTGATTGGCGACCCGCGTTCTCAGGCGCTGCATGGCGGAGTGATTGCGCTGGCGCTTGATTCAGTGGGCGGGGCGGCTGCGATGACCACGCTTGTTTCGCCTGATGACAAACTTTCGACTATTGATATGCGCGTAGATTATCTGCGACCGGGCAAGCCACTTGATTTTTTTGTGGAAGGAGAATTAGGGCGTAGCGGCAACAGAATTATCGTGACGCGCATGGTCGCATATCATGTGCGGGAGGAGTTGATTGCAGAGGGAAAAGGCGTGTATAATGTGCGGAGGAAGATTGATAAGTGAGTAGAGAAAATTCAAATTCCAAAAGTCAACTTTGGTTTGTCATTTCAAGTTTGATTACTGGAATTTAATTTGGTTTGTGATTTGGAATTTTAAAAAAAGTATCCCATGAATATAGTAACAGAACTTTCTTCAGAAACCATCCGCTTCAGCGACATTCAATATCAACGTCCTGAAATGAAAGAAATCAAGAGCCGCTTTAATGAGTTGCTCGCTGAATTTACGAATGCGAAAAACGCGCAGCAGCAAAATGAAGTAATAGCAGCAATCAATCTCGTGCGCAATAATTTTTATACGGCAGGCACAGTTGTCTCCATCCGCCACACGGTGGACACTACCGATGCTTATTATGAAGGCGAGCAGGATTACTTCGATAAGAACTTGCCTGAGTTTGAAGCGCTGAATCACAAGTTTTATCAGGTATTGGTAAAATCGCCTTTCCGCAAAGAATTGGAAGCAAAGTGGGGCGTTCAACTTTTTGCGCTTGCAGAAGTAACGCTGAAAACTTTTGACCCGGTGATTCTTGAAGATTTGAAAAAAGAAAACGAACTGAAAACGGAATACATGAAGCTGATTGCTTCTGCAAAGGTGCTGTTTGAAGGGGAAGAAAGAAACCTTTCCGGACTTGTTCCTTTTGAAATGTCGGTTGACCGCGACATGCGCAAGAAAGCAAGCGAAGCGAAGTATGGTTTCTTAAATGAAAATCAGGAAAAACTTGACAAACTCTTTGACGACCTTGTGCAACTGCGCAATGGCATGGCGAAGAAACTCGGTTTCAAAAATTTTGTAGAATTAGGTTATGCCCGCATGACGCGCACAGACTATTCTGCCGCTGATGTGAAATATTACCGCGACCAGATTTTAAAACACATCGTGCCCGTCACAAACCAGTTGCGTGAACGGCAGGCAAAGCGGCTTGGACTTGATACGCTGAAATACTATGATGAAAACCTCACTTACAAAACGGGTAACGCCACACCCAAGGGCGACCCCGATTGGATTATCGCGCAGGGAAAGAAGATGTACAAAGAGCTTTCAAAAGAAACAGATGTGTTTTTCAATTTCATGACGGAATATCAATTCATGGATTTGGTGAACAAGAAAGGAAAAGCGGGCGGTGGCTACTGCACATTCCTTCCTGATTATAAAGCGCCTTTTATTTTTTCCAACTTCAATGGCACATCCCATGATATCGATGTGCTGACGCACGAAGCAGGGCATGCTTTTCAGGCATACATGAGCCGCAATTTTGAAATGCCTGAATATTATTATCCCACGTTTGAAGCCTGCGAAATTCATTCAATGAGCATGGAATTTTTTGCCTGGCCCTGGATGGAAAATTTCTTCAAAGAAGATACTGCGAAATATAAGTTCGCGCACCTGAGCGGTACGCTGCTGTTCCTGCCTTATGGCGCTGCTGTGGATGAGTTTCAGCATTTCGTATATGAAAATCCTGAAGCTACCCCGGCTGAACGCAGAAAGATGTGGCGCGTGATTGAAAAGAAGTATCTGCCTCACCGCGATTATGACGGGAATGCATATTTAGAAAACGGAGGCTTCTGGCAAAAACAAGCGCATATCTACCAAACCCCCTTCTATTATATTGACTACACGCTTGCTGAAATATGTGCACTGCAATTTTGGACAAGGGCAAGCAAAGACAATGCTTCCGCATGGAACGATTATGTGCAACTCTGCAAAGCGGGCGGCAGTCAGCCTTTCTTGAGTCTGGTGAAACTTGCAGGATTGCAATCACCATTCAGCGAAGGCGTGATGCCAAAAGTAGTTGCCGAAGTGAATGCGTGGCTGGCGCAAGTGGACGACACCAAACTATGAAGACAAAATGGGCGCATGCCCTTTCGGTTGAAATTTTCTGGCTGTCATTGACTGGCGTGTTTGTACTTCTATCTGCGCTTCCGCTCTATGGCATCATCACCAATGAATACCTGCAACAGAATATCGTGCTTGCATTGTTGTTTGGATTTTATTTCCGCACGGTAATTTTTTTCAAGCAGATTTCTTACTTACAGCCGCTGGCAATTCAGGTATTGTTATTTCTGGGGCACATTCCTTTGTTTGTTGTCGTGCTCGGAAAAATTCAGGACATGATTTATCTGTTCGACACGTATGATTTGTTCTTTTTCTTTTTGCCTGATGCAGGATTAACCCCCGCTGTCATTATGGAAAAATTTCATTTTTTCAGAAGCGAGTTCCTGCTTTTCTCTGTGGGATTGCTCATTTTAATTGTGCTTGCTGAATTCAGAATCAGCTTTGCATTCATGGAGCGGATAAAGAAAATCGAGTAGCTTTGAGAGTATGAGAATCCTCCTTGTATTTGTGGTCATAAGCGCATTGTTTTTTTCCTGTGATAATAGAAGTTGCGAGAATGTGGTATGTCAGGGAGCGAATTCCACTTGCGTAAGTGGTGACTGTTATTGCCTGTCCGGATATGAAGGTGACTTTTGCGACATTCTGAGCTACCCGAAATATGTAGGCTCTTATCAGGTTTCTGAAAACTGCACCACAACATTCAGCGGGAATATGAACCAACAGTTTTCCTCGAGTATCAACGTAGGCTTCGATATTGACATACTCACGATTAACAATTTCGCGAATCGCGGGTTACCCGTTGATGCAACGATTGTAAGCGCAAACTTTCTCACCATCACCAGCCAAAATGCAGGAAGTGTTCAGGTTTCAGGCGGTGAAGGCGTTTATGAAGTGTTTGCCAACCGCATCCGCTTCGAATACAATTACACGGCAGGCAGCAACTTCCATCAATGTACCGCCATCTTCACGCGGTTCTGAGAAAATAGATATGAAATTAAGACTGAACATTCTGCTATTTGCAATAGCACTTACAGCTATTGTATTTATCAGTTCTTGCAAAGAAGATACATGTGCAGGTGAAGCATGCAGTTCACATGGTACTTATTCTGAAGTGCTTGATACCTGCATTTGTATTTGTAATACCGGTTTTTCGGGAATACGATGCGAAGTTGAGGATTTATGCATCACTCAAAACATTACTTGTGGAACAAATAGCTACTGTAGCGGTGGTATTTGTACTTGCATATCAGGTTATGAAGGTAACCTCTGTAGCACATTGAGTTATACAAAATATGTTGGCTCTTATCAGGTTTCTGAAAACTGCACCACAACATTCAGCGGGAATATGAACCAACAGTTTTCCTCGAGTATCAACGTAGGCTTCGATATTGACATTCTCACAATTAACAATTTTGCGAATCGCGGGTTACCCGTTGATGCAACGATTGTAAGCGCAAACTTTCTCACCATCACCAGCCAAAATACAGGAAGCGTGCAGGTTTCAGGCGGTGAAGGCGTTTATGAAGTGTTTGCCAACCGTATTCGCTTCGAATACAATTACACGGCAGGCAGCAATTTCCATCAGTGTACCGCCATCTTCACGCGGTTTTAAATCAGTTTTAGAATTCTAAACTTTAGCGATAATTCTTTTGTAGCCCAAAACGATATAATGTAACTATGTATTAAGCGCAACTAAGCGGGTTAAAGAGAATCATTTATTTCTGGCAAAGTTGGGTTGCGGATGGAGCTTTCTAAAGTTCGGTTTTGCTCAACTTTGGATTCTCTTAATTCTATTGGGAGTCTAATGTAACCTCTGTCTTCTAGTTCTAAGGTTAGCGAAATTACTCCCATTAATCCACCTATAAATCCTGCAAAGAAAACCCACCAAAATACTTTTACTTGCCACTTAGATAGCTTGGTATCATACTTTAATTTTTCCAATTCAATTTCACGAATTTCTTCCTGTTTTGTCTTTTCCGCTTCCAAATCCTTATGCTGCTTATTAAACCCGCCACTTTTAATAAAGCCAGGTATAACGCCACTCCATTTGATTGTGGTCACAAGATTTGAATCATCGCCAGCCCCTCGAATTTGCCCTTTAGTTACAAGCCCACTATTCGCAATATATTCAACCCACTGCTTAATAATATCGCGGTTAATAGAATCATTATCGTTGAATAGGTTGTGTTTAATTTCATCCCATGCAAAAGTCTTACTCTGATTATTGTTTAAATGAGAGATAATTAAGTCAAGTTGTTCATGATTTTTTAACGCGTTGATCATCCAATCCAAATTACGCTTTTAGTTGTTGTAATAGTTGTCCGATACAATTTGCCCCTCTCCTTTGGAGGGGCGGGGTAAAAATCAGCAAACTTACGTGGCAACCTTGCTCCACCGTTTCCGTAAACACAGGTTGTAAAAACCTTGTTTATGAAACAAAAAATGATAATCGCTTGCATCGCTGCCCTTGGAATTTTTTCCATGAGTCCTTCTTCATTAAGCAATCTGGATATGAAAAGCAGCATGAGCGGCACCGGGTTCAACTTTAAATACACCGGCACGGTGAACACGGGCAGTGAAGTGATGCCGCTCGTTGGTCAGTTGAGCAAAGACGGGTTAAAGATGTATTTCACTTCGCAGAATTTTAAAGGCGAAAAACAACTGTATGTAATGAAGCGCGAAAAGCCGGGCGTAGCGTTTGATAAACCGGAGCGCTTGAAAGGAACTATCAACAGCGCGGATTATGACATCATTATGCCGACTATTTCGGGCGATGAAAAAACGATGATATTTGTAAACAGCGTTGACGGTACGCAAAAAGGCAACGACCTGTACATCACCTCAAAAGATGAGCAGACAAGCAATGAACTGTACATTACAACGCGCATAGGCGAAGATGGTCCGTTTGCGAATATTCGCCCATTAGATGAAATCAACGATAAAGAACTTTCTGACAGCTACCCTTGGCTGTCAAATGATGGCTTGCGCATTTATTTCACAAAACAGAAAGGCAGTGAAATCACCATTCATGCCGCTGAAAGAAAAAGCGTGAACGAAAAATTTTCACAGCCCAAGAAGCTTGAAATTGCGTTGCCAAAAATCAGCAACAACCTGAGTTGCTTCCTGTCGGCTGATGAAACAGAAATTTTTATTTTGTCAGGCGAAAAAATTTACACTTCAAAACGCGACAACTTATTCAGCAAATTCAGCGCGTCCGTTGAAATCGGACAGGCGAATGACAACGGCTACATGAGCGGCATCACCATGACGCAGGATAATGCGGAAATGTTTGTGTTCAACTCCATCGGTTTCCGCAATACGCAGATTCTGCACTTTGTGAATACCGAAGCAGGAAAAAATGCTCAGCAAAAAGTTACCGCTACAGAAGACAGGCTGATAAAAATGAAATAATCTTTTCAACAGGAATAAATTGAAGGGACGGGCGATGCTCGTCCCTTCTTGTTTTGGCAGTATCTTTGAAAGTCTAAAGACAAATGTTTCTCGCAAAGACGCTAAGCATTGATGCCATTTTGATTTTTCTTTGCGTGAAATAATCTACCATGTTGAAACGTATCCGCATATTTCGCTTCATCAAATTCGCTCCGCTGCTTTGGAGTTTGGCTGCCGATGTGCCAGTGTTGCTCAGAATGCAGCGTTCATTTATTTCGGGCAGCTATAAAAACATCAGCAAGAAGGCGCTCTTAAAAATTGCGCTCGCGCTTTGTTATGTTTTTTTTCTCACGGATTTAATTCCTGATTTCATTCCTGTTATTGGATGGCTCGATGACATCACTGTGCTTGCGGGGCTGTTGCACTCCTTGAAAAATGAAATTGACTTATTTCGTAAATGGGAAGCTGGAAAGTGAGCGCAACATCTTCTGAAATTCACGCGCTGCGCATCAGCGATAAAGATGTTCCCGTGTTGATTCACTATGAATCGCGCAGAAGCGCGCGTGTTTCCATTGGGAAGAAAGGCATCATCATCCGCATTCCGCGCGGTATCAGTAACGCGGAAAAAAGCAATTACATCGAAAACTTCAAGCTGTGGGCGGAGAAGAAATTATTGCAGCGACCTGAATTGATTGCTGAAGAAAAGAAAGATTACTACTCAGGAAAAGTAATCGCTATTCGTGAGAAATCCTTTGTGCTGGAATTAAAATTCACCGATGCCAATTCATGTAAGGCGAAGCTGAAAGAAAACAGCATTACACTGCATCTTTCTACACGATGGAGTGAAGAGCAGCTTGAAAAGGCGATTCCGCAACTGATTAGCAAATGCGTGGCAAAAGAATTTCACGGGTGGGTACAACAGCGGCTTCATTATCTCAACACCATGCATTTTCCGCAACGCATGTTTAAAACACTCAACCTCAAATACACCAACTCCCGCTGGGGAAGTTGTTCGTCATCCGGGAATATTTCTATCTCAACTCGCCTCTTACTCGCACCCGACCATGTGGTGGATTATGTGCTGATACATGAACTCGCACACTTGCTCGTGCAAAATCATTCGCAACGATTCTGGAATACGGTTGCTTTAGCAATGCCTGATTATGAGAAGAGCGAGCGTTGGCTGAAGGAGTTTGGGAGAGGATGTGATTATTAGATTTACTGCGACACCAGCAGTTTTATCGCCAGCACCACAATCATCACCAACAGTAAGCGTCTTATCCATACTTTGTTTTTCTTCACTGACCAGAGGCTGCCTGCCCAGCCGCCAGCGCTCTGACCGACTGCGAGTAGGAGTCCGTATTTCCAATCAATCTTGCCGCTATAAGCAAAGATGAACAGCGCGACAACCGTGAGAAAAAAAGTGACAATCACTTTGATGTTATTCACCTTCACGAGGTTCATCTTGTTGATACCTGCAAGCGCGGCAATCACAAGAAACCCAAGACCAGCCTGTAAGACCCCCCTAAATAGCGCAAGCACAATGTCATTAAGTTAAGAGTTGAAAACAAGAAGTTAGCGATACACTGTTCCCCTTCTCCTTTGGAGAAGGGGTTAGGGGATGAGGCTATAACGCAGGCAAAAACCCTTAACTTAATGACATTGAGCGCAAGCATAGTTCAAGTGTCCACTTGGACTCATCATCCTATAGCATCCGCTATTTTTCAACCTCTCTTAACTTTTCCTCAACAATTCCCCTTACTGCTGTGCCTTCCTCTGTTATATCAAATCTTCCGCAGGGCGACTTGGAGCACATGATGGAGAAATATCTTTCAACCACCCATTACTTTTATACGAGATGAAGGAATGGAGCATTTTCATTTTCATTAACTTTGAATAAACATTCCGAAATAGAATATACTTCCTATAGAGTTGATAAAATTACAACGTATGTTGAAGCGATGAAGGCTGACGAGCAGCAGCAGCTATTAGATGCGCTGGAAAGAAAAGCCCTGCTTGAGGAGGCAAGGCGGCTGAACAAATCGGTGAGGAAAAATACCGTCAGCATCAAAGAAATCTGCGACATGGTGAATGACGCGCGCAGAAAACACAAGCGGAAATGAAGCCCGACTGCATTGTGTTAGAGGCCAATGTGTTTATCGCTCTCCTTCTCTGCAAAAAATTAGACGAACTGATAAAGTGGCGCAACGATGAGCATGTTGAAATTTTTACCTGTAAACTTATTTTAGGACAGAAAGTGAGGAGGAGAGACATGATTTAAGATTTCCTGAACCGCACAAACGTGCCCACTGGTAAATTCATCCCGGATTTTGCAGGCAACACCAACTCTCCGATTTCTCTTTTGTTATTTCCAAAGGCGTTTGCAATCAGCGAATCCAAAATGAGCGCAGAGAATCCTACTGAGTAAATATTGAGAAGGAAAAAATGTTTCTGAGGATTTAATAAATCAGCACACAGCTTTAGCATTTCATTCAGGTGTTGTTCGAGCAGCCATTTTTCACCTTCTGGTCCTCTGCCGTAGGCGGGCGGGTCGAGAATGATTCCGTGGTAGGTATTTCCTCTTCGCTTTTCACGCTGCACGAATTTCAGCGCGTCTTCCACAATCCATCTGGTGATTCCTTCGAGCTTGTTTGATTGCTTGTTTTCATTCGCCCAGTTCACAACTTGTTTTACAGAGTCAAGATGGATAACATCTGCACCGGCTGCGCATGCAGCCAATGTTGATGCTCCGGTGTATGCAAACAAGTTTAGCACTTTAGGCTTCTCTTCTTTGATTGATTTTACGCTGTCATAAATGAATTCCCAATTTTCAGCCTGCTCGGGGAAAATGCCGATGTGCCCGAATGAAGTGAGTGAAAGATTAAAATTCAAATCAAGGTACTGGCTCTTATAATGAATCGTCCACCGGTCTTTCATGCTGGTTTTTTTTATCCAGTTTCCTTTTTCTGAAGTAAGCGCTAAATCATCGCGTCCTTTTTCACGCAGATATTTTGCATGATGCAGCGTATCCCATTCTTTCTGCGGAAGTTTTTTATCCCAGATTGCTTGCGGCTCTGGACGCGAGAGAATGAATTCACCGAAGCGCTCCAGCTTTTCAAAATTGCCGCAATCAATCAGTTCGTAATCTTTCCAAAAGCGTGGTGAGAGTAAAAGATAAGGTGCGTGCATGAGGCAATAATACTAATTTCAGCTCACGCTTGACTGTCATGCCGGACTCGTTCCGGCATCCCCTCGCGTGTGTAATAATCTTATTTGAGATGCCGGAATAAATCCGACAGGACACTACATAACAATGGCTTCTATCACTTCAGATAAAAATCCAAGGATTCAGCAAATCCTCAAGCTGCGGGAAAAATCACGCGAGCGCAGGGAGCAAGGACTTTTTGTGATTGAAGGCATCCGCGAGGTAACGCTTGCTTTAAAAGGAGGCATTCATTTAGCAGAAATATTTTATTGCGCTGCATTTATTCAGCCAACATATTTAGAGGAGTTGAAAAAGAAAACGCAAAAGGTTGATTGGATTGAAATTGGAAAGAGCGTGTATGAAAAAATTGCGCTGCGTGATTCTACGGAGGGAATAATTGCAGTTGCCAAAATACAGAACTTAAAGCTGGAGCAAATTAAGTTGCCTGAAAATCCATTGCTCTTAATTGTAGAGAGCGTTGAAAAACCCGGCAACCTTGGCGCATTGCTAAGAACAGCGGATGCAGCGGTTTTGAGCGCGGTGCTTGTTTGCGACCCGAATGTGGACTTGTATAATCCGAATGTGATTCGCTCAAGTTTGGGATGCGTGTTTACACAGCAGGTTGTGACATGCGAATCACAAGAGGCAATAGCGTGGCTGAAAAGAAATCACATCAAAATATTCGCGGCAACACCGGAAGGAGCATCTTCATATTTGAAAACAGATTTTAAAAAAAACTGCGCGATTGCTGTGGGTTCCGAAGCGGAAGGATTGAGCAACATCTGGCTGGAAAATTCCGACTCAAACATTTCTATTTCCATGCAGGGAGAAATTGACTCGTTGAATGTATCCGTTTCGGCAGCGGTTATTCTTTTTGAAGCAGTAAGACAGCGAACAGCCGTTTAATTTTTACATCACCGAATTTTCAAATCACCGAATCATCTTTATATTTGCGCACCCAAAAATCTCTCTGTAGCTCAGTTGGTAGAGCAAATGACTCTTAATCATTGGGTCGCAAGTTCGAATCTTGCCAGGGAGACCTTAAAGGACTGCCGACTATTTTTGGCAGTCCTTTTTTTATTCACTTCGTTGAAACCATTTCCAACATTGAGAAGCAGCGAGAATACCTCATCTCGTAGTATGGTTCTATTTTCCATTCTCTTATGTTATTTTTTTAGGAGAATGAAGTAAGGCGAATGTATTGCCTTTTCCCAAACTTTTATATCGAGTCTTTTGCAGGTTGTAGTCCTATATGATTCCATTCTGTGACACAAGTCACAGAGTAGGGAGAACTGTTGAAATACTTTTGTGCGAAATTTTATTTGCATGAAAAAAGTTTTGACCGGGTTGCTGCTTTTTATTGTTTCGTCTTCAGCATCCTTGTTGGCTCAAGAAGCTGTGCCGCTCTCATTACACGATGCCTTGAATGCTGCGCTATCAGGCAATAAAGAAATCATAATGGCAGCGATGGACGAGGCAAGCGCCACAGCAGGATTCAAACAGACCAACGCAGTTTTCCTTCCGCAGATCAATGTTAGCTACACAGCAATGAGTTCAAATAATCCGTTGAATGCTTTTGGCTTTCAACTTCAGCAAGAATCCATTGAGCAGTCAGATTTTAATCCTGACTTGCTCAACAATCCATCCGCTACGCAAAACTTCATGACCAAAGCGGAATGGAAACAACCTCTACTGAACATGGATATGTTGTATATGCGCAAGGCAGCGCATCAGCAAATAGATGTTTATGAATTCAAAACGCAGCGCACAAAAGAGTACCTGACATTTGAGGTTCAAAAGGCTTATGCTCAACTCCAATTAGCTCACCAGGCTAAAAATGTTTTAGACGAAGCATTGCAAACGGTCAATGTGATTTACACAGCAACCAACAATCGCTTTGAAAAAGGATTTCTGCAAAAGTCAGATGTGCTGAATGTTCAGGTGCAGGTATCCATGGTTGAACATCATTTAGCAGAGGCCAAAAGCAATATGCAAAATGCTTCTGATTTTCTCAGCCTGCTCATGGGGAAGCAAACCGGAGCATTATATATTGTTGACCCGCTTGATAGCATAGCTTCAGCCGAAAATATAGAAACCCAACTTCCAGAGAGCCGTGCAGACTTTCAGGCAATGCAATCAGCAGTGGCGGCTCAAGACATGTTAATCAATTCAGGGAAGATGACCTATGTGCCAAAACTCAATGGCTTTGCCGAGTACCTGATAAATGATAATGATGCATTTGGATTTGGTTCCGGTTCTTACTTCATAGGCGCGCAACTGTCATGGAGCCTATTCAACGGCACGGCTACTTTCAATAAAGTAAAACAACAGCGCATTGACCGAAACAAGATGGCGGAGCAACTGCAATATCAAAAAGATCAGGGACAGGTCGAGCTTAATAAGACAATCCGTCAGTTGCAGGATACCCGCTTTGCACTGCGGCAACAGGAAGTTGCTGTAGAACAGGCTGCGGAAGCCCTGCGCATTTTGCAAAACCGCTACCAGCAAGGGCTTGTTGCGACTAATGATATTCTGCAATCGCAAACATTGTTATCTCAGCAAAAGCTGAATCAGGCACAAGCGGTTTTCAAATTCAACACAACCAATGCTTATCTGCAATTTTTAACATCAACAACTGAAAAATAAAACATGAATTCTATGAAAATACAAGCAAACGCATTTGCTATTCCATCGCTTTTAATGGCGTTTTTTTTCCTGACCTCTTGTTCCGGGAATAAACACGAAGAAGAAACAAAGAAAGACAATCCTGTTCCGGTTGTTGTTGCTGTTGCCGGAAAACAAACCAGTGATAATATTTATGCAAGCGGTCAAATCGAGTCTAAAGAAACAGCTGCTATCAGCACCCGTGTGATGGGCTTTATTACCAGCATTAAGGTTAATCCCGGAGATCAGGTTCAAAAGAGACAGCTTCTCGTGACCATCAGTGATGGTGATATACAGGCGAAAAAAGCGCAGGCGCAAGCCATGGTTTCGGAAGCAGAGGCTGCGTTAAAAGATGCTGAAAAAGATTATAAGCGTTTTGAAGAACTCTATAAACAACAAAGCGCATCAACCAAAGAGTTTGAAAATGCCGAGTTGCATTACAATTCGATAAAGGCAAAGACAGAAGCAGCCAGACAGATGCAAAATGAGGCAGAAGCCATGCTCGCATATACTAATCTTACGGCTCCTATTTCTGGGGTTATCATACAAAAAAATATGGATGCAGGAAGCATGGCAAACCCGGGAATGCCCATCCTTGTGATAGAACAAACTGGAGGCTACCAGATTAGCGCTTCAGTTTCTGAAGCAGATATAGCGAGTATAAAAGAAGGCGCTGATGCTGAAGTTGTCATTAAGTCAAGTGGAAGAATTATAAAGGGAAAGGTTTCGGAAATAAGTCCATCCTCGCAGTTCAGTGGCGGGCAATACATTATTAAAGTAAGTATCCCGGATGCCGAAAAGAATGGCTTGTATTCCGGGATGTATGTGAATGTTTCGATTACATCTTCAGGCTTGCCAACTGCATCAGGCAGTTTCGTGCTTGTGCCGGCTTCTGCAATTATCTATAAAGATCAGCTCATCGGAATTTACATCGTCAGCGAAAGTCAAACCGCTTTGCTGCGTTGGATAAAAGCAGGTAAAATTTTCGGTGATAAAGTGGAAATCCTGTCAGGGCTGCGCCCCGATGAAAAATTTATTCTCGCCAGTGAGGGTAAGCTGTATAACGGTGTACCCGTAATTGAGCAATAAATTCTTCACCTATATTATGTCTAACCATCATATCTAATATTGCATAAAATGAAAGAAGGTTTATCCGGAAATATTGCGAAAGCATTCATCCAATCAAAGCTGACTATTTTGTTAATGATTGCTTTTCTGATGGTGGGTGGTTACAGCACGTTGCTTATTCCGCGCGAAGAAGAACCGCAGATTGATGTGCCGATGGCGGATATTTTTCTCCGCTACCCGGGCGCTTCACCAAAAGAAGTAGAAGCGAGAGTATCCCAGCCACTGGAGAAAATAATCTCCAATGTCAAAGGCGTTGAATATGTTTATTCCACTTCGATGCAGGGTCAGGCAATGCTGATCGTTCAGTTTTATGTGGGAGAAGACATTGAGCGTTCATTGGTGAAACTCTACAATGAGCTGATGAAGAATATGGACAGGATGCCTCCCGGAGTGTCTATGCCGTTGGTTAAAACAAGAGCCATTGATGATGTGCCGGTTCTCGGATTGACTTTATGGAGTGAGCATTACAGCGATTATGAGCTGAAGCAACTGGGTCAGGCGCTCACGAATGAGATTAAAAAGATACCGGATGTTGCATCTGTCAATATTCTTGGAGGAAGAAGCCGTCAGGTAAGCGTAACGCTGGACAAAGATAAAATGGCGGAGAGCCGCGTTGACTTTCTCAGCATCAGCAAGCAAATACAGGGAAGCAATGCGCAGCAGTTCGCGGGAAATATATTTAATCAGGATACGGTGTTCTCCGTGGACGCGGGAAGTTTTTTAAGCAATGCAGATGAAGTTAGAAACCTCGTAATCGGATCTAACAATGGACAACCTGTTTACTTGAAGCAGGTAGCCGCTATCGAAGAAGGAGCTGAAAAGCCATCGCAATATGTTTTCTTCGGATTCGGGCAGCATGATGCGGTGCAAGCGAAAAACTACAGGTCAGACTATCCTGCTGTAACGCTTTCAATTTCCAAGAAGAAAGGTGCCGATGCGATGTATCTTTCAGAGCGTATTGTCACCAAAGTGGAGCATCTGAAAAAGGAGCTGATTCCTTCGGATGTGCAGGTGACAGAAACAAGAAATTACGGAGAAACCGCTTCCGAAAAAGTATCGGAACTGCTATTGCATCTGTTCATAGCCATCATAGCAGTGACGCTTTTTGTCATGCTGGCGATGGGCTGGCGGGGTGGGCTGGTAGTTTTCTTATCCGTGCCAATAACATTCGCCCTGACTTTATTCAGCTACTACTTTCTGGACTATACGCTCAACCGCATTACGCTTTTTGCGCTTGTGTTTATCACCGGAATTGTGGTGGACGACTCTATCATCATTGCTGAAAACATGCACCGCCATTTTAAAATGAAGCGGTTGCCGCCTTTGCAGGCAGCCATCTTCGCCATCAATGAAGTTGGTAATCCAACGATACTTGCTACGTTCACGGTTATTGCTGCTGTTTTGCCGATGGCTTTTGTGTCAGGCATGATGGGACCTTACATGAGTCCGATGCCGATTGGCGCATCTATCGCCATGATGCTTTCGCTTGTGGTGGCGTTAACCCTTACGCCCTATCTCGGCTACCTCTTTTTGAGAGAGAAGGAAGGGCATGAGGAGAAAGCGCCTGTTGTTTTGGAAGAATCAAAAATTTATAAACTCTACAAAGCATTTATCAATCCCTTGCTTGAATCGCGCTGGAAGCGTTGGGCATTCATCGTGGGTACGGTAGTCATCCTGCTGGGGTCAGTTTCTTTTTTCTATACCAAATGGGTAGCGGTAAAAATGCTCCCCTTCGATAATAAAAATGAATTTCAGGTACTGATTGACATGCCGGAAGGAACAACATTAGAGCGCACAGCGGGCGTTGCGCAGGAAATTTCACAATACTTGTCACAGCAAAAAATTGTAAGAAACTATCAGGGATATGTGGGAACAGCAGGTCCAATAAGTTTTAACGGACTGGTGCGTCACTATGATTTACGCAGCGGTGATAATGTTGCTGATGTGCAAGTGAATTTGGTTGACAAGAAAGACCGCAGCATTCAAAGTCACGAGATTGTAAAGCAAATGCGTCCGGCTATTCAAGAAATAGCTAAAAAATTCAATGCTAACGTGAAGATGGTAGAGGTGCCCCCCGGTCCTCCTGTGCTCTCCACGATTGTTGCTGAAATCTATGGACCGGACTACGATGAACAGATTCGGATTGCGGAGCAAGTCAAAGGATTGATTGAAAACACGGAAGGCGTGGTGGATGTTGACTGGATGACGGAAGCAAACCAGCCGGAATATCATTTTGAAGTAGATAAGGAAAAAGCCATGCGCAATGGAGTAGCGCCAGTTCAGGTGGTGGCAACAATCAATGCAGCGTTATCGAGTATGCCTGCGGGTGTTTTACATAATCCGGTTTCATTTGACCCTGTGAATATTGTTTTGCAATTGAGCGATGGAGATAAATCCAGCATCAATGATATCAGGAATCTGAAAGTGATAAACCAGATGGGGAACGCAATTCCGGTGGGCGACCTCGTGCAGATTAAAAAAGAAATCAAGGAGAAAAGTATTTTCCGCAAGAATCAAAAACGGGTGGTATATGTATTGGCTGATATGGCAGGCGAACTTGAAAGTCCTGCCTATGCGATTATGGATATCTCCGACAGGTTGAAGAACATCAATATGAAGAAAGGATACGCGCTGGAAGAATCTTACAATCAGCAGCCTGAGTTTGAAGACAACTATACGCTCAAATGGGATGGCGAATGGCAAATCACCTATGAAGTGTTCCGTGACCTTGGAATAGCATTCTTAGTGGTGATTATTTTCATTTACATACTCATCGTAGGTTGGTTCCAGAACTTTAAGGTTCCTATCGTTATGCTCGCGGCTATTCCGTTATCACTCATCGGAATTGTGCTGGGTCACTGGATGCTGGGCGCCTATTTCACCGCTACTTCGATGATCGGCTTCATCGCATTAGCAGGCGTGATGGTAAGAAATTCCGTTTTGCTGATTGACTTTATCAATATCCGTCTGGATGAAGGTATTCCATTGAAGCAGGCGATTATCGAAGCTGGCGCTGTTCGCACCACGCCTATTTTGTTGACGGCAGGCGCGGTGGTGCTGGGCGCGGTGATCATCCTGTTCGACCCCATCTTTCAGGGATTGGCTATTTCTCTCATGGGCGGAACCATCACATCCACATTCCTCACATTGCTGGTGGTTCCCCTTTTGTATTACCGGATGATGCGGGGGCAAACCGGAAAAAATCAAAACTCCATAAATACTTGACCTATGAAACTTTTATTGATAACAAGTTTGAAAGAATATCAAAAGGTAGTGGCAGGCATCATCCATCAAGCCGACATTGAAGTGTTCAGCGTATCGGAAACCAGCGGATTCAAGGACCATCAAACACCCAACTTGTTGGATAACTGGTTCAGCAGTGGCAGAGAGCAGTTTGATTCCATCTTCCTGTTTAGCTTCACCGAAGAAGTGAAAGCGAAACAAGCGCTGGAGTTGATTAAAAAACATAATGCTGAAAATGAAACCGGTTTTCCACTTCGGGCTTTTATTATTCCGGTGGATCAATCCAGTTACAATACCAAGTAAAAACATTTAGTTAATTAACAATAAAACCCAAAAACATGAAAGAACGCATTGTAAGAGCAGTAGCCGGCACGATGGTGCTGATCAGCATTACCCTGGCTTATTTTGTAAATATTTATTGGCTGGGGTTGGCAGCTTTTGTCGGACTCAATCTGTTGCAATCATCCTTCACCCGTTTTTGTCCTTTAGAATTAATACTGGATAAAATAGGTGTAGAAGCAGGTAATAGCAAAAGTTGAGAATTGACTTTTTTGTAAGGTGATGCTCAGTATGTCAGAATTCCCGAAATGACTCCTTATCTCTTTAGCGACAATTGCTCTGAGTATCCTTTTACTAAGTAAAAGCACTAAACGAAAAATAATTCTATAAGCCGCCAGTTTATATGCATGAGCCAATAGCCCGGCATCCCGTTTCAATCAAAATGTTAGATATTATGTAGTGTGAGGGAAATAGCGACAGGAAAGGCTTTCAGCGATTTAGTTGAAAGCTTTTTTTATTTTATGCGCGTTCATCATTTTTACGAGGTCTTGAAATAACTATCTTTTCGCAATGAAAGCAAAATGGAAACTTTTTATTGCCATCCTCCTCGGTGCTTTGATTGGCTGGGCATTAGGTTTCCTTCGCTTTCCATATCTAGAAAATAACCAGTCTTTTTTACTGGGTTTTATCGCTTGTCTGTCATGCGGTTCATTAGTACTCCTTCTCTTATTTGCCTGGAATAAGAAAACTTTTTTGCTCAGGATAATTGGCAAAGACCCGACTGCGAATGTTTCAATCAACACAACCCGAACCTCTGCTCTTACTTGGATATTGGTATCAGCGTCTATTGTTGTTGGGAGCTTAGTCTGTATTGTCATAATATACTGTCAAAAGGAGTCTTTCAACAAGCAAAGTCAAAATCAGAATAAGAAAATTCATGAACTGTCACAATTAATAGAGTCTGTCAAACAAAGTAATCAAGGATGCTTAATGAGTAGTACTTTGGATAAAGTAGAAAAGGAGTTGAAGGAGAATCCGTATGGAATGTTGAGTGATACTACCATCGCAAGCATAGCAGCATTGAATTTTTCATTTAAGCCTTACAGTTATTTTGAGGGAGACAGTTTATCAAACAAAAAGTTAAGTCCCGAAAGAGGGCAATTGTTATTGGCATTATCGTTAATGAAAATTGATTCCAGTTCTTTTACTAAACTAAAGCATGAAGTTCCTTTTTCAGAGGTAGATTTGAGAAATGCAGATTTGAAAGGCGTGGATTTGAGTGGAGCAGATTTAAGCGATGCAGATTTTAAAGATGCGGATTTGAGCGGAGCAAATTTGAGCAAGGCGAATTTGAGAAGTGTCGTCTTGAAAGGAGCAAATTTGACCCGAGCAAATTTGAGCGGGGCGGATTTGAAAAGAGCAGATTTGAGTTGGGCAGTATTGAATGAGGCAAATTTGAAATTGGCAGATATGAATGGGGTAAATCTATCGAATGCTCAATTGAGAAAAGCAGATTTGAGTGGAGCAACTATTCAATTCGCGGATTTGAATGGAGCAATGTTTAATGAAACGAATTTTACAGGTGTTGACTTCTTAGGCACGAGCTTGGTAAAAGCGAATTTGAGCGGAGCAAATTTGAACGGAACTGATTTGAGAAGAATAAACCTGAGCGAAGCAAATTTGGACGGAACGGAATTGAATCGCGCTATCGTTGATGAAAATTGGCTTGAAAAATTAAATGAATGGCGATTAACAGGAGTTCAGCAAGTTCAGAAAAACTACATCATGGTAAATGACTCAACCGACAAATGGAAAAAGGCAATCTATCGTTTGAGGAAAAATAAAGATGAAAAGCCAGAGAATGATAAGGCACACTAACTATTGCTTTTTACTCCCCCTTTCATCACTACATTAATCTTGTTAGAAAACCGGAGTACTTCTTCGTCTTCAGGTCTGAACGGTTTGAACCCAATTTGAAAAGCCCAGCTATAATAACTCTGCAAATCGTTGAGATAGTTTGCTAATAATTCGGGCGTCCAATTTGTTTCCCGGCAGATGTTATATTTTTCTCGGAGTTGTTTGCCGAGTTCCTGTCCCCATTCATTATTGATAATATCTACATAATTATCAACGGGACCTTCTTCCAAGTCTTTAATTTGTTCTTCAGTAAACTTTCCTGTTATCAATTCCGGATGCGCATAACGCTCGTGCAGGTCAGCGACAAAATCTGCCATCTCTTCTGAAAAGCAAGAAGTAATAAACGCTTGCGCAGTAATATGGTTAAATGAGTTGAGATAACCTTTTTCAGTGCTGTCTCTGACATTTTTGAAAGCTAAATCCTCCGTATTAATATTAAGCACCGATGTTTTCGCAAGATCAAAAAATGCCAAATCACCTTCTCCAAACCATTCAGGTCTCCATCTTGACAGAGTATATACGCTCTGTAAATCCCTCCTATTCATCACCGCATACGGGGAACTAAAAACCAAACTAAAGCGGTCCAAAATATTATCTCCATACCGTGCGTTCCAAATATCACCTTGACTGATACCAGACTTTAACACACTGATAACTTCCAGTCCGTTGCTGCAATGGCTTACAAGAACAACGCTATCTAAGCTGTTATTGTCATTGAAATATTCAATCCGGATGACCGTCTTTAATTCCTCAAATGAATTAAACCTTGATGCAAGTAGAGCTCCCTTTACTGTTCTGTAAGTAGAGAGCGTTGTCACGTTTGAACTGTCAACTTCCTTGGAAGGATTGCATTCACATGTTCTAGAATTGCTCAACTCTTGGATATGGTGCGGGGAACGATTGCAACTAACACAGAAGGCAGATAAGAGCAGCGCGAAAAATTGGAACATTCTCATGCAGGAATAGTTACTTTCTCAATACAGCTCGCTCGCTGTCTATTGTAGCATTTTCAGTTTTATACAGAATGATATGCTGTGGCTTGCTGTCACCTGAAATGTTCATTGACTTGATGTCAAGATTTTGAACATCGTCAAAAACCAAAGCGGGACGGTAATCCGGTGCTGCAATGCTGAGCTTAATATTTTTCATGGTGAGCCCATCCACATGTCGCACATAAAAACCCCATGCCGGCAACTCTCCAAACATAGAAAACTCCGGATATGCTGCGACCTTCTCCGGTACATCATCTAATCTCGAGAGTGGCATATTAGCCAATCCATTATTACCTCTCCCCGGATAAATTATTTCTATATTCTCAAGAGCTACATTTTCCACCGGATGTCCGGGAATGCCCGTAATTGATGAAGGGAATGTGTTATGAAAGAAGGGAAGCTCCGGTCCCCGTATTTTGTATGCGTAGTCAGGGCGCTCGAAAGCCACCTCTACTTTCATGTTCTTTATAGTGACATTCTTCAATGTAGAGCCTGCGATTCTTTCTCCTAACCTAATGAAAAGAGCATTACCCGTATTTACGGCTTGTATATTATTCACCAATACATTTTCCAGGAAACCGCCATCCACACATTCAATCGCAATGGCTGAGCGAAAGGTGTCATATACTTTGATATTTTCAATGGTCACATTTTTAAAACCAGTACGCGACTTAGCTCCAAGCTTAATGGCGCTGGCACTGGAGCGCACCGTACAATTTGCTATATAAATATTGTCGCAATAATGCGGCAAGTAATGAGATTTAAGACAAATGCCATCATCGGCAGCATTGATAAAGCAATTCGTGATGCGCACATTTTTGCAGTCCACAATATCAATACCATCATTATTCCAATACTCATCGCTTTCTATCCGAACGCTATCAATAAAAATGTCTTCACTTCGGTAATATGTTTGCACCCAACTTGCTGAATTTTTCAGCGTCACATTTCTGACCTTGATATTCTTACAATTCACAAACTCAATGAGTTGCGGTCGTATATAAAATTGAGGTCTCTTTTCGACAAGATCATAATCTGCGCTATCAATTTGCCCGGCATAAAACAGACTGTCAAGATGCAAAGCCAGCGAACGCCCTTGTCCGTTTATTTCTCCTATTCCAGTAATGGCAACCTTCTCCTGACTTTCAGCCATGATTAGTGCTTTCCAATTGCTCATTCTTATGTCAGTTATTGCCGATGCTTTCCACTTACTCAGTTTTGAATAGTCAGCAGGATTTGTGCTGCCTAACAACACCGCGTTTTCGAGCAAATGCAATTCAACTCCGGATTTCAGTAGAATGGTACCGGTGAGAAAGTTTCCCGCAGGTACTACTACTCTACCTCCGCCATTTTCATGAGCGGCATCAATAGCAGATTGAATCGCGTTTGTGTTAAGGGTTTTTCCATCGGCAATTGCTCCGAAGTCAAGAATGTTAAAATCTTTTGCCAACAGGATAGTTGGACTAATAAGCACAAAGAAAGTGAAGAGTAAAAACCGCATCATGTGAACCTTCGAAGAAGAACGATTTTAAATTTAAAAATACATTTTTTGTTTTACCCGGGCCCGAATAATGGGATGTCTGGGAATAAAAGTGATGTCCATAAACTCCACTTCCCCGTTAGGTGAAATCTTGAGCATCAGGGATTGGTAAGGCTTGAACTCAAAGTTTTGCTTGATAGCTTTCCCGTTGACGTTGAGCGTAAGTTCCTTAAAGTCGGATTGATACATATAGGATTGACCTGAGTAAACCGGGTATTTCAAATCTTTTGAATGCCCTTGTGCAAGGAACAGATAATGGGTGCCATCCTTCTCCACCCTGCACCAATATTCGGGAATACGGTCTCCCGAAATAAAAGGAGGATGATTAACGACCTGCTTGAAATCTTCGGAGACGTTTTTCAAAGAAGTCAACTCGTTAAGTATACTCGCATAATTTTCTGCTTTCACTTTTCCGGGTTCTTTTGGCGAGCGTTTCAAACAAACAGGTAATCCTTTTTTTGCCAATTCCAACACCCGATTCAGTGCGCGTGCATCCATATATTCTGCATCAATATACAGCGCAGAGAATTGTGCATCGCCAACTACCAACTTGCCGTTTTGAAAATCTGCCTGTTCCAAAAAATGCCTGTTAACCCAAAGAGGATGATACCCTTCTAATTCCGCAGCAGGATAAACATACCGCATTTCATATTCTCCCCAAACCCACACCCGCTGACGCTCCGGAGGCAATGCGCCTTTCATGACAGCATCCTCATGCGGAATATACACCGCGACATCGCTATAAGTCCTTCCTTTTTGCAAGATGCCTGCAACTTTCTCCACGTAGGCATTGAACGCGGGTAATTCAGGAGTCAAACTTCCGTTAGGTCCAAAATAGCAAGTAGTAAAAAACTCAATGGTGTCAGAGCCTTGAGGATTGTAGGGCATGCCAATGTAAATGTGATGATTGACACCCTGAGCAAACATTGCATCTGCCACCATTTTTAAATCAGCGGTTTGTTCTTTGCGCAGATACGTTCCGGGAAATCCATACATGCATGTAAATGTCTCGCTGGAAACCATTCTTCTGGAAGCCAAACAAGCAGAAGAACTTACGATGCGCGCAAATCGCGGGTTATTCAACATACATTCAGTCTCGGGAATATCTACCATGCCATAGGTTGTCATTACATCTGTGGGAGCAGCTAAACACTGCACACGCGACCATGCGCCCATCTCTCTGCATTTTTTTACCAAAGGTTTATAAAACCCATCCGTCACATACTCGTCCAATTGCAGCATATAGTCGTAACGAACATCCGGGAAGGAGTCAATACCTGCTTCCATATAGGGAATAACATCATAGCCAAAGTTTTTTTTGAAGGCATCTTCAAAGCCTGGTGTCCATATCTTGTTCTTCGCGTTGAGCTTAATCTCCCATGAATCCATGAATAAGGCAGATTTTGATCCTTTCAGCGCTTGCTCTAAAGCAGGGGCAATCGGTTCCGCAAAGCGATGAAAGGCGTTGCTGTCTAAGTGGTTCACCACTAATTGAATTTCGGGCCAGGTCCAGGCGAAGGTGAGTTTCTGACGGAAAACAGTGTCTCCGTAAATCTGTGAAGCATGTTCTCTGCCGATATTACTTCCAGCCGCAGGCCATGCGCTGCCGAAACCAAAATCAATTGACAACCCAATTGAGTCAGAATAAGATTTGGTATAGTTTACCACATCCGACCATTCCGGGCTGAGCCACTTTTGAGCCGTAGTATCTTTTGGATAATAACGGTTATAGTCCCGAGCAAACCAAGCTTGGTATCGGTATAACGGATATACCCAAACGACTTCAAGCCCACCGAAATTATTTTGCTTCGCCCAATCCAATTGGTATTTGATATCCGGCTTTTTAATTTCAGTAGCAAACCAAAACCAACGTGCGAAAGGTTTTGACGAAGGATAAAAAGAAACAACTTGAGATTCATCCGTCTCGTGTGCTTTTTGTTTACAGCCGGAAAAGACGAGCAGCAAGACACAGCTTATTAAAAAAAAATTGAGAAGCGATTTCATTGTTTCAAATATAACCAATACACGAAGGTGTCTATTGGATTTAGGTTGCAGGTAATATCATTGGTTCTGAGCAAAAGAAGTTTAAACTATCAGTTTATAGGCATCGCCTTTTACTTTTTATCTTTGCCCACTCTAAAAGTTCGCCTTCTAAAAATCTTGTACAAATTCTAAGCATGACTATTTCAACCCAATCTTTCAGCGTAAATAATATTTCTTTTCATCCTGTCGCCAAGCCTATCGTAGTGGTTTGCATTGACGGCTCAGGAGATGAATATTTAGACACTACATTGACGCACGACCGTATGCCCCACCTGAAAGCGATGTCGCGCAATGGTTTTCGCGGCATGGTGCGTGGTGCGTTGCCTTCTTTTACCAATGTAAATAACTCTTCTATCATCACGGGAATGCCGCCTTCAGTACACGGCATCAGCGGAAATTTTTTTTATGATTCTGTCAAAGACCAGGAAGTGATGATGAACTCTTCTGAATACCTGCGCTGTGATACCATTCTCGCAGCGGCTGCAAACGCAGGAAGAAAAGTTGCGGTGGTAACTGCCAAAGAAAAGCTGCGCGATATTCTTTCTTTCAAATTAAAAGGAATTGCATTTTCTGCGGAGAAAGCAAACCAAACGAAAAATGAAACGCACGGCATTGAGCAGGTGGAGGAGATTGTCGGTCACAAAACCCCGGCTATCTATAGCGCGGACGCAAGCCTTTTCGTTTTGCGCGCAGGAGCGGCATTGATTGAAAAAGGCATGGCTGATTTTCTTTACCTGTCGCTTACTGATTATATGCAGCATACCTATGCGCCCGATGCAAAAGAATCATTGGCATTTTACGAAGCGATGGATGCAGAATTAGGCAAGATGCTCAAATTATGCGCTGTCATTGGTTGCACAGCCGACCACGGGATGAATGCTAAAGTAAAGCCTGATGGCTCTCCGAATGTATTGTTTATTGAAACAATGCTCAATGAAAAATTCGGAAAAGGCTTCCGTGTGATTTGTCCGATTTCCGACCCGTATGTGAAGCATCATGGCTCGCTGGGTTCTTATGTTGTGATTCATGTTGAGGATAGTTCAAAAATTAATGAAGTGAAAAACTGGCTTTCTATACAGCCGGGAATCACGGAGGTTTATGATAAGCAAACAGGCTGTCGCTTACTGGAACTGCCCGAAGATAGAGTAGGGGATTTGCTTGTATTATCTGGACGTGATGTGGTGGTTGGAAAAACTCCAGCGCATCATGACATGAAAGCATTGGACGGAACACTTCGCTCGCACGGAGGAAGATATGAGGAGATGGTTCCGATGGTTGTTTCGCACCCTTTAAATCCTGTTTACAGGATGAAAGCAACTTGCGATCCGCGCAACTTCGACATTTTTGATTTCACGATTAACGGCACAAACTAATTCTCACCATGACTACGGCAACTCAAACCAACAAACATATTGCATTGACCTGCTACATCGGTGGCAACGCAATTCAATCAACTCAATATTTAGAAGTAAAAAGCCCGTATGATGGTCGTGTAGTTGGAACGGTTCAATTAGCAAATGCTACCGATACTGAAAGTGCAATTCAAACTGGTTTGAAAGGCGGTAAAGCACTAACAAGATTTGAGCGATACACTATTCTTGACAAGACGCGTCAGTTGTTGCTGGAAAGAAAAGAAGAGTTTGCGCAAATCATCAGTGCCGAGTCGGGATTAGCGATTCGCGAAGCGCGGTATGAAACAGGACGCGCGTATGATGTCCTCATGTTTGCTGCTATTGAATGTTTGAAAGATGATGGCGAAGTTTTTTCGTGTGATATTTCTCCTTCGGGCAAAGCGCGGAAAATATTTACAACGCGCGAGCCGCTTGGGTTGGCAGTAGCGATTACTCCATTCAATCATCCGCTCAATCAGGTTGCGCACAAAATTGCTCCTGCGATTGCGGCAGGTACTCCGGTCATTTTAAAACCATCTGAAAAAACACCGCTCACTGCAATTCGTTTTGCAGAGTTGTTGTATGAAGCGGGTTTGCCGGGATATATGCTGAGTGTTTTATTGGGACCCACTTCGGAAGTTGCAGAGGTATTGGTGAAAGACAATCGCATTGACCTGGTTTCATTTACCGGAAGTGTGGTAATAGGAAAGCGTATTGCGCAAACAGCGGGATATAAAAAAGTGATTTTGGAATTGGGTGGAAATGACCCGCTGATTATTTTGGAAGATGCCGATTTGAATCTTGCCGTAATGCTCGCAGCGGAAGGCTCTTTCAGAAATTCCGGTCAGCGTTGCACGGCAGTGAAGCGGATTTTAGTGCAGAACAGCATTAAAGAAGAATTCACAAAACGCTTCGTAGAAAAAGCAAAGGAATATACCTGCGGTGACCCATCTGATCCTGAAATAAAAGTGGGAACCGTGATTGACGAAGCCGCTGCTATCTATCTCGAAGATGTTGTGAATAAATCCGTAGTGCAGGGAGCAAAAGTATTATTGGGAGGAAAACGCACAGGAGCTTTAATAGAGCCAACCGTGATTGCTGATGTTCCGCGCAATGCGCAAATGGTGGTGCAGGAATCATTCGGACCATTAGCTCCTATTCTGGGCTTCAGCGATATTGATGATGCAATCAGTTTATCAAACTCAACAAGTTATGGCTTGTCTTCAGGTGTTGTAACCAACAACATGCAACACGCCATTCGCTTTATCAAAGAGTTGAAAGTAGGCACCGTGAATATTAACGAAGTGCCGGGCTACCGCATTGAAAAATCTCCTTTTGGCGGTATTAAAGATTCAGGCTTGGGAATTAAAGAAGGTGTTGTGGAAGCAATCAAATGCTTCACGTATGTAAAGACCTTTTCAATGCCGTGGTAAAAGCGCCTTAGAAGCAGCACACAAAAATCATCTCACAAACGCAAGCCGCTCCTGCATCCTCCTTTCAATGTCTTCAATGCGTCCTTTCGGAATGGCGTTAATCAGTTTCTGCGTGTATTCTTTTTGCGGGTTATCATAAATCTCATCCGCAGGTCCCATCTCTTCCACCTTGCCTTTGTTCATCACCACCATGCGGTCGCTCATGAATTTCACAACTGACAAATCATGCGAGATAAAGATGTACGTGAATTCAAATTCAGTACGCAGTTGAATCAGCAGGTTCAGCACCTGCGCCTGCACCGACACATCAAGCGCAGAAACCGATTCATCACAAATAATAAATTTAGGATTCAACGCCAGCGCGCGGGCGATACAAATACGCTGGCGTTGTCCGCCTGAAAATTCATGCGGGTAGCGGTTAAAATGTTCCGTCTTCATATTCACCTTGCGCAGCAGGTCCATCACTTTTTCTTTTCGTTCGGCATCGTTTGCATGCACATTATGCACTTGCATCGGCTCCATGATTGCGCCCCCGATGGTCATGCGCGGGTTCAGCGATGAATAGGGGTCTTGAAAAATAATCTGCATGTCTTCCCGCATCTTCTTCATTTCTTTTTCAGGAAGCGCAAACAAATCTTTTCCATCATAAAAAACCTTTCCGCTGTGCGGCTCAATCAGCCGCAGAATCGTTCTGCCCAAAGTTGTTTTTCCACAGCCTGATTCGCCCACTAATCCGAGTGTTTCCCCTGGATATACATCAAAGGTTACATCATCCACCGCTTTCACATAGTCAAGCGTTTTTCCAAAGAAATTTTTCTTTGAAGGGAAATACGTTTTCAGGTTTTTGATTTCCAGTAGTGGCTTCTTCTTCTGCAACTCATCATAGCGCACTTTGGTTTGCTGCGGAGTCACCAGCACATCGTTAATCACTTTGTCCATCGAAGTTTCCAACTCTTGCATGTTGCCGTTTTCATCTTCGCGCATAAAGTCGGCTATCACCGGCAACTTGCTGAAACGCTTGCCCAACGGGGGTCGGCAGGCAAGCAGTCCTTTGGTATAAGGATGTTTCGGGTTTGAAAAAATTTCTTTTATCGGACCTTCTTCTACAATTTTTCCTTTGTACATAACCAGTACGCGGTCAGCTATCTCAGCAATTACGCCCAAATCATGTGTAATAAATAAAATAGACATATCCATCATGTCGCGCAGGTTGCGCATCAGGTCGAGGATGCGCGCCTGCACCGTCACATCTAGCGCGGTGCTCGGCTCATCGGCAATCAAAATGCCCGGCTCGCACGACATCGCCATCGCAATCATCACGCGCTGCTTCTGCCCGCCCGACAGTTGATGCGGATAGGCAGAAAAAATTCTTTCAGGACTCGGCAACTCCACTTTATTAAAAAGCTCAAGCGTAAGTTGCTTTGCTTCCTGTTTGGTTTTTTTCTGATGCAGAATAATCGCTTCCATTACCTGGTCGCCACACGTAAACACAGGGTTCAGCGAAGTCATCGGCTCCTGGAAAATCATCGCGATTTCATTACCACGAAAACTGCGCATTTCCGCTTCTGAAAGTTTCAGCAAATCAATTGCGCCTTTCGATTTTGAATGATAAATAATTTCACCGCTCGTAATTTTTCCGGGCGGAGTCGCAATCAGCCGCATAATTGAAAGCGAAGTCACCGACTTGCCTGAACCTGATTCGCCCACAATGCCAATCGTTTCCCCGCGGTTCAGCGTGAAGCTGATATTGTTCACGGCAGTCACCGTGCCTTCATCTGTTTTAAATTCAGTAACGAGGTTTTTAACTTCCAGCAATACGTTGCTCATTCGTGCAATTTAGATGGGCTAAAATAGGCAAGTTTAGAGTTTGAAGTTTGAACTTTAAGGTTTAAAGTTTTAAAAGATGCCCTTGTGCGAAAGTTTTGTGCGATAGCAAAGGAGGGAGATGATTTCTAACTTATTTCTTCTCAAACTCCCCTCTGTATTTTCTTATCCATACCACAAGCAATGGCGTTGCTAGCACAGTCGGCAGCAACCAAAAAATCCATCCCTGCTCAAAGTCAGGAAAAAACTTTCCTGCGTTTTGCACAAGAAATGCCGTGACAGCGGCAATCATTGAGGCGCACATCGCCTGCATGTGATGATACCACCACCACTGTTTCTCATTGAATTCTTTTGTGCGAAAAATTTTGATGTCGTTCCATGCAGCAATGCATGTGCCAAAACCGAAAACGATGCAGAGAATTCCTAAAATGCTATTTCCTTTCACAAGCAGGTAAACAGCCATTCCCAAAAGGTAAATTCCAAAGAGCATTGTAAGGATAGCGGCTGTCCAATCCATCCATGTTTCTTTTCCCGGCTTCTTCCGCTTCAACACACGATAGCCGCTAAAGCATAAGTAAAAACTGAATACCGCAATCACCATCAGAAAAAAATTATAGCGGAAAAATGCAATGATGAAAAGCGCGCTCACGAAAATCCATCCCATGCAGAGCATGTAAGCAATGCCGATTCGTTTATGCAGTTTCGCACCTTTTTTGTTCAAAAGATTCATAGTGCCAAACAGGAGCGTAAGAAAACCTGCAAGCGCGTGGCTTTTTAAAAGAATGGTTTTAAGCATAATGTGGTTAAAATACAGAGTCTTTCACAAATCAAAATCTTTAATTTAGCGACATTCAAAAATTTATGCGCCCTATCAAATCAAAAGTTAATACGCAATCAAAATCTTTCAAAGAGAATTATCAAAAGATGGTTGCTCTCGTTGGAGAGTTAAATGGCAAGCTTAAAGAAAGTCTTAATCAGGGTAGCGAGAAGCATATCAAAAGGGCGCATGAAGCAGGAAAATTTTCAGCGCGTGATAGAATTGAATTGTTGCTGGATAAAGACAGTCCTTTCCTGGAACTATTGCCGCTGGCAGGTTTGGGATTGGATGGATTTGGTCCGGGGGGAACGGTGGTTACGGGAATCGGATTAGTGAGTGCAAAGCTGTGCATGATTAATTCCAATGTTGGGACAAAAAAGGGCGGAGCGATTGATTACGCCACATTGCAAAAAAGTTTGCGCACAGGTGAAATTGCGCGCGAGAATAAACTTCCGATTATCAATCTTGTAGAATCTGCTGGCGCGAATCTTCCCGAGCAGGAGAAGATTTTCAACTTTGGAGGAATCAGCTTTCGTGAAATCACGAGGCGTTCAAAAGCCGGGCTTACAACGATCAGCATAGTATTTGGTAATGCAACTGCAGGTGGCGCTTATGTTCCGGGCATGAGCGATTATGTGGTGATGGTGAAGAAAGCCGCAAAGGTTTTTCTTGCCGGTCCACCGCTTGTGAAAATGGCGACAAACGAAGTTACTGATGATGAAAGCCTTGGTGGCGCAGAGATGCACAGCCGCGTGTCGGGCGTTTCCGATTATCTTGCGCAGGATGAGTTGGACGGCATGCGCCTTGCACGTGAAATCATGTCGTTCATCAAAGAGCCGGATGATGCGTTTGTTCCTACAGATGTTGCGGATGAACCTCTCTATAATCCCGATGAAATTCTCGGTATTGTCAGCCCTGATTTGAAGATTGCGTTTGATGCGCGTGAAATCATTGCGCGCATTGTTGATGCCTCTGAGTTTTCTGAATTTAAACCGGAGTACGGATCTTCGCTTGTTACGGGATTTGCAAAAATTCACGGCTACCCGGTCGGCATTCTCGCTAACAACGGAGTGCTGTTTTCTGAATCAGCTAATAAGGGCGCGCACTTTATCCAACTCTGCAATCGGAATGACACCCCTCTGATTTATCTGCAAAATATCACCGGCTTCATGGTTGGAAAAAAATATGAGGAGGGTGGAATTATCAAAAATGGAGCGAAGTTGATTAATGCTGTTTCCAACAGCGAAGTGCCTGCGATTACGATTATGATGGGCGCATCTTATGGAGCAGGAAATTATGCGATGAGCGGAAAGGCTTACCAGCCGAGGTTTCTGTTCTCCTGGCCCAATTCAAGAATTGCCGTGATGGGTTCCGAGCAACTTTCGGGCGTGATGGAAATCATTCAGCGGCAAGCAGCAGAAACTGCGGGCATCCCTTACGATGCCGAGCAGGGAAAACAGATGCAGGAATACATGATGAAGGAAGTGGAAAAGAAATCAACCGCATGGTATTCCACCGGCAACCTTTGGGACGATGGCGTGATTGACCCGCGCGAAACACGAAATTATTTGGGAATGTGTTTAGCGGTAGTGAATCAGCAGAAGGTGAAAGGGACGGGAGAGTTTGGGGTGTTCCGAATGTAGTTAATGTATTTGCCACAGAAGCACGGAAAGGCACAGAAAGAATTCCGTGTTTTCGTGGAAATAAAAAATTTGAAATAAAAGTGGTGAGAGTAATTAACAAGTTATTAGTAGCAAATTGCGGAGAAATTGCGATTCGTGTGTTTCGCACTTGCAGAAAAATGGGTATTTCCACCGTTGGCGTTTTCTCTGATGCGGAGAGGAAAGCGCTTTTTGTAAAAGAAGCTGATGAAGCTATTTCATTAGGAGGATTGGCTGCTTCTGAATCCTATCTTCTGCAAGACAAAATCATCGAAGCTACAAAACGCACGGGAGCAGACGCCATGCGTTCTTGCATGGGTTTCTCTGCAATTCACTATCTTTAGTATAAATTTCCCTCATGTTAAGAGAAAACGATAAAATAGCAGAGGCGGTTATTCAACTTATCAATGCCATGCCTGAAAAGGAGCAGGAAAAAATTGCTGATTCTACAGCGAAAAGGAGAAAGAAATCTAAGAGTAAAACAACCACCTTAAATGGTGTGACCATTATCCCCGCTGACAGTTCAGTAAATACTTCTTCACTTTCAGATATTTTCAGGGATAGGAAAATCAATTCCAAACAGCTCAGGGCTGAAGCATGGCAAAGAGCAAAATAATCTGCGACACCGATGTGAGAATTGACTTTGCACATGATTCCCTAAATTTGAATCTATGAACGATGCACTCTTACAGCGAATAACCGTCAATCCTGAAGTTTGCCACGGCAAGCCCGTTATCCGCAACACGCGGATGATGGTTGAAAGCATCCTTGAATACATAGCAGGTGGCGACACGATGGAAGATCTGCTGAAAGAATTCAACTACCTTGAACGTGAAGATATTCTGGCAAGCATTGCCTATGCAGCCAAAGTGATGCACTTTAAGAACATTACCATTCCGGTAAAATGAATTTTATCGTTGACGCGCAGTTGCCGCCCTCCTTATCTTCTTTCTTGAAATCAAAGGGGCATTTAGCGGTTCACGCTTCGGAATTGGTTTCGGGTACGCAAACATCAGACGGATTTATTGGAAAAATTTCAGTTGAACAAAAAAGTGTTGTCATCACAAAAGACAACGATTTCTATCATACCTTTCTCATTAAACAGGAACCGCAAAAACTTATCATGGTGAGAGTCGGCAATATGAAAAAGAGCGATTTAATTCAACAGTTCAAAAAGAATTTCGACAATATTCTGTCTGCGATTGAAAGTAGCCGGATGATTGAACTTACTAAAGAAGAAATAAAGGTTTTGTATTAGACGGAAACCATTATTTTGGGCGAAATACTTTGACTTACTTTTGTCCATAAGAAAATTGAACATAAAACCTTGAGCAGCATTAATAAACTCTTAGTAGCAAATCGCGGAGAAATTGCGATTCGCGTTTTTCGTACTTGCCGTATGTTGGGCATCTCAACAGTGGCAGTATTTTCCGAAGCGGATAAGAATGCATTCTTTGTAAAACATGCCGATGAAGCAATCTCGTTGGGTGGATTCTCAGCGTCAGAGTCTTATCTCCTGCAAGACAAAATCATCGAAGCAGCAAAACGCACGGGAGCCGATGCGATTCATCCCGGCTACGGTTTTCTTTCCGAAAATGAATCGTTTGCAGAACGGTGTGAGAAGGAAGAAATCATTTTTGTTGCTCCAAATGCGAAAGCGATTAACGCAATGGGCGATAAGATTCGCTCAAAGGAAATCATGGTGAAGCATGAGGTGCCTGTTGTGCCGGGTTATGATGGTAAAGACCAGTCTGTTACAATGCTGAAAAAGAAAGCCATTGAAATCGGCTTTCCTGTATTGCTGAAAGCATCAGCCGGTGGTGGTGGAAAAGGAATGCGCATCGTGCGTGATGAAAAATCATTAGAGAAAGATATTGAGGGAGCAAAGCGTGAAGCGCTGAATGCCTTTGGCGATGACACGCTGCTGATTGAAAAATATTTCGACAGCGCACGCCACATCGAGTTTCAAATCATGGGTGATAAGCATGGCAATGTGATTCATTTGTTTGAAAGAGAGTGTTCCATTCAGAGGCGTTTTCAGAAAATCATTGAAGAATCACCTTCGCCTGTGATGACTCCCGCTCTGCGTGATAAGATGTCAGCCGCTGCGCTGAAAGCCGCCAAGGCAATCAAATATGACAATGCAGGAACAGTGGAGTTCATTGTGGATGATAAATTGAATTTTTATTTCCTTGAAGTCAACACGCGCTTGCAAGTAGAGCATCCTGTGACAGAACTGGTAACAGGGTTGGATTTGGTGAAACTGCAAATTGAAGTCGCGCAGGGAATACCTTTGTCAGTAAAGGAAAATGAACTGAAGCAAACAGGACATGCAATTGAATGTCGCTTGTATGCGGAAGACCCTTCAAACAATTTTCTCCCTGCTATTGGAAGGATTCATTCTTTCCTTCCTGATGAAACATCCTGTACGAGGTATGACAGCGGTATCGAAAGTGGTTCTGTGGTTGACATCCACTATGACCCGATGATTGCGAAGGTGATTACCTGGGGTGAAACGCGCAGTGAAGCCATCCGCAAGATGAAACATTCGCTAAGGAAAACTGCATTGCTCGGTATCACTTCCAACAAGAATTTCCTTATTGATATTTTAAATCATCCTGAATTTGAAGAGGGAAAATTCAATACACATTTTCTTAACCGGCATCCCGAACTTTCTGCAAAAAAGACACTTTCCGAAAATCAACTGCATCAAGTCTCAATTGCTGCAACACTGTGGTTATGGAGTCAGGGAAAATCAAAAAGAGATTTACTGAAAAATATTCCATCCGGCTGGCGGAATAATTTTTATAAAATGCAGGAAGAAAAGTTTTCGGTGGAAGGAACTGAAGTTATAGTGGCGTATCGAAATCAGAATGAGGTCTTTTCTTTTAAAATCGCTGACAAAGAATTTTCCGCAAGTCTTATTAATCAAAGCAATGAACAAATCACTTGTGAAATTGTAGGGCATCGCAAAAATTTCATTATAGCACAATCAGGCGAAGCGCTTTTCATCCATGATGATGAAGCAGGTAGTGTTTCAATAAAAATCTTGCCTCGTTTCCCAGAAGCTGAAGCAGAAAAAGTGAAAGGCGGCTACGCTGCACCCATGCCGGGTGAAGTGGTGAGAGTGTTGGTGAAGCCCGGAGATAAAGTGAAATCAGGAGATGGGCTCGTGATTCTCAGCTCCATGAAAATGGAAAACACGATTGAGGCGTTTGAAGATGGAGTGGTGGAAGAAGTATATGTGGAGCCGAAGAAGTTTGTGGAAGCTGAGACATTACTTATTAAAATTTCAAGAGGCAAAGAATGACTTATACCAACGACCAAACTAATACCCTTCTCTCCCAAACCTTCGCTTATCTGATAGTAGAAGAAAACGATCACGTTCTCACAATTACACTCAATCGCCCCGAAAAGAAGAACGCGATGAATCCTGTGATGATGCATGAGATTGTGTATGCGCTGAATTATGCGCACTATAACAATGATTTGTGGGCAGTTGTGATAAAAGCGAATGGCGATGTGTTTTGCGCGGGTGCTGATTTGAAAGCATTTGCCGGAGCAACGGATGAAAGGAAATCAACGATTCCCGAACCCAGAGGGCAAGTTGCGCTGGGAGACGCCTTTGTGCATCTGCATAAGCCTTGCATTGCGCGTGTGCATGGAAACGTATTTGCCGGAGCGCATCTCCTCGTGTGCGGATGCACGCATGTCATCGTTTCAAAGAATGTACAATTCAGTTTGCCTGAAGTGAAGCGTGGCATTTGGCCCATGCAGGTGATGGCGAGCCTTGCCCCGATAATGTCTGCGAGGCAATTGCTGGATTATTGCATGCGAGCAAAATCTTTGTCTGCTGAGGAAGCAATGAACCGCGGTCTTGCAACACAAGTTGTTGAACTTTCTGAATTAGATAATGCAGTAAATGCACTTGTCGAAGAAATCAAAGCGCTTTCGCCTGCTGCTATTCGACTTGGATTAAAAGCGTGGGATGAATTAAAAAGTGTTGATGCTTCTGGGCAGCATCAATTTTTGCTCGGCATGTTACAGCAAGTATTGCAAACCGAAGATGCTGCCGAAGGATTGCAGGCGTTTGCTGAAAAGCGCAAACCAGTGTGGAAGGGAAAGTAATTGAGTCAGGGATTATTCTGCCACAACCAATTTCCTGTATTTTGTTTCTGCATTGCTTTGTAGCCGGATAATATATTGACCGCTTGCAAGTCCGGCTTTCTTCAAAGCAAAATTATCCTGATAGCTTCCCGGTTCGCGTGTTCCCGCGCCAGAGGAATACACAACTTTTTGATTGAGGTCAAGCACATCAAACTTAACAGCGCTTTTTTTCTGCAAAGAGTAGGTTACAGTAATTTGACCGTCAACTGAGGGGTTGGGATAAACATCGAAGATTTGCAAAAACTGTTGCGCATTATGTATGCCTGTGATGGATTGTTTCTTGATGGTAAATCTGTCTAAAATTCCATTGTAAACCGAGAGATAGTACCCATCAAGCCTGTCACCATCTACATCAAAAATAAAAGAGCCGAGGCAGGTGTCGCATGCGTGTCCGTAATAAATGGCAGGATGCTCGAAAGCACTTGCGTCATTTACATTACTGGTGTTTCCTGCAACAACATACACAGTTCCCTTTCCTGCATTCGGACCATCGGTGTATTTAACATAAGGCTCGCCAATCAAATCATTTCCGCTCGCGCCATTCACAATCATTGAAGGCGTGAAAGAATCTTTTCCGAAATAATGACCGTTGATAAGATAGCTGCGCTGAAAATTATGCTCATGTCCGGTGAGCACTAAATCAACGCCATAACGCTCGATAATCGGGTTGAAATGATGGCGTGTTGCTACACAAAATTGTTGCACGCTGGTTTCTTCGGTAAAATCATTCTGTCCGCTGTATGGGCATTGATGCCAAAAGGCGATTTTCCATTTTTTTGTAGTTGCCGCTAAATCTGCTTTCAGCCATTCGAGCATCGGTGAGGTGAATGAAGTATCGCTGTCTGCAATTCCTATCCAATCATAGTTTGCATTCCACGAGCCAAGCTCTGAATTAAGCGAGATAAAATGAATGTCGCCATAATCAAATGAGTAATATAACTTTTTATTGGAAGGCACTCCGCCTAATTCGCCATTCGTGGGCGGGTCAATGATGTCAAGATAAGGACCCGTATGGTTGTCAGGATGCTGATTACACAATACAGGCAATCCGTTCTGGTCTTGCCACGGGCAAATGCTGTTGTAATCATGATTGCCTGATGTAGATGCAAAAGGCAGGTTCATAAAAATATGCTTATAGCCATAAATGCTGTCAAATACTTTTGTTTGAAACTCAAGGTCTGTGCCGTCATCATAAACATTGTCACCAAGCCAGAGCCATAAATCAGCAGGACGATCAGATGCTGCATAGTCAAGGTAAGAATCACGCACAAGCGCCTGCCCCATGTTGCCATGCCCGAAATCACCCATCGCCCAAAAGCGCAGCGGAATCGGATTTGCAGATGCGGGAGGAGTAGTGAAATACATCAAGGTGTCGCCCCGCAGCGTTTGCGAAGAACTGCCGATGCTATAATAATATTTAGTATACGGTGAGAGTCCGGTGAGTTGTACGCGATGTTCCGTTGTCGAAGAACCTTCATCTACTGTGAAATCAGAAGATCCGTGACTCGTTCCGTATTGTACGCGGCTATCGCTTGCTATATCTGTGCGCCAGCGGATAATGATGCTATTCGGTCCGGGGCTTTGCAGATAGGGTCCGCGCGTAAGAGTTTGCGCATTAACAAACGAGAAGGTAAGCGGAAGCAGAAGAAAAAAGAACATGAGTTTTTTCATGTCGGGGTAGTTTAGTAAGGTAAATTAAAGAATAGTTTGCACTCGAAGCCTACAGGCAAGATAAAATTTCAAGCCTCCGAGAAACTGCGCTTCATTAATTCTTCATCGGTAAACATCACCGGCTCCTCATCGCGGGAGATGCTGCGTTCAATTGGATGCTTGAGCATTTCAGTTGCCAACTGTTTAAACTTTGTTTGAAAAGCGGCAAGCGTCCATTGTCCGTAAACAGTGTGGCCGCCTTCATAGCACTGCTCTTGATATTCTTCAAACGTGGTGATATACCCGCTGTAATCGTTGGAGTAGGAGGTGAGAATAATATTTGTGATGCCTTTTTTCTTGAGAACATTATAAATCGTGTCGCGCAATCTCCATCCCGCCACGGTAGTGATTTCTCCGGGGATTCCAACCAAAGCCAAACTGCCGATAGTCACAATTTGCAGCGGAAGCACTTGCGGTGTCCAGGGTTTGTTATCCAAGCTGCCATTGCGATAATGTTTTTTTATGGCGGCAACAGATTTATCAGCCCATGCAGGAAGGAGCAGGTTTTTAAGATCACGTGTTCCCAAGATTTTCCGCTCGCCCGTTTCTATAATAATTTTTTTCTTGCCTTGCGCTTTGTATTTGTTAAACAATTTTTCGCGCTCGTGCGCATTCTTGAACACGGATTTTGATAGATGATACGCTTTTAAAAAATCAGCCAGCGCGTTTGCTGCTACGCCTCCAATAATTCCCAGTCCCGGACCTTCCACCGTTCCTTTCAAAAAACCTACGCCATGGCAGGAGGGGCTTGTTCTTGCATCGCGGGCGCCATTGGTAAACTCCGCATCGGGCAGAATATTTCCAAAGTTGGAGTGCATTAATGCAAAATCAATATCGCCTTTCAACTCTTCGCCTTTATGTGCAGCGTCAAAAATTTCTATTGCTTTTTCATATTGCAGCTTGCCGTTGTGGCGGGCGCTTTCAAAATCATCTTCATATTTTCCGCGCGTCCATTTTTTCTTTTTATCTAAGATGTAATTAGGACTTACATCCCCCGCTGCACCCTGCGCAAAGGCTGACACGAACTTGTTATTGACTGAATATTTCCTGACTGCATCTTCCATGAATTGCGCTGCATAACCTTTGTTATCAAAACAAATTGCGCGGTTGTCATTGTGTACGCTGGTGCAATGCACTCCAAACCAATTAATGGTTCCGATAGGCTTCCCGTCTAATGCGTCAAAGCGCAGCAAGAGCATATCGCGGTCAAGCGCGAGATGCCAGTCTTTCTGCTCATATTTTTTTGCCTCCGGATTTTTATTGTATGCCCGCACTGAACGATTGAATGCAACCTCCACATCAGATGCGAATGTTCCCTTTGAGAGATAAATTTTTGCAGGCTGCAACGAACGATCTGCTTCTACAATAGCGTGAGTAATGCCGTCAACAATTTGCTGATATACCTCGGGTACAAAACCGGGAACGCTGAAGTTGTAAAACCCATAATGCGAGTATCCGCCTGGTCCGCTGTGCGTGTGCTGTGCAGAAAGAAAAACATTTTCAGGTTGAAAGCCAAGTTCAGAATAATGGCGAGACAGATTTTTAATTACGCCCCTTTTAATCGAAATAGTAATGAACGCTATTTCGGCATTTACAAAAACGACTTTCTTTCCAGTGTTTATATTTCTGATAACGAAAGCCCGCGCATTCAGTCCTGTTCCTTTTTCATGCACCTTATTAAAATACATACCATAGCCCATCATACCCACGCCTTTTTTAAAGGCGGTGATATCTGCTATGGCGGTTCCAACTTCGTAGGTATAGGTCATGCGATAAATCTCCTGTGTAATGAATGCACCGCTGACGAAGTTAAAATTTAGAAAACTTAAAAACGAGGAAAACTTAAAACCTGTGAAATCCGAGAATCAGTTTTAAATCAGTAGTCAAAACTCATAAGATAATTGCACAGTATAATTCCTCGGAGCTTCAAGATATGCAGGTCTAACGGAGTATTGATTGTTGGTGATGTTCTTTGCAATAAAACTCACTTTCGTTTTTTCCGAAAAATCATATCCTACCCTTGCATCAACGGCATACGTAGGTTCCTCATGGGAAGCTCGATACGCTCTTATTCCGGGAACAAGATTAATCTTCGGATCAATGTTTTCCATGAAGCTGTTTATAAACCCGGTTAAGCCCAGCATGAATCCTTTATAGGTGCATTGGATGTCCGCTTTTGCCGTATGCTTGAAACGGTAGTTAAGCAAGTTGTTATCACGTCCAGAATATGCGATGTCATCGGGATCGTAGTTTAAGTCAATTGGAGACATGTAAGTATAGCCTACCAAAAAATTCACATCTACAGCCTGTACTTTCCCTTGCCCCAACGCGGAAATCTCAAATCCCGAAATGCGCGCATCGGTAACATTTTCAGACCAGAATACGAAGAGCGCTTGCGGATAATATTCGTTTTTAACTTCTGAAGGCGCAACGGTGAACTCCATCATGTTGTGATACTGCGTGACGAAGCCCGCAACATCAAGGTAGCCTACCCATTTTGAAATTTTAAATCCCTGCTTGAATCCAACTTCTGCGCTCCAACTGCTTTCCGGCTCCAATCCGAAATTCGGAACAACATATTGTCCGGCTCTTACGAGGTTTGAAAACTTCTCTGCGATACTTGGGTAACGGTAGCCCATGCCGAATGATGCCCTGATATAGGAAGCTTTTGCCGGCTGGTAGTTGATTCCGCAACGCGCAATCGGCTGCAATTCAATATCCAGCGTATCTAATTTGAACAACTCGCCACGGAAGCCGACTGTAAGCGTGAGTTTATTGAAGAACTTTTTATCAACCTGTAGAAATACGGAGCCGTTGGTCCCTTTACGTTTGCTGAATACTTCGCTGTCAATCATCGTTTGGCTGCCGGAAACACCGGTTACAAAATCTAATCCAAGCGATTTCATCCTGCTGTGAAAAGTGTATTCCCCATAAATCACCCCGCCATCCGTATTTTCATTAATACCTGTGCGGGTCATGATGTAATAATACCTGCCTTTAATACTATGCTTGTTTCCTTTTTTGTCAAAATAGGTGAGATAAGGGTCAATATTAAAGGGCATCTCTTTCTGCCTGGTGATTTCATTTGGGGTATAAGCAAGACTATCGCCTTTTATTGAAGTAGTATCATAGTTTTCCCACAGGAAGAAAAATCCGCCATATTGATAAGCCATATTTCCGTTTATCCCAACAGTAAGATTTTCTTTCGGGCGAAAGCGCGTTTTGAAGTTGAACCGCACCCTGTCTTTTTCATCATTCATCAAATGACTTTCATCGCGGTTATATGCTCCGTTCACTGTGTAATCAAACTTTTTAATTTTTCTTCTGTGAACGAAAGCAAAGCCATTCATCATGCGCATCCGTTCATCACTCCAGTAATATTTACTCTTCTCACCCTTCAATGGGTTTTCATACACGCCCGAATAGAGATTCACCTTTGAATAAGGTTCATTTTTCGCATTTTCAGTAATGATGTTCATCGTGCCGTTCAATGCGGATGAACCATAAAGCGAGGAAGAAGCGCCTTTGATGATTTCCACCTGCTTGATGTTTTCAAGCGGAACTGCCCAAAATAGAATGCCGGAGTTCTGCGGTGAAAGCCACGGAATATCATCAATGAGCGAGAGTACGCGGCTTCCGGCATTTGCAGAATACCCTGCGCCTCCGCGAATATTCATCGTTTCGCCAATCATGCTTACACCGGGTACTTTATCAACTGCTTTATCAAGGGAAGTGATGTTGTTGTTTTCAATAAAGCTGGGAGGCAGCACCTCCATCGAAACAGACTCCTCCCCAAAGTTCTTTTCATATTTTGAACCTGAAATCGTAACAATTCCCAAGTCTTTTGCTCCTGCCTCAAGCTCCACATTCACCACGTGTTCCTTGCCTTCTTCAATCACCACTCTGCGTTTCAGCAGGATATACCCTATGTAAGTATAGTCAACAAAGTAAATGCCGGGGGCAAGCGAAAGCGAATAATTTCCGTCAATGTCGGTAATGGTACCTTTCACTTCAGTTTTATTTGTCACACCGGGGTTTGCTATAATGCTCGCACCCACCAATGTTTCTTTGTTGGCGGCATCGGTAATTTTTCCAACGAGTCTTCCGTCTTGGGCACAAAGTGTCATACTACTACCTGCGAGCATACACAACGATACAAGCAAACTTTTCATAGCGGGGTTAGGTTTGGTCTTACTTCGGGACTGGTTGGGGGCAAGTTTAAAATATCATGCGCAGCAATAGCTTGAGGTAAATCAATTGATTGCTGATGATATGCACAGCAGAATAAAAACTGTAGTGCCTATAATTAGTACAGCCTCCAAAATTTTGTAACTTTACATCTTCAAATGGTGGTCATAGCTCAGCTGGTTAGAGCGCAAGTTTGTGGCACTTGAGGTCGTGGGTTCGATCCCCATTGGCCACCCGCAAAAAAAAAGAGGTTGTCTCCCCGAGACAACCTCTTTTTTATTTTTAAACCTATTCCTCAAAAATATATCAGAAGTAGCTCATTCTTCTCGGAGTAAGGTAAGTCTGCTTCTTTTGGAATTCATACGAAATCATGATTTCATGCGTGCCTGCAGAATAATTGTTCAGTTCAGTAGTTGTGAAGTCGTAAGAATAACCGATGCGCACTCCTTTTGAAAAGTTATACTCAATCATTCCCGAAACAGCATCACCCGTGCGGTAGCTTGCGCCAATCCAAAGAGCTTCCTTAAAGAGAAACGCTGCATTAATATCCGCCTGGAAGGGTGCATTTTTCACATACTTGAACAACACTGAAGGCTTGAACTTCACATTGCTGTTCACATTGATAACAACGCCTGTCGTGAAGAAATAATGCTTCCATTGTCTTGCTACCATATCCGTGCCTTTAACACTTAAACTTTCAGTGAGGCTCATGTTCAAAAAGTGCGGCACAGAAGCACCGGCATAAAACTTTTCAGTGTAGTAGTAAAGACCGCCACCGAAGTTGGGGCTGAAGATGTTCGTTCTGTCGCCCTTGAACACATCATCATTTGTGTCTGTAAGCGCGAGGTCGCTGAATTTTGCGCGGAAGTTATTCAACTCAACATTCAATCCGAAGCACAGTTTTCCATTTTCACCCACCTTAACGCGGTAAGCATAGCTGCCCATCAGCGTAAGGGTGTTAAATACACCGATGTTATCGTTCATTAGCGTCATGCCAATTCCGATTTTGTCATTAAGCAAAGGTGCATGACCTGAAATAACTGCCGTTCTTGGCGCTCCTTCAAGACCTGTCCATTGGTGACGATAAATTGCCGTGATTACCGGTTTTTCCCTGCTGCCTGCGTAGGCGGGGTTCACTGCCATCCCGTTGAACATGTACATGCTGTACATTGGGTCTTGCTGTGCGCTGGCTGTGTTAATTAAACCGAAGATTGCTAAGAAACAAACCGCTGCGATTACTACCTTTTTCATACTTCCTCCTTTCTTTTCACGCTGAAACAATTTTCAGCCCTCATCAATAGTACAGGTAATGTAATGCGCGAATTCAGTGAATGCAACTTTATTTTTTTATTCGAGTAGCGCCCTGCTTTTTTCTACCATTATAGACAAGGAGCAATAACTCAGAAACAAAGATTTAGAAGTGGCGCGTACTTATCTCATTTCTTTTGTGGCTCTGTTTAGCAGCGCAGAAGGCAGAAGGGCAGCAGTATCTTTCAGCAATGAGCAGCCTTGATTTTCCAAAGAAAAGCGCCTCTCTAATAGACCTCTTCGGAAAATGTAATTCTCATTTAGAGAAAGCCTCTTTTGTTTATGATGCAGTTTGGACTCCCCTCTCCAAATGGAGAGGGGGCGGGGGTGAGGCGGTGCAAAAGAGCGCGTTACCCTTTAGTAAAAGAGTATTTTCCGAAGAAGTCTAATATATGACAGACCCTCCCCGCCATAGCGGAATCACTCACTCATATCTGATAATCACGCATTTACGCAAAAAGTAGCCATTTTTTCATTGAAAAAGCCCCCTCCGCTAAAATCGGAGGGGGCTTTTTGTTTTTGCCCGGAGATACTGCTATCCTTCTGCCTTCTGCGCTGCTAAACAGAGCCACAAAAGAAATGAGATAAGTACGCGCCCACCTTCGCTAAAGCTTCTGCCAGCCTTAAAAATTTGGCAGACAGGTCGGTGGGTAAACCAAAAACCAATTTGTAATTATCAAAGTTTCGGTCGTTCCTCCCGGTGGGCTTGCAGCAAGTTTAATGCTGCCCCACGTTTTTTGCCCCTTGCGATAACAACTCCTGCACGTCATTATTCACCGACAAAATAAGCAGGCAGGTTGCGGTGCAAAACACCGGACTTGTGATGCAATGATGTCCGTGCCAACTGCCGTCATTATTCTGAATTTTTAAAAGACGACCGCCCATGTTATCATACCATTTTTTCCAGCCAGTATTTTTTCCCATTATCATTCCTTCGCCCGTTTGCAGGTAGCTGAGATATTCTTCACCGCCATTGTTGCCAAAACCCGACATCACGGTTTCTTCCTGCGCCATCGCGTTTGCCGCTTCGTTGATTTCATAAGCCGCTGCATATTTATAGGCTTCCGTTTTACTCATACCCGCTTTGATTAGATTATCTGTTGTCACTTTTTCATCCTTATTCAACTTGCCTTCCTGCTTCGCTTTTTCAATATTGTCCTTCGCGATGCGCGATTCATTTGCAGTAGCGCGGCTTGTGCCTGAAATGGAATAGAGCATAATCCCCGCTGCATCTTCCGTAGCAATGCTTCCTGATTTAGTATCATAATTTGATTTCTGATACTCTCTTGACTTGTTTAACGCAACCGTATCAACTGCTGCGCCATTGAAACTGGCTGTTTCAAGGGCGTTGTTTGCAAGGGAGGATTGCAGTACGCCCGCCCAGCCGCCATTCTGCATGCGCCCGTTGCTGTCTTGCCCGCGCTGAATTTTCGCAACGCATTTATCCAAACATTTCTTCACGCGCTTTTGCTGCTGCGGATTCTCTGCAAGGTAGGAAAGCACATTCGTGAGAAACTGCGAAGTGAGTATCACATCAATATTGTTGCCCAGCTTGATTTGCGGTTGTGTGCTTACTTCGCTTGTAATATTCAAATCGTTTTCGGGGGAATTCTCCACAGCGACAATTAAATAGTTCATCGCTTTATTGAGCTGCGTGGAATATTTTCCTGACGCAGGCGTGTTGTCGGTGCGCAGCAATGCCATTGCAACCAAGGCTGTTGTTGCAGGATCGGCAGGAACCTCATGCGGATTTTTTACATTTTGACTGTCATGACTACCTGCGCCCCAGCCTCCGCTGTTGAGTTGCGCCTTCATTATCCATTCGAGCGCCTGCTCAATGGATTGCTCTACTTTCGCAGGCGTTTTATAAATAAATTGTGAATCAATCTTCTCTGCCTCGAAAATCGTTTTGAACACACAGCCTTCCTCCGGCTGTTCTGCGCTGCCCTTTATGATAACAGGCTTTGCAGGGCTTTTGAAACTCAAGAGGGCAATCAAGGTGGTGGTGGTTACAGTGATGCACACAAGAACGATAAGGATAAAACGCTTTTTGTTTTTCATCGTTTGAAATTTTTTGTTGTTGTAAAAAAAAGTGGTATCGCCCGCGCAGCGATGCGTAAGAGATGCAGGCGCATAAAATATTCCATAAAAGCGCCCGCAATCAGGATTACTTCTTGACTTTAATCCTGCTTCTTGCTTATTTATCTCTTAACAATTCCTTAATATTGTTAGTATCCTAATCCTGATTCATGATTTACAAAACCATTCCGCTCTTTCTTTGCGCTGTTGTGTTTTTTTCTTCCTGTAAAAAAGATGAAACAGCACAAAAAATTATTGACCCCAACGACACTATTCCCAGCGATCTTGTGGCTGATTCGCTGCTCATCAACCAGATTCAGGTGATTGGCAGCCACAACAGCTACCGCACGAAAACGGATGAACTGATTTTTGACTTTGTGCAAAATTTGGGTTCGTTGCTGCCTGCAAACCTCGATCCTGACGGATGGGATTATACGCACGTGCCGCTGCCGGAGCAGTTCAGCGATTATGGCATTCGCCAAATTGAATTGGATATTTATCACGATCCTGCGGGCGGCAGGTTTTACAACCGCATGGGCAACCAGCTTGTGAACGAGCCAACGGAATCGGGCATTGCTGATTTAAATCTGCCGGGATTGAAGGTGATGCACATTACTGATTTGGATTACAACACGAACTATATCACGTTTAAGCAAGCATTGCAGGCGGTGAAGGATTGGTCAGACGGGCATCCGAGCCATCTTCCGATTTTTATTTTAATTGAAACGAAAGAGACTTCGCTGGTGGGCGTGGTTCCTTTTTTTACGTGGACGGAAACGCTGCCTTTTGATGTGGCTGCGATGAATGCGCTTGATGAAGAAATCATGGATGTGTTTGGCGAAGACCTGCACAATTTGATTACGCCTGATGTGGTGCGCGGCTCGTTTGCCACGCTTGAGGAAGCTGTGACTACGCGCGGCTGGACCTCCGTTGGCGACTCGCGCGGTAAGGTTGTCTTCCTGCTTGATAATGGCGGTGACGCTGCTGATTTTTATTTGCAGGGGCATCCATCTTTGCAGGGCAGAATTCTTTTTGTGAGTGGCGAGCGGGGCGATGCTCATGCTGCGTTTGTGAAGCGTAACAATCCGTTTGAAACTGACATTGAGCAACTTGTGGCTGATGGCTATCTGATTCGCACGCGCTCTGACAGTGAAACAGATGAAGCGCGCACGGGCGATGTCACCAAGCGCGACCGCGCTTTTGCGAGTGGTGCGCAACTGATTTCTACTGACTACTATCGCGCTGACCCGCGCAGCGACACGAGCAGTGAATGGTCGAATTACAGTGTGCGCCTGCCTAACAATGAAGTGGCGCGACTGAATCCTGTGAATGGTCCTGAATCATTTATAGGCGGACCGATTGAGTGAGAGTTGGGGTGAAATATCAATTAGAAATTGAGAATTACAAATTACGAATTGAAAGCAATTCCTAATTTGTAATTAATAATTCTCCTCTAATAAGTGAACTGCCCGTGCGGGCTTTTAATCACAAGCTCTTTTTTCTGTGCGCGTTCCACCCTGCCGATGATTTGCGCACCGATGCCAAAGCGGCTGGCGAAGTTCATGATGGAGGTTACGTTTTTCCCTTCGGTATAAATTTCTATGCGGTGACCCATGTTGAATACTTCATACATCTCGCGCCACGGTGTTTTTGATTCGCGCTGGATGAGCTGAAAAACGTGGGGCGTTTCAAAGAGGTCGTCTTTGATGATGCGCACGGTGGGGGCAAACTTCATCACCTTGGTTTGCCCGCCCCCGGTGCAATGCACGATGCCGTGCGTTTTGATGCCCGTGTGCAGCATCGCTTTGATAAGCGGAAAGAAGGTGCGCGTGGGCGAGAGCAGCAGCTTGCCGATGGTCATGCCGCTTTCCTTGTCTTTGTCGGTAAGTTTCTTTGAGCCGCTGTAAAGCAGCGCGGGCTTCACTTTGGGGTCGAATGTTTCTGGATATTTTTTCAGCAGGTATTTGCCGAGCACATCGTGCCGCGCGGAGGTAAGCCCGTTGCAGCCCATGCCGCTGTTATATTCTTTTTCATACGTAGCCTTGCCGCTGGAGGCAAGCCCCACGATAACGTCACCGGGCTGAATATTGATGTCAATCACCTGCGCCCGCTTCAAACGCGTGAAGGCAGTGAAGCCTACATCAAGCGTACGCACCACATCGCCCACATCGGCAGTTTCGCCCCCGGCAAGATGCAGCGAAATGCCGAGCGCGTTCCACTCTTCAATCAGTTCTACAGTGCCTTCGATAAGATGTTTTATTACTTCGCCCGGAATCAGGTTTTTGTTTCTGCCGATGGAGGACGAAACGATGATGTCGCCCGTAGCGCCTGCACACGCCATGTCGTCAATGTTCATCACGAGCGCATCCTGAATGATCCCTTTCCACACGCTATTATCGCCTGTTTCGCGCCAATAGAGATAAGCAAGCGCGGTTTTAGTGCCTGCCGTGTCGGTGTGCATGATGTTGCAGTGATACTTGTCGCCCGCTGCGAGGTCGGGCAATATCTTGCAAAACGCATTTGGGAAAAGCCCTTTGTCAAGCTTTTGAATGGCGTTGTGCACGTCTTCCTTCTGAGAAGAAACTCCGCGCTGTGCGTATTTTGATTGGGGCATCGTGAGCCGCAAAATTAAAAAAGAATGTAACTTGCAGCCTTAAAAAAATAAACCCATGAAAAATATTACTCTGAGCATTTGTATTTCGTTATGCAGCATTGCAGTATTTGCGCAACAGGTATCCTCTATTGCCATCATTCCCTCGCCTGCTGCGGCAGGCGCCAATCTGCAAGCGGTGGTAACTACCGTCTTTCCAGGTGGTCCATGCAGCTATGTGTCCTCATTTCCCATGACGATATCTAATGACACAATTATTTTCGATGCGATTTATTGCTATGAATCAGATGGACCCGAATCATGCAACACTACCGATACGTTTGACATCGGGCAGCTTAATGTTGGCGAATACACAGTGCGTTTCAAACTTACCTCCACAAACGCGGGTGGTCCATGCGGGCAGCAGACTTACCAGTTGAAAGATATAGGGCTGCATGATTTTGGCGTAGTACTCGGCAGCGGCATCACGCAGGTAAACACAGCAAGGGTGCAGCTTTCGCCCAACCCCATCACCGACCGCGTACGATTCACGCTTGAAAACAGCACAGGCACAGTAGAAATCACTCTGCTCGACATCAGCGGCAAAGTGCTGCAGGCAGCCACGTTCACAGCAGGCGAACAACTCACAATGGATGTTTCCGCACTGCCTGCCAACGTCTATTTCTACACGCTCAAGACAGCGACACAAACGGCATCAGGCAAACTGGTAATCGCTGACTAATAAGTTTTAGGATTTGGCGCGTACTGACTTCGGGGCGCTATCACACTGTTTAGTGGCGTAGCATTGCAGGAGGGTATTACTGCCAACTGCCGCTTCATCTAACACTCACTCAAGCAAACTGATAGTTGGAAACTGCTTTGCGAAAGCGTTCCGCAACAACCAATTCTTTCACGCCTGCTTTGTAGGAGTAAAAGCCCTCACCGCTTTTCACACCGAGGTTTCCTGCCGTTACCATATTTACTAAAAGCGGACACGGAGCATATTTGGGATTGCCTAAACCTTCGTAGAGCACATTTAAGATAGAGTAGCAAACATCCAACCCGATGAAGTCAGCTAATTGCAACGGACCCATCGGGTGCGCCATGCCGAGTTTCATCACCGTGTCAATTTCCTGCACTCCGGCAATTCCTTCGTTCAGCGTGATAATCGCTTCATTAATCATCGGCATCAAAATACGATTGGCAACAAAGCCCGGATAGTCATTTACTTCCACGGGAGTCTTGCCCAACTTGCTGCATAACTCCATAATCATTTTCGTAGTAGCATCACTCGTTGAATACCCGAGAATCACTTCAACCAGTTTCATCACCGGCACCGGATTCATAAAGTGCATCCCGATTACTTTGTCAGCGCGCTTCGTTGCGGCTGCAATTTTGGTGATGGAAATCGAAGATGTGTTGGATGCGAGAATTGCTTCCGGCTTGCAGATTTCTTCCAACTGCTTAAAGAGCTTCAGCTTGATTTCCACATTTTCAGAAGCCGCCTCCACAACGAGGTCAGCATTCTTTGCGCCTTCTTCCAGCGTAGTGAAGGTCTTGATGTTTGAAAGCGTTTTTGTTTTATCTGCGTCCGTGATGGTTGCTTTTGCAACCATGCGGTCAAGGTTCTTTGTGATGGTAGCTAAGGCTTTATCCAAAGCAGTTTGCGAAATATCCACGAGTGAAACAGAAAATCCGTTCATTGCAAACACATGCGCAATCCCGTTGCCCATCGTGCCGCTGCCGATAATGGTGATGTTGTTCATGCCGTAAAAATAGTGGTTAGTGATTAGTTGATAGTGGTTAGTCGTTAGTTAAACAACGCAACACCCAACACACCACCCTCAACATTCAAAGGCGTTGAAACTCAAATTTCGGAAACCCCCTCTCGCCCGTGTTGCTGTAAAAGTCAATGAAATGCAGCTTGTAGAGATAACCCTCCGTATCGCGGATGATATAAATTTTTTCAGGAAACACCGTGTAAGTGATTTCCTCGAAGTTGAAATATTTCCACAGGTAGCCGATGATGTCGTTTGACTGGTCGGTGAATTGCCTGCTCACAGCATCATCAAATGTGATGTTGGCAAAGGGTTTGGTAAATTCTTTTTCAGCAATCACTTCATAATTATTCAACAACACGCCCGTAACGATATACGGAATGAGCGTGTCGGGCTGGGGAATATTTTCAGGCGTTTCGCTGAAGATGTGCGTGTATTGTGTGAACACCAAATCCCATGCTGTTTTTTCAGGAGCGATTGTTACTTGCTCTCCGCCATTCTCAAAAGAAAAATAAACAAACGCATAATCTTCATTTTTTTCAAGCAGCAACGTGTCTTCTTCGCTGCCGTCAAGATTCGCGTAACGAATTGTGAAGCTGTTATTTTCCAAACTTTCAAAAACGATTTTCTTATAGCCGATGCGTGTGGTGTTAAAATATTTTCCTCTGTCAATTACATACACGTTCTTTTCGGACACAACTTTTCCGTTAGCATATTCACCCCATGCGCCAATCCCGGTGGAATCGAGATTGCCTGAAGCGACATCCCATTTCCAGAATGCGCCCGTTTCTCTTGTGATGTCTTCAAATACTTTTGAGCCGGTGTTCCATGCAAACATCAACTTGGAGCTATTCAGTACGATGCGATACCCGTCAACACCACATTCAAATGCTAAATCCCAATCGGTTTTCAAATTGGAACTGACGATTTGGTTTTTACTCAAGTCAAAATAATACTGCTTTTCATATTGAGCGCCCATCGGAATTTGCGCGGTTTGCACATCGCCCTGCAAGTCGGGAGGGGTGACGGGGTCTTCTTCTTTCAAACAAGAACTCATTAATAAAGTGATTACAAATAAGAGAAGAGTTTGGAGTTTAAAGTTTGAAGTTTGAAGTTTGAAAGTCCCCCTTGTGTGAATGCCCTGTGCGTGTGCGAAGGGGGATGCGCTTGCATGGGGCGTATGGCAGGGGGATGATGTTTTCGTTTTGAACTTTGAACTTTGAACTTTTGAATTGTCATCCCCCTGCAAACGCTTCAGGCGTTGCTCCCCCCTTCGCACTCGCTCGATGCCTTCCCGCAAGGGGGACAATACTACTTCAATAATTCTGTCTAAAATCTCAGGTCTCATATCTCGTGTCTCACGTCTTACTAAAATTCAATTTTAATGATGCAAAGAAAGTTCTTCCCCACGCAACTGCCGCGTTGTTGTCATTGCCGCTGTGCGCTCCCGTGCTGCCTGTTGACGTAACATTATTTACATCAAGCAGATTTTTCACTCCCGCAGTTACGCTGATTTTGTTTTTCCAAAACTTCCGGTTCAGGCTGATGTCGAGCAGGTTGTATGCACCCATTGTTTGCTGCGACAATTCACCGATTTCATTTGTGAGGAAAAAATTCTGTCTGCCGTTGAATTTATTAAAGATGGAAACTGTAATCTCTGCTTTCGGAATTGAATAGTTTGCCTGCGCAGAAAAATCAGGCGTGAAGTTGAATGCATCTTCATCGCTGCTCTTTCTGCCAATCAGTCCTGTGCCGAGGTCAATTGATAAATCTTTAAAGGAATAACCAACCGTAAACTCTCCGCCCAAAGTTTGATAATGTTCGATGTTGGTGTAAGTGTATTCATTGGCATCGCCATATTGCGCGAGCGTAATCATGTCGCGGATGTCGTTGAAGAAAAAAGAAGGAACAAAGCGCACATGGTGTTCATTCGTTTTACGTACGTAATCCAGGCTTGCGCTCACGTTGTGCGAATGTTCTGCTTGCAAATCGGTATTGCCCTGAATGTTGTGATTGATGTCAACAAAATCGAGATACAATTCTTTCAGCGAAGGCGCTCTGAAACCACGCGCGTAAGAAGTGCGCACCACGAGTTGTTCAATCGGCTTCCAGCGCAAGTGAAATGCGGGCGTGAGCGGAGCGCGATATTCCGTGTTGTATGACCAGCGTACCGCAGCCTGCAACGCCAACGCATCAACAGGCTTGATATTGAAGCTCGTGAACACTGCATAATCGCCAATCATTTTGGTGTCGCCCTCAATGCGTTTTCCTTCGCCTGTTTCGATATTAATATCATAGCCCATCTGATAGTTGAAAATTTTATCCGGCTTGTTGCGGCTCACAAATCCGCGCAGCAAATACGCATCAAATCGCGCAGTGTCCTGGTCGCCCGCGTTGGGCGTCATTGTCATGTCCAGCGTGGTGAGGTCTTTGAAAAACGTGTTTTTAATTCTTCTGTAATAATTGTAAGCCACAATTTGGTCGAGGTAATGATTCTCCAAAATCTCCCCGCGCACAGAAGCGGAACCATTGTAGCGGTTAGTGTAGTAAAAGTCATCAAATGCGGTTACGTTGTAAGGCGAGCGCGACTCCCCACGATTGGTGATTTTTTCATAGAACGCATCGCCCTTTACAGTGAATTGCAAGCGCTTAAATCCATAACCATATTTCAACGTGCCGAAATATTGCTCTTTCGGATTCCACTCCATGTTGCGCGAAGTATCAATTTCAGAATAGCCGTCAAAGAAATATCTGCCGCCTGATAGGTCAACGTAATGATTCTTTTTTCCAAAGCCTATTCCCGCATCGGCATTGTAAACTCCTGCGCTTTCGTAGTAGCCGTTCACACGCGCATTTACGCCTTCCATCTTTTTATAGTCGGTAATCAAATTGACTACACCGCCCAGCGCGTTCGTTCCATATTGCACCGACATCGGTCCTTCAATGATTTCGATACGCTGCGTGTTGTTGAGGTTCATCTGGCTGATGTCAATGTTGCCGTTCACGCGCCCAATCACAGGCACCCCATCCACCATGATTTTAATTTGCTCGCCTGACAAGCCTTGCATACTCACGCTGCTCCCAAGCACATTGTCTTGCCCGATGCGGATGTTCGTTTCCTGCGAGAGCACATCTTTCAAATTATTGGCGCCCTGCTGTTCAATGCGCTCCTGCTTAATCACATGCACTGCATACACGGAATTGCGCGGGTCGTCAGGCGTGTATTGCGCGGTGATTACAACCTGATCAACTGAAACATCAGAAGGCTGCAAATAAATAACAGGCGATTCTCCCGCTTTGATGGTGTCAGAAAAAACTTTGAAGCCAAGATGTGAAATCCGGATTGCCGCATCGCCTTCAAAAGGAATTTGCACAATACCATTTTCATTTGTCAGCGCAGAAAATTTCTGTTTCTTTTCATCGCTTTCATCAAGACGCTGAAAGAAAACAAACACATCAGTTACCGCAGTATTATCCTTTTGATTTAAGAAAGTAACTGTTCGTGTTTGGGAAAAGGAGTTGAGCGCTGCGATGCAGCAAAGGAAAACTGAAATGTAAATTCTTATTATCACAACTCAACCCAATTTAGACTCTGTCATGCAGGACACGTTCCGGCATCCTATGAATATTTATTTTGCGGATGGCGGAATAAATCCGCCATGACAATTAAAATGGCGATGCCGGAACGAGTCCGGCATGATGCGTCTCAGTTCTTCGCAAACTTATAAGTCAACTTATTGTTTCCGTCATCAACGGAAAGCAGGTAAAAACCTTGCGACAATGCAGCAACATTTAAAGAGAAGTTGTTCAACCCTGCGCGGGCTTGCGTATTGAATTGCTGATGCGTTTTTCCTGCAAGGTCAAATATGCGCACTGTAACATCAGCATTCTCCTTCAATGTAAATAATGTTTGAATTCTGTCTGTTGCAGGATTCGGATACGTTGTCAAGGATTCAAGATTTGAAATTTCAGACACAGCGGTTGCAGGAGGCGGTAATTGTGTTTTTGAAAAAAATACTTCGCCAAAAGGAGTATAAAGAAACTTTGAAAAAATTACCTTGTAAATATTTCCGTCTTGCGCAGCAACAAAATAAGCAAGCGAATCTGCAATGTCATAAACAGGAGGATTTACAGTCATGTTTATAGTTTTCCAGTCGCTACCAATTACCGAAATATTTTCTTCAAACGAATAACCGGAGTAATCATTTGATGAAATGTCCACGCCTCTTGCTTCCGCAACCGTCACTTCAGGATTTGTCAACACTCCGGTAACCACATAAAACTCCGATGAGGAGTAATACCTTCTCGCAACAAAATCCCAATCTGTTTGTGCAGGATCAACATCTTTTACTTCAGCAGAATCAATTGCATAGTAGATGAAATCCTTTGTGGGATAATTTGTTTTCGTAATCGTCACAAGTTCTTCGCTGGTATTATCCAGATTGCCGATGGCAATTTCATAGAAGGCATTTGTACCGTCATACGCAAGACGCTTAATCCAGATTTTTTTGTAGTTGCCATTAATTGTTTTCAATACAAAAATGCGGTAGCCGGTGAGATTACCACCGCCTGTATATGTTCCCCAGCCATAATCAGGGTGTGTGCCTGCAAGAGCGCCAAACGCGCCCGCTTCCCACGATGTATCTGCATTGTAAAGAGGGGTCATCATTGCAGTGTCCACCGAATTCCAGCTTGCGGTGTCATCACCGTGATGCAGTTGATATAAGATTACGCCCGCGCCATCATTCACGCGGATGGAAGACGACATGATATTATTCCAGAATTGCAAATCCCAGTCTTTGGCATTTTCATTTGCCACTTCGCCATTTGCAAGGCTGTAATACGACATCTTCACGTATCCGGCACCAAGACTTACGCTGTCATTTATAGTAACCTGAGCTTGTGCGATAACCAGGCAGGTAAGCAAAATGAAAAGGAATGAAACTTTTTTCATTGTTTATTGGGTTTGAGTTGTATTTCTAAATGAATGTGGCTGCAATATTAAATCTGTTAAGAGGGCAAGCAAACATCCCGACAGCATTATGACAGAATAATTACAATCGCACTTCGCATCATGACGTTAAGGTTGTCAGGCTTAAATTTACAGGAGTGAAAGCGCACTTTAAATCGCTACTTGTAGCGGTTTATTTTCAAAAGAAAGCATCAGAAGAATAATATGCGGCAAAGCATCTGGATAAGTATCGTAGTAATTGCAACGGGGTTGCTGGGAATCCTGATTTGCAATCTTGCTGTAACAAACAGCGCTGCTCCGAAACTCTACAATGATTTAAACGGCATTCCTGAAAACAGAGTGGGGCTTGTTCTCGGCACGAGCAAATTCCTGAGTGATGGCAGTGAAAATCTTTTTTTTACCTATAGGCTTGAAGCTGCAGCACAACTCTATTTACTTGGAAAAATTGACCACGTTATCGTGAGCGGTGACAACCGCATGGAAAACTATAACGAGCCACGCGAAATGAAGCGCATGTTGGTGAAGCTGGGCATTCCTACGGAAAAAGTGCATTTTGATTTTGCAGGATTTCGCACGTTGGATTCCGTAGTGCGGTGCAAAGAAGTATTCGGACAAAATAAATTCACCATCATCTCGCAGCAGTTTCACAATGAACGCGCAGTATTTATTGCCCGGAAGCGGGGAATTGACGCAATCGCCTTTAATGCACAGGACGTGGGCTTACAAACCGGTTTCAAAACAAACACGCGAGAAATTCTCGCCCGCGTGAAAGTGGTGATTGACCTTTATATCTTGAATACACAACCGAAATTTTTGGGAGAGAAGATTGAAATCTGAATTGATTCGATGATTTGATAATTCGGTGATTCGTTAATGAATATTTGGTCTCATCACTGAATTGTCGAATCATCGAATTAAAGCGGCTTCCCACAAAATTTCCACCGGATGCTTCGCCTTCACTTTTGTTCCGTCATAAATCTGGTGTCGGCAGCTTGTTCCCGGAGCGGCAACAATGGTATCAGTTGATTTTTTTCGCACTGCGGGAAATAAAACCAACTCACCGATTTGCATCGAAACGTCATAATGTTCCGCTTCGTAGCCAAATGAACCCGCCATGCCGCAGCAGCCGGAAGGAATCACTTCCACTTTGTAGTTCGCTGGCAGCGAAAGCATTTTTACGGTATGGTCGAGATTGCTCAATGCTTTTTGATGGCAATGTCCATGAAGTAAAACCTTCTTGCTCTCTTTCGTAAATACATCCGCGCTGATTTTTCCCGCCATGATTTCCTGTGCAAGAAATTCATCAATGAGCAACGTATTTTTTGAAAGTTGCTTTGCTGCTTCTTTTAAATCTTTATTGACCAATCTCGGATATTCATCGCGAAAAGTCAGTAGTGCAGACGGTTCAACTCCGAGAAGAGGGGTTTGAGCAGTCACAATACTTTTTAGCAACTCCACATTTTTATCTGCAAGTGCCTTTGCTTGTGGAAGCAATCCTTTTGAAATAAATGCGCGACCGCTTTCAACGTGCTTGGGAATTTCAACCGTATATCCGAGTTTGCTCAACAGTTGTAACGACTTGATTCCGATTTCAACGTCATTGTAATTCGTGAACTCATCGCAGAAGAAAAACACGTTGCCTTTTGATTGAGTTGGGACGAGCGTTGCTTTATTTTTTTCAAACCATTTTTTTAAAGTAAAAGAATGTAATGCGGGAAGCGAACGCTTTGGAGCAACGCCCAAAATGTTTTTCATCAGCGAGCCGGTAATTCCATTTGTCATAAAAAAATTACTCACTGTGGGAACCAATGAAGCGAATTCATTCAAAGAAGCAATGTTGGCGAATGCTTTTGCACGAAAGGGAACTCCATTCGATTGATAATATTGATGCAGAAATTCCGCTTTCAGCGCAGCCATGTCCACGTTGGAAGGACATTCTGATTTACAGCCTTTGCACGAAAGGCACAAATCCATCACGTCATAAATCTCTTTGTGATCGAAGCGGTTGGGTTTTGTTGAGCGCGTGAGAAAATCGCGCAACACATTTGCGCGGGCGCGTGTTGTGTCGGTTTCTTTGCGCGTAGCCATGTAGCTGGGACACATCGTGCCGCCTGAGAAAGCAAGCTTCCTGCAATCAGCCGAGCCGTTGCAACGCTCAGTTGCATTGAGAATATCACCCGAATCAGAAAAATCAAAAACGGTATTGAACTGCGGAGTTTTCTGTTCGGGTTCGTAGCGGAGCGAAGTATTCATCTCGGGCGCATCCACAATTTTTCCCGGGTTGAAAATATGGTGAGGGTCCCACGTTTGCTTGATGCGCCTGAGCAATTGATAATTTTTTTCACCAATCATCAGCGGAATAAATTCTGCGCGTACGCGCCCATCGCCATGCTCACCGCTCAGCGAGCCGCGATATTTCTTCACCAACTTTGCTGAGGCTAATGCGATTTCTTTAAACTGTTTTACATCTTCCTTGTCTTTCAAATTCAGAATCGGGCGGATGTGCAATTCGCCCGCGCCTGCATGAGCATAGTAAACAGGCTTTTGCCCGAAGCCGTCCATGATGGAAGTTAACTCATTGATATATTCCGGCAATTCTTCCACGCGCACCGCTGTGTCTTCAATCACAGCTACGGGCTTTCTTCCACCCTTCACGTTGGAGAGCGAGCCAAGCCCAGCCTCACGCAGCTTCCACACTTTTCCGATTTCAGGATTATACACTTTCGGAAAATGAAATCCCAAACCTGCTGCTTGCAGTTCAGCAATCATTTTATCAGAATCGCTTTCAATTTGTTCGCGTGTTTCACTGCCAAACTCCACAATCAAAATCGCGCCCGGGTCACCTTGCACGAAGAAGCGGTTTTTCTGCTGCTCCAAATTTTCTTTCGTACAATCCAACACGATTTTATCCATCAGCTCAATAGCGCGCGGCTTATATTTTCTGGCAACCAACACTGCCCGCAATGATTCATCCATCGTGTTGAAGTGAATACAAACGAGCAGTTGCTCTTTGGGCGGTAGCGGAACGCAGTTGAGCCTTATTTCCGTAGTGAATGCAAGCGTACCTTCGGAACCTGCGAGCAGTTTACAAAAATTGAATTGCGGTTTGCTCGCAGTGAAGGGCAATGTTTCCAGTAGCACATCCACTGCGTATCCTGTGTTTCTCCGGTGTATTTCCGGCAAGGGAAATTCATTTCTAATTTCTGTTTGAATTTCAGCTACGCTGAGTTCTTCTTTTATTTGGCGATAGACTTTGTTTTCAAAATTTTCACCTTTACATTTTTCTTCAAACGCTTCATTGCTGATTGTTTTGAAAACGGAATCGGAGCCATCACTCAAAATTGTTTTCAACTCCAGCACATGGTCGCGCGTGGTGCCGTAAACGATAGAGTAGGAGCCGCATGAATTATTTCCCACCATGCCGCCAATCATCGCGCGGTTGGCGGTGGAAGTGTTGGGTCCGAAAAAAAGTCCGTATTGTTTCAGATGAGCGTTCAACTCATCGCGTATTACGCCCGGCTGCACACGCACCCATTTTTCTTTCTCGTTCACTTCCAAAATGCGGTTCAGATGACGCGAGGTATCCACAATAATGCCATTACCTACACATTGCCCGGCAAGCGAAGTGCCTGCGGTGCGCGGAATCAATGAAGTTTTTTCTTGCGTGGCAAAGGCAATCAGCTTTTTGATATCCGCTTCATTTTTAGGATACGCCACGGCAAGCGGCATTTCACGATACACTGATGCATCAGTTGCATACATCGCCAGCATCATGCTGTCGGTGAACAACTCACCTTCTAATTGATTTTTAAGCGAAAGGAGTTTTTCGGGAGAAATTTCCAAGGGGAATTTTTATGGAGGAAAATTAGATGTTAGATAGGAGACGTGAGATGTTGGGACTAATAGACTTCATCGTGGGAGCCGATGTCAATCAGCAAAACTTCATTCGGCTCTTTGTAAAACTTAAAAACTATGCGGCAGTCATAATCAACGCTTACCGCCCATAGACCACTGAGTTTTCCGGTCAGTTTATGCGTTTTAAGTTTGGAATCAAACGGATTGCCGGAAAATATTTTCAGAGTATTCCAGAATTATTTTTTCAACCGGGTGTCGTGGATCACCCGCTTTTGATAGGAGCGCTTGAAGGAAGCATCCCAAACCAGTTTAATCATTCTCCAAATCTTTATAGAGGTCTTTCAGACTTCCTTTCTTCACTTTTCCTTTCTTCTTATTTTTTTCTGCTTTGCGCGCATTTGCCAAAATGCCTTCACGCGCTGCTTCAGCATAAGCTTTCCTGATAATTTCAACCGCAAACTCTTTTTCTTCTAAAAGAAGGGAGTTGAAATTTTCAATTACTTTATTGATGCCATCGGTCTTCATCATTCTTGTCATTGACATTTAGCAAATATACCTTTCAGGTTCTTTTTTTACACAAGCATTTTTTCGGGGGAAAATTCCAAGAGAAATTTTTGTGGCGGAAAATTAGGAATTAGGTGTTAGACGAAGGCAACCGATTCTGCCACTTCAACAAATGGAATTAGTCACGCAGTCTGAGCATATCACCCATATAATTAGATAAAGGGAACAATAGCTGGAATCCCTCTGTGCCCTAATCAGCTCAAAAATAAGTGCGCTGTTTTCGGTATATTTGAATGACAAAAAAATCGCGCTGCATGAAAGCCAAACCAAACATTCCCGCAAGGCTGCTTGGGAATACGACTACTACACGTTTATGGCTCATTTAGTATCGGAATTATAAAACACACGGTAGCGTAAAAGTGGGTGAAGTTATTTCTTCACTCAACACTCCACCCTCAACTCTCCGTGCAGCCCAATCCATTCAGCAATTCCACGAATATCATCTTCGCTATCCCGCAAGATGAGCGCGTAAGCATTGTGATTTATAATGTGCTGGGCAAAGAAGTGAAACGCATTTTGGGAATGTACACTTCCGATGAGCACAAAATAGAATGGGCGGGAGATGATATGCAGGGAAATGCCTTAGGCAAAGGCTTGTACCATGTCAAAATGGAAACAGGGAAGCATTCCGTTGCTGTGAAAGTGGTTTTGATGAAGTAGAGTTAATACTAAAATGATTCGATGCGGTTGATTTCTTGTATTTTTATGACATGAATTGGCAGGATTATATCGTTGAAGATGAAAATATTTTGGTAGGAAAACCAACGCTCAAAGGCACACGGCTTTCTGTTGAATTTCTGGTAGGACTATTAGCGCAGGGATGGACGGAGCAGCAAGTGATGGAGAATTACCCTCGCCTAACGAAAGAGCACCTGAAAGCAATCTTTGCTTACATTCAGGATTGTTTCAAAGACGGCTTGATGTACAAAAAGAATTAGGCGTTTTGTGAAGCTTCTTGCAAAAGAAAATTTTCCTAAAGCATCCGAAAGGTTGTTACGAGAGATGGGTTATGATGTGTTATCCATTGGCGAAGATGCGCCAAGCATAACAGACGAGCATGTGATAGCGCTTGCTATCCGTGAAGAGAGGCTTGTCCTGACTTTTGATAAAGATTATGGGAAGTTGGTTTTCAGAAAAGGATTAAAACCAAAGAAAGGAATCATTTATCTGCGCATCGAAACCTTCGAACCGCGCGAACCTGCTGAAATTATTCACGCATTGCTTGAGTCAAATAGATTTGAGTTTGAGAATGCACTTACTGTAGCTGACAAAGTTTTTGTAAGACAAAGAAAATATTGACTTTATTTCTCCTTCCTGAAAATATGCTGCACACTTGCCTGTGCCGAAGGAAGCACAGTAAGTTCGCTGATGTTCACATGCGCAGGTCGTGTAACGGCAAACAGAATTGTTTCTGCAATATCCTTCGCATCGAGCGGCTTAAAGCCTTTATAGATGGCTTTTGCTTTTTCTTTATTGCCCTGAAAGCGCACTAACGAAAATTCGGTTTCGGCTGCGCCCGGATAAATTCCGGTTACGCGGATTCCTTTTTCGAGCAGGTCATGCTGCATTCCTTTGTTGAGCGCATCCACCGCATATTTGCTGGCGCAATACACATTACCACGAGGATAGACTTCGTGTGAGGCAACAGAACCAATATTAATGATGTGTCCTTTTTTTCTTTTCAGCATCACGGGAATTACCGCTTTGAAAACATACAACAAGCCCTTCACGTTGATGTCAAGCATTTTATTCCAGTCGTCTAAGTTTCCTTCGTCAATGGTCCCCAACCCATAAGCGTTGCCTGCATTGTTGACGAGAATATCAATCGTTGAAAATGATTTCGGCAGCGAACTGATTGCTTCAAATACTTCAGCGCTCTTGCTTACATCAAAACACAGCGTATGCACTTTTACTTTTTGCGCAAGCTTTTTCTGCAACTGTTCAAGTCGTTCTTTTCTGCGTCCGCAGAGGATGAGGTTAATTCCGTTTTCTGCGAAAAGTTCTGCAGTTGCTTTTCCGATGCCTGATGTTGCTCCTGTGATGAGCGCAGTTTTACCCATGATTTCTCAAAGATAGAGATTGGTTTGCAAGCGTGTGTGGCGTTTCCCCTTTTAGGGAAAATACAAAGGGGTAATAATTGAGAAATATTACAAAACAATAAAATACCCCTCTGTGTCTCCCCTAAAAGGGGAGAAGCCAATACACAAAAAATGCCCGCTTAAACTGAATTACAAACAATGAAAATCTCACGCCCGCATTTTCTTCCACAAGAAAAAATAAACGCTAATCGCCAAGGTGTAGATAAGATAAATGCTTGCAATCAATTTTGATTCGAGAAATAATAAAGCCACTAACCCTAAAGAGGTGAGTACAGAAACCAGCACAAAAAAGACAAGGGCGGGCGAAGAAATTTTGAAATAGGAATTTGCGTATTCCTGAGGAAAAACTTTTTTCAATCGCAGGGATGCAATGCTCACGAAAACCGTAAGCAGCATTACTCCGCTCGCTGCGGTGTAGCCGTAAAAATCAATAGATTGTCCGCAGGCAATCAGCGTAAGAACGATGATAAAAAACAAGGCAACAGCGCGATTCGGGTTATTCGTTTTTCCGCTGATTTTCTGAAAATAGGCAGGCAGCATGTTGTCGCGCGCTTGCGCAAAGATTTCACGCGGCAGCGTGATTGCCGCTGCATTCAGGGATGTTAAGCCTGCTGTGATTGCGCCCAGTCCGATGAACGCGATTGCCCATTCGGGAAGATACGCGCGACAACTTTCAATCAATGGCGCACTGAGTTTTGAATAGGCGACTAAGTTTTCACCCGCAGAGCCGATGTAGGCATAGCCTACGCCAACATACACAAACAGCACCGCTATCCCACCGAATAAAAGCGATAGTGGAATATTTCTGCGCGCATCGCGCATTTCTTCGCCCATTTCAGTAATGATTTGAAAACCGATGCACACATTAAATGAAAGTATCACTGCCATAATTACGGGAGTTGTCCCGTTTGGAAAGTCTAATCCGAATTGCGGTGAGGTTTGCGAGCCGACACCGAAAATGTAAATCAACAACGCAATCAGCATTTGCAGGCTCATCACGATTTGCAGCCACGTTACCAATTTCAGCCCGAATAAATAAAGTACATAAAATGCGATAACAATTACTGCGGCTAATTGATGCGCAGTGATTGCAAAAGGCAGAAAAGGATAAAGATATTCGCCCAAGCCAACGGACACCACGCAGGTAGAAGCTGCGCCACCCAACACGCCCCACCATGAAACCAACGTGCCGATAAGCGGATGCAATAATCTGCTGCAATAAAAATAGCCGCCACCCGCAACAGGTATTGCGCTGGAAATCTGAATCAGCGGAACAACGCCCGTTATAGAAATCAGCATCGCCAGTGAGATGGGCAACCAAACGGCATTCCCTGCTTTCGCGGCAATGGAAGCAATCATCACGTAAATGCCCATGCCCACAACACCCCCCGTTACTAATGCGATGCCGCCAACTAATCCGATTTTTTTTTGCAGTTGCATGAGGGCGCAATTTCCGCATTCCGATTCAAAAACTATAATCTCTAAATTTGAAATCCACACATGCGACTGCTCTCCGACAAATTGCGCTTCATTCGTTTCTTCACCTGGTGGAATTACAAGCTGCCTCCGTTGTTTGGCATCGCTTATTTTTTTACGCTGGTTTATGATGTGCCTTTTGAAACGGCAATGGCGCGTTATGGAATCCTTCTGATTTCTATGATAGGTACAGCGGGGTTTGGTCATTACCTCAACGACTTATCCGATATTGAAGCGGATAAACTTGCGGGCAAATCAAACGCGGCTACGAACCATTCAATCTTGCTTAGAACAGCAGTAATCACGCTGTTTCTCTTGTTGTCGTTGCTGCCGTGGTTTATTTTTTTACAACCGGGATTGCCGCATCTGTTTATTGCCTGCGTGCTGCTGCTGTTTGTTTTTTATTCGCTTCCACCGTTTCGCCTCAAGAACAGAGCATTTGCAGGGGCGCTTGCCGACATGCTTTATGCGCATGGCATCCCTGCTTTAATTGTCGCTTTTGCTGTGATAGATAAAGCAGGCGAAGGAGGGGAATATTTAATTGCGCTTGTGTTTTTCTGGCAGGTGATGGTGGGCTTGCGAAACATCGCGTTTCATCAGGTGGAAGATTTTGAGCATGATAAAATTGCCGGAATAAAAACATGGGCAACCCAACTTGGAATTGAGCGCGTGAAAAAGATTTCGCTCTATATTTTTCATCCGCTGGAAATCGTTGCATTTGGCGCGCTCATATTTTTTCTGTTCAATCATTCCTTGTTTGGCGGCATCCTGCTGCTGGCGCTGATTGCATGGCGGCTGTTCATCTATTTGTTTCTGTATGAGAAAAATTATCTCAAGAGCCTGCGGAATTATTTTTCTTTTGTGAACAACAGTAACGAAGAAGATTTTCCTTTGGTGATGCTTATTTGTTTGTGCTGCGCGAATCCGTGGTTTGCATTGCTGCTCGTGTTGCACGTAGTTTTGTTTCCCGAATATCTTTTAAGATTGCTCAAACTCTGAATCTTATTTGAAAAAACAGCAGGATAGCATGAACGAAGAACAACCGCATCGCATTTCCAAATCATTAAAACGCTCAAAGAAAGCGGGACTTCCTCCCGGTTCTTTGGTGTATTTAGGCGATCGAAAAGTAGAAACTACCAGAATCACCTTATTTAATTATACACGTGAGACAATTCTCGAAAAGGAAATTTTAAACTTTGAAGAATGTCTTTCTTTTCGCGATGAAAAATCGGTGACATGGATAAATATTGACGGGCTGCATGACGTGTCAGTGATTGAAAAAGCCGGAGCGCTTTTTAATCTCGACCCGCTTGTGCTGGAAGATATTGTAAACACGGGGCAGCGACCCAAGGCGGACAACTATGATGATTATTTATTCACGGTGCTCCGGATGCTTACCTATGACGAGGAGAAGGAATGCATCATCAGCGAGCAGGTGAGTTTTGTGCTGGCGAAAAATTATGTGCTTTCGTTTCAGGAGGATGTGGGCGATTTATTCGACCCGATTCGCATGAGGATACGCGATACGAAAAGCAAGATTCGTTTGGAGACCGGAAACGATTATCTGATGTACCGGCTGATGGATGTCGTAGTAGATAATTATTTCGTGCTGCTCGAAAAAATCGGGGAGAAGATGGAAGACCTCGAAGAAGAAATTATGAGAAGAGCCACTTCAGCGAGTTTAGAGAAAGTGCAGGATATAAAAAAGGATTTACTCCTCATGCGCAGAGCCATTTATCCGTTGCGCGATGTGCTCAGCACGTTGACGAAGGAAGATGTGAAATTGGTGAGTAAAAAAACACAGCGCTATTTCCGCGATACCTATGACCATACGGTGCAAGTGATTGAAACCATTGAAATGTTTCGCGAAATGATAAGCAGCTTGCGCGATAATTATCACTCGCAGTTGAATATCGAGATGAATAAAACGATTCAAACGCTCACCATCTTCACAGCGATATTTATTCCGCTTACGTTTATTGCGGGCGTGTATGGAATGAATTTCGAGAATATGCCGGAGTTGAAATGGGAATACGGCTATTTTGAAGTGCTGGGTGTGATGGGATTAATTTTTATCGCGCTGCTTTTCTACTTCCGCAGAAAAAAGTGGTTGTGAGAGTTCCTCACGGCAGCGCTTTCAAAATCATTTCATCCACAATATTCAAAAGCGCATTGGGCTGAAACTTTCTCCACAACAAACTATTCAGCGCGTGTCCGAAGTTGATGTAATAATGAAGCCTGCCCGCGCGCATTTCGGTGATGACATGTTCCCGAAAATTTAATGCTGCTATCCAGCCGCCCTCATCTTTAATATCATCATACCACTCTTCGTAATAGCTGTCGTCAGAGCGGTGATAGTTGAGTACGTTTTCGCCAACAAGAATGAATTTGTTGATGCCGTTTTTGAGCATCCCATCAATCAGATTGCGCTTCACGTACATGATGTCATTATTAATGCAATCATTCCACTCACCGATAAATTCGATTACGGCAAACTGGTTTTCATAATCAGCAAAAAGCACTTTCAGATAAAGCGTGTTTGAGCCGATGTCGTCCCACTGCGGATGAATGATGTAATTGTAAATCTGGTTGGGGTGTTCAAAGTCGTAGTCATCCTTTCCATAAAAAGGCGAGCGCTCATCTTCGGATGCGATATAGGAATCACGCCAGTTGTAAAAGGGTTCGATGTGGTACATGCCGGATAAAATTGCCGTTTTCAGGAGACAATACCCAAGAAATGTTTTCGGTCGTCATGCTGAGCAAAGCGAAGCATCTCGCACTGCATAAAGGCTATCACTTAATTTCAAGAGTAGAGATTCTTCGCTTCGTAGAACTCTGCTCAGAATGACGCTGTGCTTACTTCGCCTCCTCCGCCTTTCTTACGCTGCCGTGTTGCAGCAGGCGCTCTTTGGCTTTTTCGTAGGAAATATTGAGGGATTCCTGCACCATGCGCGCGCCACGGTCAATGAGTTTGTCATTGCTCAGTTGCATGTCCACCATTTTGTTGCCCTTCACTCTGCCGAGGCGAATCATCACCGAAGTGGATAGCATATTGAGAATCAATTTTTGCGCGGTGCCGGCTTTCATGCGCGTGCTACCTGTCACAAACTCAGGACCTACTGCCGCTTCAATCTGGTGGTCGGCAAAGCGCGTCACGGGCGCGCCCGGATTGCAAGTAATACATCCGGTGAGAATTCCGTTGCGCTTGCATTGTTGCAGCGCGCCAACTACATAAGGCGTAGAGCCTGAGGCTGCAATTCCAATCACTATATCTTGTTGGCTCACATTGTCTTTCTGCAAATCAAACCAGCCTTGCTCGTAATTATCTTCTGCAAACTCCACCGCTTTTCTGATTGCGGTATCACCGCCTGCAATCAGCCCAATCACCATGCCCTGCGGCACGCCAAACGTAGGCGGACATTCCGAAGCGTCAACAATGCCAAGCCTGCCGCTGGTGCCTGCGCCAATGTAAAACAGCCTTCCCCCGCTCAACATGCGGTCAACAATATCATCAGCCAGCTTTGCAATTTTCGGTATCAGCTTCTTCACCACTTTCGCCACTTTCTGGTCTTCTTTATTAATGCCGGTGAGGATTTCCTCCACGCTCATTTTTTCGAGGTGCTGATAAAGAGAGGATTGTTCGGTGATTTTTTCCATGAGAATCTGAGTGAAAATTGCTGACCAAAAATACGGCATTCATCTGCTCCGAAAGAAGCAGTTAACCACAGTAGCAGAGGGGAAATAATCTTTTTAAGAAAAACTTAATTCTACCTGTAACCTTCATTCATCAAGGCACGTACACAGGCGAGTATTTCACAGGAGTAAACCAACACCATGAATTATACTCTACACAGGAATTTTACGTCAGAAAAAACCAGGTTCCATCTTCTTCATGCGCTCGCGCTGATTCTCGCAGCGCTTCTCGGTTTCAGTTTTTCAATTAGCGCTAAAACATACACTGCAAATCTTAACGGAGCCTATAATGATGCAAACATCTGGACTCCGGCTTATCCCGGCAACATCATTCAGGAAACAGATACGATAGTTATCAATAATGATGTGAAGCTTACCACCGACATCGTGGTGAAAGGCACTGTGCTCGTGCGCAGAACAGGCTCCTTCATGGGCAACAATAAAATGGTAGTGCTGCCTTCAGGCAGGTTCATCAACTTCGGCACTACGGTGCTTGATGCTATCAACAATCGCGGGCTGATTTACAACAAACATATTCTTGAAGTAGCTGGCGATTTCATCAACTCAGGCGAACTGATTAATCAAGAAAGCATGGTGGTGGGCAACATCACCGACAACATCGGGCTCATTACCGGACAAGGCGGCAACCTGATTTCCAATAAAAAATTAGTGAACTCGCAAACAGGCGTCATTAAAGGCGGCATTGACATCTGCTCCAATAGTTTTATGAATGTTGACGGGGGCACGATTGACTCCACCAACCTCAGCTTTTGCGGACACCGCATTTTCAGAAATGTGTATCTGAGCGCAGATGTGCGCAAAGAAAATATTATGATCAGCGTTAAAAATGCAGAAACCAAAGGCTACAAAGATTTTCAGGTGGAGCGCAGCGTAGATGGCGTCAATTATGAAACCATCGCGGTGATTGGCAAAAAAGACATCAGTGATTTGTCCATTCCTTTTCAATATCTGGATGAAGAAGTTGTGAAAAGCAACTCGGTTTTCTACAGAGTCAAATTGACGAATGAAGAAAACATCGAAACCTTCATCCCGCCTGTTGAAGTGGGCAACATTCTTACCAGCAAATCAGACGATCAATAACGAATAAGCTTGCCCGGCCAGTGAACCCGTCAGTAATTGAAGCGAATGACTTGCGGGGAAGACGGGAGTGGGGAGTGGTACATATAGTGTGTGCCGGTTGAGCATGAAAAAGGCATCCGATAAATGGATGCCTTTTTCATTTTAGGGAAGTGAGTCGAAATAGGGCGCTTGCCCACAGTTTACACTGAGCTTATCGAAGTGCCACTTAAAAGAGGCTGCATGTTATTTACTTAATAGCATCCAGCGTAGAATGTGAAAGGATGAACCCGTAGTTCTCGTAAACATCCATTTTCGCCATGCCGATACCCGGCACAAACCATTCTGTTTTATAGGTTACCACATAGCCCAATTCATTTGTATAGCCCTTCTTAATTCCTTTTTGACTCATCGCTGCTTTAATTTTTTCGTCCGCTACCTGTCGTGATTTATCCCACTCCGCATTGTTTGATTCATACGACTTGTTAATCGCTCCCTTTGTCCATGATTGTGAATCAATCCTGAACGCTTTGTGTTTCACCCCGCCAATCGTTACTGTCCTCTTCGCCTGTCACCTGCGCGATGGCATAGTTCACCGTATTGTTTGAAAATTGCAGCGTTTCTCTCACCTTTACATCCACTGTTGCATAAATGTTTTTTGTTTCGCACACTATTGTCGTGCATTTCATAGCTAAAATTCAAGTTTCAAATGCAACTTTAACGAGTGAGACAATGTATTTAAAAACTAACGCGACAGCGAAAGCAGGCATTAACTATGTTCGGACATTGATTGAATCACACAATTGTATTTTTCAAAAAATTGACCAAAATGATGTTGGCATTGATGCCTTAGTTGAATTAGTAAAAAATGAAAGACCGACTGGTAATTTTATTGGGGCACAGATAAAATCCGGCAATTCATATTTCGATAAAAAATCAAATTTGTGTAAAATACCTATTGGAGACCACAGAGATTATTGGACTAAACATTCATTACCTGTTTATGGCATTGATTATATTCCTGAATATGAAAGTGCATATTGGGTTGACATAAAAGGATACTTACTGCAAAATCCTGCTGACACAGTTATTTCATATGAGCCAACCTTAGTTAATCTCATTAACAAAACTACTTTCTCGACACGATTTATTCCTTATTTGACAGGTGAGGTTCCTGAAATAAGTTATGAGTTTGCAAAAGAACTTTTTAAATCTTCAAACCCAGACGAGATTTATTTGGGACTCTACACTTTATTTAAAAAGTATGCTGATAAAAATAAAGTGTGGGACATTTTTGTAAATTATTTTCAAACCCATACGATAACTGATATACCTGAACCACTTGTTTATTATTTATCTGTAATTCCTTGGCATCCCGATATGTTATTTTACAAGGACTCGCATACAGCCGAATCAAGAAATTATGGTAAAACGCTTCTGGAAAATTTTGAAAAAGAGGACATTATTAAGCTTCTTCACTTCATCGATGAAGAAAATATGATTTCAAGAGGTTCATTAGGTCAGTCTGTTGAAGCCATTGTTGCCACAATTCCAAATTTTATAAAATTCCTTGAAGAAATAATAAAGGATAAAAATTTGGATGTTAAACTCCGGGAATTTTCTGCAATTATTTTGGCTTCTCATAAAGGAGAATACAGTATAAGAACTTTAACTTCTATAATGCCAGAAGAATCATGGTATGTTCAAGAGCTAATAAAACACACAAAAGAATATGGAGTATTTGATCCATACTGACATCATCTGCATATCTTTATTCAATGACTTACAAAGACAAATTCGTTTGGATTACGGGCGCATCATCAGGTATCGGTGAGGCGGTGACGTATGTGTTTGCAAAAGAAGGTGCGCACGTTATCATTTCAGCCCGCAGAACACACGAGTTAGAAAGAGTGAAGGCAAATTGTCCTGATGTATCAAAAGTTACAATAGTGCAATTGGATGTGGGCGATTACAAAACCATTGAATCAATTGTGAAACCTGTGCTGGAAAAATTCGGGAGAATAGATGTGCTGTTTAACAATGCAGGAATCAGCCAACGCGCACTTGCGCAGGATACGAGCCTTGAGGTGTATGAACGAATCATGGACGTAAATTTCATGGGCAGCATTGCGATGACCAAAGCAGTGTTGCCTTTTATGCTGAAACAAAAATCGGGACAGATTGCAGTCATCAGTAGTCTCACCGGAAAATTCAGCACTGCGTTGCGCACAGGCTATGCCGCTTCCAAACATGCGCTGCACGGCTTCTTTGACGGGCTGCGTTCAGAAGTGTACACGGAAAATATCCAGGTAACAATCATCTGCCCGGGATTTGTGAAGACGCATGTTTCTGAAAATGCGCTGAAAGGCGATGGTATCCTGCACAATAAAATGGATGAGTTAATCGCTGGCGGATTAGAGCCTGCCTTTGTTGCTACAAAAATTCTGGAAGGAATGAAAAGAGGAAAAGAAGAGATGAATATTGGGGGAAAAGAGGTGATGGGTGTTTATTTAAAACGGTTTTTACCAAGCGTTTTTTCAAAATATATCCGAAAGATTAAGATTACCTGACGCTTTTTTGAAGTTTTCTCAAAGTTTTTTGCTGTTTTCCTCATTTGTTGACAAAAAAATTACAAAACTGCTTTGAATTTTAAATGAAAGCATTTAACTTAGAAGGGTAATCCAAACAAACAGATGAAAGCCGAAAAATCACCGGCATTTACCGAAAGCGAATTAATCAACGGTTGCGTTATAGGTGACCGTAACGCGCAAAGAGCGCTCTATTATCGCTACTCCCCAAAAATGTTTAGTGTTTGTTTGCGCTACGCAAAGGATTATCACAGCGCAGAAGATGTGTTGCAGGAAGGTTTCATCAAAGTATTTCGCTACATCGCAAAATTCAGGCACGAAGGTTCTTTTGAAGGCTGGATGCGCAGAATTTTTATCAATACTTCCATTGAGTTTTTGAGAAAGAGTGTCAGCATGTACTCGATTGTAGATGCACAAGACAAGCCGATTGACATCATTGACGAAAACCATTTTGACGACTTAGACCATCAGGATTTAATGCACATGGTGCAGAGTCTGTCGCCCGGCTACCGCACGATATTCAATTTATATGTTGTGGAAGGCTATTCGCACAAAGAGATTGCGAAAATGCTTGAAATCAACGAGGGCACATCAAAATCTCAGTTAGCGCGGGCGCGCGTTATCTTACAGAAGAAAATCCTTTCTACCCAGAGAGTGGCTGTTGAGAGCGGCTTATAGTCTATTTATTTCTACAATAGCCGGCAAAATGGCAGTTAAATTCAATGCAACTTTTCTATCTTTAGCCCTATCCTTATAGAAATTTCTTATTTGCAGGTGTGTTGACCAACAAGGCGAGCAAGATTTTTTTACCAAAAACCGAGTATGAGGATTGTCAGGAACAATGAAGATAAAGGCAGCGTTTTCGATAAGCATTTCAGGGAATTAAGAAATTCCGAGGTGTCTCCAGCGGGTGACCTTTGGGATAGAGTCGAATATAAACTTGATGAAGACCGCCAGCGCGTGAAGCATGACCATTGGTATCATGCGTTGCTCCTTCTCCTTATTCCATTAACAGCGGTAAATGTTTACCTGACGTATGACTTGCAAGGGTTGTACGTTTCGTTTTTTAAGAAGGGCGCGACAGAGCAAATTTCCAACGAAGCAATTTTCTTAGGAAACAATCTGCCCAGCCAACTCTATTCAACAGGGGGCTCATCTATTCCTTTGTCGCTTCATAATCCATTTGCGGAAATAGCCAATACAGCTAATAACGAATTGCTTCCAAATAAGTATGAAAGGAACACCAGCGCAGACGCAAAATCAGTTTTTGTAAATGCATCAAATGAATTATTGCCGGATGCTCATTCAAGTATCACACAAAATAGCTTTCAATCGGATGCAATCGCTGCAAATGATTTGATGCCTGTTGAGCGCTTGTTGCTCGAAACGGATGCAACGCCACAGGATGTGAAATTCAATCATGCGAGAAACAAACTGGAAAGAAAACAATCGGCAATTAAAGGATTTCATGTCGGAATAGAAGGAGGGCTGAACCACAGCATGGTTTTAATTAATGACAGTAAGCTTGACCAGATAATTGGCGGGAACATTCACAGAAAATTAGACTTGGGCGCGTATTATGCAGTTTCAATGGGCTATGATTTTTCGAGAAAATTCGGAGTGGAAACAGAGTTGATTTTCTGTTCGCAGCAAGGACAGAAATACTCAGAGTTGCGCTATGGCAAAGTGCATGTTGACGGAGAAATTGATTTGGAATATATGAGCGTTCCCGTTCTGTTTAAATACAAGATGACAAAGATGGGCGGCAAAGCGCTAAATCCCCGCGTGATAAACTTTGTTGCGGGATTGCAATACAGTAGATTGAAAGAAGCGAGCATCAAGATGAACAATTTGGATTTGCAAAACGCTACCGAACCATTTAACCGCGATGAATTGGGAGTTGTGCTTGGCTTGGAATACGACCTTTTTGTGAGTCCGAATTACTTCGTCACGCTTGGCACACGCGCCAGCATTTCATCTGATATTCACGCATTTCCCTACTTTGTTCCGCAAGCGTCACAAACCTATAATGTGCTGGTTGGCGTAAATGCCAGCTTCCATTATTTGATGAAAAGAAAAGGATAAGCGTTCCCGCCTTTAGTCATTTAAAAAACGCTAAAGCGTTTTCCTTTCTTCAAACGAAGGTTTAGTAACATTGTCTTTTCAAACATTCTCCTTTGCGTTTAGCATTTTTTATAGCCGCCATTTTATCAGCTTTATTTTCTCAGGCAAACAACCTGCATGGAGTTGTTACGGATGAAAATAAGCAGCCGCTTTCATTTGCGAATGTGTATGTGCTGGGAACAACGAAAGGCGTAACTACAAATGCAGAAGGGCAGTACCAATTAGAGTTAGGCGCAGGAAGGTTTGATATTGTTTTTCAGTACATCGGCTACACGAAGCAGATACGCCAAATTGAAATTCAAAATGAAGATGTTGAATTGAATATTGCCTTGCAGCCTGAGGAAATCCGCTTGCGTGAAGTTGTTGTGAGCGGAAAAGAAGACCCGGCTTACGCCATTATCCGAAACGCAATTGCAACTCGACAATACCACTATGACCAAATAGAAAACTACAAATGCAATGCTTACACAAAAGGCATGCAGCGATTAGTGAGCGCGCCCGATAAAATTTTCGGGCAGCCAATCAATTTTGACGGCTCGCTTGATTCAAATAATGCGGGCATTATTTACCTCTCTGAATCCATTTCAGAGCTTTCCTTTCAGAAGCCTGATTTGTTGAATGAAAATGTCATTTCTTCAAAGGTGAGCGGTGACAGCAAGGCGTTCACATGGAATCGCGCAGGTGATTTTTACATTTTTGATTTTTACAAAAACAACATCCGCATCGAGCCGTTGAGCGAAAGGGTTTTTATTTCTCCTATCAGCGATAACGCGCTGCTCTATTACCGCTATCATCTTGCAGGCGTATTTTCTGATAATGGCAAGTTGGTGAATAAAATTGAAGTGACACCACGCAGAAAAAATGACCCTGCGTTTTCAGGCTTTATTTATATCGTGGACGAAAGTTGGAACATCCACAGCTTAGATGTATTTCTCACAAAACAAAACCAAATCAATTTTCTCGACACGCTTTGGATAAGGCAGGTATATACGCCCGTGCAGGATACCTTGTGGATGCAGCTTTCACAGCGATTTGAATTCAACTTTGGATTCCTCGGCATCAAGGCTGAAGGCTACTTCGCCATCGTGTACAGCGATTATGAGGTAAACACTACGTTTTCAAAAAAATATTTCACCAATGAATTGCTCAGCGTAGATGAGGAAGCGAATAAAAAAGACAGTGTGTATTGGGAACAATATCGCCCAGTGCCGCTCACGCAGGAAGAAAAAATAGATTATGCGCGGAAAGACAGTTTGGAAGACTTGAAGCAATCAAAAGAATACTTGCGAAAAATTGATCGTGAAGCAAACAAGTTTAACCCGTGGGATTTAGTGTTGGGCTACAATTATCAAAATTCACATAAGAAGCTCTACGTGAATTTCATGCCTTACATTCAGGGGTTGCAATACAACACAGTGGAGGGTTTCAATCTGAAATTGAAAGCAGAAATCCTAAAAGAATTGAGCAGAGAACGAAGCTTACTCTTTGAACCACTCGCGCGCTATGGATTTTCAAATAAACATTTTAACTCTTCATTGCGAGCCCGCTTTGATTACAGGCCTGCAAAACTTGCCTACATCGAATTGGAAGGCGGAAGAAAAGTGTTTCAATTTAACAGCAACGAGCCGATTACTGAAATGGTGAATACCGCCTATTCGCTGTTTGGCGGAAAGAATTACATGAAAATCTTTGAAGATTGGTTTGGAAAAATTAATCATCGAATAGAGATTGTGAATGGATTGATGCTTTGGGCAAATGTGGCTTATGAACGCAGGCTGCCGCTTGAAAATACTTCTGCTGTTGCGGTAAAAAACAAAGAAGCAGATTTTGAGCCGAACATTGAATTTGAAGAGCATGATGCGTTTTCTTTTTCAGCAACGCTGCAATACAAGCCCGGGCAGAAATTTATTTCGCGTCCTTACCAGAAAATTGCGCTTGGCTCAAAGTGGCCCACATTTGCCGTGAGCTACAGGAAATCCATCCCGGGCGTAATTGAAAGTGATTTGGATTATGATTTTATTGAGTTTAGAATTTCCGATGAAATATCGTTGGGCATGTTTGGCAACGAATCCTATTCCGTGAAATTGGGAACCTTCCTCCGCAATAATAATGTAGAGTTAATGGATTATCGCCATTTCAACGGTAATCAAACGGCTTTTGGGCTGAATTATCGCGATGGCTTCCAATTACTTGATTATTATGCGGCAAGCACTACAAACAAGTATATAGAGGCGCATTTTCAACACAACTTCGAGGGTTTCTTTTTCAATAAAATCCCCGGATTCCGAAAACTGAAATTTCAGGAAGTATTTGGGGCGCATTTTATTTATTCAGAGGATTTTAAAGATTACATGGAATTGAATATAGGAATTGAAAACATCCTGCGAGTACTCAGGCTCGATTTTGTGTTCAGCATCAGCAAAAACCACCCGAATGAGTTCGGAGTAAGAATCGGGCTGGATTTTGGGCAGCTATAGAGGCGCAAAGTTTTAGGCTTTTAAACTTTGGACTTTAGACATTAAACCATTAGCTTTGCCGTTCAAATTTTTTGAGCAATGCCGAAGATGAAGACCAATTCAAGTGCCAAGAAGCGTTTTAAGCTGACGGGGTCAGGGAAAGTAAAGCGTTCAAAGGCTTTTCATAATCACATTCTGACGAAGAAGAAAAAGACGAGAAAGAAGAGGCTGGCACAAGGCGCATTAGTGCATGAAACAAACGAGTTTACCATCAAAAGGCTGCTTGTAAGAGCTTAACCAATAAAAATTATCAGTCATGCCCAGGTCAGTCCCCGCAGTTGCAGCGCGCAAAAAACGCAAAAAAATTCTCAAACAGGCCAAAGGCTATTGGGGTAGGAAGAAGAATGTTTTCACCGTTGCTAAAAATCAGGTTGAAAAATCAGGCGTTTACGCATTCCGCGACCGCAGAAACAAAAAACGCACCTTCCGCAGTTTGTGGATTACGAGAATCAATGCAGCATTGGATGCAGAAGGTTTGAGTTACTCAAAGTTCATGGGCAACCTGCATAAAGCGAACATCACTATTAACCGCAAGGTGCTTGCCGATTTGGCGATGAATCAGCCGGATACGTTCAAGAGTTTAATAGCACAGGTGAAGTAAACCTTCCGCCATACTAAAATAAAAAGGGCTTCATTTGAAGCCCTTTTTTTATTTCCCCACACGACTATTGCAAAAAAGAAAAGCCTCGCAGGAGATGCGAGGCTTTTCCAACCACCCGGATCCTCACCCGGATGGACCAACCGATTCGTTACATGCCGAAGGCGTAATAATAAACTCCCGGATAGTCGGGATAAACGCCTTCAATCATCACTCCTCCTTTTTTGTCTTGTAATTTTTTTACCACGTCATCAGCCGTAGCGATAGCTTGTTTATCAATGCGCGTGATGATGAAGCCGGGGCGCATGTCTGTATATTTTTTAATTCTACCTTCATTAATAGAAGATACTTTCACTCCGCTCTGTATTCCCAAGTCGCTGATTTCTTTTTTCGAGAGTTCTGCAAAATCAACTCCCAAAGTTTCCTGCACATCGGTTTTCGCCTTTGAAAGAAATTCAGTTCCCTTGTTCTTGTTTTTAAGCGTAATTACGCTTTCCTTTATCTTTCCTTCACGCACGTAAGCGACATTGATTTTATCACCGGGACGGAATTGCGCAACTACTTCCTGCAACTTGGGAGATGAATTTACCTCGATGCCATTAATGGTTTTAATTACATCCTTTTGTTTAATGCCAGCGTCATGAGCAGCGCTGCCTTCGAGAACTTCTTCTACATAAACGCCACTAAAATTGTCTGTGTCAAGGTCTTTGGCAAGGTCAGAATCAATGTTACGGATTGTAACTCCCAAAAATCCGCGTTGCACGATTCCGAATTCCCTCAAATCATTCACGACTTTTTTAACAAGATTGGCAGGCACTGCAAATGAATAACCGGCATAAGTTCCAGTAGGAGATGCAATGGCAGTATTAATACCCATTAGTTTTCCGCGGATGTCAACTAATGCACCACCGCTATTGCCCGGATTCACTGCTGCATCAGTCTGAATAAACGACTCAATTGCGGTTTGACTTTCAAGAATATTAATATTCCTTCCTTTTGCGCTCACAATTCCCGCAGTAACAGTGGACGCGAGGTTAAATGGATTTCCAACAGCTAATACCCATGCTCCGATTTCAATTGAATCAGAGTTGCCAAAAGGAATGAACGGAAGATTCGATTGTTCCACTTTAAGAACCGCTATATCTGTTGACGGGTCAGTGCCCACCAGCGTAGCGGAATATCTTTTATTATCATTCATTACCACCTCGATTTCATCAGCGCCTTTAATAACGTGGTTGTTGGTTACAATGTAGCCATCCTCAGAAACAATAACGCCCGAGCCGGAAGCCATGCTTGGCTCATGCTGGTAGTTGCGCTGTTGTGGACCTCCAAAGAAATCATCGCCAAAAAAATCTTTAAATGGGTTATAAGTTTGTTGCTGTTGCTGCGGCATCGCTTTCGACATCACATGCACCACACCGGGCGTGGTAACGCGCGCAGCATACGTGAAATCAAGCGCCATCGGAATATCCCTTGGCATTCCAGGTAGGTTTGCAAACTTCACGGGCTGCGCCTGTTGAATAATCGTAGTGGTTTCTTTTTGAGAAAAACGGAATACCAATGCAGAAGTAATAGCGCTGATGAGCACTGTTGTAATGAGCAGAAGAAAGATGTTGCTTTTTTTCATGGTCGTTAAAGTTTTAGTTACTGAATTCTCTTTTCAATTTTAATGCCTGAAATTTTCAGACGATGATATTAACACAAAGGATGCCGTTTTAGTGTCTGTCGCTGTAATTTTGACGTGTTTTTAAAATATTTTAACAGAATTTGCCTGCAAAGGTTTAAAACAACAGATGAAATTGCACTTCTACAAATACCACGGAAACGGAAATGATTTTATTCTAATTGACAATCGGGATGAGGTAATTAAGAATTTACCGAAGCAGGTAGTGGAAAAACTTTGCCACCGAAGATTTGGAATAGGCGCAGATGGATTGATTTTAATGAACAGAAGCAAGGAGTATGACTTTGAAATGCAGTACTACAATTCAGATGGGCGCGAAAGTACAATGTGCGGCAATGGAGGTCGCTGCATGGTGCAGTTTGCCGGTGATTTAGGAATAATAAAAAATAAAACATCCTTCCTTGCAATTGATGGACCGCATGATGGAATTATTGGCTCTGACAAATCCATTAGCATTAAGATGATTGATGTAAAAACATTTGAGAAAAAAGACTCTGATTATGTCATCAATACCGGCTCGCCACATTATGTGAAATTTGTCGGTGATGTGGATGCTATAAATGTCTCAAGCGAAGGAAAGGCAATGAGAAACCAAAGTGATTTTATAAAAGAAGGAATCAACGTAAATTTTGTGGAAGAGGGGAGCGATAAATTAAAAGTGAGAACCTATGAACGCGGGGTTGAGGATGAAACCCTGTCATGCGGAACGGGAGTGGTGGCTTCGGCTTTAATCAGCTCGGTGAAGCAGGAAAAGAGCGAAGGAAGACAAACGGTAAACCTTACTACACCGGGTGGAACTTTTGAAATCTCCTTTGTAAAAAAGAACGAAGGTTTTTCAGACATCTGGCTGAAGGGTGGTGTAGAGTTTGTGTTTGAAGGAGAGGTTGATTTGAAAAAATTTGGACTGAAATAAAATGAGAAGGGGAGCACCGAAGTAACTCCCCTTCCCAAACCCAACCCTCATATGTATCTTCAATTCATCAGTTCATTACGATGAATTTCCTGTTTTCGTTTCTTTCATTGCTTTTGATAGTCAGTTGATAAGAGCCATTAGGGAAATCAACTGTGGGAATCTCTAATTTTTGAAATCCCGTATTATCAAGGTATTGTCTGAAAATTGTTTTTCCACTCAAGTCAGTGATGAATAACTCAGCCTGTGTATTCTGTTCCATGCTGAATTGAACTGAAACAGTTTCTCTTGCAGGAATCGGATAAAGATTCAGAGAGGATGCGCCTAATGTTTTGATTTTTAATGAACTGCTTTTTTCATTTTGATTTGCAATCACTTCAGCGAAGTTGTGGTGATGCAAGAACTCATATTCTCCGCCTTCAAAAATGATTTTGTTCATTCTTGTTTCATATTCGGTGTTTTCGCTGAGTCCTTCGATTGCATGAACATTTGTTGTGCTGCTAACGCTTTCCCACTCGTTGCTGCCCGTCCTTCTGTAGTCTATACGATATTCATTCGCACCGGGGTAATTGTTGAAAATGACAGTTGCTGTATTTGCTCCGATATTTTCCCACCGAAGGGCAAAGTCATACTCAGATACATTTTCAACAGGGTAAGAAACACATTCACCCAGCGTGTTACTTGGAAAATTCGGAAGTCCGTATTTGCTGAGTTTTCCGCCCAAATGCAATCCATTTTCAACGAAGTTGCAATCTGTTCCTTTAATGTTTGGGCGACTAATCATTACCAGATATTGGCTATTTCTCATCGCTCCATAAATTTTCTCATCCGGTCCCATTTGAAGCGAGCCAACGTAATTTGACGGACTTGCGATTAAAGTTTTAGTTCCAGCTACATTATACGCGAGCATATCAAACTGGTAAATTCTCTGGTTTATAAAACTGGAAACATAGAGCAACTCGCAATTCGGAGAGAAGCACGCTGCAAAACCATTCGCAACATTCAGGTTGCGGAAATTGCTAACTCTTCCGGTAGAAGCATCAAAATCAAACAAACCGGTGAATGATAAATTTGCTGCGAATACCAATCTCTCTCCATTTGCAGAAACTTTAATTTCCCCTGCGCTTTCATCCGCAACAGGACCAACTTTTGATTTCACTACTCCGATAATTCCAGCGCTTGTAAGCTGAAAAACATAAAAACTATCAGTATTTGCTTTGTGGGTTATTACCCAATACTCTTTTCCATTTGCATGCGGAGCTATAGTAAGGGACTCATTCGTGTTCCTTACTAAAGGCAACCCTTTTTCTACGATATCGCCCAATCCCCCATCAAGGTTCATGTCAATAATCGAATAGGCAAGTCCGTTCTCAAGTCCGTTTTCGTAACAATCTGTGGTGAAAAGATAATAGATGCTGCTGCTGCCCGGAAGGTTAACTGTCGCTGATGATTGCATGGAACTTGCGCAGCCAGTATGTCCCAGATAGCCATTCGGCATTACCTGATGATTCTTATTCCAGATGGCTCCTGTATTAGGTAGGTCGCCTCCGTTGGTATAGAATTGCAAATTCCCGGCAGCATTACAGGCTACAGCAATTCCTTCGGATGCCTGCATGGCACCGTTGGTAAGCGCTACCGGGTTTCCGTTTGTAAAATCAAGTCCGGCATTTATTCCGAAATACCAGATATTCGCACGTTTTGGATGTTGTGCCTGCACTGTATAAATGCTCGTCATCACCGCCACAAGGGTCATCAGCTTCAATAGTCTCATCGTTCCTCCTCTAATAAATTGGTTATAGATTAATTACATGGTTACTTTTAGGTTTTTGCTATATTGGATGGGTTAGATGCAGTTGTTACGGTATAGTCCTGTACTTGTTTCGTTTTGTGCTGCCGTGTGCAAAAAATATTTCTATAGAACATTGCTTTTTGAGAAAAACATGCCTATATTAGTGAAGTGAATTTTCAAATTCCAAACCCTAAATCCCACTTGTATGAGAAAAATCTACTCAATTTTTATTCTCTCTCTCTTAGTAATCCTTCTTCAGGCACAAGATTTAACAATTGACGGGAGCGTAGTAGTTCAGGCTGACGGTGAACTTTATGTGAACGGAAGTGTACTCATCAAACCCGGTGGAACCTTAGATATTCAATCAAGCGGCTCCAATGTTGGTTTTGTAGAAGTTAATCATGACGGAGTAAGCGGCATCCAAACATGGGAGTGCAATGGTTCAACTATCAGCACAGGAGGAGATGGCGAGGTATATTTCAAAGGGGATTTGGATTACAACATTGAAGGAACCTCTGTTTCCTTTCCGCACCTTATTGTAGATGTTACTACTCTTGTTGGAATTTTTAATGTTGCAGAGATAAATGTGATTGATAGTATTCATGTTGCTAAAACACTGGATTTGAAAAACGGCAGAATGATTACAGCAGCAAATAAAGTTGTGTATGTTTCCAATAGTTCGCCAGATGCAATTAAGAGTTCAGATGGCGCGTTTGGAGCAAATTATTCAAACTTTATAGAGGGTTCGCTTAGACGAGAAGTGGCAATAGGCGCTACTAATTACTATAAATTTCCAATTGGTTGCGCTCCTAATGCAGGTTTGAACAAAAGAGGATACAACCCCGCATTTCTTGATTTTAGAACAGGAGGCGGCACTATCGAGGCGCGTAAACCCGCAACCGTTACGAGCATTGTAGGTAGGTTTGAGGAACTTGCAGACCCCGGAATAATTGGTTATCACAACATGGCTCGCACTTGTTATTCCTCTGCATTCCAATTTTTAGAGTTGCATTGGATGGTTAAAGAGTTTGGCTATTGGGATTTCGTCCCGAACGATGATGAAACTGCGGGTTGGTGGTATTCATTCTATGTGAAGCCGGACATTGACTACATCTTTGACCATAATTTCAACCTCACGCACATGAAGATTATGAAGGCGCCACCAAGTTTTACTCCGGCACCAGCATCAGATTGGACTCCCTATGTTTATGAATCTGGTAATGGATGTGATATGGTGAGTGTGTATAACGATGAAATTTATTGGAAACCCGGTCCGAATACTTCAACTTTTCCTTATGACCTTACCGATAGTATCAGAGCATCAGAATTAAGATCATTTTCCCGGTTTGGTTTAGGAGGCGGAATAGGAGCTGGATTACCGATTGAACTCTTATACCTTGAAGCCCATCCTGTTGATAATTCTTACATTCAGGTTAATTGGGCTACGGCAACTGAAATCAACAACTCAGGTTTTGAAGTGCAGCGCAGCACAGATGGAATCAACTTTACCACAATAGAATGGGTTCCTGGCGCGGGAAACTCGTCAACAAGATTACCTTATGGAATTCCTGATAGGAATGTTGTACCGAGCCAACTTTACTACTATCGTTTAAATCAGATAGATTATGACGGATCTTCAGAATTAACTTATGTAGTAAGCGCGATGATTACCGCTACATCTACTTTTACAATCAGTGAGTTTATCCCGAACCCAACAGAAAATGATAGCAGGATTGAAGTACTCACGAGCGATGAAAAGAATATAAACGTCACAGTTTACAATACGCTGGGACAAATTATTTCGAAAGCAGACCAGCATCTTGTACCCGGCACGAACAGAATTGATTTTGATTTCAACCTGCTTGCAGATGGAACATACTATGCAATTTTCCTTGCGGATAATCAGGTGTACAGCAGAAAGTTGATTTTAACAAAATAATCTTTAAGCTATAATCTATGAAAAAGGTTAGGATGCTCTCCTAACCTTTTTTATTTTGGCAGACTTTAAATTTTAGGCAAATGAAAAAATTAGTAGTTGTACTGTTTTTGATTTCAATATTAGCAAACGGGCTTTTTGCACAAAAGAAAAATTCAGCTTCAACAACTTCCGGCTCCGAGTTATCAAAAGAGAAATTATTTGAGCATTACAGCACAGTATATGACCAATCTGTTAAGTACAATGACTTTGTTGTTGCCCGTGAAGCACTCTTAAATATGCTCGCCATTAAGCCTGAAAGGACAGGACTAAAAGATACCCTGACATACCTTTATTACAACGGGAATAATTATGTTCAGGTAATTCTTGTAGGGAAGGAAATTTTGGAAACAAAACCCGATAAAGCTGAAATTTTGGAATTAGTTGCCGTTTCCCAGCAAAATCTTGGACTGCTGAAAGAGGCGCTCGAAAGTTTTGAAAAACTTTTTTCGGTTTCAAAGGATGTGTACCATCAATACAATATTGCTTCGCTTCAGTACATGCTCAAGCGTTATGGAGAGTGCAGTGAAAGTTTAAATGCAATCATTGCTTCTCCCGATACTACAGGTGTAGTTGCAATTTCAGATGGCAAAAATGAATCGCAACAGGTGCCGGTAAAGGCTGCTGCTTTTAATATGCGCGGAGTAATTGCCCTTGAAATAAACCAGTCGGATGTTGCAAAACAAAATTTTGAAAAAGCGCTGCAATTATTTCCTGAATTTATTCTGGCTAAAAACAACCTCGACAAAGTTTCTGCTGCTGAGAAATCTCCCGCGCCTGAAAAAAAGAATTGAATTTGATTCTTGTTCCCTGATTCGTATTTCGTTATTGCTATCTTTACGCGCCTATTATGAACCTCTGTTTTTGCTGCGTAAAATTTCATGATTGATATCTTCAAGAAGGTAAACGGGGAGCTTGTCAGGCTTGATGCTCCTGAAAGCGACTGCTGGATTAATGTTTACCCGCCTTTCAATAATGAAGACCTCGAAAAGATTAGCAAAGAATTAGAAATCCCGCTTGACTTTCTCACCGATTCCATTGACCTTGAAGAACGCTCGCGTTACGAGTATGAGGACAACGTAAAGTTGTTGGTTCTGAATACACCTGTATTAAACGAAGAAAATCTTTTGCCGGATAATAACGCGATGTATGTTACAATTCCGATTGGAGTTATCTTGATGGAAGATAAAATTCTTACAATTAGTCCGTTTAATAACCCCGTAATTGACAGCTTCATCAATAAGCGTGTGAAAAATTTTGACACGGGAAATCGCAGTCGTTTTATTATTCAGATGCTCGACAGGAACGTCTATTACTTTCTCCATTATCTCAAGCAGATTAATAACAAGAGAAATCTTTTTGAAGAAGAATTATTCGAATCTTCCCGCAATAAAGAGTTGGCGCAAATGATGAATCTTCAAAAGAGTTTGGTGTATTTTGTTACAACGCTTCGGGCAAATGAATTAATGATGATGAAAGTGCAACGCACGGATTTTCTGAAAATTGAAGATGATGGAGAATTACAGGATGTGTTGCGGGATGTCATAGTTGATAACAGTCAGGCGCTTGATATGTCAAATGTTTACGCAAACATTCTAAATGGCACGTTGGATGTTTTTGCATCAGTTATCTCCAATAATTTAAATACCGTGATGAGGCGATTGACATCCGTCACGATTTTGCTGATGGTTCCCACTTTGGTTGCAAGTTTTTATGGGATGAACGTACATTTGCCCGGAGAAGCAAATCCTTATGCTGTTTACCTGTTATTTCTTGCATCGTTGCTTTTAGCGTTTGTGTTGGGATGGTATTTTCTAAGGAAACAATGGTTTTGATTTTTTACTCAATAAAATAAATGAACACAGTCGCAAAAATCCTGTCGCTTGTTTTCACCCTTCTTTTTATTTCATTTGCCGCTGTTCAATATAATGACCCTGATGTCCTGGTATGGGTTTATGCATATTTAGTGCCTGTTTACATTTCCTTTTCTGCTTTTAGAAATCAGTTTAACAAGGGATTGATTTGGTCAATGCTGATTGGCTCTGTTTTAGGCGCAATTACATTTTTCCCTTATGGGCATTTTGAAGGCGTAGCGCTGAAAGATGGAATGAAAACAATGAATATCGAATACGCCCGTGAATCTTTGGGCTTGGCAGTTGTTTCCATTGCCTCCCTTATCCATTTAGCGCAAGCCTATTTTCAATCGAAATAATTTTCACGCAGCGAGGTGTGCCAGGAGAATATTGAACACCTTCGCAGCTTCTACTTTTTCTTCTAATAAGAGTTCTTTTTGCCGGCTAATTAGTAGTGGACTATCATTTAGCGAGTCAGGCAACCTTCCGTGAGAGCCTTTCACCAATTCAGGTTTAATTGGAATCACATCCATCAACATGCGGAAGCCGAGTTTTTTCTTCGCCAGCTTCAATCCTACCCGCAGTGGAATAAAATTCAAGTCCGGATTTACAAAAAGTTCAACAGGGTCATACCCCGGCTTTTTATGGATGTCCACGATGCGCGCAAAATCAGGAGCTTTATTATCATCAATCCAATAGTAGTAAGTGAACCAAGAGTCTTTATCTGCAACTGCAATCAGTTCACCGGCACGATGATGGTTGATGTGCTGTTTTGTTTTCTCATTTTCTCCAAGCACCAATTCAACACCTACTATTTTTTCAATGATGTTTCTTACACGATTTAGTTCGGTTAAATCATTTACATAAACATGCGCCACTTGGTGGTCGGCAACTGCAAAGGCTTTGCTTGCTCCTGCATCCAACAGTTCCAATCCGTTTTCTTCACGTATCGCAAGTAATCCATTTTCACGAAGCACTTTATTGAGCGAAACAGGTCGCTTCACATTGGTGATACCATATTCTGAAAGCACTACAACCTGTGCTCCTTTTAACTCATAGAAAGTGATGAGATTTTCACAAACAGCATCAATCTCCCGCAAGTCTTTTCCAATTTCAGGAAAATCATTTCCAGAGCGTTGCAGATTGTAATCCAGATGAGGAAGATAAATAAGCGTCATCGTTGGTTGATGCTGTTCCTCAATCGTTTTTGCTGATTCTGCAATCCACTGACTTGATTTGATGGAAGTTTTCGGTCCCCAGAAATCAAAAAGCGGAAACGTGCCGAGTTTATTTTGCAACGTATCGCGCAGGTTTGCCGGACGCGTATAGATGTCGGGAAATTTTCTGCCGTCAGCCCAATATTGCGGTCGGGGTGTTATCGCATAATCAACTGTAGAATACATGTTATACCACCAAAACAAATTCGCACAAGTAAAATCCGGGTTCTTTTCTTTTGCAACCTCCCAGATTTTTTTACTCTCTACTAATTTGTTCGACTGTCGCCAAAATTTCACTTCGCATTCATCACGGAAATACCAACCATTCCCCACGATGCCATGCACAGAAGGAGCAACTCCGGTGAGATAAGTTGATTGCATAGTAGTTGTCACCGCAGGAAGGGTAGGGGTGATAGCAATCGTCTTCCCCTGCTCCGACCATTTTTTCAGGTAGGGAGTATGTTGTCCAATTAATCCAGGAGTTAATCCCACTACATTTAATACAACCGTCCTACGCATTATGCTTCAAGATTTTGCTTTACCCATTCCAGCTCGCGGATAATGGAATCATCCATATCCATTTTTAATTCAGGCGGCAACACATCCCATGTGTAGGTTTCTACTTCGAGATGGTCTGTCACATGATTGTTTTGTAAAAACTTGAGCACCTTCAGCACATCATCCTGCGTGGATTGCAGGTCACCGAATTTTTCAACGAAGAGCGGCACATGAAAATGTGTGCGCCACTCTTCATCTGTTTTTTTATCAGCGGCTATTGCATCGGGCAAATCACGAAACCCGGTCAATTTTCCATTGACGCTTCTCTTAATCGTTTGATGCAGGTAGCGCTGCTCGCTGAGATTGCTGAACTGTTCGATTATTCTTTTTCTATCTTCTTTCCCTTTCGGCATCATTGCCTTCAGCGCTGCGCTGATTTGGATTTTTCCGATTTGAATGCCGTTTGAAAGAAGTTTATTCATCGCCTCCACCGGGTCTTCATATTCCACCGAAAAATGACAAATGTCAAAGCAGATACGGATGTAGTGCCTGATAATCTCTTCGCTGTCTTTCTTGCGGATGCCGTATTCCCGCGCGAGATATGACATCGAAAAAGGCAGTAGTGTTTCATTGTAGAATTGAATCACCTCGTCCGAATTCTCCAGCATACAATCTGGCTCCGGCTCAAGGGCGAGATAAACTTCGCGCTCACTTTCATCGCGCACGATGGTGTGTGCGAAGATTGCCGTTTCCGCAAGATGCCTGCACGATAGCTCAAGCATTTTTTTCTTTGAAACTGCATCATGCCAATATTTGTAAGAGAGCGGCAACGTGGAAACGCTTCCCTCCATGCCTTCCGGCAGAAGGAATCCAAGCGTATCCATCAACCCCGCAGTGTAATCTTCGCGCCTCCACGAAGTCCAGTCGGGGCGATACACATTGTCTTTCACTTTCTTTTTATGAAAGCCCCCGTAGGGAAACCCGTTCATCGTGAACGCATACAAGCCCGTGTCCTCCATCCATTCAAGCAATTCTTCTTCCCTGTCTTCCATAAGGATTTCATCATTCGCCTTGTTCGATAAATACAAGCCAACCCCAAATTCGTTGAGCGGTGAAACAGCCTGCTTGATTTGCGGAAGATGCTCTTTCAGCGTTGCAAAAGTTTCCTCCCAATTGCCCATCGGGTGAACATTCGTACAGTAAGTGAGATGATAATTATCGCCAACCAGCATTTGCGCGCCAAAGATACGCGACTTAAAAAAAAGCGTTTGTTAGCGTGTTGTGCTTTGCTCCGCTACCTGCCCTTGCAACACCTGCAATTTGCCGATTGCTTTTTTAATTCTTGCGAAATCCATATCATGCACTTCCACGCCTTTGCCGATTTTTTCGAGCAGCATCACAGTAAGTTTTCCTCCAAGGTGCTCGCGGAAATCCTGCAAGCCTGAAAGCACGCTGTCAGCGCTTTGCGGGTTGTCAAGGTGTTGCGATAATTCAGGAAAATAAATTGTGAACCCAAGATTTTTTATCAGCGCAATGATTGCATCCAACTCGTTTTGTGAAAGCATTCCCGCTAAATTGGAATAGATGGAGTCAAGACAAATCCCCACTGCCACAGCCTCACCGTGCCGGATGTCATAGTTTGTAAGTCCTTCCAGCTTATGCGAAGCCCAGTGCCCGAAATCGAGCGGGCGCGATGAACCCATTTCAAACGGGTCGCTACCTGCGATATGTTCAAGGTGCAGTTGTGCGCAGCGATAAATCAGTTCCTGCATCACCGCCATGTCGCGTGCGGCAAGCTGTGCAGCATTTGCTTTGATGTAATGGAAAAATGCGGCATCTTTTATCAGCGCCACTTTAATTGCTTCTGAAATTCCAGAACGCCAGTCGCGGTTATCCAATGTGGTGAGAAATGTGTGGTCATTAATCACCGCAACGGGAGGCGCAAATGTTCCTAAGAAATTTTTCTTGCCAAATGCATTTACCCCGTTTTTCACGCCCACGCCTGAATCATTTTGCGACAGCACAGTGGTTGGAATGCGGATATGGCGGATGCCTCGATGGGCAATTGCTGCAACGTAACCAACGAGGTCGAGTAACGCTCCGCCTCCGATACCTATAATATAAGAGTGGCGGTCAATTCCATAATGATTTACTGCTTCCACTATTCGTTCAACTAAAGCCGGGTCATTCTTGCAGTTTTCTCCGCCCGGTAGCACAAGCGGCTCACCGCACAATTCAAAAGAATGTTTTTTCGCATATTCCTTTATTTGTTGCAACAACTGCGGATGATTTCCGCTCACGCCATCATCTATGACAAACAATATTTTGCGCGTGCCGCCATTGTGCGCCACCACCTCATGCAGCAACGCATTTTCTGCGGCAAACACCTGCGCGGTGAAATGCACGGGATAACTGAATTTTACGGAAAACGACTGTTGAATAGAGCGCATTTGTTCGGCTGCCAAGTTTAGGAAATTCATGCGGGATTACGGATGCTGTTGGCGATTGTTCCAAGAAGCATTAGTAAAAACGGTTACTCGACATCAAGGGTCAACTACCATCTAACTTTAAAATCGTCCAATAGATATAAGTTTTTCCCACTTGCCCCGAAAACCAGTTCCGGTTTTTGTCTTGGATGTTGCTGGAGTAATTGAGCAGCAGGAACGTGCGTTCATCAATCTGCGCGATACCCGGAAAAGCAGTGTCGCCCGTGCTGGGAAAATCGAGGAGGTGCTCCAGTTCCATATTGTCTTTGTTGAGCTTGAAGAGTGCGGTTTTCTTGGTGGTGAGCCAATAGCGGATGAGATTGTATTTCTCTTTCGTGTTCTGTCCGAGTTTTTCAGGAGCCTTTGCCATTTCGCCATCCACGTTTCTGCGCGACACCACATAAATATCATCGCCCTGCGCGAACATCAACGCGCTGTCGTATTTGTATTTAGTGGAGTTTGTACACCAGTTGCCGAGGTCATCGTGGTCGGCAGTGACGATGAGTGCGCCTTGGCTTTCGAGACGCACCGTGCCCCACAGGTTGCCCTGCTTGTCGAAAATAAATTCGCCCTCCTCTGCATTTTCAGCAATGCACTGCGCATGGTCGGTGAGCGGGTTCCATTGGTAACCGTTCGTGCTGGTGAAGAGGCGCAGGTCAGCCTGATGTCCCGCTGAGTAAAGATTTTTCCCATAATAAGCGGAAAGGTAAATCGTGTCGTTGCGCGTGCGGAACCGCCACGGCACGAAGCCGTCAAGCCCTATGTTATGCGAGGCTTTCCAGCCGGTGGCGGGCTGATATTCTTTCATCCACACATGGCGCGGCTCAAAGCCGAAGGGATTTTTCCCGCCTTCAAAATAATAGAAGAACAATTTTCCATCATGCACGAGAAAGCGCGGCTCGCGCAAATCATAGCCGTGTTCAATCTCCTGCTCAAACTGCCACGTTTGTAAATCAGCGGAGCTTACGATGTACATCTTTGTTTTCCGCGAAGCGAAATGTGTGGGCGCGGTGCGAAAGGCGAGGTAATAGCGCCCGTTGAAAAGCGCCACATCAAGGTTGTTGTTTGAATTGCGCGTTTTCACTTCAGCAGGCAGTAAGTCCGAAGGGACAAGTTGCTGCCACTCGCTCATGGTAATGGTTTGCGTTTGTGCCACAGCGGTACAAAGCAATAAAAGGTAAATGAAGCGGATGGATTTCATGCACTGAATATTCCTGCATGACGAAGATAGTGCAACGGTTAATTAATGTTAAAGCAGAACGAAGTTTTATGGAAGAAGTAATAAAAGCGCATCTCATGCGTGATAAGATTTTCTAACCTCAAAAATATTTTACCATGAAACCTTCTGCTCTCATCCGCCTTGCTATGGCATGCATCGTATTGTGTTCCGTAGTTCTTTTTTCCTGCGAACAGGTGCCTACTGTGTCGTCAACCAACGCGCAAGTGCCTCTTGCTGGCGCAAACGCGCAATTTGTGAAAGCTGTTGCTACTGACACCGGCATAGTAGCCCGCGATAAACTCATCACTTTTTACAGCGGACTGAATAATCCCTATTTCATTGCGGGCGCTGAAAATGAAAGCTATCTCTACCTTGAGGCGAAAGCCGCTAAATATGTTCCGCCTGCAAACAAGCAGCGCACCCCGCTGAATATCTCGCTCGTGATTGACCGCAGCGGCAGCATGGCGGGCGACAAGATTGATTACGTAAGACGCGCGGCAAATTTTGTGGTAGATAATCTGGGGAGCGAAGATGTTTTTTCTATTGTGATTTATGATGATGCAATAGAAACCCTTGTATCTCCAGGTAAGTTACAAGACAAGAATTCAGTGAAAAATAAAATCAACGGAATCAGTTCACGCGGCTCAACCAATTTGTGCGGTGGCATGATGGAAGGTTACGAACAGGTAAAGAAAACATATAAGAGCGGCTACGTGAACCGCGTGCTGCTGCTCACTGACGGGCTTGCCAACCAGGGAATTGTTGACCCGGAGCGCATCATGCAAATCGCACGGAACATGAATTTGGAGCATGGCATTACCATCTCTACATTTGGCGTGGGCGCTGACTTCAATGAGAATTTGCTCACTGGTATTGCGGAATACGGCAGCGGAAATTATTATTTCATCGGTTCGCCTGACGAAATTCCCCGGATTTTTGAAAGAGAGTTGAAGGGATTACTTGCGGTGGTTGCGCAGAATATGAAGCTCACCATCACGCTGGAGCAAACAGTTACAGTGCGCCAGATGTTCGGCTATAAGTATGAGCAATCGGGTAACACAATTACAATTGCATTTCGCGATGTGTATTCAGAAGAAACAAAAGCGGTGTTGCTGAAAGTTGTTGTGCCGGGTAATGCGCAAGCAACCGTTGCTTTAACTGCAACGCTTGAATATGATGACGCAACAGACGCATTCAAACACAAGGTTTTGGAAACCACCAGCATCGTTACCGCAACAACCGACAGGGCAATGCAGGAAAAATTCTATAGCGAACGCGTAGTGCAGCAAGTCACCTTGTTTGAATCAAACGATATGCTGGAAAGCGCCATGAAAGCCGTTGACGATGGGAAATATGAAGAAGCGCGCGAGTATGTTTCCCGCAATGACAGCTATTTGAAAAAACAGTTTGAATCCATCACTCCTACTGAAGAATTATTGAAGCAAGATTCCGTAAATACGAAGTACAAGGAAAAAATAGTTGATGTAGAAAGCATGAATGAATATGACAAGAAGATGATGCAGAAAGGAGAAAAAAGCTCCAACTACGAAATCAGGAAAAAGAAATAGAGACGCAAAATTTTGCGCGTTTGGCAATCGAATAGAAACATCCCTTGCTCCACCAAATTATCGGGTGAAGCAAGGGATGCGCATTTTATGAACATAAAGCCTTTATTTTTGTTTCTGCTTGATACAAAAAGCAATCACATGAATTCTTTATTAATCTTCATCTTCTTCATCGCATCACTTCCCGGCTGTCGCGAAGTGCGTACACGTCCTGAAGAAACAACCCTTCAAACATCACAAGCTATGAAATCCATTTACGACATCCCTTTGAAAACAATTGACGGACAACCGACAACACTCAGCCAATACAAAGGCAAGAAAATGCTGCTTGTGAATGTGGCTTCGGAATGCGGCTACACTCCGCAATATGCAGATTTGCAGGCTTTGTGGGAACAACATGGAGACAAAGTCGTGGTACTCGGATTTCCCGCAAACAACTTTGGCGGGCAAGAACCCGGCTCAAATGATCAGATTCAATCTTTCTGCTCAAAGAATTTTGGCGTTACCTTTCCGCTGTTTGAAAAAAATTCAGTGAAAGGAAACGATATGCAGGAGTTGTATGAGTGGCTCACCAACAAAGACCTCAACGGATGGAATGAGAAAGCGCCCAACTGGAATTTTTGCAAGTATCTTATCAGCGAAGACGGCAAATTGCTCAATTTTTATTCTTCTGGAGTGAATCCGATGGATGCAGAAATCACAGGGCTGCTTTAATAGATTTTTCTAAGCCTTCCCTCGTTTATATCAGAATACAGTTCTGTATTCTTTTTTATTGTTGCTCATTCATGTCATTGCCAATGATAAAAGTCATCATGCCTTTTAACAAAAGTCACGGGGTTGCTGTGATTTGAATTTCTACTTTTGGCGTACAAAAAATAAATCCTTTACGCCATGAAAATCAAAAACAACCTGCTGCTGCTTACCGCGCTGATCTCAGGCGGGTTATTTCTAAACGGATGTTCTTCAGGTGAGCAGTCGGCTCAAAATCAAACAAAAACAACTTCTCTGTCAAGTGGCAGCGAAGAGGAGGAAGAAGAAGAATCTGAAAAGAAAGCGGAGACCGAATCAGCAGGCGCAATTGACTGGAAAAATAATAAGGGACTCGGTCCTGTAAGAAGCGTGTCGCTGGGAGAAACCGTTGATCAGGCAATGGCAGACGCGGGTGCAGTGATTTACAAAGAGAAATGTACTGCCTGCCATAAAGCTGATAAGAGATTTATCGGACCTGCGCCAAAAGGAATTTTTGAAAGAAGAACACCGGAGTGGATTATGAACATGATTCTGAATCCCGAGCAAATGGTGAAGGAAGACCCGATTGCAAAGCAGTTGCTGATTGACTATAATCTTTCGCCTATGGCAAACCAAAATCTTACGGAAGACGAAGCCCGCAAGGTGCTGGAATATTTCCGTACGCTATAAGATGCAATAAGCCGTAAGGCGCTGTCCGTTTTTTTTTACTAAACCCCCCTTTCTTTTTATGAATATCAACTATCGTCTCCTGCTGCTTGCCTTTCCCCTTCTTGCTTTCTTCTCTTCATGCAGTGAATATGCTGCGACTAAAAGCGGACCACAAGCGCTATCGGGCGCAACCGATGCTGCTTCCAGAACCTATGTGCCGCCAGGTTCTTATGATGAATTCTATTTGTTCACCTCCGGTGGTTTCAGCGGTCAGGTGGGCGTTTATGGATTACCATCAGGACGTCTGTTCAGATATATCCCGGTTTTTTCAGTAGATCCTGAAAAGGCTTATGGCTTTGCAGAAGAAACGAAGCCCTTGCTAAACACCTCGCATGGATTTATTCCGTGGGATGATGCGCACCACCCGAAAATCTCACAAACGGATGGCATCGCAGATGGTCGCTGGTTGTTCATCAATGGAAACAACACGCCACGCATCGCGCGTATTGACCTCACCACGTTTGAAACGGTTGAAACCATTGAAGTTCCTTTAAGTGGTGGAAATCACAGTTCGCCTTACCTCACGCAGGGAACGGAATATGTAATTGCAGGTACAAGATTTAGCGTTCCTATTCCGCAGACGGATGCTTCCTCAAAAGATTTTGCAGATAAATTCAAAGGCACGCTTTCATTTATTAAGGTTGACCCGAAGACAGGCGAAATGAAAATTCATTTTCAGGTGCTGATGCCTGGATTTGATTATGACCTTTCAGCCAGTGGAAAAGGCGTTTCTCACGGATGGACTTTCTTCACTTCTTACAACACGGAACAGCAGGGTACGCTGAAAGAAATTGAAGCTTCACAAAATGATAAAGATTATGTGGTGGCAATCAACTGGCAGAAAGCAGCCGAATTGGTTGATGGTGGCGCGGGCGAAGACATGCCGGTCACTTACTATCATAACTTGATGGATGAATCTACCCAGACTGCCAAATCAGAAGTGATAAAAACGGTGAAAGTGCTTGACCCGTCAAAGCATAAAGGATTTGTTTATTTTCTGCCTACTCCTAAATCACCGCATGGAATGGATGTTGACCCAAGTGGTGAATATATTGTTGCAGGTGGTAAACTCTCTGCTGATTTGGCTGTTCACTCGTTTAGCAAAATGCTCAAAGCGATTGAAAACAAAGCGATTGAAACTGAAGTTTACGGCATCCCGGTGCTCAAATATGAAGAAGTGTTGGGAGGAACTGTTAAGCAGGGAGGCTTAGGACCGTTGCATACGGAGTTTGATGATGCAGGTAACGGATACACATCTTATTTTATCTCTTCTGAAATCGTGAAATGGAAAGTTGGCACATGGGAAGTGCTTGACCGTATTCCTACTTATTATTCAATTGGTCACTTGTGCGTTCCCGGTGGCGACACCCGCAAGCCGTGGGGTAAATATGTGATTGCGCTGAACAAAATCACGAAAGACCGCTACCTCCCGACAGGACCTGAGTTAACACAGTCTGCGCAGTTGTATGACATCACCGGTGAAAAGATGAAACTATTGCTTGACTTCCCGACCATCGGTGAGCCGCACTACGCGCAAGCTATTCCGGCAAATATCCTGATGGATAAGAGCAAGAAAGTTTACAGGCTTGATGAAAATAATCATCCTCATGTCACCAAGTCAGAAGATCAGGCGAAGGTGGTGCGCAAAGGAAACGAAGTGCATGTTTACATGACAACAATCAGAAGTCACTTCACGCCTGATAACATTGAAGGCGTCAAAGTGGGCGATGAAGTTTACTTCCACGTTACCAATTTGGAACAAGACTGGGATGTGCCGCATGGCTTTGCGGTGTTAGGCGCCCAGAATTCCGAGTTGTTGATTATGCCCGGTGTTACGCGCACGCTGAAGTGGGAGCCAAAGTTTGTTGGAAATTTCCCGATGTATTGCACCGACTTCTGCTCGGCATTGCATCAGGAAATGCAGGGCTACGTGCGGGTTTCTCCTGCTGGCTCTAACACACCGATTAAGTATTGGACGGGCGTTGACAATGCTCCTTTGTAATGCTTTCTTCTCAAAATAAAAGGCGGGTGGTTGAAAAGGCTACCCGCCTTTTTATTATCTCATCTCTTTAATTATTGCCATGAGTACATTTTCAAGAATCTTATTCGTGATTGCTGCTTTATTAGTAGGTGGCATCTTTCTCTACCCGATTTGGTTTATCAAACTCGATGCTCCTCAGTTTCCCGAAGGTGGCTTGGTGATGTATATCTGGGTGAATAAAATCACAGGCTATACGGAGCATACTCTAAACAACATCAACATTCTCAATCATTACATCGGCATGAAAAAAATTGAGCCGGATTCAATCCCTGAATTAAAAATTATTCCGGTGGTGTTGATGGTGATTGCTGCTTTGGCATTGCTGGTTGCAGGTTTAAAGAAAAGATCGCTGATGATAGTGTGGGTAGCGCTGTTCATCATTGCAGGCGCGGTTGGAATCTATGATTTTTATACATGGCTCTATGACTACGGACACAATCTCGATCCACGGGCGCCAATTAAAGTTCCGGGCATGAGTTATCAGCCACCGCTTCTGGGCGTGAAATGGCTGCTGAATTTTCGCGCAGTGTCGCTTCCTTATGCCGGAAGTTTGTTTGCCGCTCTTTCGATATTGACAGGCATGATAGCGATTGTTTACGACTACTTCTTTCACAGGAAAAAAGAATAACTTACTTCCAAAACCTGTATATGAAGTACCCCCTTCTTTTCCTTCTTCCGCTGCTGCTGTTCGGTTGCAAGCCTGAAATGCAGCCTCTCGAATTCGGTCACGACCAATGCCAGCATTGCCGCATGACGATTGCCGACCAGCGCTATGGCGCAGAGTTAGTCACGAAAAAAGGGAAAGTCTATAAGTATGATGCGGTGGAATGTTTGGCTAACTCGCTTTACAAAGACAAACTTGTAGAGCAGCATGAAGTGTTTTCCCTCTGGGTAATTGATTTCTCAAATCCAGCAACGCTCGTTGATGCTGAAAAAAGTTTTTATCTGCAAAGCCCCGCATTGCCAAGTCCGATGGGATTATTTATTACTGCTGTTTCGAGTAAAGAAAAAACAGAAGCCTTGCAGAAAGAACATGGCGGAGAAATTTCTGATTGGAAGAAAATTTCTGCAACAGTGCTTAAACAAACTAAACCGCACAAATGATTTCTTTCGATTTGATTTCAGCGCAGCTTAAAATCGGTTTGGTTTTCTCAACGCTTTTTTTGTCTGCGCTTTTTTCTCAAGCAAAAGATATCTCAGTTTGTCCCTCTTGCGAATGTTCTACCATCAAATCAGCAATTGAAGAAGCAAATTCCGGTGACAGAATCATTCTGAAAGGCGGAACCTATCGCGAAGGAAACATCCTGATTGAAAAAGAAATTGCGCTGATTGGTGAAGGCGAAGTAATCATTGACGGAGAAAAGAAAGATGAGATTATCACCGTGCGCGCAAACAAGGTCACGCTGCGCAATCTGCAAATACAAAATACCGGTTCCAGCTTTTCGAAAGACATGGCTGCTATCAAGCTGGCAAGAGTAAAGAACTGCACAGTTGAAAATTGCAAAGTGATTGCAGGCTACTTCGGAATTTATCTTTCCTACGCGCAGAATTGTTTTATCCGTGGAAATACTGTTGAAGGAGTTGCTGTATCTGAATTCACTGCGGGAAACGCTATTCATTTGTGGAACTGCAAAAACATTACGATAGAAGACAACCGCCTTACTAAACACCGTGATGGTATTTACCTGGAGTTTTCTGACAGTTGCCGCATCGAAAAAAATCATTCCGAAGGCAACATCCGTTACGGATTGCATTTTATGTTTTCCGACAACGACATTTACAAGGGGAATACGTTCACGAAAAATCAAGCTGGCGTAGCAGTGATGTATTCGCACCACATCACTATGCTCGATAATGAATTTTCCTACAACTGGGGCGCAACATCCTATGGCTTGCTGTTAAAAGAAATCAAAGATGGTGACATCGCGGGCAATAGATTTCTTCAAAACACTGTTGGCATTTTTGCCGAAAGCACCGACAGGATGAACATTCGCAATAACGTGTTTGATAACAACGGATGGGCGTTGAAAATCGCGGGCAGTTGCATGGACAATGTGTTTACCGGAAATAATTTCCTCTCCAACTCTTTTGAACTCGGCACGGATGCGCGTTCCAACAGCAACCGCTACGAAAAAAATTATTGGAGTAAATACAGCGGCTATGACCTCGACCGTGACGGGATAGGCGATGTGCCGCACAATCCCGTTGACCTTTTCACCTATCTTGTCGAGCAACAGCCAAGTTCCATTATTTTAATGCGCAGCTTGTTTATTGATTTGCTGATACTTTCTGAAAAGGTAAATCCCATGCTCACGCCCACCGCGCTGAGAGATGAACAACCCTTAATGCAGGCAGTGAAATGATTCAGATAAAAGCGCTCGAAAAATCTTTTGGCAAATTGAAAGTGCTGCGCGGTGTTGACCTCAACATCAGGCGCGGAAGTTTGAGCGCCATTCTCGGTCCCAATGCTTCCGGCAAAACAACGATTATCAAAAGCATTCTTGGCTTGGTGATTCCCGATGCGGGCGAAATTATTGTAGATGGAAAACCTGTGTCAGGCAATTGGGATTATCGCAATGCCATCGGCTACATGCCGCAGATAGCAAAGTTTCCCGACAATCTCTCTCCCCGTGAATTAATCAGCATGTTGACCGACATTCGCGGAGCAACTAACCATCTTGAAGAAAGTTTAGTTGAGCGCTTCGCATTGCGCCCCGCTTTAAATCAATCGTTGCGAAACCTTTCAGGAGGCACACGGCAAAAAGTAAATGCAGTGCTCTCGCTCATGTTTGATTCGCCCCTGCTTATTATGGACGAACCCACGAGCGGCTTAGACCCCGTTTCGCTTATCAAGCTCAAAGAACTGATTGTTGCAGAGCGCGAAAAAGGAAAAACCATTCTGCTCACCACACATATTATGGGCTTGGTAGAAGAACTTGCCGATGAAATCGTATTTCTGCTCGAAGGCAAAATTTATTTTCAGGGCAGCGTAGAGCAACTGCGCAACACTTATAAAGAAGAACGCGTGGAACGGGCGATCGCAAAAATGATGGAAACTGCAAATAACCAATGAACAAGAATCAAAATTCAAATAATAAAGTAAAACTCAATTTCATCGGGCAGATGCGTTTGGCACATTATTCATTCAATAATTGGAATTTGTTTGATTCTTGGAATTTGATTTTTGAAAATTTAATAAGTAAACTTCGGGTTAAGTGCTGAAAATCTTAAAGCTCCTCCGCTACTCCTTCTTCGACTTGCTGCGCAGCAAGTGGATACTCATTTACACGCTCTTCTTTCTCATCACCGGATTCGTGCTGCTCTATTTTAATGCTGACCTGTCCCGCGCGGTCATTAGCCTCATGAACATCGTGCTCATCTTTATTCCGCTCATCAGTTGCATGTTGGGTACCATTCATTTTTACAACTCACGCGAGTTCATCGAACTGCTGCTCGCACAGCCCGTCAGGCGCGAGCAAGTGTTCATGGGGAATTACCTCGGTGTCGCTTTCTCGCTTTCGCTTGCATATTTAGTTGGGTTGGGCATTCCGTTTCTTGCCTATGGTGCAAGCCGCTCGCCCGAAGTAGGCAGTTTCATCACTATGATGGCGGTGGGCATTTTGCTCACGTTCATTTTCACCGCGCTTGCCTATTGGATTTCACTTGCCGTCACCGACAGGATGAAAGGTTTCGGAATGGTCATTGTGCTTTGGCTGTACATGGCGATTTTGTATGACGGATTATTTCTGCTTGTGACCGTTGTATTTCAGGAATATCCGCTTGAACGCCCGTCAATAGCATTGGTCACGTTAAATCCCATTGACCTTTCGCGTGTCATCATCATGCTCAAGCTTGATGTAGCTGCATTGTTGGGTTACACAGGCGCAGTATTCAAGAAATTTTTCGGCACCACGCAAGGCATGTTCATCGCCTTTGGCACGATGCTCCTCTGGATAGCCTTGCCCGTGTTGGGCATCATGCTCACCTCGCGGAAAAAAGATTTTTGATGCGTCATGCCGGACTTGTTCCGGCATCCCCTAAAGATTTCCGATATTTTTAGCGCAGCGCAGAATCTCCTGCTTCTTGTGATTTTCTCACCGTAGTTTTTACGCAGGTTAGTAAACCAACTTACGCCTTCGCACCCGCCTCTACTGCATTCTCCGCATTGATTTTCGCAAGCCGCTTTTCAATTACACCCAGCATTTCTGCAACGGCATTGCGCCCCTCTTTTTCAGTGATACCGTAATGTTTTGCAAGCCATGCGTAATCAAATTCAGCGAATTTGATTTGCAAACGCTCGCGCCAGATATTCATGCCATAAGCGAAGATGAGCGCGCCCACGCCTTCCACGCTTGCTTCGCCACTCAGCATAGGCAGCGAAAGCAGCACGAGCAGGCATAAGCAAGCATGACGGTAATCTTCTTCAAACTGTTCGCGCGAATAACCTTTTACCCCTTTTGCAATTAAATGATTGTAGTAAACATCCATCGCCTGTTGCTCATGCTCCACGCGATAATCGGACGTGAGACTCAGCACCATGAAGTAGGCAAGGTCAAACGCTGCCTTGCCTTTACGTACTGCTTGCCAGTCAATGAATACGAAACGCCCTTTTCCATCGACACCGGGAAACAGCATGTTGCCGATACGCGCATCGCCATGCAATACAGTTTCTGGTTTGTTCATCAGCGTCCAGCTTTTCACAAGAATTTTTCGCGCGGGGATACTCCAACTGAACGCCACCATCGAATCAAACAAATCAACCGTAGCGTCAATGATTGGAAATACTTTGTTCATGCGTGGCGAGGAATCGTGCCAATAACGGGCGTGCAGCGCTGCCATGTTATTTAGCGCGAGTTCGAGATGTTCGGATGAAAAGCTTGTATTGTCGCCCTCGCGGTATTCCATGTTGTCGCTCATGTGCTCGGTGATGAGGCACAGGTTGGCGGTGAAGTAAGCAAGGTTGCCGTAAAAAACTTTGGGCGCAGCAACCTCCTTATCAGCAGTGACAAAATAATTGTTAAAATAAATTTCTTTGATGTGGTTCAGTTGCAGGTTGAAAATCGTACGGTTCCATACCGAACCCATCGTGGGCGCAAACTTTGCGAAGCACTTCAGCGATTTGCTTTCTCCGTTGGATGTATAATTAATATCTAACACACCGGCATTGGAGCGGAAGATAATTTCCTGGATGAGCGGAGTTACTTTGTATTCCTGCACCTGCGCATCAGCGGGCAGCACATTGTTTTGTTTCAGTACGCTTATACACCAATCTTTTTGTTTTGCCAGCGAAGAAACATCACGCGGAAAGGAAAGCGGAAAACCGATTTTCCTGTCGAGCCACACGATGAGCATCGTGAGCAGAATGAGGGGAAAGTAGGTAGCGTAAACACCCACTAAAATCATGTTGCGGAGAAAGCCTCTGTTCATAGCTGATGGAAAGTTGTAAGTTTTAAGTTGGAAGTATTAAGTTTTGAGCTGAAGTTGAAAGCAGTTTCAGGCTGTTAACTTATCAATAACAACTTACAACTTAAAATTTTGAGCATAGAAAAACTTTCACGCACAATCACCGCTTGCACTAAATGCCCGCGACTTGCAAAATATACCCGTGCGGTTGCTGAGAAAAAAGTAAAGCGATTCAAGGATTGCGATTACTGGGGAAAACCTGTACCGGGCTTTGGCGATGCTAATGCTGAAGTGCTCATTATCGGTCTTGCTCCCGGGGCGCATGGCGCAAACCGCACGGGTAGAATGTTCACAGGTGATTCATCTGGTGATTGGCTCTATCGCGCGTTGTATGAAACAGGATTTGCAAACCAACCCGGAAGCACCGGCAGGAAAGACGGGCTTCAACTCAATAATGTTTTTATCACTGCGGTGGCGCGTTGCGCTCCGCCTGATAATAAACCGCTACCCGATGAAATTGAAAACTGTTCTGCTTTCTTAGAAATGGAACTTGAATTATTGCGCAATGTGAAAGTTGTGCTGTGTCTCGGTCATCTCGCTTTCAATCGTTATTGCAAATTGCATGGGTTAAAAGGATTGGAATTTGCACACGGAAAGAAACATAAATTAACGAGCGGTATCACACTGGTTTGCTCTTATCATCCGAGCAGGCAGAATACGCAAACGGGAAGATTGAAATGGGATGACTGGCTTCGGGTGTTTGGTGAGATTCGGAATTCACTTCTGCAGGCTTCTTTGGAAATTCATTAGATGGAAAGATTATAGAGAGCAGCAACCAGATTAAAATGGAAAAAGCATATCCTTCTTCTAAATCGCTATCTTATTTGCAGAAGAAGTCTATTTAATATTTCATCTATGCCTGTCGCTCGTCACCGTGAAAATGCTGATGTGCATAAAAGGCGCCCGTTAAAAAAGAGGAAATATTCGTGTTTGAAAGTACCGACCATTAGTTTACTATGATGGTGTTACTTCGCGCAGTCAAGCTACGGGAAAGACCCCACAGCAAGTAAAATTGTTTTAAAAATCTTGCCGCACTTGTTTCGCCTCGCACAACTTTACCTCTCTTTGCATCCTTTGCTGTTTCAGCACAATTATAAAACTTGCTTACAAATTCGGCTGCGGTGTAGTCCTTAAATAAGGCTTGATAATTTTATAGCCCTTCGGGAATTTCTTATCCGCTTCTTCATTGGTCACTGCGGGAACGATGATACAATCTTCGCCATTCTTCCAATTCACAGGCGTTGCAACGCTGTATTTCGCGGTGAGTTGCAGCGAATCAATCACGCGCAGCAATTCATCAAAGTTGCGTCCTGTTGAAGCAGGATATGTGATAGACAGCTTCAGTTTCTTATCAGGACCAATCACAAACACGGAGCGCACGGTGAAATTTTCAGATGCATTCGGGTGAATCATGTCATAGAGCAGCGCCACTTTTTTATCTGAATCAGCTACAATCGGATAGCTGACGGAGGTGTTCTGCGTTTCATTGATATCTTTCACCCAGCCCTTGTGCGAATCAATCGGGTCAACACTTAGCGCAATAATCTTTACGCCACGTTTATCAAACTCACTTTTTATCTTCGACATGTAGCCAAGTTCGGTGGTGCATACCGGTGTGTAATCTTTCGGATGCGAGAACAGCACTGTCCAGCCGTCACCCATCCATTGGTAAAAGTCAATCTCTCCTTCTGTTGTTGTTGCTTGAAAGTTTGGGACAACGTCCCCTAATCTGAGCGCCATGGTTTACAGGTTTTTGGTTGTGAAATAAAAAGGAAAGATAGCGGATATGTGCTTATTAAGGAAACGGTTTCCTTTCTTTACGACTAACCCAAATGGCTAACAACTACTTCAGCATAACCAGCTTTTCAATTTTGTACATCTCTTCCGTTTGCACAGCGATGTGATAGATTCCGTTCGTAAGAGAATTAAGTGGTAGCAGGATTTCTCTGGAACCGCTTACTTCATCATAATTAAATTCCTGAACAGTCTTGCCGTTCATGTCCAGAATGAAAATATCCACTTGCGAAGCAAGAACCCCCGCATCTAATTTCACAGTAGTGGATTTGCGCGCAGGATTTGGATAGAGGCTGAAGTCAAACTTGTCAAGCGTAGTTACCACTGCTTCGTTGCCTGTTTTGCTTTCCTCGAAATTCTTTCCCAGCACATCATTTGTGAAATGCGTTGTAAGCACTTCATAGTTTGTGTAGTTTTTATCCAATGGAAGCACACGCACATTGTAGGTTGTTGCAGGATTCAGATTCTTCAGTATTGTTGAATTATCCGCTGTCACCATTTCCTTCCATGTTCCGCTTTCGTTTTCTTTAAACAGTACTGCGTAATTCGTATTCCGTTCTGTGCTGTGCCACGTCAGCGTGAAATTGCTGCTGCCGATGTTCTGCATCTCCAGCATAAATTGCGCGTAGTTGCTTCTATTTTCAACCGGGTAAGCAACACATTCGCCCACCATGTTGTTTGCATAATTCGGCAAGCCGCCTTTTCCGATTTTACCTGCGAGATAAATTCCATCGTCCAAATAGGTGCAGCCCGTGCCTTTGATATTGGGATTTTGAATCACTCCGAGATAGCTGCTTGTGACAAACCGCGCGATATAAATCCTGTCATCCGGTCCCAACTGCATCCCGCCAAAGCCTGTGGATACGGTAGTTCCCACAATTATTGCGCTTGAAACAATATCGTGTTGTATTAAATCAAACTGAAAGATTTTTCTGTTCACGCCATTTGCCACATACAGCAATTCACAATTGGGCGAGAAGCAGCAAGAATAACTTGCCACACCGAGATTCACATAATTAGAAATCAACCCCGTTTGATTATTGAAGTTGAACAGCGCGGTAAAATTCAATCCTGAATAGACTAACCGCTCTCCGTTTGTTGAAGCCTTCAGCGCACCCGCATAGTCAGGAGTCACCGGACCGATTTTCGATTTCATCAAACCTGTGATGCCCTGCGGAGTCAGGTGATACACATAAAATGAATCCGTGTTCAGTTTGTGCGTGATAATCCAATAATCAATTCCGTTAGCATGTTGAATCGCAGTGAGCGACTCATCAACTGGCGTAGTGAGGAGCACATCTTTTATCGCCACATCCCCTTTCCCGCCATCAAGCGACATATCAATAATTGAATAGCGCAATCCGCCCGTTGAATTATTTTCTATGCAATCGGTGGTAAACAAATAATAAAGCTCTTCATATTTTGGATGCGGCACGATGAGCGATGATTGAAACGCGCTGCCGCAGCCGCCCGCGCCATCAAGGTTGCCATTGGGCATCAGGTTGTGGTCGCGGTTCCAGATGCCGCCCATGTAAGGCGCATCGCCTCCATTGGTATAAAACTGCAAATTACCCTGCGCATCGCAAATTGCTGCGGTGCCTTCAAACGCTTTCATTGCGCCATTCGTGAGCGCCACAGGATGTCCCTGCGTGAAATCAAGCCCCGCTTCCTCGCCAAAATACCAAATGTTGGCGCGCTTGCCGGGTTGTGAATATGTTGTTTGAAAAAATGCGATGCAGACCAGCATCAACATAAATTGCCTCAGTCCCCTCAGTTTCCTTTCCCCTCTCATCCTTTCTCGTTTTAGAAATAACCAACTCTTCTTACGGATTGAAAAGAAGTTAGTTCTGAGGAAGGATTAAATCTCTACTGTGCAATTAGAGGCATTTCGCCTGTATCTTCGAGCGCCTTTTTTGCCTTTTTATCTTCTTTTTTCTGGCGCAGGTTGAGGAAGAAATCTTCAAACGAGTCGAACTCTCTTTCATAAGAAATGCCAATGCCCGTTTTGTTCGTGTTGCGATTTTCAAAGATGTCATACTCGCCCTTTCGGAAAGCTTTCACTTTAATTCTTCCATCAGGGGTGATGCTATATTCGATTTCAAAATCACCGGCAATGTTGCTGGCTTTGTCATCTTGCGCGTTTTGCGCTTCTGCGCCAAAGTCGAAATTGCCTCCCACATCAATGGAGATGCGGTCGTTGTAAAAAGTTTTGTTGAGCGCAAGTTGCAACTCCTGGCGGTTTTGAAAATCAATTGCATTTGGGTCGGTGCCACTCACTTCGGATTGGTAGGAGCGATAGTTGATGTCAAGTTGCACATCGGTAACAAATTCTGAAATCCAATCGCTGAGGTAAATGGAAAGCTGGTTGGAAAGAAATTCACTCACGGAATTATTTACATCGTTAGCAATGTTGGGTTGTTCGCTGGTCGTTCGTTGTGGGAGAAAACGATTGAGTACGAGCAACCCCACAACCTGTTTATTAAATTCATTCGGGTCGAGCTTCAACGCCTGGAAACGGCTTTCGAGCGCGGTGCGGATGCTTGCTTGGGCATCGGGCACTTCAATATCAAATTTGATGTCGGGTTGCATCAGCGAGCCGGTGATATAGAGATAAAGCAACACCTGCACACGGTCTTGCGCCTGTAACTTTTGTTGGTCAGTAGTAACAATATCTTCAATAAGGTCATAAGGAGAGGCGCGCAGTTTATAAAGAGCACGAATGTCAAGAAGCGCATTGGCGGGGTCACCGCTGAAGCTGATGTTGCTGCCCCTTACCATGCTGAAACGCTTGCTGATAATATTTTGCATGGAGAAGAGATAATTGCCGTCAACGATTTTGTAATCGCCCACGATAGAGAACTCGCCCGTTTTATCAAGCATTACTTTGAGGTCGCCCAATCCCTGCGCTTTGATGATGTCGCCTTCTGAATAATCAAGGATGAGGTTCACTTGCGCATCATCAGTGGCGGTTACATCACAATTGAGGATGACGCCTTTTGTTTTGGTGATGTATTTTTTATCAAGCGCCTTTTGTTTATCATTATTAATGAAGTTGTAGAAAGAATATTGGTCAACATCTTTGCCGCTGTTCACGTCAATATAAACCACAGAGCCTGATTTTGTTTCTGCGGCAATATCAAACTCTACATTTTCAGTGGAGCCTTTGATAAGCACATTTCCCCCGGCAAGCAACCTGCCATAAAACGGCTGGTTGGAGATACGGGTAGAATTCATAAAAAGAAAATGCGGTGTTTCAACTTCTATATCGAATAATAATTTGCTGAAATTATTATAGCTGATGATGCCTTGTGACTTAGCAGTGTTGCCCTCTTCATCTTTGAGCGTCATTTCATCAAGGTCAATGATGCCTTTGGCAAACGTAATTTTTTCATTTTCAAAGCTGAAAGTGGCGTTGAGGTAATTCACCTTTGCTGCAACATTTTTTGCAACCACTGTGCCCCGGATGATGGGCTTATCAATTGAACCTTTCACCGTGAGACTTCCATACGCATCGCCCTGCACTTTTGAAACCTCTTTTTTAATGAATGGCTCAATGTGCGGGAGATGTAAATTTTTTATGTCGCACGTAAAATCGAGATAGTTATTCTTATCGTTGATTTTATAAAAACCGGATGCTTTGAAATTATTTAACCCGCCCATAATTCCGACATCTACCGCTACCTTATCATCACCGGGCAGATAGTTACTATTAATCCTCACCTCGCCAAGCGGCTGGTTATTGATTCGGAAGGTATCCACCTTGAGTGAAGCGGTGAGCATCGGTTCCTTAATTACATTCATCACGGTGGCGTTACCATTTATCGTTCCGTCTAATTTGATTTTCGAGCGGCTGAGAAATGTTTTTGAGAGATTCGCTATTTCAAACTCACGAACGAATACGGACAAGTGATTACTACCTGTCGCGTCAATGAAAGATTTAAATTCAAGTTCGCCCGTGTGGGTTTTGTTTGAAAGCAGAAGATTTTCCACGAGCAGTTTTTCCGGATCGTAATAGATTTTATTGCTGTCGGCAATCACCCACAAATCATTGACAACATGAATGGAGGAGGGAAGAAACTGTAATGTCATGGATTTGAAATCAGTTTGCAGCAAGCCGTTTAGGTTCATCCGGTTGGGGCGTGAATTATCCTGCGCGAGTAAGTTGAACTTCATGCCCGAAGCAGCAATGTTAGACGCGAGCGAAATTTTATCTACGAGCAAGCTATCCTCCATCAGCACGGTGTCAATAGAAGCGGTGAGATTCAGCAGGTTCTCTTCTGAATTTGCATTGATAAGAATGTTTTTAAAACCAAAGTTTGCATATTCCACACCGGGGATATACGCATTGAGTTGCAGCAAATTTTTCGTGTTGTCAAACGCTCCGATAATGCTTCCTCCGGCAATATTTTTCAATTCAGGCGTAATCAGTTTAGTGAGATTGTAAGTGTCTTTCAGTTTCACATTGAACGCAAAATGCTGCTCTGCGCTCAAGTGAACTGATGTGTCAGATGCGTTGAAGTAATACGAGAGCACATCAAGAATCGCGTTCGGAATTTCTTCATACTTGTTGAAGTTGCCGGTGATATTGGCATCGGCAATATCGCAATGCAACGTGAGCGCTTTTTCCGTGCGGCTTATCGCCTGCGCTCTCAGTTCAAACGTGTCTAAGAAAAAGGCTTCTGTATCTTTTTCCACTACCGTATTGAAAATTCCTGCATAACCTGAAAAACTTTCAGGGTCGAGACCAATGAAGTCAAGTTTTACATTCGTGGAGATTGCAATGCTGTCTTTTGAAAGATTCAATGGTTGCAGGTTTGCTTTTCTTATTTCAGATACCAATTGGAACACCGGCAGCGAATCGCTCATATCAACGGTTCCTTCAAAATCCATATCAAGGTTTTCATCGCGCACGGTAAGCAAGCCTTTGAAAAATTTACTTTTCAGTTCGCCTTCCACTTTCAAATCTTTGTACTCATGCTGCTTCAGCGAAATGCTGTTTACAGTGCCGTCAACGGTAGCTTTCACGGTATTCAGTTTCATCCCCGAACCTTTCACGAAAGCGTTGAAGGTGATTCTTCCCAGTAAATCTTCGTTGTCAATAAATCTTCCAAGATGAAAACTGTCGGTAGAAAAATTTCCCGAATAGCGCGCGTTTTTGTTTTCATCAATTTTAAAGTTGATGTCAGAACTTGCGCTGCCGAGTTCAGTATCCAGATTGCCTTCAGCCACAAAGTCGGTGCTGAATCCGGTGAACGCCCCGGTGAAATTCACCCGCCCGAGTTTGTCAAGGTTTTCAGGATAAGGGATGTACGGATAGATAGCCCGGAGGTCGGAAGCTGTGGTGCGCAGGCCTTCCACATCCAGCGTGATAAAAGTTTCGTTAAACACAGGAAGCCCTTTGAAGGAGATGTCACCAAGAAAGCGGGTGTCATTTCCCAAATTGAATTTGAGATCTTTCCCTTTCAGATTGCTGACTGTTCCTTTTACAACTCCCGAAATCCAGATGGTGTTGTGCGCGATTTTTTCCAGCGCATTTTGCGCGAAGTAGTTGATGTCTTTCATTGCGATGCGCGCATTCGTGAAGTCGCCTTTCATCACCACCTTGTTCACATAATCATTAAAATCGTCAAACGACTCATAGCTCATCGAGTAAAAATTTTTTATCAGGCTGTTCTCGGTGACAAGATTCAGATTTGTGCATACAATTTCATCCGTTGAAACTTTTGCAAGCGCTGACATGCTCTTGATGGAAAATCCGCATTTTTCGCGCGCGCTTAAATTCACGATGTTGGAGCGCAGCGTGTCGCAAATGATTTCCGTTGCATCAAGTTCGATGTTGATGTTTTGCACATGCAGGTCGTTATAGTTCATGCCTCCCTTGCTGTATAAATTATTTTCGTTGACATGGCGGAATCTGCTGTTGCTGATTTTCACGATGCCGGCAACCACATGCCAGTCGCTATTATTGAGTGATTGAGGAACTGAAGGTTTATCAGTTTCATCTCCGGGCTTGCATTCCGAGGTGAACAATGACCGCACGAGGATATCAGCGTTTTCCAGTTCCACTTCATCCACGCGCAGCAAACATTCGTTCGGGTTGATATTTAATGCGCTCACAAAAAGCCTGTCGAAGCCAATTCTGAACTGGCTGTGTTTGCGCTCGTCCAGAAAATTGAAATCTAATTTTGTGATTTCTCCTTTCGGAATCCTGATGTGAAAAGGATTTTCTCCTCCCGAAGATGCTCCGCTCTTTCCAAAGATTGCTTCGTAGTTGAACTCCTCACTATTTTCCTCGCGGTGTAAAAAAACTTTGCCTTCATCTAATTCCCACGATTTGATGTCAATCTTTTTTCTGAGAAGGCTTCTGAAAGCCGGGCGCACGTTTAGGTGGCGCACGTACAGGAGCGTGTCGCTGTTCAGGTCGCGGATGAGCACTTCGTTCAGGCTGAAGGTCCTGAAACGCAGTTCAACACTCCCCACGCTTGCAGGCGCGCCTGTTGCTGCGGTAATCAACGCGGCAGCTTTTTGGGTAAGATAGGTTTGAACTTTTGGAAGGCTGAGCAGATACAGCGATACGTTGACCGCCACCAGCCAGATGATAAACAGGATGAAAAATATTTTAATGAACCGCTTGTACCGTTTCATCCGGAAACTCTGAATCTCATAAACAAATTATTCCCTGTTAAATTTACGGCTTCCCGATGGACATCTACCTCCTTGCAATCGAGTCATCCTGTGATGATACTTCAGCCGCTGTCCTGAGAAATGACAAAGTCCTTGCCAATCTTGTCGCTTCGCAGGCGGTGCATGAACAACATGGCGGCATTGTGCCCGAACTTGCTTCGCGCGCACACATGCAAAACATCGTGCCGGTGGTTGACGAAGCGCTGAAACAAGCCGGTGTTAAAAAAGAACAACTTCATGCAATTGCCTTTACACGGGGTCCCGGATTGATAGGTTCACTTTTGGTTGGTGGAATGTTTTCTAAAGCGATGACGCTTGCGCTAAAAATTCCGCTTATTGAAGTCAATCACATGCAGGCGCATGTGTTGGCGCATTTTATCAAAGAAGCCTCACCCCAACCCTCTCCAAAGGAGAGGGAGCGGCATCCCGTGTTTCCTTTTCTTTGCCTCACCGTCTCTGGCGGACACACGCAAATCGTGTTGGTGCGCGATTATCTTGAGATGGAAGTTGTTGGGGAAACAAATGATGACGCTGCGGGCGAGGCGTTTGACAAAAGCGCTAAGCTGCTTGGGTTTCCTTATCCCGGTGGACCGCTCATTGATAAACATGCGCAATTTGGAAATCCTAAAGCATTCAAATTCGGTGAGCCTGTGGTGGAAGGATTGGATTTCAGCTTCAGCGGATTGAAAACTTCGATTCTCTATTTTTTACAGAAAAAGGAAAAAGAAGACAAGGATTTTATTCAGAAAAACCGCAACGACCTTTGCGCCTCCATTCAGGAGGCAATCATCAATATTTTAATGAAGAAGCTGACAAAAGCAGCGAAACAATTCGCTATAAAAGAAATTGCGATTGCTGGAGGCGTTTCTGCAAACTCCGGTTTGCGTAAAGCGCTTGAAGAAGGTGGGAAAAAACACGGATGGAATGTTTACATCCCCCCGTTTGAATATTGCACCGACAATGCCGCAATGATTGGGATTGTGGGTTATTATAAATATTTGAAGAAAGATTTTGCACTACAAGGAATTAATCCTGTGGCGCGATATGCAATTGGAGACTGATGCGAACAGTAGGTAGAAACTTCCTTTTAAACTAAAACTTTCCTGCGCATCACTTGTTTTTTTTTCTAATTTCCACTCCATGCGCATCAAAATAGTATTCCTCCATTCACTCATTCTTTCATTTAGTTATTCTCTCATCGCCCAATCCTTTCCCATCGGGCAAATTTCCACTACGCTCACCGATGCATCACGCAGCAACCGGCAGATAGGAGTTGAAGTATTTTATCCTGCCACTTCAGCGGGCAGTAATGCACCTGTTGCGAGCGGACAATTTCCTGTGATTGCGATAGGGCACGGCTTTTCCATGACGTATGATGCTTACAGTAATTTCTGGAATGAGTTTGTGCCGCAGGGTTATATCATCATTTTACCAAAAACAGAAACAGGTCCTATTCCGTTTCCAAGTCATGGCGACTTTGCGCAGGATTTGAATTATTGCATCAGCTATTTGCAAACACAAAACACAACCAATGCTTCACCTTTCTTCGGAAAGATTTCAAGTAAAACGGCTGTGATGGGTCATTCAATGGGTGGCGGATGCAGTTTTCTTGCTGCGGGCAGCAACGCGAATATCACAACACTTGTTGGATTCGCGCCTGCTGAAACAAATCCATCGGCAATTGCCGCTGCCGCCAATGTCACGATTCCTACGTTGATTTTCATTGGCAGCAAGGATAATGTGGCGCCCGGTGCAGGCAATGCAACGGATATGTATAATGCGGTGAATGCTTCGTGCAAAACATACATTACTGTTACTGATGGCAGTCATTGCGGATTTGCGGAATCCAATTTCTTGTGCGGGTTCGGAGAAACGAGCGTCTGCCTCGGCTGTTCATTTATTCCGCGCGCACAGCAACACGCCACTACGTTTACATTCCTGAATCCGTGGTTGCGCTTTTATTTGAAGGGCGAATGTCCGCAATGGAATGTGTTTCAAAATTTAGTGAATACCGCTGCCGGAGTTTCCGTGCAGCAGAGTTGCAATTATGCGTTGCCTGTTGCGCAGTTCACCGCATCGGGCAATACTTCCTTTTGCGTTGGCGGCAGTGTTGATTTCACGGCAAGCGGCAATTACAATTATGCGTGGTCAACGGGTGAAGCGACACAAAGCATCACCGTTGCGCAAAGCGGTGATTACAGTTTAATTGTAACGGATGTTTATGATTGCCGTGATACTTCCGGTGTCACTTCTGTGGATGTTTATACCAATCCATCACCGGCATTACGCGCGAAAGGTGATTTGCAATTGTGCGCGGGCGAAGTGAATGAATTGTTTTTGGACAATGCCTTTGCAAGTTATTTGTGGAATGACGGCTCCACTGATTCAACGCTTGTTGTGGTTGATTCAGGAGTCTATTTTGTGCAAGTGATTGATGCGAGCGGATGCGCGGGTGTTTCGGATACGGTGGTAGTTGAAGTGATTGCATTGCCTGCCGAACCCGTGATTGAGTGGAGAAACGATACGCTGTTTGTTGTTTCCGGAAATGGAAATTTTCAATGGTATAGGAACGATACTTTATTGAGCGGAGCAAATAATAATTTTTTCGTTCCTGAATCGGATGGAAATTATTCTTTGGCGATAGAAGATAGCAACGGTTGTTCTTCCGAATCAGAAGTTATTTCTGTAACAATTATTTCAAGTATCAAATCAATTGAAAGCACCGTGCGTATTTTCCCTAATCCCACTAATGGAAAATTTGTTATTGAAGGAAATGCAAGCCATTTCTTGTTGTTCGATAAGTTGGGCAAAGAAGTAATGGAATCAACCAACGGCATATTTGATATTTCCGCTTTGCTGGCAGGCATCTATTTTTTGAAAGCCGAATATCAAAAGAAAGTATCTTACACACGGATTGTAAAGTATTAACCAGAAAGTTCTGAAGTAGTGTCATGCCGGACTTGTTCCGGCATCCCCAACTAAATCAACCAAGTATGGACTTAACAAACAAAACCGCCATCGTTACCGGTGCCAGCAAAGGAATCGGCAAAGCCGTTGTGCTTGCATTACTCGAAAAAGGAGTGAAAGTAGCAGGGTGGAGCAGAAGCAACCCAAACATCCAGCATCTCGCGTTTCATTTTGTGCAGGCGGATGTCAGCAAACAACAACAAGTGGAAAGCGCATTTGAAAAAACCATGCAGTTGTTTGGCGGGCAAGTTCATATTCTGGTCAATAATGCCGGGCTTGGCGTTTTCTCCAAACTCGAAGAAACATCAATCGAAAACTGGCACCTGATGTTTGATACCAATGTGCATGGCATTTTCTATTGCACACGCAAAGCAATCCCCGTGATGCGGCAGCAAAAGCTGGGGCACATCATCAATATTTCATCTATCGCAGGATTGACGGGCATTGAAGAAGCCACAGGCTATTGCGCCACTAAGTTTGCCGTGCGCGGCATTTCACAATCGCTGTTTAAAGAAGTGCGCAAAGACAACATCAAAGTAACATGCATCTGCCCCGGCTCGGTGCATACGGAATTCTTCAATGAATCTTCACACGTTACCGCAAACGACACGATGCTGCATCCCAAAGATGTTGCCGATTCAATTCTGCATGTTCTCGAAACACCCGACAACTTTCTGACAGTTGAGGTGGAGTTGAGACCGATGAATGTAAGATATAGTTAGCTTTTGCCTGAGGGTATGAAAAGTCTATTTTTTTTCTCGCCTTTTGCTTTTTCGTTCAAGCTTATCAAGTAGCAATAGAAGTTCTGAAGTAGAAATAATGTTATTGAAACCTTTTGCTTTTAACCTATCATAGAGGGCTTTGTCGCCCGTCCAAAGTTTGGTTTTCAGGTGTGTTGCCAATGCGACAAATGGCGTATCGTCAGGGTCAATATTTTTCAAAAGGTTTTCTGCGCTCTGAAATGCGTGTTGCGGAATAAGTTGTTCGTTGATAAACGTAATATTAGCCGTTACATAAGATTGCAACTCATCCAATTCTTGCGGTTCAAGCCGTGTTCGTTTGAGCAATTTGCTGCGATGCTTCAGCAATTCAGTCTTGAGAAATTCAACAGAATAAAATTGCAGGTAGTTTTTAGATGTGAGCAGTATTTTTCCAATTCCTCCGGTGGAATTGAGGATGCAGCTGAAAACGATGTTTGTGTCAACAACGATTTTCACTTGATAAAACGCTTCCGGTTTTTCTTCCACCAGCCTGCGTTCACTTCATCGGCAAGGCGGTCAACTGTTTTTTGAGGCACTTTGAATTTTGAGGTAAGTTCGATGTAGCGCAGGTAGTTTACAAAATCCTGCAAGTCTTCCGTATTTGCTGATAGCGGGAGGCGGACTATCACTTCCTTGTTTGTTGTTTCAATGCGCATAAACTTGAATTGATTTTAAAGATAAGAAAGACTATTTGTTTTTGCGGTTGATGAAAATAACAGCAAAGCATAATTTCTTTCGAATTCCTGCAACCCCCTAAAGCACCACAATACTCACCGTGTCGCTCCATTTCAGCGGACCATCTTTGGTAATCACGCGGTGGCGGAAATACATGGAGGTGAGCGGCTTTAAGTCCCGCACTACAGTTGTTGCTTTTACGGTGGAGGGAAGCTACGTCCAGTGGATGCCGTTTGTGCTCATCGCCCATTCATGAAAATCACGCTATCCCGCTCCTCTTGCAATCAAATAAATTTCACCCGAAAGCCCGCGCCTTGCATCAAGCAGCAGCTTCGCGTGGGCTGCGCCCTTTCATGCTGAAGCCCGATGAGGCGATAATCTTCACCGCCTCTAACACATCAGGGGTGGCGTCCGCCAGTGTTTGCACATAGCTGAGTAAGCCATTTACATCCGTCCGCACAACATTATATTTTGCATTGTGCTTGCTTGCAGCGCTTGTCACGCGTGTATTTGCTTTCGCTTCTGCCGCAATCAGTTCCTTCAAATGAGTTTTGACGACAGGTAATGCAGGCGAGGGGCTTACAAATATTGCAGGATTCTGTTCTATTTGGAGGATAATTGCCCCAACTCTTCCCATGAAAGTTGCCACTCCAAGTGATTTCCTAAAGTGGAATACTGCTATCGGTCTTTGTCTTGCTTTTGCCATAGGATGCTGTGATAACCTAAGTTACAGCATGTTTAGTGTCATCGCATTCAAAGAAAATGCACGTGCTTTTTCGGAAAGTATGTTTACATTTTCCGAAGTTTTATGTGCATCTGCCGAAAATGTACTGACAAGAGCAGATGCTGCAAAAGCATCTGCTGAATAGCTTTCTACATCTTCCGGTAATTTCTTTCCATCTCGCGGTGATGTGAATGCTTCTTCTTCTGATGTAATGCTATCTCCTACTTCTGTAGCTGCATTCTTAGGAGATGGATTGGCAGATGAGAGAGATGTGGTTGCAGATGCAGGAGATGGAGGGACATTTGAAAGAAGTGTGAAGGATTGATTTTGAGAGGTGGGAAGGAGGGTGTGCTCTATATCATCCGCTTGTACAAGATACGCTTGAATATCATTAATTTAGTGTACAAAAATTTTCGCTTATCAAATAGTTAGTGGTAATGCTAAACCGCTCCGATTAAGCGATAGTACAAACTTTAAACAACAGACAATTTTTTTGACATGGCATTAACAGACGAACAGAAATTACCAATTCAATCCAAGACAACTCACCAAATAATTTTGGCAGGACCTGGGACAGGAAAGTCATTTACCATTTTGGGTTACATAACACATTTGATAAGTGAAATGAAAGTTGACCCGACAACAATTTTGTTAATCACTTTTACCCGAGCAGCGACAAATGAGTTGAAACAAAAAGTGCGGAAAGAACTTGGAGAAGAAAGTGAACTTCCAAAAGTTTTCACATTGCATGGATTCTCTTTACGACAGCTCATGAGAAATGCCGCAAAGATTAAAGCACTCCCAGCAGGTTTCTCAATAGCAAATGATTTTGAGGAACGCTATATTATCATGGAGGACATCAGAGGAATAATCAACGCTGAAAAAATTAAAGATGTAAAAAGGCTTTTCAATTTGCTTTCAGCAAATTGGGAAACACTAAACATTGAGAAGGGAGATTGGGAAGTAAGTTTTGACAATCCACAATTCTTGGGAGCATGGCAAGAGCATCGTGCTATTTATGGATACATGTTGCGTTCTGAATTAGTTTACCAATTAAAAAAAGCGTTGGAGCAAGAAAAAGATATGAAACTTGAAAGCCCCATTGACTATTTAATTGTTGACGAGTATCAGGACTTAAATCAATGTGACCTTGCAATTATTGAACATCTAAGAAACAACGGAACAAAAGTTTTTTGTGCAGGAGATGATGATCAAAGTATTTATGGATTTCGCTACGCATATCCTGAAGGAATAAGAAATTTCTTGGAAGAGGTTCAACAATCCGAAGGATTTAAACTTACAGAGTGTTTTAGGTGTGACGAAAATATTCTCACTCTTGCATTGCAAGTAATCGGACAAGACCCGAAAAGAATTCCAAAGAAACTTAAATCAATGTCAGGTTTAAAAGGTGAATTTCACCTCTTAAAATTTTCCAATCAATACGAGGAAGCAAAAAGGATTGCTGCAACCATTAGATTATTGGTTGAAAAAAAAGAAATTCCAGAGAATGAAATAATTATTCTTCTTCGTTCCGACCATAACGGAAGTTTTTCAAAGCCAATCATTGACGAACTTTTAAAAAACGGACTTACTTTAAATCAGGAAGCAGATACTCTATCAGCATTTGAGCAAAACAACGGAAGATATTTTTTATCTCTACTCAAATTCCTGAAAAACCCTTCTCATGATTTGGCATTGCGGACAATTTTGGAACATACTAAAGGTTTAGGCGGTGCTACATTTACAAGTATCTACTCACAAGCAAAGGCAAACAAAATTCGTTTTCATGCGGTTGCGGAAAAGATATTAGCAGGAGAAATAACCGAAGTGACCAACTTGAACAAACTTTTGGAGACTCTTAAATCACTAAACAGCTTACGAGAAGATTTGAAGGAGCAAAAAGAAATTATGGTTGCATTGGATAAACTCAAATCCTTTATCCCCGACTTTTCACCAGAGTTTGCGTCCCACATTAAAGGATTGATTAAGAGTAAAGAATTAGAAAGCATTGAGGACTTAATTGAATTTGCTGATGAGTTATTAAGTCCTGCGACAGAAGCACCTGACGAAACAGCAAAAGGGATAAGAATTATGTCAATGCACCAAGCAAAAGGTTTAACTGCAAAAGCAGTTTTCATTATTGCATCAGAAGAAGAATACACTCCGGGACGAGGTGATGTTGATGAAGAAAGAAGATTGTTTTATGTTTCCATTACAAGAGCAAAACATTTCTTATTCATGACTTACTGCCACGACAGATTATACACACAACAACACACAGGATTTTTAAACGAACCAACAAGCAGAAGAAATTTAACACGATATTTAAGAGACCTTCCAACTGTAAAGCCGATTGACGGGACAACCTTTGAATTGAAATGATAGCGAAACTTGAAACACCCCATGGTTGTGTCAATTCTTCCGAAGGGAGAATTGGCACAAAGGATATTGGGAGGTTTTTCGCCCGCTCTTAGCTGGTGCAAGAGTATTTTTTAATTGTTTTTGATAAATTAGTAAACAAAATAAAACACACATGAAGGGAACTATTCTTTTTTTATTGATGTCAGTTTCAGTTATTTCTGTTTCTGCTCAAATATTTGCTACAACCTCTTCGGGGAAGAAGGTTATTCTAAATATGGATGGAACATGGAAATATGCGGATGATTCTGATTCGGAAAAGCCTTGTTTAAGAAATCATACAGGTAATCTTACAGTGACAAACAATACGGATATTGATATTTACTTTTACTACTCCACTACTGGTCTTTTTAATGTATTAGTAAAAGCGGGGACAAGTAAAACTATTTCAAATATCAAATGCTGCCCTGTCAACCGAGATGAACAAATGCAATATTATTGGGTAGCCTCATTGGAATTGGTTGATAATCCTATTGGCATACATAGAGTGGAAGGAATTGAACGCGGTACATTTTCAATTACCGAATGTAAAACCGAAGAGTTAGAAATAGGAAATTAAATTGTGTGTACCCCCTCGTTGTGTCAAGTCTTCCTCGGGGGCACTTGGCAGGAAGGATAACGGGAGGTCTTTCGACCTCCTGCCAATAGATAACACAGACTTGATTCATTAAACTTTGGCAAAGCAGAAAACAGCTTCCTGCATATTGCATCCCATCCTCTAAATTTGCTGTATGAACATCAGCCAATTAGTGAAGGAGGAAATAAATAAGGTTGACCCTACCTCCGAAGTCATTCTTTTCGGCTCGCGGGCGCGTGGCGATAATCGCCCTGATTCCGACTGGGACATCCTCATCCTGGTTGATAACAAGAAAGTGACCAACGAAATAGAAGATAAATTTCGCGACAAGCTGTATGACATTGAGTTGAATTCAGGCGAACTCATTTCCACGTTCATCTATCCAAAATCGTTTTGGGAGAACCAACTCAGATATTCACTGCTCTATAAAAATATAACGAAAGAAGGCGTGCGCTTATTAATATCGGCAGCCGTAAAAGAGTTTCTGTCAGAAATCAAAAAACTCCTCGCTCAGACTTCTTCTTTATAGCTACTACTGCCTTCCTGCCGCCCCCAGTCTGTCGCAAGAATCGAGGCGTAGGACTTTGAGCGGAAGCCTTCTTGTGGCAATCATTATTTGAAGTTTTCAACTTAACTACAAGTTCAGTCAACGGGCTAATATCACTCGTCACTTGAATTATTTCATGTAAGTTTGTTTTTGAAAAAGCACACTGTGAAAACAGTTATCATTCAATCAAAAAACAAACGAGAAACCGACCTGATTCTGCAAGTGGCAAGAAAAATGAAGATGCGCGGGCGGTATCTCTCCGATGAAAAGCTGGAAGACCAGTGGCTGGCAAGGATGATAAAAGAAGCTGAAGAAGAGGGTGGAGAGGTGCCAAGAGAAAAAGTAATGCGCCTGCTGAAAAAAAATGGAGCTTCACTTTAGACTGCGCTTTTACCGCGACCCTCGCCAAGCTGAAAGGCAAGAAGGCGCTTAACGATGCCGTTTTTCTTGCCATCCGGCAGATTGAAAACGCTCACGACATTTCTGAAATCAACGGGATAAAGAAATTGGTTGAATACGAAGTTTACTACCGTATTAAACTTAAAATCAGCGAGAAGGATAATTACCGCATCGGGTTATCCATTTGCGGAAATAAAGTGTGGCTTGGTCGCATTCTGCCAGGGAGAAAGTTCTATAGGAATTTTCCATAAGTCTGTAGAATTCCCATGGTTGTGTCAAGTCTTCCGATGAGAGACTTGACACGAAGGATAACGGGAGGTCTTTCGACCTCCTGCCAATAGATACCACCAACCTTCTGTAGTCAGCGCTACAAGACAGAGCCAATAAAGAAATGAGGTCAGTACGCGCCCACCTCATTTTATCAATAAAAAAACAGAACTACAAACCCCGTGACCGGAGGCTTTGGGTTATCGTCTGAATTTATCTTACTTACAAATCGCTAACTTCGGTACTACATAAAACAGAACCAATGCCGCCACGCACAGCATCTATCAAAGCAATAAAAGTGAAAGAGCCTGTTGTGGTATTAAACCTCCGCGAATATGAAAAGCTCATTGAGTACGTAGAAGATTTAGAGGACAGGGTGTCCGTGAGAGAACGCGCCAATGAACCGAACGTACCTTATGAAAAAGTAGAAAAGCGCTTCAAGAGAAAGTTTGGCAAGAAGTGAAGTACACGCTCTTTTACAAACCCTCCACTGCGAAGGAGTTGTTACGCCTTCCCGCAAAAGATGCTTTCAAAGTAAGAGCCGCCATCAATAACCTTACCGGCAACCCGCGACCGTCCGGCTGCAAGAAATTAGAAGGAAGCTACAATGAATAGCGCGTCCGTGCAGGAAGCCACAGAGTCATTTACACGATTGCGGATGATGTGCTGACAGTGGTAGTGGTTAAAATCGCACACCGGAAAGAAGTTTATCGTTAACTCGATTATCACGGTTCCTATCTCTTTAATTCACTTTCGTTCTTGGAAGCGGGTCGCTTATCCGGTAAACAACAGGGAACTTGCGGTTTAAAAAAGCGGAAGTTTTTGAGTTATTATTTTGCAAGGCGCAACCTTGATAACGACAGGGTTCAAAGATTATGATTTGCTTCCTTTTCTCTATTTTTGAAAGCAAGGGTTGCATTCCTTAAATGAAACTTACCGAACAACAACAGCAAATTATCCGCAGTTTTTTTGCGGAGCAGCCGGTATTGCGCGCTTACGTTTTCGGCTCCTACGCGCGCGGTGATGCCGATGCAAGCAGCGACATTGATTTACTGATTGACTGGGACTATTCGCAGCCCATAGGCTGGGGTTATGTGCGGGCGTGGAGAGAACTGAAAGAAAAACTCAACAAGCAAGTTGATTTTGTTTCTGTAAAATGGATAGACCCTTCCATCGAGCAAAAAATTAACCGCGAGAAACAACTGGTTTATGAAAAAACCAGGTGACCTTGCCCGATTGCAACACGTTCATAAGTGCATTTCTGATTTAGAGCAAATCATGAAAGAAGTGGATGCTGACGCATTCTATGCCAACAGCGAAAAAAAATATGCGGTAGAGCGCGTGCTTGAAATAATCGGTGAAGCAGTTCACAAAATTTCACCCGAAACTTTGGCAAAGTCGCATCACGGCATTCCGTGGCGCGATGTTGTTGACTTCAGAAACCTTGTCACGCATGAATACTTTCCCGTTGATTACACGATGGTTTACAAGATTGCCACTGAAGAAGTGCCGAAAGTGAAATCAGCAATATAATTTTTAATTGAGGAGCTGCAGAAATGAATTAGTCGCCCTGCTCTGTTCCTGTAACCCGTTTCTCGCGCAAGTGTCCGCTTGCGCCAGTTTAGGATTCACCTTCTTGCATCAAAAAGAAACATCAACCGCGAACAACAAACAACTATCACCAAACAACAAACCGCAAACCGAATATCTTTGCCGCAAATAAACAACCATGAGAGAAATCCGTTTTCGTGAAGCATTGCGCGAGGCGCTGAATGAAGAAATGAGGCGTGATAAGAATGTGTTTTTGATGGGCGAGGAAGTGGCGGAATATAATGGCGCATATAAAGTGAGCGAGGGGATGCTTGCCGAATTTGGCGACAAGCGCGTGCTCGATACTCCGATTTCTGAATTGGGATTCACGGGGCTTGGCGTGGGCGCAGCGATGAACGGCTTGCGCCCCGTTGTAGAATTTATGACATGGAATTTTGCCATTCTCGCCTTTGATGCAATCATTAATTCAGCCGCGAAGATGCATGCGATGTCGGCAGGGCAACTCACCGTGCCGATTGTGTTTCGTGGTCCTTCGGGTTCTGCGGGACAACTTGGCGCGCAGCATTCGCAGTTGTTTGAAAGCTGGCTGGCGAATTGCCCCGGGCTGAAAGTGATTTCTGTTTCAAACCCTGCCGATGCAAAGGGTTTGCTGAAGTCAGCCATCCGCGATGATGACCCTATTATTTTCATGGAGTCTGAGATGATGTATTCTGACAAAGGCGAAGTGCCCGAAGAAGAATATTTAATTCCCATTGGTAAAGCAAATGTGACACGCGAAGGAAAGGATGTGACGATTATTTCATTCAACAAGATGATGAAGGTGGCGATGAAAGCTGCTGAAGAATTGGAGAAAGAAAATATCAGCGCTGAAGTGATTGACCTGCGCACCATTCGCCCGCTCGACATTGAAACGATTATACAGTCGGTGAAGAAAACAAACCGCTGCGTGATTGTGGAAGAATCATGGCCGTTTGCTTCCGTTTCATCTGAAATCACTTACCAAATTCAAAAAGAAGCATTCGATTATCTCGATGCGCCCGTGCGCAGGGTGATAGGCGCTGACTCGTCTATGCACTACGCGCCCACGCTTATTGAAGCGTATCTGCCTAATCCCGAAAAGACGATGAAGGCGGTGAAGGCTGTGATGTATTTGAATTGAAAGTTTAAACCGCAAAGACACAAAGAGGCGAAGAGATATTTATGTATTCCTTTGCGCCTTCGCGCCTTTGCAGTTTTTGTATGCCTTCCTCAAAAACTTTGAAGAAATCCATTCAGCAATTTTAATTTTGCCCGCTTAATCATTATGTCAAGAATTATAAAAGTTGGTCTTGTGCAATCCGGTTGCTCCGCTGATGTGGAAGCAAACTTCAAAAAGGCGGAAGCCGGAATAAAAGAAGCCGCAGCCAAAGGCGCGCAGATTGTGTGCTTGCAGGAATTGTTCCGCTCGCTGTATTTCTGCGATGTGGAAGATTATGAAAACTTCAAGCTCGCAGAAGCCATTCCGGGCGCATCAACCGAAAGGCTTGCGAAGCTTGCGAAAGAAAATAAGGTTTCCATCATCGCATCGCTGTTTGAAAAAAGAACGGAAGGTCTTTACCACAACACAACGGCAGTGCTTGATAATGCGGGAAATTATCTTGGTAAATACCGCAAGATGCACATCCCCGATGATCCGGGTTACTATGAAAAATTTTATTTCACGCCCGGTGATTTGGGTTATAAAGTGTTTCAACCAAACGGCATCAAAGCGGGTGTGTTGATTTGCTGGGACCAATGGTATCCCGAAGCTGCGCGTATCACGAGTTTAATGGGTGCGGAGATGCTTTTTTATCCAACGGCAATCGGCTGGGCGAAAGCACAGGATGCCGCAACGAATAATTCGCAATACAGCGCGTGGCAAACGATGCAACGCGCACATGCAATATCAAACGGAGTGTTTGTGGTGTCGGTGAATCGGATAGGGGAGGAAGGCGGAATGCAATTCTGGGGAGGCTCGTTTGTTGCCGACCCGTTTGGCAATATCATCTATCAAGCCTCGCATCAAAAAGAAGAAGTGGCGGTAGTGGAATTGGATATGTCGAAGCAGGATTTCTATCGTACCCACTGGCCCTTCCTCCGCGACCGCAGAATTGATTCATACGAACCGATTGCGAAAAGATTTTTAGATGAGTAGGAGCCTCACCCCGCCCCTCTCCAAAGGAGAGGGAGTCCGTAGAGTAGCAATAAAAAGTCCCTCTTGCGTGATAGCATTGAGCTTATGCGAAGGGGGATGCGAGTGCTATGAGCGCAAGGCAGGGGGTGACATCTATCAAATCAAGCTATCAACTCAATGACAAAATCAGCAAATCAACGAATCAGCAAATCAGCAAATCAACCGACTCCGCGTGAACGGGGCTACTACTTTCCGGCAGAGTTTCACAAGCACCGCGCAACATGGCTAAGCTGGCCGCACAAGGAAGCATCATGGCCCGGAAAGATTGAAACAATATTTGGCGTTTACTCAACATTCATCAAACTGCTTGCTGAAGGCGAGCGTGTGTGCATCAACGTGAACAGTAAGAAGATGCAGGTGAATGCGGAAACACATTTAAAGGAAGCGAAAGCAGATTTGAGTAAAGTTGATTTCTTCATTCATCCCACGGATGACGCATGGTGCAGAGACCATGGTCCGGCATTTCTCATCAATCCACAAGAAAAAAAGAAACTTATAGTTGACTGGGATTACAACGCATGGGGCGGAAAATATCCTCCGCATGATAAAGATGATGTGATTCCGACTAAGATTGCGAAAGCATTGAAGCTGGAAGTGGTAAACCCCGGCATCATCATGGAAGGCGGCTCGGTGGATTTTAACGGAAATGGAACGCTGCTTACAACAACTGCCTGTTTGTTGAACAAAAATCGCAACCCGAAGCTTTCACAAAAGCAGATTGAAAAATATTTGGTTGATTATTACGGAGTGGAGCAAATTCTCTGGCTCAATGATGGAATTATCGGAGATGATACGGATGGACACATTGATGACCTCACACGCTTTGTGAATGAAGATACGGTTGTAACTGTCATCGAAGAAAATAAGAAAGACGAGAACTATAAGATTCTGAAAGAGAATTTGAAACAGCTTTCAAAAATGCGCCTGCTCAATGGCAAGCAACTGAACATTGTCGAACTGCCGATGCCGCATGAAGTTATTTTTGAAGAGCAACGGTTACCTGCTTCTTACGCGAATTTCTACATCTCCAACAAATACATCATCACGCCTATTTTCCGCGATAAAAAGAACGACAAAAAAGCATTGGATATACTTGTGAAATGTTTTCCGAAACATAAAGTAGTCGGGCTTGACTCCACTGATTTAATCTGGGGCTTAGGAAGTTTCCATTGCCTGAGCCAGCAGGAGCCGGAGATAATTTGATGATTTGAAAATTCGGTGATTGTCTGAATGCCCCCTTTGCGTGTTTGCATTTGAGGGCAGGCGAAGTCTGCCTGCGCTACCGCTTCGGCAGGAAGAACAAATCCGCAATGAGGTTTTGTTTTCTTGTTGCAGATTGTGATGAACTCGGGACGAGTTCGCTACGCGTACGATTGATAATGAAATGAAGTCCGTACGTGCCACCTCCTCCTCTTTTTTCAAAACAGAGGCGTACTCTATTTCTTTTTCTGCTTCTCTCGTTGCTGTTTAGCAACTTCTTCTAAGCGCATCTGCCACATGTTTTTCTTCACGGGCTTCTTTTTGTTTTCCTGAATTTTTTTGTGGAGCGCGTCTTCGTTGATGATAAACTTTTTGGTAGCCCATTGCTGCGCATAACCCAACACGTTTTGGAGGAAATAGTAGTAGGTGAGCGCAGCGGGGAAACTGTTGAAGACGGGCAGCAGCATAATCGGAAAAATGTAAGGGAGGTATTTCATGCCGGGCTGTCCGGTGTTCATTTGCGGCTGCGTAACGGCATACAATACAGAAGTAATAGTCATCAGCAGCGTAAATAAGCTGACGTGGTCGCCATAAAACGGAATTTCAAACGGCAGATTGAGGATGCTGTCATACGTTGACAGGTCATTTGCCCAAAGGAAACTTTCCTGACGCAGTTCAATTGATGCGGGGAAGAAATAATACATCGCAATCAATATCGGGAACTGGAGCAACTGCGGCAGGCAGCCGCCCAGTGGACTTACGCCCGCGCTTTGAAAGAGTTTCCACTGTTCGGTGGCGAATTTTTGCTGGTCGTCTTTATATTTTTCTTTCAACTCAGTTAACTCAGGCTGCAACACTTTCATCATCGCCATTGACTTGAATGACTTGTAGGTGAGCGGTGACAAAATGATTTTGATGAGCAGCGTGAGAATTAAAATGATGATGCCGTAGTTGAGGTTGAATCCTTCAAGCCAGTTGAATACGGGAATAACTAAGTATTTATTTACCGCAGAAACCCACGACATGAAACCCGTTACCATCACGATTTCATCCAAGCCGATGTCGAGCGACTTCAGCGTTTGATAGTGATTGGGACCGAGGTAATACTGCATATTGTAGTTCTGTGTTGCGCTGCCGTTGAAAGGTAGGATGAACGATGCTTCCATCGTTTTCAGGTATTGAGGCTCATCGGTGAGCAGGGTGGTTTTCAGCGTACCGCTGGAAAAGCCTTCTTTGCTGATGAGGGTGGTGTTGAAAAACTGCTGTTTGAACGAAATCCATTCAAACGCGGTGAGGCGTTCCTGCGCTGCTTCGGTGGGCGATAGGCTGCTGGCGTCTTCGTTTTTGTATTTATAGAAAGCGGTAGTGTGCGAGTCTTCGCTCTTCTTGCTGTGCTCAAGCTTGCGAAGGCTGCGCTTCACTTCGAGGTTGATGAAGCTGGTGCCGGGGGCGAGCACGTCATTCAGCCCGACAAGTTTCAAATCATAATCAACGAGATATTTTTTCTCTTTGTTGAAGGCATATCTTTTTTCGAGGTATTTATTTGCATCTACCGCTGCGCGAAACACAACCTCACCCGCGCTTTCCTGCGCGGTGAAGAATAAATCTTTGGTGTTGATGGAGCGGTTGTTGGCGATGAAGAAATGCAGGTTGGAAGCGTTGTCGCCTTCATCAAACAGCACAAGCGGCAATGAATCAAACGTCATGTAGCCTTTCACTTCCACGCTTTTCATATCAGCGCCTTTGGAGGAGAAGGTGATTTTCAGTTGGTCGTTTTCGAGCGTAATCAATTTTTCATCACCCGCAGCGGCAGATGAAAAGGAGCCGAACTCATCGGCAGTGATTGTTGCTGTTTGCGCGCTGTCAGTTGCAAGCACCGCGCCCGCTTCGATGCCGCCTTCGGTTGCCGTGCCGGGCACGGTGTCAATGTATGTAGGTCTTTCCTGAATGTTGGCAGAGTCGGCAGCAAATTGCTCCAGTTGCTGCTGGCGTTTTTCCTTCACCTGCTTCATATTATACATGCTATACAGCACGAGGATACCGGCAATCAGCGCAAAACCGATAATATTATTTCTGTCCATTGAGTAGAGTAGAGGGTCAGTAATTGGGGTTGCAAATTTAGGGAATTTGAAAGGACTTGAGATTCAAGACTGAGATATTAGATGTGAGAATAGAATATGCTCATCCGTTACTCTCTATTTACTGGATGCTGGAAGCTGTCAGTTCAACCTTAACAGACTCAGGTTTTTTTTTAAAGGCGAGAGCCGCTGCCACAAAACTCACAAACAGCGGATGCGGATGAATAACCGTGCTTTTTAATTCAGGGTGAAACTGTGTGCCGATAAACCACGGATGCCCCTTCAACTCCACGATTTCAACGAGGTTGCTCTTGGGGTTGACACCTACAGGCATCATCCCCGCTTCTTCAAAACGGCTTAAATAATTATTGTTGAATTCGTAGCGATGGCGATGGCGTTCGGAGATTTGATTTGCAGGATAAATCGCGCTCACGGAAGAATGCTCTTTCAACTCGCAGGGATATGCGCCCAGGCGCATCGTGCCGCCCATGTTCACGATGTGCTTTTGCTCTTCCATCATGTCAATCACGGGGTGCGGTGTGTTTTTATCCAACTCGGTGGATGATGCTTCTTTCAGCCCCAGCACGTTGCGGGCAAATTCCACCACCGCGCATTGCATACCGAGGCAAATGCCGAAGAAAGGAATGTTGTTTTCGCGCACATATTTAATGGCGATAATTTTTCCCTCAATGCCGCGATTGCCAAAACCGGGCGCCACAAGAATGCCGTGCAAGCCTTTCAGCTTTTGCTCCACATTTTCATCGGTGATATTTTCAGAGTGGATGCTTTCAATCGTTACGCGGCATTCGTTTGTCGCGCTTGCATGAATAAACGATTCAAGAATGGATTTGTAGGCATCCTGCAACTCGACATATTTCCCCACCAAGCCGATTTTCACGCTTGTCTTGGGATTTTTGAGGCGAAATAAAAAGTCTTTCCACTGCCCCAGTTCCACCTCATGCTTTGAGGAGAGGCGCAGTTTTGACAAAATGATTTTATCTAAATTCTCTTTTTGCGTTTCCAGCGGCACGTCATAAATGCTCTCGCAATCGCGCGCCTGAATCACGGAGTTGAGGTTCACATTGCAAAACAGGGCGAGCTTGCGCCTGATATCTTTGGTGAGTGCATATTCCGTGCGGCACACAAGCACATCGGGCTGCACGCCATTTTTCAGCAACTCTTTCACGGAGTGCTGCGTGGGTTTTGTCTTTAATTCTTTTGCGGCAGCCAAGTAAGGAACAAGCGTGAGTAAAATCACCACGCAATTCTGTGGACCCAATTCCCAGCGCAACTGGCGCACTGCTTCAATGTAGGGCAGCGATTCAATGTCGCCCACCGTGCCGCCAAGTTCAGTAAGGATAATATCGTATTTGCCCTCATTGCTGAGCAGCATCATGCGCCTCTTGATTTCATCGGTGATATGCGGAATCACCTGCACGGTTTTCCCTAAATAAGCGCCTTCGCGCTCTTTTTCAATAACGTGTTTGTAAATGCGCCCGGTGGTGACGTTGTTTGCCTGCGATGTGGCAATATCAAGAAAGCGCTCATAATGCCCCAAATCAAGGTCGGTTTCCGCGCCATCTTCCGTTACGTAGCATTCGCCATGCTCGTAGGGATTCATGGTGCCGGGGTCAACATTAATGTAGGGGTCGAATTTCTGGATGGTAACTCTATAACCCCGCGCCTGCAAGAGCTTTGCAAGGGAGGCAGCGAGGATTCCTTTCCCGAGTGACGAGGTCACACCTCCTGCAACAAATATGTGCTTAGCCATCGGGGTTAATTTGAGCCAAAGTTATGAAAAACTCAAAGGTTCTTAACTTGAAAAATCAAGTTGGCGGAGAAAATAACCCGGAAAAATACAGAAACGAGAAGGGTTGGGCGCTTTTTACTTTCAATAGACTTTTACCGGGGCTTGTTATGAAAAAAGCACCGCATTTCATCTCCTTCATTTAAATTTATCACTTGTGCTAACTTTACTCAAATTCAATTAAAATGACTACGGTTATCCGCCTGAAACCCGAAGCACTTATTGAGGCTTTTTTTAAAAAACTAAAAAGCTGAGTGAAGCAAACGAATCACTTAGAAATAACGATTTCTTCAGGGCAGGAAACCGTTAATAACCTCTTAGAGGAAGAAATTATCAGCCGCAGTTCGGAAATCAACGCTGGCAGAGGACGAACCTTCACGATGAAAGAATTTGAAGACTACATCAGCAGCGAGTTTCCCGGGAAATGAAAATTATTTTTTCATCCAAAGCCCTTGACGAACTTGCATCCTGCCGCGCTTCGCAACCCAAGTCAGCTTTTAAAGTACTCGAACTCATTCAGGATATTGAAAAGCACCCTTTTGAAGTAATGGGAAAACCAGAACCGCTCAAAGGCAATCTGAAAGGTTTTTGGTCAAGGAGAATTACGGATGAACACAGGCTGGTTTACGCAGTTCAGAAAGATGAAATTCATGTTTTGACCTGCAAGTATCATTATGAAAATGTCTAAAGGCACTATCTCTCTGCAAATTACAACCGCTCTGCTACATGGACAAAATTCGTTACTTTCATTCCGCCACGATTCATTTTGAATACAGAAAACGCGCATCAGCGCTGCGATGAAAAATAAAAAAACCGAAAAGTTTATTGATTTTTCTAATCCCCGTTTCTTAGCGCTCGCGCTTGCAGTTGCGGCATTCCTCCTCTATTCCAACACGCTGTTTAATAACTACAATCTCGATGATGAACTCGTCACGGAGAATCACGCGCTGAAAGGAACGGATTTCGCCACGTTTAAAAATCTTTTCTCAGAGCCTTACTACAAAGACCAGGCGGGCAATAAATATGAATATCGCCCGATGGTGATGGCTACCTTCTTTTTGGAATTTTTGTTGTTTGGAAAACATCCCGCCACGAGTCATTTCATCAATGTGCTGCTCTATGCAGCGACATGCGCGCTGCTGTTCTTTTTGCTAAAATCGCTGTTTGGCGTAGCAAAATACAGCGTGCCGTTGGCATTTGGCATTGCGCTGTTTTTCGTTGTGCATCCGTTGCACACCGAAGCGGTGGCTTCCATTAAAAACCGCGATGAACTGCTCTCCTTATTATTTGGAACTGCCGCATGGATATTCGCGCTGCAATTTGCCGACAAAAAATCGCTCCTTTATTATCCACTCTATTTGCTGTTCTTTCTTGCCGCATTATTCTCCAAACAAACCACGATTACTTTTTCTATTCTCATTCCTGCATCCATCGTGTTGTTCCGGCAAGTAAGCCTTGCAAACTATCTCGCGCTGATTTTGCCGATTGCGCTTATCGCGAGCGTGTTTTCACCCATCTATTTGCTCTATAAAAAAGCAGGAGTGTTTCTCGGCACTACCGGCTTCCTGCTCGCTTTCTATTACAGCATTGAGAAGCGGGATGCCGTGGTTGCGCATTTTAAAAATTCTACTGCAGCCATCAAAACATTTTTCACCCGCAAAATCAATTACAAGATTATCTCCGGAGCGGCAGGCGTAATCATCGTGCTGCTTGCGGGAGCCTATTTCGTAGTGAAGCAAAATGAAAAAGCCGCAGAGCAGCTCAAGAAAGCCCAATACAACGTGAGCGACCAAATCAGCGATTTCAATGAATTGCAACTCACGCCCTTTCTGCAAACTCCTGCTCCTTCGGTGATTCCCATTGCGGGAAGAAAATTGGATTTTGTGGAAACACCTTTGGTCTATGTGGATGAGCCTGCAAAAAAAATCGGCACTTCCATTTACGCGCTCGGTCACTACTTGCGGCTGATGCTTGTTCCTTATCCGCTTAGTTTCTATTACGGTTACAATCAAATTCCGATTTCGGATTTCGGAAACCTATTTGTCCTCCTTTCCTTGCTGGCATACACTGCAATTTTCATCGCGATGCTCTGGTTCATTCTAAAACAAAAACACACGATAGCTGCATTTGGAATGTTGTTTTTCCTTACAGCAATGGTTCCGCTTTCCAATCTCGTTACTCCGATTGCGGGCATTGTCGCTGAACGCCTTTCTTACTCTGCTTCGCTGGGATTTTGCATCGCGTTTTGTTATCTCCTGCTTTATCCGCTCGTGGATGATAAGGCGAAGTTTTTCAAATGGACGGGACTTGATGCGCTGAATTATTCACGCAAGATATTCACTGGCATCCTTGTCGTTTTCGCACTGCTCACTTTTACGCGCAACTTTTCATGGAAAGACCATCTCACGCTGTTTCGCGCTGATATTCCGCATCTGCAAAACTCCGCGCGCGCGCATCACCTACTTGCATCGCACCTCGCATATAGCACCATCGGCAATCCTAAAACTGCCGAAAGCAAGAAGAAACTGCAAGAAGCAATTCCCCATTTTAAGAAAGCCCTTGAAATCTGCCCGGATTTTCCTTATGCATGGTTTGATCTTGCAAAAGCTTATTTGCTGATGGAAGATAAAAACAATGCGATTAAGGCTTATTATGAATCCATTAAAATGGATACCGCTTTTGCTCCGCCCCTTTTTGAACTTGGCGTTGTGTTGAGCGAAGCAGGCAGGCAAAAAGAAGCGGAAGATGCTTACCTCAAAGCCATTCAAAAAGATTCCATGTTCATGCAGGCATATACCAACCTCAGTTATCTCTATTATTTACAAGAGCGCTACCCGGAATCGCTTGCAATAAACATAGCTGCTTTAAAGCGCTTTTCCACCGCGTATGAGCCGCTTGTGAATCTTGGGAGAACTTACATGAAAATTCAGGACAACGAACGCGCGTTATATTATTTTGAAAAAGCAGCCGCTGTAAACCGTTCTGACAAAGGAATGCTCAACGTGATTGCCGACTTCTATCGCGCGAAAGGAGATTCTGCCAAGGAGCAGTATTATCGGAATTTGAAGTAAAATTTTTGATGCCAGCCGTTTTTATAGGAGTTTACTCAGAGTTTAAAAGATACCATTGTTATCCAAATGCCTCCTGTATCTGTTTGCGTTATTGATATGCTCTTGATACGTGCGGGCAAAAAGATGTGTGCCGCTTCCATCTCCTTTGGCGCAAAAGAAAATATACTCATGCGTTTCTGCTTCAAGCACGGCTTCGATACTTTCTTTGGAGGGAATGCAAATAGGACCCGGAGGTAATCCTGCGGTTACATACGTGTTGTAGGGTGATTCAAAATGAGTGTGGCGCAGTGTGATTCTGCGCAGCGTGAAATCCTGGAGGGCAAACTTCACGGTGGGGTCGGCTTGCAGCTTCATCCCTTTTTTGATGCGGTTGAGATACACTCCTGCAACGCGCGGCTTTTCGGGGTTGTTGTTCGTTTCTTCTTCCACGATGCTGGCGAGCGTCATCACCTCGATGGGCGTGAGATTTTTATTGCTTGCCTGCGCAAGGCGGCTGCTGTTCCAATACTTTTCATATTCTTTGAGCATTTTTTCAAAGAGCTTCTGCGCATTCGTGTTCCAATAGAATTCATATTGGTCGCTGAGAAACACAGAGATAACCGCGTGCGGTGTGAAGCCAAACTGCGCAAGCTGTGCGGAATCATCCATGATTTCAACCAACTCGGCTGAGTCGAGTTCAAGTTTGGTTGATGCAAAAGCAGCGAGGTCGCTCTTCGTACGGTATTTGTTAAAAAAAACTTTCACCGGATCCTGATTGCCAGCGCGCAATTTGCGCACAATGTCTTTGTTTGTCATGCCTTTAGTGAGCAGGTATCTGCCGGGTTGCACACTTTGGTCATACTCCATTTTGCGGGCGAGCCAGTCGAATCCGCTTACATCTTTTAAAACAGTGTCGCGCTTTACGATAGCAAGCACACTATCATACGTGGAGCCGGTGGGGATGAAAAGCTGATACGCGCCTTCTTCCTTGGTGACGTTCAGCCCGTAGAAAATTCGGTAAATCTTCGCGCCTGCGAAGTAGCCTACCACGAGTGTGAAAAGGAGCGCGATAAAGATGAAGACAATTTTTTTCAAGACAATTTCAAAATTGAGATAATTGCTCAAATAGTTGTAGCGCCTGCATGTTTTGCGGATTGATTTTCAACACCTGCTTAACGAGCTTTTTCGCTTCCGCGTTTCTTTTCGTGTAAAAATATAGCGATGCCTTATTGATGAGCGCAAGCTCATAATCAGGATTTAAAGAAAGTGCTTTGTCAAAATAGGTTTCTGCCAGTTTGAAATTATTTTCACGCAGGTAAAGAAAACCAATATTCGACCATGCGGACTCATAGCGCGGCTGCTCGGCTAAAATGAATTGATAAATTTTTTTCGCTTCTGCATACTTGCCGAGCTGCGTCAATGTCGCTGCAAGTTTGTTTTGAAAATCCATGTTGAAATGCTGCATCGCGCAAGCAGCTTTAAAATAATCCTGCGCGGGCTGATAATATCCGAGCGCATAATTTGCTTCGCCAATGCGATAGAGCGTCCACGCGTCAGAAACAGATTCACGCGGAATTTTATTCGCCTCTGCGAGCAGGCGGGCAAAGTCTTTCCGCAGGAAATAATAATGAATGAGCGCATTTAGCGCTGGCTTAACGTCTTTTAGAAAAAGATAATGACCCGCAGAATCAAGCAGGTAATCGCGCGCGCTGAATTTTTCATAAAATGAAAGATACGCATGCGCCATTAATTGCGGAGCGGGATTCTTTTCAGTGTAACATTTCAGTTGCAAATATTGCTTCACTCTTTCAATCTCCAGTGAATCTTTTTCGTTTTCTTTTTCAGGAATGCGGATAAAATGGTCTGTGATAAAAACGTGCGGAATGTCAATGCTTCCCGACTTTGGCATGTGGCAGCCGGAACAGTTGTCATTTTTTGCAGCGCGGACTTCTTGTTTTTCAGAACATCCGTTATCGTTATGGCAATTTCTGCATTTGCTATTAAAAACATCGAACACAGTTTCTTTCACGCTCACATGCGGATTGTGGCAGGTGATGCACGACAACTCCGCATCTTCATAGCATTTGCTTTTCACCAAACGCTCCGCCTGCGAAGCCATGATGAATTTGCTTTTGCTTGCATCGGTTTCCGGCAGAAACACATTCCATACTTCCGAAAGATACATGCCCGGTTTGAAATCATCAAAGTCTTTTCCCTCTTGCAGCACGGCTAATCCCTGCAAATGACAACGCTGGCAAAGACTCATCTGTAACTCCTGCGAAAGTTTTCCGGGATTGACGATGGAATAATCAATCTGGTTAGCGGTATCAACTAAAATTCCCGCCTGCTTGAGTTTTACATGCGCTCCACCCGCGCCATGACACCGCTCGCAATCAATTCCTACAGGCACAGCGCTGAATTTATTCAACGAAGTTTTTTCAAACTGCGGCAACCCATTATGACAGGTCATACATTCAAATCCGATGGCGCGTGTGAAACGTGCATTAAAACCGCCTTCAAAGCCGGGCGCTAAATCCCATTTGCGCTGCTGCGTGTAAAAGGTGGCGGGCGCCTGAAAAATATATCCGTTGAAATTGCAGAGATGAGAATTAGTGTGCTGTCCGGAGCCAATGATATAACTGATATGCTCTGTTCTGCTGAAAACAGTGTCGCTTCCTTCCAGCCGAAACTCTTCCATATACATCGAATCGTTTTTCCAAAACGGACGGTAATAAAAATTACCGATGGAATCATACACCGTTTTTTCATTAAAATCTGCCGCGCTCTTTTCTTTTGTTGCAAGATGGAATGACTGCCCCATGCCCGTTTTGATATAGGATTGGTAAATAGCCTCATGGCAGTTGCGGCAGGTTTGCATACCGACATAGCTCACAGTATCCGCATGGTTCAGATAGTGTCCCTGAATCTGCTGGTCAGCGCTGTTTGTGCATAGAGAAAAAAAGCACAGCAGCGATGCAGCAACACTCATCAAGAGAATCTTCCAGAAACCTGTTGACTTCACGTGTGCAATGATAAAAGTTTCAATGCAAGATTAAAGTGAACGAAAAATAAACTGAATCTTTTAATTTACGTACAGAGTTATTATCTTTGTCGTATAAAATAGCGAATATGGATGCAAAAATTACATTGAGCTTTGATGAAGCCGTGATAGAAAAAGCAAAGAAGTTTGCAGATGAAAACAACATCAGCGTTTCCCGATTGATGGAATTCTTATTGAGCAAAGCAACAAGCAAGCCTTACCGGTCGCTTGATGAACTTCCTGTTTCCGAGTGGGTGCAAATGGTGAGCGAAGGCGAGGCGGAATATGTTCGCAAGCCGCGCGCGCGCAAGGAAATGAAAAAAGAATATCACGAAGGCAGGAAAAAGAAATGAGAGTTTTTCTTGACGCAAATATTTTAGTCGCGGTTCTTTGCAACGAATATCCGCTTTTCACCTATTGCGCGCGTGTTTTGAGTCTTGCTGATAATCCCAAGTTTGAGGTTTATACTTCCCCGCTATGCCTTGCCATTGCATTTTACTTTGCTGAAAAGAAAAATGGGAACGAATTGGCGAGAAAAAAAATAGGACTGCTTGGTGAAAAATTGAGTATCACGATGGTTGATGAATCAGTTGTTTCAAAAACGAACAAGAACAAATCTATTCATGATTTTGAAGACGGCTTGCAATATTATTCTGCATTGCATTCAAAATGCAAGTGCATCGTAACACAGGATAAGGACGATTTTTATTTTTCTGAAATCGAAGTGCTTGATGCGGAAGCATTTCTGCTCGCACATGCAGTGAAGAAAAAATAACCTGCAACATTAAACCGCGATACCTGCAATCTTTTCAAGCAGCCAGGATTTCTCCGTCAGCATTGCTTCGCTTTCAATTTTCTTTTTGAGTTTCTCGGCCAGCTTGCTTTCGCGCGGGCGCAGTTGCATTAATTGACGAATAAATAGAATTGTGTTCAGATATTTTTTGCTGTGATAGGCTAATTCTTTTTTTCGCACAATGAATTGCCTGAAGCTATCTAATTGTGAAGTAAGCGTTTCATATTCATCCAACTCGAAGTAAGTTTTAACGAGAAGCGTCCTTGCATCAATAGTGATAAAAATGTCTTTGAATTCCACCTCGCGCAGAACTTCAATTACTTTATTGTAATCGCGTTTTTCAAAATGAAGTTTAGCGATGTTATAGTTGAGATAATCTTTTTGAAAGTGTTCTTCTAATTGTTTTGTTACAGGAAAATTTGATTTCCTACAGTATGACATCTTTGGAAAAGAATAACGAAGATTTATTTCCGTTGAGCAGAATTCATTTGAGTTAAAGCGGAGTAATCGGAGTTCCGGAATTTATTTCTATCGCGTTGTCACGACAGAAAAAACATTTGCAACGGGAAAGCTGATTATTCAGTAATCCTAAAAAATTATTTAACCCGCTTTGTCTGCCCATCAAGGTCAAACAATAATTCTATCGTAAGCGATTTCTTCACATTGATTTCAGCTTCATACATACAGTCAATGCTATAGTCGTTTGCAATCGCGTGGTCTTCCCATACGCCATCATATTGCGCCTGGTTAATGATGCGGATAGTATGTTTCCCCTTGGAGGTAGTAACTGCTACTGCGTTGGACTGCGATTCTTTTTTCACAGTAGAGGTGCCTTTCAGCTCATCGTCAATATAAACCTCGGTTCGCGTATCGTGGTCGTATCCTTCCTCAATACCTTTAAAAGAATATTTCACAGTTACTTTTACATCCTTCTCGCTTGGAATCGAAGAAAACGAAGTGTTTAGAGCAGCAGCGGCAAAAACAGCGAGTACGAGTAAACCATTTTTCATTGCAAATTAAATTTCACGCAAGATATTTTCTTCCTTGCAGGAAAAGTTTCAGCTATTGAACATTGCGTCTGTGGATTTGTCACGGAAGAGCAGCGAACAGGAAAGGCATAAAACAAAAATCCCCCGCCAAACAACGTTGACGAGGGTTTCTGGAAAGCTGTTAGGGAAGGAGTCGAACCTCCACGGGGCGGTTAGCCGCAGCACAATGAGGTGGTCAACCCCGTTCTCCGTTGCCGGAGAATCTATGCTGTGTTTATCCCTTGATCCCCACCCCCGAGACAGGAGGGCATGGCTGCCGGTTTCATCACCTAACAATTTGTAAAGAACTTGTAGCAAACTTACACTCCTTGTACGGGAATTGCAAGAATTGTATTCAGAAAACAAAAAAATTACAATTTCGTTAAAATACCATAGCTTCAATTATAATTAATTCAAAATAACCCGCTTAACATGCCAAAGAATTTGCAAATTGACAAGACCGACCGGGAGATTCTTGCCCTGCTGATGCGCGATGCAATGATGCCCTACACGGAAATTGCCAAGAAAGTGTTTGTTTCTGGGGGCACTGTGCATGTGCGTATGAACAGGCTCAAAGAACTCGGCATCGTGAAAGGTTCGCATTTGCAAATTGATTATGCGCGGCTCGGCTATGATGTGAAAGCATTTCTTGGAATTTATCTCCAGAGAAATTCCCTTTATGATAAAGTAGTGGCGCATCTTAAAAAAATTCCCGAAGTGGTGGAACTGAATTACACAACAGGCAACTATAGTATGTTCGTGAAAATCATTTGCCGCGATACAGAGCATCTCCGACAGGTGCTGCATGACAAAATCCAGAAGATTGATGGCATCGAGCGCACAGAAACTTTTATCTCTTTGGAAGAAAGTATCAGCCGCCCTGTTCAGCTTTTGGAAGAAACTTCTAAACCCGCAGGAGGGAAAACGAAGGATAGGATGCAATGAGCGAACAATTTGTTTCTGTATTTTAGCAATTCAATCCTTCCCAATGAAAAACGTATTCCTTCCTGCACTTTTCTGTTGCATCAGTTTCCTCTCTTTCGCGCAAAGTGATAAAGTTGCCCTTGCCGAAGCCGCGCTTGCAAAAAATGATTTCACGGGCGCGTATGACCTTGCTAATGCTGCATTACAATCACCGCAAAGCCTCGACAAAAACGCGATTGCCAAAGCAAGTTATATCCGTGGGAAAGCCGGAGTGAAAATGGCTTATGATGCAATGCTTGATGGAGATGAGATTGCTGAAAAAAAGTATGTGGATGTGCCGCTCCAGTCTTATCGTGATTTCCAAAAGGTAATTAACGCAGGTGATGAAACGATGAAAGCAATGGTAACGGCTGAATACAACAAACTCGGCAACGCGCTGCTCGTTGCCGGAACAAAATATGACGGACGCTTTAATGACAACACCGAAACCGCTGATTCATCGCTATTGGATAAAGCCATTGAAAATTTTTCAGGCTCCATCGAAATTTTCGAATTGACAAAAAAAGAAAAATTCAAGCCTTACCTGTTCCGTGGTGATGTTTTTTTTACAAAAAAGAAATTCAACGAAGCCACTGCCGATTACACAAAAGCGTTCGCGCTGTTTGAAGGCGCACCACGCGATAATCCCGACTTTAATATTGGCGACCTCGGCTACAGGCTTGCTTATATGCAAGTTGCTGTATTCAACAAAAAAGATGTCGCGCTGCAAACGCTTGAAAAAACACGCAAGTTGCTCGATGCTGAGATGCAGCTTGCAGAATCTAAGAAAGATAAATTAGGCGAGCGTTACGCAGAGTGCAAAACTGAATATGAATACTTCAAAAGCGAACTTGCTGAGTTGGATGCCAAGTTGAAGAAATAACAGACAGTCCAAATTCCACAATATTATTTTCATCATTGAGGTTACTGTAAAATAACAACGCGGATGAAATTTGCAGGAATGTTCCTTCCCTTGATTTGCTCCTGCATTTCTTCGCCACAAAATGAAACGGGAGACAACTCTCCTCTTGAAGCATACTTACCTGCCGCATCTGACAACTCCATTGACTTGGAAAAATTATTTACCGAAGATCCTTGCTGCATTACGGCTGGATTTGATTTTCCTGTCGGCATTCCTCATGCAAAGGGCTATTACAATGCGCAGGGCTTCCGAGAAAACAACCATCTTGGTGATGACTGGAATGGCAATGGTGGCGGCAACAGCGATTTGGGTGATCCCATTCATTCCATTGCAAGCGGCTACGTAACAGAAGCGCGCGATGAAGGCGCTGGGTGGAGCAATGTGGTGCGTATCGTCCATGGCTGGAAGCAAAATGATTCCTGGCAATTTGTTGAATCGCTCTATGCGCATCTTGATACTATGCTTGTGAAAAAAGGACAATGGTTACAGCAGGGAGATAAAATCGGCACCATTGGAAATGCAAATGGCGCTTACTATGCACACTTGCACATGGAAATCCGAACAGAAACAGGCAGTGATTTAGGCGGAGGCTATTCTGCGGATACAACCGGATACGTTAATCCCACATTGTTCATTCAGTCGCACCGCCACATCGGAGAATAAACCTTGCGTTTCTTTTTTTGGCACGATGTTGGATTTCATTAGTTCAAAATGGAGGTAACTATGAAATCAAAACTTTTTCTCACCACAGTTTTTTCGCTGGCTTTAATCGGCAGCATCATTGCTAACCCTATCCGCACAGCGCTCAATTTGAGAATGTTTGACGGACGTCCTATCTCGGTCTTAGTGGATGGCATTCCATTCGGCACGGTAGCATCGCAACAGGAAATCCTTAATCTCAGCCCCGGGATTCACCGGTTGAAAGTGTTTGCTGTGCAGCAGCATCCGTTCGGCTGGAATCATGGCGCAATGATTCCTGTGTTTCGCGGCAACGTAGAAATTTTCAGCGACTATGCAATGTACACGTTTGTTGACCGATTTGGAAAATTGGTGATTGAAGATTATGAAGCGTTGTATTGCGAACCTGTTCCGCCTGCATGTCCTGCGCACGGTCATCTTCCGGGATATTCACCTTACCCGAATAACACGCAGTTCCCTAACAATGGTAGTGGCTTTCACGGTTCAACTTGCAGCCTTCCCGGCAACGGAAATAGCGGAAACGGCTGGGAGAATAATAATGGATGGGGTAACGGAAACTATCGCGCACCGATGAATCAAAATGATTTCAACCAATTGCTGGGAACAATTGAATCGAAATCGTTTGAAAGCACAAAACAACAGATTGCGCTGGGTGCTATTTCAAACAGCTATTTCACTTCGGAGCAAATCAGGCAGATGCTGAATGTGTTCACATTTGAATCAACAAAGATTGAAGTAGCAAAGAAGGCTTACGAAAGAGTGATTGACCCTGAGAAATTTTATGTAGTGTACAATTCATTCACGTTTGAAAGCAGCATTGACAATTTGCAGGCATCGTTAAGCCGATAACCTATTTCTCTTGAGGGCAGAGGGAAGGAAGAGGAGATTCGCTATCAATTGCGGGTCTCCTCTTTTTTTTGCCGGACTTTTTCCGGCATCTCTTTTAAAAGAAGAAGGGAATTGCGGGAAAAGCCCGCAATGACACTAATTTGCCGGGTATGCGATGCGCACGTGATAAATGCTGTTGAGCATTTTTTTGAAAACTTTTTTCAGAACCGTGATTTCCTTGAAGGTGATATCGCTGTTCACCAATTGGTTTTCTTTGATTTTGTATTCGATGATTTTCTCAACGAGATTGTCAATGTCAGCGCTGGAAGGGCTTCTCAGGCTTCTTGCCGAAGCCTCCACTGAATCCGCCAACATCAAAATGGCGGTTTCTTTTGAATAAGGCAGTGGTCCGGGATACCTGAATTTTTCAATGTCGTCTGCCTTTTCAGGAAAATTTTTCAAATAAGAATGATAGAAATACTGTACGATAGTAGTACCGTGGTGTGTACGGATGAAATCAATCACGATATCGGGCAGCTTGTGCTTCTTCGCAAGTTGAATTCCTTCTTTTACATGCCCGACAATAATCTTCGCGCTTTCTTCAAACGTTAAATCATCATGCGGGTTGATGTCGGGATTTTGATTCTCAATAAAATAAACCGCGTTTTCCATTTTTCCGATGTCGTGATATAGTGCGCTTACTTTCACCAGCAGCGCATTCGCGCCAATTTCAGAAGCGGCTGCCTCTGCAAGATTGGAAACCTGCAAGGAATGTTGAAACGTGCCGGGCGCTTTTATCGAAAGGTCTTTCAGCAGCGGCTTGTTGATGTCGGAAAGTTCAATCAGAGTGATGTCTGAAACAAATCCAAATGTTTTTTCAAATAACGGAACAAGCGGATATGCGAGTAATGTAAGCAACACATTTAAACTCAGCCAGCCGAAGTTGATGAAGTTGATATTCCGGAAGGAGCCTTCTTCCACAATTGAAAGCGCGAAATAACCGAGCAGATAAACAATAAGAATAAATACGTTTGAGATAATAACCTGTGACCAGTAATAGCCGCGCGTGTTGGAAAGTATCGCTACCATGCCCGCGATGAATTGCAGAAACGCAAAGCGAATTCCATCAGGCACAATGAAAATACTCAGCAACACGAACGCAATGTGCGCATGTAGCGCGAGCGTAGTACCGAAAAACGTGCGCAACACCATTGGCAAAATGCAAACCGGGACAGCATAAAGAATTGCGCGGTTCGTCTGCTCATCAGATTTCACAACGGTGCTTACAACAATAATCATGAGCGTAATCAGCATAAACACCAGCAATTGTTTTCTGTTGCTTTCCCACACTTCGGACGAGAACAGCCTGATGAAGATGGAGAATATCGTAATGATGATGAGCGTGAGCAGAAAGTTTCCAAAGAAGATGACTTGCGCTTTTTTAATCCCTAACACGTTGCTCTCGAACTCTTCACGAAACGACATCAATACGCGATGTTTTTCAGGAGTAACAATGCCTCCTTTGGAAATGATCTGCTCATCTTTCTGCACCTTCCCCTGCGTGATGGAAATGTTTTCAAGCAACTGGTCTTGAAAACGCAGAGTGGTGGATTCGTCATAAAAAACATTGTAGTCAAGCGATTGCTCAATGAGCGGCAGTAGGAAGCCGAGTTGTTCGCGGTTCCCTGCCTTCAGGCTATCACGCGCAAAATCAAACGCTTCTTTCATACTGAAAAAATCACTGAGCAGGCGTTTATCTGCAAGATTATCTTCCGTGAGCAAAGTGATGTCTTTCCCCGGAGGAAAAGATTTATGCTCATCAATCAAGCTGATGATGCCATTGGAATAAATCGTATCAAGCACTTGCAAGCCTAACTCAACGCATTTTTGAGAATCAATTTTTGCGCTGCCCGATTCTTTTAACTTGGTGTTGAAACTGTCAATGAATTTTTTCTGTTCGCTTTTTACAACCTCTGCATTCAAGCGATAATAAGGTGAGAACCCTTCCAGCAAGTATTCCTTTTCCTCATCAATCTGCTGCGTGCTTTTTCTGATGCCGATGTCAAAAGGCGCAATGAGGTTATCATATTTCCACGGCTTGCCGATTTCAAACTCATATTTAAAAATGCCGGTCTTTGGAAAAAAAGCGGAGATAATAATTATTGCAGAGAGAATAATAATGTACCGGAGAATGTCCTGATGCCGGTTGATGACGAGAAGAAAAAATTTGTTCATTCTGGCGGGAATGAGAATTACTTTTTGAAAAGAACAGTCTCAATTTTTCTGATTCTTCTGTCGTGGTCAACGATTGTTTTATCCCGCTCTGCAAGTTTCATGACGCTCAGGCGCAACTCTGAAACACCTTTATTGTTCATCACTAATTGGCGTTCAACCTTATCTAACCAGTCATTGCTTCTAATCATTTGTTTTTCCAGTCGCTCCAACCGCTCGTTGTTATCTTTCCGCATTTTCACGATCTCCGGGTGAAGGTCAATTATAGCGTTTGCTAATTTATCTTCGCGCATACTGGTCGGTTTGAAACAAAAGTAGTGTTTGCGGGGATATGCCCGGTGGGAAAGTTTTCTCTAAATGCTCACCGCTTCAACTCCCTTGTTCACTTTCTTCACCAATCCCTGCAATACTTTTCCCGGACCTACTTCGATAAAAGAGGTGGCTCCATCCTGAATCATGTTTTGAATCGTTTGTGTCCACAGCACGGGGGTAGTGAGTTGGCGAATCAGGTTTTGCTGAATTTCAATTGGGTCGGTGTGGGGCTTTGCATCAATATTTTGATAAACGGGGCAGAGCGGCTCTTTAAAATTTGTTTGCAGAATAGCTTCTTCCAATTTTTTTCTTGCAGGCTCCATAAACTTGGAATGAAACGCGCCCGCAACTTTCAGCGGAACAATCATGCGCGCACCCGCTGCTTTTAATTTTTCGCTTGCAACTTGCACGCCTTCCATCGAACCGGAAATCACCAATTGTCCCGTGCAATTGTAATTTGCCGGAATCACTTCATCGCATTCGCTACAAACTTTTTCTACAACTGCATCCTCTAATCCTACAATAGCTGCCATCGTGGTTGGCGTTATAGAGCAGGCCTCTTGCATCGCTTTCGCACGCTGATGCACCAATTGTAATCCATCTTCAAAACTCATAGTTTGATTTGCAACTAACGCAGATAACTCTCCGAGTGAATGCCCTGCTACCATTTCAGGATGAAATTTTTCTCCTGCAAGTTTTACCAAAGCAATAGAATGCAGAAAAACAGCAGGCTGTGTAATTTCGGTTTCTTTCAAATTCTCTTCAGGTCCGTTGAACATCACATCGGTGATGCGAAAACCAAGCATTTCATTCGCCTGCTCAAAAAGATTCTTCACCAACGCATTTTGCTCGTAGAGGTCTTTCGCCATGCCGGTGAACTGGCTGCCTTGTCCGGGGAAGATGTAAGCGCGCATTCTATAAAAATAGTTAACTCAGCTTCGCAGAAATCAAATTAATAAACTCATCACGGGTTGTCTGTTTTTCAAACTCGCCAACGAATGCAGAGGTGGTAGTAACAGAATTTTGCTTTTGCACTCCACGCATCATCATGCAGAGATGGTTGGCTTCAATCACAACTGCAACACCAAGTGGTTTTAATGTTTCGTTGATGCAATCACGAATTTGCGTGGTAAGACGCTCCTGTACCTGTAATCGTCTTGAATAAATGTCCACCACACGGGGAATCTTGCTTAACCCAACAATCTTTCCATTAGGGATATAAGCCACATGCGCGCGTCCGTAAAACGGCAGCATGTGATGCTCGCACATAGAATAGAGTTCAATATCTTTCACAATCACCATCTGGCTATGCCCTTCATTAAATAACGCAGAGCGCAACACTTCATAGGGGTCAGCTTCATAACCCTGAGTCAAGTATTGCATTGCTCTTGCTACACGTTCAGGAGTTTTTGCCAAACCTTCCCGCGAAGTATCTTCTCCCAGCGATTCGATAATCTGTTTGTAATGACCACTTATCAACTTTGTTTTCTCCGCGTTGTAAAAATTTTCCTGGCGGTAGTTGATTTCAAAATCAAGGTCGTCTTCTTTGTGGTCTTTCATGCTTTCGTGATTAGTTGCTCGTTGTTCAGATTAAGGTTTCATCTCTACATTCGTAATTCTCAATTCGTAATTCTTCATTCCTAATTTATCATTCTCCATAGTATTCACACCAAATCGTATCCGTTTCCTGCAATTTGACACAGTGCAAACGGCATCCTTTAATATGCGGTTCCAGTTGATTCCAGATTTCTTTTACAAGATTTTCTGTTGAAGTGAATTTGCCCGTGAGAAACGGAACATCCAAATCGAGATTTTTATGGTCGAGCGCTTCAACAATTTTCTCGCGGATAAGTTTGCTGAGTTCCTTCGCATTCATGATGAAACCCGTTTCCGGGCTTGGCTCGCCTTTTACGGTCACAAACAAATCATAATTATGTCCGTGCCAGTTTTTGTTGGCGCATTTTCCAAAAACCTCCGCATTTTTCTCATCACTCCAATCATCTCTGCGTAATTTATGTGCAGCATTAAAATGCTCTTTCCGCGTCAGGTAAACCATTCGTTAATATTTTAAACAAAATTAAACAGAAAGGGGTTGCTGCTGAATTCGTTTGTGTTTCAGATTCGTCCTGCTGGGTGAAACGAAGCATCTCAACACTTGGCAAGCATGAGATTCTTCTCTTCGTATGACTCCGCTCAGAATGACGCAGACAATGCGTTATTTAAAAAATTCCCTTCCCTTTTTATCAACGTAGCCCCATTTCCCCTGATAGCTTACCACGGCAACTCCTTCGCTGAAATCATCTGCGTTTTCATATTTCACAGGAATCACCACATCGCCTTGCTTGTTGATGAAGCCCCACAAGCCGTTTTTCTCCACAGATGCAAGACCTTCTTTGAAATTGCGGATGCGGTCGCAGAGCAGAGGCGCAGGTTCGCCTTTCGTATCAATGATGGAATAAGATTTAGCATATACTATCGCCATCCCTTCGGAAAAATCATACGCGCTTTCATAATTCATTCCCGTCAATGATTTACCTTTCTTGTCAATGAAGCCGACTAAGTTTCCGCTTTGCACCACTGAGAATCCTTCCGAGAAAACATTCGCTCCGTCATATTTAAAGGAGATGACTTTCGCTCCTTTCTTATTGATAAAACCCACCTTTCCATCGAGGCGCACTGCTGCGAGGTCATCTTTAAAATCTGAAACTGTTTCATACTTAAACGGGATTGCTGTTTTTCCGCCTACATCAACAAAGCCCCACAATCCATTTACCATCACTGCCGCAAGACCTTCGTTATAGTCGTGCACTTTTTCAAAGGTGGGCTTTAGCATTTCTTTACCAGATGTGTTGATGAAGCACCATTTGTAATCTTTCATCACTGCGGCAAACCCATTGCTGAATTTACTTGCCGCATCATACACCGGAGGCACGATTTCCTCTCCGAGTTTATTTACGTAACCCCATTTGTTATTGACACTTGTAATTGCGATATCTTCATAGAACTCGCTCAAGCCCTCATATTTGAGCGGCACAACTTCTTCGCCACGCTTGTTGATGAATCCCCATTTTCTTCCGCTTTCCACCACTGCAAATCCATCTTTGAAATTTCCTGCGCGGTCGTATTTCAAAGGCACTGCGATATTTCCAAGCGAATCAATGTATCCCATCTTACCGTTCTGCTGAACGGCTGCAAGCTTGCTGTAAAAAAGCTGCGCGGCATCATATTGCGGTGCGATGATAATGCGTCCCGTTGTATCCGCATAGCCCCAAAGCGAATCCTGGCGATAGGGAATGAGATTGTGCTTGATTTGACCGCACACATTTGCAGAAAGCAGCAGAAAGAAAACTACAGTTTGAATAAAGTAATGGCGCATATGCTTGTTAATTGATTTCAAAATTCAGGTAAATCATTTGATTTTTTTTCGAGAATGCGAGAATAGATGTCAAACAGGGGATTGCTTCGGTCGTTCCTCCCTCGCAATGACGCACATTACATCCGCTCAGGCGCTTCGATGCCCAAAAGCCCTAAGGAAGATTTCAGCACGTTTGCAGTGAGTTGTGACAAGGCAAGTCGAAATTGCTTTGCTTGTTCATTCTCTGCATTCAGAATAGAATAGTCAGTATAGAATTTATTGAACGACTTCGCAACACTGTACACATAGTTGGCAATGAGCGAAGGGGAATACGTTGTACCCGCTTCTTTCACCGTTGCAGGAAACTGATGCAGCGAGATAAGCAGCTTTCTTTCTTCTTCATTCGGAACATATTCCTCGCTGATAGTAAAAGTTGTGGCTGCTGCTTTGCGCAACACGGAGTTGATGCGCGCAAACGAGTATTGAATAAAAGGACCCGTGTTGCCGTGAAAATCAATAGACTCATTCGGGTCAAAGAGCATCCGCTTCTTCGGGTCAACTTTCAGGATGAAATATTTCAAAGCTCCTAATCCAATTATTTTATAGAGTTCTTGTGCATATGAATCAATTTCATCCACTTTACCAAGTTCACGAGTATGCATTTCAGCCATTGCAAACATTTCGTCTAACAATTCATCTGCATCTACTACTGTTCCTTCGCGTGATTTCATTTTGCCGGAAGGCAAATCAACCATGCCGTAGGAGAGATGATAGATGCCGTTTGTATAAGGCTTGCCGAGTTTCTCCAGCGTGAGCTTCAGCACCTGGAAATGATAATCCTGTTCATTGGCAACAACATAAATGGATTGGTCCATTTTGAAATCATCATAGCGCAGTTGCGCTGTGCCCAAGTCTTGCGTGAGGTAAACGGATGTGCCATCGCTGCGCAACAACACTTTCTGGTCAAGCCCTTTGTCTTCGAGGTTCACCCAGATGGAGCCATCTTCTTTTTTAAAGAACACACCTTTCTCCAATCCTTCCAGCACCAAACTCTTTCCGAGCAGGTAGGTTTCTGATTCGTAGTAATTTTTTTCAAACGACACTCCAATTTTCTTGAACGTCTGCTCAAAGCCCCCATATACCCAGCCGTTCATCTGCTTCCACAAGTCAAGTGTTGCTTTGTCGCCTGCTTCCCATTTCAGCAGCAGTTCCTGCGCGGCTTTGAAGACGGGCGCTTCACGCTCTGCCTTTTCTTTCTCCATTCCTTTCGCAGTCAACTCTTCCACTTCTCTTTTCAATATCTTATCAAACTCTACATAATACTTTCCTACAAGATGGTCGCCTTTTGTGCCGGATGATTCAGGTGTTTCTCCATTTCCGCTTTGCATCCATGCAACCATTGATTTGCAAATGGCAATGCCTCTGTCATTATAGATATTGACGCGCGTTACATCATACCCGTTGAACTTCAACACATTCGACAAAGAATATCCAAGCAGCATGTTGCGGATGTGCCCGAGATGCAGTGGCTTGTTGGTGTTTGGTCCGCAGTATTCGAGCGCGACTTTCTTTCCGCTTGCTGCGTGTTTACCAAACTCTTGCTTCGTGTAATTCTCTTTCAGAAAATCAATCCAGTAGTTCTTGCTAATCGTGAGATTGAGAAATCCTTTTATCACTCCAAAGCTTTCCACCGCAGGAAGATGTTGCACAACATAATTTCCCAATTCATTTGCAATGGCATCGGGTGATTTCTTCGCTGCTTTTGCTAAGGGAAACGTAACCAAGCTGAAGTCACCGCTGAATTCGGGTGGAGTAATGTTCACCGTGAGTTTATCGCCTTCATACTGAATTTGATAAAGCTCTTGCAGCCCTTTCACAGCGGTGGTTCTGATTTCGTTTTCTATGTTCACGAAGTTATTTTAATGCAAGTTGAACAATTCTGATTTTAGAAGAAGTGATTACGCAAAATGACGACTTCAGCAATACTCCATGTTGCGCAATACAATTGAGTATTGTTTCTATCTTCTCTTTGTTGGAGAGCTCAGGCAGGCGCAGCAACACAATGCCATAAGAAGCGAGTTTGAGGCGATAAACCAATTCGCCAAAATCCTTATCACTCGTCAATAAAATTCTTTTTTGATCCTTGGCGAGCTTCAGAATCACATCATCGTTCATGAACGGTGATTTTTCTTTTATCGAATAAACATCATGCCCGGCATTGCGCAACGCAATAACGATAGTAAAGTCAAGGCTTTCGTCAGCAACAAATTTCATGAAGCGATGGAATAGATATTCTCATTGCGTATTTGCAATGCCGCATACCACAAACACGCCTGAATGGCTTTTTTTGTGATGTTTGGATACGATTCCATGATTTCCTTTTCGCTGCTTCCATAAGACAGGCGTTCCAGAATCAAATCAACAGGAATGCGCGTACCCTTCACCACCGGTTTGCCAAACATCACTTTCGGATTCACTTCAATGAGTTTCAGCAGTTTGTCGTTCATGGAATTCATTTCAACAAAGATAGAGGTATTCGTAAAATTGGAACATCGCACCACCTGTTCACAATCCTTTCCCCCACCCTCAAACTATTTCCGTAAGTTTTCTCTTTGTGTTTTCAAACTTATTAAGTTTGCATCCCTATTTTTTTTAAGCACCTTAAAGCCCTTTATGCCATAGATGAATAACCGCTACATTGACCTCATCGAACAGACCTTCGACTTTCCGCAGGATAGCTTCAAGGTTGAAAATGACAGGCTCTTGTTTAATGAGGTTCCCCTCATGGAGCTTGTGGAGAAATTCGGCTCGCCCCTTCGCCTCACCTACCTTCCCGAAGTAAGCGCGCAGATACAAAAGGCGAAAATGCTTTTCAAAAACGCGATGGAGAAACATGCCTACACGGGCAGCTACAATTATTCTTATTGCACCAAGGCGAATCACTTCTCGTTCATCCTCGATGAAGCGCTGAAGAACGACATCCACATCGAAACATCTTCCTCCTTTGATATTGACCTCGTGCAAAAGCTGATGGACAAAGGCAAGGTGACGAAAGACACATACGTTATCAGCAACGGTTTCAAAGCGCACGACTACAAGCGCAAAATCACTTCCTTCATCAATCGTGGCTACAAGAATTTCGTGCCCGTGTTTGATAACAAAGAGGAGCTTGATTATTTCAGCGAGCACGTGCAGGACTATTGCAACGTAGGCATCCGCCTCGCTGCGGATGAAGAGCCTAACCACGAGTTTTACACCTCGCGCCTCGGCATCCGCTACAAGGATGTGATGGAGTTTTACAAAGACAAATTCCTCGGCAACCCCAAGATGAAGCTCGTGATGCTGCACTTCTTTATTAATACAGGAGTGCGCGACAACACCTACTACTGGACGGAGCTTAACAAAGCCATCCGCATGTATTGCGAGTTGAAGAAAATTAACCCCGACCTTAAATATCTCAACATCGGTGGCGGCTTGCCTATTAAATATTCGCTCGGCTTCGACTATGATTATCAATACATGATTGACGAAATTATTCGCCACATCAAAAAAACATGCAAGGCGGCAAAGGTGCAGGAGCCTGACATCTTCACCGAGTTTGGCAACTTCACCGTGGGCGAAAGCGGCATCATGATTTTTAAAGTCATCGGGCAAAAGCTGCAAAACGATCAGGAAATGTGGTATATGATTGACGGCTCGCTGATGACCACGCTGCCCGACATCTGGGGCATCAACCAGCGCTTCATCATGCTGCCGCTGAACCACTGGGACAAAGACTACCAGCGCGTAAACATTGGCGGGCTTAGCTGCGACATCAGCGACTACTACACCTCCGAGATGCACATCAACCAGGTGTTTTTACCAAAAATCGAAAACGGCACACCGCTCTACCTCGGCTTCTTCAACACAGGCGCCTACCAGGACGAACTCAGCGGATATGGCGGCATCAAGCACTGCCTCATCCCCTCGCCCAAGCACGTGCTGCTCAACAAAGACGAAAGCGGCAACCTCATCAGCAAAGTATATGCGGAGGAACAAAAACCCGCTGACATGATGCGCATCCTCGGCTACACCACCGACAAGAAAGAGAACGGATGGGAAGTGGAGCAGCAACCCACGCCCGAAGCCACGGCAATTACGAATTAGGAATTGAAAGCAATTCCTAATTCGTAATTTTTAATTCGTTTAACCGCTTTCTTTTCAAGCACGGCATCGTGTCAAGGGGATGGAAAGTGAGTGAAAAGGAATGCTAATACAAGATTCTCAAAACCTTAGAGACTGTTTAAACTCAGGCAATCTACTGAAAAATAGTTGGTGACTTTTTGGTGGAAAGAACTTAATATCTCTCATCAACCTGAAGAGGAAGCAGACGCTGCTTGAGAGCAACCTGCCAGCAATAAGGTTGATGCATAAATGGGAATGAGGCAGTCCGAATTCGGGCTGTCTTTTTTATTCATTACCAGTATGCTGTATGGCTCAGAAAACTCATTTATCGTTGGATAGGTACTTCAATTCTTACACTTGAATCGTTGCTTGCCGCTCTGTTTCCCCCATCGAATTACTTGCAAACTGCCGCATGTCCAGCAGCGTTTTTTTACGATTTTCCATAAATGCAAAAAGTTTAGTGAAACCGATTTCACTAAACTTTCAGCAAACCCATAACCAACATGGGTTCTAAACGATTTTACCAACTATTTTTCAGTATAGTGCCCAATCTAAAATAAAAAATCGTCAATCATCATCAGCCCTGCACCGCTCCTTCCCTTCTCTGTCTTCTGCGCGCTTTTCTCCTGGCAAAAATCCAACCGAAGCGGTTCATCAATGTTTCCACTACGAGATAAACAGCAGGCACAACAACAAGCGTTAAGATTAACGAGCTTGATAATCCACCGATGATTGCCCAAGCCATACCGTTTTTCACTTCTGCGCCTGAGCCTGTTGCGAGCGCAATAGGCAACATGCCAAAAATCATCGCAACGGTTGTCATCAAAATCGGGCGCAAGCGTTCTTTCCCGGCTTCCACCAGCGCATCCACTACGGGCATTCCTTTTTCTTTGAGATGATTCGTGAAATCAACAATGAGTATCGCATTTTTTGAAACCAGCCCAAGCAGCATAATCATTCCCACTGCGGAGAAGATGGTTAAATCTTCCATCGCAAGCGCGAGCGCGAGCAGCGCCCCGATTACCGCCACCGGAACGGAAAACAACACCACAAATGGATACACCACGCTTTCATACAACGCCACCATAATCAGGTAAACAAGCACAAGCCCCATCACCAAAGCGAAGCCGAGACTTTTAAACGCATCAGCCTGCCGCTGCAAGTCGCCCAGATATTCGATAGTGACACCTTCGGGAATCTCCCTTTTATCAAGCTCGTTTTTAATATCCCTTCCCACTGAACCATTTGGGCGACCAAGCACGCCTGAGTTTACTTTCATGGAGTTGAGGCGGTCAATGCGCTCCATCACGCTTTCGCCCATCGTTTCACTTACGGTGGCAAACTGGCTGAGTTCAAATGTTTGTCCGCGTGTGTTCACAAACGCAAGCTTGCGCACATCGTCAATATTCGCTTTGTTGAATTTATCAAGTGACACCAAAATGTCATATTCATTTCCTTCCTGCTTGAACTTGCTGCGGTCAACACCGCGAAATGCAATTTGCAACGCATTGCCCACATCGGTCGCGCTGATGCCGAGCTGCGCCATGCGGTCGCGGTTCAGTTGCACTTCAATTTGCGGCTTGGGGTCTTTCACCGAAAACTGCACATCCTGCGTGCCGGGCACGCTCTGCGTTACTTCCTTCACGATTCTTGCAGTCTCGCGGATTTTCGCCATCTCCGTTCCTTTGATACCGATTTGAATCACCGCATCGGCCGTTTGCCCTGTGATGAGAATTTGATTTACCGTTACCTTCACCCCGGGAATTTGCGCAATCTCTTTTTTCAACTGCGTACTGAATTCTTCGGAAGTAAGCGCACGTTTTTTTGCATCCACCAGCTTCACGGTGATTTCAGCAAGATTGCTGTTTGCCGTTGAGCCACCGAACACGCCCACCGCTGAATAGCCCACATTTGCAAACACATTTATCACCTCCGGTTTGTTCAATAAGATATTTTCAACCTGACGAACTACCTGATTTGTCTGGCGCACGGAAGTTTGCGGAGCCATTTCAATTTTAATGCTTATCTCTCCCCTGTCGCCTTGCGTAATAAACGCCTGACCGATGAAACCCGTTACAGCAAGCGTCACGGAGCCTGCGAGCAACACAATCACAACAACGAACACTAAGATTTTATTTGAAAGCGACCAGCGCAAAATCTTTCCGTATTCATCGCGCAGATAAAAAATAAATTGCTCGAACCACAGGTTCATCTTTCCCCACCATGTTTTATCTGTGAGATGCACAAGTCTTCCAAAGCGCGAGACAAGCAAAGGCGTGAGCGTGAAGGATACGAGCAAACTGAGCAAAGTTGAAAACACGACAACCATTGCAAATTCACGCAGAATGTTTCCAATCAAGCCGGTGATTAACGCCATCGGAACAAACACCACCACATCCACGAGCGTGATTGCCATTGCAGTGAAACCGATTTCTGCTCTGCCTTCGATGGCGGCTTTCCTTCGGTCTTTGCCCATTTCCATGTGACGGTAAATATTTTCAAGCACCACGATGCTATCATCCACGAGAATACCAACCGTAAGCGACAAGCCCATCAGCGTCATCAGGTTCAGCGAAAAATCAAGCGCATACATACCGATGAAAGTTGGAATCATGGAGGAAGGCAATGCAACCAGCACGAAGAACGAACTGCGTACGCTGTGCAGGAAAGCAAGCATCACCAACGCTACGATGAAAATCGCAAGCACCAAATCAAATGTTACCGCGTTGGCGGTGGCAAGCGTATAATTCGATTGGTCTGTAGAAACAGTGAACTTCAGATTTTCTCCGCTGTAAAGCGCTTCGAGTTCTGCAATACGCTTCTTCACATTTTTGCTCACATCAACTGCGTTAGCATCTGTTTGCTTGTAGATTTCCAAACCGATACTCGGATTGCCATTCACGCGGTTCAACGTGGTTTGTTCTTCTGCTCCGTCAACCAATTCCGCAACATCGGTCAGGAAAATTTTACTGCCATCAGGGTTATGCCGCAGCACCAGCGTGTTCATCTGTTCCACCGCTGTGAGGTTTGCATCAAACAAAATCGGGAATTGCAAATCGCCTGATTCCACTTTGCCCGCAGGAAAAGATTTATTCGCAGTTTCAACAGATTGCACAATCAAGCCAAGCGGAATCTTATATGCCTTCAGTTTATCAGGGTCAACATTCACGCGAATCTCGCGCTTCACACCACCGATAACATTCACCTGCCCTACTCCGGCAACATTGGCAAGCTGTGGTTTGATTTTGTCAGTAATCAAATCGAAAACCTGTGTGGGGCTTTGGTTTGCAGACACACCGATACGCAGCACGGGAGTTTCATCCGATGCGAATTTGTTAATGATGGGATTATCAATACCATCCGGAAGCTGCGAGCGAATCTGATCAATCTTGCGTTGCGCATTTTGTTGCGCCCTGTCCACATTCGCTTCGGCTTTCAGTTGGATTTGAATGATGGAAGCGCCTTCCTGCGAAGTGGAAAGCAACTTATCAATTCCTTCAAGCGCGGAAACGGCATCCTCAATTTTTTTCGTAACGGTGTTTTGAACTTCTTCTGCGGATGCGCCACGATAAATGGTGAGGACCGTAATCACATTCGCCTCAAACTTCGGGAGCAGGTTGTAGTTGAGCGAATTGAAACTTATCAGCCCGAAGATAATGAGCGAAAGAAAAATTACCGTGATGAGGAGCGGTCTCTTGATTGCAACTTCGGTGATGGTCATTGCCGGTGGTTAGTTGTTTACAATGCGCACGCTTGCGTTTTCGCTCAAATTGATTTGCCCAGTAATGACAACAACTTCATCTTGCGTCAAGCCTTCGATGACTTCAATATTATCACCCAACTCGCGTCCCACTTTGATTACGCGCTTTTTTGCAGTTTCGCCTTCCACAACATAGATGTAAGGATTCTTGATGCTCTCCACCAATGCATTGCGTGGAATCTGCAACACGTTTTCTTCTATTTCACTTGTAAAGTCTGCATAGACAAAAGTGCCTGCCTTAAATGATTGACCGCTATCATTCTTCAGCATGATTTCCACGAGATAATTATGCGAGTCATCACCCTTGGGACTTACATAGGTGACCTTTCCTGTGTAGGTTGTATCAGGGAAAATTTCTGAAGTGATAATCACTTGCTGCCCGTTTGTGATATTGTAAATCTCCTTCTCCGTGACCTGCACCTGCACTTTCAGGTTTGAAATATCCACGATGGTTCCGATGTTCATTCCGGGATTTACAAACTCGCCTTCTTCAAAATTTTTCCGCACCACTGTTCCGCTGATAGGCGCAACGATTCTCGCATCGGCAATCTGCATGCGCATTTGCTCCGCCTGATTCTTTGCATTGGCATAATTGTATTTAATGTCGTTCACCTGCACTTCGGTTGTTGCGTTTCCGGCAAGCAGTTCTTCAAAGCGCAAACTGTCTTTTTCCAGCTTCTGTAGCGTAAGTTCGATTTGCTGCAATGCAAGTTCTTTCATTCTGCTGTCAATGCGGGCAATCACCTGCCCCTTTGCGACCTGCGTTCCGAGTTCAAAATTTACTTCCACTAATTTTCCCTGCGCTGCCGGTGTAATATCCGTTTCTTGTACTGGAAGCAGGTTTCCTGTTTTTTTCAAAGAAGTTTTTAAGGGAAGGAGTTTTGCCTTCTCCGCTGTAACGCTCACCACTACATTTGTCTGCGTGATTGTTTTCGCTTTGTCGTTGATGTGCTTTTTATTATAAATCAGTTGCGCTGCCATCAGCCCGAGGACGACAACAATTACAATTCCAACAAGAATTCTGTTTCGGTTCATGTGTTACAATTTCTGGTAAAACTCGTTGAGCGTTCCCTTTGCTTTTTCCAATTCGATGACTGCCGTATAATAATTCAACATTGCGGTAATGTAGTTGAGCTGCGATTCCTTGTATGCAGTTTCTGCATTTAAAAATTCCGATAAGAGCGTAACGCCCTGCTGGTGCATGAGCGCAATGGCATCAAACACTTCTTTTGCCAACGCTACATTTGTCTCGTTGTTTTCAAGATTTACGCGCGCGCGCTTCAACTGTGATGTTGCATTCTGATGTTGCAGTTGAAACGCCTGCTGACTCATTTCCAAATTCAATTGCGCATTGCGCATGTTGATGATTTGTTGCTTCTTCTGCGCGCTGCTTTGCATTCCGTCAAAAATCGGCACGTGCAACTTTAAGCCAAACGAAGAGAAATCATACCACTCGCGAAATGCAGAAGCAAACTCATTGTTATATGCCTGCACGGAATAACGCGCATAGAATGAAAGCGTGGGGAAATATCCCGCGCCCGCGCGCTTCTTCTGCACTTCGAGCAACTTCAATTGATTTTGCTGTAGTAGGATTTCCGTTTTATTGTTTGCATCAAAAAATGCCTCAGGAACATTATCTATCGTATTAATTCTCGTGGAGTCACTCAGCACAATCGTATTGCTGATTTCCATGCCGAGGGCATTTTTCAAACGGTTTACTGCCACTTCGTAGCCGCTCTTTGCAACATCAAGTTGCGAAGTGATGTTATTCAACGCAACAGAAATCCTGCTCCCATCCATTTTCTTCGCTACACCTTTTTCAACCTGCAGCTTGATGATTTTGAGTTGGTTGGCAAATTTCTGCTCATTCTCGGAGAGCAAGTCAATTTGCAGTTTAAGGATGCGCGCCTGAAGATATGCCTGCGAAATGTTGTAAATAAGATTCTCCTGATTTTGCTGAAAATTAAGATTGGCGATAGCAGTGTTCGGCTTCAGCCCCCGCAGGGAAACGAGCAGCAGCCTGTTGTAGAGCATTTGTTCTGCATCGAGTGTCCCATAGATTTGAAATTTCGTGCCGAATTGGATTTCCTGATTTTTATCTGTTGGCGGCAGTCCTCCCAAAGAAGTTCCTTCGGGAATAATCATCGTTTGTAAATCGAGATAATCCTCAAAGCGCAAGTCACCGCTGATTTGTGGGTAATACAAAGCCAGATTTTCATTCTTCATCTGTCGCGCCTTCTCGATATTGCCTTTATAAATTTCGTTGGTTTTGTGATTTTCCAGCCCATATTGAATGCACTGCTTTAAATCCCAGAGTTCTTGGGCATTCAATTTTAAACAGCCGAATAATGCAGCCGTTATCAACCAACGAAGAAGCGCAATGCGAAAGAAAGATGTGTTTTTCACAAAACAGATATCGGCTTTTGAAAAAGCGGGCAGCAGTGTGTTTTTGAATGTTGCAATTGTGATGCCTAAAAAATGCGCGGCAAAGATACGCAAGGATGTTCCTGTCGGCTAATTGCATTCAGATTGGCACATTCCCAAAATAAAAAAGGGAGCCGCAAGCTCCCTTTTTTATTTTTCTACTTGTGATGTATTACTGAATCGTCACCTTACTTGTCACTTTTTCATTTGATTTGGTGTCGCGCACTTCAATGATGTAAATACCCTTACCGAAGCGGGTGGCATCAATCCGGTGTTCATTCGTGAATTTTGTGGCGTACACTTCTTGCCCGATGTTGTTCATCATTACCAATTCATAATTGTTCTCTGGCTGGCTCATATAAACATTGATGTCTTTTACAGTCGGATTCGGATAAACAGTCACGCGCATCTCGCTGTTGTTTTGCGCAGGCAGCGGGTTTTGTACGCCTGTGAAGTTTTTATTGTAAACCGGCAATTCAATGTGCGAAGGATGCTCAGGCGAGTGATACAGGCGCTGCACTGCAATGCGCGGCTCCATTTCCTCTGCGTTGAAAATATACTTCTGCCCGTCAAGCGGCTGCCTGCGGAAGAAGTCGCCATCTTCAATCGGCAGGTTGGGATTCACCTGGTAGCGTGTGTGGTTGCTGCTGCTGATCAGCACTTTCATCTTGTGACCAATGCCCCAAGTGTAGCCAATCGGCATCATGCGGAATTTGTATTCATAAATTTCACCGATGTTGATGTTGGTGAAAGGAATTGAGTCAATTTCCAACCCATCGTTTTCAGCAATATAGCGCGCATAGTTTCTTGCGCGCGCATTCACGCAGCCTTCCACAACAAAGAATTGTTTTCCTTCGGGATACTCAGCGCTCGGAGGATACACATCAAGGATGCGCACGAAGAAGTCGGTGTCGGTAAGTCCATCCACTTCTCCGCCCGGGCTTGATTTAGCATACAATGTTGCTTCAGGAAAACCGATTACGCAAAGCGTATCGGTGAGCGCTTCTGTTTCAAACGAAACAACGCCTTCGCGGTCCATTGAGCGAAATTTCCAGCGCGGGTCGGCAAGGTTGATTTGCCCCTGACTGTCGTCATTCCCTTGGGCTACGCTCTCGTGTCCGTCAGGAAGGCTTACAATCATATTTGCACCGCCAAGCGTATAAACCTGATCATTGGGGTCGTGAATGTAAATTGTTGTTCCTTCGTTTTCTACTTGCGGGCTCACATTCCATGCTCCGTCCTGGTGGAGATACATTTTCTTCCACTCAATGTTTTGCACAATCGGGAAGGTATCGGCATGAAACCAGTAGTTGCCCACATTGTCATTTGCCACAACGCGATCGTCATTCGGTCCAATCACATAAAAACGCACGTTTGCAATCGCATTGAAATCGGCAGAGTCAATCGCTGCGCTGATTTCTTCGCCATCCAATTCAGGAATAACAGGCTCTCCCAATGGTGGAATATCAATGGTTTGAGAGGAAATAAATCCGAGCACGTCAAGTTCAGCTTTTAAGCCTACCAACTCGCCCGTGCCGTTGATGAAGTTGATGAGTTCAATGAACTTCAGGTCATAGTCTTCTGCGGGAACCCTTACTTTCACAGTTCCTCCTGCAAGTTCCTGCCATACATCGCTTCTGGGCAGTCTTACTTTTGGCAAGCCCACATTTGCAAATTCATTATAGTTGAGCGTGTAGCGGAACCACTTGATGATTTCAGATTCCAACACTTTTTCGATTGCGAGGTCTTCCAAATCCTGACCGCCAATATCAAAGCCGAGAATGTCAGAAACATTGTCTTTGTAAAACATGTCACCGGTCATGGTGCTGCCGATGGTTTGGTGCGCCCACGGTCCAATCACCAGCTTTTGCAGATTGGCATTAACCGGACTGCAATTTTCCTTCATCAACCTCCATGTTTCAATTTGTCCATCGGTGAAAATATCCCACCAGCCGGTGAGGTGATACGCTGCAACATCAGAGTTGATGTAGCGGCTATAATTGAGGTTAGGACGCGGAGTGTTACCAAAACCAAGTATGCCATCGGGGTCTGTATCCGGCACATCCACCACTACGCCATTCACTATTTTTCCCTTCATCACGGCTTCACCATTCACATCCACCATGGCATGGCTTGCATCCATATCACCGCGACCAACTGAGTTGGGATAGTATCCGGGGAAACTCAGGTTACCATCAGTGTCAGGGTAACGCATGCGCACGAAGTGGTCAATTGCAAGCGTAGAAGCATCAAACTGATTGGGCTGGTATGTTTTCTCGCGGTTGTTCACCGTAATATCTTTCGGCAAATCATAATCAGCCGAAGTGTGAATATTGTTTTGCTTGTCGAAGTCAATGGGAATAAGGTCATCTTCCACATCAAAGATTTGTCCTTTGAGCCAGCCGGTTACGATGCGCTCGCGGAACACTCCGTTTTGATAACCCGTGTAGCGGAAATGCTCGTTTGTAGCAACAATCGGCATCAGCGCTTTTAAGCCGGGCACATTCGGGTCAATCTTATGCGCAGCGGCAGCCTGATATTGTGTGTTGCCCAATGCAGATGCTCCAAACATGCCGATGCTTCCGTTGCATACTTTAAATGTTTCCTTCGTGCCGTCATTATCCGTATCATATTGGCGCACGATGTTGTTGGCAAGCGCCTGAATGGTGTTGTAGCCGTCTTCATGCCTGTTGCCGTTTCTTGCGTCATTAAACTCCGTGTCGTCCAAAATGTGTTTGAAGTAATTGTGGTAAGCATTTTTATTCCAGCTATCACTCATCATCGGGAAATAAACGCCTTCAGAACTGTAGCGACCGCGCATATCCTGCAACGCATAAGCATAGCCGAAAATGCAGATGATTCTTCCTGCCACATCGCCTTGCTTGTCATAAGGCGTTCTTGTTAAAATCAATGGCAACGAATAAGGGTTGGGGTTGGGCTGCCCGTTCAGCGAGTCATAATAAAACAACTGCACTCCTTTTGGAATCAGCGTGATTCGTTCGCCAGCCAAGCCGGGAATGCCGATGTCTGCCGGAATCACCACTGTCATGCTATCCTGCGTCTCAGGCACAGTGATGTCGGTCATCAGCTTTACGCCATCGGGCATTTCGATAGGCACAGTGTATTTGGTGGAAAATTCATCGAGCGCGTCCAACTGACCGTTGATGTTTACGTCTCCCAAAACAATGGAAGCTCCGGGAATTTGGGCGGATCCGCAAAGAGAAAGCAGCAATGTAAACGCGCTGAAAAGCGCAATGTTTTTTTTCATAACAGGGGTACTTTTTGGTTTGTGTTATCGAAAGTTCAATTCAATATTACACAAAATCATGTTCACATCATAACGCAAAATGACGCGGAATCACAATTGTGCATAAGGTGTTAGTTAGGGCAACAGGATTTTTTTTCGCTGAGCTACGATATTATTCTGTATCACCACTGCGATATAAATGCCGCTTTGTAATTGCTGGAGCGGAAATCTATTTTCCTCCTGATTCAATTTTCCACTCAAAACAATTTGTCCGGCAGCATTTATGAGGCGCACTTCGCTTTCCGCAGCGATTTCACCCTGCATTGAAACATGCAAGTGATTTTCCTGCAAAAGAATAGTTGCCAATGTTAAACCGCGTTCTTCAACACCCACAGGCTGTGGACAGACATCGGTGCGCATTTCAGCGCCTGCTGCATCATTATATCCGATTGCGTAAACCGCAACCAGCGCTTGCCAATAGGGTGCGCGCACTTCGAGAAAAGCATAATGATAGTTGCCGCTTTTATTCAGCCGCAAGCCTATATGTCCGTACTCTTCGCTGCCGCCTGAGAATGCGCCCTGCCCGTTTTCAATCATATAGGCGGTATCGTTCCACGCCTGCGAACCTACCGGATCGCCTGATTCGATGCGCCTGCAACGGTTTGCATCATTGCCCGACCAAGCCGCCACTTCGATTTCGTTGCCATTCAAGCCGGTGATAAAATTGTTTACATAAGGCGAGTAGGCTGTCTGGAGAATGTAATCGTTTGTGCCATCGCCATCCACATCAATCGGAAGAAATTCATTGGTGTCAATTTGCAGTGTTACAAACGTGCAGGTGATTGTTGCATGTGCAAACGTGCATAACATCAGCGCAAATGCAGCAGTGAAGAAAAATTTTTTCATGGGGGTACATGGTTTTAATATGCGCCAAATAAAGATATTTTTTCCTCTTTACAAAATGCAGGAATTTGAAAAGAATAAACCGATGAAAAGAATTTGTGAAGGGAGTGCTAATTTGAAAACTCAGGAAAAACTTTTTCTGCTTCTTTGATTTTCTCGCCAATCTGTCCAGTGAGGATATGCCAAAACATGATGAAATCACAAGCAAGACTCCACAGCGGATTTTTGAAAGCAGCGGGTTTGTTTTTCTCAAAGATAAAATGACCAAACCACGCAAAGCCATAACCCACAACGGGCATCAGCAGGAACATTAACCACTGTTGCGTAGCTAACGTGAAAATGAAAATTCCAATCACAGTTCCTGTGCCTGCGAAATGCAACGTCCTGCATTTGAACTCGCGGTGTTGCGTGAGATAGTAAGGATAAAATTCTTTTATAGAGTTGAATTGCAATTGTTGCATAACTGCTTTTTTCTAAACTCTAAATTAGTTTTTTAACCTGTGTTTTGCGTTTTGATTTATGTGATCCATTATATTTGTCACCCTAAATCAACCTGCAAATGAAAAACTTTCAACTATTTCTATCCTGTTGTTTATCCGCAACACTTCTTTCCTGTAACAATCAATCAAAACCAATAGCCAAAGCTCAACTACTGCCCGGTGAAGATGACCAGAAGACAGTGCAAACAGCGCTTATCAATGTAAAGCCGGGAGACACGTTGTTTTTTGGTGAAGGCAAGTTCAATTTTCAGGCAAGCGTTTCCATGGAAGGCGTTGACAGCGTGGTGCTGAAAGGCGTGAGCCACGACAAAACCATTTTTTCTTTTAAAAATCAAACTGAAGGCGCTGAAGGCGTGAAAATTTCTAACGTAAACACATTCACGATACAGGATATTGGAATTGAAGACACCAAAGGCGATGGCATCAAGATTGACCATTCTGAAAATATTGTGATGCGCAGAGTGCGCACCGAGTGGACAAACGGGGCAGACAGCTCAAACGGCAGCTACGGCTTGTACCCGGTTTCGAGCAAAAATGTGTTGATGGAGGAATGTGTCGCAATTGGCGCATCGGATGCGGGTATCTATGTCGGGCAATCAGAAAATGCGATTGTGCGGAGAAATAGAGCCGAGAGAAATGTTGCGGGCATCGAAGTAGAAAACACCGATTATGCGGAAGTGTATGAAAATACGGTAACAAACAATACCGCAGGCATTATGATTTTTGATTTGCCTGACCTGCCGGAGAAGAACGGCAAGTACGTGAAGATTTACAAAAACAAAATAATGAATAATAATCATCCGAATTTCTCCAAGCGCGGCATTGCGATATTCATGGTTCCCTCCGGCACGGGCTTGCTGCTGATGGCGTGCCAGCATGTGGATGCTTACGAAAATGAAATCAGCGGGAACAACACGATGCCCGCAGCAATTATCAAATTGATTGGCGACCAAAAGATCATTGAGCGCCAGCAGCGTGATTCACTGTTTAACATTTATCCTTCATCGGTGTATGTGCATGATAATAACTTCACCGTTGCTCCAGCTATGCCCGACACGACACGTGCGTTTGGTAGAATTTTCTTTGAAGCATTCGGCATGCATGTTCCCACGATTTATTACGATGGCTCAACGAATCCCGAATTGGCGGTGAATGGGAAATATCCTGACGAACACCGTATCTGCATTCGCAACAATGGCGCTGCAACTTTCTTTAACAGCGCGGCAAAGTCAACAGAGGTAGCTGCATTCGATTGTGAGTTCGCTGCATTTCCGGTTGTGCAGTTGCCTTAATTTCTATGGTTTGGGATTTATTCTAAATACTGTACCGTCATCAAGTCGCGCTTTTTCTTCTAAAGAATACTTGGCGCTGATAACTTCCACGTCATACAATTCTCTGCCATTCCACCACACTAATAAATCTTCCTGTGTCACTGATTGATTGAATTGCCCGAAACTATAAATGCTCTTTGGCACTCGAACGGCATTCTTCCCCGTGAAATAATAAATCGCAGAAGGGTCGTTGCTGAAGATGCTTCCATACGGAACATTCTCTTTTTCTTTCAGCCATGCAATTGTTTCTGAATTGCTCCAATGGGGTTTATTGTAAACGTCTATTCCTTCCTGGTGCCAGAGTTGAACATGCTTGATGATTCTTACAACAGGATACAGGAGCCAACAGCACAACACAACCATACACGAATGACGAATGACGAATGACGAATGACGAATGAAATATTCCATTCCCGAAAACAGCATAATGGAGAATGAAATGAATGTTGGCGCAAGCAACCTATCTCGCGGCTCTTCAAAGGAGAAAAGGAAATACGCTACAACCAGCATTAAAACATAAACAACAAAGACCAATAGGTGAATGCGATTACTTTCCCGTAAATTCTTTCGCAGCAAAACAAAAATGCCTGTCAAAGCAATTACTCTTATTATCAACGGAATTTTAACCGGCAGCATCCATGATGTGATTGTTTCTGCAAGCACGACAATGTTCTTTGCAAAGTGTTCGCTGCTATCAGCGCGAAAGCCCGTGAGCGTTTCCGTGAGTAAGTAATTTCTCATTAACCAAATCGAAAGCGGAACAAGCGCGAGAAAAAGAAACAGGAGCCCAGCCATCGCTCGCCTCTGGCGAGTGATGTTTAAATCCCACCCGCGGGACGCGAGCGGTGGCAAAGTTTTATTACGAACAACAAAAATCAGCACAACAGGAATCACGAAGATGCCGATATAGCGCTGCAACAATGTAAAACCGCAGAGCAAAGCGAGTAAGAAAAAATTTCTGGTTGCATGTCTCTCGTTACTGGTAAGAACCAGCGCAATAAGATTTATTAGTAGAAGAAAAACTGCTTCCGATAATGCTATTGCATACACCTGCATGATCGTGAACGAGCAAACAATAAACAGCAAACACACAACTCTGAAAAACATTTTCTCCATCGCTTTCACAATCAGCAGCCATGACGAAATGACCGTGAGCATAAACACAAGCAGATTCAAAGCCACAAGCGTATTTTCTATTTTAAACGGAAGAAATTGCAAGGCAGCAATCGTCAATGGGTAAAGAGGCGTCCACGCTACAAACACGCTACCATCTATATCGCGCATTGCGCCAACATCATGCAGACTGTTTGCAGCCGCGAGGTAACTGATGGAGTCTTCTGATAAGCCGATGCCGTGCGGAACAATTGCATAGAGCAGCAGCAACAGCCCGATGACTATCGCAATTGTTGGAAAAATATACTGCAAACGGGATGAAGACATAAATGAACCGCTAAGACGCAAAGAACGCAAAGAAAAAAATACTCTGCGCCTTCGCGATGAAATCCTGACGCTAAAGGGATTTTTCTCTAAATTGACAGAAAATATTCACTACTTGCAAGCGACTTGTCAGTTATTTTCGTTGGCATAATACTTGAAACCACCGATAACCCTTATGCCCGTGTCAGAATGTCGGGTTTAATCAGATAAAACAAAACAAATGTTCAGCAACTCGTTCCAGGAAGATGATGTGGAGTTTCTCCCGATGATTTCGATTGATGATGAGCCGGAAACAGCGGAGCAAAAGCAAAAAGTAGAATTTGCTGACGAGGTTCCCATTTTGCCCCTGCGCAACACTGTGCTCTTTCCCGGTGTCGTGATTCCGATTACTGTGGGGCGCGACAAATCCATCAAAGCGGTGAAAGAGGCTTACAAAACCAATCGCATCGTTGGCGTAATCTCACAAATAGATTCTTCCATTGAAGACCCCGAAAAGAAAGACCTCAACACCATCGGCACCGTAGCCCGCATCGTGAAGCTGCTGAAGATTCCCGATGGCAGCACTACGGTAATCATTCAAGGCAGACACCGTTTCCGCGTGAAAGAAATTATTTCTGAAGAACCTTTCATGCGCGCCAAAATCGAGCAGTTGAAAGATATTCCCGCAAAAGACCTGAAAGAATTTAACGCCACCACCGGCTCCATAAAAGACCTTGCTGCACAAATCATTAAGATGTCGCCCAACCTTCCCTCAGAGGCGGCTATCATGCTGAAGAATATTAACAACTCCACTTTCCTGTTGCATTTCATTTCTTCAAACCTCAATGCTGAATTGCCGGAGAAGCAAAAAATCCTTGAGGTGGATGACCTTGCGGAACGCGCGAAGATGGTGCTGAAACATCTCAACAACGATTTTCAGTTGCTGGAGTTGAAGAACAAAATCCAGTCGAAGGTACGCACCGATATTGAGAAGCAACAGAAAGAATATTTCCTGCATCAGCAAATCAAATCCATGCAGGAAGAACTTGGCGCTGAGCCGAACGGACAGGAAATAAAACGCCTGAAAGACCGCGCTGCGGAAATGAAGTGGAGTAAAGAAGTGGGGGATGTCTTCAAGCGCGAATCCGAAAAGATTGAGCGCATGAATGTAAACGCTGCTGAATATTCCGTGCAGTTGAATTACCTCGAACTGCTGCTCGACCTGCCCTGGGGTATTTTCACCAAAGATGATATTAACTTAAAGAAAGCCAAAGACGTACTCGACAAAGACCACTTCGGCTTGGAGAAAGTGAAAGACCGCATTCTTGAATATCTCGCAGTGCTGAAGTTGAAGGGCGATATGAAGTCGCCCATCCTCTGCTTTGTGGGACCTCCCGGTGTGGGCAAAACATCGCTGGGGCGTTCCATCGCAAATTCACTGGGACGAAAGTTCGTGCGCATGTCGCTGGGCGGCTTGCATGATGAATCCGAAATTCGCGGACACCGCAAAACATATATTGGCGCGATGCCGGGGCGCATCATGCAGTCCTTAAAGAAAGTGAAAACATCAAACCCCGTGTTTGTGCTTGATGAGGTGGATAAAGTGGGAACCGATTTCCGTGGCGACCCTTCCTCTGCGCTGCTCGAAGTGCTCGACCCTGAACAGAACAATAAATTTTATGACAACTATCTTGAGCTTGAATACGACCTTTCAAAAGTGCTCTTCATCGCCACCGCCAATTCGATGAACACCATCCAGCCGGCATTGCGCGACAGGATGGAAGTGATTGAAATAAGCGGCTACAGCACCGAAGAGAAAATTGAAATTGCGAAGCGGCATCTCCTGATGAAGCAAAGAGAAGCCCACGGCTTAAAGGCGAAGCAAATCCGCATTTCGGAAAAAACACTGGAGTTTGTCATTGAAAACTACACCCGCGAATCAGGCGTGCGCGACCTCGACCGCAAGATTGCCTCGCTCATGCGCAACGTGGCGCGCGAAGTGGCTACGCACAAAAACTACGAGGCTATTATCAACCCGGAAGATGCGCGCAAAATTCTCGGACCCGAATCGTTTGATAAAGATATCTATAAAGAACACCAGCCCGCAGGCGTAGCCATCGGGCTGGCGTGGACACCCGTAGGCGGTGACATCCTCTTTATCGAAACGAGTCTCAGCAAAGGCAAAGGCGAGCTTACCCTCACCGGCAACCTCGGCAACGTGATGAAAGAATCCGCCAGCACTGCGCTTAGCTTCATCAAGTCGCATTGCGCAGAACTGGGCATTGACCCCGAAGCGTTCACCACCAGCAACATCCACGTGCATGTGCCCGAAGGCGCCATCCCAAAAGATGGTCCTTCGGCAGGCATCACCATGATGGCATCGCTCACCTCGGCATTCACCGGGCGCAAGCTAAAGCCCTACCTCGCGATGACGGGCGAAATCACCCTGCGCGGCAAAGTGTTGCCCGTGGGAGGCATCAAAGAAAAGATTCTTGCGGCAAAACGCGCTGGCTTAAAAAACATCGTGCTGTGCCGCGCCAACAAAAAGAACGTGGACGAAATCAACAAAGAATATTTGCAGGGCGTTGCCTTCAATTATGTGGACACGATGCTGGAAGGGCTGGATGCAGTGCTGGAGAAGAAAGCAGTTAAAAAGAATTCGGTGATTCGATAATTCGATGATTCGGTTATGTTGCTTGCATCATCGAATTGGTTTGGCGCGTACTGATTTCATTTCTTTAACGCATTGTCTTGTAGCGCTGACAATAGAAGGGGAGTGGTGTTTTTCAGCAAAGCGACAGTTCCCGTCATTCTGAGCGGAGTCCTACGCAGCGAAGAATCCCCAACTTACATTTACCGATTTGCAAGGCACGAGACAGTTCCCGTCATTCTGAGCGGAGTCCTACGCAGCGAAGAATCCAACTTACATTTACCGATTTGCAAGGCACGAGACAGTTCCCGTCATTCTGAGCGGAGTCCTACGCAGCGAAGAATCCCCAACTCACATTTACCGATTTGCAAGGCACGGGACAGTTCCCGTCATTCTGAGCGGAGTCCTACGCAGCGAAGACTCCCCAACTTACATTTACCGA
>Ga0163153_10000037_pt1 | contig 218509 bp, 173 predicted proteins | sample OliLakLV19MP6IB1_FD_148629 | JGI IMG/M metagenome (GOLD analysis project Ga0163153, IMG submission 148629) | Freshwater microbial mat bacterial communities from Lake Vanda, McMurdo Dry Valleys, Antarctica - Oligotrophic Lake LV.19.MP6.IB-1 | ecosystem: Environmental > Aquatic > Freshwater >... | reverse complement strand
CAAATGATTGATATGCACCGCCCGTTGCTATCACTGAGCAGCATCTGATGACCCGACCCGTCCGCCTCCTGGTGCTTCTGCTCGCTCTGGCTGCTCCCCTGTGGGGCGCCGAGTCCGCGCCCCTGCGCGTGATGATGGAAAGCGGCAGCCAGCCCTTCTCCTTCATCAATGAACAGGGCCGGACGGACGGATTCGCGGTGGCGCTCTGCAAGAAGGTAGCCGCCGACCAGGGGCTGCGCATCGAATTCGACCTCCGCCCCTGGCAGGAGGTTTACGCCGAATTCCAGCAGGGCCGGGGCGACGTCCTGGGCTTGATCGCGTGGTCCGAGGAACGGGCCCAGCAGATGGACTTCTCCGTCCCCTACGAGAAGCTGATTGGCGGGCTGTACCGCCATCGCGGCGGTCCCGAACTCCGGACCGTCGCCGACCTGGCCGGCAAGCGCGTGGCCGTGATCAAGAGCGCGCTCACCGACGAATTCGCCCGCCGCCAGAACTGGCAGGCGCAGATCCGGCCCTTCGAGACCTTCGAAGAATGCCTATGGGCGGTGGAAAAGGGCGAATGCGACGCGCTGCTCGGCATGCAGATCGTGACGGAATACCAGATCCGGCTGCTGAAGCTAAACAATATCGTGCGCAGCGAACTGAGTTTCCCCGACATCAGCTACAATCTCTGCTTCGCCGTGCAGCCCGGCAACAAGGCACTGCTCGCGAAGATCAACCAAGGTCTCCTCAACCTACGCCTGAACCGCGAGCACGAGATCTTGCACGAAAAATGGCTGGGACCGCTCGAGCCCCAGAAGCTGCGCTGGCGCGATCTGCAACGCTTCCTGCCGCCGCTGACCGTCATCTTCATCGCGGTGCTCGGCGCCCTGCTCTGGCAGCGCCGGCTTCTGCAGCGGGTTTCGAGCCAGGCGCGGGCGATCAAGGAAAACGAGGAGCGCCTGCAACTTGTGTTCGAGGGCAGCCAGGACGGGTTCTGGGACTGGGATGTCGCCTCCGGCCGCATCCTGCGCAGCCCGCGCTGGGCCGGCATGCTCGGCTACACGCTCGATGAGATCGACCACGGACGGGAAACCTTCCTCGGCCGGATCCATCCCGACGATCTGCCGGGCGTCGTGGCGGGCGAGAAACTCATGGCTGAGGGTCAGGACCATTTTGCCCGGGAATTCCGCATGCGGGCCAAGTCGGGCGAGTGGAAATGGATCCTCGACCGCGGCAAGGTCGTGGCCCGCGACCCGACCACCGGCAAACCGCTCCGCATCACCGGCACCCATACCGACGTCACTGACCGCAAGCAGGCCGAGGAGGCCGCGGACCGGCTTGAGCAGAAGATGCAGGAGACGCAGAAGCTGGAGAGCCTCGGGGTGCTGGCCGGCGGCATCGCCCACGATTTCAACAACCTGCTCAGCGTGATGCTCGGCAACGCCTCCCTCGCCCGCCTCGAGGCCGCCGAGACCCCCGCCAACGCCGCCCGCCTCGACAGTATCATCACCGCCGCCAACCGCGCCGCCGACCTCTGCCGCCAGCTGCTCGCCTACGCCGGCAAGGCCAGTTTCTCCCTCACCCGCCTCAATCTCAACGAGCTCATCACCGATACCACCCGCCTGCTGGAGCTATCCATCAGCAAGCAGGCGCAACTGGAATTCGCCCTCACCCCGGTCCTGCCCCCGATCGAGGCCGACGCCTCCCAGCTGCGTCAGATCATCATGAACCTCGTGATCAACGCCTCCGAGGCCATCGGCGATCAGAATGCCGCTATCATCCGTCTCACTACCACGGTGGTGACCCTGCCCCTGCCCGGACCTGCGAACCCCGGCGCGCTCACCGAACTGGCTCCGGGCGCTTACGTGCTCATGGAAATCTCCGACACCGGCTGCGGCATGCCGCCCGAAGTGCTCGCCCGGATCTTCGATCCCTTCTTCAGCACCAAGTTCACCGGCCGCGGCCTGGGCCTGGCCGCCGTGCTCGGCATCGTGCGCACGCATGGCGGCGCGCTGCGGGTCTTCAGCACCGCCGGCAAGGGCTCCACCTTCCGCATCTACCTCCCGGTCTCGCAGGCCCAGACTCAGCACCCGTTCCTGGCAGTTTAGGTCTGACGAGAAAAATCAGATGTATCTTATACGACCTATAGATGCTATCGAGGACTGCGGTCCACTCCCCGATGGCCTGCCAGCCGTAGCCACTCGTGGTGCGCCGCGAATGGAAGGCCCTTCTATGCGACAGCTTCGAGCCTTCGCCAAGCCTGCGGAGGAGGCCAGCCTTCGTCCTCGCTTCGCTCGGCGAAGGCTGGAGGTGCGGGGCGGAATCGAACCGCCGAATAGAGCTTTTGCAGAGCTCGGCCTTACCACTTGGCTACCGCACCGAAAGGCAAACGAGCGCGCAAGTTGGGTCAATTTTTTGGGTTCCGCAAGAACTGAAATTCGGCCCACTTAGCGCTAGACTCCCCCCCGCTCTTTTCGGTTAATCCGTCATGGCCTGCACCGTTTTCACCATCGCCAACCAGAAGGGCGGCGTCGGCAAAACCACCACCGCGGTCAACCTCGCGGCCGCCCTCGCCGAGCGCCGGGTCCACACCCTGGTCGTCGACCTCGACCCGCAGGCCAACGCCACCAGCGCCCTCGGCGTGGAGAAATTCGAGGGCAAGAGCCTCTACGGCCCGCTCCGGGGCGAGGGCAGCGCCTTTGAGATGCTCACCCCGACCCAATGGCCGCATCTCGCCCTCATCCCGTCCGAGGTCGACCTCGCCGCCATCGAGATCGAGCTGGCCCAGCAGCCCAATTACCTGATGCGCCTCCGCTCCGTGCTGGAGCCGCTCCGCAACTCCGGCGGCTACCGCGCCATCATCATCGACTGCCCGCCGGCCCTCGGCCTGCTCTCGATGAACTCCCTCGCCGCCGCCGACCACCTCCTCATCGCCCTCCAGTGCGAATACATGGCCCTCGAGGGCCTCGGCCAGATCCTCAAGGTCGTCGACCGCCTCAAGCAGGCCGGCGTCAACCCCGGCCTCGACGTCGGCGGCATCGTCATGACGATGTTCGACAGCCGCATCAACCTGGCCAAGCAGGTCGTCGAGGAGGTCCGCCTGCATCTGCCGGACAAGATCTTCCACACTCTGATCCCGCGCACCGTCCGCCTCAGCGAGGCCCCGAGCTTCGGCCAGCCCATCTTCACCTACGACCCGCACGGCCCCGGCGCCACCGCCTACCGCGCCCTCGGCAAGGAAGTCGCCGCGCGCTTCGACCTGAAGGAAGGCGGATAGTTGTAGGGCGGGATCGCTGATCCCGCCTCCGTCGCAGCGGGGTCAGCGACCCCGCCCTACAGCTCCAACTCGGATTTGCCTGTCCCTCCTTTTCGTGTATGCCGTGTCTTTCGTGGTTTCCTGAGATGCTATCGACCCTGAACAAATACCGCGCGGCCTTCTCGGTCGGCCTGCAAAGCAACCTGGTCTACCGGGTAAACTTCGGCATCCGGGGCTTCTTTTCGTTCTTCCACCTGATCGTGGTGTTCATCCTCTGGAGTTCGGCCTACGCGGGCAGCCCGATGATCGGCGGCTTTACCTTCGCCCAGACCTTCACCTACTTCGTCGCGCTCATCGTCGTGCAGTTCATGATCGGCGCCTTCAACGAGGACTACCAGATCAGCGAGGAGATCCGCAACGGCCTGATCAACCAGTTCCTGCTCAAGCCGGTCAACTACTTCGCCTACCGCTTCAGCATCTACCTGTCCGCGCGCCTCGTCACCGGCGTGCTCATCCTGCTGCCGCTGCTGGTGCTTTATCCGCTCCTCCGCGACTATCTCGTGGTGCCGGTGGACGGCTGGCGCCTCGCCGTCGGCCTGCCGGCGCTGGTCATGTCCGCCCTCATCCAGTTCGGCATCGCCTATTGTTTCGGGATGATGAGCTTCTGGTTCCTCGAGATCCAGGGGCTCGTGGTCCTCTCCATGGCGATCGAGTCCGTGCTCGGCGGCCAGATCTTCCCACTCGACCTGCTGCCCGACTGGCTCTTCCGCCTGTCGCAATACCTGCCCTATTACTACCAGATGTATTTCCCGGTCGCGGTCTTCACCGGCCGGATCAACGACCCCGCCGCCGCGGTCACGGGCCTCGGCATCCAGGCCTGCTGGGTCGTGCTCATCCTCGCCTTCGGCCAGTTCCTCTGGTGCCGCGGCCTGCGCCTGCACACTGCCGTCGGCGGCTGAACAGATCTTTCCCACCACTAATGAACACTAATGCAGCACTAATTACCCGACCGAAGCGGTATGCTGCCGGCCCGGCTTCCTCATTGGTGATGATCAGGGCGGATTAGTGGTTACCTGCCTTGCTCCGACTCATGAATCTCGCCCATTACGCCCGCATCTGGTTCACCTCCGCCCGCTACTCGATCGTGCGGACGCTCATGTTTCGCGGCGACTTCTTCATCTGGGCCCTCGTCGAGCTGTTCTGGATGACGGTGAACCTGCTGATGGTGTCGGTCATTTACCAGCACACCGACTCGGTGGCCGGCTGGAGCAAATACGAGATGATGCTCCTCGTCGGCACCTCGCTGCTCATCCAGCGCTTCCTGATGGGATTCTTCTGGAGCAGCATCTTCGAGATGGGCCGCAACATCCGCAGCGGCAACTTCGACTTCTTCCTCGCGCAGCCGGGCAACGTCATGTTCATGGCCACCACCCGCAAGCTCGACCCCGACGGCCTGATGAACTCGTTCGTCGCCATGGGCGTGGTGATCTACTCGGCCCGCCAGCTCGGCCTGCAGCCGGGCGCGGCCGACATCGTGCTCTACGCGCTGCTGGTCGGCTGCGGCGTGATCATCCATTACAGCATGCTCGTGCTGTGCATCGCCCCGGCCTTCTGGATCACCAGCGCGCAGGGCATCGAGGGCAGCTATTTCACCCTCAGCGAATTCTCCCGCCTGCCGCGCGCCGCCTTCAAGGGCCTGGCCCAGGTCGCCTTCGTCTGGATCCTGCCGGTGGTGGTGGTGAGCAACGCCCCCGCCAGCACCCTCCTCCACGGTTTCGACCTCGGGACGGTCGGCTGGCTGCTGACGATCACGGTCATTTGGTTCACGCTGGCCGTCGTCGTCTTCCACCGCGGCCTGCGCCGCTACACGAGCGCGAGCTCCTGAGCCCATGCCGCAAAAAATCGCCGCCCTCCAGCAACGCCTCGGCTACGAGTTCCGCTCGACGCCGCTGCTGCTCGAGGCTCTGACCCATCCTTCCTACCTGCAGGATCACCCCCAGTCCGGCCCGCACAACCAGCGGCTGGAGTTTCTCGGCGACTCCGTGCTCCAGTTCATCCTGACCGAGGCGCTGTTCGGCGAATTCACCGCCGAGCGCGAAGGCGTGCTCAGCCGCCGGCGCGCCGTGCTGTCCAACGGCGGCTTCCTGACCCAGATGGCCCGCGACCTCGGCCTCGATACGGCGCTGCGGCTCAGCAAGAGCGAGGACGACACCGGCGGCCGCACCCGCGCCTCCATCCAGGAAGATGCCTTCGAGGCGCTCGTCGGGGCCCTCTACCTTGACAGCGACTTCGCCACGACCCGGGAACGCGTGCTCGCCTGGTATGGCCCGCTCGCCAGCCGGCTCACCCTGTCGGAAGACGCCGAAAACCCGAAGGGCCGACTGCAGGAACTGGTCCAACCCGCGCACGGCAATACCGCCCTGCGCTATGAGGTGACCGCCACCACCGGCCCGCGCCATGCCCGGGAGTTTGCCGTCGCTGTTTTCCTGAACGACCGGCAGCTCGGCACCGGCTCCGGGCCCTCCAAAAAGGTCGCGGAGGAAGTTGCCGCCCGGGCCGCGCTGACGATGCTGCGCGCGAGCCCGCCCGAGGCGGGCTGAAGCTCCAAGCTCCAACATCCAAGCCCATTGAATGCCCAAACAGCCGGAAAAGGGGTGATTGTGGGAGTTTGTGTTTAAAGACTGATGTTTCTCTGGAATTTGGATGTTGGAGCTTGGAGCTTTCTAAGCAGTTGCCCGCAGGCCGGGAGCATGCACCTTGTCCCCCTCCGTGCCTGAATCCACGGCCAACAAACTAGTAAAACTCACCGGCATTTGTCCGGCAGCGCAGACCCATGCGCTGGCGGAACTGCTCGGACGGAACCCGGCCCCGGTCTGGCTCATCGTCCACGAGGAGGCGCAGAAGACCGACGCCCTCGCCGAGGACATCGCCCTCTTCCACGCGGCCAACCCCGGCAAGGCGAAGCTGGAGATCCTGCCATTCCCCGAGGCCCAGACCGGCGAGATGCGCGAGGCCTTCAACGCCGCCAGCGACCGCCTCGCGGTGCTGAGCAAATTGCGCTCGGTTCGCTCGGTCTCTCAACTTTCAACGCTCAACCCTCAGCTTGTGATCCTCACCACCCCGGCCGCCTTGCTCCAAGCGGTGCCGCCGCTCGCTGACTTCGCCAGCCGCGAGGCCGAACTGGCGCGCGGGGCGGGCCGCACCTTTCAAGCCCTGCTCGATCTGCTCCGGTCCTTCGACTACGACAGCGAGGCGGTCTGCGAGGCGCCTGGCCAATACGCCGTGCGCGGCGGCATCGTGGACGTCTACCCCATCACAGCCCACCAGCCCTACCGGCTGGATTTCTTCGGCGATACCCTGGAGGAAATCCGCACCCTCGATCCCGTCACCCAGCGCTCGGGCGAGCCGGTCGAAAGGATCACGCTCACCGCCGCGCCCCGGCTGCACACCTCCGGCCTTTCGGCCTCGCTGCTCGATTACCTGAACCCGGCCACCCACGCCGCGCTGCTCGAGCCCAAGGCGCTGGAGGAGTTGTTTGATACGCTGGCTCCGGACGATGGTAGGGCGGGCACTCCGCTGCCCGCCGGGCCGGCGCGGAACGGAGTCCGCTCCCTACCTTTTGATGAGTCGCTTGGCGCTGCCTGCTCCCGCCTCTTCGGCGTCAGCGACCTCGACCTCGCCACCCGGTTGTTCGACCCCGCCGCCCACGAGGAAACCTGGGACACCGAATCACTCTCGCACCACCGCGCCTATCCCGAGGAGCGCCTGCTCGCCCATGAGCGGCTGACCGCCGAGGAAGACGCCCGCCGGCAGTTCCTGGAAAAGGTCGCCGCGTGGAAACAGGCCGGCTATGCCGTCGATTTCGTCGTCGCCAAGGAGGGCGAGGAACAGCGCATCCGCGAGCTGCTCGACGAGCACACCGCGTTGAAGAAGATCAAACCGCGCTTCCTGCGCGGGGCGCTGAGCGAGGGTTTCAAAATCACTTTCCGCGAAGGTAGGGCGGGCACTCCGCTGCCCGCCGAGGCCGCCACGGCGCGGACCGGAGTCCGCGCCCTGCCAGCCGGACGCGTGGTGGTATCCGAGACCGAGATTTTCGGCCGCCAGCGCACCCGCCGCACCATCGCCAGGCGGGCCGTCGCCGCGACCTCCGCCGTGGATCAGTTGCTCGACTTTTCCGAGCTGGTCGAGGGCGACTTCGTCGTGCACTTGCAGCACGGCATCGCCCAATATCGCGGCCTGACGCGGCTCGAGTCGGGCGACGGCATCCGCGAGGTCATCTCGCTGGAGTTCGACGACAAGGTCACGCTGCACGTGCCGCTGCAGGAATCGCACCTCATCAGCCGCTATGTCGGTCTGACCAAGACCAAGCCGCAGCTCGGGCGCGTCGGCTCGGGCCGCTGGGAAAAGGCGCGGCAGTCGGCCGAGCGCTCCACGCTCGACCTCGCCGCTGAGTTGCTGCGCATCCAGGCCCAGCGCGAGGCGCAGCCGGGCCATGCGTTCGCGCCGGACAATGTCTGGATGCGCGAGTTCGAGGCCGCCTTCCCGTTCACCGAAACCCGCGACCAAGCCAAGGCCATCGCCGACCTCAAGGCCGACATGGAGCGCACCCGCCCGATGGACCGCCTGCTGTGCGGCGACGTCGGCTTCGGCAAGACCGAAGTGGCGATCCGCGGCGCGTTCAAGGCCGTCATGGGCGGCCGGCAGGTCGCCGTGCTCGTGCCCACGACCGTGCTGGCCCAGCAGCACCTGAACACCTTCCGCGAGCGCATGGCCGGCTACCCGGTGGCGGTCGAGATGCTCAGCCGTTTCCGCACCCGCAAGGAACAGGACGGCATCCTTGCCGCCCTGGCCGAGGGCAAGATCGACATCCTCATCGGCACGCACCGCCTCATCCAGGAGGACGTGAAGTTCAAGGAGCTCGGCCTGGTCATCATCGACGAGGAGCAGCGCTTCGGCGTGAAGCACAAGGAGGTCTTCAAGCGCTGGCGCGCGCACGTGGACATGCTCTCGATGAGCGCCACGCCGATCCCGCGCACGCTCTACCTCGCCCTCACCGGCGCGCGCGACCTCAGCACGATCGAGACCGCGCCCGCCAACCGCCTGCCGATCCAGACGATTGTGAAGAGCTACGACGAGCAACTCGTCGTGGAGGCCATCCAGCACGAGCTCCGGCGCGGCGGACAGGTGTTCTACCTGCACAACCGCGTCATGAGCATCGACCTCGTCGCGGCGCGCCTGCGCGAGCTGCTGCCCGGCACGACCGTCGGCGTCGGCCACGGCCAGATGGGCGCCGACGGTCTCGAGCGGATGATGACCGATTTCGTCGCGGGCCAATACCAGGTGCTGGTCTGCACCACGATCATCGAGAGCGGCCTCGACATCCCGAACTGCAACACGCTGATCATCGAGGGCGCCGACCGTTTCGGCCTCTCGCAGCTTTACCAGCTGCGCGGGCGCGTCGGCCGTTTCAAGCACCAGGCCTACGCCTATCTGCTGCTGCACCGGCACACGCGCTTGCTCGACCTGGCGCGCCAGCGCCTGACCGCCATGCGCCAGCACAACCAGCTCGGCGCCGGCTTCCGCATCGCCATGCGCGACCTCGAGCTGCGCGGCGCCGGCAACCTTCTCGGCGCCGAGCAGAGCGGCCACATCGTCGGCGTCGGCTTTGAACTTTATTGCCAGCTTCTGCGGCAGAGCGTGGCGCGGCTGAAAGGCGAGAAACACGCCGCGCTCGTCCGCGCCAATGTGAAGCTCGACTTTGTCTTCGTCGGCGAAGGCGCCGGCACCGAGGCGCGCAGCGAGGCCACCGACAGCTTCAGCGCCCTGAAGCAGGCCGAGCGCATCGAAGGCGAGATTGCGCGCATCCAGGCCCGGCTGCCGGCCGCCTACATCGGCGAGACCCGGCTGCGCATCGACTTTTACCGCCGGCTGGCCATGGCCGAGAACCCCAAGCAGGTGAAGGACCTCGAGGCCGAGTTGCGCGACCGCTTCGGCAAGTTCGGCGAGCCGGTCAAGGCGCTGCTGCTGGTCACCGAAATCCGGGTCCGGGCGGAACAAAAGGGCGTTTTGTCAGTCGAGACGCAGGGCAGCCGGCTGAAATGCCTCCGCCACTCCGGCCGCCGCGACGACTACATCCAACTGAGCAGCCGCTTTCCCCGCTTGACCGCCCCCACCCCCCTTGCAAGGTTGAGAGAAATAATTATTTTCCTGCAAAATCTACCTGTTCCATGAGTCTCCGAGGTTCCCGCGTTTCATCCCCATCACTGCTCGCTTTCGCCGGCCTTTTCCTAGGCCTGATTGCAGCCCGTGGCCAACTCGCGAGCACCCCACAGGACAATCTTAACTTGCGCTACGCCAACGGCATAGTGGCGATCGTCGAGGATAAGATCATCACCGTCGACGACGTCCGCCGCGAAATCGGCCCCCTAGTCCCTGAGATCCAGAAACAGAGCCGCAACGAGAGCGAATTCAACGAGAAGCTCGAGGCCCTGCAGGAGGACATCGTCCAGAACCTCATCGACCGCGTCCTGATCGTGAAGGATTTCTACTCCGACGAAAAGCGACGGGTCCCGGCCAGCTACGTGGACAATGCCGTCTCCGAGACCATCATCACCCAGTTTGACGGCGACCGGAGCAAATTTCTCGCCTATCTGCGTTCGCGCGGCATCTCCCAGAAGGACTACCGCAAGGAGCAGGAGGAGGACATGATCTACGGTTACATGCGCCAGCAGAAGGCCAAATCCGCCAGCACGATCAGCCCGGTGAAGATCGCGGCCTTCTACGCCGAGAACAAGGACCGCTTCTACCAGGAGGACAGCGTCCAACTCCGCCTCATCCAGATTTCCCGCGGTTCCGGCGACTCGGACGATACCCTCCGCGCCAAGGCCGGCACCATCATGACCGAGTTGGCCGCCGGCACCGAGTTCGGCGATATCGCCCGCAAATACAGCCAGGACTCCCGCAAGGGCAAGGGTGGCGACTGGGGCTGGCAGCGCCGCTCCGACCTGCGCAAGGAATTCAGCGATGTCATCTTCGCCCTCGACAAGGGCCAGCGCAGCGAGCCCCTCATCATGCCCGAGGGCGCCTTCATCTTCTTTGCCGAGGACCGCAAGCACGCCGGCGTGCTGCCACTCGACGAGGTCCGCCCCGACATCGAGCGTACACTCGTGCAGCAAGGCTCACGCCAGGCCACCGAGCGCTGGCTCGAGAAGCTCCGACGCAACGCCTACGTGAAGCATTTCTAAGTGCTTTAGCTCGCGGGCCAGCGGGCGAAGCCCCCGGCCCCATGAGCGACGAATTCCCCTACCCGCCCCTCCGCGTCAAGGACCTCGCGGTCAATGACCGGCCGCAGGAACGCCTGGAAAAGCTCGGCCCCGCCGCGCTCAGCGACACCGAGCTGCTGGCCATGCTGCTCCGCAGCGGCAGCAAGGGCCACAACGTCATCAGCATCGCCCAGCGCCTGATCGCCGAGGCCGGCTCGCTCGCCGCCCTCGTCACATGGAACGAGGCCGACTTCCGCCGTCTCACCGGCATCGGCCGCGTCAAGGCCCTGCAACTCGTCACCGTCATGGAGATCGTGCGGCGAGGCATGACCAAGGGGCCCGACCCCGAGGCGGAGGTACTCAACCGACCCGAGCTCATCCACGCCCACTTCAAGGCCCAGATCGCCGGGCTCTCGGTCGAGAAATTCTGGGTGCTCTGCCTCAACCGCAAGAACCGGCTCCTGAAACAGGTCGAGGTCACCTCCGGCACGGCCACCAGCTCGCTCGCCCACCCGCGCGAGGTCTTCCGCGAAGCCATCCGGCAGGGCGCCACGGCCGTGGTGTGCGTCCACAACCACCCCAGCGGCGATCCGGCGCCCAGCGCCGCCGATGTGCAGGTCACCCGCCAGCTCCGCGACGCCGCCAAGGCCGTCGACATCGAGCTCCTCGATCACGTGATCGTCGGCCGGGCCGGCGCTGACCCGCTGGGCCGCGGTTATTACAGCTTCCGCGAGGCTGGAGTCATCTAAACAAAAAAATCCCGCTAACCTTTCGGCTAGCGGGACTTCCATTAAATTGGTGGTGGAGACTGGAGTCGAACCAGTGAACGGCAAGAGCCGAATTGATTTACAGTCAACGTCCTTTGGCCACTTGGATACTCCACCATCAAAAAAACGAAAGGTGAAGGTATGGGGCGGTTTCCAGCTTTGCCAAGAGGTTTTTTGCCGAGGGGCGGAATCCGGCCCCCGGTCCGCAAATCCAAGCGTCTCCGCCCGCTTGCCAAGCGGCCAATCGCTGCAAACCTAGGCCGGCGATGGAGACGCTGCAGAAATTCTACGACGCGCTCATCGAGCACCCCTTCACCAACGGCGTGGTGCCCCACCTGCTCACGGTCGCGGGCTTCCTGCTGGCGTTCTTCGCCATCGCCCGGCTCATGAGCCAGCGCAAGCAGCCGGGCAACACCTTCGCCTGGCTCTTCCTCATCGCCTTCGTGCCCTACGTGGGCGTGCCGCTTTTCCTGATGTTCGGCGGCCGCAAGCTGCGCCGCCTCGCGGCCCTCAAGGCTCCGCTCAGCGCCACCTCCACCATCGCTCCCTTCGACACGGTGGAGCAGACCATGGCGGCCCGCGTCTTCACCCGCAACGGCGCCTGCCCGCCGGTCGGCGGCAACCGCGTGAGCTTCCTCACCTCGGGCGAGGAATCCTTCGCGCGGCTTGAATACGCCATCCGGCACGCGAAGCACAGCATTCACCTGATGACCTTCATCCTCGGCCGGGACGCCGTGGGCAAACGCCTCGTCAAACTCCTCGCCCAGCGCGCCAAGGAGGGCGTGAAGGTCCGCCTGCTGCTCGACGGTCTCGGCTGCTTCCTGAGCAGCGGGCGCTTCTGCGACCCCATCCGGCAGGCGGGCGGCGAGGTCGTGAAGTTCATGCCGGTGATGCCGCTCCAGACCCCGCACTCGGCCAATCTCCGGAATCACCGCAAGATCGCCATCTTCGACCACCGCATCGCGGCGCTGGGCGGACGCAACCTCGCCGTCGAATATATGGGCCCCACCCCGCTCAAGCGCCGCTGGCGCGACCTCGGCGGCGTGGTCGAGGGTCCGGCGGTGCGCGTGCTCGACGAGATCTTCCTCGCCGACTGGGCCTTTGCGAGCGGCCAGTCGCTGGCCAAACTGCAACAGGAACTCCCCGCAGAAACTCCGGCCCCGGTCGGCGACAGCGAGGTCCAGATCGTCGCCAGCGGCCCCGATGTGTCCGGCGACCCGCTCTACGAGGGTATCCTGTCGCTCGTCCAGCAGGCCGAGCGCAGTGTGTGGATCGTCACGCCCTATTTCATTCCCGATGAGGTGCTCTTCCGCTCGCTGCTGGTGCAGGCGCGGGCGGGCATCGATATCCGCCTCGTGGTGCCGACGCGTTCCAACCACCCGGTCACCGATCTCGCCCGCCGACACTACCTGCGCGACCTCCAGTCCGCCGGCGTCAAGGTGCTGCTCTACGGTCCGGGCATGCTTCACGCCAAGATGCTGCTGGTGGACGAACAGACCGGCCTTTTCGGCTCGGCCAACATGGACCTGCGCAGCCTCTTCCTGAACTTCGAGGTCGGCGCCGTCACCTACTCGCCCGCCGAGGCCAAGGCCATCGGGGACTGGATGAAGGAGATTTTTGCCCATTCCAAACTCATGCCGGAACGCCCTACGGAGCGCCGGCTCTTCCCTCATCTCGGCGAGGAAGTAGCCCGGTTGCTGGCGCCGCTGTTGTAAGACGGATTCTCCGCTTCGCAGGTAGGGGCCGTTGCCCCAACGGCCCAGCGCGCTTGGGGGCAAGCGCCCCTACCGTACGCAGCCATAAAAAAGGGCGGGGGCAGCGACCCCGCCCGAAAAGTTTGGAATTATCCGAAACTCACGCCGTGGCCGCGGCGTGCTCGAGGAGCTGGAGCGCCTGATGCAGTTCGCGGCGCATCTCGACGAGCGCGGCCCGCGCCTCGTCGATCTGGTGGTTGGCGCGCTCGGCATAGGCGGCCTTCTTCTCGGCGTATTCCGCCTTCATCGCATCGGCCTTCACGCCGTATTCCGCCTTGAGGGTGGTCCAGCGTTCGCCGAGCTCGTGGAGTTTGGCGTCCTTGGCCTGCAGCAGCGCATGGAGCCGGGCGTTGGCGCTGACCTTCGGGCAGGCGATATGTTCATTCAGGCGGCGGCGGGCGTCGGCCAGCTGCGCGAGCAAGATCTTGTCCTCGGACACCCGGCGGAGACCGCGCGCGAGGCGCACCTTCTCGAGGATCCATATCGTCCACTTGGTCGGGTCCCACTGCCACCACTTCACACCGTTGCGGTAGTCGTGCTGGAACTCGTGGTGATAGTTATGGTAGCCCTCGCCGAACGTGAAGAACGCCATGAACCAGCTGTCGCGGGCGCTGCACTTGTTCGAGTAGGGCTGGTTGCCGACGGTGTGGCAGAGCGAATTGATGAAGAAAGTCATGTGCTGCACGGCGACCACGCGGGCCACGCCGGCGAGCAGCAGGCCGCCAAGCGCCCCGATCCCGCCGCCGTGCCAGTAACCCAGAGCGGCGGGCAGCACGAAGCTGGTCACCACCGCGATCGGCACGTAAAAGCGGTCCTGCCACATCACGAGCGGGTCCTTGCGCAGGTCGGCGACGTTGTCGAACGGCGGCTCGGGGTTGAGCTTGAAGAGGATCCAGCCGATGTGGGCGTGGAAAAAACCCTTGGAGATGTCGTAGGGATCCTCGTCGTGGTCCACGTGCTTGTGGTGCCGGCGATGATCGGAGACCCAGGCCAGCGCGCAGTTCTCGAAGGCCGCGGCGCCGAAGATCAGGGTGAGCAGCCGGACCGGCCAGCTCGCCTGGAAGGCCATGTGCGAGAAAAGGCGGTGATAGCCGAGCGTGATGCTCAGGCCGGTCGCGATGAAAAACAGCAGGAACATCGACACCTGAAAGGCGTCCACCCCGTAGTTCCAGAGGTAAAGCGGCACGCCCGTGAGCGTCACGATCGTCGTGCCGATGAGGAACGAGCTGTTGGTCCAGTTGATGCGGTCAAACGGGAGGCGAAGTTTCACGGCTGTGAAGGTGCGCACAAGTCGGTTCGGGGCGAGCGTAATTCCACGGTATATTTCTGCCAGTCAGACCCCAATTATTGAACGCGCCACGGACGCAAGCCGCTCGCCCATCCGATGCTTAAGGCCGCCGGCCGTGCTCGGCAAACAACGCCGCCGGATAGGTCGGCCGTGCCTTGGCGTCGGTCGCCGCCTGGGTCGCGCAGTGGTCCTTGAAACTCACACCGCGTATTTCGCGATGAACACCTTGATCGCCGTCGCGTCAGCCGGCAGCCGGTGCTTTAGGATGGGCCGCGCCTTGAGCGTCTCCAGCGCCGGGTGGACCGGGCTTTGACCGGTCGCCGCCTTGATGGCCTCGGGGAACTTTGCGGGATGGGCCGTGGCGAGCACCACGTTCACGCGCGCCGGGTTCAGCTCCTTGAAGCCGCACGCCGTGTGCGGATCGACGAGGTAGTGATACCGGTCGTAAACCTGCCGGATGATGCCGCTGATCTCCTCGTCGGTCGCCCGCGAGGAACTGAACGCCGCCTTGTTGAGCACGTCGAAGCGGTAGGCGCCGGTCGCCCTGATCTGCGCCATCACCGCCTTCACCCGCGTCGGGTTCTCATCCAGTGCATAGTAAAGGTAGCGTTCAAAGTTGGACGCCACCTGGATGTCCATCGAAGGCGCCAGGCTGGGCTGCACGTCCTCGCTGCGGTATTCCGCGGTGGTGAACAGGCGGTGCAGGATGTCGTTGCGGTTGGTGGCGACCTTGAAGCCCTTAATCGGCACGCCCATGTGCTGCAGCAGCCAGCCGGCGAAGACGTTGCCAAAATTGCCGGTCGGCACCACGAACTCGACGTTGGCGCGCGCCGCCGCCGGTAGCCGCAGCCACGCCGACAGGTAATAAATGCACTGACCGAGCACACGGGCGAGGTTGATGGAGTTCACCGCCGACAGGCGGTGTCGCGCCGCGAACTCCTGGTCGCCGAAGATTTCCTTCAGGACCCGCTGCGCGTCGTCGAAGGTGCCGTCGAGGGCGAGGGCGTGGACGTTCACCGCGCCGGTGCAGGCCATCTGCCGCTCCTGCAGCGCGGACACGCGGCCCTCGGGATAAAGAATGAAGAGGCCGGTGTTCGGCTTGCCCAGCAGGCCGTGGATGGCCGCCGCGCCGGTGTCGCCCGAGGTGGCGCCGAGAACGTTGATCCCCGTCCCGCGCTGCGCGCACTGGTGTTCGTAGAGGTTGCCGAGCAGCTGCAGGGCGAAATCCTTGAAAGCGAGCGTCGGCCCGTGGAAAAGCTCGAGCACGAAGAGCCGGTCGTCGAGCTTCCGCAGCGGCGCGAGCGTCTCCGCCTGCCCGAAGGTGCCGTAGGTCCGCTGGACGATGCCACGCAGGGCGTCGGGCGGGATGTCCGTGGCGAACAGCTTTAGAAATTCATAGGCCAGGTCCGCAAAACCCAGGGACTCCCACTGGGGGAGATACGGCGCCAAGTTGGGCAGCTTTTGGGGCAGGAACAGCCCGCCATCCGGCGCGAGCCCGATGGCCACGGCTTCGGAGAAGCCGACGGGTTCGGTCTGTCCTCTGGTTGAGACGAATTTCATACTGCGTGGCGGGTCGTTCGGAGCGAAGCGAAGAATCCTGTTTCAGGCCACAAGAAAGTCAGGGATCGGACCGTGGAGGCGGGACCATGAGTCCCGCGCGGCAACCGCCGCAAAAGCCCCACCCGCGGGACTGCTAGTCCCGCCTCCCGCAATATCACTTGCTGAGCCCAAACGCCTCGTGGGCGGCGCGCACGGCCTCGTCCGCCTTGCTGCGGTCCACCGCGAGGGTGATCTTGATCTCGGAGGTGCCGATGAGCTGGATGTTGATGCCCTTGTCCCCGAGCGCCGTGAAGAGCGCTGCGGCCACACCGGCGTGCGTGCGCATGCCGACGCCGACGACCGAGAGCTTGGCGATATTGTCGAAGGCCCGCACCTCGCCGCCGCCGAGCTTCTTGAGGACGGGCGGCAACACCTTGACGGCGCTCTGGGCGTCGTCGCGCTGCACGGTGAAGGTCAGGTCCACGCCGCCGGTGTGGGCGACGTTCTGGACGATCATGTCCACGTTGATGTTGGCCTCGGCCAGCGCGTTGAAAATGGTCGCGGCGGACGCGGGCTTGTCGGGCAGGCCGCTGATGACGACCTTGGCCTGGTCCTTGTCGACGGCGACGCCGCGAACGACGACTTTTTCCATGTAAGCGACTTCTTCTTTCACGATGGTTCCTGGGTTGTGGTTGAAACTGGAGCAGACCTCGAACACGACGCCGTATTTCTTGGCGAACTCGACGGAGCGGGACTGCATCACCTTCGAGCCGAGGCTGGCGAGCTCGAGCATCTCGTCGTAGCTGATCTCGTCGATCTTCTGTGCGGTCTTCACGATGCGCGGGTCGGCGGTGTAGACGCCGTCGACGTCGGTGTAGATCTCGCACTTGTCGGCCTGGCACGCCGCGGCGAGCGCGATGGCGGTCAGGTCAGAGCCGCCGCGGCCGAGTGTGGTGATCTGGCCGGCCTCGTTGATGCCCTGAAAGCCGGCGACGATGACGACCTTGCCTTCCTTGAGATCCTTCAGGATGCCCTTCGGCACGATCTGTTTGATCTTGGCCTTGGTGAAAACCTGGTCGGTGAGGATGCCCGCCTGCGCCCCGGTGTAGGACACGGCCGGGACGCCGATCGCGTGCAGCGCCATCGCGGTCAGCGCGATGGTCTCCTGCTCGCCAATCGCTAGCAGCATGTCCATCTCGCGCGTGTCGGGCCGGTCGCTGATGGCCTTGGCCTTGGCGATGAGTTCGTTGGTCACGCCGGAACGGGCGGACACCACGACGATCAGGCCGTGGCCCTCGGCCTGCGTCTTCTGGATGCGCTTGGCCACATTCTTGATGCGGTCGACGTCACCCACCGAGGTGCCGCCGTATTTCTGGACAATAAGAGCCATGGATGGAGCCGGCATAAATGGCTCAGCCGGACGGTCTTTGGCAAGGCGCGAGTGCAGCCGTCGCGTCATAACCCCACCGCGCTAATCACTTGTGGCGGAAGTAGACATCGACTGCCTGTTCAACCCGGCATGCGCCCGGTGATTGCAGCAGAATCACGCCGCCCGTGAATGACCGCCTGCACCCGAACGAATTTTCCATCTACCTCGTAGATCAATCGGTATTCGTAAATGAAAGGCTCGCGCCAATTTTCCCGGCCGATTTCAGGCACCACCCGTCCACGCCACGGCAGCACCACCAAGCTTCGGTCCGCCGCGAGAATCTTCTCCACCACCGCCGAGGCATAGCGCGGCGAATCCTTTGCCATGTAGGCCGCAATACCGTGCAGGTCGTCACGAACCTGCGGGGACCACGTTACTTCAAAATCCATTTGGCCAGGTCTTGTTCCATGACGGCTTGCGGTATGCCGCCCTCGGAAACGAGACGTTGCTGGCCCAGTTTGATCTTCTCGAGCACGAAAAGGTGATACTGGATGTCCTCCAGAGTCGCATCGTCGGGAAGCTTTTTGATCATCTCGACGGCCTCTGCTTTATCCGCGCTCATGAACGCAAAGCTAGCTCCGGAGCGGTCAAAGTCCAGAGTGCAATCATTCCGCCCACTCAAGGTTGCGCCGGCGGCATCCTCGCGAACTTGTTCTCCGTGCCGTTGAGCAGCCGCGTGATGTTGCTGCGGTGCCGGATGATGACGAACAGGCCGATGATCGTGATGGCGATGTTCAGCGGCAGCGGGTTGCCCCGGATCCAGCTGGCCGCCGGTACGGCCACCGCGGCGAGGATGGAGCCGAGCGACACATACCGCGACACAGAGAACGTAATGAGCCAGACCAGCGCGCCGATCAGGCACGAGACCGGCATGAGCATCAGCACACCGCCCGCGGCGGTGGCGACGCCTTTCCCACCCTTGAACTTGGTGAAGATCGAGAACGAATGGCCGAGGATGGCGCCGATGACGCCCGCGAGGCCGAGCAGGCGCCAGTCCTGTCCGCTGATAACCGCGGCACCGCTGCCATTCTGCAGGTCAACCGTGACACTGAGGCTGGTCCACGACAGCAGGCTCCAGGCGGACGCCAAGGCGCCCTTGAGCACATCGAGGCCGAAGACCAGGTTGCCCGCGCGCCTGCCCTTGGCCCCGAATTTCTCGCCGAGCACGCGCTTGACGTTCGTCGCCCCCGGGTTGCCGCTGCCCTCCTTGAAAATATCGACGCCATGCGCCCGGGCCACCATGGCCCCAAAAGGCAGTGACCCGAGAAAATATCCAATGACGGCGGAACCGAGTAGCCAGACGTAAAACATCAGAGTTTGACGACCACAGCCTGCTTGATGGCGCGATGACTGGTCAACTCCTTAAGGGCCGCTTCCGAGGGGGAGCTGTCCAGATTCAGCACGCACAACGCCGTGCCGCCGGCGTTGTTGCGGCTCAGCGACATCGCGGCGATGTTCACCTGGTCCCGTCCAAGCAGCGTGCCGACCATGCCGATGATGCCCGGTTCGTCGTGGTTCTCGTAGATGAGCAATGCTCCGGCCGGCGCGGCCTCGACCTCGCGGTCGTTGAGCGCGATCAGGCGCGGCGCGTTGGCCTTGCCGATGAGTGTGCCGCTCGCGCTGACGCTCGTGCCGTCAGCGGCGATCGCCTTCACTTCCATCAGCTCCGTGTAGTCGGTGTCGGCCGTGGACTTGATGACCTCGGCCTTGACGCCGAGACGCTCGAGGTTGAGCGGGGCGTTCACGTAGTTGACGCTCTCGCCGCTGATGCGGCGGAGGTAACCGCGCTGGATCGAGCGCGTGACCGCGGTGGCGTCGAGGTCCACCATCTTGCCCCAATAGGTGATGCGCAGCGTGACGACCGGGCCCGGTGCGATCTGCTGGACGAGCGTGCCGAGCTTGGCGCCGAGCTCGAGATAGGGCCCGAGCACCTTGAGGGCGGCGGCATCGATGTTCGGCATGTTGACGGCGTTGCGGATCACGCCGCCGTTGAGCACGTCGGTGATCTGCTCGGCGACCTCCACGCCCACGGCGTCCTGGGCCTCGGCGGTCGAGGCGCCGAGGTGCGGCGTGAGAGTGACATTCGGCAGCGTGCGCAGCTCGCTGTCCTTCGCCAGCGGCTCCTCCTCGAACACGTCGAGGCCGGCGGCGGCGACCTGGCCGGACTTCAGCGCGGCGACGAGCGCCGACTCCTTGATGATGCCGCCGCGCGCGCAGTTGAAGATGCGCAGGCCGCGCTTCGTCTTCGCGAAGGCGGCCTCGTCGATCATGTATTTCGTCTGGTCGGTCAGCGGCAGGTGCACGGTAATGTAGTCGGACTGCGCCAGCAGCTCGTCCAGCGTGACGCCCTCGACCTGGCTGGCCTTGGCGCGGCTCGGCGCGAGATAGGGATCAAAGGCCACCACGCGCATCCCGAAGGCCTGGGCGCGCTTCGCCACCTCGGCGCCGATCCGGCCGAGGCCGACGATGCCGAGGGTTTTCTTGAAGAGTTCGATGCCGGAGAAGCTCTTGCGGTCCCACTGTCCCGTCTTCATCGACACGGCGGCCTGCGGCACGGGGCGCGCCCCGCAGAGGATGTGCGTGAAGGTCAGCTCGGCGGTCGCAACCGTATTGCCCGACGGCGTGTTCATCACGATGACACCCCGCTCGGTGGCGGCCTCGACATCGACGTTGTCCACGCCGACGCCGGCGCGACCCACGACCTTCAGCAGCGGCGCGGCGGCGAAGACCTCGGCCGTGATCTTCGTCTCCGAGCGCACGGCGATGGCGTGCACATCCTTGACCAGCTCAAGGAGCTTGGCCGGTGGCGTGTTGTAGGCCTCGATGACCTCGAAGCCCGGCTGGGCCCGGAAATAGGCGACGCCAGAGGGGGAGATTTTGTCCGCGACGAGAATCTTCATGGGGACCGTGAACAAGTCCAGCGGCCCCAAAAAAGGCAACTCCCCAGGCCCGATGGCGGGCGGGGTGACAAAGTTTTATGACTTACGCCCAACAACTGCACCGTGCACCCCAACCACACACCCCGCCCTGTCGGGCACCCCTCTTCATAGAGGGGATCCTCGCAGGCGATGGCTTGGGTCCCCTCCATGAAGAGGGGTGGCGCGCAGCGACGGGGTGGGTTGGCGTCCGCGATTACGTCGCGACATAGCTCACGCCGCCAGCACCGGATAATCCGTATAACCGTGCAGGTCACCGCCGTAGAAGGTCGCCGGCACCGGCGTATTCAGCCCGGCGCCGAGCTGGAAGCGGCGCGGCAGGTCGGGATTGGCGATGAAGAGCTTGCCCCAGGCGACGGCATCGACCTCACCAGCGGCGATCACGCCTTCCGCGCTCGCCGCGGTAAAGCTGTCGTTGGCGATATAGACCCCGCCAAAGGCGCGCTTGAGCGCTGGACCGTGGCGCGCGCCGTCCAACGACTCGCGGGCACACAGGAAGGCAATCTTTCGCCGGCCGAGTTCAGTCGCGAGGTAGCCGAAGGTCGCTGCGGGGTTGCGGTCCTGGATGCCATGCGAGCCGCCGCGCGGGGCGAGGTGGTAACCGACGCGGTCGGCGCCCCACACCGAGATCGCGGCGTCCGTGACTTCGAGCGGGAAGCGCGCCCGGTTCTCGATGGAGCCGCCGTATTGGTCGGTGCGATGGTTGGTGCCGTCCTGCAGGAACTGGTCGACGAGGTAGCCATTGGCGCCGTGGATCTCGACGCCGTCGAAGCCGGCGCGCAGCGCGTTGACCGCGCCGAGCCGGTAGGCGGCGACGACGCGCGGGATCTCGGTTAATTCCAGAGCGTGCGGCACCACGTGCGCCTTCTGCGGCCGGATCAGGCTCACGTGGCCGGTCGGCGCAATCGCACTGGGCGCGACGGGCAGCGCGCCATTCAGGTAAAATGGGTCCGAGATGGCGCCGACGTGCCAGAGCTGCAGCACGATCCGGCCGCCGGCGGCGTGCACCGCCCGGGTGATTTTCGTCCAACCCGCCACCTGTTCGTCCGACCAGATGCCGGGAGTGTCGGGATAACCGACGCCCATCGGGTCGACCGCCGTGGCCTCCGTCAGGATCAGGCCCGCCGAGGCGCGTTGCACGTAATACTCCAGCATCGTGTCGGTCGGGACGCGGCCGGCGCCGGCGCGGCACCGGGTCAGCGGCGCCATGATGATGCGGTTCGGCAGCGTGAGGGCGCCAACCTGGAGCGGTGTGTGCAGGAGGGACATGGCGGCTTTAGATAGCCATGTCCGACTGTGATGCAACCGGCCGTGTGAAAATATCAACAGGAACTGAAGGGCGGGGTCGGCAATCCCGCCCGACACCACCCTCAGTTCGCCCCGGTCCCGGTGAAGTGAATCGCGAAGGCGAGCTTGTCCGCCGTCTCCTCAATCACCTTGGTCACAGGCTTGCCCGCGCCGTGGCCGGCCCGCGTCTCGATGCGGACGAAGGTCGGGAACTCGGCGTCGGGGTTCGCCGCCTGCATGGCCGCGGCATACTTGAAGGAGTGGCCGGGATGCACCCGGTCGTCGTGGTCGCCGGTCGTGATGAGCACTGCAGGATACTTCACGCCGGCCTTCACGTTATGCACGGGAGAATAGGCCGAGAGGTATTGGAATCCGGCGGCATCGTCGGACGAACCGTAGTCGCTGGCCCAGGCCCAGCCGATGGTGAATTTCTGGAAGCGCAGCATGTCCATCACCCCGACCGCCGGCAACGCCACCCGCGCGAGGTCGGGCCGCTGGTTGATGGTTGCACCGACGAGCAGGCCGCCGTTGGAGCCGCCGCTGATGACCAGCTTCGCGTGCGCCGTGTAGCCCTCCTTGACGAGGTAGTCGCCGGCGGCTGCGAAGTCGTCGAACACGTTCTGCTTGCGCTCCTTCGTGCCCGCCTTGTGCCATTCGCGACCGTATTCACCGCCGCCCCGGAGGTTGGGCACCGCGTAGATGCCGCCGAACTCAAGCCACGCGACGGCGGTCGTCGAGAAGCCCGGGGTCATCGAGATATTGAAGCCGCCGTAGGCGTAAAGGAACGTCGGGTGTGAGCCGTCCAGCTTGATACCCTTGCGCGCCGTGATGAACATCGGGATGAGCGTGCCGTCCTTCGAAGGATAGAAGACCTGCCTCGTCTCGTAGAGCGAGGGATCGAACGCGACCTTTGGCGCCTGGAAGACCTCGACCTTGGTGGTCTTGAGATCGACGCGGTAGTTGGTCGTCGGGAAGACAAACGACGTGAAATTAAAAAACATTTCGTCCTCGTCGTGCCGGCCGCTGAGGGCAACCACGGCACCGATGCCGGGCAGCGGAATCTCGCCTTGCGGCTGACCGTCGAGCGCGAAGACCGCGAGCTGGCTGCGGGCATCGCGCATGTATTTCACGATGATCCGGCCCCCGATGACCCCCGAACTGTCGATAACGTCCTTCGTCTCGGGCACGAGGGTCCGCCAGTTGGACTTGTCCGGCGCGGCCAGATCGATGGCGATGATCCTCTCCCGCGGGGCGCCGAGATCGGTCTGGACGATCAGCCCGGAGCCTTGATTGCCAATGACGCTGTAGCTGGCCTCGATGACGTCGACGAGCTTCACCAGCGGGCCGGTCAGGTCGGGCTGCTGGGCCTCCTTGAGATCCTTGTAATAAAGCCGGTGGTGTGGGTTTGTGCCCTCGCGGCCGTAGATGAGCAGGTAGCGGCCGTCGTCGGTGAGGCCGGCGCCCCACCCTCGCTTCGGAAATTCCGGCGAGGCATAGATCAGTACGTCGGTCTCCTGCGCGGTGCCGAGCTTGTGGTAATAGATCGCCTGGTTTTCGAGACCACTGAACGTCGCGTTGCGGTCCTTCATGGGCTCGGGATAGCGCGAATAGAAGAAGCCCCGACTATCGTGCGTCCAGGCCATGCCGGAGAACTTAACCCACTTGATGACATCGCCGGTGTCCTGACCAGTCGCCACCTCGCGCACCCGGAATTCGTTCCAGTCGGAGCCGGCCGCGGCCGTGCCGTAAAGCAGCGACTTGCCATCCTCGGACACGCGGTAGCCCGTCAGCGCCACGGTGCCGTCGGCGGCGAGCGTGTTTGGATCCAATAACAGACGGCCCTCGGCGACGAGGTTCTCCTTCACATAAAGCGGCGCCTGGTTCTGCAGGCCCGTGTTGGCGGTGTAGAAATACCTGCCACCCTGCTTGGAAGGCAGGCTGAACCGCGGATAATTGTAGAGCTCGGTCAGGCGCTGCTTGATGGCCTCGCGCTGCGGAATTTTAGTGAGGAAGTCGGACGTGGCCTTGTTCTCGTCCTCGACCCACGCCTTGGTGCCGGCGGCATCGACGTCCTCCAGCCAGCGGAACGGGTCGGCGACCTTCGTGCCGAAATAATCGTCGGTGTGATCGGTGGCTTTGGCCGCGGGATAATTCCACACAGCGAGGGCGCACGCGGGAACGCACGCCGCAATCAGGCAGGAGCGGATGAGTTTCATGGGGATGGAGGGATGATGCGGGGCTTACCTGCCCCAGCCAGCGTAATGCGCGCCGAAGCCCATGCGGTAGGCCCAGTCCTCGATGGTCTTCGAGACGGGCGTGGTGCCGCTGGAGCCGCCGTGACCGGCGTTGGACTCGATGTGGATGAGCACGGGGCCGGCCTCCCGGGCCACCGCCGACTGCATCGCCGCGGTGTATTTGTAGGAATGGGCCGGGAAGACGCGATCGTCGTGGTCGCCCGTGGTCACGAGGATGGCCGGATATTTCGCGCCCGGCTTCACCGTATGCAGCGGCGAGTAGGCGCGCAGATAATTGAAGCCCTCGGGCGTGTCGGAGTTGCCGTAATCGCTGGCCCAGTTGGCCCCCACGGTGAACTTGTGGTAGCGCAGCATGTCCATCACCCCCACGGCGGGCACGGCCGCGGCCGCGAGGTCCGGGCGCTGGTTGAGCACCGCGCCGAGCAGCAGGCCGCCGTTGGACCGGCCGTCCAGCACGATCTGCTGGTGCGTGGTGTAACCCTGGGCGACGAGCCAGTCGGCCGCCGCGATGTAGTCGTCGTAGACGTTCTGCTTGCGTTCCTTCGTGCCGGCCTGGTGCCAGTCGTTGCCGTATTCGCCGCCGCCGCGGAGGTTGGCCATGGCGTAGACGCCGCCGCCCTCGATCCACACCAACGGCGGGACCGCGAACTGCGGGCGCATGACGACGTTGAATCCGCCGTAACCGTAGAGCCAGGTCGGCGCCGAGGCGTCGAGCTTCAGGCCCTTCTTGTGCACGAGGAACATCGGGATCTTCGTGCCGTCCTTCGACGGATAGAAAACCTGCTTGGTCTCATACCCGCTGGCGTCGAAGCTGGTCTTGGTCTCGTTGTGCACGGTGGTCGCACCGGTCGCGAGATCGTGGCGCAGCGTCGTGCCGGGCGCGAGGAAGGACGAATAGGCCACGAACAGCTCCGGATCCTTGAACTTGCCCGAGACGGCCGAGACCACCCCGAGGCCGGGCAGCGCGATCTCGCCGGCCGGCTGGCCGTTCAGGTCGAACAGGGCGACGCGATTCACCACGTCGTGCAGGTAGGTGACGACAAGTTTGCCGGACGAGAGGCGCACGGCATCGATCGTGTCGGCCGACTCGGCGAGCACGGTGGCCGGCTCGGCGGGGGCCTCGAGCCGGTAGGCCACGACGCGACCGCGCGAGGCGCCGGCGTTGGTCGAGAAATAGAACGTCGAGCCGACGTTGCCGATGAAGCTGTAAGCATGAGTGAACTGGTCGATGAGCTTCACGACCGGGCCGCCAAACCTTGGCTTTGGGGCGTCCCCCAGGTCGACATAATGGATGCTGTTGCCGCGCTGCCCGGGCTGGGACAGGGAGAGGATCAGGTAGCGGCCGTCGGAGGACACCGCTCCGCTCGGAAACCACGCGGGCTGGTCCGGCCGGGCGAACACCAGCTGGTCCTCCGCCTGCGGCGTGCCGACGCGGTGGTAATAGAGCTGCCGGTTCTCGAGCTTGGTGAAGACCTTCGGGTCGCCGCCGGCGGGCGCCGGATAACGCGAGTAGAAGAAACCCTTGGCATCGTGCGTCCAGCTCATGCCGGTGAACTTCGCCCACTTGACGGAGTCGGGCGCGTCCTGTCCGGTCGCGACGTCCCGCAGGCGCAGCTCGCGCCAGTCGGAGCCGCCCGTCGCGAGGCCGTAGCCGAGCCACTTGCCGTCGGGCGACGGCGCGGTGAGCGCGACGGCCACGGTGCCGTCAGTGGACAGGGTGTTCGGGTCGAGCAGCCGTCGCTCCGGGCCGTTCAGGCCGGCGGTCACGTAGAGCGGCGACTGGTTCTGCAGGCCGTCGTTCTTGGTGTAGAAATACCAGCCGGCTTCCTTGAACGGCAGCCCGGTGCGCGGGTAGTTCCACAGTTCGGTCAGGCGCTCCTTGATGCGTGCGCGTTCAGGGAACTTGTCCACGACCGAGTCGGTCAGGGCGTTCTGCGCGGCGACCCAGGCCTTGGTGTCGGCGGAGTCCAGCTCCTCCAGCCACCGGTAGGGATCGGCTACCTTGGTGCCGGAATAATCGTCGAAATGCTCGATGGTCCGGTTGGGCGGATAATTGACGGCCGCCAGCGCCAGGACCGGCGCGAGGGCTGCCAGGAGGGGAAGGCGGGCAATTTTTCGCATCCGCCCAAAAAACCCCGAACCACCTTGCGCGCAAGCTTGCACATGCCGGAAGCGATGGGTTGCACCGAACCAGCGCCCACCTACGGTGGCGGCATGCCTGCCCTGCGCCCTGCCCCCGCCCGTCGCCTCCTGTTCTCTCTTCTGGCCGCCGTGCTGGTGGCCGCTCCGGTCCACGCCACCCCGGACAAATGGACCGCTGACATCGACCAGTTCACGAAGGCCGACGCGACCAACCCGCCGCCGTACGGCGCCGTGGTTTTCGTCGGCAGTTCGTCGATCCGCCTTTGGACCTCGCTCGCGGAGGATTTCCCGGGCGCACCCACCCTCAACCGCGGCTTCGGCGGCTCGGAGATGGCGGACAGCGTGTTCTACGCGGACCGCATCGTCATCCCTTATCAGCCCCGCCTCGTGGTCGTCTACGCCGGCGAGAACGACCTCAACGCCGGCAAATCCCCCGCGACCGTGCTGGCCGACTTCCAGGCCTTCCGCCGCAAGGTGCACGACGCGCTGCCCAGGACGAAGCTCATCTATCTCGCAATGAAGGAAAGCCCCGTGCGCGCGAAGGTCCGGGTCCAGGTGATCGAGGGGAATAAGCTCATCGCCGCCGACTGCGCCACCGACCTGCGCTGCACCTTTGTCGATGTCGCCACGCCACTGCTCACCAAGCAAGGCGGCTACCGGCTCGAACTTTTCCGCGAGGACCAGCTGCACCTGCGGCCCGCCGGCTACGCCATCTGGAGCAAAGTCCTCGCGCCCTACCTCCAGCCATGAGCCCGGACGCCGCCGAACGCCTGCGCCGGCAGATCGTCTTCATCACCGAGGCTGACAAGCTCAAGGAGGTCTTCCGCCAGACCATCGTCACCCAAAGCCGGCGCGCCGAGAACAGCGCTGAGCACTCCTGGCACTTCGCGCTGATGATCATCGTGCTCGCCGAGCACTCCAACCACCAGCCGCTCGACGTGCTGCGCATCCTCAAGATGGTGCTCATCCACGACCTCGTGGAAATCGACGCGGGCGACACTTTTGCCTACGACGTGAAGAACATGGCCGACCAGCATGAGCGCGAGGCCAAGGCCGCCACCCGCATCTTCGGCCTGCTGCCCGCTGACCAGACCGCCGAGTTCCGCGCGCTGTGGGACGAGTTCGAGGCCCAGGCGACCCCCGAGGCCAGGTTCGCCGCCGCCTGCGACCGGTTCCACCCGATGCTGCTCAACTGCCTCACCGACGGCCACGCCTGGCAGAAGCACGGCGTCACGCAGGACCGCGTGCTCGCCCGCAACGCGCACGTCGCCGCCGGCTCGCAGGCCATCTGGGAATACGCTGTCAAGATGATCGACGACGCCGTGGCCGCCGGCCACCTGGCGCGCAAGCCGCCGGCAGGCGGAGCGCGTTGACCCCAACGCGCTTTGTGCATGTTACTACGGAGAGCGCGCTGAGATCAGCACGCTGGACCCCCACGCTCCCTGACAATTCATACTGTCAGTATTTTCCGGCCCTCCGCCGGGAAGATACTTGCGTAACCTGTTCTGTCACCCCGCGTCGTCCCCCAGTGCCCTGGTTGATGCCCCCACCCCTGCCGTGAACTCCCTGCCGCGTCTTGCCGGCCTGCTGTTTGCGTTCGCCCTGGCGGCGCGCGCGACGGAGGCTCCCGCCCTGCCTTCCGACTGAATCGATGCCGCCACCGGGCATCGGATCATCCGCCTTTCGCCCGATGCCGGCGGCACCAGCCTCTATTTCCATCAGCGGGGTTACACGCCCGAGGGCGACAAACTCGTCATCCGCGCCGGCGGCGGCATCGCCACCGTCGACCTGCGCACGCTCGGTGTCTCGCCCCCAAGGTCGAGATCGTGCTGCCCGGCGCCAACCCCATTGCCACCGCCTGACGCACCCGGGAGGCCTACTTTGTCGACCGCAACCGCGGCGCGCTCATGGCTGTGCACCTCGACCCCAAGGCCGTGCGTGAGGTCGTGAAACTTCCCGCCCAGGCCACCGGGGGACAATACACGCTGAATTGCGACGAGAGACTCCTCGGCGGCATCGGTCCCGAACCCGACGGGCAGACACGGATAGCAACGGCAGGGCGTGTTGCACCAAACGCGCCGCAACCTTGGAGGGCTCAGCTCTCAGGTTCCCACCGCGTCCGCGACGCACCGGTCACAGTGCCTTGTGGGTGCCGTCGCAGAGAGGAGGCGTCTTCGTGTGCTTGCAGCCACAGAAATAGATCGTCTCGGTCTTGGTGGCCTTGAAAATCATGGGGGTGAATCCAAATCCCTTGTGCGAGCCGTCGCAAAGCGGCTGGGACTTGCTCCCGCCGCAGGTGCACCAGGCGTAGGTTTTGCCCGCTTCGACGCTGACCGGATACGGTGATTTCTGCGCGACGATCGGAGTGTTCATGTCCGCAGCATAACCAGTCCGCCGGCGGCGGGCCATGGGGTGTAGGCCCAATGGACACCGGCCACCGCCAACCCTAAGCTTGAGTAGCTTATTGTTTGCCGCTCCTGGCACTCAACTCCCATGAACCCCGCCCACGAAGCCATCGCCCACCGCGCCCATCAACTCTGGCAGGATCAGGGCCGGCCCGACGGACGGGAAGACGAAACCTGGCTGCTCGCCGAACGGCAGCTCACCGCCAAGGCGCCGGATCCCCAGCCTGAAACCACCGGTGCGGCGTTCGCCGCTTACGTCCGGACCGAGACCGCCGTCGAGAGCGAAATCGAATTCCAAATCACCCCCGCCATCGACGAAGAGGCCGCCATCCAGGCGGCGATCCACCAACCGGCAGCCCATGCCCCGCAAGTCGCCACCACCCGGGCCCGAAAGCCAAGCCCGCCACGACCGGGAAAACCCTCTGGCCCAAACCTCACGCGTCCTGCGGGCGGAGTGGTTTCGACCACCGATCGCTCACCTGATCCCGGACCGTGACTGAGGTCCTGCTCTATCTCGCGGTGTTCGGGGCGGCGCTGGCGGTCGACCTGATCCCTTTCTTTGGTCCGCCGGCCTGGATGGCCATGGTCTTCTTCATGGTGAAGTTCGACCTGAATCCTTGGCTCGTGCTGATGGTCGGCGTCACCGGCTCGACACTCGGCCGATACCTGCTGAGCCGCTATATCCCGAAAATCTCCGACCGGCTGATCAAGCCGCAGAAAAACGCGGACTTAAAGTTTCTCGGGGGCAAGCTCCGGCAAAGTCTCTGGCGCAGCTGGGGGTTTGTGTTCATCTACTCGCTGCTGCCTATGTCCACCACGACGCTGTTCACGGCGGCCGGGATCGCCCGGATTGCGCCCCTCGTGATCATCCCCCCGTTTTTCCTCGGCAAGCTGGTGAGCGATGCCGTGATGCTTTTCACCGGCAGTTACGCCGCGATCAACGTCGACGGCGTGATCGCCGCGCTCTTTTCGCCGAAAAGCCTGCTGCTCACCGTACCCGGCGTGGCGGCCATCGCCCTGATGCTCTTCCTTGACTGGCGCCTGATGCTCGCGGAGAGAAAACTCGCATTCAACTTCCGGATTTGGAAATAGCGCCGGTGGATATTGCACCAGCAACCCTCGCCAAGTCTGCGCCTGACAGGCTCCGGTCCGAGGAGTTTAGCCACGGATTCCACGGATTATCACGGCTGCCGCCGGTAGGGCGTGTTGCCCCCAACGCGCCTTCATCTCTGTAGGGCCGACAGGAACACGCTGACCCATGGCCAACTGCCTGAGTCCGGATCAGCTCACGAACTCCAAGCTGGTGGGTGAAACCGTCTAGCCGTGTTTTCGAGGGTCTCGCGCGACACGGTCGAGCCGATGGGATGTTTGCCCACCGGCGCATCCAGCGTGTAGAGTTCGAAGGGAGGGATAAAACCGAAGCCGTCCTTTATTCCGACGAACTTGGCCGGCGCGAAGAGAGAAGGTTCAGCGATCATCATGCGCAAATTCTACTCCTTTGCGGCCACCGAAATCCATCGGGCGAACTCGGAACAGCCCTTCAGGCTTTCTCCGCGCCGCATGCGCCCGCGGAGCGTAAACGACTGCACCGGAAGCAGGATGGCACCTATTAAGTGACGTGTGGATTGGGGCGATAAGGGACGGCCCCACCCAATTCCCGCCTACCGCTCGGCAAGTCCGCAAACTAGTCACCCCGCCGCGCTGAACAGCAACATCCGCAACCGACCCTTATTGGTCTCCGGCTATGATTTCGGACAGGTGAAGTCTCCCGCTTTGTCCAATATGATCCTGAGCTTCTGCTTCAGGTCCATGCTGCCGAACGCCCGGTTCAAAGTTACACAACAAGTGACAACGTTATCGTCGGCATTGGAACCCCCTTTCGATTTGGGATGGAGATGCTCAACCGACGCCTCCTCCTTCATCAACACACGCCCGCAGAAAAAGCATTTGTCGGACTGCAGGAAGAGCAGCTTCTCCAGTTTGGTCGAAGACTTGGACTTGGCCGGTCCCGCCTTGGCACTGGACGCGGGCTTGCGGGGCACAGTCTTGGTCTCGGTGATGCTGTGCCAGGTAACGATCAAATGTTGCTTCGCCAATCGCTCACGGGCCGCCTGTTCGGTCTTGGCGGTGATCTTGCCGGATTTCTCCACACCACCGGATACCGAGAATTTATAGACGAAGAGACTCATGGCTTATCCCATTTCGGAAATTGCTGCTTCAGGCGGTCGACCGTGTGGCGCCACTTGGGGGTGGTCGGCTGGCAGACGGTGTTCTGGTTGCCGAAGAGACCTACTTCGTGGATGGCGTTGGCTTCCGGTACGGTGTCGAGCCACTTGACCCGCACGAAATACTCCGCCTTTTCCGGGTCGCTTGCAGTCTTCCTGAGATGGTCGGCGGATTTGATCGTGTGTAGAACGGACTGCTCGCCGTCTCCGCTCCAGACCTTAAATTCATTCACGGACTGCACCGATTCTGTGACGCGCCCTACTCCAACGTAGCCCTTACCGGGTATCTTGACCCAAACCCGATCACCCGGAGTCAAAAGCTTGAGGGTCTGGCTATACCAGATGCCTCCTCCTGCGCTGATGTAACCGTATTTGCGTGCATCATCCCACGAGCGGGAAAGCTCGCCGCCAAAAGACACGTAATACTCCCCGTTCCATGGCTCCTTCTCACCCGAGTGTTTCGTGGTTGTCGCGACGTTGGCCTGAGTCTCACCCGGATCAATCAGCCAAGCCCGGCTGAGAAGCTGGTCGGGGCCGTGCTGGAAAACCTGGAAGAATAGGACGTTGATCGCGATGTCACGGTCGTTGAGGTAGCGAATAATCCGTTCACTGGCATCGTCGAGTTCGGCCGCTACAAGGACAATCTGGTGCGACTCATTGAGCGTCTCCTCGTCCAGCTTGACGCCAAACCGGGTCTGAAATGCGGCGTCTAGGCTGCCTCCATTGGCGTAGCGCTGGTAAATCTGGACGATCTTCTCGGTCGTCAGGCCTTCCACCCATGCCGCGTAGTCGAGTGCCTGGGCGACAATCTCGCGCGGCGTGCGGTTCCGTTTGAGCTCGATGAGCACAAGCGACCCATCGGGGGCGACGGCCAGAAGGTCGATGCGGCCGCCGAAGCCGGTCTGCTCCTGCCGGCCGATGAGCATCCATTCGGCCGACAGGATGCCCGGCTCGCGGACAATCATTTCCTCAAGGGACTGCTCGCTGGAGAGTTTGGTGAGGCTGAGCGGCGTCGGCTGAGGACCGACCTTCCAGATGGCGTGTTGGATGGGCATGAGAAATTACATGGCTATAGCCCGGTATTTTTCTTGAAGCATCTGCTCGCCGGGTCGAGGGAGTGCGGGTCGAGCCAGACGGCGCGGAGCTTGGCGCGGACCTCCTCGCGGGCGAGATCGGCGAGCCGGATGCGATGGGCGCGGGCGTCGGGGGAACGGGAGGCAGGCCTTCCCCTTCTGGGAAAAGTCGGCGTAGAGCTCGAAGACATGGCCGACATCCACCACGAGGAGGAACGGCGGCGGGTCCTCGTCGGTGGGCAGGCTGCGGGCGTAGCGGTCGGCCTGCCCGTGGGCCTCGAACATTGCGCGATCCCACGCCTCGGAACCCCGGGCAATCTTGCCCTTCTTGGCAGGAGCAGAATCGGTGGCCTGAGCGAGCGCGAGTTCGGCTGTCTCCAGCGCAACATTGGCGTATTGCTTACACTCGCAGACGAAGGCGCTGCGCTTGTAGAGGTCGATGCGCCCGGAGCTGGTCTTGCCGCCGGCATGATGGAACATGACGGCACGCTCGAACACGTAGGCGTTCTGCGCCGTATCAGGCCCGGCTGGATCGGGACGAGGGACGCCAAGGAGGTCGCATAGCTCCGTCAGGAAGAGAACGTAATTGGCGCGTTCGGCAGTCTCGGCCTTGGTCCAGCGGGCAATGAAGGAGGCAACAGGATCGGGCGGGGCCATGGGTACGGGTGCGGAACAGCGAAGAGTCAGTGATGCGGCAAGCGCCTAGTCGGGTTGGCTCAGCTTGAAGGTTTGTTTGCAGCGGGGGAAGTTGCGGCAGCCGTAGAAGTCCGAACCTTCGCTGCGGCCTTTGCTGGAGATGCGGAGAACCATCTTCACGCCGCAGCTGGGGCAGGTGGGCGTGGTGTAATCGCCCTCAGTGGCGACATCGAACAGGCGGAGCTGCGCGGACAAGGGCAGCTGCTTGATGCGATTAAGCAAGGTCGGGCCATCCACAAGATCGAGGTTGCTATCAGACCGACCGACCGCGAGGGCGTCGTCAGTGAAACGACTTGTGGTATAGAACGCGCCTTGCGGAATTTTCTGCAGGGTCATCGCACCGTAGAATGCGCGAACCAGCTCGACCCCGACCCGCTGGTTGGTGAAAGCCTTGCACTGGATGACCCTTTGCGGGGTGCGCGTGCCGGGTGCAAACACCACCACGTCGATGCCGCCATCGGCCCCGAATCCGGTGACCTCGGCCGCATGGCCCATTTCGGATTCGTAGGCTGCCACGGTGTGCTCGAAGCGATGCCATTCCATTTCCATCAACAGCGCCGGCGACCAACCGGCGGTCAGGGGATCGGCCCGGATTTTCGCTTTGGGCCGTATACGCGCAGGCTCTTCCGGGGAATGCGCGCCCCATGCGCCGGAATCAAGAATGGGATCCACCCGGCGTTTTTTTCCAAACTTCGAGCGAAACCACAGTTTCAAGGCTGCGGCCGCTACAAAGAGCACCCCCATGAAGACCATCAAGTTCTTCGCGGGTGCAAATGGATCGGGACGCGGCGGCGCAGCCGCTGGTCCAGCTTGAACCGGGCGGACGGCACTTGGCGGAGAGACGGTAGGCGCTTGCACCGGACGTGCTGGCGGAAGTGGACGATTAGTCGCTGGGGCTGGCACACGGGCTGGTTCCGCCATCGGTTTCCGGAGCACTGCCTGCGCAGCATTGTTCTGCTGACGCGGGCTGACGGCTGGTGATGACACGGGCTTGCGCTCGAGCCGCTCCACGCGTCCGTTCACCAGCAGAATGCTGTATTCGGGATAGTTGAGAATCGCGCGCTCTTGACTGCCTGATGAACTTTTAGGCCAACCAAGTTTGTCAATGACCTCCTGTTTGGTGGCGCCCGCAGGGATCTGAGCAATGACAGGCAAAGCAAGAATCAGGATAAGTAAAAGGCGCAGCATGGAGTTCTCTCACCGGAAGACGCCGGCGTGCGTTGGCCCGGGAGGAAGCTAGGTGGCGGGGGGGGTGGTGCCAAGCGGAAACGAAGCCGAAGACGAAAGGGGAAAGGCGGGAGGCGAAAGTAGGGCGGCGAGTGAATTGAGGCTGGAGGTGGGTGAACGTCAGATGTCCGCGGTCAGACGTCAGAAGTCAGAGATCAGCGCAGGCTGGCACGGCTCAACCGCCGCCGGGCCTAGCGGCAGATCTGAAACTCAGCTTTCAGGTTTCAGCTTTCCAATCGGTTTCCCGCTCAGACTTGGGAATATCGAAAGGTGTTGCGGTGGGCCAGCCCGCTGGCGGACGCCCGTAGAGCGCGAGCATCAGCCTTCGCCCGGCCTACGGCTGACAGGAGCTCGCTGGCCCACGGCCAATTGCATGAATTCGTATCGGTAGTCCGCCGAAGATACCTTTTGCGGATCTTGCGCCTTTTTGCGGCTAACCTGTCGGGGGATCGACCCTACAGAACGGCGCGTTAGGGATAACGCGCCCTACCTTTCGTGACCCGGTAAGGCCCGGCCGGTCGGGAGACCGGCCCTCCACCTCAAGCCTTACGCGTGCGGCTCGTTAGCTAAGATCCCGAAAGGATCCAAACTCCGGGTCGAAGAGGCGCCGATACGTCCGGACCACCATGCCGTCGGTTTGGCCGGCGAGGAAATCGCAGATGCGGCGGGCTTTGCCGTCCTGCGTCTTCTCTGCCTCGATCAGGCGGCTGACGTTGGCGGGCAGGATGCGGATCACGCGTTCGTTGCGCTCGGCGTAGTTTTCCCAGATGGCGTTGTAGAGGGCGTTGATGACCGTCCGCGCCTTGTATTCGAGCTGCTCGAGCTGCGGACTCTCGAAGATGATGTCGTTGGCCATCTTCTTGAAGAAGTCCGCTTCGCTCCGCGCCGCCGGGTCGATGACGAGGTCGAATTTGTAGCGGTTGGTCTTTTCCGCCATGAAGTTGTCGCGGGGCTTGAGCCGGCAGGCCTGGATGAAGGCGCCGATCTTCTTGGAAAAGGTGTTCTCGAGCCGGTCGCGGCGGATGGCGTCGAACAGGTTGTCGAGGTGCCGCTGCTCGGCGGCGCCGATGGTCTCGCCGTCGGCCCAGCGCTCGACGCGCTCGACCGTGAGGAAGCCGGCACGCACGCCGTCCACGATGTCGTTGAGCGAGTAGGCCGCATCGTCGGCCCAGTCCATGATCAGGCACTCCACGCTCTTGAAGTCGTTGAGCGCGTCGCCGCGCATCAGGCTGCCGGGGAGCTTGGCGCCGCCGAACACCCACTCGCGCACCGGCGCCTGGCCGTCGTAGATGAAGTGGTTGAGCGGCGGCGTGGCGAACTCGGTGTAGAGCTTCTTGTATTTGAGCACGCCGTCGAGGAGCGCGCGGGTGGGCTGCATGCCCTTCACCCCGGACTCGTTCTGGTAGATCGTCTCGCAGAGCAGGTGCAGCGTCTGGGCGTTGCCCTCGAAGCCGCCGCGGCGCTTCATCAGTTCCTGCAGCGTGCGCTCGCCGGAGTGGCCGAAGGGCGGGTGCCCCATGTCGTGCGCCAGGCTGCTGGCCTCGACGAGGTCGGAGTCGATGTAGAAGTCGTCCGTCAGCGGGTCGCCGCGGCTGCGGAGGTAGTGACAGATGGAGCGGCCGATTTGGGCGACCTCCATCGTGTGGGTGAGGCGCGTGCGGTAGAAATCGTATTCGCCGCTGAGGAACACCTGCGTCTTCGACTGGAGCTTGCGGAAGGCGTGCGCGTGAATGATCCGGTCGCGGTCGATCTGGAACGGGCTGCGGTAGTCGGTCTTCCGGGCGGTGCCCCACTCCTGCAGGTCGAAGGCGTTGTAGAAGCGATTCTGCGGCATGGTGGTTACGGTAGGTGGCGCGCTCGCGCGCCACGTTGCCCGCCAGCGGGCAACCTACAAGGCAAAGGCAGTGCGAAATCTCGGCGCGGCATGGTTACAGACGGACAGAAGCAGGGGATTCAGCCGGATGCCAGCCTTATGCCGCGGGAAGAAGGGGCGAGGGATGAACACAAAGCAGCGAAGCAGCAAAGGGACGGCATTTGGGAGGGCTCAGCTCCAGCGGGGCCATCCCCACCGCCGGCCCGGAGTCCAGCCCTCCACCAATCCTTCAGACCTTTGCTACTTCGCTGCTTTGCGTGAATTCCTCTCCGCCCGACATAGCCGGCGGCGGCAACGCGAAACCTAGGCAGGGGTTTTGCCACAAAAGATCACCAAAGGGTGATAGCCGTTACCGCCGATCTTCCGCGCGCCTATCGGCGCCTTGGGTGTTTCATATGCCCCATCATTTTGTGCTCTTTTGTGGCCAACCATGCTTGGAGTACTGGCTGCCTCTGACCTCCGACATCTGACTTTTGCTATCCCCTTCAGGTCTCCGCCTTTCGCCTTTCGATTTTCGCCTTTGCTCCGCCTGCTTTTGGTTCGCCCACTTTCACTTTCACTCTCAATTTCGCCGCCATGCTTCGTCCCCTTCTAATCCTGGCCGCCTTCTGCCTCGCCGTCGCTCCCGTCCTGCACAGCGCCGAAGCGACTCCGGTTGCCGACTCAAAGTCACTCATCACCGCGGCCGACCTGCTGAATATCAAGCAGCTCGAGACCCCGGCCCTCTCGCCCGACGGGAAGCAAGTCGTCTACGTCGTCCGCTCCATCGAGATCAAACCCGCCGCCCCCTCCTCCGCCCAGACTGCGGAGGGCATGAAAGATGAGTGGGTTTACCAGACCCAGCTCTGGCTCGCCGCCACCGACGGCAAGACCCCGCCGCGCCCGCTCACTTTCGGCACCGCCCGCAACTCCAGCCCGGTCTGGTCGCCGTCGGGCGACCGCATCGCGTTTGTGCGCAGTGGGGAGAAGGAGAAGCCGCAGGTCTACCTGCTGCCGCTCGCGGGTGGCGAAGCTATGCCGTTGACCAAGATCGACACCGGCGCCGGCAGCCCACGCTGGTCGCCCGACGGCACGAAGATCCTCTTCAGCACCACGCTCACCCAGGCCCAGGTCCGCGCCGCACTCGAGAAAGCCGAAAAGGATTCCGCCCCCGCCTGGAGTCAGGAGAAACCCAAGCGCACCTGGAACGACACGGCCAGGGGAAAGGCGGAAGGCGAAAGGGCGTCAGCCGTCGCCAAGCCTATGGCTGACTCGTCCAGCGGCGTTGCCGCAGGCGAGAAGGCCGGTGGCCGGAAACCGGACCTGTCAGCCGTAAGCCCGGCGAAGGTTGAAGCCAAGGCAGACGGCTCCTGGCAGGAAATCCGCGACTGGCTCGCGCAGAACGAGGCCGACGGCAACCCGCGCGTCATGAACCGCCTGAACTTCCTCGCCGAGGGTGATCTCGCCGTGGAGCCCACCTACAACCGTTTCTACACCGTCGCCGCCACCGACGGCGCCGAGCCCGTGGCGATCAACCTCGGCTACGAGGGTTTCGCCGGCGCCGAGTGGCTGGCCGACGGCAAAGGCATCATCTGCACCGGCCCGCGCGACCTGAAGGCCCACCCTGACCGCGACCATCTCAGCAGCCTCTACGTCATCGACGCCGCGACTGGCGCCGCCAAGGTGCTGCTCGAGGAACCCGGCTGCAATTATGCGGAGCCTACGCCCTCACCCGACGGCCAGTGGATCGCCTACACGGTCCGGACCGGCGGCGAGTTTACCTTTGAGCAGGTGGTGGTGGCCGTGGTCCCCGCCGCGGGCGGCGCGCCCAAGGTGCTCACGGACGATCTCGACCGCAGTGTCACCGGCCTGAAATGGTCGCCCGACAGCAAGTTTGTCCTTTTCACTGCCGCCGATCGCGGCCGCTTTCCGCTCTACCGTGTGTCCCCCGACCAGCCCGGCGCGGACAAACTCACCCACCAGGTCGAATGGGGCATCCGCGACTACGCCATCGGCAAGGACGTGCTGGTGCAGGTCGTGACCAATCCCGGCAATCCTTGGGAGCTCTACACCGGCACGCGCGACGGCAAGATCACCCGGCCGCTCTCCACCCACAACAGCGCCTGGCTGCAGGACCGCCAGCTCAGCGCCTACCAAGGACACCGGCTGGTGCAGGCCGACGGCATCACCGTCGATTACTGGACGATCAAGCCCGCGAACTTTGACCCGGCGAAGAAATACCCTCTGCTCGTGCAGATCCATGGCGGCCCGACCGCGATGTGGGGCCCGGGCGAGCAGAGCATGTGGCACGAGTTCCAGTTCTACGCCGCGCGCGGCTACGTCGTCCTGTTCACCAACCCGCGCGGCTCCGGCGGCTACGGCAAGGATTTCCAGCGTGCCAATTTCAAGGACTGGGGCGTCGGCCCGGCGAGCGACGTGCTCGCCGCCGCGTCGTTCATCGCCAAGGAAGCCTACGTCGACAAGGACCGCCAGGTGCTGACCGGCGGCTCCTACGGCGGCTACCTGACCGCGTGGATCGTCGGCCACGACCACCGCTTCAAGGCCGCCGTCGCCCAGCGCGGTGTCTACGACCTCGCCACCTTCTATGGCGAAGGCAACGCCTGGTTCCTGGTGCCGCTCTACTGGGGCGGTTATCCTTGGCAGCCCGAGGTGCGCGCCCTGCTCAACTTCGAGTCACCCCTCACCTACGTCGACCAGATCAAGACCCCGCTGCTCATTCAGCACGGTGATGTGGATTTCCGCACCGGCGTCATCCAGAGCCAGATCCTCTACAAGAGCCTCAAACAACTGGGTCGTGACGTGGAATATGTCCGCTACCCACGCGCCACGCACGAGCTCAGCCGCAGCGGCGAACCCAAGCAGCGCCTCGATACGCTGGTGCGCTACGAGGAATTCTTCCGCCGCTACATCGGGGAGAAGTGAGAGAGCTGTTGAGAAACCTGAAAGCGGAGACCTGAAACCTGAAGTTTTTAGCCACGGATTTCGCGGATGGGCACGGATGGGGGATGTAGGGTCGCTGCTTGCCGGTGGACCTCGGCCCGTGGAGGGCCGAGCTGGGGCTGAGCCCTTCTAAATAGCGCCAAACCAAGGCAGGGTTTTTTGCCACAAAAGATCACAAAGAGTGATAGCCGTTACCGCCGATCTTCCGCGCGCCTATCGGCGCCTTGGGGGCATATGCCCCATCATTTTGTGCTCTTTCGTGGCCAACCATGCTTGGCGAACTGGTGGCCTCTGTCTTCAGACCCTTCAGCTTTGCTTCGCCCTCTCCGCGCAACGATTCCTCAGGTCTCAGGTTTTTTAGCCACAGATGGCACAGCTGGACACGGATGCGGATGGCCGCCTCCCGTTGAGCCCTTCTAAATATCGCCAAACCAAGGCAGAGGGTTTTGCCACAAAAGATCACCAAAGAGTGATAGCCGTTACCGCCGATCTTCCGTGCGCCTATCGGCGCCTTGGGGGGTTCATATGCCCCATCATTTTGTGCTCTTTCGTGGCCAACATGCCGGGAATTCCCCGCCCGTTTTCCGCTCTTGGCGGCCTTGCCTGCCGCTGCCTGCTTGCCGTCATGCTTGCCGCTCCCATAGTCACCGCCATGCCCCACGTCCTCTTCCCGACCAAATTCGGCACCTGCGGCATCGCGTGGAACGACACCGGCCTGACCGGTTTCCAGCTCCCGGAGGAAACGGAGGCACTCACCGAGCAGCACCTGGCCAAAAAGGCCCGCAGTCTGCTCGCCACCGAGACGCCGCCCGCATGGGTGCAGGGTGTCATCGACCGCGTGCAGCAGCACCTTGAGGGCACATTGCAGGACTTGTCCGGCACAGTGCTCGACTGGTCGCGGGTGACGGATTTCCAGGAGGCGGTCTACCGGCAGACGCAGGCCATCAAGCCGGGCTACAAGAAAAGCTACGGTGAGATCGCCAAGCTGATGGCTCTCGGCCACGAGGCGGCGCGCGCCGTGGGCGTCGCGCTCGCGACCAATCCTTGGCCGCTCATCGTGCCCTGCCACCGCGTCGTGTCGGCCGGCGACAAGATGACGGGGTTCTCCGCCCCCGGCGGCGTCCGCACCAAGACCCGCCTGCTCACGCTCGAAGGCGCGGAACTGCTGTCGGAGTGAAGCAGTTGCGCCGCTTCCTGAGGTGGGAGGGGCTTTATGCCCCGACTTGTGCTTACAGCGAGAGCACTCCGGTCAGGGCATAAAGCCCCTCCCACCATCGATCCCACGCCATCCATGAAACCTCGCTACCAATTCGACCCCGTTGCCGCGCTGGCCCACCTGCGCGCCGCCGATGTGGAGCTGGCCGCGTTGATCGACCGCATCGGACCCATCGCGCTGGAACTGAAGCCGGCCGACAGCCTGTTCGAGGCGATGCTGCGTTCCATCGTTTATCAGCAGCTCCACGGCAAGGCCGCGGCGACGATCCACGGCCGGGTGCTGGCCGAGCTGGACCGGCACGGCGGGGCGACGCCCGAGGCACTGGCCCGCGCTACCGATGCCGCGCTGCGCGGCGCCGGGTTGTCCGGCAACAAGCTGCTCGCCGTGCGCGACCTGGCCCGGAAATGCCGTCGGGGCACCGTGCCGTCCCTGAAGGACGCGCACCGCCTGGCCGACGAGGAGCTCGTCACCCGCCTGACCGAGGTGCGCGGCATCGGGCCGTGGACGGTGCACATGCTGCTCATCTTCTACCTCGGCCGGCCCGACGTGATGCCGACGGGGGATTTCGCCATCCGGCTGGGGTTCAAACGGCTCTATCGCAAACGCAAGGATCCGACCCCGGAGGCGATCGTGAAGCATGCGCGGCGGTGGCAGCCGTATCGCTCCGTCGCGAGCTGGTATCTGTGGCGTTCGCTCGACACGGGCTGATATTCCACCTAAGAAAACGGGAATCACCTCCCGCATGCCCACCAGCGCAGCACCCTTCGCCGCCGCCGAAGCCTACGACAGGGAAAGTGTCGGCCGATTGATGGAGCAGCCCGTGGCGGTCTTTCCGCCCCAGCTGACCGTCGGCGAAGCCACCGAGCAGATTCGCGAACTCGCCACCAACCGGCTGTTCACCTACGGCTACATCACGGACGCTCAGGGCGTGCTTCTCGGGGTGGTCACGATGCGCGACCTGCTGCTCCACCAGAAGGCGGACAAACTGGATGACTTCATGCTGCGGCAGCCTTTCGCGCTCCGACCCCAGATGGACCTGAGGGAGGCCATGCGCCTGACGGTGAACAAGCACTACCCCTCCTACCCCGTGTGCAATGAGCAAGGCGTACTCATCGGGATCGTGCGCGGCTCCCGGATCTTCGAGCAGCAGGCCATCGAGATCAGCGCCCAGGCGGGCACCATGGTGGGTGTCGAGAAGGAGGAGCGGATGAGCACCCCGTTCCGGCGCAGCCTGATGTTCCGCCATCCGTGGCTGCAGTTCAACCTGCTCACCGCCTTTGTCGCGGCCGCGGTCGTCGGATTCTTCGAGGGCACGATCGAGCGGATTGTCGTGCTGGCGGTGTTTCTGCCCGTGCTCGCGGGCCAGTCGGGCAACACCGGCTGCCAGGCGATGGCGGTGGCGCTGCGTGGCCTCACGCTGGGCGAGCTCAAACCGGGTGATGCCCGGCGGCACGTATTTAAGGAAGGGATGCTGGGCCTGGCCAATGGCGCGCTGGCCGGCCTGAGTGCGGGCGCCGGCATGTTCGTTTACGCCAGCATCAAGCACACCCCCGAATCGCCCCTCCTGCTGGGCGGCATCGTGCTGATCGCCATGACCGGCAGCTGTTTTCTCAGCGGCCTCTCCGGCGTGCTGGTTCCGGTCACCTTGAAAAAACTCGGCTTCGACCCGGCGACGGCCTCGAGCATCTTTCTGACCACGGCGACCGACGTGGCGAGCATGGGGCTTTTCCTCGGCCTGGCCACCTGGTGGCTGGGGTGAGTGGCAGAAGAAATCTGAAAGCTGAAACCTGAGACCTGAAGAGGAAGACGAAGTCCCTCTCCAATCCCCCACACCCCGGCGCGTTGCGCCACCCTTCTCTAGAGGAGATCAAGGCCGGGCCAGCATAAATCCCCTCTTGAGCCGGAACGATGCAGTTCGATGTGGGCCAGCGAACTTGCTCGCGCTCCGGGAAGCGCCCGCGAGCGGGCTGCCCACCCCGGCCACTACGCGGTTTCGTTTGCCCAGAGCAGTTGCGGGTTCTCCGGCATCGTTCCGGCTGAGAGGGGCCTGTCGTCCGAAGGCTTGGCGAAGGATGATGCCCGTCAGGGCGGGGGGTGTTCAGGACGGGCGAGAGGAAAATCATGGGGTCTAAGCTCGCTGTGATTAATCACAACGGCGTATGCCTGCGGGGTTGTCTCCGGCCGCCTGCTTGCTGTTATGCCTTTGTTCGCCACTTTTCCTGTCACTCTCACTTTCACTCACTTCCCCCATGTCCACCACCATGCGCGCCATCGTCAAGCCCACCGCCGGTCCCGGGCTGATCATGACCAAGGTCCCAGTCCCCCGCCCCGGGGTCAACGATGTGCTCATCAAGATCAAGAAGACCTCCATTTGCGGCACCGACGTGCACATCAATAAGTGGGACCCCTGGGCCCAGCGCGTCATCAAGCCGCCGCTGGTCATCGGCCATGAATACGTCGGCACCGTCGAGGACGTCGGCAACGGCGTGACCGGCTTCACCAAGGGCCAGATCGTCACGGGCGAAGGGCACATCGTCTGCGGCCACTGCCGCAACTGTCTCGCCGGCCGCCGCCACCTTTGTCCCAACACCATCGGCGTCGGCGTGAACCGCGACGGCGCGTTCGCCGACTACGTCTCCATTCCCGCCAGCAATGTCTGGAAGGTGCCGGCCGGCATGGACCTCGACGTCGTCTCCTGCTTCGACCCGCTCGGCAACGCCGTGCACACCACCCTCTCCTTCGACATGGTCGGCGAGGACGTCCTCATCACTGGCGCCGGCCCCATCGGTTGCATGGCCATCGCCGTCGCGAAGCACGCCGGCGCACGCAAGGTCGTCATCACCGACATCAACGACGGCCGCCTCGAGCTCGCGAAGAAGTTCGGTCCGACCCGCACGGTGAACACAGCCAAGGAGAACCTCTCCGACGTCTGGCACAAGGAGCTCGGTATGACCGAGGGCTTCGACGTCGGCCTCGAGATGTCCGGCAGCCACCTCGCCCTGAACCAGATGATCGACAACATGATCATGGGCGGCCGCATCGCCCTGCTCGGCACGCACACGGCCAAGGCCGAGGTCGACTGGAACAAGATCGTCTTCAAGATGCTGCACCTGAAGGGCATTTACGGCCGCGAGATGTTCGAGACCTGGTATAAGATGACCGCGCTCGTCCAAGGCGGCATGGACATTACGCCCGTCATCACCCACCGGATGCCCGTTGAGAATTTCCAGGAAGGCTTCGACCTGATGGGCGCCGGCAAATCCGGCAAGATCGTGCTGAACTGGGAAAGCTGATTTTTAACGCGGAGACCTCGGAGCCCACGCAGCATCCAATCCTTCGCGCCCTCCGCGTCCTCCGCGTTTAATCAATGGTCATGAATCCACTGTATACCGCCCATCTAAAGAAAACCCTCGGCGAGATCGAGGCCGCCGGGCTCTACAAGCGCGAGCGCATCATCACCACGCCCCAGACCGCCCACATCGCCGTGGCGTCGGGCCAGCAGGTGCTGAACCTCTGTGCCAACAACTACCTCGGCCTCGCCGACCATCCCGAACTCATCACCGCCGCCCGCGCGTCGCTCGACCGCTGGGGCTACGGGCTGGCCTCGGTGCGCTTCATCTGCGGCACCCAGCAGATCCACAAGGACCTCGAGGCGGCCATGTCCCGGTTCCTCGGCACCGACGACACCATCCTCTACTCCTCGTGCTTTGACGCCAACGGCGGCCTGTTCGAGACCCTGCTCGGGGCCGAGGATGCCGTCATCTCCGACGAATTGAACCACGCCTCCATCATCGACGGCGTCCGCCTGTGCAAGGCCCAGCGTTACCGCTACAAGAACAACAATCTCGAGGACCTTGAGGCGAAGCTGAAGGAAGCCGACGCCGCCAAGGCGCGCTTCAAGCTCATCGCCACCGACGGCGTGTTCTCGATGGACGGCTTCATCGCCAACCTGCAGGGCATCTGCGATCTCGCCGACAAATACGGCGCGCTCGTGATGGTCGACGATTCCCACTCCGTCGGCTTCATGGGCAAGACCGGCCGCGGCACGCATGAACACTGCGGCGTCATGGGCCGGGTGGACGTCTTCACCGGCACCCTCGGCAAGGCCCTCGGTGGGGCGACGGGCGGTTACACGAGCGGGAAAAAGGAAATCATCGACCTGCTCCGCCAGCGTTCGCGCCCCTACCTTTTCTCCAACTCCATCGCCCCGAGCGTGGCCGCTGCGTCGATCAAGTGCCTGGAGATGCTGTCCCGCTCGACCGAGTTGCGCGACAAGCTCGAGGCCAACACGAAGTTCTTCCGCGAAGGCCTGACCAAGGCGGGCCTCACGATCCGCCCCGGCACCCACCCCATCGTGCCCGTCATGCTCGGCGACGCCGCCCTGTCGCAAAAGGTCGCCGCCCGCATGTTGGAGAAGGGTGTCTACGTCATCGGCTTCTTCCATCCCGTCGTGCCGCAGGGTGCCGCCCGCATCCGCACGCAGGTGTCCGCCGCCCACAGCCGGGAGGACCTCGCCTTTGCGATTGAGAAATTCGCCGAGGTGAAGCAGGAATCCGGTCTCTGATGGCCACCCCCGCCCAACTCAAGAAGCTCAAGGCGGCCGCCAAGACCGCCGCCGGCCGGGCCTACGCGCCCTACTCCAAGTTCACCGTCGGCGCCGCGATCCTGACTTCGTCCGGCAAGATCTACTACGGGTGCAACGTCGAGAACGCATCCTACGGCCTGACCAACTGCGCCGAGCGCACCGCCATCTTCAGCGCCGTGGCCGCCGGCGAGAAGAACCTGAAGCTCGCGTGCGTCGTCGTCTACACCCCGACCAAGACCGCCACGGCACCGTGCGGCGCCTGCCGGCAGGTCATCTACGAATTCGGCCCCACCGCCCGCGTGATCTCCACCTGCGACGGCCGGCAGGAAGTCGATGGGTCGATTGATGCGCTCCTGCCCGGCGCCTTCGGCCCGGCAGATCTGGCTTAATTTGGTCGGGGCGCTTGCCCTCAAGCGCCCGGCGGAGGACCGTTGAGGGCAACGGCCCCTACCAGCAACGAAACCACCCCATGTCACCCCGTCTCCCGCTCCTCGCCACCCTCGCACTGCCCCTCCTGGCGGCGGCGGCCACCGCCGCCGACACTGCCGCCCCGCGCTGGTTCAAGGGCAATCTCCACACGCATTCCCTCTGGAGCGATGGCAACGACTACCCGGAGATGATCGCCGACCGCTACAAGCAGGCCGGCTACCACTTCCTCGCCATCTCCGACCATAACGTGCTCGCCGAGGGCACGCGCTGGCTGGAACTGAAGGCCCCGGCCGTCGTGGCCGGCACCGTGGTCCAGTTGGGCGGCGGCGCCGTGCTGGACCGTTATCTCACGCGTTTCGGCCCCGCCTGGGTCGAGCAGCGTGAGAAAGCCGGGATAAAGGAAGTCCGGCTCAAGCCGCTCGCCGAGTATCGCGCCCTCCTTGAGGAGCCCGGCCGGTTTCTCCTGATCCCCAGCGCGGAGATCACGGCCCAATGGAGCCGCCCGGCGACCGCCACCGAGCCCGAGCGCGGTGGCGCGGTGCACATGAACCACACCAATCCGACCGCCCTCGTCGCCCCGGTCGCCGCCGACAACGCGCTCGAGATCATGCAAATATCCGTGGACGCCGTGCGCGCGCAGCAGACCCGCACGGGGCAGCCCATGATGATTCACCTCAACCATCCCAACTATGTCTGGGGCGTCACCGCCGAGGAACTCATGCGGGTGCAGGGGGAGAAATTCTTCGAGATCTACAACGGCCATCCCGGCGCGCACAACGGCGGCGACCACGCCCACCTGAGCCCGGACGAGATGTGGGACGTGATCCTCACCCGCCGTCTCGCCGAGCTGCGGCTCGGGGTGATGTATGGCCTCGGCACGGATGACGCGCACGATTATCACCAGATGATTCTCGGCAAAAGCAACCCGTTCCGCGGCTGGATCATGGTCCGCGCGACCCACCTCACCCCGGAATCGCTCATCCGGGCGATGGAGGCCGGCGATTTCTACGCCAGCACCGGCGTGACCCTCACAGATGTCACCCGCACAGGCCAAACCCTGGCCCTGGAAATCCAGGCCGAACCGGGCGTCACCTACACCACGCAGTTCATCGGCACCCGGCGCGGTTACGACCCCGCCAGCCAGCTCATCCCCACTCCCGCCGGCGACGCCGGTGCGGCGAAAGCACTCCCGCACCGCCGCTACAGCAAGGATGTCGGCCCGATCCTCGCCGAGATGACAGGAACCCGTGCGTCCTACAGTATGGCGGGCGACGAGATTTATGTGCGGGCCAAAATCATTTCCTCGAAGGAAAAGCCCAACGCCAGCGTGGCCGGCGAAGTGGAGTGCGCCTGGACCCAGCCGCTGGTGAATGAGGTTGGGGCGCTTGCCCTCACGCGCCCTGCGAAGGGCCGTTGAGGGCAACGCACCCCTGCCTTACCAGGTAGTGTTTTCAAACCCCGGAAGGAGACCACTAAAAGGATTCCGCCAACGGCGGAATCTACTTACCCCGCTCCGGCTGATCGCCTGCGCCGTCAGGCCAAGGGGGCGGCTGATCGCCGCCCATTCAGCCCGCGATCAGCGGGCCCCCGAAACCCACCGCGCAGGCGATCAGCCGGAGCCGCACCGCCAAAATTTCGCCGTTGGCGAAATGCCATTAGGGGTAGCCCTGTCTCGGTTTGGTCGGCTTGGTGTGACCTCCGCCTCTCGGTTCCAAGGTTTGAAGACACGCCTTAATGTAGGGTCGTCGCTTGCCGGCGGACCGAGGCCCGGCGACCGACGCCGGCACTATAGGGAATCCGTGAACTTCCGGAACTCGTCCCAGTAGCGCGGGCCGGTGAAGTCGCCGAGCCCGGCGTGCGGCCCGCCCTCCACGAACAGCTTCTGCTTCCGGGCCGTGATCACCTCGTAAAGCTTTTCGCCGTGCCAGAACGGGACCGTGTCGTCCGCCGTGCCGTGGATCACGAACACCGGCAGCTTCAGCTCCGGGAGCTTGGCGATGTTTACGAACTTGTCGCCGGGAAAAATCGGGATCGTGGTCATCACCCGGTAGGCGCTGACAAACGCACCCTGCAGGACGAGACCGGCCGCCGGCCGTTGCCGGGCCAGCTCGATCCCCGGGCCGCCGCCGAGGGAGTAACCGAAAATGATGATGCGATCCGCCGGCAGACCCAGCTTGGTGCGCAGGTAATCATAGGCCAGGGCGGCGTCGGCCGCCGTGTTCGCCTCGGTCGGCACGCCTTCGCTGCGGCCGTAACGCCGGTAATCGATGGCAAAGACGGCATAACCCTCGGCCACGAACTGCGGCAGGTAATCATTGAGGCTGCCGAGGTCCTCGTAGTTGCCGTGCAGGTAGAGCAACGTGTATTTCGCCTGCGGGTTCGCCCAGTGACGGGCGGCGATCTTTACGCCGTCGGGCGCCGTGAGCTGGATGTAGTCGGGGCCAAGCTCGTACTTCACCGGTGGCCGGGGAAAAATCATCGCCAATGACAGGAAGTGCGCGCCGACGGCGATCAGCACGTAGGCGATGCCGAACAAAACGAGGATGCGGCCAAGGCTGAGAAATACTTCGGTCATTTTGATCATGTCATCCTGGGAGAGGCAAAGAATCCAGTGCGAGATACGATGCAAACATCATTCCGGATTCTTCACCGGGCCCGGAATGACAGGTTGTGGAGGTTTATCCGACCCCGAGCAGATCGCGAACAAGCGCCACGACCTGGTCGCGCGGGATCTCCCGCTCGGCGCGGTCGGCGAGGTCGCGGAGCTTGACGACGCCCTTGGCCAGCTCGTCACCGCCATAGATCAGGGCGAGCTTCGCGCCGGACTCGGACGCGGCCTTGAACTGCTTGCCGAAGGCCAGGTCCTTGAACGGATATTCGACGCGAATGCCGGCCGCGCGCAGCGCCTGGAGGTCGGCGAAGGCCGCCTTGCGCTCCGCCTCGCCGCCGATGACGACGTAGACTTGGGGCGCATTCCCGTGGGCTGGCGCCAGCCCGCGCTGCCCAATCAGCAGGCCGGTGGTGACGTCGCCGATGGCAAAACCCACGGCCGGCAGGTCCGCGTAGCCGAGTTTCTTGATCAGATCGTTGTAGCGACCGCCACCGGCCAGCGCGCGCAGGTCGCCCTTCCGGTCAAAGGCCTCGAAGACAAAACCCGTGTAGTAGGCCAGGCCGCGTACGACGCTCAGGTCGACCGCGATGAAGTCGGCCAGGCCCATGGCCGAGATGCCGGCCAGCACCTTGCGCCAGTCGGCGAGGCGCGCGGCGAGTTTTTCCGTATTGAAGGACGCCAGCGCGGCCTCGAGTTCGGCCAGGCTCTTGATTTTCAGGAAAGCCAGCACCTTGTCCTTCTTGTCCGCCGGCAGCGTCCCATGCGCCTCGGTGTAGACCTTGAACGCATCATCGCCGGCCTTCTCGTAGCGGTCGATGGCGGTCAGCACGCTGCGCGCCTGAGCATCGGTGAAGCCCAGCGCCTCCAGGTAGAAGAACCACAGGTCGCGGTCACTCAGCCGCACATAAAAATCGTCCTTGGTCAGGCCGAAACCGGCCAGACATTGGATGAGCAGGGCGATGAGCTCGATCTCGGCCTCGGGGCCGGCCTCACCGAAGATATCGGCGTTGAACTGGTGGAAGGCCCGCAGCCGGCCCTTCTGCGCGCGCTCATAGCGGTAGAACTCGGCGATGCTGAACCACTTGATCGGCCGTTTGAGTGCCCCGGCCTTCTCGCCTACCATCCGGCACACGGTGGGGGTCATTTCAGGGCGGAGGGAGACCTCACGACCGCCCTTGTCCGTGAAACTGAAGAGCTGGGCCTCTATCTCGTCGCCTGACTTGGTCTTGTAGAGTTCGAGCGGCTCCAGAACGGGCGCATCGTATTCCTGAAAGCCAAAGCTATTGGCTGCCAGCCGCCAGTTACGGAAGATATGCTGACGGCGGGAAAAGTCCTCCGGATAGAAATCCCGGAAGCCCGGAAGCGACTGAAAGCCGGCCATGCCTCGCTGCGACGGGACGCGCGCTCAGGCCGAGGCCGGAGGCGGCGGGTTGCTGCGCAATTTCTCGAGGCTGAGCTGCTTGATCTTCTGCTTGAGAATCTTGCCCGACTTGAACTTCACCACGGCACGCTCCGGGATGACGACCTCGGTCTCGGGTTTGTTCGGGTTGCGGCCCACCCGGGCCTTGCGGACCTGGACTTCGAGCACGCCGAAGTTGCGGAGCTCGACGTTGCGGCCGGCTGCAAGTGCATCCATGACAATATCGAGCGTCATTTGCACCGTGTCTTGGATTTGTTTCTGCGGGAAGCCGGTCTTCTCGTAGATCTCGAGCACGATTTCACGTTTGGTCAGGTTGGTCGACATGGCGGGGCGTGGGTTGAAATTTTCTTCTGCCTATCTGGTTACACCGCAAATAATTCACTACCCTGTGCTTGCGTCAACCGCAAAGCCGCACAAAGCCTAAGGCCTAACCATGCCCGATCCCAAGGACGTAAACAGCATGTTTGCCCGTATTGCGGGGCGTTATGATGTGGCCAACCACCTCCTGAGCGGGGGAGTGGATTATTGGTGGCGGCAGCGCCTCGTGCGGGTGGTCCATGACGCCCATCCGGGGACCGTTCTGGACCTCGCCACCGGCAGCGGTGACGTGGCTTTTGTGCTGGCCGACGGCCTGCCTCCCGGCACCCCGATTACTGGCATGGACTTCTGTCAGCCGATGCTGGATGAAGCTGTAAAAAAGCGCTCCGGCAGCCCGCGCTGGGCCCAAATCGAGTTCAGTCAGGGCGACGGCCTGGCCCTGCCCCTGCCCGACCGCTCCTTCGATGCGGTCACGATTTCCTTCGGCCTGCGCAACATGGCTGACCGGCATAAAGCCTTGTCCGAGATGCGGCGTGTGCTCCGGCCGGCCGGCCGGTTGTTTGTGCTGGAGTTCTCGCAGCCCTTTTTCTGGTTCCGGCCGTTCTACTACGCCTACCTGAAATTCGTGCTGCCGGTGGTTGCCGGCGTCGTGACCGGCGACAAATCGGCCTACGAATACCTGTGCGGCTCGATCGAGCTGTTTCCGGACCGGGCCGGCATCTCGGCGGAAATCATCCGCGCGGGCTTCAGTGCCGTGAAGGCGACGCCGATGACATTCGGCATCGTCGCGCTGCACGAGGCCGTGGTGTGAGCATTGTCTGCTTAGGAGTGGGAGGGGCTTTAGGCCCCGACAATGCTACGCTCCCATCCAGTCGGGGCCTAAAGCCCCTCCCACCACCAGAGGCAGCAAATCAGTTGAACGACTTCCCGCAGCCGCAGGTGCTCTGGGCGTTGGGGTTCTTGATCTCGAAACCCTTGCCGTGGAGCCCGTCGTCAAACTCGATGCTGCAGCCGGTGAGGTAGGCCAGACTCGTCGGATCGACCAGCACCCGCACACCCTCGCTCTCGAAAACCTGGTCTTCCGCCTTGGTCACGTCGAAGGACATACCATACTCGAAACCCGAGCAGCCGCCTGTCTCCACGAAGACGCGCAGCTGCTTCGTCGGGTCGGTCTGCGCGGCGCGCATGGTCTGAACTTGGCGGGCGGCGCGGTTCGAGAGCGTGATCATGCCCGCAACCTAGGCCCCGCACCCCGTCTGTCAACCGGCCCTTCCGCTTGGCTAACCAAGTGCAGAGCAGGAACCGTGCAAATTTAGCGGATGAGTTCTTGCCACGCACTGGGCCGGCGGTTTTTGTCAATCCGTGGCGACGCAAGCCCTCAAACACATCTTCAACGAACTCCAGTACGAGCTGACCAACAAGCTCGCCGAGGGCGGCATGGGCCTCGTTTACGAAGCCTTGCAGAAGGGCACAGGCAACTTCCGCAAGGTCGTCGCCATCAAGCTCATTCGCGAGGAGTATTCCAGCATCCCCGAATTTCAGAAAAATTTCATCGGCGAGGCCCGCCTCGTGGCCGACCTCATCCACACCAACATCGTCCAGACCTACCACCTTGGCCAGATCGGCGGGCAGTATTTCATGACGATGGAATTTGTCCGGGGCGTTAATCTGGAGCAGTTCATCGACCGCCACCTTGAGCTGGGCAAACAGGTGCCGCTCGACATGGCCGTCTTCATCGCCTCCCGCGTCTGCCGCGGCCTCAGCTACGCCCACACCAAGCGAGACGCCGACGGCCGCCTCCTCGGCATCGTCCACCGCGACGTCAACCCGAAGAACGTGATGCTCGCCATCGAGGGCGACGTGAAGCTCACGGACTTCGGCATCGCGAAGGCGCTGGACCTGATGTATAACGAGGAAGGCAAGGTGATCCCGGGCAAGGATGAGTATCTTTCCCCCGAGGGTGCCAGCTACGCCGTCACCGATGGCCGCTCCGACCTTTTCCCGCTCGGCATCGTCCTGACCGAGATCCTGCTCGGCAAAAACATCTTCCGCGGCGCCACCCGCGTCGAGTCGCGCCGCAACATCCTTACCCTGCCGATCCCGCAGTTCAGCACTCTGCGCGCCGACATCGACCCCAAGCTCGAGGTCATCCTGCACAAGGCCCTCCAACGCGACCGCGACAAACGCTACCAGTCCGCCTTCGCGATGCTCACCGACCTGGAGATGTATCTCTACAGCGACCGTTACGGTCCGACTAACGAGAAACTAGCCGTTTACCTCGCCGAAGTCTTCCCTCCCGCCATAGCCGGTTCAACCCCCGCCGTCCCGACCTCCGCCCTACCCCGCGTGTCCACGCTCGAAAGTTAGAGGTAACTCCTTGCGCGCATGAGCGGCCCCGGACTCAACCAAGGCTTCCATCAGAGGCAGACGCAGCAGCTTGTGCTCGCGCCGCAGATGCGGCAGTCGCTCAAGATCCTGCAGGTCGCGGCACTCGACCTCCGCGCCACGGTCCAGGAGGAACTGCAGTCCAACCCGATGCTCGAGGAGCTGCCGATGGACAACGTCAGCCTCGAGAAGGAGGCCCGCAACGGCGACGACAACGCCACGCCCGCCGACGACCCGCGCGAGGAAATGGATTTCTCCAAGGATTTACAGGTGCTGGAGAAGATCGGCCAGGACTGGAAGGACCACCTCTCGGACGCCGGCGGCGTGCGCCAGACCTCGAGCGAGGAGGATGAGCGGCGTCAGCATTTCTTTGACTCGCTGACCACCGAGACCTCCCTGCAGGAGCACCTCATGGGCCAGGCCGAGCAGTCGGACTGCCCGCCGGATGTGCTCACGGCGCTGCGCTTTCTCGTCGGCAGCCTCGACGACCGCGGCTACCTCACGTCCACTCTTTCCGACCTCGCCCTGCTGGCGAACCTGGCCCTGGCGACCATGCAGGAGGCGGCCAAGCTCCTGAAGACCTTCGAGCCCGCCGGCATCGGCGCCGAGACGCTCTCCGACTGCCTGCTTATCCAACTCGCGCAGAAGGGCCGCGAAAAATCCGTGGCGGCGCGCATCATCCGCGACCATTTCGAGCTGCTGGTCCGCCGCCGTATTCCCGACCTCGCCCGCAAGACCGGTCTCGCCCCCGACGTCATCCAGGAGGCCATCGAGGAGATCGGCACGCTCGACCCCGCGCCCGGCCGCCGTTTTGCCGACGACGCCAACCGCGTCGTCGTGCCCGACGTCACCGTCGAGGAGGACGGTGGCGAGTGGAAGATCATCCTCAACCACGACTACATCCCGCGCCTGCGGCTCAGCAACACCTACAAGGACCTCATCGCGAAGGGCAAGTTGAGCAAGCAGGAGAGCGACTACCTCCGCGAGAAGCTCCGCTCCGGCAAATTCATCATCAACGCCATCGAGCAGCGCCAGCGTACGATCGAACGCATCACCCGCGAGATCATCAAGCACCAGGGCGAGTTCTTCGCCGAGGGCGTCTCCAAGCTGAAGCCGCTCACGATGACGCAGATCGCCGACATCATCGGCGTGCACGAGACCACCGTCAGCCGCGCGCTGGCCAACAAATACATCAAGACCCCGCACGGCGTCTTCGCGATGAAGTTCTTCTTCACCTCCGGCTACCAGTCGGACGCCGGCGAGTCGGTCGCCAACACCAGCGTGAAGGAGATGATCGCGGACATCATCGCCGGCGAGGATCCGGGCAAGCCGCTGAGCGACCAGGAAATCGTGGGCCTGCTGGAGGCCAAGGGTCTCAAGATCGCCCGCCGCACCGTGGCCAAATACCGCGAGGAACTCGGCCTGCTGCCGAGCAACCTGCGCCGGCGTTACGATTGAGCGGGGTTAATCAGGTGCAACCCCCTCCGGAGGGGTTGGACAATTAGCGCTGCGCGCAAAGCCGACCCGGAGGTCAGGCTCCACCTCAGGATCAACCCGTCCGCGCCGCGACCGTCTGGTCGTGCAGCTTGGCGGCTTCCATCACCGTCTTGACGAGCTCGGGCAGGGATACCGGCTTGAGCAGGTAGCGGTAAAGCGCAGCCTCGTTCACGCTGCGCAGCAGCATCTCGGGCTTCATGTAGCCGGTCACGAGCAAGCGCTGCATGTCGGGATATTCTTCCCGGGCGTCGACGAGGAAGCTCAGGCCGTTGCCACCGGGCATCAAATGGTCGCACACGACGACCTTGAACGGCTTCTTATGCAGGATGTAGCCGGCCTCACGGGTGCTGGTGGCCAGCACGCACTCGAAATGGGGCGAAAGCGCCTCGGCAAAGAGCTCGATCAGTGGTTTTTCGTCATCGATCAGCAGCACCGCACCCAGTTTGGGCTTGGTCGCGATCGGTTCGGTGGTGGGAGCGGTCGACACGCCGCCAAGAGTGCTTGATGCCCCGGGGTTGGCAAACTCAAATCGCAGGCGACTTGCGCGTGGCCCGGTTTAGGTTTGCGTGCCCGGAGACGTCGTATTTTTTTGGCAGGCACTGGCATGGACAATCCTGATATTTACGCCGCCGCCCGTGATGGCAGCCTTTCCACCCTACCCCCGGCGGCGTTGACGGCCGAGTCCATGAACAAGCCCAATGCCTCGGGCAACACCCCTCTGCATATCGCCGCCAAATACGGCCACCTCGGCCACGTGCCCTCAACCATCCTCACCCAGGACAATCTGCTCCGCAAGAACGATGCGGGTTACACCCCGCTCCACCTCGCGGCCCGCCACGGCCACCTCGACCAGATCCCGGTCGACTTCCTCACCCGCGATAACCTCCTCGTCCGCTCCAACAGCGGCTACACCCCGCTGCACCAGGCCGCTTCCGGCGGATCCCTCGACCAGCTGCCGGTCGGCCTGCTCACCGCCGAACTGGTCCTGACCAAGACCGACACCGGCAACACGCTCCTCCACGAGGCCGCCGAACACGGCACCCTCGACTGTTTTCCCGCGCCCTTCCTCACGCGGGAAAACCTCACCACCGCCAACGTCAGCGGCGAGACCGTGCTGCACGTCGCCGTCTTCAACGGCCACCTCGACCAGGTTCCCCGCGCCCAGCTCACGGCCGAAAACCTGCTCACCAAGACCTCGAACCACGACACCTGCCTGCATGCCGCCGCCATCGCCGGCCACCTCGACCAGATCCCGCCGGAGGTGCTCACGCACCACAATCTGGTGCTCCCCAGCAAATCCGGCCACACGCCCATCCACGCCGCCGCCGAGTCCGGCTTCCTCGGCCAGATTCCCCGCGACCGCCTGACCGTCGACCTGCTCATCAGCCGCAATGATTTTGGCGACACGCCGCTGCACGCCGCTGCCGTCGAGGGACACCTGAAGGACATCCCGCGCGAGTTCCTGAACCGCGCCACGCTACTTATTCGCAACTACAACGGCGGCACGCCCATTGGCGCTGCCATCCGCTACGGTCACGCCGACCAGCTCCCCGCGGAATTCATCCCCAAGCCGCCCAGCGCCTTGGACAAGTTCCTCAACCGGCTCGGCGTCACTCGGCCGCCTTTCGGCTAGGCCACGCCGGGCGGTTGTGACACAGCCCCGGGTTGTCACTGGCACGAAAGGTGCCTCAGCTGTCCGTTCCACTCTCACTGTATGAACACCACCATCACCGCCATCACCGCGCGCGAAATCATCGATTCCCGCGGCAATCCCACCGTCGAGGTCGACGTCAAGCTCGCCAGCGGCGCCTTCGGCCGCGCCGCCGTCCCCTCGGGCGCCTCCACCGGCGAGCACGAGGCCATCGAACTCCGCGACGGGGACAAGAACCGCTACGGCGGCAAGGGCACCCTCAAGGCTGTCGCCAACGTGAAAGGCAAGATCGCCCCGGCGCTCCTCGGCTTCGACGCCTTCGACCAGCTCGGCGTCGACCGCACCATGCTCAAGCTCGACGGCACCGCCACCAAGTCGAAGCTCGGCGCCAACGCCATCCTCGGCGTCTCCCTCGCCACCGCCAAGGCCGCCGCCGCCGCGTCCGGCGTCCCGCTCTACAAATACCTCGGCGGCCCCAACGCCAAGGTCCTGCCCGTGCCGCTCATGAACATCATGAATGGCGGCGCCCACTCCGACGCCCCGATCGACTTCCAGGAATTCATGATCGTGCCGAAGAACTTCGACACCTTCGCCGAGGCCCTCCGCGCCGGCGCCGAGGTCTTCCACTCGCTGAAAAAGGTCCTCAAGGCCAAGGGCCTCCAGACCGCCGTCGGTGACGAGGGCGGCTTCGCCCCGAACCTCGCCTCCACCACCGACGCCCTCGACGCCATCGCCGAGGCCGTGAAGGGCGCGGGCTACAAGCTCGGCAAGGACATCTTCCTCGCCCTCGACGTCGCCTCCTCCGAATTCTACGTCAAGGAGTCCAAGACCTACGTCTTCAAGAAATCCGACAAGCGCTCCTTCACCGGCGACCAGTTCGTCAGCTACTACAAGGAACTCTGCGCCAAATACCCGATCGTCTCGATCGAGGACGGCTGTGCCGAGAATGACTGGGTCACCTGGAAGAAGCTCACCGACGCCATCGGCGACAAGGTGCAGCTCGTCGGCGACGACCTCTTCGTCACCAACGTCGAGTTCCTCAAGAAGGGCATCGCGACCGGCACCGCCAACTCGATCCTCGTCAAGGTGAACCAGATCGGCTCCCTCACCGAAACCCTCGACTCCATCGAACTCGCGCAGAAGAACAAATACACGACCATCATCTCGCACCGCTCGGGCGAGACCGAGGATGTGACCATCGCCGACATCGCCGTCGCGACGAACGCCGGCCAGATCAAGACCGGCTCCGCCTCCCGCACCGACCGCGTCGCCAAATACAACCAGCTCCTCCGGATCGAGGAGGAACTCGGGGCCAGCGCCATCTACGGCGGCCGCATCTAAGGCTTGCTCGTGGCCCGCGGATTACTATCGTCACCGCCTACGAAGCCGACCTAACACCAAGCTTCGCCAACACACACACCGGGAAAGGCCGGGCCGCAAGGTCCGGCCTTTTCTATTGGCGAAACCGCCGCCGCTGACAAACGTCTGACCCCGCCCGTCCCCTCCCTTCAACCCACTTCCCTCCCGTGAACCGCCTGCTCCGTCATTATCCTACCGTCCTTTTTGCCGCCGGCGCCGCGCTCCTGCTCCCTGCCGCCGAGCCGGCCAAGCCGGAACCCGCCAAGGCCGCGACCGAGACAGTCGGCCCCACCGTCATCCTGCCCACCGTCACGGTGCAGGAAAAGCGGGTGAAGCAGATCGACAACGAGATCAAGAAGGTCGAGAAGCAGATCGCCCGCGAGAAGAAGAAGTTGAAGTCCACCGACCTCGACAAGTCGCTCAACAGCGACAAGGTCGCGAACGCCGCCGCCCTCTTCGGCGGCAATTCCGCGTCGCACATGGTCGCCGTTGCCGCCTCGCGCGTGAACCTGCTCGAGAGCGAGCGCAACCTGCTCGAGCGCCTCAAGTTTCCGCGCACCGAGGAGGACCAGGCCCTGATCGAGAAGGAGCTGGAGAATCTCCGCACCACCCGGCGGAACCTGGACGACGCCGCCAAGCAGCGGTGATCCCGAAATATTCAATTCAGAAACCAGGAAGCCGGGAATTTGATTCCTGGTTTTTTTGGCTTCAGAATTAATCCGGTCCTACTCCACCCGCAAAATATACCCCCGCAGGTATTCGCTCTCCGGCATCGTCACCAGCACCGGATGGTCGGCCGGCTGGTGGCAGTATTCCAGCACGTGCACCCGCTTCTTCGCGTCCGCCGCCGCCTCGGCGAGCACCTCGCGCAGCTGCGCGTCCTGCATGTGGTGCGAGCAGGTATAAGTCGCCAACACGCCGCCGGGGGTGAGTGATTTCATGGCGCGCAGGTTTAGCTCCTTGTAGCCGCGAAGGGCGCCCTCGAGCGCCGACTTCGACTTCGCAAAGGGCGGCGGGTCGAGGATGATCAGGTCCCACGCCGGCGCGGCGTCGCGCTGCGCCGTGAACCAGTCGAAGACATTCGCCCCGGTGAACTCGGCCTTCAGCCCGTTGCGGTCGGCGTTCTTCTTCGCCTGCCCGACCGCGTCGAACGCGCTGTCGAGCCCGAGCACGCTCGCCGCCCCGGCCTTGGCGCAATGCAGCGCGAACGACCCCTGGTTGCAGAACGCGTCGAGCACGCGCCGGCCGACGGCGTATTTCGCCACGACGGCATGCTGCTGGCGCTGGTCGAGGTAGAATCCAGTCTTCTGTCCGCCCTGCAGGTCGAGCCAGTAGTCGAGACCGTCGATCCTCACCCAGCGCGGTTCCCAGGCCGAGCCCGAGCGCGTGTGCACCTCAGCGGGCAGGCCCTCGAGCTTCCGGATGTTCGCATCGTTGCGAAAAATGATCTCCTTTGCCCCGGTCAGGCCCGCCAGCAGGTCGCTGAGGACCGTGCGGCGTTTCTCCATCGCGAGCGTCTGGATCTGCACGACCAGTGTGTCGCCGAACTGGTCCGCCACCACGCCCGGCAGGTCGTCGGACTCGGACCAAACCAGGCGCTTGAAGTCGCCTGATCCGGCCCGCCGGGCCAGCGCCTTCTCCAGCGCCGCGCGCAGGTAGGCCTCGTCGAGCGCAACGCGGTCCCGGCTCAGCCGCCGCCAGACGATCTGGGATTTGCTGTTGTAGATGCCGGTGCCAAGAAACCGCCCGGTGCGGTCGCGGCATTCCACCACCTCGCCGTCGTGTTCGGCGGGCAGGAGCGCCTCGCACTCGTTGGCGAACACCCACGGGTGACCGGTGAGCACGCGGGATGTGGCATTGGGCTTGAGCTTGAGGCTGGCAGACATGCCCGGACTCTCCGGGGGTTTCGCAAAGCTTAGAAGCTCAAAATCGGGCCGTTAGCCGGCCCACGGCCTCAGTCGGCGTGTTCCCACTGCCATTCCAAGCGGGTCCCCGCCGGTGAACAAACCCGGCCGCGGCTCACCCCCGAAATGAATCCCGTCGGCGCATTCGGCGGGAGTTTTAGCCAGCTTACAACGTGGTCCGTTTGGCCGGAAAATCGCCGTGCCCCGGTGTCTGCCGGCGGTCGGTGAAGGCGTCGTAATAAATCTGCTTGGACCCCCGGTTGACGTGACGGTTCGCGTGGGATTTGTTCACGGCGGTTTCGTAACGTTCCAAAAAAGTGAGCAGACTGAGGGCCAGGGCGGCGAAGCCCATGATGATGGAAACGAGAAGCATAGGTTTGGGAGGTTGGCTCACTATAGCTTTACTTCCCTTCCACTCCCATCCGGCCAATACCGTAACCGGCCCTACGGAATTCCCGTAGTGTAAAAAGCAGACTCACCCGCAGCAAGGCATGCGGCGGGCGGAAATAGGACTGTTCCCCTGCTTTGGGCCGACCCCAGCCCTGATTTAGCCCAAAATAGGCTTCCCACCCGCACCCCAGCCCCGTTTCCTGCCCAACTCTCCTTCCAGCATCCCTTTCCGTCCTCCGTCCTTCGTCATCCGTCCTCCCCTATGACTCCCGCCCAGGAAATCGCCCGCCGTCGCACCTTTGCGATCATCTCGCACCCCGATGCGGGCAAGACGACCCTGACCGAGAAGTTCCTGCTCTACGGCAACGCCATCCACCTCGCGGGCGCCGTCAAGGACCGCAAGAACCAGCGCGCCACCGCCTCCGACTGGATGGAACTCGAGAAACAGCGCGGCATCTCGATCAGTTCGACCGTCCTCCAGTTCGATTACGCCGGCTGCGCCGTCAACCTGCTCGACACCCCCGGCCACAAGGACTTCTCCGAGGACACCTACCGCGTGCTCACCGCCGTCGACGCCGCCCTCATGGTGATCGACGCCGCCAAGGGCGTCGAGACCCAGACCCGCAAGCTTTTCGAGGTCTGCCGCCGCCGCGGCGTGCCCATCTTCACGTTCATGAACAAGTGCGACCGGCCCACGCGCAGCCCGATCGACCTCCTCGACGAGCTCGAAAACGTGCTCGGCCTGCAGTCGTCGCCCGTCATCTGGCCCCTCGGCAACGGCCCATCGTTCAAGGGCGTTTTCGACCGCCGCTCCCAGGAGGTCCACCTTTTCGAGCGCGTCCCGGGCGGCAAGTTCCAGGCGCCCGTCAACGTCACCTCGCTCGAGGACGACGCCGTGCGTGGCAAGCTCGACGACTACACCTTCAACGAGGTGAAGGAGCAGCTCGCGATGCTCGACGGCGCGGGCCACCCCTTCGACCTCAAGGCCGTGCAGGCCGGCCAGCAAACGCCCGTGTATTTCGGCTCCGCCGTGAACAACTTCGGCATCCAGCTCCTGCTCGACGGCTTTCTGCAGGACTCCGTGCCGCCCGCCGCGCGCAAATCCGTCAGCATCACGGTGCCAGGTTTTCCCCAGCCCACCACCGCCCGCGAAGTGCCGGTCGACGACCCGAAGTTCTCCGGCTTCATCTTCAAGATCCAGGCCAACATGGACGCCAAGCACCGCGACCGCATCGCGTTCTGCCGCGTCTGCTCGGGCAAGTTCGACCGCGACATGGTCGTCACCCACCAGCGCACCGGCAAATCCGTCCGCCTTTCCTCCTCCCACAAGCTCTTCGGCCGCGAGCGCGAGACGGTGGACGAGGCCTGGCCGGGCGACGTGATCGGCCTCGTCGGCCACAGCGAGTTCGGCATAGGGGACACCCTCACGCAGGACCGCACCATTTGTTACGACGAGATCCCGCGCTTCCCGTCCGAGGTTTTCAGCTACATCGCCAACCCGAACACCGGCGACTCAAAGAAATATCGCGCCGGCCTCGAGCAACTCCTGCAGGAGGGGGTCGTCCAGTCCTTCACCGCCAAGAACGCCCCGTCCGGCGCCACGCTGCTCGCGGCGGTCGGCCCCCTGCAATTCGAGGTCGTGCAATGGCGCCTCCAGAGCGAATACGGCGCCGAATCGCGCCTCACGCCCGCGCCCTGGACGATGCTCCGCTGGGTCGAACCGCATCCGCTGCTCAAGGATCCCTCGCGCCTCGTCGTCGCCACCGGCGTCAGCTTCGGCGCCGACAAGTTCGAGCACCCCGTCGTGCTCTTCCCGAACGAGTGGACGATGCGCTATTTTCAGGAAAAAAATCCGGAGCTCAAGCTGCACGCCTTGCCGCTGGAACAGACCAAGTAGCGGGATCCGGCCGCCCGGCCCGGGCGGTGCCGTGACCTGATTGTAACACCCGCTGACTGGGATGCCGTTGCGCCGGCCGGCCGGGCCCGCATGGTGGCATCACCAGCATGAAGATCAAATTGTTCAACAACGACTCCGAGTTTCAGGAATTTGCCGCGGGCCAGAACGTATTCCGGGAAGGTGACGGCGGCGAACACATGTATGCGGTCATCGACGGCACGGTGGACATCGTGATCCGCGGCAAGGTGCTGGAAACCATCAGCGCCGGCGGCGTCTTCGGCGAGATGGCGCTGATCGAGGCCCGCCCCCGCATCGCCACCGCCATCGTGAAGACGAATGCGAAACTCGTGCCCATTGACCGCAAACGCTTTGAATTCCTGGTGCAACAGAATCCGTATTTTGCCCTGCAGCTAATGACCATCATGGCCGAGCGTCTGCGAAAAATGGATGAGACGGTCTCGCCTTTCCAATCCTAGCCTGACCGCTTGACTAGCTCGCAGAACCCGGGTTGACCGCGTTGTGCAACCGTGTAGTTTTCCCGCCATGAAACCACGCCGGTTGCTGGTCCTGCTCGTCCTGGTTGCGGTTACCTTCCTGTCGGCCGCGGAACCGGTGGCCAAGCCGCCCGTTCTGGTGGCCGTGCACGGCGCCTGGGCCGGCGGCTGGCACTTCAAGAAGATCGCGCCGATCCTCGAAGCGAAGGGCTGGAAGGTCTACCGGCCGTCCTTGAGCGGCTTGGGCGAGCATTTCAACACGGCCTCGCGGGACATCGGCCTCGCGACTCACATCGACGACATCGTGAACTTCATCCTCTTCGAGGACCTGCATGACGTCATTCTCCTCGGCCACAGCTACGGCGGCATGGTCATCACGGGCGTCGCCGACCGTGTCCCCGAGCGCATCGCGCGGCTCATCTATCTCGATGCGTCCCTGCCGGAAAATGGCGAGAGCATGCTGCAACTGCGCAAGCCGGGCGGGCCGGTTGATTTCGACCAGCTAGGCAAGGATGGGTTTATCCCCGCGTGGTGGGTCAGGCCCGGCAAGCCCTTCCCCATTGACGTCCCCCATCCGGTCAAAACCTTCACTGATCCCATCACGCTGAAGAACCAGGCTGCGACGGCGAAAATCCCGGCGACCCACATTCTCACCGTCGAACCGGGTAAACAGCCGGAGGATGACGATTTCTTCGCCGCAGCGGAACGGGCCCGGGTTCGCGGCTGGCCGGTCATCATCATGGCAGGCGACCACAACCCCCACTGGCGCCAGCCCGAGACGCTGGCCGGGCAGTTACTCGGCATTCACTAAGGCCCAGGCGATCGGTCACTTTTCCTTCTCGGAAGAGGCCGACTGCTGGATGCCCACATTGGATGACTCCACGCGACCCGGGCCGGGTTCGGACCGGGTCGGGGACGGCGAATGCGCGCGCTCCGGGGGCGGGTTGGAGGAACGGCCACCGGTATCGCTCGGCTCGGAACGCGGGCGGTTCTCGTTGCGCTCCCGGGCCCAGCGCTCCGGGTTTGCCGTGCGCGGCGGATAGGCATTGCTCCGCGGCTGGTCCGGGTTGGTGCGCGGCGCGTTGTCCCAGCGCGTGCGCGTGCCGGGCGGGTGATCAGGTTTTCCGTCGGGCTGGTGCGGCTTGCCCTGATCCCGGGGCGGCACCGGGCGCGAGTAGCCGCCGTAGTTGTAGTCGAAGGGGTCATAGTAACCCCACCGCGAGAACCCGGAGTAAGCCGGGTTGTAGGAGCCGTACCGGTAATAGTCGTAGGGATAGTAGTCGTCGCGGCCGGGATAGGCGGCGAGCACCGTGTAGGTGTGGGACGGGAGGATGCCGATGCGCACGACCGCCCACTGGGGCTCGTCGTCGGGATTGGCCTGCGGGAAGCTGACCTTCACGTAATACAGCCGGTTGCCCTCGAGGCCCTGGCTGTGCAGGTAGTTGATGACCGCCTGCCGCAACTCGACGAGTTGCTCCGGCGTCAGCTCCTTGTTGGTGGAACTTTCCACCACGGCGAATTCCGCCACCGGCTCCACGCGCGGCCCCCGGGCCGTCTGGGTGGTGCAACCGGAAAAGACGAGGGCCGCACCCAGCGCGGCCGTGGCCGAAAGATAACGCACGTTGGTCTTCATGGGATATATTCCAAGGGGGATGGGTTGAACCGGCTGGATCGAACCTAGCCGCTTGTCCCCGGCTCGCAAGTGCCTTCAGCCCCCGCCGGCCGGGCGGCTCGTGACTTTAGCTTTGTCTGGCCGGCGACGGCCCATATGGTGGCGGCATGCGTTTCTCCCTTCTGCCCGCACTGCTCCTAGCCGTGGGTCTCGCCACCGGTCTGTCCGCCGCCGCCCAGCCCGACTCCGTCGAAACCAAGGTTCTCCCGCTCATCGTCGTCAAGGCCGCGCGCCTCATCGAACCGGTCACCGGCCGCATCCTCGCCGACCAGGCGGTGGTGATCTCGGGTGACCGCGTGAAGGCCGTCGTCGCCGCGGCCGACCTCGCCAAGGTCGTGCCGGCTGGCACCAGCGTGCGCGTCATCGACCTAGGCAACGCGACCCTGCTGCCCGGCCTCATCGACTGCCACACCCACGTCACCGGTGAGCCGGAGAATTTCTACGAGGACATCTTCCGCAAGAGCCCGATCGACGAGGCCGTCACGGCGCATATCTACGCCCGCCGCACCCTTGAGGCTGGTTTCACCACGATCCGCAACGTCGGCGCGGGCAACTACATCGACTTCGCCCTCCGCCGCGCCATCGAGGCCGGCAAGGTCCCCGGTCCGCGCATGCTGGCCAGCGGTCCCGGCCTCGGCGCCACCGGCGGCCACGCTGACCTCAACGGCATGTCTCCCTACCTGCGCTTCGAGGGCGACATCACTGGTATCGCCGACGGCGTGGAGGAGATCCGCAAGAAGGTCCGTGAAAACATCAAGCACGGCGCCGATCTCATCAAGATCATGGCCACCGCCGGCGTGCTTTCCGAGGAGGAGTCCGTGGGCGCGCCGCAATATTCCCCGGAGGAAATGAAGGCCGCGGTCGACGAGGCCGCCATGTGGGGTCGGAAGGTCGCCGCCCATGCCCACGGCGCCGAGGGCATCAAGCGCGCCATCCGCGCCGGCGTCGCTTCCGTGGAACATTGCAGCTTCATCGACGACGAGGGCATCGCCCTCGCCAAGGAACACGGCACCTGGCTGGTGTTCGACATCTACAACGACGACTACATCCTGGCCGAGTTCGGCCGCATGGGTTATCCGGAAAAGATCCTGGAAAAGGAACGCCTCGTCGGCCGCACCCAGCGCGAAAACTTCCAGAAGACCGTCAAGGCCGGGGCGAAGATCGCCTACGGCACCGACTCCGGCGTCTATCCACACGGTTGGAACGGCAAGCAGTTCTTCCACATGGTCAAATGGGGCATGACGCCCATGCAGGCGATCCAGTCCGCCACCGTGCATGCCGCCGACCTGCTTGGTTGGAAGGACAAGGTCGGCCAGCTCTCGCCCGGATATTATGCCGACCTCATCGCCGTGGCGGGCGACCCGCTCGCCGACGTTACCGTCCTGGAGCAGGTCGGCTTCGTCATGAAGGGCGGCTCAATTGTGAAGAACAACCTCACCGCCGAGGCGCCCGACCGCCTCGACTGATGGTTCCGCCGTGGGCCAGCGAGCTTGCTCGCGCTTCGGGGGGATTCTGGCGCGAGCTAGCTCGCTGGCCCACGCCACCTTCAGTGCCCGAGCACGATCAGCAGCCCGCCCAGCAGCGTGAACAGCGCGCCGAGCAAGCCGGCCTCGTAGCGCTCAAAATCCTTCACTTCGAATCGCTCAAGCCCGACCAGGGTCAGCCACGTGAAAATCATCATGCCGCCGAGTGTCGCCACGGCGAGGATCAGGCTGAGCACCACGAAGCCGCGCCAACCGAACTGCACGCCGGACAGGTAGACCGGCAGGAAGCCCTCGCAGGGTGACAGGGTCAGCATCACGAAAAGGCCGCTGATCGCCGCCCAGTCGCCGGCCTTGGTTTCCACCAGCTGGCTGTCCTTCAGCTCCTCGTCCCAGTGGCTGTGCTCGTGTTCGTGGCCGCACTGCGCGCTCGGGTGATGGGGCGCGCCGAGCACGTGATGGTGCACCACGCCGCCGCGCCATTGCCGCCAGAAATAATAGAGGCCGATCACCAGGAGGATTCCGCCCGCGATCCACGGGAACAGGCGGCCGAGCTTTTCATCAAGCTGGAAGCCGAACCAAGCGATGCCGAGCCCGAGCAGGCTGGTCAGCGCCACGTGCCCCAGCCCCGCCAACGCGGCCACGGCGAGGGTCTTGACCCGGCTCCAGCCCCGCGCCCGCGACACCAGCACGAACGGCAGCCAGTGCGTCGGGATCGCCGCATGGAAGAACGCCACGGTGAAACCGGTGGCGGCGACGGTGGTGAGCACGGCTGAGTTCATGGCGGATTGATGAGAAAATACGGGGCTCCCAGCCCTGTCGACCCCGAAGACTACCAAAGTCGTCAAGGGGCCTAAGCCCGCCGCCGAACGCAATAAACAGCGATAATCGGACAACCCGCACCGAGCTTTTTCGTGTATTTCTGTGTAGCTTTGTGACTATCTCGACCCTGCCTTCCGCCATGCCGCCCGACCTCAACGCCGTCAGCTCCTACCTGCTCGCCCTGCAGGATGACATCTGCGGCGCCCTGACGCGGGAGGAAGACGGCGGCGAGTTTAAGGAGGACCGCTGGTCCCGCCCGGAAGGCGGCGGCGGCCGCTCGCGGGTGCTGACCAACGGCGCCGTCTTCGAGAAAGCCGGTGTCGGGTTTTCCCACGTCTCGGGCAAATCCCTCCCCCCTTCCGCCACCGCGACCCGCCCCGATCTCGCCGGCCAGCCGTTCCACGCCATGGGTGTCTCGCTCGTCATCCACCCGCGCAATCCCTACGTGCCCACCAGCCACGCCAACGTCCGGCTCTTCACCGCCGGCGAGGGCGACCAAGCCGTCTGGTGGTTCGGCGGCGGCTTCGACCTGACACCCTATTACGGCTTCGAGGAGGACGCCGTCCACTGGCACCGCACCGCGCAGGCCGCGTGCGACCCTCACGGCCCCGAGCTCTACCCGAGGTTCAAGCAGTGGTGCGACGACTACTTCTTCCTCAAGCACCGGGGCGAGCCGCGCGGCATCGGCGGCCTGTTCTTCGACGACTTCAACGCGCCGGGCTTCAGCGATGCCTTCCGGTTCCTCCGCAGCGTGGGCGACGCCTTCGTGCCGGCCTACCTGCCGATCGTGGCGCGGCGCAAGGCCACGCCCTTCGGCGAGCGTGAGCGCGACTTCCAGCTCTACCGGCGCGGCCGCTACGTCGAGTTCAACCTCGTCTACGACCGCGGCACGATCTTCGGCCTCCAGAGCGGTGGCCGCACTGAGTCCATTCTCATGTCCCTCCCGCCGCTCGTCGCTTGGCGCTACGACTGGAAACCGGAGCCCGGCACCCCCGAGGCCCGGCTGTACGACATCTTCCTCAAGCCCCGCGACTGGGCCAACCATTCCTCATGACTTCCCGCGAACGATTTCTCGCCGCCGTTGCCTGCCAGCCTCTCGACCGCCCGCCGGTCTGGATCATGCGCCAGGCCGGGCGCTACCTGCCCGAATATCGCGCGCTCAAGGCGCAGTCGTCCTTCCTTGAGATGGTGCGCACGCCCGAGCTGGCCGCCGAGGTCACGCTGCAGCCGCTGCGGCGCTTCGCCCTCGATGCGGCGATCATCTTCTCCGACATCCTCGTCATCCCCGAGGCCCTCGGCCAGGGCTACAAGTTCCGCGACGCGGGCGGCATTGAGATGGACTTCCGGCTGGAGACCAAGGCCCAACTCGACCGCCTCGACCCGGTTGGGGTCCAGTTCCGCCTCGACTATGTCGGCAAGGCGCTCGAGCGCGTGAAGGCCGAGCTGAAGGGCGAGAAGGCCCTGCTCGGTTTCGGCGGCTCGCCCTGGACGCTCGGCACCTATATGCTCGAGGGCGGCAGCGCCGACGAGTTTCAGCGCAGCAAGGCCGTCTTCTATTCCGATCGTCCGCTGTTCAACGCCCTGATGGAGAAGCTCACCGCGGCGCTCATCGAGTATTTCCAGATGCAGATCCGCGCCGGGGCCGACGCCATTCAGATCTTCGACTCGTGGGGTGGCATCCTCGCCGGCCAGGACTACGAGGCCGCGTCGTTGCGCTGGATCCGCGACATCATCGCCGCGCTGCCGAAGGACTTCCCCGTCATCCTCTACGCCAAGGGCACGCCTTCCCAGTTCACCGACCAGGCTTTCAGCGGGGCCAGCGTGCTGGGCGTGGACTGGACCGTGGACCTCGGCGTCGTCCGCAAGCTCGTGCCGGGCAACATCGCCCTCCAAGGCAACCTCGACCCGGTGCTGATGAACACCACGCCGGAGATCGTCCGGCACGAAGTGACGCGTTTGCTGGAAACCATGCGCGGCGCGAACGGTCATATCTTCAACCTGGGCCACGGCATCATGCCGCAGGCAAAGATCGAATGCGTCGAAACCCTCGTGGATACCGTCACCCGCTGGAAAAACTGAAATGCCGCTCGCCGGGCCCAAATCCATCGCGGTCGTCGGCGGCGGCCTCACCGGCCTGACCGCCGCCTGGCGGCTGCATCGCGCCGGGCACCGGGTCACGGTTTTCGAAAAAGCGCCGCAGGTCGGCGGCGCCATCATTTCCCTCGCGCGGGATGGCTGGCTGGTCGAGGGCGGCCCCAATTCCCTGCAGGAAACCGCCGAGGTCGCCGCCCTGCTCACCGAGCTGGGCCTCCGCGACCAGCGGGCCCTCGTGAGTCCCGCGGCGAAGAAGCGCTTCATTGTCCGCGGCGGCCGGCCGATCATGGTGCCGCTCTCCCCCGCCGGCCTGCTGACCTCGCCGCTTTTCTCCGTCGGCGCCCGGCTGCGCGTGCTGACCGAGCTGCTCACCCGGCCGCGCGTGCGCACGACCGACGTCAACCTCGCCGCCTTCGTTGCCTCCCACTTCGGCCGCGAGATCGTCGACTACGGGCTGAATCCTTTTGTGGGCGGCATCTACGCCGGCGATCCCGAGAAACTCTCCGCCCGTTACGCCTTCCCCAGCCTTTGGCAGCTCGAGCGCTCCCACGGCTCGCTGTTGCGCGGTTTTCGCGCCGAAGCCGCCGAGCGCCGGGCCCGCGGCGAAGCGAGCGGGGTCGTGCCGATCATCTCGTTCCGCGATGGCCTGCAAACCCTGCCCCGCGCCCTCGCCGCCGCCCTGCCCGCCGGCACCGTGCAGACCGACGCGACCGTCACGAGCCTCATCCCGGGCCAACCGGGGAAACTCATCTGGACGCGCGCCGACTCGGTGCAGACCGCCGAGTTCGACGCCATCGTTCTGGCGCTGCCGGCCAGCGGTCTCGCCGCGCTGGTCTTCAGCACGCTCGGCGAGCGCAGCCTGGCTTCGCTCGACCATGTGCCGCAGCCGCCGGTGAGTTCGCTGTTTCTTGGCTTCAAGCGCGAACAGGTGACCCATCCGCTCGACGGTTTTGGCGCGCTCGTGCCGGTCAGGGAGAACCGCAGCCTCCTCGGCGTGCTGTTCTCGTCGTCACTCTTCGCCGGCCGGGCGCCGGCCGGCCATGTGGCGCTGACGGTGTTTGCCGGTGGCATGCGTCAGCCCGAAACCGGCCGGCTGGACACGGCCGCCCTGCTCGCCCGCGTGCTGCCGGACCTGCGCGACCTGCTCGGGGTGACCGGCGACCCGGTTTTCACGCACCACACCTTCTGGCCCAAGGCCATTCCCCAATACAACCTCGGCCACGAGCGCTTCCTGGAGCCGTTGGCCCGCATCGAGGCCAAGCACCCCGGACTTTTCATCGGCAGCAACGCCCGCGATGGTATTTCGCTCCCGGACTGCCTCAAATCCGGCACCGAAGTCGCCCGGAAAGCGGGCGAATACGTGGCGAAATTGTAGTCTGCCAGCTTTGCTTTGATGGGAGGGGCTTTATGCCCCGACTCAGCACGCCAGTCGGAGCATAAAGCCCCTCCCACCCCAAGGCCGGCGGTCCGATAAGTTGTTGCGGGTTTCGCTCGGAAATCAGCCGCCGGATGATCGGCCGTTTTATACCGGTGTCGCCACTTGACTCCCCCCCTCCGCCGGGTAGTTTCCGGCCCCTTATTTCCGATGGCGACCGAACTCAAAGACACCCTCCTGCTGCCCAAGACAGATTTCCCCATGCGGGCGGGCCTGGCCCAACGCGAACCGGGCCGGGTGGCGCACTGGGAAAAGCTCGATCTTTACCACCAGATCCAGGCCAGGCGCGCCAGCAGCGCTACGGGCGCCTTTGTGCTTCATGATGGGCCGCCTTTCACGAACGGCGACGTCCACATCGGCACCGCGCTCAACAAGACCCTCAAGGACATCGTCAACCGCTATAAGTCGATGCAGGGGTATCGCACGCCCTACGTGCCGGGCTGGGACTGCCACGGCCTGCCCATCGAGCAAAAGGTCTCGCGCGAGATCAAGGATCAAAACCTCACCCTCACCACCGCGGAGATGCGCGCCAAGTGCGACGAATTCTCCGAAAGCTGGATCGGCAAGCAAACCGCGCAGTTCAAGCGCGTCGGGGTCCTCGCCGACTGGAAGAACGAATACAAGACCAAGGCCCCGGCCTTCGAGGCGGACATCCTCCGCACCTTCGCCGCGTTCGTCGAGCAGGGCCTCGTCTACCGCAGCAAGAAACCCGTTTACTGGTCGATCCCCTTCGAGACCGCGCTGGCCGAGGCGGAGATCGAATACCAAGACCACACCTCAATTGCCATCTGGGTGAAGTTCCTCGTGCCCGCGGACGAGGCGAAGAAGTTCGGCCTGCCGACCGACAAGCCGCTTTATATCGTCATCTGGACGACCACCCCTTGGACGATCCCCGCCAATCTCGCGATCGCGCTGCACCCGAAGGTGGAGTATGCCGTCGTCGACCTCGGTACCGAGCGCATCATTGTCGCTTTCCCGCTGATCGGCACAGTTGCTACAGCGGCCAAGCTTGAGGTGATGCCGACCGCCATTTGGCCCACGTCATTCCTGGGCGCCAAGCTCGAGAACCTGCAGGCCCGCCATCCCTTCATCGATCGCGCCTCGCCCGTCGTCCTCGCCGACTACGTCACGACCGACAGCGGCACCGGCGCCGTGCACACCGCGCCCGGCCACGGCGCGGAGGATTACCTGACCGGTCTCAAATACGGCCTCGAGATTTACTGCCCGGTCGGCGACGACGGCAAATACCTCAACGACGGCCGTATGCCCGCCGACCTCGTCGGCCTGACCACGCTCGAGACGGTCGAGGACCTCGCCGCCAAGAAGCCCGCGCCCGCCAACCTCGGCGTGCTCAAGAAGCTGGCCGACGCCGGCGCGCTGCTCGCCAAGGCCAAGTATCCGCATAGCTACCCGCATTGCTGGCGCTCCAAGACCCCGATCATCTTCCGCGCCGTCGACCAGTGGTTCGTTTCCCTCGACAAGGCCGGCCACCGTAAGGTTGCGCTCAATGAAATCGAAAAGATCGCGGACACGCATGGCTGGATTCCCGCCTGGGGCCAGGCCCGTATCTTCGGCGCCGTCGAGTCGCGGCCCGACTGGTGCATCAGCCGCCAGCGCTCGTGGGGCGTGCCAATCATCGCATTCTACGGCCCGGATAAAAAAGCTTGGCTCGACGCCGGCGTCGTCCGCGCCGTGGCCGACAAAGTCGCGAGCCGCGGCACGAATCTCTGGTATGACAGCACGCCCGCGCAAATCCTCGAGGGCGTGAAGCTCCCGACCGGCTGGCCCACGGCCGCTGACCTCACCTGCGGCCGTGACACGCTCGACGTGTGGATCGACTCCGGCTCCACCCAGGCCGCCGTGCTCCGGCGCGGCCAAGGCGGCACCTCGTGGCCCGCCGACCTCTACCTGGAGGGCAGCGACCAACACCGCGGCTGGTTCCAGTCGTCCCTTTGGTGCAGTGTCATCGCGTTCGGCGCCGCCCCCTACAAGGCCGTCCTCACCCACGGCTTCATCGTCGATAAGAACCGCCAGAAGATCTCCAAGAGCTCGACGTACCAGAAGCCGCAGACGGCCAAGGCCTACATCGACCAGCACGGCGCCGACGTCATCCGCCTCTGGATCGCCTCGCAGGATTTCCGCGACGACATCCCGGTCGACGACGAGATCCTCAAGCACGTCGGCGAAGCCTACCGTCTCTTCCGCAATACCCTCCGCTTCCAGCTTTCCAACCTGTTCGACTTCGACTCCGCGCAACACTCCGTCCCGGTTGAAAAGTTGGACGTGCTCGACCGCTGGGCGCTGCATCAGACCGCTGTCCTCATCGAGGAGTGCACCAAGGCCTACGACGCCTACGAGTTCCACCGCGTCTACCAGCTCTGCAATCAGTTCTGCTCGGTCACGCTGTCGGCCACCTACCACGACATCCTGAAGGACCGCCTCTACACGCTCGGCGCCGCCCACCCGCTCCGCCGCTCGTCGCAGACCGCCATCCACGCCATCTTCGACGCCTTGGTGAAGATCCTCGCGCCCTTCATCACCTTCACGACCGACGAGGCCTGGAGCTACGCGAAGACCGGCCAGGAATACTCCGCCGAGTCCATCCACCTGCAGGACTGGCCCGTCGTCCCCGCCGGCTGGCGCGACCCCGGAATCGAGGCCGACTTCGCCCTCCTCTTCCAGCAGCGCTCAAAAGTCACTGAGAGCCTTGAACCTCTCCGCCAGGCCGGCACCATCGGCAAGTCGCTCGACGCCGTGATCAGCATCACCGGCCCGGCCGGCGACGCCGCCTTTGCCGTGTTGGAAAAGCACCGCTATTTTCTACCCGAACTCTTTATCGTTTCCCAGGTCACTCTGGACGCCAAAGCTGGAGCCACCCTCGAAACCGCCCCCCGCCACGCCAAGGAAGCCTCCTACAGCCGCTGCCCGCGCTGCTGGCGCTGGGTACCGAAAATTGTTCACACTCCGCACGGAGAAGTTTGCCCTCGGTGCGCAGAAGCCCTTAACTCCTGATCCTATCCCTATATGGCCACGAAGAAAAAGATCCCTGCCAAGAAGCCCGCCGCCAAGAAAGCCCCGGCCCACAAGCCGGCCCACAAGCCGGTCGCCAAGGCTCCGGCCAAGCCCGTGGCTACGAAACCCGCATCCAAGCCCGCCGCCCCAGCCGCAAGACCTGCGCCCAAGCCCGCCACCCCGGCCGCCAAGGGCAAGGCCTCATCCGTCGCCGACCTGAAACGCCTGCTCCTCGAGCGCAAGGCCGCCCCGAAGGCCATCGCCTTCAGCCTCGATGAGGTCCGCGAGATCGCGAAGAAGAACGAGAAGCAGGTGGAGAGCGCCGCCAAAACCGGCAAGAACGGGAAGCCCGGCACCACCGCCAAGCAGACCAATCTCACCGCCGACCTGGCCAAGCCCCACAAGCCGCACCACGTCAAGACCGCCTCGCTCGCCGACATCCTCGGCTTCAACCCCGCCAAGGGCAAGAAGGCCCGGGCCGCCATGATCGACGAGTCCGAGGTCCCGGAGAAATACCGTCGCTATTACCGCCTGCTCCTTGAGCTGCGCCACCACGTGCTCACCCAGCTCGGCGAACACACCGAGGAGACCCTGCTCAAGTCCGCCAAGGACGACTCCGGCGACCTCTCTGGCTACGGCCAGCACATGGCCGACGCGGGCACCGACACCTTTGACCGCGACTTCGCCCTCAGCCTCGTCTCCAACGAGCAGGAGGCCCTCGCCGAGATCGAGGCCGCCATCAAGCGCGTCCACGCCGGCACCTACGGCATCTGCGAAACCACGCAGAAGCCGATCTCCAAGGAGCGCCTGCTCGCCGTGCCCTTCACGCGCTACTCGACCGAGGCCAAGAAGGAGGTCGAGCGCCACTCCCACCGCTCCATCGAACGGGGCGGCCTGTTCGGCGACGGCGCCGAGGAGGAAGGCGGCAAGATCTCCGACGGCCGCGACGACGAGTAAGCCGGCGTCCTTCCACCTTTGCCCGACACCCCCTCACGCCTCGAGCGCATCTTCGCCTATCGGCGGCTCTGGGTGCTGGCCGTAATCGTCTTCGGACTCGATCAGCTGACCAAGTATTGGATCAATGCCCGTATGCCGCTGGGTACCTACGGCCCCGGCGCGAGCATCGAGATATTCCCGGACTTCTTCTACCTGGTGCACGTCGGCAACACCGGGGCCGCCTGGAGCATGTTCGCCGGCGCGGGCTTCTGGCTCGCCTTGCTCGGGCTCTGCACGCTGGGGGCCATCTTCTTCTGGCGCCGCCCGCTCGGCCTGCGCTCCCAGTCCGCCCAGGCCGCCTTCGGCCTGCTCTGCGGCGGCATCGTCGGCAACCTGGTGGACCGCCTGGTGCACGGCCACGTCATCGACTTCCTCGATTTCCACTTCGGCGGCTACATCTACCCGACGTTTAACGTCGCCGATATGGGCATCTGCATCGGCGTCTTCTGGTATGTGCTCTGGTCATTGCGGCAACCCGCAACGACCAGCGAGACCTGAGCCGGGATCAGGCAGTGGGCCGTGGGCCAGCGAGCTCCTGTCAGCCGTAGGCCGGGCGGAGGCTGATGCTCGCCCTCTTAAGGCGCCCGCGAGCGGGCTGGCCCACCGTGGCATCAATCCGTTTCCAAAGTCTGCGGGTAAAGTCTGGCCAACGGCCTGAGTCGGCTGCGAGCTGAAACCTGAGAACTGAAGAATACTGGACCTGAAGGTTTCAGGTCTCTTTTGCGCCGCAGGCGTTACTCCACATTCGCCACCTGCTCGCGGATGCGCTCGAGCTCGTTCTTGAACTCGATCACGCGCTGCGAGATCGCCAGGTCGTTGGCCTTGCTGCCGATCGTGTGGATCTCGCGGCCGATCTCCTGTAAAATGAATTCCGCCTTGCGCCCGATCTCGCCGTCGGCTCGCAGCAGCTCCTTGAGCTGGCCCAGGTGATGCCGCAGCCGGGTGATTTCCTCTGTGATGTCCGAGCGGTCGGCGAAAAGCGCCACTTCCTTCAAGACGCGCTCGTCCGCCACGTCCAGCTGCAGGCCGGCCGTGCGGAGGCGCTGCAGGAGCAGGTCCTTGTAGGTGCCGCTGATCTGGGGCGCCCGATGCGCGATCGCCTCGATCGCCGCGTGCAGCTTCTCCATCCGGCCGAGAAAGTCGATGAGCAGCGCCTCGCCCTCCTTCGCCCGCATCGCGCCCAGCCCGCGCAGCGCCTGGCCAAGGGTCTTGAGGAGCAGGGCCGACGTCTCGTCGTCCACCGGCAGCTTGGCGCCGGAGCGCTGGGCGTTGGCAATCTGCCAGAGCAGTTCGCCCGTCACCTCGAAATTGATGTGCTTGGCCCGGGCGAACCGCGTGAGCTGGCCGAGCGTCGCCGTCAGGGCATCCTGATCCCACTCGGCCGCCGCGTTCGCCTGGCCGGCCACCTCGACCGCCACGTGGACCTTGCCGCGCTGGACGAGCTTGCGCACGGCGTCGCCGACGGCGGGTTCGATGGCCTGCCACTCGTCCGGCAGTGACATCGACAGGTCGAGCCCGCGGCGGTTCACCGAGTTGACCTGCACGGTCAGGTTTTGGTTGCCGAGGGTGGCCGTCGCGCGGCCGTAACCGGTCATGGAATTCATACAGAGGATTTTTTACCCACTAATCCGGATTAAGAGGACACTAGGGGGTGTCTTCAAAATCATCTGGGAGGGGCTTTATGCCCCGACAAAATGATGCGCGAGGCCGAAACAGTCGGGGCATAAAGCCCCTCCCACATCGGCAGATGCCAGGTTTGTTGATTTTGAAGATACACCCTAATGATTAGTGAGGTATTAGTGAAGATTAGTGGTTAAATAACTGCCTTTCACGCCTTCTGCTCCAGCAGGCGTTGCACGGTCTGCACATCCTTATCGCCGCGGCCGGAGAGGTTGATGAGCACGATCTTGTCCTTGCCCAGGGCCTTCGCGCGCTTCAGGCCGTGCACGATGGCATGAGTCGACTCGAGCGCCGGGATGATCCCTTCCTGGCGCGAGCAAAGCTGAAACGCCTCCATCACCTCATCGTCGGTGGCATAAGCGTACTCGATGCGGCCGGTATCGCGGTAATAGGCGTGCTCGGGCCCGATGGCGGCGTAATCGAGGCCGGCAGACACGGAATGCGTGAGTTCGATCTGTCCGTCGGGATTCTGGAGAATGTAGGTCTTGCTGCCCTGCAGCACGCCGAGCTTGCCGCCCTCGAAACGGGCCGCGTGCTCGCCGCGTTTGATGCCGCGACCGCCCGCCTCGACGCCGATGAGCTTCACGTCCTTGTCATCCAGGAATTCGTAGAAGCAGCCGATGGCGTTGCTGCCGCCGCCGACGCAGGCAACCATCTCGTCCGGCAGCCGGCCCTCCCGGGCCATCATCTGCTCGCGCAGCTCCTGGCCGATGACGCGGTGAAAATCCCGGACCATCATCGGATACGGGTGCGCGCCGAGCGCCGAACCGAGGATATAGTGCGTGCCGCGAACATTGGTCACCCAGTCGCGCATCGCCTCGTTGACGGCGTCCTTGAGGGTTTTCTGGCCGGCCTCGACGGCGACGACCTTGGCGCCCATGAGCCGCATGCGGAAGACGTTCAGCGCCTGACGTTCCATATCCACGACGCCCATGTAGACGGTGCAGTCGAGACCAAACTTGGCACAGACCGCCGCGGTGGCCACACCGTGCTGGCCGGCCCCAGTCTCGGCAATGATACGCTTCTTGCCCATGCGCCGGGCCAGCAGGGCCTGGCCGAGCGCGTTGTTGATCTTGTGCGCGCCAGTGTGGAGCAGGTCCTCGCGCTTGAAATAGATCTTCGCCCCGCCGCCGTGCTGGGTCAGCCGCTCGGCAAAATACAGCTCGGTTGGCCGGCCGGCGAACTCCTTGAGGTGGTGACGCAGCTCCTTCTGGAACTCCGCATCCGACCGCGCCTGCTCATAAGCCGCAGTGAGCTCGGCCAGAGCCGTCATCAGGGTTTCGGGCACATACACGCCGCCATAACGGCCGAAATGCCCCGTGGGATCAGGCAACTGGTCAGGGGTGGCGGGCATGGGCTTGGCGGCAACGGACATGGAAAGACAGAACTAGGTGTCGTCCGCCCGAACGCAAATGCCTTTTGCCCGGGCCGCCTCAGCGCCGGCCCGGCCCCGCCTTGCGCCCAACCATGGCTTCCTGGGGAGCCACCCGCCCAAGCAGGGCCAGAATCACATCGCGGGACAGCGGCACCACATTGATGAGATGACAGACCGACCCGGGCGCCAAGAGATTGCGGCTGGTGAAATCCAATTTTGTGACCTGGGGATACTTGGCCGAGGAGGGCTGCCGCCCGTGCTTCTGCCAGAATTCCGCCTCCACGGGGGCCCCACAGGCGACGCCCGTGATCCACATTGTCGCGCCGTCGACCGTCCCCTCCAGCGGCGGCTCACGCTGCACCCGATCATGCAATTCCCGGAAAAACCCGGCATCAGGATGCATGATGAGAAAGGTGGCGAGCCGTTCTACCCGCTCCGCATTGAGCGATTGCCGCAGCAGGATCCGAAAGGAAGCCAAGGCGAGCACCCGGTCCCCCGTGAGCTGCGAAACCGTGGTCTGGGCCATCAGGCGCTCGACCTCGCCCAGCTGTTGACCCTGGGCATCCAACAGCGCCTGCGCGTCGCCCGTCGCACCCACGCCAGCGAGTCGCTCGATCTGATAATGGGCATAAAAGGGGTTGAAGGGACCGGCGAACTTCCGCCGGAACGCCGCCAGGGCGGTGCTCTCGTCCCCGGCCCGCAGATCGAGTTCGGCCGCCAGCAGCAGCTGGGCGTGCGGGGCCAGCAGGACGAGGGTCGCGGACTGCTTTTCGCGGAAACGGGCGGCCTCTTCGGCGCGCATCGAGCGTGCGGCCAGCAGCGCGGAGCGGACCCACACCACCGCCCGCCCGGGATCGGTCGAAGCCATCATGACCGTAAACTCGGCCAGCTTCTCCATGCGATCGAGCGACAGGAGCGTGTCATGGTAAACGATGGCGGTGCGCAGGCGCGTGGCGGGATACTTTCGCCAAAGATCCATGAACAGATCGTCGGAAAACAAATAACTGCGCTGGAACATCGAGATCTGCGCCAGCAACAGCGCCACATCGTAATTCGCCGGATCTAGCGCGCGCGCGGTCGTCAGCTTCAGGTGCGCCTCCGGCAACCGGCCTTGGGCAAAGGAGTCCATCGCCTGGCGGAACAAATGAGCGGATTGGACGGGCTTGATCTCACGCCATTGGCCGGGCCAGGCCACCTGCAGCCAGCCGACCGGGGCGCCGCCCACCGCCCGCAGCCCCGCCCAAACCGCAACGGTCCCGGCGAGATAGGCCCCCACCAGCGCAAGGCCGATCCAGCGGAACACCCGGCCCCAGTAGGGTCGCACCTGCGCGGCATGCACGGAGCAGCGCCACCCCTGGGCCGTGTGCGCCAACAACGGGCAGATCGGCTGGAAGCGCGCGGGATTGTGCCAGTGCAGGATGGCATCGCAGCGAACCCGGCCGGCAATGCTATCGTCGCTCTCGTTCTGGCACGGGCACTGGCCACGGCGGCCCCGCCACACATAGGCGGACTTCCGCGCATTCCAATACAACATGCCCCCGACAAAACGCCCCGTGTCCGCGAGCCGGTTCAAGAGTCGCTGCAGCATCGCCGCGACCGTTATCCGCGCGCGACGGCCGCCTTCCGCCGCCGGTAGGCCACCAACCCAGCGGCCAGCAGGAACATGCCCACCTGCGCGTAGGTCGCGGGCTCGGGCACGACACCCCAGGCATTGGCCGGGCCGGTGATCGCCCCAAGTTGCGCCCAGGTAAGCGTCGAGCTGGTGTTGCCGGTGGTGCCAAAGAGATCCTGGTTCAACGAATTCGCCTGGGTCGAGGTGAAGGCGATATACGACATGCGCGTGTCGTAGGTCATGTTGAACGTCGTGAGGGGCGTGTAGGCCCGGACCGCCGCCTGCAGATTGGCGAAACTCACCGCAAAGGACATGAACATGTCCGCCGTGCCGTTCAGGAGGGAGCCGTCGTCTGCTTGCTTCACGTCGTAAGTGCTGTTGACCGTCAGGGTGATCGCGGTCTGGGTCGGAAAGGTCCAGGTCGTCGTGCTCGGGCCCGTGTTGGCGCCGATGCCGGGATCGCCCCATCTGAGGGTCCGGACGCGATTGTTCACGTTGCCGGAGTTTTCCGACATCATCATGATCAGATCGATCGCGCCGTCTCCGTTCACATCCATGCCGATACCAAGGTTGCCGCCGTTGCCCCACTGGTCGGCGCCGTCAAACTTGTCCATGCGCGCCCGAAAAAGCAGGTTGTCCACGCCGCCGATCGTGCCGGCCTTCTGGTAGAAACCTCCGTGTGTCGCGTCACTGGCAAAATCATCGGACCCCTGTCCGGTCTGCTGGTCGGGGGTGGCGTCCGACATATACGTGAGATCCCCCTTGGCCCATGGATTCCAGCCGATGTTGTCCGTGACCGTCACCGCGGTCTGTGCCGGCAGCACATTCACCATGCAAAAAGCCCCAATCACCAACGCGCCCCATGCACGCCGCGGGTTATTCAATGGTGACTGGACTAGGTGGTGCACGGACGAAACCTTGTGGGTATTTCACCCAAAGAAAACCAAGCATAAGGCCATGTCCTTTTACCCTATAATCAGGGCGATATTGCCCTATATCATCCGCTTGACCGTCAGAAGTGTATAGTCGTCGCGAAGTCCGGTTGATCCCGTAAATCGCTCTACGGCAGAAAGAATAGAATCGTTTATCTCCCGGGCGGAACCGCGATGCCCGGCTCGCAACGCATCAGCCAGCCGCGACCCACCAAATTCCTTGTCCTCGGCATTGGGCGCTTCGGTCAGCCCGTCGGTGTAAAGCACCAGCGTTGAGCCTGGTCCAAATTCCATGCTCTTGTCCTCGATCGCCGAGTCAAATAGCTCTGGATCCACCAATCCCACCGGCATGCCTTCAGAGCCGACAAACTCGCTGAGGAAGGAACCAGTCGGCGGATCGCGGCGCGACAGCAGGGTGAGTTCGTGTCCGGCCCGGGCCACGGTCAACTGGTTCTTGCCCGCGTCCACCACGGCGTAGGTCATCGTGATATACATGCCCTCCCGCATGTCGCCGGCGAGCGAGCGGTTCAGTTCCGCGAGGACGCGGGCAGGTGAGGTGTGGGCCGGCGCGATCTGCCGCAGCGTAGTCCGGCAGATCGCCATGAGCAGCGAGGCCGACACGCCCTTGCCCGACACATCGGCCACCGCGACACCGACCCGGTCGTAACCGAGCTTGAAGACATCGTAGAGGTCACCACTGACCTTCTGGGCGGCAAGGTAGCGGGCATCAATGTCCAGTCCCGGCACCGCGGGCATGCTGCGCGGCAGCAACATCTGCTGCACGTCGCTGGCCAGCGCGAGGTCGAGGTCAATTCGCTGCTTGTCCACGAGCAGCGCGAGAAAATCGGCATTATGCACGGCGAGGCCGGCCTGCTCGGCCAGCGCCTCCACCAGCGAATAGTCCGTCTCGGTGAACGGCAGGCCGTCGGAGGCGTTGCAGACGCAGAGCACGCCGATGAGCCGCTGGCGCACCGTGATGGGCGCGGCGATGACCGAGCGGACCGTCAGCGCCTCGTCCTCATGCTTCACCATGCGCGGGTCGGCGGCCGCGTTGGTGATCAGCTCACCGCCGCCGGTCGCGGCCACCCGCCCGACCACGCCCTCGCCCACGGGAAAGGACTCGGACTTCAGCACCTGCTCGATGAACTTCGCGCGCGAGCCCAGCTTCATCTTCTGCGTGTCGGGGATCGGCCGGTGCGGGGGAAACAGGCCCTCGACCGCCACGCCGCGCATCATGTTGTCCGCGCTCTTCTCGAAGATGCACGCGCTCAGCGCGCCGGTACTGAGGATGGCGGCGTGCACGATGCGCTGAAACAGTTCCTCGCGCGGGAGCCGTTCGCCCACCGCGTCGACCATGGCGTGCATGTAATCGAGCACGATCTGCCGCTCTTCCATCAGCGCCTGCTTTTCCTCCTCCAGCCGGGCCGCTTCCTGCTGGGCGCGCCAGTAAAGCGCGTAGACGAGCACCGCGCCAAGGATACCGCCGAGGAGGAACCAGATCATGCGCGAAAAGCTATGGTCCAAGGAGCAAGTAACAAGGAGCAAGATGCGGCGGCAATCCGACGGATTCCGGGAGGCGGGACGATCAGTCTCGCGGGTTGCAACTCACGTGAGGCCTCGCGGGACTGATCGTCCCGCTTCCACCGGTCACCGCATCTCCACCCGGTTGCGCAAGAAGGCCAGCACGTCCTGGAACTTGGCCGCGTTGGCGGCGTCCGCATTCACCAGATTTTCATGGGCCTCCAGCACCAGCCGGGCGCTCTCGATCTCGTTCTTGGCCTTCGTGTCCAGCGCCTGCGCGCCGCCCTTGAAGTCCATCTGGAAATTCCCGGCGTCCACGATCGCGAGCCGGTGCAGCCCGAGGTTGCGAATCAGTTCCAGATTGCGCTCCCCCACCCGCGCCAGCGTCAGGGTTCCCGGCGGCGTCTGCCGACGGAGTTCCAGCGCCGCCCCGGCAAGGACGCCCAGAAACGTGCTGTCCATGCTGGTACAGGCGGCGAAATCGATCACGAAGCGCGTCCTCCCCTGCCGGATCATCTCGGCCACGAAATCCTTCAGGCTGCCACTGTTGGCGAACGACGCCCGGCCCTCGATGCGCACGATCACCGGGTCGGCGTAGGCGTCGACGAGGAAGGTGGGCTTGGTGGGATCGGGCATGACTTGGGGTAGCCGGGGTCGCTGACCCCGGTCCGGCCTCACCGAGGCCGGCTCCAGTTCAATTAGCCGCCACGATCTGGCGCAGCACGTAGGGCAGAATCCCGCCATGCTGGTAGTAGTCGATCTCGATGGGTGTATCGATCCGGCAACGCACCGGCACGTTCTCGATCGCCCCGCCCTGGCGGGTGATCTTCAGCGTGAGGTCCTGCTGCGGCTTGATCGCGGCGGTGAGGCCGACGACGTCGTAGGTCTCGGTGCCATCGAGCTTGAGCGTCTGCGCCGTCGTGCCGTCCTTCAACTGCAGGGGCAGCACGCCCATGCCGACGAGGTTGGAACGGTGGATGCGCTCAAAGCTCTGCGCCACGACCACCTTCACGCCGAGAAGGTTGGTGCCCTTGGCGGCCCAGTCGCGCGACGAGCCGGTGCCGTATTCCTGGCCGGCGACGACGATCAGCGGCACGCCCGCCTTTTGGTAGGCCATGGAGGCGTCGAAGATCGAGGTCTCGACTCCGTCCGGCCCGAGGGTGTTGCCGCCTTCCTTGCCGCCGAGCATCAGGTTCTTGATGCGGACGTTCGCGAAAGTGCCCCGGGTCATCACGCGGTCGTTGCCGCGGCGGGAGCCGTAGGAATTGAAGTTCTCGAAGGTGACCGCGTTATCGAGCAGGTATTTGCCCGCGGGCGAGATCTTCTTGATGGCGCCGGCTGGCGAGATGTGATCGGTCGTTACGGAGTCGCCGAAGATGCCGAGCGCCCGCGCCCCGGTGATCGGCTGGATGCTGCCGGGCGTGAGCGAGAAGTTCGTGAAGAACGGCGGCTCCTGGATGTAGGTGGACTGGGCGTCGAAGGCGTAGACATTGCCCGTGGTCGAGGGGATCTCGTTCCACTTCGGGTTCAGCGCAGCGAAGTCGGTGTAGAGGCGGCGGAAAACCTCGGGCTTCAACGCGGCCTGCATCTGGTCGCGGACTTCCTTCAGGGTCGGCCAGATATCCTTCAGGAAGACGGCCTTGCCGTCGCGGCCGGTGCCGATCGGGTCGGTGGACATATCGATGTCGACCCGGCCGGCGAGCGCGAAGGCTACGACCAGCGGCGGCGACATCAGGAAGTTGGACTTGATGTTCTGGTGGACGCGCGCCTCGAAGTTGCGGTTGCCCGAGAGGACGGAGGCGGCGACGAGGTCGTGCTTCACGATGGCGTCCTCGATGGCCGGGTTCAGGGGGCCGGAGTTGCCGATGCAGGTCGTGCAACCGTAGCCGACCGTCTGGAAGCCGAGCTGGTCCAGGTAGGGCGACAGGCCGGTCTTGTCGAGATAGTCGGTGACCACGCGCGAACCGGGGGCGAGGGAAGACTTTACGACCGGGTTGACCTTGAGGCCCTTCTCAACGGCCTTCTTGGCCAGCAGGCCGGCGGCGAGCATGACGCTCGGGTTGGAAGTGTTCGTGCAGCTGGTGATGGCGGCGATGAGCACGGAGCCGTGGCCGATGTCACCCTCCAGGCGCGGGGCCGGGGAAGACACCGTGTCGGGCGTCGGCCGGTTGTTGGCCATCTCGCGCTCGGTGAGGGGATTCGTGGCGCCGGCCGCCGCGTGCGACGCGGAGACCGGCTCCTGGCTGCCGCCGCTCGCATGGAAATGCTCCTGGCCGTTGGCGGAAACGTGGACGCGCTTGCCGAATTCCTCAGCCTTCTTGCCAAACCCATTTTCCGTGACGGGCGTCGAGAACGCCGTGATGAACTCCTTCTTCATGTTCGGGAGCTCGATGCGGTCCTGCGGACGCTTCGGGCCGGCGACGCTCGGCACGACGCTCGCGAGATCGAGGTCGAACACCTGCGAGTAGTCGATCGCGCCCTTCGCCGGGATGCCCCAGAGGCCCTGCGCCTTGTAGTAGGCCTCGTAGGTGGCGATGTGCTTCTCCTCGCGGCCGGTGGCGCGGAGGTAGTTGGAGCACTCGGCATCGATCGGGAAAAAGCCCATGGTCGCGCCGTATTCCGGCGCCATGTTGGCGATGGTCGCGCGGTCGACGACCGGGAGCGCGGCGGCGCCGGGGCCGAAGAACTCGACGAACTTGCCGACGACCTTCGCCTTGCGCATTTGCTGCGTGACGGTGAGCGCGAGGTCAGTCGCGGTCACACCCTCGCGGAGCGCGCCGGTCAGGTGCACGCCGACGACGTCAGGTGTGAGGAAATAGACGGGCTGGCCGAGCATGCCGGCCTCGGCCTCGATGCCGCCGACACCCCAGCCCACGATGCCAAGGCCGTTGATCATCGTCGTGTGCGAGTCGGTGCCGACCAGCGTGTCCGGGTAATAAACGTCGCCTTGGCTTAACACGCCCTTGGCGAGGTATTCGAGGTTCACCTGGTGGACGATGCCGATGCCCGGCGGGACGACCTTGAAGGTGTCGAAGGCCTGCATGCCCCACTTCAGGAACTGGTAGCGCTCACGGTTGCGGCTGAACTCGAGGTCGAGGTTCTTCTTGAGCGCCTCGGCATTGCCGGAAAAATCCACCTGCACGGAATGGTCGACGACCAGGTCGACCGGCACGAGCGGCTCGATGATCTTCGGGTTCTTGCCGAGCTTGGCCACGGCCGAACGCATGGCCGCGAGATCAACGAGCAGCGGCACACCGGTGAAATCCTGCAGCACGATGCGCGCGACGACGAAGGGGATCTCCGCCGTGCGGGCCTCGGTCGGCTTCCAAGCGGCGAGTTCCTTGATGTTCGACTCCAGGACGCGCTTGCCGTCGCAGTTGCGCAGCACGGCCTCGAGCACGAGGCGGATGCTGACCGGCAGGCGGGCGACGCCCGGGAACTGCTTGGTCAGCTCGGGGAGCGAGTAGAACTTCTTGCCGCCCTCGAGGGACTGCAGGGTGTTGAAGGGGTTCGGGAGACTCATGGGATTTAAAAATGTGGGCAGCGAGCTTGCTCGCGCTGGATTGGGGTTGGCGGGGCGCGAGCAAGCTCGCTGGCCCACGGTTTACTTCGCCAGAGCGGCTTTGACCTTCTCGAAGTTGGGCAGGTCCTTCGGCGTCGGGGTCTGCTCGGCGTATTTGACGACGCCGTCGGTGCCGATGACGAAGGCCGCGCGGGCCGACGTGTCGCCGACGCCGGCGAGGTTCGGGAACACGACGTCGTAGGCCTTGGTGACGGTCTTGTTGAGGTCGGAGAGCAGCGTGATCGTGATCTTGTTGGCCTTGGCCCAGGCCTCGTGCGTGAAGGGGCTGTCCACGCTGATGCCGTAGACCTCGGCGCCGAGGCCCGAGTAGCCGCTGAGGCCGTTGGAGATGTCGCACATCTCCTGCGTGCAGACCCCGGTGTAGGCCAGAGGGAAGAACAGCAGCACAGTCTGCTTCTTGCCGAAATTGTCGCTGAGCTTGATGTCCTTGAGACCGTCGGCGGTCTTGGTCTTGAGGGTGAAATCGGGGGCTTTGGATCCAACGGCGATGGGCATGAAAGGACGGAGTTGAGGGCTGGGTTGGGCGGACGGGGGACCGCCGCGCGGAAGCCCACCATTAGAGCCACCGCCACTCCCCGGGCAACCCATTTCAGGCAGGTATGAACCCGCTTACTAAATTCGCTGCGCTGCTCATAAGATTGTCTGTCGGGTCGCCGCTGGTCGGCGGACCGGCCTGCCGGCAAGCGGCAGCCCTGCAATTCAAATCCCCCTTGCCTCCCCCGCCCGGCCCACCTGATATCCACCCACTCCATGAGCGACATCTTTGCCGAACTCGAATGGCGCGGCCTTTACGCCGACTGCACCGACCGCGACGCCCTGGCCAAGCGGCTCGCCGAGGGCCCGACCACGCTTTATTGCGGCTTCGACCCGACGGCTGACTCGCTCCATGTCGGCAACCTCGTGCCGCTTTTTGCCCTGCGCCGCTTCCAGCAATACGGGCACCTGCCGATTGCCCTGGCCGGCGGCGCCACCGGCATGGTGGGCGACCCCTCCGGCAAATCCGACGAGCGCAACCTGCTCACGCCCGACCAGCTCCAGCACAACCTCGACTGCATCAAACCGCAGCTTGCGCGCTTCCTTGATTTCTCCGGCGCGAAGAACCCCGCCCGCCTCGTCAACAACTACGACTGGACCGGCGCCGTCACCTTCCTCGAGTTCCTCCGCGACATCGGCAAGCACATCACGGTGAATTCCATGATCGCGAAGGATTCCGTCCGCTCGCGCATGGAGGACCGCAGCACCGGCATCAGCTTCACGGAGTTCAGTTACATGCTGCTGCAAGGCTTCGATTTCTACCACCTGCGCAAAACCTTCAACTGTGAGCTGCAGGTCGGCGCGACCGACCAGTGGGGCAACATCACCGTCGGCACTGAGCTGACGCGCAAGAAACTCGGCGCCACCGTCTGGGGCCTCGTGTTCCCCCTGCTCACCAAGTCCGACGGCTCGAAATACGGCAAGACCGCCACCGGCACCGTCTGGCTCGATCCGAAAAAAACCAGCCCCTACCGCTTCTACCAGTTCTTCGTGAACGCCGACGACGCCGACGTCCTCAAGCTGCTCAAGACGCTCACCTTCCTCTCGCAGCCCGAGATCGCCGCGCTCGAAGCCGAGCTCAAGGCCAACCCCGGTGCCCGCGCGGCGCAGAAGGCTCTCGCGAAGGAGATGACCGTCCTCGTCCACGGCCAGGAGGCGCTCGCCGCCGCGCTCAAGGCCAGCGAGATCCTCTTCGGCGGCTCGCTGGATGGTATCACCGAGGAAATATTCAAGGATGTCGCCGGCGAAGTCCCAACCAAGGACCTCGAAAAGGTGAAGCTCGAAGGTGCCGGCACGCCCATCGCCGATCTGATCGTCCATTCCGGCCTCGCTCCATCGAAAGGCGCCGCCCGCAAGGACCTCGAAGCCGGTGGCATTTACCTGAACAATATCCGCGTGCCGGACCACACCCGCAATGTCGCAACCAGCGACCTGCTGTTCGGGAAATATCTGCTGCTCCGCAAAGGCAAGAAAAGCTACGCGGTGCTCAGGGTGGCGTAGTTTTCTTTTGCGCCCCCGGCTTGATGTGCAGGCCGGCGAGTGGAGCAAGATCAAGCGCCAGTTCCACCGGCTGGTCGCCACGCCCTCCCCGCAGGAACATTTTTCTCGGTCCTGGCGTCATGGGGAAGAAAAAACTGCCTGTCACGCTTTGCCCTCCCGGAATCGTCAACGGCAGCGCCAGCCGCCGGCGGTTGAATTCGGCCACCACTTTTTTCTTGTTCTGATTGTTCATAATGGCGACCGCGGTGATGTCCACCAACGCCACCACGGGAATGATGTTCAAAATGGCCACTCCCCCGCCGGCCGCCGCCCCGCCGCCCATGATCGAGCCAAGCGACGTGGCCACGACCGCGGCGCCATACAAGGTCACCGCCCCGGCCCCGGCGAGTAACTTGAGCCCCGTTTTGCCGTATTTATCCCAGTTGGTGTAGCTGAGCTTTTCCAGTTTCCACGGCTCCACGCCGGAAACCTGGGGCTGCCCCAGCAAATCAATCAACACCGCCTCTCCGACCACCAGCGGGGCCGATCCCCGGTTCGCAACCGTCACCGTATACTCGTCCCACCGGGCCTCACGTTTCCACGAGCCCGGTCCTTTGAACACAATGACCGAGTGCAGCGTCAAATCCGCGGACGAAGCCGAGGCCTGCCAGTCAAACATCCGGGCTGGCGGCATGCCCTCCTTCTTCGCCATCTTGTATTTCTTGGACGTAACGCAGCCGGTGAGCATCAGCGCCATGCCAGTCAATAAAAGCAGCCGGAAGAACGCGGGCGCAATGGATGGCATGATGGATTCAAGCCCGCGCACGGCACCGCGGCAAAGAAAATCACCTTCCCGCAAGATCAGCAACCCTTCGGCGGCTGCCAGAGCTCGATGCGGTTGCCTTCGCCGTCCTTGATCCAGGCGAACTGGCCGTATTCGGAGGACTCGATGCCTTTCGGGTCGATCCAGACCTTTCCTTTTTTCAGGACGGCGAGCACCTTCTTCAAATTCGCGACGCGGTAATTCACCATGTGCGCCTGCTTGCCGGTGCCGAAATATGCCGTGTCACCCGGAAACGGGCTCCACACCGTCGTGCCCTTCTTCTTTGGGTTTTTCGCGTCACGCCACGGGAACGAACATCCACCCCAGGGCTCGACCGGCAGGCCGAGATGCTTCTGATACCAAGCGCCCAGTTTCTTGGCATTCTTCACCTTGAAGAAAATACCGCCGATGCCCGTCACCCGTGGTTTGGTTTTCATGAAATCATTTAGCCACGAATGACCCGGATTATCACGGATAAATTCGTCAGCTTGCCGCGTGGGCGAGGGGCGTTACGCCCCGACTTCGCGACTTCGTGAGAATTGTCGGGGTCTAAAGCCCCTCCCACCTCTCCTGCCCTTAGTTGCCGACCCTTTTGTAGGGAAATTCGATGCGCCGCGTGGTGCCGTCCTTCCCCAGACCCTCGATTTTCGCGATCAGCGAACCGTCGGACTGCAGCGCATAGATGATCTTCTGCGGGAAATCATGCCCCTTGTTCTCGAACACCGCCTCGCGGTCCGTGAGCGACACGATCTCAAACGCCGCCTCCTTCTGCCCCGAGGGCATCGCGATAAAATACAACGCCCCACCGGGACCCTCGCGGATCTGCGTGAATTCGTGCTCGACCACTTTGCCGCGCGCGATCGTCCGCGACATGCCGAGCATCACGCCCGCCGCAGGCGCCATCCACTGCTCATCCACCACCCGGCCGCCCTTCTCCATCCGCCAATGGCCCGCGAGCCAGGCGAGTTGGTTGAGGGCGACGGCCGCCTTCGCCTGGCCCGGCGGCGGCGCATCTGCCGCGAACAAAACCCCCGGCAGGAACAACAGGCCCAGCAGCGTCCGTTTCATGCTCAGGCAATAACAACGGAACACCCGGAATACACGGAAATTTCAGCGGAGACCTGCCTCCTTCCGTGTGTTCCGTGGTTTACCCTTTGGTCGTCAGCTTCAGCCCAACGATGCCGGCGACGATCAGTAACATGCACAGCACCCGCGCCACCGTGGCGGGCTCCTTGAACAGGATCATCCCCAGCACCGCCGTGCCGACCGCGCCGATGCCCGTCCAGATGGCGTAGCTGGTCCCGAGCGGCAGGCCCCGCACCGCCTGCGCCAGGCACCAGAAGCTGGCTAGCATCAGCAGCACCGTGACGATGCTGGGCTTCAGCTTCGTGAAACCATCGGCGTATTTCAGGCCGATGGCCCAGGCAATCTCGAGGAGACCGGCGATGATCAACCATATCCAGGACATGGTCCCATTAGCCACGGATCGCGCCGGGAGGCACGGATAATTTTCCGCGCCGCCTGCCGCCTAGTTCTTTCAGAGTAAACGCCCCTCCCGCTCAACATCCGCGCAGCCTCCGCCAAGGCATGCGCAGTCCCCCGGCCCTGCCCCCGCTATCTTCGGCCGAAAGCCCCTGCGTTGGTCCGGCCGTCCGCCCGGCCGGCGTCCCGCGCCTCCCGCGCCATGATCGCCTCCGCCCGCCCCAAACCCTTCCTCCAGCCGGAGTATTGCAAAGGCTGCCTGCGCTGCATCGACGCCTGCCCGCGCGATTGCATCACGCCGGGCACCGTGCTCAACCCGCTGACAGGCGTCATGCCCGTCGAGCTGCACCTCGACGCCTGCAACGGCTGCTCACTGTGCATGCAGGCCTGCCCCGAGCCCTACGGCTTGCGCCCCCAGACGGAGCACCCGACCGGAGCCTTCGACTTTGAGCTCGAGGACCCCGCCCAGCGCTTCGGTCGCAAGAAGCTGCCCGAGATCGCCCAGGTGGACCAGCCCGACGAGTTCGTGCCCCTGCCCGCCTGCGAGCCGCTGGTCCTCAAGGGCACCTACGCGTCCGCCGTCGGCGCGCTGCTCGCCGGCTGCCGGCACTTTTTCGGCTACCCCATCACGCCCAGCACCGAAGGCTCGGAACTCATGGCGAAGATCCTGCCCAAGGTCGGCGGGCACTTCGTGCAGGCCGTGAGCGAGACCGCCGCCGTCAACATGATGTATGGCGCCGGCGGTGCCGGCGTGCCCTGCATGACCTTCACCAGCGGCCCGGGCTTCAGCCTGATGCTGGAGGGCATCAGCTACATGATCGGCGCCGAGGTCCCCGGGGTCTTCGTCAACATCATGCGCGGCGGCCCCGGACTCGGCAACCTCGGCCCCGAGCAGGCCGACATCAAGCTCGCCTGCCGCGGCCTCGGCCATGGCAACACCCACGCCATCGTCCTCGCCCCCGGCACCCCCGAGGAAATGCTTTACCTGACGATGCATGCCTTCGAGCTGAGCTTCACCTACCGCAACCCGGTCATCGTCCTCGGCGACGGCTTTCTCGGCCAGATGACCGGCGTGGTGCGGCTGCCCGCCACGCTGCGCAAACCCGGCCGCCCCGCCTGGGCCGTCTGCGGCGATTACGCGCACCACCTCAACCTCATCTGCTCCATCCATCTCGCGGAGGGCGACCTCGAGGCCCACAACCGCCACCTCAACGAAAAATACGCCCGCATCGCCGCTGAGGAGCAACGCTGCGACACCTTCCGCTGCGAGGATGCCGCCGTGCTCGTCATCGCCTGCAACACCCCCGCCCGCATGGCCAAGGGCGCGGTCGAGGCCGCGCGGGCGCAGGGCGTGCGCGCCGGCCTGTTCCGCCCGGTGACGCTGTGGCCCTTCCCCATCACCATGCTCCGGACGATCCTGCCCGCCGTGCAACACCTGGTCATCGTCGAGGGCAGCCCGGGCCAGCTGGAGGACGAGCTGCGCCTTGCCCTCAGCCATGCCGGCATCGCGCCGCCGCCCATCACCCCGGTCCAACACTACGGCGGCGTGCTGCCGTCCCAGGACGAGATCCTGCGCGCCATCCTTTCAACCCGCAGGGTGCAATCGTGAGCGGTGTCTTTTATCAGAACTTCCGGCGCCACGCGCACGGCGAGGGCCTCAAAGGCCACAGCACGCACTACTGCGCCGGCTGCGGCCATGGCGTCATTCATCGCGACCTGGCGGAGGTCATCGAGCAGCTCGATCTGCAGCACCGGACCATCCTCGTCAGCCCGGTGGGCTGCGCCGTGTTCGCCTTTTTCTACTTCAATGTCGGCAACACGCAGGCCGCCCACGGCCGCGCCCCGGCGGTCGCGCTCGGCCACAAGCTGGCCAACCCCGAGGCCGTCGTCATCTCCTACCAGGGCGACGGCGACCTCGCCTCCATCGGCCTCGCGGAAACCATCTCCGTCGCCCAGCTGGGCCTGCCGATCACGGTCATCTTCGTGAACAACGCCGTCTACGGCATGACGGGCGGTCAGCTCGCGCCGACCTCGCTGATCGGCCAGCGCACCGCCACCAGCCCGGACGGGCGCACCGCGGCCATGGGCCAGCCGCTCAAGATGGCCGAGCTCATCGCCTCGCTCGACGGCCCGGTCTACGTGGAACGCGTCGCCCTTTACGACGCGAAGAACCGCGTGAAGGCCCGCCGCGCCATCAAGAAGGCCATCCAGCTGCAGGTCGAGGGCCGCGGTTATGCCTTCATCGAGATCCTCAGCGAGTGCCCCACCCACCTGAAGCTGTCGCCGATCGACGCGGAAAAGTGGGTGCGGGAAAAAATGGAGCCGGTCTACCCGCTCGGCGTGAAGAAAGACCTGACCCGCGAACCGTGGTTCAGTCCCGCGGCCCCGCGCTTCGTGCCGGAGGAGATCCTCGGTTACTGCGGCGCCGATCCGGCCGCCGGCCCCCGCCCCGCCGCGGTCTGGCCGGCCCACCTTGGGCAACGCGACGTCAGCCTCAAGCTCGCCGGCGCCGGCGGCGATGGCGCCCAGACCGCTGCGCTGCTCCTGGCTCGTGCCGCCATCGCCTTGGGCTTCGACGCCACGCACATCCCGAGCTACGGCCCGGAAAGTCGCGGCGGCACCTCCTACGCGGACGTTCACCTCGCGGCGCACGAGGTGCTCAATCCTGCTGCACCCGCGCCCGACATTCTCATCGCCTTCAACGCCCCCAGCCTCGCCAAGTTTGCCGGCACCGTCGTCGAGGGCGGACTCATTCTCTACGACAGCACGCTCATCCCCGAGCCGGGGCCGATGCCGGCGGGCCGCCGCGTGCTGCCCGTGCCCTTCTCCCGCCTGGCCTCCAACCTGGGCCGGCCGGTGGTCAAGAACATCGTCGCCCTTGGCGCCCTCCAGGCCGCCAGCGACCTGCTGCCGGCCACCGCCCTGCTGGAAACCCTGCGGCATGTCCTGAAGGACAAAGCCGCGATCCTGCCGCTGAACGAGGCCGCCTTCGCCGCCGGCCAACAGGCCGTGACTCCCGCCCCTGCATGAACACCTCCAGCTTTGTCCCGGAGACCGAGGCCTATGCGCTGCTCCAGCGCGCGGGCCTGCACCCGCCGCGCCACGGCGTCGAGGGCGGCCCCCTGCCCTTCGAGCCGGGCGAACCTGTGGTGGTGAAGGGCCTCGGGGAAAATGTCTGGCACAAGTCCGAGTTGGGCGCCGTTCACTTCCTGCCGTACGAGCGACAGACCGTGCTTAATGAATTCAAGGGCATGCACCAGCGTCTCGAGGCGGGCGGGCACCGCTGGATGGACGGACTCGTGTGCGAGCAGATCGACCTCGCGCATTGCCCCCACCTGCCCTCGGAGGCCCTCGTCTCGCTGACCCGCGGCGAGACCGGCTGGACGGTGATCTTTGGCTTCGGTGGCCTGCAGGCCGATACCCTCGCCGAACTCGCTCCGCCGCGTCGGTGGCCGGTGGCCATTACCTCCGTCGATCAGGCCCTCCACGATCTTGAAACCCACCTGCTCGGCCGCATCTGGCTTGGCCGGATCCGCGGCACCCGGGAATTGACCGACCGCGCCACACTCGAGGCTTTCCTCCGATCGCTGTGGACCCTCGCCGAAGTGTTGGAAAAAGACGGTCTGTCGCTGCTGGAGCTGAACCCGGTGGCGCTCGACGTGGAAGGTTTGCCCCGCCCGCTCGATGCCGTCGGCAGCCGCGGACCGCGCCCGGCTCCCCGCCTCGCTCCGCCGGCGGGATTCCTGAGCGCCCTGACCGCGCCCGGTCGCATCGCCCTTGCCGGTGTATCCACGCAGGCAGGCGGGGTTGGCCGCACCATCCTGGAAAATCTCACCCGTTGCCCGCTGCCCGCCGGCGACCTCCTGATCATCAAGTCCGGCCACGATGAACTGCTCGGCTTCCCCTGTCTGGCCGACGTAGCGGCCTTGAAGGATCAGCCCGTGGACCTGCTGCTGCTGGCCATGCCCGCGTCCGGCGCAGTCGAGACCTTGGAAAAACTCATCGCGCAGGGCGGCGGCGCGCGCTGCGTGGCGCTGGTGGCCGGAGGAATCGGGGATGGCGCGGATCATGCCGGGCTCGGCCTGCGCATGATCGCCGCGTTGCACCGCGCCCGCTCCGCGGGCCGTTGGACACCCGCCGTACTCGGACCGAATTTCCTCGGACATTGGGTGCCGGCCCGCGCACTCAACACGTCTTTCATTCCCGCCGGCAAGCTCGCTGCCCCGTCCCCGCAGGGCGGTGAACTCACTTTGTTCAGCCAGAGTGGGGCCTTCCTGCTTTGCCTTCAATCGCGTCTGCCCGCGCTGCGTTTCGGTGTCGCCGTCGCTCTAGGCAACCAACTCGATGTCGCGCTGTGCGACATGCTCGCGGCCCTGGCCGCGGAGCCGGGCTCCGGGCCGGTGGCCTGCTACGTGGAGGGTTTCGGCCCAGGTCAGCTCCCAGTCGCGGCCGAAGCCATCCAGCGCCTCTGCGCGCAGGGCCGGCCCGTGGTGCTCCACCGCGCCGGCCGCACCGCCGCCGGTCAGGCTGCGGCGGCCAGCCACACCGGCGCCATGGTAAGTGACATCATCCTCGAGCGCACCCTGCTGGAGCGGGCCGGCGCGAAGTTTGCCGACACCATCGCGGACTTCGACGCGGCGCTCATGTGGCTCAGCGCTTGCCCGCACTGGCAGGCCGGACCGGTGGCCGTGGTGACCAATGCCGGCTTTGAAAGTGTGAACGGCAGCGACCTGTTCGGCACCGGCCTGCCCGCCGCGCAACTGGATGACTCGAAGCAACAGGCCCTGGCGGTTCTCCTGCAGCGGCACGACTTGTCCGGCCTGGTCGCGCCCCGTCTCCCGCTGGACCTGACCCCGATGGCCGGCCCGACCGATTTCATCGCCGCCACATCCCTGCTGATTGAAGCCGCGGAGGTGGTGGTCTTGGGGCTCGTCCCCTTCACGCAAAAGCTCGACACGACCGAAGCCGGCGCCGCGAAGCTCGCCCGCATGCTCACCGCGCTGCGGGATGTCCACCACAAGCCGATCGCCATCGTGGTGGACGCCGGGCCGGAATACACGGAGTTCCGCTCGGTCTTCCAGTGCGCCGGTCTGCCCGTCTTCGACCGGATGGAGTCCGCCCTGCGCGGCCTGCGGGTGCTGGGCTGAGCCACGGCCGCAAAGCAGCACAAGCCTCAAGGTTCCCCCAGCCGCGCCAGCAGCGGCGTGCGCCGGTCCTCCACCAACCAATACCCCTTCTGTTCCTTGGCGATGTCATTGAGACCAGGGATACGGCGGTCAGGCGAATCACCCAGGAGTTGCCGACATTCTTGAACCGGGGGCCGCCTTCCTGCGCGAGAAACCCGGTGGCACGCTGCTGGGCTTGGTCGAACTCGCGCCGCTGCGCAAACTCCGCGAGGTCGGCAAACAATTCACCCCAACGATTGAGCGACGCCTGCCGGTTGAAGGCCACCGATCCCAGCAGGTCCAGACCCTGTTGCAGGAAAGCAAATTGTTCCCAATCCCAACTGGTCATCACCTTCCCGAAAGATCTGCTCGCCTGCTCAATCCTCGCAAAACGAATGGCATAGACGCGGCGCGCCCCGGCCGTCCCGCCCCCACGGGCCACCAGCGCGGCGGCAAAGCGAGCCCGGGCCTCCGCCGACACCGGGGTGTTATCCAGCACGAAGCCCGCCGCCTTGATCGCCGCATCCTGCATCTCTCGCGCATCTCTCCAATACCGCACCCCGCGGGCCGCCTCCTCGAGCTTGCCCCCCACCTGCAGCAGCGGTAGCAGGGTGGCGAGCGCCGCATCGCCCTGGCCGTCGAGCGCCTGGAGGGAGGCCCAGGCCATGGTGTTTAGGACCAGCGGCCGCAGCACCTGGAAACTAAACATGCGGACATCGCTCAGGTCGCGGGGCAGGTCGGCGGTGGCGTTGGCGGACAGTTCCTCCGGCCGATCGAATTCCTTCACGGTGTGGCCGCGCAACAGCTCCTGCTTGAACTCGGCCAGCTTCGCCGCCAGCGCGGGGTCGTTGTCCGTCTGCTCCGGCGAGGCAGCCTCGCCGCGTTTGAAATAGACGAAGCACGGCAGGCCGAGCGAACGCGCCCGCCGATACTCCGCCGCCGTGATGCCCGAACCGTAGCGGTGGCCGATGATGCCCACAAACACCTCGCACAGGTCCACCTGGTCGATCGAGACGTGGTGCGTGTCGTCCGGCCGGTTGCCGAAGAACTCCATGCCCACGAAGCGCATCTCCTCCATGCGGTTCAGCGCGTCCATCAGCGCCCGGCGCTCCGGCTGCAGATCCAGCCACGTCGAGCTCACGAACACGCGGTAGATCGGCCGCACCCGGCGGGCAGCGACACCACCCGGAGGAACGGCATCCTGCAGCGGGTGGTCGGCTGGCATCGCGGCAGTCTAGAAGAACATCGCCTCGCTTAAAGCCATTTCTGGCGCGAGGAAGTGCGCCCCGGCCACCAGTGTCGTCCGGCCCGTGCCGAGATCGCCGGTGAACGCGGCGTGGTCCTGGCTGAGGTCGGCCTCCCAGCGGAAGACCTTCTTCGGATCCGCATAAACAAACTCCATGGCGAAGCACCCGGCGCAGTCCACGCCGGTCACTTCAAAGGCCACCCCGCCGGCGCCGCTGCGGATGAGCCCCTTTTTCACCCAGCCGAGCAGGCAGCTGGCCTCGGCGGCGAACTGCTGCCGGTGGCGGATCGTCACCTTCTGCAGGCCGGCGATGATGAGCGCGGGCGAGTAGCGGCTGAGGAACTGCCCGAGGTTCTGGCGCAGCGGCAGCGTGCGGGTGTAGGCGAGATCGCGCACGGCGGCGAGGTTCGGCCACGGATAGGTGAAGGCGTCCGCCGGCACCACGGCGCTGTCGAACAGGATACGCTTGGAGCGCGTCAGCAGGTAGCCGTAGTCGGCCAGCCGCTTCGCCGAGGTGAACTTGTGGCCCCAATAATAGAGCGGCATGTCCGTCGAAAGGCACACGGACACCTGGTTCTCCAGATGGCTCCGCACCGCCATCGTGTAGTGCAGGATGACAAACTCGACGCAGCGGGTGTCGTTCTTCGATTTGCCCAGGAAACACTCGCCGTAGATCTTCGCGCGGATCTCGGCCGGCGCCTGCTCGTCAAAGTCAGGGCACAGCACGACGACCCGCGCCGGGTAGCGCTGGGCGAAGCGCAGCGTGGCCTGGAATTCGTCCACCGCGTTGGCCGGCGTGGTGTTCCCCCCGAGATGCAGCACGAGGTTCAGCTGCACGGCGCGGCTCTCCTTGGCCGGGGAACCGGCCCAGAGTTTCTGGAAACCCGCCACGATGCCGCCGACGGGCACCTCCTGGCCGGGCAGAGCGTCAAAGACGGCGGGCATGGGGAAAGTGATGGGTGAAGCGTGACAAGTGATGAACCGGGAGATTGGGGCGGGGGTGGAAAGGATGAACTCGTCACTCTTCACTTATCACTCGTCACAGCTCTTTACCATTCACGGCTCTCGCCACGAATGTCCGTTCGCCGCGAGGAGCGCCTCGGCCGACTTCGGGCCCCAGGCGCCCGAGGCGTAGGTGTCCAGGCCGGTGCGGCCCGCCGCGGCCCAGTGCTCGAGGACCGGCGTGCAGAGCTGCCAGGAGCGCTCGGTCTCGTCGCCGCGGAGGAAGAGCGTGCCGTCCCCGATCATGGCGTCGAGCACGAGGCGCTCGTAGGCCTCCGGCGTGTTCGAGCCGAAGGTCGTGGCGTATTTGAAGTTCATCTTCACCGGCTGCGTGCGCGTCTCGAGGCCGGGGATCTTCGCGTTGAGGATGAGGCTCAGGCCCTCGTCGGGCTGGATCTGGAAGGCCAGCGTGTTGGCGGCGAGCATGGAGCGGTCCGTCTCGGCAAACAGGCTGCCGGGCGTGCGCTTGAAGCGGACGGCGATCTCGCTGACGCGGCGGGCCAGGTGTTTGCCGGAGCGAAGATAGAACGGTACGCCCTGCCAGCGCCAGTTGTTGATGCTGAGGCGGAGCGCCGCGAAGGTCTCGGTGCCGGACGCCGGCGACACATCCTTCTCCTGCAGGTAGCCCGGCACGGGCTTGCCGCTGATGACCCCCTCGCCGTATTGCGCGCGGGCCACGTCGGGGTTCGGGCCGTCGAGCCGGAGCGGCTGGATGGCCTTGAGGACCTTCACCTTCTCGTTGCGCACGGACTCGGCGTCCATCGACACAGGCGGCTCCATCGCGGTGAGCGCGAGGAGCTGCATGGTGTGGTTCTGGATCATGTCGCGCAGGCAGCCGCTCTGCTCGTAGTAGCCGGCGCGGGCCTCGACGCCCACCTGCTCGGCCACGGTGATCTGCACGTGGTCGATGAAGTTCCGGTTCCAGATCGGCTCGAAGATGGAGTTGGCGAAGCGCTGCACGAGCAGGTCCTGCACGGTTTCCTTGCCAAGGTAGTGGTCGATGCGGAAGACCTGCGGCTCCTGGAGGACGGAAGTAAGCTCCCGGTTCAGGGCCTGGGCGCTGGCGAGGTCGCGACCGAAGGGTTTCTCGATGATGACCTTCGACTGGTGCGCCTGGCCCAGGTAGCGCGCGGCCAGGCCGCTGGCGCCGAGATTCTGGATGATCGGGGCAAAGACGGTCGGGGGCGTCGAGATATAGAACAGCGATTGCAGCTGCTGGCCGATCTCCTGCTCGAGGCCGGCAATGCGTTGGGCGAGGCGGTCGTAGGCCGGTTTCTCGTCATAGCCGCCGCTGACATAGAGCGTGCGGGGCGCCAGGCGGGCCCAGACCTCGGGGCTCGGCTCGCGGCGGGAGAATTCCTTGATGGCGCCGGCGGCAATCTGCTGAAACTCCGCGTCGGGAATCGCCTTCCGGCCGAAGCCGATGAGATAAAAATCCGCCGGCAGCAGGCCGTCGTGGGCCAGGTTGTAGATCGCGGGGATGAGCTTGCGGGCGGTCAGATCGCCCGAGGCGCCGAAAATGACGATCACCGTCGGCGGCGAGCCGCGGTGCTTGCTGAGACCATGCAGGAACGGGTGACGGGCTTCTTCTGCCATACGCCGGAAAAATCGGCCCGACGGGTAGCCCCCGCAAGGCTATACTTCCCGGCCTGTGTCCTAACCGCGGGCCGGACGACAAGGCGATCCCTCACATCTGGTCCAGCGAGCCGCTTTGCCGCGCGACATGGTAACCCTTGGGGAAAAGCGGAACATTCGCGAAATGCATCACCTGCGGCGGCAGCCGGCCGCTGAGCGTGACCTCCGCGACGTCGAACCGAAAGGTGCGGGGCGGATTCGCCAGCGCCCCGAGATAGGAGTGCACCGCGCGGCGCAGCGCCCGCTTCTTCCGCTCATTCACCGCCGAGAAACCCGACACGAGCGCGCCCTCGGCCCGCGCCTTGACCTCGACGAACACCAGCACGTCGCCGTCGCGGCACACGAGGTCGATCTCGTCGCGAAGATCACGCGGACTGCGCCAGTTCCGGGTCACGATCGCGAAGCCGTGGCGGGCCTGGAGGAAGTCCGCGGCGGCCCGCTCGCCCCGGGCCCCGGCTTCCGCGCGGGCCGTGGGGGCCTCGCGTCGCACAACCTTGCTCCAGATCTCTTTGAGCCAGCCAAGCATTTGCAATTCGCCCTCGACCACGCGAAAAATTGCCCTTACAAGCAAGCGCGTTTTTCAATCTACCGTCGCCGTTCCACCCGGCGCCGGCCGGCCGGCTCTCCTCCACCTCCCCTTCCTCATGGCTACCTCCAGCAATCTCACCGGCACGCTGCGCCGCTCCCTGCTCATCAAGGTCATCTCGAAGCCCGCCCCCAGCAAGGAGGACGTCAACACCGTGCTCGAGCTTACCTCCAGCAAGGTCGTCGAGTCGCTGCAGGCGCAGTCCATGACCTTGTATCTGGTCGAGGGCGGCGAGATCGCGTTCAAGCAGGTCTATTATTCGCCCACCCTGTGGGGTTCCGACAAGGGCAAGGAGGTCCAATTCCGCGAGACCGCCAAGAAGCTCCTCACGCTCAAACTGCCCGCCGGCACCGGCAACGTCGGCAAGGTCATCCAGACCGGCGAACCCCTCTTCTTCAGCGGCAAGGGCGCCGACGCCGCCACCCTCAAGAAAATGGATGTCGGCTTCGAGGTGAACTCGATGCTCACCGTCCCGCTCAAGACGAACATCATCATCGGCGCCATCCAGGTCCTCAACAAGGAGCCCTCCGCAGGCACCGGCGGCTCGTTCACCCCCAAGGACCTCAGCGTGCTCCTGGAGGTGGCCGAATATTCCTCCACCCTCATCCAGCGCATGCTGGACCCGAAGTTCCAGCTCACCCCCGAGGACACCGCCAAGTTCATCGCCAAGTTCACCGAACTGCCCCTCATCACCAAGATCGAGGATGTCGAGATCGACGAGAAGCTCGTCGAGATCACGGGCGACGCCGTCATCCGCCGCGAGTGCATCTTCCCCTACAAGAAGACGGGCACCAACTCCTGCTCGGTGCTGATGACCAACCCGCTGGACTACGCCAAGCGCGAGGCGTTCTCCCAGGCCACCGAGATGTCGATCGACGACGTCAAGGTCATCCCCGCCAGCCTCCTCGACGCCCTGCTCAAGAAGTGCTTCGGCGAGAAGGCCGGCGCCGGCGCCAAGACCGGCGAGGCCGCCACCGAGGTCGACATCGACGAGGTGAAGGACCTCATCTCCGGCGCCTACACCGAGGGTGGTGGCGGCGGCGAGGTCAAGGCCGCCGACCTTGAGAGCGAGGACTCCGCCCCCATCATCCAGCTCACCAACCGCATCATCGAGGACGCCTACATCTCCGGCGCGTCCGATATCCACATCGAGCCCATGGAAAAGGACCTCGTGGTCCGCTACCGCGTGGACGGCATGTGCGCCGAGAAGATGCGCCTCCCGAAGCAGGTCGCCTTCGCCATGGTCGCCCGCCTCAAGATCATGTGCAACCTCGACATCTCGGAGCGGCGCCTCCCGCAGGACGGACGTATCGTCTTCAAGAAGTTCACGAAGAAAAACATCGATATCGACTTGCGCGTCGCCACCGGCCCGATGAACCACGGCGAAAAGGTGGTCATGCGTATCCTCGACAAGGCGAAGTCCACCCTGCCGCTGCCCCAGCTGGGATTCTCGGAGGAGAATCTCGCCAAATACCGCGACTGCGTCCGCCAGCCCTACGGCATGATCCTGCACTGCGGCCCGACCGGCTCCGGCAAGTCCATGACCCTTTACGCCGCGCTGGCGGAGATCAACACGCCCGACGTCAACATCCAGACCGCCGAGGACCCGATCGAATACACGCTCCCCGGCCTGAACCAGATGCAGATGAACAAGCAGATCGGCCTCGATTTCCAACGGGCGCTGCGCTGCTACCTGCGGATGGATCCGGACATCATCCTCGTGGGCGAAATCCGCGACAAGGAAACCGCCCAGATCGCCTGCGAAGCGGCGCTCACCGGTCACTTGCTCGTCTCCACCCTCCACACCAACGACGCTCCCTCCACGGTGTCCCGCATGGGTGAAATGGGCATCGAGCCCTTCAACATCTCGGCCGCGCTCGTGTGCGTGTGCGCCCAGCGCCTCCTCCGTCGCGTCTGCAAGAACTGCAAGGTGAAATACACGCCGGAGGGCCGCGAGGCGGACATCATCATGAAGGCGCTCGACCTCAAAGAGGTGCCCGAGATCTTCAAGGCCGCCCCCGGCGGCTGCCACATCTGCGGCGGCAACGGCTACAAGGGCCGCGTCGGCATCCACGAGCTCATGGTCAACTGCGAGGAAATCGTCGAGGCCATCAACAAGGAAGTCGAGGTCGCCGACCTGAAGCGCGTTTGCATGAAAAACGGGATGAAGACCATGCACCAGGACTCCATGCTCAAGGTCAAGTTTGGCCTCACCACCATGGAGGACGCCCTCTCGAACGTCCCGGCGGACATGATCGCGGTGGGCGGCGGCGGCGAGGCCGCCGAGCCCAAAGCCAAGAAGCACGGCCACTGATAATTCCCGACCGGACTACCCCCCGGACGGGCAAGCAAAAGAGGCGCGATCCGCGAGGGTCGCGCCTTTTTGTTTGTCATACTGAGTAGCGCGCAGAATCCAGCGGATGTAGGTCGGGATCGCTGATAGCGGCCTTCCCTGTGGGCGGGGTGCCCCCACCCCGCGTCCTCATCTTAGTCGGAAGCACTATTGACCCAATCGCTCCCGTGGCCCAGAGATGCTGCGGGCCCGCTAGCAAGGCCCGGTTCCGCGTAAGTGAACCGGGCAATCTTTTTATTGCCGTTCGCCAACCCCCGCCCTCCCCGGTCCATGCCCGCCGCCTTCGACCATTTCTTTCAGACTGCCACGGGCAACACGCCCTACGACTACCAGTGCCGTCTCGCCTGCGGTGAGCCCACCTGTCCTGAGCCTGTCGAACGGGGTCGAACTACGGGAGGCGACGCTGGCACAGCCTGCACCTCGCAGCTCATCTCCATCCCCACCGGCCTCGGCAAAACTGCCGCCGTTGTTCTCGCATGGCTCTGGAATCGCATCGCCCATCCCGACGCCGCCCACCGCGACACTTGGCCCCGCCGCCTCGTGATCTGTCTACCGATGCGAACTCTCGTCGATCAGACGGAAACGGCTGCTCGCGATTGGCTGCTCGCGCTCAAACTCGACCACATCGGCGTCCACACCTTGATGGGCGGCGAAGACAGCGGCGAGTGGGACCTATACCCCGAGCGAAACGCCATCCTCATCGGCACCCAAGACATGCTCCTCAGCCGCGCTCTTAACCGTGGTTATGCGGCGGGGCGTGCGCGGTGGCCGAAGGATTTTGCGCTACTTAACAACGACTGTCTGTGGGTTTTTGACGAGGTGCAGTTGATGAGCACGGGCTTCGCGACCAGCCTGCAACTCCAAGCGTGGCGTGAACGTGTCGAGATGAAACCAGCAAAGGCGACGTTTTCCTGGTGGATGAGCGCGACAGTCGAAAAAGAATGGCTGAATACTGCCGTGGATTTCGCGCCGCACATCGACAGAATCTGGCCAGGTGCCGAGCAGCAAAAAAAGCTGCTGTGGGAAGCCGACCTACTCGGAAATTCTCCCGCTGCAAAACGAGTCAAAGAACTACTCACACCGGGCACGAAGAAATTTCATCGTGATGACGAGGCTAAACTGCTAACTGACAAACTCCCGGATTACATTGAGAAAGCTGCCAAAGCCGTAAAGGAGCGGATGAAAGAGCATCCCGAGAAAAAGGTTTTAATAATCGTGAATACGGTCAAGAGAGCCTGCGCTCTGGCCGAGGCTTTGAAGGGCGAGGCTCCTCTTCTCCTTCATTCCCGCTTCCGCCATCGGGAGCGGAAAGTATGGGCATCGAAGCTTAAACTGGAAAAACTCATCATCGCCACTCAGGTTGTCGAGGCGGGCGTGGATATTTCGTCTCGCATCCTTTTTACCGAGCTTTGCCCATGGCCGTCATTTATCCAGCGATGCGGTAGAGCGGCGCGCTATCCCGGCGAAGAGGCCGACATCTATTGGCTGGATGTGAGTAAAGAGCCGGTGCCGTATCCCGAGGAAGAATTGATCGCTGCCAAAGAGCAGCTTGAAAAACTAACCGACGTATCTCTCGACGGAATTCGTGCTCACCGAAAAACGCTTTCCGAGGAGCAAGTGACCCGTCTCCTGCCCTACGCTCCCCGCTTTGTGCCGCAGTCGAAGGAAATCCTTGAGTTCTTCGATACGACGCCAGACCTCACCGGGGCGGACGTTGATATTTCTCGCTACATCCGCGACGGAGACGAACACGACGTTACCGTTTTTTGGCGGGATTGCTCGGAACTCTCGCAAGGTAAGGAGCCAACGAAACATAAATCTTGGCAGCCTGAACACGCAGAGTTGTGTCCGGTCCCGATTTGGAATCCCGACTCCGGCTTTCGCGCGTTCGCGCAAAAGGCGCAAGGTCGCATCTGGCGCTGGGACTATCGTGACGGTTGGACTCTGCTGTATCGTGGCGATGCAGAGCGAATATTTCCCGGCCAAGTGTTCCTACTCGAAAAGTCCTGCGGCGGCTATGACCCAAAGAAGGGTTGGACGGGTGAGGCTGAGGATCAAGATTTCGAGGCAGGGCCGTGGAAACAGCCTGCCTCTCCGCCTGCCGCTGGCCAAGGAACCGACGATGATTCCACTGCTAGCGGGGACAACACCGATTCAGGTGAGGCCACCAGCAGTTCTGGCCCAAATGGACAGTGGCGCACCATCCTCTCCCATTCCAAAGAAGTCTGCCATGAACTCGCTCAACAGCCCACGGACTTTCTTCCTTCCGATCTCGACGCAGACGCTCGCATCGTCATGCCGCTCGCCGCTCGCCTGCATGATTGGGGAAAGGCTCACCTTGCATTCAAAGATAAGGTAAAGCGGGAGAAACTGGAACAAGCCGTCGCCGCTGGTCTTGATGGCCTTCCAGCCAAGGCCCCTGAAGATTGCTGGCGACGCAAGAAACCGCAATTCCAGCCTGCCGATACGCCGGAATCCGAACGCGATCACCGCCGCACGGGTTATCGCCATGAACTCGCCAGCGCCCTCGCTATTTTGGAGTTGCTGCATGCCTACCACCCGGAAAATCCATCGCTCGCTTGGCCGGATGCCGAGTTGCGGGCGGAATTTGGGCACGCGCAGGTAAATGCCTCGCCGCTACCTTCAAACCCACTAGCAGATGAAATCGCCAAGCTCACCCCCGAGCAGTTCAACCTGCTTCTATTCCTCGTAGCTGCACATCATGGAAAGGTCCGTCTCTCCCTCCGAAGTTCGCCCGATGACTTGCGCGACGATGTTCCCTGGCCTTGCCCGCCGGACAAACGGCAGGCCCGTGGAGTCCGCGAGGGCGATCCTCTTCCTGAAATCAAGCTACCCGGTGCCGACTTCGCTTCATCCACGATGGATGCTCCAGCCCTCACGCTCCATCTCGATGTGATGGACCTTGGCCTCTCACCCGCTTACGGCCCGTCTTGGCGCGAGCGAATGGGCGCACTTCTCGCCGCGCACGGCCCTTTCCGTCTTGCGTGGTATGAAGCTGTTCTCCGTGTCGCAGACCAGCGTGCTTCCAAGCTCGCCGAAACCAATCCCTCAACCGCCTGACGCTATGCCCATCCTGACACTTCACGGCTGCACCCCGGAACCGCTCGGTAACTACCTCAAAGCCCTTGGCGTATTCCGCCTCATAGCAGAACAGGCTGATCCTACTGCCCGCGCGTGGTGGGAGGGTGGTGTCTTTCGTTTGAGCACAACGAAGTTCGAGAGCGTCGCCACGCTTAGCGACTGGCTTCATGAAAAGTGCGCTTACTCGGCATTCGTCGCACCTTGGCTCAAGAACACCGGATGGGGAAAAGGAGGCGAGCGAGATAAAGGAGGAGAGGCATTGAAGAAATTGATCAACGATAAGGAACCGCGAACAGAGCGATTCCGGGCGGGTTCGCGACTCGTGCTGGAAGTAACGGGATCAAAAAATACCCCGCCCTGTGTTCCAGCAGCCAACTCGTCCGTAGCGAAATGGGTTGCCGGATTCAAAGACGACAACATCGGCTCCATTATTGCCCAGCTACGCAATCAGGCACCAAGCGACCTACTTGATTGGCTGGACGCCGTAGGGGCGATCCGAACGAAAGACAAGAACCTCACCAAAGACTGGTTTCCGCTCTTCGCCAAAGGCGGTTCCGAAGGGAGCGGGAACTACATCGTCCGGCAGCAGGGCTACTTGGCTGATTCATTTGTGGACAAGCCGGAACGAGGGCGGAAGCGGTTGGAGTGTTCGCTGACAGGAAAATCAATGCCCGACCTTTTGGAGACTTCCTCACTCGCAGGCTTGTTCTATCCCGGCTTTCGCGGAGATCCGAACATTGGGCAATCATTTGATGCCAACACACGGGCGAACCCGTGGGACTTCATCCTCCTCATGGAAGGGCTTCTGTTCTTCCGTTCGGCGGTCACGCGGAGGTTGGGTGTGCAGCGCGGAAGCGCGGCATTTCCTTTCTACTGCGAGAGTTCGCTTGGGGGTTCCCCGTCCATCGGCATCCGGGAGGTTCCTGATTCGGACAAATCAATTAGCTCCGGTGAAATCTGGTGCCCGCTGTGGGACAGTCCACTGAACCTAACCGTGCTTCGCGGACTTCTCAGTGAAGGACGTTTTCAAGTAGCAGGACGATCCGTGAAAAAGGCGGCTCAATTCGCACTCGCTGTTGCCCGCTTTGGCTGCGACCGGGGCATCAAAGCCTTTCTCCGATATGGGTTGTTCCGGCGAAGCGGCAGCTACGGAAAGAAAGACCAGACCGCACCCCTCGCTATTCCGCTGGGCGTTTTTCCTGTCACCCGCCTCCCAAAGCTCGTCCTCTTAGATGAACTCCTCGACTACGACGATTCCTTCGGCTGGCGTTCTAAAGTGCATCTCGGCGTCGGTCACAACCACCCGGCGCGTCTCGTTGCGGCGTGGGCATCCTACGATGTAGCCCGCTTCAAAGCTGTTTTGTCGGCTCAGGTCGGGGCTGCGGACGACGGACTCGTTGACCTCACCGTTTCACTCGGAAATCTGCTTCGAGAATTTGCGGTCACGAAAGGTCGTGTGAGGCAAGGCAGAGGAGAAAATGCAGCCGCTCCGCCAAAGCCCAACGCTCCGCTGCCGCCTCCTCTCAGTGACAAATGGGCGAAGCTCTTGCCGGAACAGCATCCGGCGGAATTCCGCCTTGCCCGTTCCCTCGCCTCGATTCTGCCATGGGGAGAATCGGCTCGAAAGCCGATGCAGCCAGCCGTGGGATCGCTCCTCACCAATCTCGTCCCCGTCACTCGCAATGGAAAACGCTGGGGTTGGGATGAACTCTCCCGCGCCGCAGTGTGGTCTGAGGGAACTTCTTTGCTTACCAATCTCGCCGCCGTTCTCCGCCGTCGTCTGGTGGATGCCCAAACCGGAAAAGGCGAAAGGCTGCCGCTCGTGAGCTTTCATCCCGCTTCATTCACCGACCTGTGGCAACTTTGGAATCGGGAACTCGATGAGTCCCGGCTGACCGATCTCATCCGCGCCTTAGCTCTGGTGGACTTTGGCAGTGAACGCGATGAGACGAAGTTCGACGCGTGGCAGGCAAAAAGCGACGGCACTCCAAATCTCGCCCAGTCCGGCGTCTGGTTCGATGCCAACGACGAAGCCCGGCTGGCTCTCAGGCCGACGAGTCATGTCTCGAAGGATGAGCAGGAAGCCGCCTTCGCGCTTCCTCGCGCCTACGCTCTTTTAAAGCTCTGCTTCCTCGGTGGACGCCTCCCGGCACCACCAAACGAGAAAAAGAGAGACAATTACCGCACGGGCCACGAACCCTTTGGCAATCCCCCTCTGCGCTTGCTCAATCTCTTGCTCGCGGGCCGCAGCGCCGAAGCCGTGCAAGCCGCAGCCCGGATGCTTCGCGCCAAAGGCTACCCACCCATCGTGCCGGATCGCATTCTCGCCAGCGGAGAATGGAGCCTTTCCAACGAAGACAGCCAGCGGATGGCCGGGCTGCTTCTCATTCCTGTCCGCCACACCGGCATCCTCGCCTTACTTTCCATCAAACCAACAAACAACTGACATCACTATGAGCAATACAACAAAATCATCAACCATCGACCTTAGCTCCTTCGCGGGTGCTAGTCGTCTTCTCATCACTGTCCCGCTGAAAGTCGCGTCCGGAACCAACGGGCGTTTTCAACCAACGGGTTTCCCTGACCTCGGCCCTGCGCTCTACAAAGGAGTCCGAGAGTTCGAGGAAAAGGACGCGAACGGCACCAAGAAAGTTCAGCGTGCCGTCAATATGCTGTTCTCCGACACCGCCGCCGCGCTTGGAAACTGGCTGGAGGAAGCCTGCCTCTCCGGCGAGGACTACAATGCAGACTGCCAAGGTATTCCTTATGTTCGTGTGCTTGATGGCGATGCGACCGGTGAACCAAAGCCTTTCCTCACATCATCGGTTCGCGAGCCCCATCGGCTCGCATCGGACTATGTGCTGGATGCAAAAATTGAAGGAAGTCTGGAGGTCATTAAGGACTGGCTGAAAAAGCCAGAGCGATTCGACGTGAACAAGCTGCGTCCTGTGCGCCCTTGGGTCCTGGCTCAAAAGCTCTTCAACATTGATCCGGGCTGCATTCTCCACGGAGTCTTTCTGGAGAAACTTGATGGTCGCCTCCGCCTATCTCGTTTGCTCTCCGGCTTCATCGAAGCTGCAAACCCGAACCAAGTGAACTATGGTGGCGTGTATCGCGGCGAAGTTTCCGCGAAAGACAACATCCCATTCTCAAAGCAGGAGTTCACGTCCGACGACATCCAAGCGTCCTTTATCCTCCATCTGTCCACGCTTTCCGGTCACAACCTCAAGCCCGACCAAACCCGGTTTCTGATCCTCTGGGCTCTTTACAAGATCGACGCCCTGCTTCGTGGGTCTTTGCGGCTTCGCTCGGGCTGTGAGTTTGAGAAAACCGCCATTCTGCCGACGATAGACGGTAAGGCTTGGGAATGGCCGAGCACCGCGAGCATCAAGTCTGACTTTGCAGATTCTAAGACGGAGTGCTTCCCCGCAATCGAAGGTGAAACTGACGCTTGGAAATTACAGAGAGTGACGGTTGTTATTTGGCAAGAAGACATCAAGCCGACTCCAACTTCCCTTGAGACCGGAATGGAATTCACGGCTGAAGAGTTTGGCGGATTTGCGGAACGTGTTGAATTCAACAAAGAGCATGACTTTGGAAGCAAAGGTAAAGGGGCGAGGAAGACTCCGCCGGACAAGAAGCCGGCTTTGTTAATTAAAGGTAACTGGGATCGAGAAGACTTCGACGAACTAAATGATCTAGTCGGGCATTTCCCTGAGCGGGTTGAGGATGAGAATGGCGAACTAGTTCTGTGCCCGAAGCGCGCGTTTGTAAAGAAAGCCGCCGATGCTCACCGGAAAGTTCTCATGGCCCGCAAGGCAAAGAAGGAAGGCAAAAAAGACGATAGCAAGGCATCCGAATAACCCATGTCCCTCTGCATCTCCATCCGCTTCCTGACTGGTCGTGCCCACCTGCACCACTGGCACGCACACCACAGCGACGGCAAAGTGGACTGGCCACCTTCACCGTGGCGTTTGCTTCGCGCCTTGGTGGCAGTAGCAGGCACGGGGATGACATCGCTTCCCGAACCGCTCGACGAACAAATCGCAGACACCCTGGACGACGCCCTTCCGGTGTCACGCCTTGCCAGCTTGCTTGCCGCGCTCGCAGCACCGCCGAAGATATGGCTCCCGCGAACTGGCGGCGGTCATACTCGGCAGTTCCTGCCGAAAGAGTTCAAATCCACCGGCTCTGCCGTCTTCGATACCTTCGCAACGGTGAGCAAGGAGACGCCCATCGTCTTTGAATGGCCGGATGTGGTCTTGGATCCCGACGACCAGCGGTTCACCGACCTGCAAACTTTGCTCCGCCGTCTCACCTATTTTGGCCGCGCCGAATCGTGGTGCGATGCCACGGTGCAAGCAGGACGCCCGTCTGCGGTGAAAACAGAAGTGACCCACTGGTGCTGCGACAGCGTGGAACCCAGCGTGAAATCAAGCGGGCGTGAGTATGTAGACTACACGCTGGAGAGGAAATTGGCGCCGTGCTCACCGTTGATCGCTGAATCCGATAGGCCAAGCCTCGCAGCCGATGCGACTAGCCTGCTAACGCGCATCAAGGGGGCAGGTGGCAACGAGGATTCCGTAGGAATTGAGAAACAGGAGTTTTTGAGCAAGTTTCCCATGAATGAGTTCGATGGGAGACTGACGATTCGTCCCGCGCCAGCCAAGCCAGAGCAAAGTGAGGCAGACGAAGGTTCTACCACGCCGAAAGCTAAAACCAAGCTCTGGCTACTGGTCGCCATTGGTTCGTGGGACGACATCGAAAGGGATGCCCTGCTCAAGCACCCGGCCCTCAAAGGTGATGAGATGAAGCCTGCAAAAAAGGCACTCTCCGACGTTCTAAAAAAGCGTGTGACCGCCACAAGAGCAAATCGTGCATGGAGTGATGAACTCGCCCGCAATGCCCAATCATCCAACGGCGGAGTTCTTTTACTTCGCTGCCTCCTTCGCTCATCAGGCGAAGACATCAAAGCCGGGCTGGAGCGCCCCGCTGGCAGTCGATGGGTTCATTACACAGTGCCGCGAGCCATCTATCAGGTTCCTAACGACGTCTCCCGAAAACCCGCCCAAAGCCGCGCAAACAGTTCACCGATCACGCTCGTCCGCTTTGCGCTCAATACCGCAACGGTCAATCGCCCCGTCCTTCCGCCGCTGACCGACACGCTTCTCGTTGCAGATAAATTTCGTTCGGCAGCACTCGCATGGCACGGACATTTAAAGCTCAGTGAGCACCCTCGCAATCTTTGCGGTCGTGAAGACGATAGTTCGCGCGTCGTGGGCCACGACCACGCCTATTTCTGGCCAATGGATGAGGACGGTGACGGTTTCATAGATCACGTTTCAGTTTACTGTCGTCGCAGCTTCCATCCCGTAGAACTTGATGCCTTGCGTCGTCTTCTCCGTCTTAAACAGCGCGGAGGCCGCCCTGATCTTCTCGTCACGATGATTTTCATGGGCCACGAAGATCAACTCTGGCCAGCCGACAGAATGGCGACGAAATTCGTTTCTGCAGTCCCCTATTTTTGTCCAGTTCACCTTTCTCACGGAAAAAGCGGCGGCGGCCGAGTTCGGTCTTTGGTGCCCATTCTCCTCAATACGTTGCGAGAGCAAGGCATTGTCTCTGAAAACGAGGCTTCACCTGAGTTTCAGGAAGTTGGCTACTCGAATGAGGACGCGGCAAATCCGTTTCTTAAACATCCCGACGAGCCCTGGCCTCAAAACGGGAGCATAATCACGTCTGGAATCTTACTGAAAAAAGAGGGACGCATAATCCGTTCGCTGGACTTCTGCCGTCGCAGAAAAAATCACCAAGTGTCCGGCAGTGGCCGGTGTCTGGAAATTCGTTTCTCAGAGCCCAAGTCGGTCCGTCCTTTCAGTATCGGTGCTCAATCCCACTTCGGCCTCGGGCTTTTCGTGCCGGTGGTCTGATCGCTTCCGCCGCCGCCATTCTCACCTTCACTTTTCACCCTCACCTTGCCGCGCCATAGCCCGCCAGAGCGACGGCGGGTCCTCTCCCATGCACGAACACCACCTCAAGATCCAACATGACCGTTTCACCGCCGAGATCGTAGTGGGCGGCGAGTGGTCGCTCTACGAACTGGCCGCTTTCATCATCAAGACTGTCGGCTTCGACTTCGACCACGCCTTCGAATTCTGCGACAACCTCAAGAATCCCTACCGCAGCAAGGAGCGCTACACGCTGTTCGCCGACATCGGCGAAGGGCAGGCTGGAGACGCAGCGTAAAGCAGACGCGGATTTCCGAGCTGTTCCACCCCAAGCGAAAGATGCTCTTCCATTTCGACTACGGCGACGACTGGTTCTTCCTCGTCACCTGCACGGCCGTGAAAGAATCCGCCGCCAAACGCCGATTCAAAAAAGTCCTCTCCACTCGCGGCACCCCACCGGTCCAGTATCCCGACTACGAGAAATGACCGCCGCCCACTTCGGCCTCGGGCTCTTTGTGCCGGTGACCTGATATTCATTCCCCATGTGCGCCGCCCAGCAGTCAGCCGATCCCGCCGCTGATCTGCTGCCGGCCCGCATGCTCAACGAGTTCGTCTATTGCCCGCGTCTCTTCTACTACGAGCACGTCGAGGGCGTCTTCCTCCACAGCGCCGACACCAAGCGCGGCGCGGCCGAGCACACCCGCGTGGACGCGGGCAAAGGCGAATTGCCCAAGGCGAAGAAGAAAGCAGAGGACGGAGCACAGAAGACAGAGGACAGTTCTGACGAGAATGCCGATCAGTCACCACCCGCCGATTCGCCGTCTTCCGTTCTCAGTCCTCCGTCCTCTGACGAGGTCATCCACGCCCGTTCCGTCATGCTTGGCTCGGAGGCGCTGGGCGTCGTTGCCAAGCTCGACCTGGTCGAGATCACCTTGGAAGCGTCCCTCTCCGCAACAGCTGCCACGACGGCGCGCACCGTCTGTCCGGTGGAATACAAGTCCGGTGCTCCGCGTGAAGGCGACGGAGGCCGCGAACTCTGGGACGCCGACCGCATGCAGCTCGGCCTCCAAATCCTCCTGCTGCGCGAGAACGGCTATACCTGCACCGAGGGCGTGGTGTTCTACCGGCAGACGCGCCAGCGCGTGCGGTTCGTGCTGACCGCCGAGGACGAGGACTGGATTCGCCGTGGGATCGCGGCGGCGCGCGCGTGCTCCGCCGGGCCGATCCCGGCGCCGCTCGACCATTCGCCCAAATGCCCGCGCTGCTCGCTAGCCCCCGTCTGCCTGCCCGACGAGACCCAGTTTCTCCAGATGGCGGTGCCGGACGAGGAATTGCCCGCGCCGGAGGCCCAGCTATCCCTGCCGGGGCTGACCGGCGAAGCCGCCAGCACCGACTTGGCGGTGTTGGCCGATGCGTTGGCGACGAACGATCCCGCTTGGGAAACGCTACCGGAGCCACGCCTGCCGCGCCTCGCGGGCGAAGGCGAGGTGCGGCGGCTGATCGCGCCGGATGTCGATACGAAGGTGCTCTACGTCAACACGCCCGGGGTAGCCGTAACCAGGAAGGGCGAGACCGTCGTCGTGAAGGAGAAGGGCGACACGATTGCCGAGGTGCGCATCAAGGATCTGCACCACCTGGCGGTGTTTGGTTCTGCCCAGATTTCCACGGCGTTGATCCAGACGCTTTGCGAGATGGAGGTGCCGGTTTCCTATTTCTCGATGGGTGGTTGGTTCTACGGCCTGACGCGCGGGCACGGGCTGACCAATGTGTTCACGCGCATCAAGCAATTCGCCCGCGCCGCCGACCCCGAGCAGGCGTTGCCGCTGGCGCGGCTTTTCGTCTATGGGAAAATCCGCAACCAGCGGACGCTGCTCATGCGCAACCACGTTGAGCCGCCGCCGCTCGCCTTGCGCGCGCTCAAACACGCCGCCTCCGCCGCGCTGGCGGCCCCGGGCATCCCGACGCTGTTGGGGATCGAGGGCGCGGCAGCGCTGGTCTATTTCCGCAATTTCGCCGGCATGATCAAGGGAACGGAAGATAACGATGATATTCCCGGGCTGGAGGAGGCGGTGGAAAAACGGGTCGGCGACGCCCAGAAGGAGTTCAATTTCGATTTCAAGACGCGCAACCGCCGGCCCCCGCGCGACCCGGTCAACGCGCTGCTGTCGCTCGCCTACAGTCTGTTGGCACGCGATTGCACCGTGGCGGCGCTGGCGGTCGGGTTCGATCCCTACATCGGCCTCTATCACCAGCCCCGCTACGGCCGGCCGGCCTTGGCGCTGGACGTGATGGAGGAGTTTCGCCCGCTCATCGCCGACTCTGCCGTGCTGACCGCAATCAACAATCGCATGATCGCGTCGGCGGATTTCGTGCAGGCGGGCGACGCGGTCAACCTCACGCCCGCCGGGCGCAAGCGCTTCTTCTTCGCTTACGAGAAGCGCATGAGCGACACGATCACGCACCCGTTGTTCGACTACAAGGTGAGCTACCGACGGGCCATCGAGCTGCAATTCCGCCTGCTGGCGCGGACGCTCACCGGCGAGATCGAACGCTACCTGCCTTTCACCACGCGCTGAACGGACCACGCTATGCTGATTTTCCCCGCCAACCGATGAGCCGGACCAACTACATTGTCACTTACGACATCAGCAACCCGAAGCGCCTGCGCAAGGTGTTCAGGGCTTGCAAGGATTACGGCCTGCACCTGCAACTGTCGGTGTTTGAATGTGATCTCACCGCAGCAGAGAAAATCGATTTTGAAAGTCGCCTTCGAGGTCTCATCGATTCGGAAGACGATCAGATTCTGTTCATTGCACTGGGTCCGTCGGAGAGCCGTGGCGAACGGGTCATCTCCGCCATCGGCCAAAGCTACATTCGGATCGACCTCCCGTGCTACGTGGCTTAAGGTATTTGAGGATTGGGTTCGGTTGGATTCGAAATCCGTTCTTTGAAATCACCGCGCGAGCGGCGAGGCGCTGCGCTCGTCCCGCATGACCGCTCGCCCATTCCTATTGAGAGATTTACGACAAAATCAGGCCGATGCCACCTCCCCCATTCCATTTTGACAAGCCGGTGCTCGCATACCCACGTAACCGCGATTCACCAACAGCAACTTCCCCAGTAGCTGTCTCCGCGCTCCTCGGAGCGCGGCCCCATTGAAGCTAATTTATGGCTTTCCAAGACGGCACACATCCCTTCGTCTCCGCGCTCCTCGGAGCGCGGCCCCATTGAAGCTTTTTCATGGGGTGGTTTCAGGTTGATCGTTCACAAGTCTCCGCGCTCCTCGGAGCGCGGCCCCATTGAAGCACATTTGAGGAGGAGGTGGCGAGCCCCTCGGTGATGTCTCCGCGCTCCTCGGAGCGCGGCCCCATTGAAGCAGCAGGCCGTCGCTGTCGAGCAGCATGCGGCTGTCGTCTCCGCGCTCCTCGGAGCGCGGCCCCATTGAAGCTCGCCGGCCAGATCGTGGAGACGAATAAATTCGGCGTCTCCGCGCTCCTCGGAGCGCGGCCCCATTGAAGCAACGCGGCGGGCGCGGAGGGATTACCAGCGGCTGGGGTCTCCGCGCTCCTCGGAGCGCGGCCCCATTGAAGCTGTCTTTTTCTGTCGGCGGCCCTTTGTTGCCTTCATGTCTCCGCGCTCCTCGGAGCGCGGCCCCATTGAAGCCCTGCCGGCAGCGCGACCGGCTACAGCCTCGGCGCGGTCTCCGCGCTCCTCGGAGCGCGGCCCCATTGAAGCTCGTGCCGCTCGTCGGCACGCTCACCGCTACGACTTGTCTCCGCGCTCCTCGGAGCGCGGCCCCATTGAAGCCGGTGTAGGCGGGGTTGGTGCCGAGTCCGGCCAACCACGTCTCCGCGCTCCTCGGAGCGCGGCCCCATTGAAGCGCGCCGAGTTGGCGACCATCGCCTCGGGGACGAAGTGTCTCCGCGCTCCTCGGAGCGCGGCCCCATTGAAGCTTTATCGCGCGTCAGCAGCACGTCCGACCGCCGTTGTCTCCGCGCTCCTCGGAGCGCGGCCCCATTGAAGCTCCAACATCGCGGCCATGTTCCCGCTGGCTTTGCGCAGTCTCCGCGCTCCTCGGAGCGCGGCCCCATTGAAGCGAGGCCGAGGTCGCCGGAGAACAGGTTCTGCTGGTGTCTCCGCGCTCCTCGGAGCGCGGCCCCATTGAAGCGTGGGGCGCGATGCTTGAGGTGGGCGGCGCTGGCGGCGTCTCCGCGCTCCTCGGAGCGCGGCCCCATTGAAGCGCGGCCGAGTTCAACACGGAAAGCCGGGCGCGTATCGTCTCCGCGCTCCTCGGAGCGCGGCCCCATTGAAGCCACCTTCCCGTGGTGACCCTGAAAATCCGTCCACCCCGTCTCCGCGCTCCTCGGAGCGCGGCCCCATTGAAGCCTACCAGCGCCGCCCGTTCCGCTATACCTCTCGTTAGTCTCCGCGCTCCTCGGAGCGCGGCCCCATTGAAGCCTACATGGGTTCTCCTGCCCGCTGCGCTCGTGCTGGGTCTCCGCGCTCCTCGGAGCGCGGCCCCATTGAAGCTCTTCGCCCGCGTCGCCCCGGCGCGTGAAAAGCTTGTCTCCGCGCTCCTCGGAGCGCGGCCCCATTGAAGCTAATCACACCGTGGTTCCGGTCGGTGGCGGCTGTTGCGCGTCTCCGCGCTCCTCGGAGCGCGGCCCCATTGAAGCGACCACGGCGGGGTCATTCGCGGCGTCCATCGGCTCGTCTCCGCGCTCCTCGGAGCGCGGCCCCATTGAAGCGTCCTGAAGAACGTTGCGCCCAACGAGGATCTCGCGGTCTCCGCGCTCCTCGGAGCGCGGCCCCATTGAAGCCTGTAGTGCCATGACATTATGGTGAGGGTTTAGAAGTCTCCGCGCTCCTCGGAGCGCGGCCCCATTGAAGCTACTTCCATGCGACTAATTGCGGCCAGGAGTGGCTGGTCTCCGCGCTCCTCGGAGCGCGGCCCCATTGAAGCCAGGTGGCGAGGTGCTCTCCGAGGTCGTGATCGAGGCGTCTCCGCGCTCCTCGGAGCGCGGCCCCATTGAAGCCTTGACCACTGAGTTTTCTGCGGGGTCGTGGCTCATGTCTCCGCGCTCCTCGGAGCGCGGCCCCATTGAAGCTGGAGACCGGCTCGCCACAGTCGCAGATGGACATCGTCTCCGCGCTCCTCGGAGCACGGCCCCATTGAAGCTGGGACGGATTCAGCCTGAGAACCCGGTCATGGCTGGTCTCCGCGCTCCTCGGAGCGCGGCCCCATTGAAGCGGCGGCATGGTGCAACCGCCGAGCAGGGCCAAGGCAAGTCTCCGCGCTCCTCGGAGCGCGGCCCCATTGAAGCCTCTTTGATGTCGCCAAGTTCGGCGCCGAGCTGGCGGTCTCCGCGCTCCTCGGAGCGCGGCCCCATTGAAGCAGGGGGAGGCCGGTGAACTCACCGGAGACGAGGTTGTCTCCGCGCTCCTCGGAGCGCGGCCCCATTGAAGCCAATCTGGTCATCTTCTGTTACATGGACTGGCTGCGTCTCCGCGCTCCTCGGAGCGCGGCCCCATTGAAGCGGTTCGTCAGGTGCGTGCGGAGGATGGCCTCGATGGCGTCTCCGCGCTCCTCGGAGCGCGGCCCCATTGAAGCCTGGGTGTAGGTCTCAACACCGATGGCCTTGAAGACGTCTCCGCGCTCCTCGGAGCGCGGCCCCATTGAAGCCCTCCGCCCTTGAAACTCGCGCTCCTCGCCTCCGGTTGTCTCCGCGCTCCTCGGAGCGCGGCCCCATTGAAGCTGGGCGCGGCACAACACAGAAACCCATGCACTACATTGTCTCCGCGCTCCTCGGAGCGCGGCCCCATTGAAGCCCCGTGATCGTCGATCAGCTCAGCCGCCTTGAGTAAGTCTCCGCGCTCCTCGGAGCGCGGCCCCATTGAAGCGCGGGCCGTGTCCAATACTGGAAATTGGGGCGAGTATGTCTCCGCGCTCCTCGGAGCGCGGCCCCATTGAAGCCGAGGCCAAGTGCGGCGGCCTCCTGCCCGGCGACATCGTCTCCGCGCTCCTCGGAGCGCGGCCCCATTGAAGCGGGATGTGCTCCTTGGTGTTGGTGCTGTCGTGGGTGTCTCCGCGCTCCTCGGAGCGCGGCCCCATTGAAGCCACGGGCAAAACGATTACGGGCGGCACCTTCGCCTCTCCCGTCTCCGCGCTCCTCGGAGCGCGGCCCCATTGAAGCCGACTGTTCACCCGTCTCGACAGAAGCCGGTGCGGAAATGAAAGGGGTCAGGCTGCGGATATTGATATTGACCGGTGAGGCGAGCCGGGCACGCTGCCTGGGGGTCGGGTAAAGACGTCATGTCTTGACTCTTGACAAAGCGGTCTGCCCACTCTGACGATCCTGCGTGCCAAGACCATTACGGATCGAATACGCTGGAGCGTGTTACCATGTGATCAACCGGGGGAACTACCGGCAGCATCTCTTCAAGGGGCGGGGTGCGGCGGAGGCCTTGAGCGGACGCTGGGGGAGACGGCGACGCAGTTTGGTTGGCGGATTCATGCCTATGTGGTGATGAGTTAAATCCAGTTTCCTATCAGTAAATCCCTACCCCAGGGTCCTGAGTAATTCGATGGTTCGTCCTAAATCCAGTTTCCTATCCCCCCCGCGACACGTAAACCCCAAGCCGACGACAGGCGAAAACCGAGCCCGTGGTGTCGCCGTGTGAGGCGGGAGGAAGGGAAGGGCAACGGCAAGACCCCCTTGTCCCCCCCGTAGCGATCTCAGGAAACGTGAGGCGGCAAAAAAGCGGCATCGATTCCCGCGACCACCGGCCCGCCGCTCTCTTTGCCCCGCGCATTTACGCCTGATTCCCCACTTGCCTTTACGCCCATATGCACCGATATGGGTGCCCATATGAAGACCACCATCGAGATTTCCACCCCGCTGCTCCGCCGGGCCAAGAAGGTCGCCTCCCGCGAGGGCATCACCCTCCGCCGGCTCGTCGAGGATGGTCTCCAGCAAACCCTGAGAGCCCGGGAACAGTCCTCCGCGCCGCGCATTTACGAGCCGCTGATCGTCGTTGGCGGTCAAGGCATGAACCCCGAGTTCGCCCAGGGCGGCTGGGAGAAAATCCGCGACGCGATTTACGAAGGGCGCGGCGCATGATCGCCCTCGATACCAACATTCTCATCGCGCTGCATCGCTCAGACGCGCCCGGCCATGCCATCGCGACCCAAGCCTACCATGACGCGGGCGGCGATCACGCTCCTTGGGCGCTGCCCTGGCCCTGCGTCCACGAGTTTATCGGCATCGCCACGCATGCCCGCATCTTCGCGCCCCCGTCCACGCTCGCCCAAGCGGTGGCGGCCATCGGCCGGTGGCGGACCCGGCCGGCGGTGCATTTTCTCCACGAGGATGAAACCTACTGGAGCGAACTCACCCGCCTCCTCGCGGGCGCCGGCATCACCGGCCCGCGCATCCACGATGCCCGCATCGCTGCTCTCTGCCTGCACCACGGCGTGCGCGAACTCTGGACCGCGGACCGCGACTTCTCCCGCTTTCCCCGCCTGCGCACCCGCAACCCCCTCGTACCCGCCTGATTTTCTCCGATCTTCCCCTCGTCTGAATGGGGCGGCGCGAGGCCGCACGCCACGCGCACCCCTTCGCAACTCTTGGTAAGGCCTGCGCTCTGTGAAGATGCACCGGGGAAAAGAATTTCTTCATGCAATTCCAGATTGGTTCTTTGACAGTTTCGCAAATGACCACGTACAAGTATTTCCCGCCCAGCCTTAAAAACTAGGCCGGATCGCCCCGCTCCTCGGAGCGGGGCGCGGATTGAAACACCCGCAAGATCGACGCGGGCGCCCACACTCCATCTCTGGAGCCACCGTGCCCTCGCCTTGGGGACCGGCCGGTGCCCGGCCCTACCCGCTCACCGGCGCGCTCGGCGCCGCTGCCCGTACCGCGTCCGCAATCGTCGTCGGCACCACCTCGGGCTCGCCCTTGTGCTGGTCGAACTTCATCGACAGCGTCTTCGACACGCCGCGCTCCTGCATCGTCACGCCGTAGATGGCGTCCGCCGCGGCGATCGTGCTCTTGTTGTGCGTGATGATGATGAACTGCGACTCCTTCACGAACTGCTTCAACAGGTTCGTGAACCGGTGAATGTTTGACTCGTCGAGCGGCGCGTCCAGCTCGTCGAGCAAGCAGAAGGGCGACGGCTTCACCATGTAGAGCGCAAAGAGCAGCGCCACCGCGGTGAGGGTCTTCTGGCCGCCGGAGAGCAGCGTGATGCCCTTCAGCTTGGTGCCCGGGGGCTGGGCGACGATCTCGATGCCACTCTCCAGCGGATCCTCGGCCGTCACCAGCTCGATTTCAGCCCGACCGCCGCCGAACAGGATGTTGAACGTGTAGGCGAAGTTCTTCCGGATCTGCTCGAAGGTGATCTTGAACTGCTCGAGCGAGGTCTGGTTAATGTCGTCAATGGCCTTCAGCAGCTGCGCCTTCGCGCCCGCCAGGTCGTCGCTCTGGGTCTTGAGGAACTCGTAGCGCTGCTTCAGCTCGGAATATTCCTCGATGGCCACGAGGTTCACCGCGCCCATGGCGCCGAGCCGCTGGCGGAGCGCATCCACCTCGGCCTTCACCTCGGCCCAATTGGTTGTATCGAGCGCCGCGAGGTCGTCCTCGGTCGCTTCGCCCTTGTTTTCCTTCTTCTTCCGGCGCTTGGGGGCCTTGTTGTCGCCGGGGTCGCTGACCCCCGTGCCTTGAATTCCGGGGTCAGCGACCCCGACTACAGTTTCCTCTTCCTCGTCCAAATCGAGATCCTTCATACCCGCGGGCTCATCGTCGGCGTGCCACAGGAGACGGCGCCAGTCTTGCTGGGCAATGTCGGCCGAGAACTCGCGGGTGACCTCCTCGGTCAGGAACTGGACGCGCGCGCGGGTCTCGGCGACCTTGACCTCGTGCTTGGACAGCTCGGCCTGGGCCGAATCGGCCTCGGCGCGGATGGACGAAAGCCCCTCCTCCACGGCGGTGATCTCCGACTCGACGGTCGCAAGCTCGACGCGGACCTTCTCCACGGTCGCCGAGGCGACGGCGAGGGTCGTCGTGATCTCCTCGGCGCGGCGCTGCTGGCCGGTGCCCTGCCCCTCGAGCACGGCCACCTGCTCGGTCCAGGTCTCGAGTTCGATCTGCCGCTGGGTGATGAGCTCGGCGAGTTGTTCGCCCCGGCGCTCCATCTCGGTCAGGCCGCGGTCGAGCACCTCGACCTTCTGCCGGCGCTCGGCCAGCTCAAGGCGGGCCTGCGCGAGGATTTCCTTCTTCTGGTCGCGATCGGCGCGCTTGTCGGTGATGGTCGCCTCGGTGGCGGCCACCTTCTGCTTCTGGGCGGTGACGCCAGCCTCCGCCTCGGCCAGCTGGACTTGCGCCTTGGCTAGGCGGGACAGGGCTTCGTCGTGGTCGCGCTTGAGATTGTTGAGCTCGTTCTCCATCCGGGCGAGCCGGTTGACCGCGTCGTCGTGCGCCTTCTGGGCGTTTTTTTCCTCGGTGTGGATGGAGGCGGCGAGCTGGGCGGTGGCCAGCACTTCCTTGCGCTTCTGCTCCAGGGTCTGCTCGGCTTCGGCGAGCGCGGCGTTGAGCTGGTCGATGACGGCCTTCTGGTCGTCGTGCGCCTGCTGCTCGGCCACGACGGCCTTGCCGGTCTCGCGGATGTCGACCTCGCGCTGCACGATGCTGTTGGCCGGTTTCTTGTGATGACCGCCGTAGATGAGACCGCGACGGTCCACGAGATCGCCCTTCGCCGTCGCGACCAGCAGGAAGCTGAAGGCCGGGTTGGCCTGCCAGTAGTCGAGGAATGCGCCAAGATCATCGGCCAGGTAACAGGCCGAAAGGATCGAAGTCGCCGGGTGGGATGCCTCAAGATTGGCGATCGCCTCACTGGCCGGCCGCAGCCCGGCCGGCAGATCGCCACCGGAAACCTGAGACCGGAAACCTGAGACCTGCAGGCAGACACTGCCCACCTTGTCCGCTTCCAGTTGATTCAAGATGCGCTGCGCCGTGCCGAGGTCGGAAACACTGATCGCCTCGACGGAAGCGCCCAGCAGGGCCTCGACCGCCTTGGCGTATTCGGCCCGCACTTCCAGGCCCTGCGTGATCGGGACAAACTTCTGTTCGCCAAACAGTGCCGTGAAGCGGCCCTGCAGAATCGCCTTCGCGCCCTCGCCGAAGCCCTCCCACTTCTCCTGCAGCTGCTGGAGGAGCTTCAGGCGGGCGGTCTTCTGGGCGAGGTTGCGGTCGATCTCCTGCAGCTTGCGCTGGGCCTCGCGGAATTTCTGCGTGACGTCCTGCAGGGTGGCCTGGGCGGCCTGGGCCTCGTTGTTCGAGCGGCTCTGCTCGACGCGGGCCACCTCCATGCGGCGGCGGACCTCGGCGAGCGCCTGCGTGGCGCTCTCGACGGCGGAGCGGAGATCGGCGAGTTCCTGTGAAAGGGTGTCGAATTTGTGCTGGCTCGTGCGGGCGTCGACCTCAAGACCGGAGCTCTCGGTGCGATGGCGCGCCACAGCGCTCTCTTGCTGCAGGAGATGGAACTTGTCCTGGCTGAGCTGCTGCTCGGCCTTGGTCAGTTCGCCCTCGGTGACGGCGAGCTCGCGGTTGCGATCCTGGAAGACGGCATCGGAACTCCCGAGCATCGTCAGCTGCATCTGCTTGTCCTGGGCCCCGCTGTCCACCTGGGTGGCCAGCTCGCGACGCTGCATGTCGAGTTCACTCAGGTCATCCTTGCCGGCGTCGAGGCGCTCGACCAGCGCAGTGCGCTTGACCTGCGCCATGCTGGCGGCGTTCTCGGCGGCCTCCTTCTGGGAACGGAGGTCGAACACGGCCTGCTGGGCGTCCTGCACGCGCTGACCGAGGAAATTGCGCTGGGCGCGGCCCTCGTTGAGCTTCACGCTGCGCCCCTCGAGCGTGGCGCGGCGGGTGTCGGCGGCCTCGCGGAGTACGGCCACGCGGCTGTCCAAGTCGGCAAGGGTCGCGCTGAGCGAGCCGAACTGGTGGCCGCTCTGGGCCAGCGCGAGGTGGCGGAGGCGGAAGCTGAGGCGCTTGTAGCGCATGGCCTTCGCGGCCTGGCGCTTCAGCGAACCGATCTGGCGGGCGACTTCGCTGATGACGTCCGACACGCGCGCCAGGTTCTGCTCGGTAAGGGAGAGCTTGTTCATCGCCTCGCGACGCTGGCTCTTGTATTTCGTGATGCCGGCGGCCTCCTCGAACACCACGCGGCGCTCCTCGGGCTTCGCCGACAGGATCTGGTCGATCTGGCCCTGCGCCATGATCGAATAGCTGGTCCGGCCGACGCCGGTGTCCATGAAAAGCTTGTTGATGTCCTTCAGACGGCAGGGCTGGCCGTTGAAGAAATACTCGCCCATTCCGTCGCGGCCGACGCGGCGCATGATCTCGATCTCGTGGAAATCGCTGCCGAGCTGCTTCTCGCATTCGGTCAACAACAGCGCGACCTCGGAGAACTGGGCCGCCTTGCGGGTGTCGGCGCCCTCGAAGATGACGTCCTGCATCTTGCCGCCGCGGAGGGCCTTGGCGCTCTGTTCGCCCAGCACCCAGCGGATGGCGTCGGCGATGTTGCTCTTGCCGCAGCCGTTGGGCCCCACGATGGCGGTGACGCCGGGCTCGAAACTCAGGGTGGTGTTGTCGGCAAAGCTTTTGAAGCCGTGGAGTTTTAGCGCCTTAAGATGCATTTAGCTTAAAGGGAAAACTAGAGGGAGCGGTCCAGCCGCGTGCAACGGAAAAAGTGCCCGGCACCGCGAAGGAAAAGTGATAACTTTCCCACTGCCGGCTTGACCTTCGCTACTAGCTTGCCGACCCGCTTGCCACCCCCCGGTCCGGCGCGGTATCCCTGTCCCATGCCCGCCACCTCCGCCACCCCCGAACAGATCCGGCGCTACCTGCCCTGGCTGGTCGCGGTGGCGCTGTTCATGGAGAATCTCGACGCGACCATCCTCAACACCGCGGTGCCGGTCATGGCCGAGAGCCTGCAGGTCGCGCCGCTCGCGCTCAAGGCGGTGCTGACGAGCTACACCCTCAGTCTGGCCGTTTTCATCCCGATCAGCGGCTGGATGGCTGACCGGTTCGGCACCAAGCGGGTTTTCATGTGGGCGGTGGCCCTGTTCACTCTTGGATCCGTCTTGTGCGGCCTGGCGGTCAACGTGCCGATGCTGGTCGTTGCGCGCCTCCTGCAGGGCATGGGCGGGGCGATGATGATCCCGGTGGGACGCATCGCGATCGTGCGCACTTTCCCCCGGTCCGAGCTGCTGCGCACGATGAACTTCGTCATCATCCCGGCCTTGATCGGCCCCATGATCGGCCCGTTCGCCGGCGGCCTGATCGTGCATTGGCTGCACTGGCGGGTGATTTTCTTCGTCAACCTCCCCATGGCCGCCGCCGGTTTCTGGCTCGTGCAGCGCTACATGCCGGATTACCGCGACGAAGCCGCCCGGCCCCTCGATCGCACGGGTTTCCTGCTGTTCGGGGCCGGCATCGCGTTGCTGTCCTGGGCGCTCGAGGTTTTCGGCGAGCATACCCTCTCGGCCGCACCGTTGAGCCTGATGGTCGCCGGCGCAATCGGCCTGCTGGCGCTCTATGGCCTGCACTCCCGACGCCAGGAGTCCCCCGTGATGTCGCTCTGGTTGTTCCGCGTGCGCACATTCCGGCTGTCGGTGGTGGGCGGCTTCGTCACGCGGCTGGGCGTCGGCGGCATGCCCTTTCTGCTCCCCCTGCTCTACCAGCTGGGTCTGGGCTATGCGCCATGGCAAGCCGGCTTGCTCACCATGCCGACCGCCGCCGCGGCCATGTTGATGAAGGCCTCGAGCCGGCCGCTGCTCGCCCGGTTCGGCCATCGGAATATCCTGATCGCAAACACGCTGCTCATCGGCGTGGTGGTCATGCTGTTTTCACTGATCGGACCGGGCGCGCCGATCTGGGCGATCCTGACCCTGAGCCTCAGCCAAGGATTCTTCATGTCCCTGCAATTCACGAGCATGAATTCCCTGGCCTACGCCGACGTGGCCGACACCGACGCCAGCAAGGCCAGCAGCATCGCGAGCACCGGCCAACAGCTCGCGCTCAGTTTCGGCGTGGCCTTCGCCTCGCTCGTCGCCGGTTGGTTCCTGCGCGGGCTCGACCAGACCAACCCGGTCGAGGTGGTCCCGGCACTGCACCATGCCTTCCTCTTCATGGGGCTCCTGACCATGGTATCTTCACTCACCTTCTGGGGCCTGCACGCCAACGACGGCGACAACATCAGCAACCGCCGCCCGGCATCCCGTCCCGCCGCAGCGCCGGCGTAAAGTATTACGAGGAGGTTTTGCCGGCCATCGCGGCCCGCCGGGTGGCCGCGAGCGGACTCATCCGCACCCAGCGAAAATGCCAGAGGGTGACCATTTTCAGCACCGCGCTGACCGAGGCCAGCAGCACCAGCGGCAGGATGCGCCGGGCCACGAAGCCGCCACCATGGGAACTGGTGAGGACCGTCATCAGCCCTGTGTCGGGCCGCACGGCCGACGCGATGAAAGCAGGGTTGTCATCCACGAGGAGGAGGCGCACGGGATTCATGGCGCGGCAGTATCGCAGGGCGCGGGCGCCGGCGCCATTGGGCGGTTCCTGAGCCGGCCTCAGGAAAGTCCTGAGCGCGGACGGGCATTTGGCAGTTGTGCCGCCGACCGGCCCCCGGAATAGTGGCCCGCCACATAGGAGAATTTTCCCGTAAAGATCCCCGGGGCAAGTCCCGGGGCAATGCCCAAGACCACCGCGAACCCATCATTCTGACCCTTTCATCTCGGCTTTGTCGGAGCCTGCTTGCAGGCGATTCAGGATGTGGTCCGTCCGAGGGTGTTCCGCATCGACTGCAAGCAGGCTCCTGCATCCCATCCAAGCCGGAGCACCTGTCAGCCATAGGCCTAGCGACGGCTGAAGGCCCGGCGAAGGCTGAAGCTCCGGGGTATCGAACCCACCGCGAATGAATCCGCTCGAATCATCGCCCTCCCCGGCCCGCCCGCCAGCAGCGGCCGCCCCGGCAGCGCGGCCGCGCGGGACTTTGCTGGCCGTCGGAATCACGTTGGCGGTCGGCTTGGCGCTGACCGCGCTGGGGGTGGCCACTGCCCGGCGGTATGCGCGGGCGGAGGCGCAGCTCCGCTTCGAACGGTATGCCGATCGCCTGACCACCGAGGTCGAGCGCTCCGTCAACCAGGTGGTTTACGGCCTGAAGGGCGCGCGCGGCGTCTATGCCGCCAGCAAATCCGTGGAACGCGACGAATTCCGGGCCTACGTCGCCTCGCGCGACCTGCCGCGGGAGTTTCCCGGCGTGCGCGGCTTTGGCTTCATCCAGCGGGTGGCGCGGGCGGACCTGGCGGCATTCATCGCCGCGGAGCGGGCGGACCACGCGCCGGACTTTTCTGTGCAGACCGGCGGCGACGCGCCGGACCTGTATGTCATCAAGTTCATCGAGCCGCTCAGCTCCAACCGGCCGGCGTGGGGCTTTGATGCCGGCGCCGAACCGGTGCGCCGGGCAGCGATCGAGCAGGCGGTGCGCACGGGCGAACCGACGCTGTCCGGCCGCCTCACGCTGGTGCAGGACGAGCGGCAACGGGCCGGCTTTATCAACCTGGTGCCCATTTACCGAAATGGAACCCGCCCCCAAACCCCGGAGCAACGAGCAACCGCCCTCCAGGGCGTGGTTTATGGCGTCGTGGTCATGGAGGATCTTTTTTCCAATATCATGGAACAGGCGGACGGCATGCTCGATCTCGAGGTCTTTGACGGGACGGAGCTGACCAAGGACCGGTTGCTGCTGGATGCGGACGCCCAACTGGTCGCGGCGGCCGAGTCGGGCGTTTCGGTCGCGTTCGGCGGCCGGATGTTCCATGAGGTCCGGCGACCCACCATCGGCGGCCGGGTCTGGTCGCTGGCCTTCACGAGCACGAAAAAATTCGAAGCCACCGTGGAACGCCTGGTCCCTGCGCTCATCGGCATCGGAGGCTTGGTCTTGAGCACGGTTGCCGCGCTGGCGGTCTGGTCCCTCACCCGAAGCCGCGCCCAGGCGCTCAGGCTGGCGCAGGAGATGACGGCCAGTCTGCGTGCTTCGGAAACGGAGGCGCGCCGGCTCGCGGAAGTGGCCGCACGCACGCACAACGCCGTCATCATCACCGACCGCGAGGGTCGGATCGAGTGGGTCAACGCCGGCTTCGAGCGTATCACCGGTTACCCGTCAGCGGAAGCCATCGGCCGGAAACCCGGCTCGATCCTGCAGGGACCGCGCTCCGATCCCACCGTCGTGGCCGAGATGCGCGCCGCACAGGCGGCCGGGCTGGGTTTCCGGAAGCAAATCATTAATTATCGCAAGGACGGCCGGACCTATTGGCTGGATATCGAAGCCCAGCCGCTGCACGACACCACCGGCCAGGTCACCGGATTCATGGCGATTGAGGCCGACATTTCAGACCGCAAGGAGGCGGAGCTGAAACTGGCCGCGAGCGAATCCCTCCTGCGCAATCTCACCGACCACAGCCCCGGGGCGTTTTTCCGCTTTGAGGTCAAACCGGACGGCGCCAGCGCCTTCACCTTCCTGAGCGAAGGTTTCTCCCCACTGTTCGGCGTGCCCCGGGAAGCTGTCCTCCTGAACCCGATGATGGCCTTTGCCAGCGTGGATCCGATCGACCGCGCGGCGGTGCGGGCCTCGCTGGATAAGGCCATCGCGAAGGGCCACGCCTGGCAACACACTTACCGGCTGAGTCTCCCGGACGGCGGCCTGCGCTGGGTCACGGCCAGCACCACGGCGGCGCGGCAGCCCGACGGCACCAAGACCTGGGTGGGGGCGATCACGGACATCACCGAATTGCAGCAGGTGCGCTTCGCGGCGGAACAGGCCAACGTGGCGAAGAGCCAGTTCCTCGCCATGATGAGCCACGAGATCCGCACGCCGATGAACGGCGTCATCGGCATGACCTCGCTGCTGCTCGACACGTCGCTGTCGACCGAGCAGCGGGAATTCACCGAGGTGATCCGTACCAGCGGCGAGAGCCTGCTCTCGCTGATCAACGACATCCTGGACTTTTCCAAGATCGAGTCCGGCAAGTTTGACCTGGAAAACGAGGTATTCAACCTCCACGACTGCATCGAGGGCACGCTCGACCTGCTCGCCACCCGGGCGGCGCAGCAGGGCCTCGATCTTCTTTATGAGATTGCCGACGGCGTGCCGGCGGACGTGCGCGGGGATGGCGCGCGGTTACGGCAGATCCTGCTCAATCTCCTCGGCAACGCGCTGAAGTTCACCAAGCGCGGCGAGGTTGAACTGACGGTGCGGCCGGGCCCGCCGGCGGCGGCGGGCGAAACCTGCGTACTGGCGTTTGCGGTGCGCGACACCGGCATCGGCATCCCGCCCGAGGGCCAGGCGCGGCTGTTCCAGTCCTTCAGCCAGGTCGATGCCTCCACCACCCGCAAATACGGCGGCACCGGCCTCGGCCTCGCCATCAGCAAGCGGCTCGCCGAACTGATGGGCGGAACCATGGGCGTCACGAGCACCGCCGGTCAGGGCTCCACCTTTCACTTCACCATCCGGGTGCAAACAGTCCGGGCCGGATCGCGGCCCTTCATTCCCACCGGCCGGCCGCAGATACAGGGCCGGCGCCTGCTGGTGGTCGATGACAACGCGGCCAGCCGGCGGATGCTGGGCGTGCTGGCGGAGAAATGGGGACTTGGCGTCCGCATGGTGGATGGCGGCTCGGCCGCCCTCGAACTGCTGGCGGCGGGCGAGCGGTTCGATTTCGCCATCCTCGACATGCAAATGCCCCAAATGGACGGGGAAGTGCTCGCCACCGAGATCCACCGCCGCCTTGGGACCGCTGCGCCCAAGCTGCTCTTGCTCTCATCGCTGGGCCGGGGCCGCGCCTCGCTGCCGCCCGGGCTGTTCGCCGCGGTGCTCCACAAGCCGGCGAAGCCCTCGCAGATTTTCGACGCCCTCGCGCGCCTGACCGGCGCCGAGCCCGCGACACCGGTCCTGCTGGCCGCCCCGGCGGCCCCGCCCGAGGCGGCCCGGCCGGAAATAATCCTGCTGGCCGAGGACAATTCCGTGAACCAGAGGGTCGCGGTGCTGATGCTGGCAAAGCTCGGTTACCGCGTCGAGGTCGCGGGCAACGGCCTCGAGGTGCTCGCGGCGCTGCAAAGCCGGCCCTACGACATCGTGCTCATGGATGTGCAGATGCCGGAAATGGACGGATTGGAGACCACGCGCCGGATCCGGCAGGCCGCCCCGGGTGTGCCGGCGTATCCGTGGATCATCGCGCTGACCGCCAATGCCCTGCCCGAGGACCGCGAGCTTTGCCTGGCGGCCGGCATGAACGACTACCTCAGCAAGCCCATCAAGCCGGTCGAGCTGGCGGCGGCACTTGAGCGCGCGCGCGCGACGCGGACCAAGCCGGCGTGAGCACCGGGCAGGATCGTTGATGCCGCCGCAAGTGGGATAGAGCGGTTTCACTAAAATTGTAGCCGGGGTCGCTGACTCCGATGCTGGGTGTCCGACTCACGGACCGGGTCAGCGACCCCGGCTACATTCATCAGAGGTGGCTATAGTATTATTTAATGTGCTCTAGCACTATTCCGTTAGGTGTTTTTTTGTCCCTACACACCCCGCCCTGTCGGGCACCCCTCTCTAGAGGGGTGGCGCGCAGCGCCGGGGGGTGTTGGGCACGTAACGGAGTAGTGCTAAGGCGTGTTTGCAAAATGCGTAATCCCTGCTTCCCCAACTGGAGGAGGGGCTTTATGCCCCGATTTTGCCGGCGGGGATATCACCCATCGGGGCATAAAGCCCCTCCTCCAGCTTTTGCAAACACGCCCTAGCCACGGCTTGCACGGATGGACGCAGATAAAATTCCGATCCCTTGGTTTTCTATCCGCGATAATCCGTGAAATCCGTGGCCAATAAATCTCCCCCTCCCCGTTTCATTGGTGATCCCACGGCAGGTGGAGCGCGGAAGCTTCAAGCTCCCCCATCCAAGCTCCAGAGAATTTTCAAACAACCGGCTGCTGGCCCAATGCGGTGGCGGTTTGAAGATCACCAGCGACCCCGGCTACATACAAGAGAGCTTGCATGGATGCAGATAAAATACCGATCCCCTGGTTTCCCATCCGGGATAATCCGTGAAATCCGTGGCTAAAATATCTCCCGCTACCCGTATCATTTGTGGTCCCACGGCAAATGTAGCTTCAGCTTCGGGTATTCCCAGATGCGGACGACCGAGAACATTTTTCCGGGATTCAGAATGCCGCGGGGATCGAGGGCTTTCTTCACCGCCTGCATGGCGCGGATCTGCGCCGGGTTGTGCTGGAGGCGCAGAAAAGGCGTCTTCGCCAACCCGATGCCGTGCTCGCCGGAGATCGCCCCACCGAGCGACACGACCGTCTCCATCAGTTTCTGCACCGCCGCCTCGGCGGCCTTGGTTTCGACGGGATTGTCGCGGTGATACATGATGTTCACGTGCAAGTTGCCGTCGGCGAGGTGGCCAAAGGTCGGGATGGGCAGCTTGGACTGTTTCTTCAACTGCGTGATGAACCGGGCGAACTTCTCGTAGTTGCGCATCGGGATGACGATGTCCTCGTTGAGCTTCGCGTCGCCAAGTTCAAACATCGCGCCCGAGCACTTGCGGCGGACTTCCCACAGCTCCTCGACCTCGGTGCGGCTGCGCGCCTCCTTGAAGGCGACGGTGCTCGACCGCGCCCAGGCGAGCACGTCCTGTTTGAGGTCGTCCACCTCGGCGAGCGAGCCCGCCAATTCCAGCAGGATGACCGGCCGGCCGGCCTGCCCCGGAAACACCGTCTTACCCGTGGCGCGCTCGGCACAGAGCACGCTCTCGCGGTCGAGAAATTCGCAGATGGCCGGCTGCACGCGCTGGCGGAAAAGCTGCTTGGCCGCGGTGAGCGCGGCGACTTCGCTCGCAAATGCCGTCAGCAGCGTCCAGCGCGCGGCGGGCATCGGCACAAGTTTGAGCACGGCGCCGGTTACGACGCCGAGCATGCCCTCGCTGCCGATCCAGAGGTCCCGCAGGTTGAAGCCCGCGGCGAATTTCTTGGTGGCCGTGCCCCACTCCACGAACTCGCCGGTGGGCAGGAAACCGCGCAGGGCGATGACGAAATCGCGCGTCACGCCGTATTTGCCACCGTGCATGCCGCCGGCGTTGCAGGCGATGTTGCCACCGATCGTACAATACTCCTTCGATGACGGGTCCGGCGGATAAAACCAACCCTGCGCCGCGGCCGCCCGCTGGATGTTGCCGGTCGTGGCGCCGGCACCGGCGTGCGCCATGCCGGCGTCGGCATCGATCTTCACGGCCTTCAGTTTCCGCATGTCGATGACCCAGCCACCGCGCACCGGCGCCGCCGAGCCCATCAAGGTCGTGCCGCGCCCGCGCACGGTGACCGGCACGCGGTGCTGGTTCGCCAGTTCCAGCAGGGGCCCGATGTCCTTTTCCGTCCGGGGCGTCATAACCGCCTCGGGCAGGAAGGATACCTTGCTGCTGTCAAAGGAAGCGGCCCAGCAGCCCTCCTTCGAGGTGTCGACGCACGCGCCGAGGCGCTTCTTCAACTGACGGGTGGCGGTGGCAAATTCCTTCATGGATGATCCTGTTTAAAGGCGATAAGGGGTCGTCTGCAAGCAGGCTCCGGCAGAACCCACCCCGGCGCGTTGCGCCACCCCTCTCCAGAGGGGACCACAAGGCGAGTGAAGATCCCCTCTTGAGCCGGAACGATGCAGGAGAACCCGCAACTGCTCTGGGCAAACGAAACCGCGTAGTGGCCGGGGTGGGCCGCCCGCTCGCGGGCGCTTCCCGGAGCGCGAGCAAGCTCGCTGGCCCACCTCGAACTGCATCGTTCCGGCGGCAGAGGGGCCTGTCGGGCCGTAGCGCTTGGCGAAGGCTGATGCCCGTCAGGGCGGGGGGGCTTCCCGCATGACAGATGTCATGCAAGTTTCGCTTTGAATGTGCCGGCCAATGGCGCTCAACTCTCAACCTTCTACTCTCAACCGCGCGCCTCGGCGCGCTCCCCCATGACCCGCGTCCTCCTCACGACCACCTCCTTCCAAGACACGCCCGGCATCCACCACGACATGCTGGCCAAGGCCGGTTTCGAGATCGTCCGCGAACGCGGCCCGCTCCCCGAGGCCAAGATGCTCGAACTCGCCGGGCAGTTCGACGCCTACCTCTGCGGGGACGATGCCCTGACCCGCGCCGTCATCCAGCAGTCCCTCCCCCGCCTCAAGGTCATCTCCAAATACGGCATCGGCCTCGACAAAATCGACGTCAAAGCCGCCACCGACCTCAAGGTCCCTGTCCTCTTCACCCCCGGCGTCAACCACACCACCGTCGCCGAGCACACCTTCGCCCTCCTCCTCGCTGTCGTGCGCAACCTCGTCGTCGAGGCCAACCACGTCGCCGCCGGCCGCTGGACCCGCATCACCGGCAACGAACTCTGCGGCAAAACCCTCGTCCTCGTCGGCCTCGGCCGCATCTCCAAAGAGGTTGCCATCCGCGCCCGCGCCTTCGGCCTCCGCGTCATCGTTTTCGCGAACTACTGGGAAGAAGACTTCGCCCGCTGGCATGGCCTCGAGCGCGTCGAGGATCTCGACGAGGGCCTCAAGCAGGCCGACTTCGTTTCCCTGCACACCAAGCTCACCGAAAAGACCAAGGGCCTGATCAACGCCCGCCGCCTCGGCCTCCTCAAGCCCGGTTGCGTCATCGTCAACACTGGCCGCGGCGAACTCATTGAACTCGCCCCGCTGGTCGAGGCCATCAAGGCCGGCAAGATCCGCTACGGCGCCGACGTGCTCGACCAGGAGCCGCCGCCCGCCGACCATCCCCTCCTTGGCCTGTCCGGCACTGTGCTCACGCCGCACATCGGCTCGCGCACTCACGAGAGCGTCCAGCGTCAAGCCAGCTGCGCCGTCGACAACCTGACCCTCTTCCTCGCGGGCAAGACCCCAATCGCGCAGGCCAATCAGTTTTAAGGTGTAAGCTTTAAGTTTTAAGCCCCGAACCAGAAAAATCCCCGCATCCCGGACTTACACCTTATACCTTACAACTTACCCAGCCATGCCCGAACAATTCTTCATCGTCCCCGAATCCCAGCACAACGCGCTCATCGCCGCCGCCTACCAGCACCGCGGCTTCCACGCCGACGAGGCGGCCGAGGGCGCGCGCTTTTGCGCCGAGGCCTCACGTCACGGCATCCGGACGCACAACGGCATCAAAGCCCTCCACCTCGACCACCTCTTCGGCTCCGGCTCGAAGGGCTGCGTGCCGGGCGCCCAGATCGAGGAGAAGCCTTCGAGGTTCGCCGCCGCCAAGATCTGGAACGCCAACAAGAAGCTCGGCCAGTCCACCGCCTACCGCGCCATGGCCGAGGCCATCCGGCTCGCCGACCAATACGGCGTCGGCACCGTGTCCGTCGACAATGCTTTCCATTATCTCTGGGGCGGCGGCTACGTGATGGACGCCGCGCAGAAAGGCTACATCGCCTACACCAACTGCACCGCGGCGCTCGCCGAGGTCGTGCCCTTCGGCGGCAAGTTCCCCACCCTCGGCACCAACCCGCACTCGTGGGGCTTTCCCACGACCGCCGCCGTCGGCTACCCGATCGTCATTGACTGGGCCACGTCCGTCGTCGCCATGGGCCGCGTCCAGCAACTCAAGCGCGAGGGCAAGCCGCTCCCGCCGCTCGCCGCCGTCGACAAGGACGGCAACCCGACGACCGACCCGAACCTCGCCACCTCGCTCCTCCCCTTCGGTGCGCACAAGGGCTACGGCCTCTCGCTGATCAACGAGATCGTCGGCGGCTTCATCGGCGGCTCGCTGCCGACCATCCGCAACCGCTGGGACCAGGTCGGCGCCGGCGACAAGGGCACCTGCGTGTTCTTCTTCCAGGTCATCCATCCTGACGCCATCAACGCCGGCGCCTTCGCCCAGGGCCGCAATCAGCAGCAGAACGTCAAGGCCGTCATCGACGACGTCTTGGGCCACGGCAACGAGAAGTCGATGCTCCCGGGTCAGCTCGAGGCGACGTGGGCCGCCCACACCGCCAAGGCCGGCGGCCTGCTCTTCAGCGCCGCCGAGGTCGCCGCCTTCAACGAACTCGCCGCCGAGGCCCAACAGCCGCTGTGGCAAGCCGGGGCGTTCAAGACGGTGACAATCTGAAAGGCAGGAACCTGAAAGCTGAGACCTGAAACCTGAAGGTCTTCTATTTTGGAGGGCCCGCGTCCCTGCGGGCCGTGCATTGCAGGGCAGGAGCGCCTTGGCCGGCCGAAGGCTTGGCGAAAGCTGATGATAGCGCCTTAATATAGTGGAGGGCTCAGCTGGAACTGAGCCCGCCCTCATCTGTGATTACTTCAGGGCCGCAGCCAGGATATTTCCGCCCGCCGCGATCGGTCACTCGGTTTGGACCGGAGGCATAGCCTCGGCCGCCAGTGTCGCCGCGATGGCGGCGTGCAGTTCGTCCGGCGAGAAGGGTTTGCTGAGCGTGCGGTGCGCCCCCAGTCGCGCGGCCATGTCCAGATAGTTTTGGGATCTCCGGGTGCCGCCCGACATGGCGATGATGCGGATGGCGGGAAATTCACGGCGCAGCGTGGTGATGGTCTCGATGCCTTCACCATTGGGCATGATCATGTCGGTGAGGATCAGATCGAAGGGCGCCGCGCGGAACAGCCGGGCGGCAATCTCCCCGTCCGCGGCCGTGGTGACCGTGTGGCCGGCGGCCAGCAGCACCAGGGCGATCAGCTCAAGCAGGGTGACGTCGTCGTCGATGATCAGGATGCGGGCCATGACACCTCGGTGGGAATGTGAGCCGGATCGCGATGCAGGAGTTGACCGACGTGGCGCAACAGCTGCTCAACGGTGAAAGGCTTCGCCATGAACGCGGAGGCAAACTCGCACGGTTTCTCCTGGGTGGAGCGGCTGGAACTGCCGCTCATGGCCAGGATCTTCAACGCCGGATTCTTGCCGCGCAGGAAGGTAGCGAGGGCCGCGCCTTCAATCAGGGGCATGTCGAGATCGGTAATCACCAATGCTATCTCCGCCCTCTGGGCTTCATACACCCGGATCGCCTCGGCGCCATCCGCAGCGACGACCACCCGGTAGCCGGCGTGCCGGAGAGTGTCGCAGGCAATTTCGCGGATGGATCTCTCATCATCGACCAGCAGGATTAATTCTCCTTGGCCGCGCGAGGCGGCGCTCGGCGCCAGCGTGCCCTGCGGGTCCCCGCTGGAATGCTCGGCCGGCAAATAAACCCGGACCGTCGTGCCACGGCCCACTTCGGTCTCGATCGTGGTAAAGCCACGGCAGGTCTCCACGATACCGCGCACCGTGGACAGGCCGAGCCCCGTGCCCTGGCCGGCTGCCTTGGTGGTGAAAAACGGCTCCCAGATCCGCGCGAGCACCTCGGGCGTGATGCCGGTGCCGCTGTCGCTCACCTGGAGCATGAGCCAGGCACCGGGCGCCGCCCCCTCGATGGCCCGGGCGGCGGCGGCATCGAGCCGGCAGTTTGCGGCGCGCAGCTGGATGGTGCCGCCCGACGGCATGGCGTCCCGGGCATTGACGCAAAGATTGAGCAGCACCTGGTGAATCTGCGTCAGGTTGGCCATGACCGGCCAGAGGTCGTTCGGCACGTCCTCGCGCAGAAGGATGGATTTCGGAAAGGTCTGGGTGATGATCCCGCTGATGTCGTGGAGCAGGTGTTTGACCTGCACGAGGCGCGGCTCCCCGCCAGCCCCTTGGGCGAAGCCGAGGATCAAGCGCACCAGGCCCGCGCCGCGCTCGCCGCATTTTTCCAGGATGTCGAGCAACCGCAGGTCGCTGCTGCTCGTGACGTGGTTGCGCAGCAGGCTCACCGCCATGCCGATGGGCGCGAGCACGTTGTTCAGATCATGGCTGATCCCCGCGGCGAGCAGGCCGATGTTCTCCAAGCGCTGGGCGCGGAGGGATTGCTCCTCCAGCTGCTTGCGTTCCGTGATGTCTTCCGCGACCCCGACAACGCGGTAGACCACGCCCGCTTCATCCCGGATCGGGAATGCCTGGTCGTGCACCCAGCGCACGCTGCCGTCCGGCCGCACGATGCGATAGATCTCGTCGTAGCCTCCTTCGGGCGCCGGGTTCCCGGCCACCCGCAACATCCGATCGCGATCCAGCTCATGAATAGTGCTGATCCACGTATCCGGAGCGGCGTAAAGACTTGCGCAGGTCCGGCCCCAGATCGCCTCGTAGCTGGGACTGATATAGAGCTTCTGCTTCGACTTCACGTCCTTCAGCCAAAGGACTTCATGGATGTTTTCGACCACCTGGCGGAACAGTTCCTCACTGGCCCGCAGCGATTCATCCATCGCTCGGCGTTCAGTGATATCCTGACAGGTGCCCACGGCCCGGAGGGCTACACCGTGGGCATCGTAAAAGACGCGCCAGCGTTCCTCGATCGTCTTGCTTCTACCGCCCGCCAAAACCACCCGGTGCTCGATCACCCCGGGCTGATCCGGCAGGAGGATGCGATTAAAGGCCAAATCCACCGCCGCGCGATCATCAGGATGAACCAGGGCAAGAAACCTCTGATGGGTGGGCCCGAAAGTGTCCGGGCTGGTTTCAAAGATCCGGTGGGTCTCCGCCGACCAGATGACCTCCCTCGTGACCAAGTCCGTCTCCCAGCTGCCGACCTTGCCGACCGCCTGTGCCGCAACCAGTCGTTCCGCCAGCTGCCGCTGCTCTGCCTCGTTCCGCCGCAGGAGTTCCTCATCCTGCATGCGTTTCGTGATGTCGCGCTGGATGGCCACGAAATGGGTGACGACGCCCGCCGGATTGCGGATGGGGGCCGCCTGCCATTCCACTTGGAAAGCCGTGCCATCCTTGCGGTAATTGACCGCCTGCCCGGCAAACACTTCCCCGCGCGAGAGATACTCTCGCAGACGCCGCATCACTGCCGCGTCGGTGCGGGGTCCCTGCAGCATCCGGGGGGTCCGGCCAATCGCCTCTTCCGCGGTGTAGCCCGTCATCTGCGTGAAAGCCGGATTGACGAAAAGGATTCTCGGGCCGGGCAGATCAAGCTCGGCATCGGTGATCAGGATGGACTCCTTGGACTGCTCCACGGCGGAACTGAGGAGTCGCAGTGATTCCTCGGTCCGCTTGCGCTCCGTGATGTCGGTCCAGATGCCAACCAGTTCCGTCGGCTGCCCGGCGGCGCTGCGGACCAGCCGCCGGTTGTCGTCCACCCAGCGATAGGTGCCATCCTTGTGCTGGAGCCGGTATTCGGTGTGGCTCGTGTCTTGGGCCAGCGTTTCCGCGATGCTGGCCACCGCCGGCTCGAGATCCGCCGGGTGGAGGTGGCCGAGCCACCAATCGTAACTCATCACTTCCGAGGGCTTGAACCCCAGCAGGGGCGCGATGTTCTCGCTGACGAGGTGGGGCATGAATTTCGCACCCTCGATTTTCCACGCATAGATCACAGCGGGACTGTGGTCCAGCAACTGCCGCAACTGCACGTGCGCCAGCGCCAGTGCCTCCACGCTGCGCTTCCGTTCCATGGCATACCGGATGGTGCGCGGGAGCAGCCGCTCATTCAGGTTCCGTTTCACCACGTAGTCCTGCGCCCCGGCTTGGACCGCCTTGAGGGCGAGTTCGGCCTCGGCGTTTTCGGTCACGATGATGATGGGCACGACCGCCGCCGCTTCGCGCAGCCGGGCAAACGTCGCGAAGCCGTTGCTGTCCGGCAGGTTGAGGTCGAGCAGCACCACATCGCAGGGCTGGTCCTTCAACCGCTGCAAGGCCTCGCCCAGCCGCTCGGCCTGGGTCACGACAAAACTGACCCCGGCGGCGGGCGCCAGCTCTTCCCGGATGACCAGCGCATCGGTGGGGTTGTCCTCAACCAGCAGAACGTGGATGATCCGGTGGGGCATGCGGTTCAGGGTTTCGGCAGCGTGACCACGGCGAACCAGAAGCTTTCGATGGAGCGCACCACCTCGGCGAACGCGTCAAAGTCCACCGGCTTGGTGATGTAGCAGTTGGCGTAGAGGCCGTAGGCTTTCATGATGTCCGCCTCGGCCGCCGAGGTGGTCAGGATGACGACCGGAATGGTTTTCAAGCTGTGGTCGGCCTTGATCTCGGCCAGCACTTCCTGGCCGTTCTTCCGCGGCATGTTCAGGTCGAGCAGGATCAGGTCGGGCCGCGGGGCGGCGTGGTGCGGGCCCTGCCGGTGCAGGAATTCCATCGCCTGCACGCCGTCCTCCACCACATGGAGGGTGTTGAGCATCTTGGCATGCGCGAGCGCCTCCCGCGTCAGCATGACGTCGGTCAGGCTGTCCTCCGCGAGGAGGATGTCGATCGGCTTGTTTTTATGGTCAGTTTTCATGGTAAGCTGCTCCTCTCGGGCAGGGTGAAGCGAAACACCGAACCCGCGCCGGGTTGCGACTCGACCCAGATACGTCCGCCGTGCCGCTCGATGATCTTCTTGCAGATAGCCAGGCCGATGCCGGTGCCGTGGTATTCCCGGCGGGTGTGCAGCCGCTGGAACACCTCGAAGATGCGCGTAAAATACTGCGGCTCCATCCCGATGCCGTTGTCCGCCACGGACAGCGTCCACTCCCCCGCCCCGTGCACCGCCCCAACGTGGATGGCGGGCGCGCCGGTGCCGCGAAACTTGACCGCGTTGGACAGAAGATTCTGGAAAACCTGGACCAGTTGCGTGGGGTCGGCGTCAACCACCGGCAGCGCCTCGTGGGTCACGACGGCACCGCTCTCAGTGATTGCGACCGTGAGGTTGGCGAGGGCGTTAGCCAGCACCGCCGCACAATTGGTCTGCACCAAGGGCTGCGCCTGGCTGCCCAGCCGCGAATAAGCGAGCAGGTCCTTGATGAGGGTCTCCATGCGTTTGATGCCGGCCACGGCGTGCGCGATGAACTCGTCGGCGCGCGCATCGAGCTGGCCGCCGTAGCGCTTTTGCAGCAGTTGCACGCAGCTGGCGACCGCCCGCAACGGCTCCTGCAGGTCATGTGACGCCACGTAGCCGAACTGCGCCAGCTCGTCGTTGGACCGGGCCAGCTCGACAATGCGCCCCTCGGCCAGGATCTCGAGGCGCCGGCGCTCAGTGATGTCGCGGATGTTGCACTGGATGAACCGCCGCTCGGCCGCGACATAGGCGTTGCTGATGAACTCGGCCTCCACCCGTCCGCCGTCCTTTCTCTCCAGCGTCAGGCTCTCGTAGCGCACGCTGTCCTTCAGCTGCAATTCCGCGAAGATGGTCTTGCTGGCTTCGATGCCTTTGAAGGGGCCCACTTCCCAAAGTTTCTTGCCGGCGAACTCCTCCAGCGAATAACCCAGCAGCACCCGCATGAACGGATTGGCATCAACGACCTGCCCGGTGGTGGCATCCAGGATCAGGATGCCGTCCTGCGCCGTCTCGAAGAGCCGCCGATAGCGGGCCTCGGACAACCGCAGCGCCTCCTCCTCCCGTTTGCGCACCGTGATATCGCGGGCGACCTTGGAAATCCCGATCAGCTGGCCGCGGCCGTCCTTGATGGGGGCGATGCTGATCCAGACGGTGATGGCCGTCTGGTCCTTCCTCAACCGGGTGGTTTCGAATTCGTTGACCCCATCACCCCGGCGGACGCGGGCCAAGATCTGCTCTTCCTCGTGGATGCGGTCGGACGGAATCAGTGGCAGCACGGACTTGCCCACGATTTCCAGGGCGGAGTAGCCGAAGATTCTTTCCGCTCCCGCACTCCAGCGGGTGATGATCCCTTCCGGTGTCGTGCTGATGATGGCATCGCCGGAAAATTCGATGAGGGCGGCGAATTGCGCCTCGGCATCGGACGCCACGGATCCACGCACGAGCGGCCGATGGAAGGAGGTGTTCATGGGTGAACATGGTCGCCACCTGGCCCGGGTGAAAACTGCGGCTAGCTTAGCTAACCCGGCCACCACCCGGTATGGGGTGAAACCCATCCCATCCGCCGAAAGGGCCGTCCGCGTCTACGGCACGCCCGCGACGTCCTTCGTCAATTCGATGGCCAGCGTGCGGACGCCCTTGAGGTCGGTCTTGCCGGTGCCGAGCATTGGAATCTTGTCCACTTTGCGCAGAATCTTCGGCACCCAGAGGTTCGGCAGGCCGGACTCCAAAAGTTTCGCCCGGAGCTGCTCAATCGTAATATCCTGGGTCGTCAGCACCACGAGGGCCTCGCCTTTCGTGGCGTCGGGGATGCCCGTGACGGACACCGCGGGGCCGTCGGCCTGCTCCAAACCGAGGAGGTCGACGCAGCGCTGCTCGATCGTGCCGTGCGGCACCATCTCGCCGCCGATCTTGGAGAAGCGCGAGAGCCGGCCCTCGATGAAGAGGAAGCCGTCGTTGTCGAAGCGGCCGAGGTCGCCCGTGACGAACCATCCGTCCTTGAGCGCCGCCGCCGTCTTATCCGGATCCTTGAGGTAGCCGGGGAACACGTTCGCCCCGCGCAGCCAGAGCATGCCGGTGGAGGTCATCGGCAGTTCCGCGCCCGTGTCGGGATCCACGATGCGCGCGGTCATGCCGGGCATCAGGCGGCCGACGGCGCCGGTGCGCTTGCCGAGCTGTTCCTCCGCCGTGGAGTTCGTGATGGGCGGGTTGTGCTGGTTGATGTTGGTGGCGGGCGTCGTCTCGGTGAGGCCGTAGCCCTGCAATATCTCGATGCCGAACTGGCCGAGGAAGGACTCATAGAGGTCCATCGTCAGTTTCTCCGCGCCGGTGACGACGAGCTTGAGCGACTTGAGCTCCGCCTTGGTGGCCTTCTTGAGGAAGGGCCGGACGAAGGTCGGCGCGCCGAGCATGACGGTCGCCTTTTCCTGCTGGATGGCCTCGACGATCTTCTTCGTGTCGAGCGGGCTCGGGACGGTGATCACCTTGCAGCCGCGCAGCATCGGATACCATAGCGTCACGGTGAAGCCGAAGGAGTGGAACACCGGCAGGCACGCCATGAGGACGGCGGTGTCCGGCAGGATGGACAGCGACGAGATCTGCGCGCAGTTGGCGAAAATGTTGCGGTGGGTGAGGACGACGCCCTTCGGCTCGCCGGAGCTGCCGCTGGTGAACAGCAGGGCCGCCTCCGCGCGGTCGCCCGTCTTGGGCAGGTCCAGCAGATCGGCCACCCACTGGTTGGGCAGCAACCACGCCGCCAGCAGCCACGGCACGATGGCCTGCTTGCCGCCGGCCGCCTCGATGGCCTGCTTCAGGTCGAGGGTGTTCTCCGGGAACGGGAAATTCGGCACTTTGGCGCGCATGGCGTCGGCCGTGATGACGGTGTTGATCTCGCCCAGCTTGAGCGACGCCTCAATGGCGGCCTTGCCGGCGGTGAAGTTCAGATTCACCGGCACCTTGCCGGCAAAAGCGACGGCGAGGTTGGCGATGTGGGCGCCGGCGCCCGGCGGCAGCACGATGCCGATGCGTTGCTCCGGCACGGTTTTCCGCAGGTGGCGGGACAGCGCCGCCGCCACGGCCAACAGCTGCGCGGCCGTGACCGGGCGCCGGTCGGCGGTGCGGTCCACGATCTCAAGATGGCGCGGCCGCTTGGCCAGCGCGCGCGCAATCTCGCGGCCCAGATGGCGCTTGAGCATCGGGCGCTCCTGGAAGGCGATCTCGCCCACGTCGAGCAGGGCCTTGCGCATGTGGGCGACGTCCGCTTGCTCGCTCGGGATCGGCGGACCGAACACGACGCACACCGGGGTGGGCATCAGGCGCGGCGACTTCCAGAGGTAGCGGTTGCCCGCGAAGGAATAGATCGAGCCCCACAGGCCGTCGATCGCGGCGGGCACCACCGGGACACGCGAATGCTTGACGATGGTCTCGAAACCGCGGCGCAGTTCCATCAGCTGCCCGGTCCGCGAGATGGCGCCCTCGGGGAAGACACAGACCAGTTCGCCGGCCTTGAGGGCGCCCCAGGCGAGGCGGATGCCCTTAAGGGGCTTGTTGGGATTGACCGGGATGACACCGGCCGCGCGAAAGAGGAAGCGGACCACCGGACTTTTCGCGAAACCCGCAAAGGCCACGAAACGCAGAGGTCGCGGTGAGGCGATCTGCAGCACGACGGCATCAACGTAAGACAGGTGGTTGCACAACAACAAGGCCCCTTCACCCGGCACGTTATCCCGGCCGATGACCTTGACCTTGTAGAAAATCCGCCCGCCGAGCCGCATCACCGTGCACACCGTCTGGTGCGGCAGGTGGTAGAGCGCGTAGGCCAGCATGGCCAGGGTGATGGCGGCCATCAGGAAGAACTGCGTGCTGACCGGCAGCGCCAGCTGGGCATCGCTGGCCACAAGCCAATAGACCCCGCTCGCGAACACGCCGGCGAGGCTGTCGAGCAGGCTCACGCCCGCCAGAATCCGGCCGCGGCGGTGGTCGCCGGCCTTCTCCTGGATGAAGGCATAAAGCGGCACGAGGAAGAAGCCCGTCGAGAAACCCGTGGCGATCATCAACAGCGTGAACTGCGTCGTGCCCGGGGGCGTGAAGCCCAGCGCCAGGAGCGCCGCCGCCAGCATGGCCCCGCCCAGCGGCGCGAGCCCCAGCTCGACGCCCCGGCGCGAGAGCAGCCCCGCCAGCAGGTTCCCGATCATCGTGCCCACGCCGATCATGAGCAGCAGCTTGCTGGAGGTAAGTGCGGCATCCGGGCCGCCGTGCGTCAATTCATAGCCCACCTGCTGGATGAGCACCGTGGCGTAGCCGCCCACGCCATAGAAGAAACAGATGCCCATCGTCGCCCGCCACAGCGGGCGCGTGCGCCAGACCTCGGCCACGTCGGTGAAATGCCGCACCCACAGTCTCCAGCGAAACGGCTCGGTGGAGTGGGACTTCGTCGGGTCCGCCACCTGGAAGAGCGCCCAGGCGACGACGGCCAGCGCGGTCAGCACCCAGGCCGTGTTCAGGGCCGCCACCCAGGGATCGCCGCCCGCGGAAAACCAATGGGAAAACATCGCCCCGCCCGCGAATGACCCGACCAGGATCGCCGTGATGTTGAACATCTCCATATAGCCGACCCAGCGCGGCAGGCGCTGCGGGCCGACATATTCGAGCAGGATGCCGCGCTTCGCCGGGGCCAGCACCGCGGTCTCCGCCGAGAGCAGGAAGAAACAGAGGATGGCGCCCTCAAAGGACTTCAGCCACAGCGCCGTGACCAGCAGCAGCATCACCCCGATCTGGGCGATGAGGGTCCAGTTGAGCACCGTGCGCTTGGGAAAGCGATCGGAGAGCCACCCGCAGATCGGGCCGAAGGCGACATAGGGCAGCACCAGCAGCGCCGCGATGAGCGCGAGGATGGGCTTGGGATCCTCCCCGGAGGCCCGCGCCAGCTGCTGCGCGAGCGCGCCCAGCATCATCTTGGCAGCGCAGTCGTTGAAGGTTTCCTGAGCCTGGGCCGTCAACAAGGCCGCAAGCGAAGCACGGGGGGATTTCATGCGGGGGTAACACCCCAGACTGTGCGGGACGAATGGCGCGGGGCAAGACCTTCCTTTTTGTGGATGGCTCAGCTGGAGCTGGGCCCTCCCTATCGGTAAGGGCGCTGGCCCTCAAGCGCCCTTCGAGGGCTGTTGGGCGCAACGGCCCCTACCCTTGCTGCCAACTCCGCAGGTCACGCGCCAGCGCGCCGAAGCCGTTGGGAAAATCATGCTCAAGCCGGCGGATGTCGCCGTGATGCCGGCTGACCTCCTGCACCGCCCGCTGCATGCCGTGCGGTAACGACGGCCGGTCGGTGCCATAGACCTTCCACTTCAAGTCGCGCCGCGTAAACGGCATCCGGCCCGTTTTCTGGCCGGTCATCCACGCGGCTTCCGTGATCGAGGTGTCTCGTCCGCAGAGCAGCCAGGCCTCGAGCGCCGGCACACAGAGCCCCACCGCCCGCAACACGCGCTCCCGGCCAAGGGCCGGATACGAGGGATCCACCGGACCGTAACCCGGCCGGGGGGTGGGCAGGTTCTTGAGCGTCCGCCGGAAAACCGCCCGCAGCCGGCAAATCCGGCAATAAGCATGATGATAGCCCGGCGCCTCGTGCTCGGGCGTGTGCACGACCGAATCGTCGGAGTCCACCACGACGACCAGCCCGTCCGCCCGCGTGTTGAAATGCAGGTGCCGCAGGATGGCCGGCAGCACCAGTTCGACCGACGGCCAGCCCCGGGCGCGCAGCGAAGGCGTCACTTGGTTGAACTTCTGCCCGAGCACATATTCCACCAGCACGCGCAGCGCCGCCTCATCGACCAGGGATTCACTGAGCAAGGCGATGTTCATCGCCTTGCGGGAAGGCTGAGGGCTGAAAGCTGAAAGCTGAAAAAAACAGCCCATTCACTCACATTCCAGGTCAGGCGGCATCGATGGCTAAAGACTTCGTTAGCAGTAACGGTTGAACGCATTGGATCTTCAGCTTTCAAGTTTCAGCTTTCGTGCGCGTCACGCTCACTCCCCGGGGATGCCGCCGAGGATGCCGCTATACCAGAGGTCGCCGAGGTGCGCCTCCTTCATCAGGTCGAGCAGGTCGGTGCGCTCGGACAGGCGCATGAAGGTCGCCGCGTTGCCCGACTTGCTGGCGAGCACGACCTCCTCGGGATGGTCCTTGAAGAGGTCCAGCAGGTAGGGCGAATGCGTCGTCGTGATGACCTGTACCGCGGCGCGCTCCATGCCGGCGTCCTGGGGATAACTCAGCCGGTAAAGCGCATCGCGGACCTCACGGAGCATCCGTGGATGCACCCCACGGTCCGCCTCCTCGAGGCATATCACGGTGGGCGGCACCGGCGCGTGCGCCAAGGCCAACGTGGCCAGGAGGTAAAGCGTGCCCTGCGACAGGCTGTCGGCCGCGACCCGCTCGTTGCCGCCGGATAGACGGGCGAGCAGTTCCACGCGGCCGTCCCCGGCGTCACGGAAATCCAGTCCGGCGAACTCCGGCAGGATCCGGCAAAAATCCGCCTCGAACGCCTGCCACGCGGCCGGCGCCTGCTCGTGTCGCACCGCCAGCACCGCGGCCAGGTTGCCGGCGTTGGACGCCAGTTCGGCCCCGTCGCCGCGTTTTGCGGGCAGCGCCATCGCATAGTGGTCAAGCAGGTAGGCGCGGATGCCCTGCAGCTTGGGGCGCAACTCCGCCCATTTCCCCTCCCCGGCGATACCCGGGGCCTGGTCCACCACGAGCAGGTTGCAGACGAGTTCCTCCGAGGTGCAGCCCAGCGTCACGCGGACGTTTTGGAACGGCGGATTGAAATGAAACTCGATCTGCGGGCCCTCGGGCAGCTGGCCCTTGAGTTCATGGGCCTGCGTGACCGGCAGGCCGGAGAGGGTGCGCAGCCGCAGCAGCGCCTGGATGAGGCTGGTCTTGCCGCTGCCGTTCGGGCCGATGACGAGGTTGAACGGCTCGAGCCGCACCGCCGCTTCGCGCAGGGCCTTGAAGTTCTTGAAGTGGACGGCGGCAATCATGGGTGAAATCTACGAATTCTGGCCGCAAAGCACCAGACCTGTTTAGCCACAAAGAACACAAAGATGTTCAAGCTGTGGTCGGGAATATTCCGCGCGCCTATAGGCGCCTTGCAGGTCTCATTCGTTGCAAGTATTTGTGTTCTTTTGGCCAACAATCCTTCCGGTGGCGATCCCGCGCTCAATACGGCCCGCGGATGTGGGCCGCGACCTCGCGCTCGTAGTAGGCCGCCAGCTTCACGTGGCGATCGGCGCCGAGCGGGGCAAGGACGGAGGCGCGCGCGTTGCCCTGCGCCTGCGCCGCGCTGCGGGCGCCGGGGATGAGCACGCTCACCGCCTCGAAGTCGAGACACCACCGCAGAGCCAGCTCGGCCATCGTCAGGCCGGCGGGTACCTTGTGCCAGCGGGCTGAAAATGGTTGGAAGGAGGCGCCGCACTGTTACGTTACGATTCCGTCACCCCTCTCCCGCCCAATGATCACGTTTTCGCGCCCGGTCCTCACCCTCTGCCTGCTCAACCTGTTCCTCGCCGGCGTGCTCGCCGCGCAGGATACGCGCAAGTGGTCGCCCTGGCGGCCGATTGACGAACAGTTCAACAGCGTGCGCCTCCGCACCAGCTATGATGACAACGAGGGCCGCGGCTGGGCCGACGGCAGCCATCGCTGGCTCATCGAGGTCAGAAACAGCCACAAGCGCACGACGGTGAAGGTCGCGCTGGGCTTCGCCGGGAAAGACCCGCGGACCAAGCAATGGGAGCCGCCGACGGAGGCCCGGCCGCCGTCCGTCAACTTCGTCCTGGAGCCCGGTGAGGTCTATGAGGGATCGGCGATCGGATCGGAGAAGGGCGGTTTTGACTATCTCTACGCCATCACGCCCATGAGCGAGGAGGACAAGCCGGCCGGCCGCCCCGCCCGCGGCCTGGCCCATTCCCGGATCATAGCCAAACCGATCGCGGAGAGCTCGCTGGTCGCGAACGCCGCCTTCGCCAAGGCCCTGGCCCCCGAGCAACAGATCAGCCGCGAAGCCCCTGTGCTCGCGGCCGCCGCCCCGGTGGTGGCCGCACCCGTCGTCGCCCCGGACCAACCCGCGAAACCCGCCAGCACGCCGACGGTGCCGCCCCCCACCCTGCCCCTGACCGCCCCGGCACTGCCGCCGGCGGCCACCGCGGGCTTGGATGCCGCAGGGAAATTCGCCCTCTGGTCGCAGCGGGCGCAGCAGGGCGATGCGGAGTCGATGTTCGAGCTGGGCCGCGCCTGCCGCTTCGGCCAGGGCACTCCCCAGGACCATGCCTCGGCCACCGGGTGGTATCGTCAGGCGGCCCTCCGCGGGCACGCCGGAGCGATGACGAAGCTGGGGTTTGCCTACGACAGCGGCCTCGGCGTCGAGCGGGACGAAGCAGCCGCCATCGACTGGTGGAAGAAGGCCGCGGCCGCCGGTGAACCGGACGCCGCCAAGAAACTGGCCCGGCTCGGCCTGGCTCCGGCCGCGCAATAGCCCCTCAATACGGCCCGCGGATGTGGGCCGCGACCTCGCGCTCGTAGTAGGCCGCCAGCTTCACGTGGCGATCGGCGCCGAGCGGGGCAAGGACGGAGGCGCGCGCGTTGCCCTGCGCCTGCGCCGCGCTGCGGGCGCCGGGGATGAGCACGCTCACCGCCTCGAAGTCGAGACACCACCGCAGAGCCAGCTCGGCCATCGTCAGGCCGGCGGGTACGAGCGGCTTCAAGCCGTCGACCAGCGCCACGCCTTTCTCGAACGGCAGTCCGGCGAAAGTCTCGCCGACGTTAAACGACTGGCCGTCACGGTTAAAATTGCGGTGATCGTTGGCGGGGAATTTCGTCTGCGCCGTCAGCTTGCCGCCGAGCAGGCCGCTGGCGAGCGGCAGGCGGACGATGAGCGCCACGCCGTGGCGGCGGGCGGTGTCGAAGAGCGTGTGGACGGGCTTCTGGCGGAAAATATTGAAGATGATCTGAAGCGCCGCGCAGCCGGGCTGGGCGCAGCACCAGAGCGCCTCGTCCATCGCCTCGACACTGGCGCCGTAGGCCTTGATCTTCCCTTCGCGCTGGAGCTCCGCCAGCCAGCCGAAGAGCTCGCCGCGTTTCAACACTGCGGGCGGCACGCAGTGGAACTGCGTCAGGTCGAGCGCATCGACGCCCAGCCGCTTGAGTGAGGCCTCGGTGTGTTGTCGCACCGCCGCGCGGGTGAAGTTGGCGGGCCAGCCGGGGTCGGAAAAACGGCCGAGCTTGGTGGCGACGAAAACCCGGTCGCGCAGCTGCGCTTCCTTGAGAAATTGCCCGATAAGCGTCTCGCTGCGTCCGTCGCCATAGACGTCGGCGGTGTCGAAGAAGGTCGTGCCCGACTCGTAAGCCGCACGCAGCGTGGCCAAGGCGGCCTCGTCGGTGACATCCCCCCACCCCGCTCCGAGCTGCCAGGTGCCGAGGCCGATCTCGCCGACCAACCGGCCGGTCTTGCCCAAGATGCGTGAATTCATCGCCGGCAGTGTTGGCGGTTGAGGAAGGACGACAAGCCTGTGGAAACGGTTAAGCCCCCTCAACGCTCCGGTGCCAGCAGGTCGCCGAGCTTGGCCGTGGCGATGCGGGTGAAGAAGGCCGTCGGGTCGGGCCGGAGCAGCGAGCCGCCGAGCGTGACGGTCTCCTTCGTCCGGGCATAGCCCAGGTCGTCCTTGGCGCCGTTGAGCAGGCGCAGCTTGCCGAACAACTCCTCAAGTTTGCCCCGGCCGGCGATGGTCAGCGCGGCGTTGAGCGGCTGTTCCAGCAGCGGCTTGCCCGCCACGTAGGTCACCGTGCCCCGCCCGATCAGCCGGATCTCCGGCGAAACAAGACTGATGTCCTCCAGCGTCACGTTGAGTGATTCGTCACGCGCCAGCTTCACGCTGAGCTGGTCATACGGTAACTCGCCCATGCTCTGGGCCAGCTGGTCCACGAAGTAGGCTTGGCCCGCGACCTTCTCGGCCGTCTTCGTCACCTTCTCCGAGCCGAAGATGGAGCCGAGCACCGAGGCCCCGAGCTCGACGGCCTTGGAGGTCATGGAAATTTTGTTGGTGGTGCGCTGCAGTCCGCGGAAGACCCCGGCGCGGCTGGTCAGATCGAAGGTGCCGTGGCTGCGCTCCAGCGTGCGGGCCAGGGTCTCACCGCTGCCGGTGAAGCGCCCGTTTACGGTGAACACACCCTCCACCGTCGCCGGCTTGGCGGGTTCGAGCGCCTTGAACAGCTTGCCCGCGTCGAACTCGGTCAGCGAGAAATCTCCCGTCAGATCATACGGCTGTGCCCCGCGGGTGAAACCGACCCGCGCCTTCGCCGCCAGCCGGCCCTGCTCGCCGAAGGCGGCCGCCAGTTTCTGCAGGGTGACGTCGGCCGGCTCGATCAGCACGAGGCCGGTCAGCCCGCTCATGGCCCAGTCGTTACCGCGCACCACGGACTTCACGTCAAGGGCCAGCCGGCCCGTGAAACGCGACCAGGCCGGAGTGGTGTCCGCCACCACCCTGGCCGGAACCGCCGCGCCCACCGGCGTATCGCCCGTGGGCGCCAGGAAGACGCCGAGCACCGCCAGCGCATCCGCGAGCTCGATGTGTTCGCCCGCCACCCGGCCATCGACCTGGAAGCCCCGGCCGGCCGGGGTGAGCTCAAGGGTGAGGCCTAGGTCCGAACGCTGTCCCGCCCGGTCCAGCAGGAGCGGCGCCTGCACGGAAATCTTCCCGTCAGACTGGGCCACGGCCCGGAAGCTGAGGTTCGCCACCGGCAGGGTTTCGTTGGTGAGTGTCGTCACCAGCCCGTTGACCGTCATCCGCGCCTCCAGCTGGTTGACCGGGCCGAGGGTCGCGCGCACCTCACCGCTGGCGCGCCCGGCGGAGACCGCCTGGGTCCCGGCAAAAAGCGGCTGCGCGGCGAGCGCCGGCACCTCCAGCGTGAATGTCATCGACCCCTGCAGCCCGGCCGCGGCGGATTGCGTCGCCTCGCCCTTGGCGGCCAGCAGCAGCGTGCCGCCGGCCGTGCGGACCGTGACGTCGCCGCTTTGCAGCTTGGCGCCGGCCTGGCCCGTCAGCTCGAACAAGGGCCGGGCCTCGATCTGCAGGCCCGTGAGCGCCGGCTGACCCTGATCCGTGAGGGAAACATCCGACAGCTTGAACGCGGCCGGGGCACGCACGGTCAGCTTGTCGCCGTCCACGGTGAGCACCAGGTCACCCGCGGTGACAAAACCCCCGAGCTTCGCGCCCGGCCTCATGAACGGCAGCGCGGACAGCGGCACGCGACCGATCGCCACATGAGCGAGTTCGACGGCTCCCGTGGCCCCGGTCACCTCCGCCCGCCGGGTGGCGAGATCAAAAATAAACGGCCGCAGCGCAGTCGCCTTAACTAGGTCGAGACCCGCGGCATCCTTCACGCCGGCCAGAAGCCGGCGCAGCTCGATCTTCTGTCCGGCCATGGTGAAGTCGGCCTCGCCGGCGGCGTGGACATGTCCCAGCGGCAGCCACGGTGCGAGCAGCGTGGGCAGGTCCGCCGTGTAGGTCGTCACGATCGTGATGGAAGGGTCGGGTCCGACCGGCAGTGTGACCCTGGCCTGGGCGGAGAGCGTGTCGCCCGCCGGGGTTTTCAGGGTGAAGGCCGAGACGGCGGCGTCCAGCTCCTGTCTGGTCAGCACGGCCTCGAAGGCCAGCGCGACATCGGCCTTCGCCAGGAGCAGTTCACCGGCCTGCACGAGGTTCAGCTGCCCGATCCGCAGGGGTTGCACCGCGCGCAGCCGCAGCCGGTCGGTCTCGCCCGTGATGGCCAGCTGGCCGGTGATCAGGCCCCCCGACACATCGGCCGCCGACACGAACGGCCGCACCCAGGCCAGCGGCAGGCCGTGAAGCGTGAGCGTCAGCGCCTCGCCCGGGGCCGAGCCGCCGACCTGAAGGCGGCGCTCCTTGAGATTGATCTCCGCGGCCCGCGCCGCCGACAATTCGAGGACGGGCTGCTCGCCGGCGAGTCTAAGGTTGAGCTGGTTGAGTCGCGCCACGCCGTCGGCCTCCGCCAAGTCAAACTGCGCCGCGGCCTTGATTGTCCCGATCGCCCGCCAGGCCGGCTCCAACACCTCCAGCCGGCTGACCTCCGCCGTCAGGCCGCCTTGCAAGCGGGCGGCGAGATTCACCGGATTGAAAGTGAAGCGGCCCTCGCCGCGGACGTTGAAATCGGGCAGCGCGGCGCCCAGAAAGAACGGCTCCAGCTGCGGGGTGCGGGCGAGGAGCTTCCATTCCCCGGCATATTCCTTGCCCCCGGCCGGCAGCGCGGCGCGCACGGACAGGACGTTCTCCGCGGTGCCGCGGAGGAGCGTGTCGATGGTCAGCCCGTAATTCTCACCCGCCGCGGTGATCGCGAGCTCCGCCGCAATCTTCAGCTGCTCCTCGCCCGAAAGGTTCCGGCCCTCTGCGTCCACCACCGCGGTCAGGCCGACGCGACTGAAGGATTTGTGCTCCGTCTGCAGGGCCCGCAGGGTCACCGTGGTGCGGAGCGTGGTGACGCGCGCAGCCGGCGCGGGATTCGTCAGGACCGCGGAAAGCACCAGCACACCCTCCTGCCCCGGCGAGAATTTGCCGCCGGTGAGCTTGTATTCCGCCGTGACCGGTGGCCGACCGGCCGAACCAGGCAGCAGGGCCCGGCCCTCGATGAGGCAGTCGTCGAGGATGAGGGCGAAGGGCAGCCTGATCTGCGTCATCACGCCCGGCGCGGCCGCGGGCGTCCCGGCCGCGGCGGCCCCGGTCTTATCCCGCGAAAGGCGGCTGGCATCCACCAACAGGCCGCGGCCGGCCAGCCGGCTGATCACGAGGCGGCGGCGGAGCAGGAGCTGCGTCAGGGAATAATCCGCCTCCAGCTGAGTGAGCTGCACGGTGAGGCCGGCTTTCTCCACCTGCACCCCGTCCAGCCGGATCCGCGACAGGCCCGCCGCCACGGTCGTCACCTCAAATTTGAGCCCTGGCTCGCCGCGCACGGCGCGCAACACCGCCCAACGCTGCACCGCCGGCGTCAGGGCGAGGACGCCGAGCACAAGGTTGAGCGCGAGAAACAAGCCGAGGAAGATGAGCAGCAGACGGGCCGGCTTCATGAACGGGTGAGGTTACGACAAAGAAAGGTGACGCAGGTTGCGTGATCCGGGCGACATTGAAAGGGACCCCGGGCGCAAAAAAGGCCGCCCGGTGGGGCGGCCTTGAAATCACCTCAGGCGGGCGGCCAAGCCAGCTCGCCCGCCGGGGTGAGTTCGTCACCCAGGCCCATCGCGCGGCGGACATTGGCCACCGCAACGTTGTAGCTGTAATAGGCCTGCAGCTGGTTGAGGCGGGCCGTGGTCAGGTCGACCTGCGAGGTCAGCACGTCGAGCTGAGTCGCGGTGCCGGCGCCGAAACGGGCGTTGGCCAGACGGACGGCCTCCTCGGCCTGCGCGACGACCTTCTTGGAAGCCTCGGCCAGCTCGGTGGCCTGCTGGTAGGTGGAAATAGCGCGGCGGACGTCGACATCGACGCTGAGCTGGGCCTCGGCGACCGAGAGCCTGGCCTGTTCAAGTTGCGAGCGCGCCTGGGCGACGCGACCGGCGGTGGCGCGGCCGTCAAAGATGTCCCACGAGGACTGCAGGCCGATGGTCCAGCCGTCGCGGGCGTTGGCCAGGCTGCTGGATCCGGTGGAGTTCATCCGCCAGTCGTAGGCGCCGTAGGCGGAGACCGTCGGCAGGTAGCCGGAGCGCTGGACCGTGATGCCCTGTTCGGCGGCGGCCTCGAATTTGTAGAGGCGCTGGAGGTCAGGGCGCTTGTCGCGGGCCGACAGGAGGGCCGAGCGCAGGTCGTAGGTGACCGGATGGAACTCGAGCGTGCCGATGAACTCGGGCACCTTGGTCACGTTCTCGGTGCTGGTGTTCACAAAGCCGAGGGACTGGCGGAGTTCCTCGATGGCGAGGCGGTGGTCGTTGCGTGCGGTGATGAGGGCCGGCTGGGCGTTGGCCAGGGCGACCTCGGCGCGAAGGACCTCGAAGTTGGACACGGTGCCGGCCTCGAAGCGGTTCTTCACGTCCTGCAGCTGGCGCTGGAGGAGCTCGATGTTCTGTTCCTGGACCTTGATGCGCTCGCGGTTGACGAGGACGGTGTAGAAGCGGGTGCGGACCTCGAGCAAGGCGTCGTTGATGACGGCGCGCAGGGTGAGCACGGCCGCGTCCAGGGAGAGTTTCTGGGCCTCCACGCTGGCGCGCACGCCGCCGCCGGAGTAGAGGATCTGGCGGGCGGTGATGTTGACGGACCAGTTGCGGTCCGAGCCGTTGCCGATCTCCTCGGCGTTGCGCGCGTAGCCGGCGGAGGCGCCGACGTGCGGGATCTGCGCGGAGCGGACCTCGAGGACGATGCCCTCCTGCTGGCGGATGCGCTCCTTGGCCTGGCGGATGGCGAAGTTGTTATCGAGGGCGAAGCCGAGGGAATACGGCAGGTCGAGGCCTTCGGGCACGGCGAACTCGGGATCGGGCTTGCCGTCGTTGATCTGGGCGGCGGCAGGGAGAGTCGCGAGCAAGCTCGCGCCCACAAGAATGAAGCTGGGCAGACGCATTAGAGATTTCATGAGAAGGGACGGAGGGTTACTTGGCAAGGGCGGGCTCGCCCTGGGCGGAGACGGAGGCGGGGGTGGTCGCCCTCACCCTGGCCTGGTCCTTGGCGATCAGCATGTAGAACGCGGGGACGACAAACAGGGTGAAGACGGTGCCGACGGCCATGCCGACGACGAGGATCCAGCCGATGCTGTTGCGCGAGGCCGCGCCGGGGCCGGTGACGAAGATCAGCATCAGGTGGCCGAACACCGTGGCGGCGGAGGTCATCAGCACCGGGCGCAGCCGGGTGGCGGCGGCGCGGCGGATGGCGTCGGCCTTGGCGACCCCCTGTTCCTGGAGCGAGTTGGCGAACTCCACGATGAGGATGCCGTTCTTGGCGATGAGGCCGACCAGCGTGATGAGGCCGATCTGCGAGTAGATATTGAGCGAGGTCTTCCAGAGGAAGATGGGCAGCATGGCGCCGAAGATGGCCAGTGGCACGGAGCCGAGCAGGATGATGAAGGGGTCGCGGAAGCTGTTGAACTGCGCCGCCAGCACCAGGAAGATCAGCAGGCCGGCGAGGACGAAGGCCTTCCAGAGTGCGTTGCCTTCATTGCGCAGCTGGCGCGACTGCCCGCCGTAATCGATGGAGTAGCCCGGCGGCAGGATCGCGGCGGCCTTGGCCTCGAGTTTCTGCAGCGCCTGGTCGATGCTCGGGCCGACGCCGGTGATCTTGACGGCGTTGAGCTGCTGGAAGCGGTTGAGTGTGCGGGGCTGCACCGTCTCCTTGAGCGTGGCGATGGTCGAGAGCGGGATGAGCTGCCCGGCCGGGCCGCGCACGTGGTAGTCGAGCAACTGGGCGGCGTTGAGGCGCTCGCCGCGCTCGACCTGCGGGATGACCCGGTAGCTGCGGCCCTCGTTGATGAAGCGGTTGACGTAGCCGCCGCCGAGCATGGAGCCGAGGTCGCGGGCGACGTCGCTGAGGTTGAGGCCCATCGAGGCGACCTTGTCCTTGTCGATCTCGATCTCGACCTGCGGGAGGTCGAACTTCAGGTCGGAATCGGCGAAGTAGAAGGTGGGCGCGGCGTTGGGGGCGTTGGCCTCGGTGTTCGCATAGAGGGTCAGCTGCTCGGCGTATTCGAGCATCTGCTTGTGGTCGGCGGTCGAGCGCAGCACGAACTCGATCGGGAACTGGCCGCCGGAGGGCAGCGGCTCGGGCGTCGTGATGATGAAGTTCATGCCCGCGATGCCGCCGGCGGGGCCGAGGAGCGACTGCTCGATCTGCAGGGCGGAGCGCTTCCGCTCCGACCAAGGCTTGAGGATGATGCCGGAGAAACCGAAGTTGGCGCCGGTGATCTGGAAGGACTGCTCATATTCCGGCACGGCCTGGAAGATCTTCTGGGTTTCCGCGGCGAAGAGCACGTTCTGATCAATGGTCGAGGTGGGCGGCGGCAGCATGATGCCGAACACCACGCCCTGGTCCTCCTTGGGGGCGAGTTCCTTGTTGGCGAACATCACGAACACCGGCAGCAATGCGGTGAGCAGGATGGCCACCGTGAGCGTAACCGGCACCCAGCCGAGGCTGTGCCCGATGATGCGCTCATACTTGTTGCGGAGGCGGTCGAAGAGGCGGTTGATCCGGCCGCTGAGGCCCTGATCCTCGTGGTCGTGGTCGTTGAGCAGGTAGGCGCTCATCATCGGCGAGAGCGTGAGGGCGACGAAGCCCGAGACGGCGACGGCGCCGGCCAGCGTGAAGGCGAACTCGCGGAAGAGCGCGCCGGTGAGGCCGCCTTGGAAACCGATGGGCGCGTAGACCGCGGCCAGCGTGATCGTCATGGAGATGACGGGGCCGACGAGTTCGCGGGCGCCAAGGATGGCCGCATCGACCGGGGTCTTGCCCTCACGGATGTGGCGCTCGATGTTCTCGACGACGACGATGGCGTCGTCGACCACGATGCCTACCGCCAGCACGATGGCGAGGAGCGTGAGCAGATTGATGGTGAAGCCCATCACCAGCATGAGGAACATCGCCCCGACCAGTGACAGGGGCATGGCCACGATCGGAATGAGGACGGAGCGGAACGAGCCCATGAACAGGAAGATGACGATCATCACGATGAGGAGCGTTTCGAGCAGGGTCTTCACGATCTCATGGAGAGCGTCCTCGATGTATTTGGAGGCGTCGTAGGCGATGGAGGCCTTGAGGCCGGCGGGCAGGCTGGCCTGGATGGCGGGCATGGCCGCGCGCACGCGCTGGATGACCTCGACGGTGCTCTCGGACGGCAGTACCCAGATGCCCATGAAGGTGGCGGTCTGGCCGCCAAACTTGACCTCCTCGTCGTAGCTCTCGGCGCCGAGGACGACGTCGGCCACGTCGGCCAGGCGGATGATGGTGCCGTGTTTCTCGGCCACGACCAGCTGCTTGAACTCCTCGACACTCTTCAGATCGGTGTTGGCGATGAGCGAGACCGAGAGCATCGAGCCCTTGGTCGAGCCGACGGCGGCGAGGGCGTTGTTCGTCGCCAGGGCGTGGCGGACCTCGGCGGGGCTGAGGCCGCGGGCGGCGAGTTCGTCAGGCTTCAACCAGACACGCATCGCGAAGACGCGGCCGCCGAGCACGTCGGCCTTCTGCACGCCCTTCACGGCGGAGAGGCTCGGCTGCACCATGCGGTTCAGGTAGTCGGTGATCTGGTTCTGGTCGAGCGAGTCGGAGTAGAAGCTCAGATACATCGACGCGAACTGGCTGTCGGCGGTCTCCACGTTGATCGTGGGGGCCTCGGACTCGGGGGGCAGTTCGTTGCGGACCTGGTCGATCTTGGCGCTGATCTGCGCAAGCGCGGCGTTGGTGTCGTAATTGAGCCGCAGAAACACCCGGATCGTGCTGAAGCCGGCGCGGCTCTCGGACTCGAGGTAGTCGATGCCGTCGGCGCTGGCGATGACGCGTTCGAGTTGCGTGGTGATGTAGCCGCGCACCGTGTCGGCGCTGGCGCCGAAGTAGACGGTGGTGACGTTCACCACCGCACTGTCGCTGCGCGGATACTGGCGGGTGTTGAGCTGGAAGTAGGCGACGACGCCCACGACGAGGATGACGATGTTGACCACGAGCGCGATGACGGGCTTGCGGACGAACAGGTCGGTGAAACTTTTCGAGACCATAACAGCAGGGAGAAAGGTTGGGGGCGGGCGGAGACCTGGAGCGAAAGGCTCAGGTGTTGGCGGGCTTGGGCGACGGGTTGCTGGTCGGCTGGACGGCGTTGTTGACCGCGACCGGCGCGCCGTTGCGGAGCTTGAACACGCCGGCGGAGACGACCTGTTCGCCGGGCTTGAGGCCGCCGCTGACGGCGATCAGATCACCGCGGGTGGTGCCGAGTTTCACGAACTGCTGCCGGACACCGAGGTATTCCTTGCCGTCCGGGTGCTTCATCTTCTCCACGATATAGACCGAGTTGCCGTAAGAGGCATAGGCGATGGCTGTGGCGGGGACGACGACAAGGGACTCGGTGGCGGGTAGCTGCACCTCGACGCGGGCAAACATGCCGGCGCGGAGCACCTCGGTCGGGTTGGCCAGCGTGGCCTGGACGGAGACGTTGCGCGTGACCGCATCGACCTCGGAGTTGATCGCGGTGAGCCGGCCCGTGAAGGATTGCGCGAACGCGTCGATCAGGACCGACACCGTCTGGCCGAGGACCAGCGACGGGAGCTGGCGCTGCGGGACGTTGAAGTTGACGAAGATCGGATCGAGTTTCTGGAGCGGCAGGAGCGCCTGGCCACGGGCGACGAACTGGCCGGTATTGACCAGGCGGATGCCGATGCGGCCGTCGAAGGGGGCGCGCAGCTGCTTCTTGGCGATCAGGGCCTGAAGGGAGGCGACGGAAGCGACCGCCTGCTTGGCGGCGGCCTCGGCGCCGTCGAAGTCGGATTTCGCGATGGCGGAACGGCCCCAGAGATCCTGCGCGCGCTCGAGGTTGATCCGCGTCAGCTCGGCGCTGGCCTCGGCGGCCTTGAGGTTCGCCGCCTCGACGGAGGTGTCCAGTTCAACCAGCAAATCGCCGGCCTTGACGGCCGTGCCGCTGTCGGCGGCGATGCGGACGATGGTGCCGTCGGCATCGGCGCTGATGGTGACACCCTCGACCGGCGCCAGCGTGCCGATGGACTTGATGACCGGCTGCCATTCGGCGGCCTGCGCCACGATGGTGGCGACGGAGGTCGGCGGCACGGAATGATCCATCTTGGACATTTCTTTGATCTGCGCGACCTTGATGGCGCCGAGCGCCAGGACGAGAACGGCAAAGCCGCTGAGGGCGATGAGGAACTTCTTAAACATAGGTGGGAGGGAGCTTAGGTTAGATCAGGTGGAAAGAAAATTAGCCGATGGACGCAGTTGACGCCGTTTCGTGCTTGGGATTCAGCACTGCGGCCTGCTCCTTGACCTTGCCCAGGAGGCGGACGAGCGTCTTGCGCTCGCCCTCGGTCAGCGTGCTCATGATGGCGGCGATGGCCTTGAAGTGGCCGGGCAGGAACTCGATGAGGAATTTCTCGCCGCTCGGCGTCAGGAGCACGGACATCTGGCGACGGTCCACGGGATCAGGCTCGCGCTTCACGTAGCCGTCGCGCTCGAGGGTGTCGATGAGGCCGGTCATGGTCGCACGCGTGACACCGGCGGCGTCCGCGAGTTCGGCCGGCGTGCGCGGTCCGGGAACACCGGCGTCCGCCCCCAGCAAGGTGGCGGCGCGCGGCTGCACGCTGCGCCAGAGCAGCATCAGCACGCCGAAACGGCCGTGGGAGATATTGTGGCCGGCCAGGCTGCGGTCGGAAATCGCGAAGACCTCGTCGCTGGTATGCAGCAGGTGGAGGAACGCCACGGCGGCTGACGGATCCAGGTCGGGAAACTCTTTGGCCGCCTCGAGAAGGCATTCGTAGCGCGGCAGGTCTTTGAGCAGGAGATGAGGCATTGGCGGAGGAAACTAGATTGTCAGGAGGCTGAAAGTTAGCCGCCTAACGATTATTGCAAGACGAGTTTTGTGAAATTAGCCGAACGGCTGGTGTCGCTTGCAAAACGGAGCAGCCGGCCCGAAGGCCGGCTGCAAAGACTGATGCTATATGCTTTCTTAGAGTGACTTAGCGGCGGCCACCACGGATTCGGTGGTGATGCCGAGTTCCTTCATGGCAATGTTACCGGGAGCGCTGAGGCCAAAGCGATCGATCCCGACGACCTTGCCGTCGAGACCAACATACTTGCTCCAGAGGGCGGTCACACCCGCCTCGATCGCGACGCGCTTGCGGCAAGCGGAAGGCAGGATCGCCTCCCGGTAGGCCGCCGGCTGGGCATCAAAGCGCAGAAAGGACGGCATCGAAACCACCCGTGTGCCCGGCCCGAGGGTCTTGGCGGCGGCCACGGCCCATTGGACTTCGCTGCCGCTCGCCAGCAGGATGAGCGTGAGCGGGGCGGTTTCCTGGATAAGAATGTAGCCACCCTGCAGGACGCCGGCGCGGCGCTCGTGCGGCGAGGCATCGTTGAGCATCGGCACAGCCTGACGCGTGAGCGCCAGCAGGGTCGGGCCGTCGGTGCGCTCCAGCGCGGCGGCGAAGGCGCCGGCGGTCTCCTCGGGATCCGCGGGGCGGATGACGTCGAGATTCGGGATGACGCGCAAACCGGAAACGGTTTCCACCGGCTGGTGGGTCGGGCCGTCCTCGCCCACGCCGATGGAATCGTGCGTGTAGATGTAGATGACCGGCAGCTTCGAGAGCGCGGCGAGGCGCATCGCGGGACGCGAGTAATCGGCGAACACCAGGAATGTCGCGCACGAGGGGCGGAAGATGCCGTCGTAGGCCACGCCGTTGCTGATGGCGGCCATGGCGTGCTCACGGATGCCGTAGCGCAGGTTGCGGCCGGTGCGGTTGGATTTGTCGAAATCCTTGTCCGCGGCGATGTAGTTGAGCGTCGAACCGTGGAGGTCGGCGGAGCCGGAGATCAGCAGCGGCACTTCGGCGGCGACGGGCTGGAGTACATCCTTGCCGGCGGCGCGCGTCGCAAGCTTCGCATCGGCCGGGAACAGCGGGATCTTTCCCAAAAGGTGCGCGGCGCTCGGGGCCTGGCCGGCGCCGTCGAGCAGCGCGGCCTTGTCGGGGTGGGCCTCGCGCCAGGTGGCGAAGGCCTTCTTCCATTTGCCGTGGGCACGCTTGAGGCGCTTCTTGTGGTCGCTGAAATAGGCGCGAACTTGCTCGCTGACGTAGAAATGCTCCTCGGGCAGGCCAAGACCCTTGCGGGCGGCGTCGGCGAACTTCGCCCCACCCTCGCCGTGCCCCTTCGCGGTGCCGGCAACCTCGGGGATGCCCTTGCCGATGATGGTCTTGGCGATGATCAACTGCGGTTTGCCGCTCTTGGCCTTCTTGGCCTTGTTGATGGCCTTGAGGATGGCCGTCAGGTCGTGGCCGTTGGCGAGGGTCTGGACGTCCCAGTTCATCGCCTTGAAGCGCAGCGCGGTGTTCTCGCTCTGCGTCTTGTCGGCCATGGCGTCGAGGGTGACGTCGTTGGAATCGTAGATGAGGATCAGGTTAGCGAGGCCCTGGTGGCCGGCGAACTCGACGGCCTCCATCGCGACGCCTTCCTGCATGCAACCGTCACCCGCGAGGCAGATGACATGGTGGTTGAAGATCTCGTGGCCGGGCGTGTTGAAGCGCGCGGCGGCCATCTGGCCGGACATGGCCAGACCGACGGAGTTGCCGATGCCCTGCCCCAGCGGGCCGGTCGTGCACTCAACGCCGGGGGTCGCGTGGAACTCAGGGTGGCCGGGGGTCTTGCTGTGGAGGACGCGAAAATTCTTCACCTCGTCGAGCGACAGGTCGTAGCCGCTCAGGTGAAGCCAACTGTAGAGGAACATCGAACCGTGACCGGCGGAGAGGACGAAGCGGTCGCGGTTGAGCCAGCGGGGTTCGTCAGGGTTGTGCACCAGCGCGTGGCCGTAGAGCACGGCGCCGATCTCGGCGCAGCCGAGCGGGAGACCAAGGTGGCCGGAGGAGCATTTGTGGACGGCGTCGATGGCGAGGCCGCGGGCCTGGTTGGCGGCTTGGGCGAGGAGGTCGGTCTGGAGTTTCATGAAAAGGAAAACGGGTGCGAGACGGGTGAATGTTCATTTACGCCGCTGTCGAACGGCGTGCAAAGCCCAATTTTCGGCATAAAAAAAGCGATTCGCCTGGTTTTCGCGCAGCGAGAAACCGGGACGCACTCCGGGCCGTGGGCACACGGCAACGGAGTCCGCGGCAAGGCACAAAAAAGGGCGGGATCAGCGATCCCGCCCTACAAAGTAAAGCCGCAGAAGGCTCAGGCCTTGACCGGCTTCTCGTAGCGCTGCTCCTTGACGGCCATAGCGGCCTTGCCGGAACGGTCGCGGAGATAATAGAGCCGGGCCCGGCCGTTCTTGGCGGTCTTCTCGACCTCGATCTTCTCGAGGTTCGGGGAGTTCACCGGGAACACGCGCTCGACCCCCTCGCCGTAGCTGATGCGGCGGACGGTGAAGGTCTCGTGGATGCCGCTGCCCTTGTGGGCGATGACGACGCCGGCGAAAATCTGCACGCGCTCCTTGTCACCCTCGCGGACCTTGGTGTGCACGCGGACACCGTCGCCGACTTTGAACGGCGCAATTTTGTGTTTCACCTGGGCGGCGGTGATTTCTTGGATGATGGGATTCATGGCTGGGAGTTATTTGAGTAAATCTGGTCTGACGTTCTGCGTTTTCTCCACCTGCTGCGCGTGCCGCCACTTCTCGATTTCGCCGTGGTTGCCCGAAAGGAGCACTTCCGGCACGGACATGCCGCGATAAACGGCGGGACGCGTGTATTGAGGAAAGTCGAGCAACTTGCTGGTGAAGCTTTCCGTCGTCAACGACTTTTCTTCCCCGAGCACACCGGGGATGAAACGGGCCAGCGCGTCGATGACTACGGCCGCCGCAAGTGTGCCGTTGGTAAGCACATAATCTCCGATACTGACCTCCTGATCGATGACTTTTTCCCGAATCCGCTGGTCGATTCCCTCGTAATGCCCGCTCAAAAGCACGAGGTGCTTCTGCTGGGACAATTCCAGGGCCAAGGCCGGCGACAGCGGGGTGCCGTCGGGGGTCAGGTAGATGCGCCGGCAACCGGGGGTTGAGACCTGCTCGAGGGCGGCGAAGACCGGCTCGCACTTCAGCACCATGCCGGCGCCGCCCCCGAAAGGACGGTCGTCGGTCGTGCTATGCTTGTCCTTGGCCCAGTCGCGGAGGTGGTGGACTTTGATGTCGAGCAGCTTCGCCTCCTGGGCACGCCCCATCATGCTCTCGGACAGGAAGCCGTCGAGCATGGCGGGAAAAAGCGTCAGGACGTCGATGCGCATGGGGGAATTATTAAACGCGGAGGCCGCGGAGCACACGGAGAAAACCACCGGACTGGAAAAACAAAAACCCCGGATTGCTCCGAGGTTTGGTTCAGGAAGGGCTTCGCGCCCTCCGCGGTCTCCGCGTTTTATCAGGGACTCAGGCCGCCGGAGCGGCTGCGGCGCGCTTGGCGCGCTTGATCATCGAGTGCATGGTCGCGGTGGGCTTGGCACCCTTCGAGACCCAGTAGTCAACGCGGTCGAGCTTGATGGTCAGCGTGTTGCCCTTGGCGCGGGGGTTGTAGGAGCCGATCTGCTCGACGGCATCACCATCGCGGCGGGAGCGCTCCTCGGCGACGACCACACGGTAGTGCGGTTCGTTCTTGGTGCCGACGCGGGAAAGACGGATTTTGAGTGCCATTTGATGTGTCTGGTTACTTAACGGGAAGAGGAATTGCGGTTGGAAAAGGGGCAGAATGGACGGAACAACTTTGCCCTTGTCAAGCCCCCAGTGCCACCCCTCCATCCGACCCTAACGCACCCAATTTTATGCTCAAAGCCGGTATCGTCGGTCTCCCCAACGTGGGCAAGTCCACCCTCTTTAACGCCCTGACCCGCAGCCGCAAGGCCGAGGCGGCCAATTATCCGTTCTGCACCATCGACCCCAACATCGGCGTGGTGATCGTCCCGGATGAGCGCGCCTACGTCCTCCAAAAGATCGCCAAGACCAACGTCGTGGTCCCCGCCGCCATCGAATTCGTCGACATCGCCGGCCTCGTCGCCGGCGCCAGCAAGGGCGAGGGCCTCGGCAACCAGTTCCTCGCCACTATCCGCGAGGTCGACGCCATCGTGCAAGTCGTGCGTTGCTTTGAGGACAGCGACGTCGTCCACACCATGGGCGGCGTCGACCCGGTGCGCGACATCGAGGTCATCACCACCGAGCTCGTGCTGGCCGACCTCGACGCCGTCGCCAAGCGCATGACCAAGACGCAGAAGAGCGCCAAGGCTGGCGACAAGGAGGCGATCATCGAACTCGCCCTGCTGACGAAACTCGAGCCGCACCTCAACGCCGGCAAGACCGCCAACACCCTACCCGCGACCCCCGAGGAGGTCGCGCTGATGAAGCTGTTCCAGCTGCTGACGGCCAAACCCGTACTCTTTGCCTGCAACGTCGCCGAGTCCGACCTCGCGACTGCCGAGCAGAATCCCTTTGTCCAGAAGGTCGCGGAATATGTCCGCACCCACCACGACGCCGCCTACGTGCCGATCAGCGCGAAGATCGAGGCCGAGCTCATCGACCTGCCACCGGAGGAAGCGAAGGCCTTCCTCAAGGATCTCGGCGTCGATGACTCCGGCGTGTCCTCGCTCATCAAGGGCACCTACGGCCTGCTCGGCCTGATGACCTACTTCACCGCCGGCGAAAAGGAAGTGCGCGCCTGGACAATCAAGCAGGGCTGGAAGGCCCCGCAGGCCGCTGGCGTCATCCACACCGATTTCGAGAAAGGCTTCATCAAGGCCGAGATCGTTTCCTACGAGGACCTCACCCGCCTCGGCTCCGTCGCCGCCGCCCGCGAGGCCGGCAAATACCGGCTCGAGGGCAAGGAATACGTCTTCCGCGACGGCGACGTGGCGCTTTTCCGGTTTAATAACTGACGTGATCGATTCGCTCCTGCGAGTCGAATGCCTCGACCTGCCGCCAAATAAGAATCCAGGCCGGGTCCGCACCTTCCATCCGGGACCTCCTTAAGCGTGGCCGTTTGGCTCCGCATCCTTGCTGCTAAACGCGGACATTATCGGCTATATTGTTCAAACAGAATAACATGGTTCGTATTTCGCCAACGGCCGGTGCGGGTCTTCCGTCTCGCCCCGCGCAACGGTGCGCCCGGCGTGTGCGCCTCGCCCTTCCGCTGCTTCCGCTGCTTTCGACCCGGCTCGCCGCCGCCATTCTCTACTGGGATACCAACGGTAATGTCGCCGGCGCCGGAGCCGTCCCCACGGGCAATTGGTCAACCAGCGGCGGCACCAACTAGAATTGGAGCACCAATTCCAACGGCGGCGGCACCGTCGTCTGGACCTCCGGCTCGGATGCGGTCTTCAGCGCCGGCACCGATGCCCTCAATGCCACCTACACCGTATCGCTGGCCGCCAACCAGAATGTCTCGAGCATTACCGTCGACGACGGCAACCCCACCTTCAACAGCTTCGCCCTCAATTTCAACGACGCCTCGCCCGATTTCACGGTTGCCTCGGGCAAGACGGCCACCGTCAGCAGCAATCTCACCGGCACCAACGGTCTGAACCTGCTCGGCGCGGGCACCGTGGTCTGCAACTCGAACGACAAGACCTACAGCGGCACGACCACGATCAGCGCGGGCACGCTCCAGCTCGATTTCGGCCAATCCTTCTCCACGGTCGCGCTCGCCGCCGGCACGCTGAAGCTGAACAGCGCCAGCAGCTCGATCACCGCCCTCAACATCACGGCCAACTCCACCCTCGATTTCGCCAGCGCGGCCACCCTCAACGTCACCACCCTGAACATCAGCGCCGGTGTCACCTTGACCGTCCAGAACTGGACGCAGGCCTCGGACTACTTCTTCGCCAACAATTGGGCCGGGGTGACCCCGGATGTCTACGACAACGCCAATGCCCTCCCGGTGAGCCAGGTCGTGTTCGGTGGATTCGGCGCCAACCAGACTGGCTGGGATTCCTACGACAACCAGATCCGGCCCAATGTGCCGGAGCCGTCCACCTATGGCGCGATGCTGCTGGGGGCGCTCACCGGGTTCTTCGCTTGGCGCCGGTTAGTGCGTCGTCCCGCCCGTTGAGTGGAGGTCGCGCCGCGTTTTGAGCGCCACGGCGACCGCCGCACCGATGGCCGCGGTCATGACCTCAAGGGTCAGGTTGGGTTGTCCCGGCTTCGCCTGCTGCGGCAGGAACGGCACATGGATGAACCCGCCGCGCACCCTTTTCTGCCTCCGCAGCTCGTGCATGAGTCCGTAAAAGACATGGTTACAGACGAAGGTGCCTGCCGTCTGCGAAACCGCCACAGGGATTCCCTTCCGCTGCAGCGCGGTGGTGATCGCCTTGATCGGCAGGGTGGACCAGTACGCCGCCGGCCCGCCACGCACGACCCGCCGGTCCACCGGCTGGCGCCCCGCGTTGTCCGCGATCCGCGCATCATCGACGTTGATCGCCACGCGCTCCGGCGTGACCTCGGCCCGGCCGCCCGCCTGCCCCACACCGATGATGAGGACCGGCTTCGTCGCGCGGAGCTGTTTCCTCAGCTCGGTGATCGCCGCGCCGAACACGCAGGGCAGCAGTGCGCCCACGACCCGGTGCCCGCCAATGACCGTGCCGTGCAGCTGCCGCGCAATTTCGCCGGACGGATTGATCGACTCGCCGCCGAAGGGCTCGAAGCCGGTGAGCAGGACAGTTTTCATGTCAGAAGCGATAGACACACCCATACATCACCACCACATTGAAAATCAAGATGGCCGCGGCGAACGGCGCCTGTGCCTTGATCACGGCCCAGTCGTCCCTCAGTTCGAGCAACCGCACCGGCACAAGGTTGAAGTTCGCCGCCATCGGCGTTATCAGCGTCCCGCAATAGCCCGACAGCATGCCGATCGCGCCCATGATGGCCGCGTCGCCGCCGTTGGCGTTGACGATGAACGGCAGCCCGACGCCGAGCGTCATGATCGGGAACGCCGCGAAGGCGTTACCCATGAGCACCGTAAAGATCACCATGCCGCCGCAATAGGCGATCACCGCCACCAGCGGATCCGCCACCGGCAGCGACGCGGCGACGATCTTCGCCACCTCCTCGCCGACACCGGCCTTCGCGAAGATCCCGCCGAGGCCCGCCAGCGACTGCGGCAGGATGATTGCCCAGCCCAGCAACTCGACCAGCCGCCCACCCTCGGCCACCGGGGCCCGGGCCGTGTCCTTGGTCACCCAGAGGGCGGCCGCGAGGCCGGCCATACAGCCGAGGCCCAGCGCAATCTGCGACCCGACCACAAAACTGCCCGCGATCGCCAGCACCGGCACGAGCAGAATCGGCCAGAGCAGGCGGTTGCCCAGTTGGGCCGCCCGCAGCTCCCGCTCCGCCGCGCCGGCGGGAAAAGCGGGTGTCGCGACCTGCCGCGTTGCGACGAGGAGACCCATCACCAGGATTATCCAGCCCACCAGTTCGCTGGAGAGCAGCTTCCCGGCGCCAATCGCCAGCGCCAGCAAAAGCCAGAAAGCGGTCGAGCCCCACCGGCGCGGATGCGCCGGGTTCAGCGCGATGCGCGCCGCGACGGCCGCGAGGAACAGGCCCATCAGCACGAAGAAATGCTCCAGCGTCAGGCCCGCGTTCATTTGTCACCATCCTTCCGTTGGTCGAGCCAGCGGTCCAGGGCGCGATACCGCCACCAACCGATGAAGATGACCCACAAGGCCGTCGGCACGCTCCACAATTTGATCTTCTCCAGCGTCACCACCACGCCGGCGGTGTCGAAAAAGCCCTTCACCAGCAGCAGCGCACCCACCGCGACGAGAATGTCGTCGGAAAAGAAATTGCCGACGTTCTCCGACGCGGCGCCGTGCGCGCGCAGCCGCTCGCGCGTCGCCTCGTTCAGCTCCCCGCGCGCTTTCGCCGCGCCCTCGGCCATGGGCACGATCAGCGGCCGCACCATGCCGGCATGGCTGCCGAGGCTGATGCCCAGCACACTGAAGCCGCCGCGCAGCGCCTGGTAGAGCCAGAGGATCCGACCCGCGGTCGCCGCACGCGCCTGGCGCATGAGCACCGCGATGCGTTCCTGCAGGCCGTGTTTCTCCAGCAGGCCGACCACCGGCAACATCAACAGGATGGCCAACGTCAACCCGCGGTTGTCCACGAAGAACTTTCCCATCAGCGCCACCACCTCACGCAGCGGGAAGCCGGCCGCCAGTCCTGTCACCACTCCCGCCGCCAGCACGACCACCAGCGCGTTCACGCGGAACCCGAATCCGATTGCGACCACCAGGATGCCCAAAAGTTTGATCATGCGCCGAAGGCCTTGATTTCGATCCCGGCCGTCGTCAGCTCCTGCCGCAGCCGCCGGGCGAATTCAACCGGCTGGGCCCCGTCGCCATGCAGGCAGATCGTGTCGGTCGAGATGGCCACATCCGTGCCGTCAGTCGCGCGCACCTTGCCCTCTCGCACCATCCGCAACACCTGCACAACGGCCCCGGACGGGTCGGTGATCAGCGCGTCCGGCCGCGACCGCGGGGTCAGCGAACCGTCGGCTTGGTAAGTCCGGTCGGCAAAGACCTCACTGGCCACCGCCACCCCGCAGGCGTCGCCCGCGGCAATCAGCTGGCTCCCGGCCAGCCCGAACATGACCAGCCGCGGGTCGACTTCGTAAATCGCCTCGACGGCGGCCTGCGCCAGCCGGGGTTCCCGCGCGGCCAGGTTATAAAGCGCGCCATGGAGCTTCACGTGGCTCACCCGGGCCCCCGCACCGCGCACGATCAACTGCAATTGCCGCACCTGCTCATAGACCAGCTGGTGCACCTCGCTTGGACTCACGGACCGTTCCCGTCGGCCAAAATTCTCCCGGTCCGCAAATCCCGGATGCGCCCCGATGGCGACACCATGCCGCTGCGCCAGCGCGACGGTCGCCCGCATCGTGGCCTCGTCGCCGGCATGCGCGCCGCACGCAATGTTGGCCGACGTGATCAGCGGCATCAGCGCCGCATCGTGGCCGGCGCCTTCCCCGAGATCGCAGTTAAGGTCGACGCGCAACATGGCTCAACCGGCGAGCCGGGCCAGACCCATGCGCACCCGCGCCAGGTCGCGCTCGCGTGCGAGGTAAATGTCATGCGCCGCCGCCAGCGTGGTTTCCACGAAGCGCACCGTGTCGCCCGGCCGCATCTGGGTGAAGCGGCCGAGATCCACCGACACCACCGCCGCGAGCCGCGGATAACCGCCCACCGACTGCCGGCTGGGCAGCAGCACGATCGGCTGGCCCGCCGCCGGCACCTGCACGACGCCGGCGTTGACCGACGAGGAGATCATCTCGCGTGGCTTCAGCATCGGCAGGTCCGGTCCTTTCAACCTCACGCCCATTCGGTCGGCCTCCTTGGTCGCCGTCCATTCCGCCGCAAAGAACGCCCGCTGTACCTCCTTGGCGAACCAATCGCACTCGGGACCGCGCAGTGCCCGCACCACGCCGGGTTTCCCCGGCTGGCCCATCGTCTCGGGCCGGACGGTCCAGGTCACCGCACGTTTCTGCCCGGACTGCAGCGAACCCAGGATCCGCTGGCCCCACGGCGACGGCGCGAAAAGTTTCAACCCATCGCCCGCGACCAGCGGCCGGCCCTGGTGGCCGCCGATCCCGGCGCGCCGGTAGGTCGTGCGGCTGCCCATGACCAGCGGCACATCGATGCCGCCGGCAATGGCCAGCCAGGCCCGCAGCCCGGTGCGCGCCAGGCCGAAGCTCACGACCTCGCCCGCCGCAATGCGCACCGCCCGGTCGCGCGGCAGCGGCTGCCCGCCCACCGTGGCATCGAAATCCGCCCCGCCCCACGCGATCAGCACGTCCTGCTCGAACACCAGGTCCGGGCCGGTCTGCGCCATCTCGAGCAGCGCGGCATTGTCGGCGTTGCCCACGCACAGGTTGACCGCCCGCGCGGCGAACCCGTCGAGCGCGCCGCCGACCACGATGCCGTATTGCTGATAGCCGGGCCGGCCCAGGTCCTGCACGGTCGTCAGCAGGCCGGGTTTGCTCACGCGCAGCATGGGACACCTCCGAGGCCGAAAGCTCCAAGCTCCAAGCCCCAACCTCCCGAGAGACGCGAGGCACCAAGGGGCCGGATTGGGCTCCACCGCTTCTTTGATTTCTGTGCCTGGTAATTCACGGGAGCTTGGATGTTGGAGCTTGGAGCTTCCCAAACTCCTCCGGCGAAATCACGCGAAACTTCACCCGGTCGCCGGCGGCCAGCAGCACCGGCGGGGTCTGCTCGGGCCGAAAAATCCTGAGCGGTGTGCGACCGATGAGATTCCAACCGCCCGGTGTCGCAAACGGATAGATGCCGGTCTGCGCGCCGCCGATGGCGACCGAACCCGGAGGCACGGTCATGCGTGGCTTCGCATGCCGCGGCGTGTGCAGTTCCTGCGGCAGCCCGCCGAGATAGGGGAAACCCGGGGCAAACCCGATGAGATACACCAGATACTCGGCCTTGGTGTGGCGCTTGATGACGTCCTCGGACGACAGCTTCGCCTGCGCCGCCACCCGCGCGAGGTCGGGGCCGAACTCGCCACCGTAGCACACGGGGACGTCCACCACGCGGGGCTTTGTCTTCTCCGTCTTCGGCGGATGCTTCAGCCGCTCGCGCAGCAGCCCGCCCAGCCAGTCGGCAATGCCCAGCGCCGGCGCCCCGGCCTGCACCGCCGCCCATGGATCGTAGAAGACCGTGACCGTCGTGTAGGCCGGCACCAGTTCGCTGACCGCCGGCAACGGCGCCGCCGCCAGCGCCCGCCACGCCGCCTGCACGTGCCGGTGCGTGGACTCGTCGATGACGGTCCCCAACTCCAGCACCAGCGCGTTGTCGCCCAGCGGCGTGATCTGCATGACCAATTGCCTAAGTGCTGCGGGACGATTGGCAGCCAAAATCTCACTTCTAATGCACCCCGGCGTCCGGCTGATAACTGCCACTTTGGGTTGCGCTTCTCCCGGGAACACTAATGTGGGGGCCAGCCATGCTTCCCCGTCCCCTTGCCTGCGCCGTGTTGGTCCTGCTCCTGACGAGCGGCTGCCGCGACCGTGAGATCACGGCCTATCGCGCCCCCAAGGATCCCGTAGCTGCCCGGCCCGGCCCGGCCGCCTCCGGCCAGCTGCCCTCCGATCACCCGCCCATTGGCAATCAGACTGGCGGCGACGCCACCATGGCCAACACCGCGGTGCCCACCGGGGGCGACAACCTCACCTGGACCGCCCCCGCCCACTGGACCGCCAAACCCGCCAGCGCCATGCGCAAGGGCAGCTACGCCATCAAGGACGGCGACGCCGAGGCCGACCTGTCCATTACCGCCTTCCCCGGCGACACCGGCGGCCTGCTGGCCAACTTGAACCGCTGGCGCGGCCAGATCTCGCTGCCCCCGCTCAGCCAGGACCAGCTCCAGGCCAACCGCGAACACGTGGACATCGGCGTGCTCCATGTGGATGTCGTGGACTTCGCCGGCACCGCCAACGGCGCCCCGGCCCGCATCATCGGCGCCGTCGTGCCGCGCGAAGGCGAGACCTGGTTCTTCAAGCTCATGGGGCCCGACGCCCTCGTCGCCCGCGAGAAGGCCGCCTTCCGCGAGTTCCTCGGTACCGTCCGCCCGCGCTGAACCATGTCGCCCCTCGTCCGCCAGTTCCGCGACTTCTTCGTCTCCCTCAAGCTCACCGTCTGGCTGCTCGGTCTCTCGATCATCCTGATCTTCTGGGCAACGCTCGCGCAGGTGAAGATCGGCATCTGGGGCGTGCAGGAGAAATTCTTCCACACCCTCTTCGTCCTCGAGACGATCCCCGGCACCGCGATCCCCGTGCCGGTCTTCCCCGGCGGCTACTTCCTCGGCGGCCTGCTGCTCCTCAACCTCGTCGCCGCGCACATCTACCGCTTCCGGCTCGATTGGAAAAAAGCCGGCATCCAGCTCACCCACCTCGGGATCATCCTCCTGCTGGTGGGCGAGCTCATCACGAGCCTGCGGCAGGTCGAAAGCAACATGCGCCTCGAGGAAGGCGGCACGATGCATTACTCCGAGAGCTACCGGAACAACGAGCTCGCGATCCTCGACACGACCAACCCGGAATTCAACGAGGTCGTCGCCATCCCCGAGGCCGTGCTGTCCGACGGCGGCTCGCTCCAGCACCCCAAGCTCCCGTTCCAGATCCGCATCCGCGATTATCACCCCAACGCCGCGCTCCAGATGCGCGACCAGGTCCCGGGGGCCGCGCCCGCGCTCGCCACCGCCGGCATCGGCCCGCGCGTCGCCGTCGCCCCGCTCCGCCTCACCTACAAGCAGGACGAGCGCAACGCCCCCGCCGCCCACATCGAGTTCGTCGGCCCCGAGGGCACGCTCGGCACCTGGCTGGTCTCGCCGCTGCTCAGCGCCCCGCAGAAATTCGACTACGCCGGCCGCACCTGGGAGCTCACACTCCGCTTCAAGCGCTACTACCACCCCTTCGCCATCACGCTGCTCGATTTCGCCCACGACAAGTATCCCGGCACCGAGATCCCGAAGAACTTCTCCAGCCGCATCCGCCTCAAGACCGACGACGGCCGCGGCGACCGCGAAGTGCTCATCTACATGAACAACCCGCTGCGGCACGCCGGCCTGACCTTCTACCAGGCCAGCTTTGAGAAGGGCGACACCGTCAGCATCCTGCAGGTCGTGCGCAACCCGGGCTGGGTGCTGCCCTATGTGTCCTGCGTGATGATGGGCCTCGGCCTGCTGGTGCAGTTCGGCATCCACCTCTTCGGCTTCGTCCGCAAGCGCTCGGCCACCTGACCATATTAAACGCGGAGGACGCAGAGAACGCTGAGACCAAACCTTATGAGCCCGAAATCCATCAACGACCTGTCCCATGATCTCATCGGCGCAGCCATTGAGGTGCATCGTGAACTCGGCCCCGGCCTGCTCGAGTCCGCCTATGAAGGAGCCTATTCGCATGAGCTGAATCTCCGCAACATTCCTCATGTTCGCCAGAAACTCATGCCCATCCACTACAAGGGTGTGATGATCGAGACTGGATACCGCATCGATATCCTCGCCGAGGATCGGGTCGTCGTGGAGCTGAAAGCTGCTGAAAAACTTCTGCCTATCCACAGCGCGCAACTTCTTAGCTATCTCCGCCTGGGAAACTATCCCCTCGGTCTCTTGATTAACTTTCATGTTTTGAAGCTCGTGGATGGCATCGAGCGTGTCTCAAACAACGCCCCGAATCTCTCTGCGCCCTCCGCGACCTCCGCGTTTCAAAATCCCACGGCATGAAACGCTGGCTGCCCATTCTCGTTCTCCTCTTCGCCGCCGGCTGGCTGGCGTCGACGGTGCGCGCGCCGAAGAACACCAATGACTTCGACCTGCAGGCCTTCGGCCGGCTGCCGGTGCTCGTCAACGGCCGCATCAAGCCCCTCGACACCGTCGCCCGCACCTCCCTGCTCATGATGCAGGGCCGCCAGCGCGTCAGCGACCCGACCGTCTCCGCGCCTTTTGTCGCCAGTCCCGCCGAGTGGCTGGCCGACGTGCTGTTTCATCCCAGCAAGGCTGACGATTACCCGACCTTCCGCCTCAGTGCCGCCGACTCGCCCGAGCTGCTCACGCTCATGGGTATCACCGGGCAGGAGACCAGGATCACCTACGAGAGCGCTGTCCTGCGCACGCTCGCCCTCGCCGATTTCGTGCCCGGCACCCGCACGCGCTTTTCCTTCAACCAACTCTCCCCGAAGCTGGCCGAGCTCGACCGCCAGGCGCAGCTCGCCAGCCCGGTCGATCCCCAGCTCCGCACGCCGTTCCAGAAGGCCGTCATGCAGCTGCGCGAGCGGGTCATGCTCTACCAGCGGCTGAAACACAGCGTGCAGATGCCCGACTCGCCGGGCTTCCTGGGCGAAATTGTCCAGTTTCAAAAGGGCTTGGCCGCCGGCGTCGACGCCGTCCGCGCCCGCCAGAAGGGCGAGCCGCACGATGAGGCCGCCTTCAAGGGCATGCTGGCCGCCGCCCAGCGCTACGACACCATGGACCAAATGGGCTACCTGCTCACCATCCCGCCAGCCGCAGGTGACACGGACCCGACCCACTGGCAGACCGTCGGCCACACCCTGCTCGAGACCTTCGAGACCGGCGACATCAACCCCAACGTCATGGCCTACGCCGCCCTCGGCAGCTCCTGGCGCGAACGGAAGGCCGACCAGTTCAATGAGATCGTCCGCCTCTTCGGCGCCCAGTTCACCAAGCGCTTCGCCCCGCAGCTGGCCAAGAGCGACATCGAGACGCGCTTCAACACCGCCGAGCCGTTCTACAAGAGCATGCAGCTTTACGCTGTCGCCTTCCTGCTGGCCATCCTCTCGTGGCTCAAGTGGCCCGAGGTGCTCGGGCGCAGCGCGTTCTACCTGACCCTGCTCGCCTTCGTCGCCACCACCGCCGGCATCGCCACCCGCATGTGGCTGGAAGACCGCCCGCCGGTGACGAACCTCTATTCCTCCGCCCTCTTCGTCGGCTGGGGCTCGGTCGGGCTCTGCCTGATTCTGGAAAAAACCTACCGCAATGCCATCGGCTCCGTCGCCGCGGGCATGATCGGCTTCGTCGCCCTGCTCATCGCCCACCACCTGTCGCTCAGCGGCGACACCCTCGAGATGATGCGCGCGGTGCTCGACACCAACCTCTGGCTCGCGACCCACGTCGTCATCGTGACGATCGGATACTCCGCCACCTTCCTCGCCGGCTTCCTCGCGCTGATCTACATCTTCCGCGGCGTGCTCACGCGGTCCCTCGACCAGGCCACCGCCGACGCCCTGGCCCGCATGGTCTACGGCATCGTCTGCTTCGCCACTTTCTGCAGCCTCGTCGGCACCGTCCTCGGCGGCATCTGGGCCGACCAGTCGTGGGGCCGCTTTTGGGGCTGGGACCCGAAGGAGAACGGCGCGCTGATGATCGTCCTGTGGAACGCCATCATCCTTCACGCCCGCTGGGGCGGCCTCGTGAAACAGCGCGGCCTCATGTGCCTCGCGGTCATCGGCAACATCATCACGAGCTGGAGCTGGTTCGGCACCAACATGCTCGGCATCGGCCTGCACAGCTACGGTTTCATGGACGCCGCCTTCTGGTGGCTGCTCACCTTCGTCCTCACCCAGGTCGCCGTCATCGTCCTCGCCCAGCTCCCGCTGGACAAGTGGCGGAGCTTCAAGGCGGCTTAAGCGAGGGGCGCTTGCCCTCAAGCGCCCTTGGGCCGTAGGCGCAATGGCCCTACCGCAATTTCGTCCTACCCTTTCAGCAATTCCTCGGCGTGCGCCACGGCGCTCTGGGCGTTGCGGTCGCCGAGCATCCGGGCGAGCTCGGCGACGCGCACCTTGCGGTTGCCGTGGATCGGCTCGATCTCGACCGATGCCCGGTCGCCGCTCTGGTCCTTGGTGACGACAAAATGATTCGCGGCCTGCGCGGCCACCTGCGGCAGGTGGGTGACGCACAGCACCTGGTGCCGCTCCGCGATGTCGGCCATCTTTTCGCCCACGATCCGGCCAATCTCGCCGCCGACGTTGGCGTCCACCTCGTCGAATACGAGCAGCGGCACGTCATCGATCTCCGCCAGTACGGCCTTGAGCGCGAGCATCACGCGCGCGAGCTCGCCGCTCGACGCGATGCGGTGCAGCGGCAGCGGCGCCTCGCCGACGTTCGGCGAGAACAGGAACTCCACGCCGCAGTCGCCCTGGAGCCCGAGCTCCGGCAGCGGCGTGAGCGACACGCGGAAATCCGCCTTCTTGAACCCGAGCTGGACGATGACCTTGCTCGCGGTCTTGGCCAGTTGCAGCGCCGCCTTCTCCCGGGTGGCGCGCAGCTCGGCCGCGGTCTTCTTCGCGGACTTCAGGGCGTCGGCCACCTGCTTTTCCAGCTTCGCGAGCGAACCCTCGACGTCGCTTTGCAGCTCCAGCTTCCGGCGCATCTCGTCGCGCGCGGCGAGCACGGCCTCCAGCTTGGGCCCATGCTTGCGCTTCAGCTCAAGCCAGGAATTCATCTTCCCCTGCAGCACCTCGGCCTGCTCGGGATCAAAGTTCAGCGAAGACGCCAGCGAGGTGAACTCCCCGTCGAGGTCGCCCAGTTCCACCGCCGCCGATTGCAGGCGGTCGGCCAGCGGCTGGCTGGCCTCATCCAGCGACTCCAGCTGGCGGGCCTCGCGCAAAATCGCCGACAACCGGCCGAGCAACCCGTCCTCGCCGCTGAGCCCGTGACTCAGGCCCGAGGCGAGCTGGATGATCTCCTGCGCGCTGTTCTGCCGCTGGAAGTCGCGCTCGAGCTCCGCGATGGCCTCCTCGGTCAGCTCGAGGGCGTCGATCTTGCCGAGCTGGATCCTCAGGAATTCGATCTGGTCGGCGGATAGTTTCTCCGCGCCCAGCAGCCGCGCGCGTTCGTCCACCAGTTCGCGCCAGTGGTGGTAGGTCTTCTGATATTGCCCGAGCACCGCCTCGTTCTTGGCGAACAGGTCGAGCAGTTCGCGCTGGCAGCCTTCCTTGAGCAGGCGGCGCGGTTCGCCCGGGCCGTGGAAATCGATCCAATGCTCGCCGAGTTCCTGCAGGGCGCTGAGCGTGGCCATGCTGCCGTTGACGGAAATCTTCGGTGCCTTGTCGCGGGGCAGGCTGCGCTTGAGGATGAGCCCGCCGTCGTCGCACGGCGGCAGGTCGAGCCGCGTGAGGGCCTCGTCCAGCTTGCGGCTGTCGGCGAAGAACAGCGCCGCCTCGACCTCGGTGGCGGGCGCACCCTGCCGGATGATGGTCTTGTCCGCCCGCGCCCCAGCGAGCAGGGACAGCGCACCGAGCAGGATGCTTTTGCCCGCGCCGGTCTCGCCCGTCACGGCGGTGAAGCCCGTCTCGAAATCCAGCTCAACTTCATCGAGCAGGGCCAGGTTGCGGATGCGGAGTGATTGCAGCATTTCGAAAGCACGAATGGACACGAATTAGCACGAGTTCAAGCGTCACCGGACTCTCCGGGCACGTCTCCTGACAGGTTTTTTTAATGTCTCCGAAATATCCTTGCACCGCCCCGGCCGAATCGTTCACTCCTCGCTTCCCGCGGACCTTTAGCTCAGTTGGTTAGAGCGTTTCGTTGACATCGAAAAGGTCACTGGTTCGAGTCCAGTAAGGTCCACCATCTGCGGAAGGAGCTTTGCCGGAAAGACTTCACTTCAATCCACTTGGATATGAAATGGTTTGGCCGCGGGCCGCTAATCAAGAGCGTCGAGTTAGCCGCAATACGCTCCCTTTGCGCACTGTTTGACGTGCTGCGCTTGCGGCCATTCACCCCATCAGGGATGTGAATAATGTACCCGTGCGCGGGTATGCGCGGGCTTGATCGGGATCGCGCGGTGGGCCGCGCGCCGGTCAGCCGCGCACTCTCCAATCTGCCCCAAGAGGGTGGAGGGGGCGTGGTATAAGGCACGCGGTCGGGACGCACTTCGGTGAAGACCGGCTTCCCGTCAGCCTAGGCCAGACGGAAGTGAATGCCATTCTGCTCGAACGAGCGTGATCCCCCAAGCGCCGCCGCGACGCGCGTCGCGGCAACCGGCCGGTGAGCCTGGGCGTCATCCGATTCGGCCCAAGTCCGGTAAATGTCCTCGTGGCCGGAGCGACAGTCGGCGGAATTACGGCGCGCCTGGACCGCCGGACGCAAGGTGGCCGCCGGCCGGCCGGACACCGCCAGCTGGCGCCAGGCCAGCAATCCGGCACCGAAACCGACGACCGCACCCGCGAGCCCGAGCCTGAAAAGATTGAGGCGCGCGTTGGCTGGCATGGACATGACTGAAGCGCCGGGAAAATGAGCCTCGGACTTCAATCATAGCGATCATGAGCAAGCGCGCGCTCGTGGACGGAAAGCCTGAAGGCGCGCAACGCGGCGAATGCCTTCATGGCGGGTTGATTTAGGGCGCCTTTGGATCCAGCGGACGATTGCCGGTCAAGCGCCAGCGGGCGTCCGCCTCGGCGGTGGCGGCAAAACGCGCGGCCAGCGCCTGGAAGCCGGCGTCGGCCTGCTGGCCCAGATATTGGTCCAGCAGCGGGATCAGCCGGCTCCGGTCCGCCGCGTGCAGATCAGGCTTGGGCCAGGGCTTGGCCGGGTCGACGTAAGGCGCGAGATAGCTGAGCGCGGCATGCAAACTGCGACCGTCGGGCGTGGAAAATGACCACCAATCGACCCCAACCAGTTTCCCGAGTCGGGCGCAGGTGAACAGGGCCTCAAGGTTCATCAGCGAATAATCGAGCGACTTCGTGCGGGCCAGTTCCAAGGGCTGCGCGCCGCTGGGTTCGATCTGGACGACCACCCGGCGGGCCAGGCCTTCGGTCAGAATCGTCCTGGCGTCGTCTTGGCGACCGAGCACGAGCGCCAGATGGGCCACTTGGACGTCATACCACGAACCATGGTTGTTTTTCTCCGCGCGCTCATCGCGGCCATTGGCGCTGGTGGTCAGCCACTGGTAGAACGCGACCAGCCAAGCGTGATACTCTTCCTGATCGCGGGCGCTCCAGGCCGGCGAACCGGCGAGCAAGGCCAGTCCCTCGTTCAGCCCGAAGAGGCCGCGTGACTCAATGATGCCGATGCCACGCCCGTCCGTGATGCCAGGTATGGCCTGGGCATGCTGGAGATTCGGATTCATCCGGGTGGCCGGATCAAGAAACCAAGTCCGGACAAATTGGGCGGCATGGCGGGCGTAGCGCCCGTCCCTGGTGAACCAGTAAGCCAGGCCGAGGGTATGGACCGAACTGATGACTGCCTTAAAGTGGTCTTCATCGGTGTTGCGGTCGCTGGCGGGATTCACTTCGCCATCCCGGCGGATGTAAGGAAGGCCGCCCGGTTTGGCGGGATCCGGCCACCAATAGGGGCCGTAGCTGAAGTAGTCGTGTTTATCGCCGCTGGCGGCGGTCCGGGGCTTGCTCATCACCGAGGGGGGAGTGAGCAGCAGCGCCTGGTCGGCTTCATGACGGAGCCGCGCTAGGGCCGGCTGCAACTGGGGCTCACCCCGGGCCAAACTCTCCCGGGCGGCGATCAAGCGGGCTGGATCCAACTGGAACACGCGCGGCGGCGGTGTGCTGATCGAGACGGAGTCCGGCCGGAGACCGGGGCCGGCCGGCGCACCGGCCAGACTGACCCCAAGGAGAAGGAATCCGCCCGCGAAAGAGCCAAGGCTGCGAGGGCGAGTCATGGCTTCGGCAAACCAACCGGTTGCGCCCCCTTCCAGCCGGCCCGCCATTGCTTCATCAGTTTCTCCACGAGTTCCGTGTTGGCGGGGTCCTTGGCGGTGTTGGTGTTTTCCAGCGGGTCGTTCTGATGATCGTAGAGTTCGATGGCGTCGATCTTGGTGTGATCGTGGCGCGAGACCCAGACGGTGAAACGATAGCGGTCGGTGCGCATGGAGTAGCCCATGAGTTCGCCGGCGCCCGTCTTGCCGGCATTGCGCGGATATTGGCTGAAGGCGGCCTGCTTCCACGGCAGGGTCGGGTCGGTGAGCAAGGGCTTGAAACTTATGCCCTCGAGGTGGGACGGCAGCGGCAGTCCGGCGAGTTCGGCGAGGGTCGGATAGACGTCGACAAATTCGACCAGCGCGCGGGTGTGTGCGCCCGCGTGCTTCATGCCGGGCACGGAGAGGATGAGCGGGGCATTGGTGTCATTCTCCGTGTTGCTGTGTTTGCACCACGCGCCGTGCTCGCCGAGTTTCCAGCCGTGGTCGCCCCAGAGGATGACGATGGTATTTTCGCGCAGGCCGAGGCGGTCGAGCTCGGCGAGCACCAGTCCAACTTGGGCGTCCATGTAACTAATGGCGGCGTGATAGCCGTGCTTGAGCTGGCGGGCGAGATCGTCGGGCACCGGGCCCTCGGGGATGCCATGATAGTTGCGGAGTTCGCCGCCGGGCAGGATGGCGTAGTCCGGAGCGCCTTTCGGCCGGAAGGGATTGGGCGCGAGCTGGATCTTGGCCGGGTCGTAGAGATCCCAGTATTTCTTCGGCGCGACAAAGGGCAGGTGCGGCTTGACGAAGCCGACTGCGAGGAAGAAGGGCTCCTTTTTCTGGCTCATCTGCTGCAGTGTGCTGACCGCCAGTTCGGCAACCTTGCCGTCCTGGAAGGTATTGTCCGGCACATCGGCGGCCTCGAAGGCTGGGCCGCGGATATTCTTCTGGGCCGGCATGCCGTCGGGGATCGTGACCGTGTTGACGGCGGGTGCGGCCGCCGGAGCGGCCTTGCCTGCACCCTTACCCTTGCCCTTGGCGCCGGGTGCGTTGTCCGCGTCAGGGTCGAGCCCGTAACGCCGGGCGTTAAGCTTGACGTTCTCCGGCAGCGCATACGTGACGGCATCAGGCGTCCCCCATGGCACGGACCAGCTGGGAGCGTCATCGAGGCTGCCATGGTAGATCTTGCCCATGCCCTGCACGAAATAGCCGTTGTTCTTGAAGTGCTGGCCGAGCGTCACGACATCGGGCAGCGCGTCACGGAAATGCGTGACGAGGTCCCAGACCTTCGTCGTATCGGGCCGGGTGCCGGTCAGGAGACTGGAGCGCGTGGGCGAGCAGACCGCCTGCTGGCAGTAGGCCCGATCGAACACCATGCCCCGCGCGGCGAGCTGATCGAGGTTGGGGCTTTTGATTTCGGGATGGCCATAGGCGCCAAATTCCGGGCGCAGGTCGTCGACGGCAATGAAGAGGATGTTGGGCCGCCTGACCGTGGCGTCACTTGCGGGTGCGGCTTCGGCGGCACGTCCGGCGGCCAGTGCAACCGCGAACAGGGAAAGGAGACCGCAGAGGGTTTTCATGGGTGGAATCGTAGAAACAATGGTAGAAGTTTGGCTTGCGGCAATGGCGGACGGGGTTGTCGGTCAGGAAGCTGGAACCAGGGACTTCACGTTCTCCGCGCGCTGCACCTCTGGCCACGGACGGACCCCCATCCGATCTGCCCAGACTTGCCACTGCGCGGACATGTGAGCGACGCGTTCGGGATGTTGGGCGACCAAATCGTGCTGTTCCGTGCGATCGGCGGAGATGTCGTAGAGTTCCCAGCCGCCAGGATACTTGGAGACGAGCTTCCACTGACCGTCGCGAATGGCGCGGTTGCCCTCATGCTCCCAGAAAATCGGTGTCGGGCGCGCCAGCGCCTCGCCGGCGAACGCGGGCCGCAGGCTGACGCCTTCCATCGGAGGAATGGCTTCGCCCTTCGCCTGCGCGGGATACCGGGCTCCGGCAAGATCGACGCACGTGGCCATAAGGTCGATCAGGTGGCCTGGCTGGCTATCGAGCTGGCCCTGGCGTTTCGTGGCGATGCCAGCGGGCCAGTGCGCGATCAGGGGCGTCGCGATGCCACCCTCGTGCACCCAGTGCTTGTATTCCCGGAATGGCGTGTTGCTGACGTTGGCCCAGTCCCGGCCGTAGGCGATGAACGTGTCCGCCGGCCCCGGCATCACGCCGTAGCCCTGGCGCACGGGCCAGCCATCGCGCGTTTGCGGCGGGGCGCCACTACCGTAATTCATGGCGTCCTTCGCCATGGGCGGAAACGACGGCGCGGCAGCCCGCGGCACGAAGGGCCCGGCGCGCCCGAGGGGCTCGGCGCAGGCGCCATTGTCCTGCAGGAAAAGGATGAGCGTGTTCTCGAACTGGCCGTTCGCCTTGAGTTCGGCGATGATGCGGCCGATGCCCTGGTCCATGCGGTCAAGCATCGCGGCGTAGACCTCCATGCAACGCGCCTCGAAGGCCCGGTCCGGCACCTTGGCCCAGTCCCCCGTGGTCGCGGCCATTTCCCAGCGCGGGTCGACGAGACCGAGCTGCTTCAGCCGGGCCAGCCGTTCGTCGCGGATAGCCTGGTAGCCGGCATCGTAGCGGCCCTGGTATTTGGCGATGTCGGCTTCACGTGCGTGCATCGGCCAGTGGGGCGCCGTGTAGGCGACATACATGAAAAACGGCGCCGACCCATGATCGCGGGCATGTTCGCCGAGGTAGCGCGCGGCATTGTCAGTGATCGCGTCGGTGTAATAGAACTCGGCCGGCTGATACTCGGGGTCGTTGGCCACGGTGATGAGCTGGTTGTCGCGCTCAAGGGCGACCGGATCAAAGAAACTGCCGGACCCGGCCAGCGTGCCGTAATGCCGGTCGAAGCCGCGTTGGCGCGGCCATTGGCCCTGATTTTTGAGCAACTCGGCGGTCTTGAACGGCGTCACGTGCCATTTGCCCACGCCATAGGTGCGGTAGCCCGCGGTCTTGAGCGCCTCGGCGATCGTGACGGTGCGCGGGCTGAGTTCGCCGCGATAGGCGTCGCTGCCGGCGCTGTCGACCATGTGGCCGACGCCCGCCTGATGGGGATAGAGGCCGGTCAGGAGCGAGGCGCGGGTCGGACAGCAGCGCGCCGTGTTGTAGAACTGCGTGAAGCGCACGCCGCCTGCGGCGAGTGCGTCGAGGTTGGGCGTCGCGATCTCGCTGCCAAAGCAGCCGAGGTCGGAAAAACCAACATCGTCCGCGAGGATGATGACAATGTTCGGACGCGGCGCCGGGTTGGCGGCCAACGCGGCGGTGGCCAACGAAAGAGTCAACAGGGGCAGGCGGAGGCGTTTCATGCGGGGAAAGGAAGGGCGGTGTTGGATACGAGGAAGTTGTGTTCAGCGGATCGCCGACTCTGCGGCCGGAAGCACGTTTACGCCGGCCAGCGCCGTCGTCCGGTTACAGGACATGTCATCCTCCATGGCAAATTTTCCCGCCGCACGGAAAGCGCGCACCCAGGCGGGCCCAACATCGGCCGGAGTCAGGGCCTGGAAGACCGCTTGCTCGGCCGCCTCGCTCCAACCGGCGGCGAGTGGCTCGATCATGCAGCCCCCGGCCGCGGGGGCGAAGGCGTTCTGGCCGCCGATCAGCCGGTTACCCTCGTAGCGATTGGGCGCGAACTGGAATTGCTCGAGCGGTGGGCCGGATTCGGCCATCGTGCCGATCACCGAGGCACCACCGTTGGGACGAACGAAACGGTTGTTTTTGATCAGGCAGTTCTCCGGCAGGAGGACCATCTGCGCCTCGGGCCAGTGGCGCTTGTAGGAGAAGCCCACTTCCAAATCAGCGCCCGTAATGGCCACCGTGACGTTGTCGCTCAGCGTGAGCTCCCTGACCTGGGGATAGGTCGCGATGCGGCCCTCGGTGTTGCCCTTGCCTTTGGCGCCGGGCTTCAGCTTCGGCTGGTAACTCGCGGTGAGGGCGCTCGCGACGTATTCGCCGGCGGAGATCCGGAGGCCAAATTCACAACCGGAAACATAATTACCCTGGACCGTGTTGTGCAGGCCGGACATGCGCAGTCCTTGGGCGCCCTCCACCCCGCGACCGAGGATGATGTTTCCCCTCACGAGATTATGGGAGCCCTGCCGGATGTTGAGGCCGCCGCGCGTTGCGACCACGGTGTTGTTGAGCACCTGATTGTAGTTGGACTTCAGCGAAATGATCTCCGTCCCCTCCCCGTCCGCCCGATCGAAAAGATTGCCCTCGATCGTGAAGTAGGCCCCGCCCTCGGCGCCGGCGTCGAACTTGCCCGAGCCCCACACGCGGATGTTTTCCCGCCCGTTGCCTTCCGCGTAGGGAATGTTCTTGAAATAGGAATGTACCACGCCGTTGTGGCGGCTGTCCTCGATGGCGTTGCCGATCAGCGGCTCGAGGTTGTTCTTCCCCTTGAAGTAGCACCGGTCGACGAGGTTGTAGTCGCCACTGAAGAACACCCAGTAATACTTGGTCGCGAAGGCCGCGGGATTGTAGTCGACGACCGCCGTGTTGCGCACGATGCCGTGGTCAGATTTGAACTCGATCACCGCGCCACTCCCGATCGCCCCTTGGTAGAAAAAGAGGCCGTCCACCGTCACATAGGGCGCCGCGATCACCAGGGTGGACGAGCCGTTCAAGATCGTCTCGCCGGGGCTCTCGGCCCGGACCTCGAGCGGTTTTTCGGGTGAGCCGCCGCGACGGATGGTGAGTTGCAAGTCAGTCCAGGTCCCCTTGCCCAGCATGACGGTATCACCGGCACCGGCTGATTTCAGCGCAGCGTCGAGCTCCGCCGGATTGCGGGCGATGATCTCCCGCGCCGAAAGGAGCGGACCGGTGGAAAGGCCGGCGAGCAGCGCGAGGGCGAAAGTACGAAAAGAGGATTTCATGGCGAAGGGCGAAGGCGATGGACCCGGAAATTGTCGACCTTCATGCGATTGCGCACGGTGCGCAGGCCAAACCAGCCGTCGCGGAAGGGGCTCGGATCGGTGAGATCAAAGATCAGCTCGCCGTCCCGAAGAAACTGCACGCGTTGGCCGTCGGCGATGAGCTGGATTTTCACGGTGCGGTTGGGCACGTTCATGAATTTCGGGTCCAGCAATTCGCCCTTGCCTGGGTCGAGGGGCCGCGTCCCGTCGCCGGGGTAGCGGCGGAAACGCGTGGTGACGTTGCCGTTGGCGCCGTAGCCCACGTAGTAGAGTCGCAGCGAATCGTATTGGGAGAACTTGCCCGCGCGTTCCGCGCTGCCAGCAAAAAGGTCATCGGGATGCTTCGGGTCACTGGCCATCCAGAAGCAATTCAGGTCGCTGACGCGGTCGTTGGGGCCGCCCTGTTGGATCATGGTCGCCTCGTATTCGATCAGCACCGGCCCGACGAGCTTTTGCCGAAACCAAACCGTGCAGCCGCCCTTGTCGTTGGGCCCGGCGCCATCGTCGATTTCCAACTGACCCTCCATCAGTCGCGTTGTGCCGTGGGAGGTCTGCTCCACCACCCATTGCGACAAATCCTTTTCGAAATCGTCGCTCGCGAGCAGGGCACCCGTCCGCGCATCTGCCGCCAGCGCCGGGGTGGCGAGGGCGAGGGCGGCTGCAAGCAGGGAGAGATGCTTCATGGTCGGACACGGATATATTTCTGGATGCGGCGCGGCTTCGGCTCGCCGCCGTAGACGTTACCCTCGCGGTCGACCGCCACGAACTCGGCGCCGGTGCCTTCGACCACCCGGGGATCACCCCAGGGATAGAGGATGAAGTCGCTGACCCAGCCGGTGCGGGCATCGCCGATGCGGATGCCCATTTCCCAGCCGGGATTCTGCACGTTGTCCGACTCCGAATCCGGCACATAGACCTGGCCGTGCTCGTCGAACGTGATCCCACTCGGCCGGCCAAACTGGGTCCACTGGACGAGAAATTTGCCCTCTTGATCAAATATCTGAATCCGATTGTTGCCCCGGTCCGCGACGAACACCCGGCCCTGCCGGTCAAGGGCGATCGAATGAGTCATCCGGAATTCACCGGGGGCATAGCCGGTCCGGCCCCATGCCTTGAGGAATTTTCCCTCCTTCGAGAATTTCACCACGCGATTGTTGCCGGTATCGAAGGCGTGCCCGTCCGCCACGAAGATGTCGCCGTTGGCCGCGACCGCGACATCGCTGGGGGAGTCGAAATGATCGGGCCCGCCTCCGGCCACGCCGGGCGTGCCGAGGGTGAGCAGCACTTTGCCCTCCGGGCTGAATTTCACGACTTGGTGACCGCGTTTGCCGCGCGGGGTTCGCTTGGCGGAGACCGCGTCGGTCACCCAGACGTTGCCCTCGCGGTCCACGTCGAGGCCGTGCGGCCAGATGAACAGACCGCCGCCGAAGCTCTTCACCAGGTTGCCCTGCAGATCGAACTGCAGGATGGGGTCCACGTCGGAATCGAGGCATTCGCTGCCGAAGCGCTCCGGCTCGGTCGCCGTGCAACGCACGATGACCCAGAGGTGCCGACCGTCGGGATCCAGCTTCAGGTCGCCCACGGCGCCCATGGGACGGCCGGCCGGCATTTTCGCCCAGTTCTCGACCGGGCGGTAGGGATTCGGCAGCGCCTGGGCGAATGACTTGATCCCGGGGCCGGGTCCGCCGACCAAGCCCAGCACGAGGGGGGCCAGCAGACTGGCCGCAAGGAAGTTTGCTTTTGACCGCATCAACTTTCGGGCGTGTAGGGTGCGCGGCGCTTCTTGGTCTTGTCCGCCGGATCGCCCTGAAACTGCGGTTTTGCTTCCGGCTGCTGCGCGAGGATGGCCCGGAGTTGCGCCACAATCTGGGGCTGTTGGTCGGCGAGATTTTTGGTTTCGCCGGGATCAGTCTGGTAGTCGTAAAGCTCGAGGATGGCCGTGTCCGCGAGAGCGCCGGCCTTTTTCCATTCCACCAGACGGTAGCGCGCGGTCCGCACCGCGCGCCCCAGCAATTGACCCATGCCCTTGGGGGACCGGGGATAGACATGGAACACCGCGTCCTTGGTGGCGGCGGTGGCGGGATCCCGCAGGGCCGCAACGAGGCTCGCGCCGTCGAGGCCGTCGGGCGCGGGGATTCCGGCAAGCGCGCAAAGTGTCGGGTAAAGGTCGACGGTCTCGACGAGCGCGGACGAGTGGGACGAAGGCTGCGTCACCCCCGGGGCGACGACCATCAGCGGGATGCGCGCGGCCTCCTCGTAGTTCGAATGCTTGGCCCACATGCCGTGGTCGCCCAGATGCCAGCCGTGGTCGCCCCAGAGCACGATGATCGTGTTCCCGGCGAGGCCGAGGCGGTCCAGTTCATCGAGCACCCGGCCGACCTGCGCGTCGATGAAGCTGACCGCCGCGTGGTAACCATGGATGAGCTCGCGCTGCAGATCCGGGGTCAGCGGCCCGACATCGGGAATGTCCGTGTAGCCGCGCAGTTCACCCCACGTGGTCGGGGCGAACTCCGGCGCGCCGTCCGGCGGGGTGCTGCGCTTCGCCGGTTCGAACGCGTCGCGATCGTAGAGATCCCAGTATTTCTTTGGCGCCGCAAACGGAAGGTGCGGTTTCGAAAAGCCGACCGCCATGAGGAAAGGCGTGCCGGGCCGCTCCTTCGCGGCACGGAGGCGGCGGATGGCCTCGGCCGCGATCATGCCGTCGCCATAGGCCTCGTCCGGCACATCAACGCACTCGACGGCCGGCCCCTTGTCGGCATTGACGGTGCCGGTCGCGGCGGCGATCGCGGCGAGGGTGTCGGGCCGGAGGTAGCGGCCGACGGCGGGCACCCAGTGCGGGACGCTCCAGGTCGCGGCATCCACGTAGTTCCCGTGGCCCACGTGATAGATCTTGCCCATGGACTCGGCGCGCCAGCCATGGCGTTGGAACCATTGGCCGAGCGTCACGACATCGGGCATCGCATCGCGGAAATGGGTGGCCAGATCATACACGCCCAGGGTGGTCGGGCGCAGTCCGGTCATGAGCGTGTTGCGCGAAGGCGCGCAAACCGCCTGGTTGCAATAAGCCCGGTCGAAGCGCACCCCGCGCGCGGCCAGCCGGTCGATGTTCGGCGACTTGACCTTGCCATCATCGTAGCAACCCAGAAGCGGCTTCAGGTCATCTATCGCGATGAAGAGAATATTGGGCCGATCGGCGGCGCGGGCGAACAAAGCGCACCCCAGGAACATAACAAGGCGAAGGATAGTTTTCATGAGGTGGCAGTGCGCAGTCTGAATCATTTGGATTCTTCCCTGTTGCCCTTCTTGACGTTCTTGGCGTGGCGGCCGGACGGATCGCCGGTGTCGACGATGCCGCCGGCGGGATTGAGCTGGGCCAGGGCGGCCGAGAGCCGCTGGCGGGCGGCAAGCGCGGCGGGGTTTTTTGAATCGGCGGGGACGAGTTTCTCGGCGAAAGGGGCGTCGCTCATGTCGTAGAGTTCACCCTTCTCGTTGAGTTTCCAGTCGGTCTCGCGGACATACCACATGCGGGCGAGCTGGTTGAAGGCCCACGCGCGGGGCTGACCTTTTTCGCCGCGCACTTGAGCGGCCATGCTGCGGCCGTCGATGATGGTCTTCTCGGGGAGTTTCGCCCCCGCCAGTTCGGCGAAGGTCGGGAAGAAGTCGCTCGCGTCGACCATGTTGTTCGAGACCTTGCCCGCCGGAGTGACGCCCGGCCAGTTGACGATCATCGGGACGAGGCCGCCGCCTTCGAGCATCGAGCCTTTCGCTCCCGAGAGCGGGCGGCCGCCGATGGTGGCGAGGTCGGCTTTGCCGCCGGCGGTGCCGTTGTCGCCGAGGAAGACGATCAGGGTTTTTTCGCGGAGTTTGAGGCGGTCGAGTTCGGCGATGAGCTGGCCGACGAGCTTGTCCATGTAGGCGACATTGTCGGCGTAGATATTCTTGCTATCCGGCGCGCTGTCCGGCGTCGGCAGAATCTCCGTGTGGACGTGCGAGAGCGAGTAGTAGAGGTAGAATGGCCGGTCGCGATTGGTGGTGATAAAATTCGTCACGTGCTGATGCATCACGTCGGGCAGATAGACTTTGTCGGCCAGCGGGATATTCTTGCCGTTCACCTCGTAGGTTTTGGCTTTGTCCTGCGTGTTCCAGTAGGCGCCGCTGCCTTGGAACTTCAGGTAGTCATCGAAGCCAAACTCGGCGGGCCCGAGCGGCAGCTGGCCCCATTTGCCGACGGCCGAAGTGACGTAGCCCGCAGACTTCAGGACCTTCGGCATCATGGTCCAGTCCGCCGACGTGTAGGTCCCGGTGGCGTCCTGATTCGTCGCGCCGGAGCGGAAGGGGTAACGTCCGGTGAGGATCAAGGCGCGGGACGGCCCGCAGAGCGGCACGGTGTAGGCGTTGGAAAAGCGCGTGCCGCCGCGGGCCAGCGCATCAAGGTTGGGCGTCTTGTAATTATCCGCTCCGTAGCAGCCGACCTCGCCGGTGCCATAATCATCGGCGAGGATGAAGATGATGTTGGGCTTGGTGGTGGCACTGCTGCTAATTTCTGCCCGGGTGCTGCCCGCAACAGTCAGGAGCCCGGCGAGCAGTAGCGTTTGGTATTTTTTCATGGGACGATGTTTAGAATCTTACGGTGGCTTCGAGGCTGTATTGCCGGGGCATCACGTAGCCGTAGGTGAGGATGTCCGTGCCATTCGCCATGGTGGTGAAGCCCAGCGACCTGGTCTTGCTGTTCTTGAGATCGACCAGATTCTTGACGCCGGCACGAATTCGCACCTGGTGGCCAAAGATCTTCTGGTCGCGCATGACATAGGCATTCACGAGATGCGAGCCGCCGCCCTGAAGATTAACCCCGTTGCGCTGGGCGAAGAGATAGTCCTCCCGCCAGACCCCGTTGACGCCAACCCGCAGGCCCTGCAGCGCCCGCGCGGAACCCTTGACGAAGGAGTAGTCGACGATCCAGCTGCCCGACCACGGGGAGCCGCGTGCGCCGGTGGATCCCGCTACGATATCGAGGGTGTCGAGCAGGTATTTCGCCCGGGCGATCATGGTGGGATCTTCATCGGGGCGCTTGACTGCGGCGTCATAGTAGCCGCGGAATGCCACGAGATCGGGGGTGCTCACAACGGAGGCCTTGCCAAGCGTGAAGCGCAACTGCAGTCCGTCGACTGGCTTGATGGAGAAGGTGATGTCGAATCCCTTGGAATTCTCCGTCGCCGTATAGTTGCGCGAGGCGCTGGCGGTGCCGGGTTCTCGGAACTTGTAGCCGGGATCGCCGGGCAGGACATTGTTGGGATTCATCAGGCTCTCGACGTCCTCGTCGGAAAAGGTGAGGATGTTTCGCCAGTTAAGCACCACGTTGGCGCGGTCGATGTCGAAAACGCCGACGACGAAGGATGCCTTGTTGTTCAACAGGCTGCCCTTCAGCCCGATCTCCTTGGTGGTGCCGTCAATGGGGCCGATCGGGGTGCGATCAAACGTGTTGACGCCTTGGAAGCGGAAGGACTCGGAATAGACGGCATACGCGTTGATGTCCTTGTTGAGGCGGTAGGTCAGGCCGGCGGTGTAGCTGGTGTTAGATTGGTGGAGGAAGGCATTTTCCACATACTCGCCGGGAAGAGCGCCTTGGTAGTCGGGAGGCGAAATGTCCTCGTTGTATTTACCCACCTTGCGCACCGCCTGATATTCGTAGGTCCGTCCATAGTCGCGCCGGGCGCCCAACAGCGAGAGCAACCTGCCGTCAAAATAGCTGCCGCTGCTCAGCAGCGAGTAGGCGAAGTTTTTCCGCATTTCCGTGCCATCCGCCGCCGTCGACCCGGAGGCGAAGTAATGGAGAGCCTTCATGGTCACGTTGGCGGTGTCGGGCATCTTGTCCGCCTGCATGCGGTCGAACAAGGCGCGGGAATACCATTGCGGATCGTCGAGGTAAATCCGCAGCCGCGCCCGATCGTTGGTCGGGTTGACCGAGGTGGCCAGACCGTTGTCGAACTTGTACGTGTTGAACCACTGGGTGCGCAGATTGAGCACCTGATCCAGACGGTATTCCCAGCCGGCCACGAAGGTCTGTTTCATCCATGAAAGCTTGTCCAAGCTGTACACGGCCGAGCCGCGGAAGGCATGCACGCGATTGGCGAAGCTCTTCCGGTCCAGGGACGAGGAAATCGAGGGCCGGCCGTTGACGTCGACGGAGATGGAATTGTCGAAGCTGTTGTCGTTCCGCTCCTCCTCTTGGAACTGGTAGTTGTAGGTGAATTCCGTGCTGACGGGCCCCAGACGCTGTTCGACGGTCGCGGAAAAATCATGGAACGGGCGCGAGTGATCGTCGAAGGATCCGCGGATATTGTAGCTTTTCGGGAAGCCGCTCAGGGTTTTGGTGCCGACAATCGCGCCGGCGGCATTGCGCATCTGCACGGCGATCGTCTGGCCTTCGAGGAGGGACGGCTCGCCGCCGCCAGGACCATTGCTGCTGCCTCGATCAATGCTGGGAAGCCCACCCGAGCCCGAAAACCCGAAAACGTATTTGCCGTCGGAGGTGAAGTAGGTGCCGGTCGACGTAAAGCCAAGACCCTTGGCCGACTGTTCAAAGACATAAATGCCCTGGAAGCCGCGACCGCTGTGGTAGACACCCTTTTCGTATTCCAGACGGACGGAGGTCGTGCGTGTCGGCTGCCAAAGGGCGGCAATCGTCGCGGCCTCAAATTTGTAGTCCGAAGCATCCTGGAAGGTGCGGTCTAGTCGTTTCACGGCATTGACCCGGAGGGCCAATCCTTCGCGGACCTTGACGTTGGCATCGACCTCGAAGCGATAGGCCCCCTCGCTGCCGGTAATTGCCCGAAAGCTGGCGAAATTCGTCATCACGGGGCGTTTGGTGAACGAGGACCCGTTGCCGCCCGGCTCGGTTTCGCCGAAGATCACCGAGTTGGAGCCCTTGCCGAAGTCGAGCCGCTCAACGTTGTAGCTGTCCGACGGGATGTACCACCGGAAGTAGTTGCGGGTGACGTTGTTGGTCTGCGCCAGACCGCGGAACGAGAAATTGCCCTTCTCATTGTCGTTCTCCATGATCGGGGCGGCGTAGACGTTGGCCACGTAGCCCGCTACGTCATCCGCCGAGCGGAGATCGAGATCGGCGATGAAGTCGGCGGTGATCGCGTCAATGTTGACGGGCACGTCCTTGATGGCCTGTTTGGTGCGGGTGGCCGACAGGGTATCGTTGGCGGACCAGCCCTTGTCGTCGTTGGCGTTGACGACGAAGGGGGAAAGTACAACCACTTCGTCCAGCTTGGCCGGAGCCGCAGCAGTTGATTGGGCGTGGGCGGAAATAGCGGCCAGAACGACCGCGGCGGTCAGCGCAACCCGCCGGCTAAGGGCGAGCCGTGGGGCATGGGGTAGGTTTTTCATGGGGGTGTAGGGAAATTTGGGCCGGTCAAGGGTAGGATCCGCTCACTTGGCGCGTTGGTCCGGGGCCGCCAAGGCGCGGGGGCGATTGGCGGGGCCGGGCTTGGGCGCGGGCAGCGCCGAAACCGCCTCGCGCCCCGCCTGCAGTTCCCGGGTCCGTGTCGGATCTGCGGCGCGATTATCGTATTCGGCCGGATCGTCAGGGCGCCAGTAGAGTTCCCGGCCCTCCGCCCCACCCGCCCATTCGGTATAGCGCCATTGCGGGGCGATGACGGTGCGGCCGAGGACATCGCGTTTCGCCGCGACATCGTAGTGAAACACCATGCTGCGGGCGAGGCGCGGGGTATTGCCGTCAGCTCCGCCCAGGGTGGTCAGCAGTGAGCGGCCTTCCAGACCGGGTTCCGCAGAAAAGCCGGCCAGCTCAAGCAGTGTCGGGTAGACATCCAGCAGTTCCACCGGCAGGTCTACGACGCGCCCGGCCGGAACACCGGCGCCGGCGATGATCAGAGGCACGCGCGTGGCGGCGTCAAAGGCGCTGAGCTTGGCCCACAGGCCGCCGTGGTCACCGAGATGAAAGCCATTGTCGCCCAGCAGCACCACCACCGTGTTCCGCCAGAGATCGAGTCGCTCCAGCTGATCGAGCAGCTCGCCCACCTGGTGGTCGGTGAATGAAACACAGGCATAGTAGGCCCGCAGCGCCGCGGCCCGGGAATCCGGCTGCTCAAAGCCGGACAACTCGGTCTGCATAGCAATGACCGGTATGCCCTGCATCGCCGTCTCCGACGGGAGCTTGAGCGCGCTCACAGGATAAAGATCGAAAAAGCGCCGGGGGGCCGTCCACGGCAGATGCGGCTTGTGGAAGCCCGCAGCGAGGAAGAAGGGTTTCCCCGCGGCGTTTTGCTCCGCCATGAGCCGGGCAATGGTCTGCGCGTTAAGCCCGTCACGCGTCTGGCGGCCGTCGCCATCGAGCACATGCCAGGCGGGCCGGCCGTCGCCGCCGGCGCGCGCCTTGAGCGCCGCCTGCTCCTGCGGGTCGGCGCCCAGGCCGTCTTCGTAGAAATCCCAGGACTGGGGATCGTTGACCTTGACGTTATGGAACACCTTGCCGGCACCTCCGGTGAAATAGCCGTGCTCGCGGAAATACTGCGGCAACATCACGGCGGCCGGCAGGGCGGTGCGCGCCGGGGTGGTCAGCACATACACCCCGCTCGTTTCGGGACGTCGGCCGCTGAGGAGGGACACCCGGCTCGGATTGCAGAGCGGATACTGGCAATAGGCCCGGTCGAAGCGTACCCCGCGGGCCGCCAGCCGGTCGATATTCGGCGACTGCACCGTGGGGTTGCCGTAGCAGCCGAGCGACACGTTGAGGTCATCGACGATGATGAGCAGCACATTAATATTACGGCCCGCCGGAGCCGGAGCGACTGCGCCAGCCCAGACCGAGGGCGTTATCCCAACGGCCAAAGCCATGGCCACACACTGCAAAAGGCGTTTCATACTAAAGGTTACATGAGACTGGATGGCGGCAGGACGGCAAGGACCAGTCCGAAGACGGCCCGGACGATGTGGTGGGGTTGTGTTATTTTCATTCGGTCAATTCCTGTCGGTCTGGGGGTTGAGATCGCGGCCATCCGCTATGCCGGAAGCGGGGTGGCTTCGGCCATGGTGGGGTTAGATTAGGACAAGATACCAGACGCTTCGGCCTGCCGGTATCGGTCGTTTGTATGACCCGGTGGGGGCCAAACGGTCGATGGGTGGCGGCCTAGTTCTTCCGGATCGGCTGCAGCACCGGCAGGAGAACAGGCCCGGATATGGTGGATGACGAGATGGGCCCTGCTTGGGCGGGAGCCTTGCGCGCCCGGAGCAAGGCTTCGAGGAAGTAGTAGTCGGCATAGTTGAGTGGCCCATCGACTTCGCTCTGGTTGGGAAAGTTTCCCGTGGCGTGTTTGAGCAGGAATCCGCCATTTTCACCCGGCTGGGCAAAATAAGCGGGTGAGGCCAGTGAGCGGAGCTGCGCGCCGGCGAACGCCGTGTAGCGGGCGGCGGCCGACGGACGGCGGGTCAGGCCCGCCAGTTCGAACAGGGCCGAACTCATGATGGCGGCGGCCGAGGCGTCGCGCGGGGCGTCGGGCCGATTGGGCGCGTCAAAGTCCCAGTAGGGAACCTTGTCGGCCGGCAGCCCGGGGTGGTTCATGATGAAGGCGGCGATCTTCTCCGCCTGCTCCAGGTAGCGGCCCTCCTTGGTTTCGCGATACATCAAGGTGTAACCATAGAGTCCCCACGCTTGGCCGCGCGCCCAAGCGGAATCGTCGCTCGCGCCCTGGTGGGTGACGCGACGGAGCACGCGCCCCGTCGCCGTATCGTAATCCACCACATGCACCGAGCTGCCATCGGGACGGAAATGATTCCGCAGCGTCGTGTCCGCATGGGTCATGGCGATGGCGCGCCAGCGCGGATCCCCTCCTTCCCTCACCGCTGACAACAGCAGTTCCAGGTTCATCATGTTGTCGACGATCACCGGATAGGTGAACAGCTTGGGATCACGGTCCCAAGACTTGATACAGCCAACCACCGGGTTGAAACGGGTGATCAATGACGCCGCCCCGACGAGCAGCACCTTCCGGTAGCCCGCATCACCCGTCAGGCGAAGCCCGTTGCCATAACTGCAGTTCAGGATGAATCCGACGTCGTGGGTCCGGTTGTTGTTCTGCTCATCTTCCAGCAGCGCCGTGAATTGCTCCGCCTCGCTCCGCCACTGCGCCTCGCCCGTCGCCTCGTGGAGATACCAGAGCGAGCCCGGAAAAAATCCGACCGTCCAGTCGCGTTCGCGCACGGTCACAAGTCTCCCGCTGCCGAACGTGCGGGGCATCCTCCCATCCTCCGGCAGGTGGGCCAGCATCCAGCGATATTGCACGGCCGAGGCCGCGAGTGTCCGGTCGACGACCTCCGCCAGCGGTGGCTCGACGGGTTCTGCGGCCGTAACGGACCGGGCAGCAACCCACAGGCCAGTGGCGAGCAAAGCGGCTCGAATGAAGGGGAAGGGACGACGATGCATGATCTGGCGGTGAAGATTTATGCCGGAAGACCCGGCCTCGCGCGGTGACAGCGACAATTATCCATCAATTCCGTAGTCTTGATGAATGCCCTGCCCTCAGCGGGATCGCGCGACCGGGGTTATGGCGAGGATGTGGGGCGAGAGTAGCATGACCGACTGGCAATCCAGTATCGGTCGTTTGTATGAGGCCGAACAGACTGAGGCAGGACTGCGTCCGTGCTCTTTTTTTAGAATGTTCCTTGAGCCGCACCGGAACGGGGTGTTGGGTGTATCCACCCCGATGCTTGATTCTCGAAGTATTCCTGCGCTGGGCGCAACCGGTGCGGCGTCCCGCGAGACGAATGCCGGCCCTCGCACCAATCGGTTGAGTCGCATGTGGGCGATCGCATTCGTGGCATTCGTGTCCGTTCTGAATGGCGCCACTCCCTCCGCCTGGCGGGCCCAGTCCTGGCACGTGGATGACGGCTTGCCCGACAACCGGGTCGTCGGTCTGGCTCAGAATCCGGACGGCTACCTGTGCGTGGCCACCCGCGAAGGCCTCGTCCGCTTCAACGGCGCCGGCTTCGAAAGCCTCACGTTCGCGAACCCACGCGGTGCGGCGGGCAGCGGGGTCCGCGCCATGTTCGCCGATGCCCAGGGCAACCTGTGGCTGGACATGTATCGCGAGACCATCCTGCAGATCCGAAAAGATTCGGTGCGCGTGTTCACCAACAAGGAGGGCGTCCCGCTCGGCGAACTTACGGGCGTGGCGGAGGACGCCACCGGTCACCTCTGGCTGGAGATCGGCGGCAGCACCTGCGAAGTGGCGGGCGACCGCCTCCGGCCGCTCGACCTGCCGCCCGGCGTCATTGTTTCCGACAACCACGGCCGCGTCTGGGGCGTCTTCGCCCAACAGCTGGGTGTCCTGGTCCCGGCAGGATTCGAGCCCCGCTTCACCCTCGACGAAGGCCCCGTCGTGCTCGCCCGCGCGCAGGGGGGCGGACTCTGGATTTGCGCCGGTTCTCAGCTCCTGCGGCTGCAGGCCGATGGGAAGTTGGAGGTCGCCCACAACCTCGCCCCGGGGATAAAGCCGAAGTGCCTGCTGGAGGACCGGGCCGGCGCCGTCTGGATCGGGACGGTGGCCAACGGCCTATGGCTCTATGACGGCACGAGCGTGGAAAGGGTGGAAACCACCCACGCCGGAATCTCCTGCCTGCTGGAGGATCAAGAGGGCAACATCTGGGCCGGCACCACGGGCGGCGGCCTCAACCGGCTCCGCCCCCGCGTCATCGACATGATCGGTCCCGCATCAGGCCAGCTGCTCGAATCGCTCGCGTCCGTCTGCGAGGATGCCGACGGCCTGCTCTGGGTCGTTACCGCCAACGGGCAACTCGCCCGGGGCAACGGCAAGGCCTGGGACTTTGAGCAGTGGCCCGGCACCCGGGTCACTTGCGTCGCCGCCGATCAGCAGAGCAACCTCTGGGTCGGAACCCGGGGACAGGGGCTCTACCGGAAAAACCTGCGCACCGGTCTGCGGCAGCAATGGCTGAAGGCCGACGGTCTGCCGAGCGATGTCATCCGCGGGCTGTTCGTGGCGGTGGACGGGGCGGTGTGGGTCGCAACCGCGGAGCCGGCCGGCCTCAGTCAAGTCCGAGCCGAGAGGGTTCAGCCCATCGTCCTGCCGCCGAGTGTGCGCACGGTCCGCGCGATCACCCAGGACGCGCACGGCGATATCTGGGTGGGCACCTCGGACGGGCAGACCATGAAGGTGATCGGCGACCGGCTCGTCCCCGAGCAGACCCTGACCGACAAGGCCCACACCTCCGTGCGCAGCCTGCTAGCCACCGCGGACGGCAGCCTCTGGATCGGCTATGCGGGCCGGGGCGTCGGCTGGTTCAAGGACGGACGATTCAGCATGCTGACCACAAAAAACGGACTGCTCGACAACTCGCTCTGGCAAATCGTCCCGGACGCTTCGGGAGCAATCTGGATGGCGGGTCCGCATGGGCTCAGCCGCATCACCCCGAAGGAAGCTCGGGCGGTCGTCGAGGGCAGGCAAGCCAGGCTTCGTCCCGCACTGTTTGGACGCGGCGAAGGCCTGGCCGGTTTTGTTGCGAGCTATAACAACACCCCCGCCGTCTGCCGAACGCGTAACGGCCGTATCCTTTTCGCCACGAGCCAGGGCTTGCTCGTCGTGGATCCGGAAAACCTCCGGGACAACCCGCGTCCACCCCCGGTGATCCTCGAAAGAGTGCTCGTGGACGACCAGGTGGTGGCGTGGAACGACAATTGGTTTCCCTTACGGCCCGATCAGCCCGAGGCCATGGTCGAAATCCAGAATGCCGGTGCGGTCCTTAAACTGTCACCCGCCCATCGGAAGCTCGCGTTCGATTTCGCCGCCCTGACCTACTCGGCGCCCGAGAATGTTCGCTTTCGCTATCGTCTGGAAGGCGTGGACGACGCTTGGACGGAAACCGGCACCGAGCACACGGCGCTCTATCCGCGACTGTCGGCCGGCAACTATACGTTCCGGGTGATGGCGTGCAACGACACAGGCATCTGGAATGAACGCGGAGCGGTGCTCGCGATCTCCGTCAGCCCGTTTTTCTGGCAAACGTGGTGGTTCCGGCTCGGTCTGCTGGCCGGGTTCACGGGCGCGGTCGTGATGGTGGTCCGGCAAATCTCGTTCCGGCGATTGCGCCGGAAGCTTCAGCTGGCGAAACAACTGGCCGCCCTTTCACAGGAGCGGGCGCGGATCGCCCGGGACATTCACGATGATCTGGGCGGCAGCCTGTCCCATATCAAGCTGCTGGGGGAACTGGCGCTGCGGGACCCCGCGCCTCCGGACTCGGCCAAGGACTCCTTGACCACCATCACGACCATTGCCGTGCAGATGCTAAAGTCGCTCGACGAGATAGTCTGGGCGATCAATCCCCGGAACGACGGCCTGCCTGACCTGATCAGTTACCTCGGCCAGCATGCCGTGGAGTTTTTGCGCTCTGCCGGGATCCGCTGCCAGATCAACCTGCCCGAAAACCCTCCTGAACTGGAGGTGACCTCGGCCGTGCGCCATCACATTTTCCTGGCCGTGAAGGAGGCTCTGACCAACGTCGTGCGTCATGCGCGGGCCGGCGCAGCCCGGATGGACATCAGGGTGGAGGGTGAATCCTTGCAGATTGTGATCACTGACGACGGCTGCGGATTTGATGCGCCGCCCGTGCAGGCCGGGAGCGACGGCCTGCGGAACATGCGCAAGCGCATGGCGGCCATCGGCGGCGAAATGCACGTCGAAAGCCGGCCCGGCCAAGGAACCCGCCTCCAATTCAATGCGACCCTCCGGCGGACGGTCGTTGGCCAATAACGTCGTGTCTCTATTCGCCCGATTGCCTTTCCCAGCCTTTCGTCACCTGCTCTACTTCATGCAACGTTTCGCGCCATGAATATCACCGTTTCCATTGTGGAGGACAAACGCGGCACCCGGGAAGAGTTGACCAAGCTTTTCAGCCGGGCGCACGGGATCAAGTTTCTCCGCGCCTATGCCAGTGGTGAGGAGGCGGTGGCGGGCATCCCCCAGGAGCCGCCGCAGGTGGCCGTGGTGGACATCAACCTTCCCGGCATCAGCGGAATCGAATGCGTCAGCCAGCTCAAACGGCTGTGCCCGGAAATGCAGGTTCTGATGCTGACCACCTATGAGGAGACCGAGCTGATCTTCAGTTCCCTGCGCGCCGGGGCCAACGGCTACCTGCTCAAGAATATGCCGGCGGACGAACTCGTCCAGGCCGTCGGCGATGTGCGGGCCGGCGGCGCACCGATGTCCCTGCAGATAGCCCGCAAGGTCGTGGCCCATTTCCATCAGACCGCCAAGGCACCGGGAGCAATGGGCCAGCTTACGCCCCGGGAAAACGAGATCCTGCAACTGCTGGCCAAAGGATGCCTCTATAAGGAAATTGCCAGCCAACTCAGCATCAGCATGAGCACGGTCCGCACCCACATCCATTCGGTGTATGAAAAACTCCACGTCCAGTCCCGCACCGAAGCCGTCGTGAAGTTTCTGCGGAAGGATTAGCCTGGGTGCTCGTGCAGCTGCGAGCATCTCCATGTCTTCCGCCACATAAATTCTGCGGAATCGAAGCAAGTAATTTTTATTTTATACGAGTGCGATGCGAGCGGCAAAACCCAGCAGTTTCTTTCATCCAGCTGCATCCACTAGGCGTGTCCGTATCCACCCGATTCGACCCCAGCAAGGTCGACCATCCGCGCAAACTATTCGTTGGAAGGTCTTTATTATTTTCCATGTGCTGCCGTTACCCCCGGTCTGATCTCAAGGCCAGCGCCGCGCGGGTCGAGGCTGCGGGGCTCGGCGTTGAGGTGGATCTGGACCGTGCAGTCCCTCGCACCAGGTCGCCCTGATCCAGCGTATCCCGGTCATCACGCAGCGGGCCAAGCCCAAGCTGGAGGCCATGAGCTTCGGCTTGCTGCGGCCCGCCAGCCCACCAGCTAAAAAGCCGATACTCCTGTCCAACGCCCGCTCGCGGCCGACCGGATGACGGGCCACCGCGTCGACCCCCGGGTTAATAATGCCCGGTATGAGGCGCCCGACTGTATGCGCCGGTTTAACCTTTGCGCTCGACGGCCCCCATACCCGCCCTCAAAACCTTGGGCTCGTGGCCCCACCCCCGAAGCACGACGCCCAAGCGATCAACCAAGCCATCGAGCGCGTTGCTTCCGCCATTGCCACCCGGCACGCCCAGACCGACCGCCTCTTGCTCCTCGGCATCGCCAACGGCGGCATCGTCCTCGCCGCCCGCCTCGCCGCCCGCCTGAAAAAGGCCGGCCTCCGGCCCGGCACCGGCACCATCGACATCTCCTTCCACCGTGACGACATCGGCCGCAACCCGATCCCGAAGGAATTCTCGCCCACCATCATCCCCCACGACGTCAACGGCGCGACCGTGATCCTCGTGGACGACGTCCTCTACTCCGGCCGCACGGTGAAGGCCGCCCTCGACGAACTCTTCGACCACGGCCGCCCCACCCGCGTCGAGCTGGCCGTCCTCGTGGACCGCGGCGGCCGCCGGCTGCCCGTCGCCGCCGAATACAGCGGCCTGACCGTCACCGCCACCGAGGGCCAGAAGGTCGTGGTCACCCTCGACGACAAGCTTCCCGCCGCCGACTCCGTCGCGGTCCTCCCCGCCAACTCCCACTCTTCCCGTGCCCTGGCATCGTAAACATTTTCTCACCATCGAGGAGCTCAGCCGCGCCGAGATCGAGCAGGTGCTCGCCACCGCCGGGGCCTTCCGCCGCATCCTCGACCGCAAGGTCAAGAAGGTCCCCGCCCTGCGCGGCAAGACCATCGTCAACCTCTTCCTCGAACCGAGCACCCGCACCCGCATCTCCTTCGAGATGGCCGCCAAGCTCCTCAGCGCGGACACCATTTCCTTCGACGCCGCCTCCTCCAGCACGACCAAGGGCGAGACCCTGCGCGACACCGCGCAGAACATCCAGGCGCTCAACGCCGACATGATCGTCCTCCGTCACTCGGCCAGTGGCTCCCCGCTCTACCTCAGCCGCGTCCTCGGCATCCCGGTCGTCAACGCCGGCGACGGCGCCCACGAGCACCCCACGCAGGCCCTCCTCGACGTCTTCACGATGCGGGAGAAGCTCGGCCATCTGAAGGGCCGCAAGGTCGTCATCCTCGGCGACATCCTCTTCAGCCGCGTCGCCCGCTCCAACATCCACGCCCTCACCAAGCTCGGCGCCGACGTCACCATCGTCGGCCCGTCCACCCTCGTCCCGCACTGGTTCGAGTCCCTCGGCGTGAAGGTGTCGCACAATCTCCGCTCCGCCCTGGCCGACGCCGATGTCGTCATGCTCCTCCGCATCCAGCATGAGCGCCAGGCTGCCGGCCATTTCCCGTCCGTCGGCGAATACACCAGCATGTTCGGCCTCAACAAGACCCGCGCCGAGTGGATCAAACCCGACGCCATCATCATGCACCCGGGGCCGATCAACCGCGGCGTCGAGATCGACAGCGACCTCGCCGACTCCCCGCGCAGTGTCATCCTCCAGCAGGTGACCAACGGCATCGCCGTCCGCATGGCCGTCCTCTACCTCTGCGCCGGCGGCCAGCCGGAGCACGTCCTCACCCCGGTCGAGTGATTTTCAATTCAATGGGCTACGAAAAACACGAGAAACACAAAAACCGGCCCCATGAAAATCACCGCCACCAATCAGCTCTGCGACATAATCCGCGAAACCAGCTTCGCGATTCACTGCTATCACCGCAACGGACCCATGGAGAAGATTTACGAGCACGCTCTGGTCCATCGCTTGCGCAATCAGGGTCTGGAAGTCAAACCGCAGCATCCTTTGTCCGTGCGTGACGAAGACGGCACATTGCTAGGCGAGTTCTTTGCCGATCTATTCATTGAAGGACGCCTGATCGTCGAATTGAAAGCCGCGCGGGCCGTCGCTGAAGAACACATCGCCCAATTGCTCGGTTATTTAAGGTCTGGATCCATCGAGACCGGCCTTCTCATCAATTTCGGCTCCCCGCGCCGCCTCGTGAAGAAATATCTCATGTCCGAGCCCCGCGCCTGAATCTTTTTGTGTTTCTCGTGTTTTTTGTGGCCAATTCCTAACATGCCTTACCCCGCCCCCATTTTAGCGCCTTCTACGCCTTTAGGGGCTAATTATTCATGAGTTTCCTGATCATCAAAAACGGCCGCGTCATCGATCCCGCTACCAAGCGGGACAAGGTCGGCGACGTTTTCATCGCCACCGGCAAGATCGTCGCGAGCCTGACCGCCGTCCAAAAGAAATCGGCCAGGGTGATCGACGCGAAAGGTCTCGTGGTATGCCCCGGCCTCGTCGACATCCACGTGCACTTCCGCGAACCGGGCCAGACGCACAAGGAAACCATCCTCACCGGCTCGCACGCCGCGGCCGCCGGCGGCTTCACGACGGTCGTCTGCATGCCCAACACCTCGCCGGTCGCCGACAACGCCGGCACGATCGAGTTGATCAACAACGCCGCCCGCAAGGCTGCCGTCCACGTCTACCCGACCGGCTGCATCACCGTCGGCATGAAAGGCCAGCAGCTCGCCCCGCATGGCTCGCTGAAGAAGGCCGGCGTCGTCGCCATCACCGACGACGGCCTCTGCGTCGAGAGCAACCAGCTCATGCGCAACGCCGTCGAATACGCGAAGATGTTCGACCTGCCCGTCCTCGACCACTGTCAGGACGAGTCGCTGACCAAGGGCGCCGTCATGAACGAGGGCATCGTGTCGACGCGCCTCGGCCTCAAGGGCTGGCCGCACGCCGCCGAGGACATCATCGTCGCCCGCAACATCATCCTCTCCGCCTACTCCGGCGCGCACATCCACCTGCAGCACATCAGCTCGGCCAGGTCGGTCGAACTCGTCCGCCGGGCGAAGCAGGACGGCATCAACGTCACGGCCGAAGCCACACCCCACCACATCGCGCTGACGGAGGAGGCGCTCGGCACCTACGACACCAACTTCAAGATGAACCCGCCGCTGCGCACCGAAGCGGACCGCCAGGCGATCATCGCCGGCCTCCGCGACGGCGCGCTCGACTGCATCGGCACCGACCACGCCCCGCACGCGCCGGACGAGAAGGACAAGGAATTCGACTACGCGCCCAACGGCATCACGGGCCTCGAGACCGCCCTGCCCGTCTGCCTCGACGTCCTCGTCAAACAGAACAAGTTCAAGCTCCCCTTCGTTATCGACTTGATGACTCGCAAGGCCGCCAACCTCCTCAAGCTCCCCGCCGGCACGCTCGCCCCCGGCGCCACGGCCGATGTCTGCCTCTTCGACCCGAACGAGACCTGGCTCTACGACGCCAAGAAGGGCTTCAGCAAATCGCTCAACTCCCCCTGGTCCGGCCAGAAACTCACCGGCCGCGTGAAGACGACGATCGTGTCCGGCAAGGTCGTTTTCCAAAACGGCAAGATCGTGTGACGCCATGGCCCTCGAACTCCGTCCCAACTGCGAATGCTGCGACCGGGATTTGCCGCCCGCCGCCGAGGCTTACATCTGTACCTTTGGATACTAATGAATTCCCCGCAGCTTGCGGCCGACTTCAGCAATGAAATCAGGACGCCACCCAGCCGGCACTCCTGACTTAGTGCCGGTTGGGTGGCGTTCAATGCACCTTCTGCCCCGAGCGCACGAGGAACACGCTCACTCACGTCTGCCCGAATTGCGGCGGCAACCTCGTTCTCCGTCCCATCCGCCCGGCCGCCAGATTGGTGAAGATCCCGCCCTCGGCCGCCCGCGTGCGCCGCGACCAGCCCTGCATGGCACGGAGTTGATGTTATAGCACCGGTGTTTCAGGTTGGTTTTTACCGGGGAGCCCGCCAAGGATGAGACCGACTCCATGCCCACCGAGCCCGCTCAGATAGCCATCGTCCTCTTCGAAATTTGCCTGCTGCTCTCCGGCGCCGGACTGGTGCTTTGGCTGATTTTCAACGCCAGGGCCCGGGCCCGCTGGCTCGCCACCAACGCGCTGCCGCCTACGCCGGCGTCACTGTCCAATTTCGCCCTGTCCGCGGTACTGATCTTCCTGACCGGCTTCGCTTTTCAGGCCGCCGCCCAGCTCTGGGTCGGCCCGCTCATTGCCACCGCCGCCGACCAGCAGGGCCTCGCCCTTTTCTGCTACAGCGTGGCCAACTATACCGGCGCCCTTGTGGCGTGGCGGATCATGTTCCCGTCCTTACGCCGCAGCTGGGCGGTCGATCCGGAAACCCCGCCGGCCGCGGTCCCGCCGCCCCTGTCTTGGTCGAAGGCTCTGCGTTATGCCGCCGGCACGCTCGCGGTCGCCCTGCCCGTGCTCAGCCTCGTCAGTCTGGGCTGGACCTACCTCGTCGAGCAGCTCGACCTGCCTGTCACACCGCAGGATGTCATCGCGATTTTCGCCAACACCCGCTCGCCGCTCGTCATCGCGGCGATGCTGCTGGTGGCCTGCGTGCTCGCCCCGCTCTACGAGGAACTGCTCTTCCGCGCCGGGCTCTATCGCTTCTGCCGCCAGAAACTCGGCCGCAGCACCGCGCTGGTCATCAGCGGCGTCTGCTTCGGCGCTCTGCACGGTAACTGGGCGGGCTTCCTGCCGCTGGCGGTGCTGGGCATGGGCCTGGCCGTGGCCTACGAGGCCACCGGCTCCATCCGCGTACCGATCATCGCCCACGGCCTGTTCAACCTGAACACCGTGCTCGTCCTGCTGTCCGGCCTGCCGGAACTCGCGCAATGACGCCGTTCACCTCCACTCGTGCCCATTCCGTCGCCGCCCACGGCGAGCGAAAACTCATCACCGGCATCCGCCGGTGGTTGGGCCGCGCGTCGCCGGCCTCGCCCTTTGGGATCGGCGACGACTGCGCCGTCATCCCGCCGACGAGGCATCACCAGCTCGTCACGACCGACCCGGTGATCTGGGGCCAACACTTCGACGCGACCGTGTCCGCGCGGGCGGCCGGCGCCAAGCTCCTGAAGCGCAACCTGAGCGACATCGCCGCCATGGGCGGACGTCCGGTGGCCGCCGTGGTCTCGCTGGCCCTCGCGCCGAACACGAGCCTTCGCTGGCTTCGCGACTTTTATCTCGGTCTCGCGACAACCGCGCTGCGTTACCGGGTGAAGATCGTCGGCGGCGACATCACCCAGGGTCCGGCCGGCTTCTTCGGCGCGTTCCTCACCCTGCACGGCGAATCCACCGGCCGGCGTATCGTCACCCGCAGCGGCGCCCGGACCGGCGACTCAATCTACGTCACCGGCTCGCTCGGCGGCAGCCGGCTCGGACATCACCATGCCTTCAGTCCCCGGCTCGCCGAGGGCGCCTGGCTTGCCAGCCGACCGGAGGTCCGCGCCATGATGGATGTAAGCGACGGCCTTGCGAAAGACCTCGGTTCACTCACCCCGGATGCCCTGGCGCCCGCCCTCGACGCCAAGGCAATCCCCGTAAGCGCCGCGGCGCACCGTCGCGCCCGCACCACAAAGAAAACCCCGCTGGCCCACGCGCTGGGCGACGGCGAGGATTACGAGTTGCTGATCGTCGTCCGGGCCGGGGCCGCGAAGCTCGAGCGCGCCTGGCGGAAACGCTTTCCGCTACTCCCCCTGAGCCGCCTCGGCCGCTTCGTCGGAAAAAACCAACTGCCCGCCGGCGCCCTGCGACTGGCGGACTATCACGGCTATGAGCACCTCCGCTAAAAGGTGGAGCGCGTTGACCCCAACGCGCTTTCCGAGCCACCGTCTTGAGGTCAAGCCGCTCCTCCCATGAGCATTCTCGATCTGCTCAAAACCGGCATCACCACCGGGTCCGCGGCACAGACCCGCGCGCTCGCCGCCGAATTGGCTGCGGCGCTGCCGCCGGACCCCACGCTCGCGTTGCACGGCGACATGGGCGTGGGCAAGACCACCTTCGTTCAAGGCCTGGCCCAGGGCCTCGGCGTGCGCGAGCACGTCACCAGCCCGACCTTTGCCATTTACTCGGTTTATCAGGGCAACCCACGCAAGCTCATCCACCTCGACGCCTACCGGCTGGAGCAGGAGGCGCAGATCGAGCCGCTACTACTGGATGAGTTTCTCGTCAGCCCGTATGTGCTCGCGGTCGAATGGCCGGAGAAGACCGGCGCCTGGCTGCCGAAGGATGCGTGGCACCTGACGCTGTCGATCGTGGAGGGAGATAAGCATCGGGTGATTTTGAGGTAGGGGTCGTTGCCCCCAACGACCCAGGCGGTTGAGGGCAACCGCCCCTACCCGCCTCGGTGCGGTGACAAGCGCCGACCCCACCAAATAAAAAAGCCCGCTCTCACGAGCGGGCTTTGAGATTATCAGGCTTGGTTCTCGGGCTTCGATTCCTCGGCCGGAACAGGAGCCGCCGCTTCAGGCGCCGGCTCAGCCGGGGCGGCAGCTTCTGGGGCCGACTCAACCGGGGCGGACTCGGCCACAGTCTCGGTCGGTTTCGCTTCGGCGGTCGCCGTGGGAGGCGCATCCGGGAAGTCCACGGGATCGTGTTCCTCCTCACCGGACTCTGCCTTCTTGGCCTGCTGCGGCACCATCGGCGGCGGGGCGAAGAGCTTGCCGTCGGAGAACTCGGTCACGTAACCCTCCATGACGAGCCAGCGCAGGTCGTTGCTCATCTTGCGGAGCTTCTCGGTCTGTTCGGGCGCCAGGGCGGCGAACGGCGCCGCGGACGGCGTCGTGCCCTCAGCGGGCTTGCCCGCCGTAGCCTCGGCGGAGACTGGAGCGGCGGCCGGGGCCGCAACGGAGATTTCCACGCCGAGGAAGTTCTTCGGCAGGTCCTTCACGTGCACCATCGGGTTTTTCTCGATGAAGTCGATGAGGGTCGAGATGGTCTCGGAGAACACCTGGCCCGGAACGCGGAAGCGGCGCTTGACGGCGCACACATACGAAACGCCACGCGAGCCCTTCTTGAAGATGGTAAAACCCTCGCGGCGCAGACGGCCGCGGAGCGCGTTGGCGGTGTCGAGCGGGAAGCGGCGCTGGCGCTCCACATGGCCCTCAAGGGCGCGGCGGATCTCGCCCGGCGCCAGCTTCTCGATGAGCTTGCCGTGGAAGCGGACGCTATCGACGGCGCGTACCACCTTATCGCGGGCGTTGGCCAGCAGGTGCAGGCGGGCGTCCTCGATGTTGTCGAAGCTGATGACCTCAGTCGCGGCCGGGACTTCGGCCGCCGGGGCGGGCGCTTCAGCCGCAGGCACAGCTTCGGCGGGGGCAGCTTCGGCGGGGGCCGCGGCTGCTTCCAGCGGGGGCGTGGTGGCCACCTTGGCCACTGGCGGCTTCCAGGTGTAGCGGGTGGCCTTCTTCATCTTCTCCATCCACGCGGCGATGACCTCGGGCTCGCGGGCGGAGATGATGCTCTCGCGGAAACGCTCGAACGGCATGCGGCCGAGCTTGGCGGCGTGATGCTGCTGAAGGATCTGCTGGTAACGGTGGTGGTTAGGCGGCCCGAGCAGTTCCCCCGTGATGCCGCACTTGTTGATGATCGGGAAATTCCCCTTCGGGGCCTCGACTTCGACCTCCTGCATCTCGAAGAAGGCGCCCAGATTGTTGCCCAGCACGTGCTGGATGGCGGCGTCCTCGGTATCGAACGGCAGATGGTCGGGCAGCGACATGAACACCGGCGCGGGCTTGGCCGGCGCGGCACCCTCGGCCTGCTGGGGCCGCGCGCGCTGAACGACGATCACGAAGCGGTCGTTCTTCTCGAGCACGGCCTTGGTGATCTCGAACAGCTGGTAAGTGCGGCACGAGGCGCGCACGGCCTTCACCATCGCGGCGAAGCCGGTGTCCTCGGGATAGCAGGTCGCGACAAAATACGGGCTGACATACGGCGTGCGATCAAACGGCTGGCCGCCGCCCTCGTGGCGCTCGCCACCGCCGCGGAAATCGCGGCGCGGGCCGCCGGGGCCGCGCTCAAAGCGTCCGCCGCGATCGGGCCGGTCGCCGCCGGGCTGCTGGCCCTCGCGGGCGGGAGCGCCCGGGGCCTGACCCTGGCCGGGGCCGCCCGGACCACCGGGACCGGCCGGCTTGCGGAAGGCGCGACGGTCGCGCGAGGGCGCGCCATGCCCGCCGCCGTCATCCCGACGGGGGGGGCGGTCGCCGCGGTCGAAATCGCGTTCGCGACGGCCGCCGGGGGATACCGGCTTCACCTCGGTCCATTGGGTGCCGAAGTTAAAGGTCTGCAACTGACTGAGGTCGATTTTGTTCAACCCCTGCTCGTTGGGTTCGTTGGCAGGCTTGGAGTCGTCCATGAAAGGGCGGAAAACGGGCGTGGTTACCCGGTAAGTGTCGGTGGTGGGCTTGGTGTTCCGCTACGTCAGGTCGGGCGCGCGGTAAAGAGGCAGTCTGCCCCGGGAAGAAACCATGACGCAAGCGCATTTCGGGGCTTTACAAGCATCGGAGGATTTACCTAAGTCACCGCTCCCATCGTTGGAACGCTCGGGTGGTGGAATTGGTAGACACACACGTTTGAGGTGCGTGTGCCGTAAGGCGTGCAGGTTCGAGTCCTGTCCCGAGCACCAGCCTTCGCTCTGCCGGAGCTTCGGCTGGCAGGCCAGCTCCCGGATAACGGCGAGACTGGCGCCGCGCGGCGGCGAAGGCTGCCGGCCGAAGCCTTGGCGGAGGACGGCTTTTCACTCACCCTGTCAGCATGATCTACGTTTACCTGTTCGAGAGCGTGCATCAGCGACAGCAGCACTATGGCGGAGTGACCCACGACCTGAAGCAGCGCCTCGGGGATCACAATGAGGGTAAATCACCGCATACCCGTAAATTTAAACCCTGACACTTGGTCGCCTATATTGGATTGGCCGATGAGCAGACCGCCTATGCTTTCGAAAAATATCTCAAGAGCGGCTCGGGCAAGGCATTTCTCCGAAAGCGCTTCCTCAGAACGAAGCCGCCAGAGTCACTCTCGATATGACCCCCTTTCCCGCCCAAGGCATTTGACCATAGCGGGTTTCTGGCGATGCTGGCAGCCCGACGCATGACATCCGAAGCCATCAAGCAGGCCCTGCTCGATTCCTACGCCCGCGACGGTGGCATCAACCATCTCGATGGCGTCAACCTCCCCTCCCAGGATTGTGTGGCCGATCTGGCGCGTGATTTCATGCACGTCCTTTTCCCGGGTTATTTCCAAAGCACCAGTCTCGCCAAGAACGACGTGCCGGCCTGGCTGGACCGCGTGCTGGCCAAGATCGACGACCGCCTTTCCACCGAAATCGAGAAAAGCCTGCTCTTCGCCAAGGACCCCGCCCCGGCCGCCAACGCCCGCCGCATCGCCACCGGGCTCCTCAGCCGGTTGCCGGAGATCCGCCGCGTGGTGCAGACCGACGTGTCGGCGGCCTATACCGGCGACCCCGCCGCGCGCAACGTCGAGGAGATCATCCTCGCCTACCCGTGCGTGCTTGCCATCTCGCTCCAGCGCATCGCCCACGAGCTCTACCGGCTCGGCGTGCCGCTGCTGCCGCGCATGCTCACCGAATACGGCCACGAGCGCACCGGCGTCGACCTCCATCCCGGCGCGAAGATCGGCACCCACTTCTTCATCGACCACTGCGTCGGCGTCGTGATTGGCGAGACGGCCACGATCGGCAACCACGTGAAGCTCTACCAGGGCGTGACGCTTGGCGCGAAATCCTTCGAGGTCGACAACGCCGGCAACCCGGTGAAGGGCGTGAAGCGCCACCCCGACATCGGCGACCACGTGACCATCTACGCCCACGCGACCATCCTCGGCGGCGAGACGCACATTGGCGAACACTGCGTCATCGGCGGCAATGTCTGGCTGCTCGAGTCCGTGCCGGCCAACCGCATCGTCTACTTCAAGGGCGACGACCTCGTCGTCCGCCCGCGCCACCAGAAGGAACTGCTCGTCGCCGATTCGGCCGACTGGGTGATTTAAGAGAGTTATTAGTTGAGCGGTGAGAGTAGAGAGACGAAGCAGCCCGCTTTTTTTCCGGACTCTCAACTCTCAGCACTCAACTCTCATCCAGGGCGTGTCTTCAAAATCAACCAACTTGCCATCTGCCGATGGGGAGGGGCTTTACGCCCCGACGGTTTGGGCTTCGGGCATCATTGGTCGGGGCATAAAGCTCCTCCCCCACGATCTTGAAGACACCCCTTAATTTAAATCCTCTGCCGCTGCCCCAGCGCCCGCGCCACCTCGGCGGCGAAGAAAGGTCCGCGGTAGATCAGGCCGGTATAAAGCTGCACGAGCGTGGCGCCGGCATCGAGTTTTTCGCCGGCCGCCTCCTCGTCCATGATGCCGCCCACGCCGATGATCGGCAGGCGGCCGGCCGTGGCCCGGGCGATGTAATTGATGATCTCCGTCGCGCGCCGGCGCACCGGCGCGCCGCTCAGCCCGCCGGCCTCGTTCACCGTCGCGAAGAAGCCCGGTCGCGCGAGCGTCGTGTTGGTGGCGATGATGCCGTCGAGCCTCAGGTCGGCGATCACCTGCAGCGCCGCGTCGATCTGCGGGAAGGTGAGGTCCGGCGCGATCTTTAGCAGGAGCGGCCGGCGCGGTTTGCCCGCTGCGACCCGCGCCTGGTTCTCCGCCACGAGCGCGGCCAGCAGCGGCTTCAGCCACGACGCGTCCTGGAGCTCGCGCAGGCCGGGCGTGTTCGGGCTCGAGACGTTTACCGCGACATAATCCGCCTGGTCCGCCAGCAGGCGAAAGCTGCCCAGGTAGTCCTCCGTCGCCTGGTCCAGCGACGTGATCTTGCTCTTGCCGAGATTGATGCCGAGCGGGATGGACCGGGGTCCGGTAAATTGCGCGAGGTGCGCCGCGAGTGCCGCCGCGCCGTCGTTGTTGAAACCCATGCGGTTGATCACCGCCTGCTCGGCCGGGTAACGGAAGGCGCGCGGCCGCGGGTTGCCGGGCTGCGCGTGGAAGGTGACCGTGCCGATCTCGACGTGACCGAAGCCCAGCGCGGCGGCGGCGGGCCACGCGCGGCCGTTCTTGTCGAAACCGGCGGCGAGGCCGACGGCGTTGGGAAACTTCAGGCCGAACGCCTCGACGGGCCGGTGGAGCGCCGGATCCAGCCGGTGGACACGCTCCAGGAGCGCACATAGCGGCCGCACACGGCCGAGGCGCGCGAGCGCGTTGACGGCGACCTCGTGCGCATGCTCCGGATCGAGGCGGAAGAACGCCCTTTTGATCGCCTGTTGGTACAGCCAGCCCATGTGCCGCGGACGATGGCACCGGGTCGCCAACTTACAAGCACCGCGCCGGCCAAGGCCGGCGAAGTTTTTGGTCTTGTTATTTCGCCCCCCGGACCCACCCTGCCGCCGAAATTTGGCACCGGCGGAGCGCGCCGAAAGATTTTCCAACTTTCGGCGTTTCAAGATTTGACAAGGCCTCCACGTGGCCCATTTCGTGCAGCGAATTCAGCAACATCCTTATGGCGAAAGGTTCTCCTCAACTTGAATGGTGCATCGTGCGGCTCGGCGAAGACCACAATTGGTGGGTCGACGAGATCAGCGATCCCGTGCACTGGGATGTCGACGGCCTCAGCATCATCGACCCGCGCCAGGTGGACCATATCATCGAGCTGATCGAGCCACTGCGCGAGTTCGGGTTCGACTCCGACCTCTTCGAGCGCGCCCTCATCCCCTTCCGCATCACCAAGGACCTCGGCAAGGGCAAGGTCCGCCTCGCCCGCACCAAGCAGCCGCTGCTGGAGTCCGAGGAAAAGCTCTTCGCCCTGCCCGACGTGATCGACGAGGAGAACGGACCCTACGCCGATTTCCTCGACCATATCACCCGCCTGCGGGTGAAACTCATCAACGAGCTGCTCGTTCTCGAGGAAAAGCTGACCGTCGACGAGGTCGAGGACCAGCTGCGCGAGGCGCAAAACAACGACTTTATCGAGGGCAAGGCCGTTCACCTGTTCTCCGAGATCACCGCCATCCTCGACTTCATGCCCGCCGGCCACGGTGAGGACGACGAGGACGGCGACAAGGGTGCCGCCGAGGACGAGGATGACGATCTGCCCGAGGTCGAGGAAGAGGACGAGGAGAAGCTCAAGAACGACTCCTCCCTCAAGTGGGATGAGGACGACGAGGACGGCGACAAGGAAGAAGGTGAAGCCAAGCCCGGCGCCAAGGCCAAGGGCGACGACGACGAGGATGAGGAAGACAAGGATTCCGACGACGCCGAGGACGAGGACGAAAAGCCGACCCGCAAGCGCGGCCGGGGCTAAAAGCCTTGTTGCCACCATGCGGGCCAGCCGTCACTTACGGGACCGCATGTCATCCGTCCGCCTGCTTTCTGGGCTTTCAACCGAACAGGGCCCAGCTTGAGCCTGTTCCGCACCAAACCCATCGCAGAACTGCAGGCCGAAGCCCGGGCCGAGCACGGCTACAAGCGCACGCTCGGCCCGATTTCGCTGATCAGCCTGGGCATCGGCTCGGTGGTCGGCGCCGGCATCTTCGTGCAGGCCGGCCAGTCCGCGGCGCTCTACGCTGGTCCGGCCATCGCACTCTCGTTCATCGTCTCCGGCATCGCCTGCCTGTTCGCCGGCCTGTGCTACGCGGAGCTGGCCGCCATGATCCCCGTCTCCGGCAGCGCCTACACCTACACCTACGGCAGCCTGGGCGAGTTCTGGGCCTGGATCGTGGGCTGGTGCCTCGTCTTGGAATACCTGTTCTCCGGCGCCGCGGTGGCCGTGAGCTGGTCCGGCGCCTCGCGCGACATCCTGCATGAGTTCGGCCTCGCTCTGCCCACCTTCCTCGCCAGCGCCCCGCTCGACGTGGTCGACGGCCGGCTCGTGACGACCGGTACGCTCATCAATTTCCCCGCGGTCTTCATTTCGCTCGTCCTGACCTACATCCTCTACATCGGCATCAAGGAGTCGGCGAACTTCAACAACGTGATGGTGATCGTGAAGGTTGGCGTGCTGCTCGCCCTCATCGGCTACGGCATCTATTACTTCTTCGGCCACCGCGCGGCGGTCCTCGCCAACTGGACGCCCTTTGTGCCGGCGAACTCCGGCACCTTCGGCGAGTTCGGCTGGAGTGGCGTCTTCCGCGGCGCGGGCGCCATTTTCTTCGCCTACGTGGGCTTCGACTGCGTCTCCGCCGCCGCCCAAGAAACGAAGAACCCGCAGCGCGACCTGCCCATCGGCCTGCTGGGCACGCTGGCCGCCGTCTCGTTCCTGTTCATCGCTGTGTCGCTCGTCCTCACCGGCCTCGTCCACTACACGAAGCTCGACGTCGACGCCCCCTTCACCTTCGCCATGAAGCAGATCAACGCCCCGGCCTACTTCCGCTACCTCATCGAGGCCGCGACCATCGCCGGCCTGACCTCCGTCATCCTCGTCTCCCTGCTCGGCCAGCCGCGCATCTTTTACGCGATGGCGCGCGACGGCCTGCTACCCGCCTATTTCGCCAAGATCCACCCGAAATACGGCACGCCCCACATCACGACCTGGATCACCGGCATCGGCTGCGCGGTCATCTCCGGTCTCTTTCCGCTCAATGTCCTCGGCGAACTCGTCTCCATCGGCACCCTGCTCGCCTTCTCACTGGTCTGTGCCGGTGTGCTCGTGCTGCGCAAGACCCAGCCCAACCTCCCCCGCCCCTTCCGGACGCCGTGGGTTCCCGTCGTGCCGGTACTCGGGGTGTTGATCTGCGTTGCCCAGATGTTCTCCCTGCCGGCGATCACCTGGCTCAACCTCACCGTCTGGATGGGCCTCGGTTTCGTGGTCTACTTCGGCTACAGCCGGAAACACTCCAAGCTGGCCCGGCCAAACGGCTAGGACCGCGCGGCTTGAGTTCGTCGCGCGCGCCCCTCTGCTTTCGTCATGGACTTTCATCCCGCCAGCGCCGGCTCGCTCGCCGCGTTTGTCGCCATCCTCGTGGCGGTGATCGTCGCTTTCCTGGGCGCTGTCCATCGTGCCTGCCGGAGCGCCCAGGCCGTGACCCTCGCCGCGCTCGCCCTGGCGGTCTGGCTGGGCAGTCTTGCCCTGCTGGTGGCGAGCGGCCGGATGACCGGCCTGCCGTTTTCCGGCCTGCCGTTTTTCTTTGGCCCAATCCTCTTGGTTTGCGTGGTGGCCGCGCTCTCTCCTTTTGGCGGCAAACTCGCGGCTGGTGTGCCGCTCGCCGCCTTGGTCGGCTTCCAAGCCTTCCGCCTGCCGCTCGAACTCGTGCTCCACTCCTGGGCCGCGCAGGGCACCATTCCGGAAACCATGACCTGGACCGGACAGAACTGGGACATCATCAGCGGTAGCGTCGCCCTGCTCGCCGCGCCGCTCGCCGGGCGTTACCCCGTGGCGGCGCGGATCGCCAATATCGTCGGCTTCGCGCTGCTCTTGAATGTCATGCGGGTGGCCATTCTGTCCTCGCCCGTTTCGTTTGGCTGGGGTCAGCAGCCGCCGTTGCTGCTGGCGCTGCACCTGCCTTACGCCCTCATCGGCCCGGTGTGCGTCGGCGGCGCGCTGTTCGGACACGTGGTGCTGACGCGAAGGCTCTGGTCGGGGAATTAATTCAGCAGCCATGAACCCAGGAATTATTCCGGGTTTCCTGGCTTCTGCATACCTCACCCCTTCAACGCCCGCGCCACGTCCTTGGCGAAATAGGTCAGGATCATGTCCGCGCCGGCGCGCTTGATGGCCAGTAGCGACTCGTCGCGACAGCGCGCGAGGTCGAGCCAGCCGAGCTTGGCGGCGGCGTGGATCTGGGCGTATTCACCGGAAATCTGATAGGCGGCGACTGGCACCTGCGTGGCATCGCGGACCTCGCGGATGATATCGAGGTAGAGCCCGGCGGGCTTGACCATGACGATGTCGGCCCCCTCGGCGACATCGAGCTGCACCTCGCGGAGCGCCTCACGGCGGTTGGCGGGATTCATCTGGTAGGTGGCCTTGCTGAGCAGGCGCGTGTCGGCGGCCTTGGCGCTGCCGACCGCCTCGCGGAACGGCCCGTAATAGGCCGAATTGTATTTCGCCGAATAGGCCAGGATACCCGTACCGGAGTGGCCGGCGGCGTCGAGGGCCTTGCGAATCGCGCCCACACGGCCGTCCATCATGTCGGAGGGGGCCACAAAATCCACGCCGGCCTCCGCCTGCAGCACGGCCATCTCGCACAGGATCGCCACCGTGCGGTCATTCTCCACATCGTCCGTGGCCTCGGTCAGCACGCCGTCGTGACCGTGGCTGGTGTAGGGATCAAGGGCGACATCGGTGATCACCGTCAGCTCCGGCACAGCGGCCTTCACGGCGCGGACCGCGCGGAGGATGAGGGTTTTCGGGTTCAGTGCCTCGGTGCCCTCGGCGTCCTTGAACCTGGCCTCGAGTTTGGGGAAGAGAGCGACCGCGGGAATGCCCAGTTTGTGCAGCTCGCGACATTCGCGGACCAGGTCGGTGATGGTGAGACGGCTGACCCCCGGCATGGAAGTGATGGGCTCGGGCCGGCCCTTGCCTTCCACCACGAACAGCGGGGCGATGAGGTCGGCCGCCCGCAGGACAGTCTCCTCGACGAGGGCGCGGCGGCTGGGCAGCCGGCGCAGGCGGCGGGGACGGTGGGTCAGGTCGAGCTTGTGATTTTTGGCCATGGGAGGGGTAAGACCGGTATTAAACCACTTATCGGGGCCAGTTCACGCTAATCTTTTGGGCAGAAATTGCGGATTGCTGGGCGTGGATGGCCATAATCCGTGATTGAAAGTTCGGCCCTTTTTGCGCCTTTTGGGGCCTCTTCCCTGCCTCATGCCCATCCGGCTCCACGAATCCCTCTCCCGCCGCCTCCGCGAACTCAAGCCCGCCCAGCCGGACGGCGTCTTCCGCTTCTACAACTGCGGTCCGACCGTCTACGCCCCGGCCCACATCGGCAATTTCCGCACCTTCATTGTCAACGACGTCATCCGCCGGCTGCTCGAACTCGAGTTCGGCCCGGACAAGGTGAAGCACGTCCGCAACCTGACCGACGTCGACGACAAGACGATCAAGCGCGCCCAAGACGAGAAGCGTCCGCTCGCCGAGTTCACGAAACAATGGACCGACAAATTCCACGCCGACTGCGCCGCGCTCAACTGCCTGCGCCCGCACGTCGAGCCGGCCGCCACCGGCCACATCAAGGAACAGGTCGACATGATCGACGTGCTCATGAAGAAGGGTAACGCCTACCGCGCGGCCGATGGCTCCGTCTATTTCAAGGTCTCCTCGTTCGACGACTATGGCAAACTCAGCCGCGTGAAGGAACGCGAGCTGCAGGTCGGCGCCACGCTCAAGGTCGCGGCCGCCGATGCCGACGAGAAAGAGGATGTCAGCGACTTCGCCCTGTGGAAAGCGCACAAGCCCGACGACGGCGCCAACGCCTGGGACAGTCCGTGGGGCCGCGGCCGGCCCGGCTGGCACATCGAGTGCAGTGCGATGAGCAAGAAACACCTTGGCGAGACCATCGACCTCCACAGCGGCGGCGTGGACCTGCTGTTCCCGCACCACGAGAACGAAATCGCCCAGAGCCAGTGCTGCAACGGCACGCTGCTCGCCCACCACTGGTATCACAGCGAACACCTCCTCGTGGACGGCAAGAAGATGTCCAAGTCGCTCGGCAACCTCTACACGCTCGACGACCTCAAGGCCAAGGGCTTCAGCCCAATGGCGCTCCGCTACGCCCTGCTCGCCGGCCACCCGCGCAAACAACAGAACTTCACGCTCGATTCCCTGCATGCCGCGGAGAGCGCTGTGAGTAATAAGCTAGCTCAGTGGATTCTACATGCTGCGCTTTCCACTCACAGCGAAGGCATCTCTGAGGCAGATTACGCTCAAGCCAAGAAAGCGTATTCTGGCTGGCATCACTTTCATGAAGCCATTGAGGCTTTGCAGGATGACCTGAACTTTCCCGCGGCACTAGGAAGCATCTTTTCTGCTCTAGAGAAAACCAAAGGGCGCAAGCTGACTCAAGGAGAGCGAATTGAACTAGAGCGAATCATCGAACTCATTCTTGGCGCGATTCCCGGAGTCATTGAGACGCCCAAAGCCGACGTCCCCGCCGCCATCACTGCCCTCGCCGACCGGCGCTGGGCCGCGAAGCAGGCCAAGGACTGGGCCGGTGCCGACGCCCTGCGCAAGGAACTCGCTGCCGCCGGCTGGTCCATGCTCGACGGCAAGGACGGCTACAGGCTGGAGCCGCTTAAGAAATAGCCCGCAGCCTGCGGTGAACCTGCCAAACCGGTCCATGCTCGAGGGTAGAGATGGCTCCAAGCTGGAGCCGGTAGGGCGAATCCTCCGGATGAGCCGCGCCTCGTCGGGCACGTCTCGCGCGTTTCAGACCCAGCCTGCAATCTCACTGAACGAACGCCGCCCCACCCTCCGCAAGTCGGCCACTTAAAGGTGACTGCTCGAAAGTGCTCACCCTTGGATGTTCACTGTTGAAGCCTGGCATGCGCACAACCCGGACGATGTCGCCGAGTTTGAAAAGCAGATGCGGCGCAAAGTGCATTACGTCATCAAGCCCGAATACCTTTGGACCAGCATCGCCAACATGGCCCGCAAGCAGAAAGGGGAACTGCTGGACACCCTGCAAGCGGGCTTTAAACACATCCAGAACGACTCCTTCGAAACCACCTTCGAAGGGCTGTTCTCCGAGATCGATCTAGCCTCCCCTAAGCTGGGGAAGACCTATGCCGACCGCAACGCCAAGCTCTGCGGCATCATCGCGGCGATTGATAAAGGTCTGGCGGAGTTCTCGACGGACAGCGACGCGCTGGGCGATGCCTATGAATACCTGATCGGCCAATTCGCCGCCGGCTCCGGCAAAAAGGCGGGCGAATCGAAGCGCAGCGGAGATAGCCAGTCGCAGGCTGCCCGATGGGCGAACGAAGTGAGGCAATTCTACACCCCGCAGCAGCTTTCCGACATCCTCTCCGCCATCGACACCCTCGACATGATAAACCCCGGCCTGTATGGCTCTAACGCTAACATCGGCACTTACTTCCCCGACACCTTCCGCCGCGACCTCTCAATCGCTTTCCCATCTCCAACCCGCTTTCTGAAGGCCGCCTGATTCCATGAACGGACCCGCCAAATTCAACAACGTCGTCAGCTTCCTCTGGGCGATTGCCGATCTGCTCAACGGCGCTTTCCAGAAGAGGGAGTTTCAGAAAATCATCCTCCCGTTGACCGTCCTGCGCCGCCTCGACTACGCGCTGGAAGCGACCAAGGCCAAGGTGCTGGAGAACAAAGTATGAAGGATGAATTATGAACGATGAACGAGAGAAGCCGCCTGATCTGAGTGAGAGGACAAAAGTTTTCGCGCTTCGTGTGATCAAAATGTTTTCTGCGCTGCCCAAGACCGAAGTGGCCAGGGTGCTAGGAAAACAGGTGCTCCGCTCCGGCACCTCTGTCGGAGCCAACTACCGTGAGGCGCACCGCTCCCGTTCCAAAGCCGAATTCATCGCCAAAATCGGCGACTGCCTCAAAGAACTCGATGAGACTGCCTATTGGTTGGAACTCTTGGTGGATTCCGAAACCGTGCCCGCACCCCGACTCGAAGGATTGCAAGACGAGTGCCAGCAGCTTCTGGCCATCTTCACCACGATCTCGAAAAACGCCAAGAGGGGAAATGATGAAGGTTGAAGGATGAATGATGAAAACTTCCAATCCATTGTGCGCCAGCGCTTTCTTCCTTCATCATTCATCCCTCATCATTCATCCTTCATAATGCAGCCCTTCATAATTCATCCTTCCTCCTTCATCCTTGTGCTTAAGTCCCTCGCCCATTTCCAAACGCTCCCGCTCAAAGACGCCACCCGCCAGCTTCACCACGATCTCGAAAAACGCCAAGAGGGGAAATGATGAAGGCTGAAGGATGAATGATGAAAACTTCCAATCCATTGTGCGCCATCGCTTTCTTCCTTCATCATTCATCCCTCATCATTCATCCTTTATAATGCAGCCCTTCATAATTCATCCTTCCTCCTTCATACTTTTCACCATGCTCGGGAGCACCCTTTCCAATGACCAGTTGTCGGACAAACGCTTCGACTTCCAGTTCGACAATCCGCCCTACGGCGACGAGTGGAGCAAGGACTACGACGCCGTCACCGCCCGCGAGCCCAGGCAAAACAACACCAGCGTCCGCCAGAGGCTCGGCCAGAGCGGCCTCAAACCGGAAACCCTGCCGCCACTGCTTCCTTCATCCTTCTCCCTTGCCACTTTTCAACGCGGCCAGCTCGGCGACATCAGCATCTACGGCCTTCTCGCCGCTTAACCCATGAACGAAGCCGACACTTGCAGAAAATACGTCGTCCCACTGCTTCAGGCAGCGGGTTGGGAAATTGCGCCGTTCAGCATCGCGGAGCAGCGCGTGTTCACGAATCCGAAGGGTCGCGTTCGAATCGTTGGGGGCAAAGTGATTCGCGGAAAACCAAAGCGCTCCGACTACCTCCTCCGCTACCGGCCGGACTTCCCGATTGCCGTGGTCGAAGCCAAAGCGGACTACAAGACGCCCGGCGCGGGTCTCTCGCAGGCCAAGGAATACGCTGAGATCCTGGATTTGAAATTCGCCTATTCGACCAATGGCAAAGGCATCGTCGAGTTCGACTACACCACGGGAATTGAGCGGAGCGTCGATTCCTTCCCGACAGCCGGTGAACTTTGGAGCCGCTTGAACGGCGCCGCTCCGCTTCCCGCGCCGTCACAGGAGCGCGTCTTGGCTCCGTTCCACCCCGACCCGGAACGTCCGCCCCGCTACTACCAGCAGATCGCGATCAACCGTTCAGTGGATTCCATCATGCGCGGCAAGAATCGGATTCTCATCACGATGGCGACCGGCACCGGCAAAACCGTCGTCGCCTTCCAAATTTGCTACAAGCTTTGGTCCACCCGCTGGAACCGCTCGAATGATCCCGTCAAACGCCCGAAGATTCTCTTCCTCGCCGACCGCAACATCCTCGTCGATGACCCGAAGGACAAAACCTTCGTCACGTTCGGTGACGCCCGGCACAAGATCGAGAACGGCGAGGCTGTCAAAAGCCGGGAGATGTATTTCGCCACTTACCAGTCCATCGCCGAGGACGAGAGACGGCCTGGACTCTACAAGGAATACGCCCCGGACTTCTTCGACCTGATCATCATTGATGAGTGCCATCGCGGCAGCTCGCGGGAGGAAAGCAACTGGCGGGATATTCTGGAGCACTTCAAGCCTGCGGTGCAGCTCGGCATGACCGCCACGCCTCTCCGGCGCGACAACAAGGCGACCTACCGATACTTCGGAAACCCGATCTACCAATACAGCCTCCGCCAAGGGCTCGCGGACGGCTTCCTCGCTCCCTACCGCGTGCATCGCGTGGTCACGTCCGCCGACGCCACCGGCTGGCGACCCACGAAAGGCGAGCTTGATAAACTCGGGCGCGAAATTGCCGACGAGGAATACCACACGCCAGATTTTGAAAAGCGGCTGTCGCTTCGTCCCCGCTCGGAAGCCATCGCGAAGCACCTCACAAATTTCCTCCAACGAACCAACCCCTACGACAAGACCATCGTCTTCTGCGTGGATCAGGAACACGCGGACGAGATGCGGCAGCTTCTCAACAACCTGAGCCCTGACATCGCGAAGAAGCACCCGGACTACGTTTGCCGGGTCACCTCCGACGAAGGCCAAATTGGCAAGGGACATCTTGGTCGTTTTCAAGAACTTGAAACGGAGACGCCAGTAATCCTCACAACCTCACAGCTTCTCAGCACCGGCGTGGACGCGCCCATGGTGAAGAATGTCGTCCTCATCCGCGTTATCGGCACGATGACGGAGTTCAAGCAGATCATCGGACGCGGCACGCGCCTTCGGGAAGACTACGGCAAGTTCTACTTCAACATTCTCGACTACACCGGCACGGCCACCCGCCATTTTGCCGACAAGGAATTTGACGGAGATCCGGAGTTTATTTCCGAAGAAGAGATCGACGACGAAGGCAATACGATCACGACGACTGTTGTGGACCCTGGCCCTGATCCCGAGGGGGAGGACGACGGAGATGATGACGAAGAAGTGATCGTCGATCCGGAGCCTCCTGTCATCATCGAACCACCGGTCCTGAATGAAGATCCTGGGAAATACTACGTGGTGAAAGGCAAGGTCAGCATTGCAACCCATCTCACTCAGGATCTTGGAGCGGATGGAAAGCAGCTTCGGGCTACCGAGTTTCGCGACTACACGAGCGAAATCGTTCGCTCGCTCTTCGTCGATCTAGCCGAGTTCCGCCACGGCTGGGCCGACCCCGACCGCCGCGCAGAAATCGTCCGTGAGCTGGAAGCAAAGGGAATTAGCGTTGCCGAAGCGGGAGAAGCGTTTGGCAACCCCGAGGCCGACCCTTTCGACCTGCTTTGCCACATTGCGTGGAACGCTCCTGTTCTCACGCGCAAGGAACGCGCCGCGCGTCTGCGCAAGGACACGCCCACCTTCCTCGAACAGTATGGCGAGCAAGCCCGCCAGATACTCGACACGCTGCTCACGAAATACGCGGAACACGGCCCGGCGGAGTTCTCGGTCCCCGATTCATTGAAAGTCCCACCGATTTCCGACCTCGGAAACGTCTCCGAAATCATCCAGCGCTTCGGCGGAGCCGATCAACTCCGCGCTGCCGTCACCAAACTCCAAGAACTCCTTTACGCCGCCTAATCGGAACCGCTCATGCCCAAGAAATCATCAGACACTCTCACTAAAACCCCGCGCCAGAAGAAGGCCGCCGCGCCTGTGACCACCGCCCAGCGCCTCGGCGGTCTCATCAAGTCCGCCCGCCAGATCATGCGGAAGGACAAGGGCCTAAATGGCGATCTCGACCGCCTCCCGCTCTTCACCTGGATTCTCTTCCTCAAATTTCTCGACGACATGGAAATCGCCGGCGAAGGCGAGGCGAAGCTCGGCGGGAAGAAATACAAGCCCGTCATCGAGCCACCCTACCGCTGGCGCGATTGGGCGACCAAGGCCGACGGCATCACCGGCGACGAACTGCTCAAATTCATTTCGCAGGACGAGACGATGCGGCCGGACGGCACCAAGGGCGCGGGCCTCTTCGCCTACCTGCGCGGCTTGCAATCCGAGTCTGGCAAGGCCCGGCAGGATGTCATCGCCAACGTGTTCAAAGGCGTCACCAATCGCATGGAATCCGGCTACCTCCTGCGCGACGTCATCAACAAGGTCAGCGGCATCCACTTCACCGCCAGCGAGGAGATGCACACCCTCAGCCGCCTCTACGAAAACATGCTGCGCGAGATGCGCGACGCGGCGGGCGACAGCGGCGAGTTCTACACCCCGCGCCCGGTGGTGAAGTTCATGGTGGACGTGACCCGGCCCAAGCTCGGCGAGACCGTGCTCGACCCTGCCTGCGGGACCGGCGGCTTCCTCGTCGAGGCCTACGACCACCTCGCCGCCAACTGCAAATCCGTCGCCGACCGCCGCGTGCTCCAGCAGGAGACGCTCTTCGGGCAGGAAGCCAAGCCGCTGCCCTACATGCTCGTGCAGATGAACCTCCTCCTGCACGGCCTAGAATACCCGAACATCAAATACGGCAACACCCTCGCCGTGAAGGTCACGCAAATCGGCGACGCCGACCGCGTGGATGTCATCCTCACCAACCCGCCCTTCGGCGGCGAGGAGGAGCGCGGCATCCTGAACAATTTCCCCGCCGACAAGCAGACCGCCGAGACCGCGCTGCTCTTCCTCCAGCTCATCATGCGCAAGCTCAAGCGCCCGGCCCGCGGGACGCCGGGACGCGCCGCCGTCGTCGTGCCCAATGGCACCCTCTTCGGCGATGGCGTCTGCGCCCGCATCAAGGAGGAGATGCTCAAAGACTACAACCTCCACACCATCGTCCGCCTGCCCGAGGGCACCTTCGCGCCCTACACCGACATCCCGGCCAATCTCCTTTTCTTCGACCGCTCCGGCCCCACCCAGGCCATCTGGTATTACCAGGTGCCGCTGCCCGAGGGCCGGAAGAAATACACGAAGACCATGCCCATGCAGGTCGAGGACCTGGCCGCGTGCAAGGAATGGTTCACCGCGAAGAAGCGCGTCGAGAACGATCAGGCGTGGAAGATTGATTTCAAAGCCCTGCTCGACAAGGCCGTGGCCGAAGCCACCCCGCATTGGGACACCGCCCGCGAAGCCAATACCCGCGCCCACAAGCTGGAACGGCAGGCCAAAGAAACGAAGGACGAACTCCGCGCCAACGGCAAGGACGTCGCGCAAAAGACCAAGCTCCAGTCTCAGATGGTCGAACTCGAAGCCGCCGCCGCGAAGGAGCGGAAACTTGAGTCCGACGAACAGGGCGCCGGGGACGCCATCTACTGGCCGCTCTTCAACCTCGACCATAAGAACCCGAACAGCGCCGACGCCCTCGAACACCGCCCGCCCCGCGAACTCGTCACCAGCATCCTCGACAAGGAGCGCGAAATCCTCCGGCTCATGGAAGAGATTCAAACCGAGGTGGAGGCGCTCGCGTGAAGAACGGGTGGAGCGAGGTATCGCTGAGGGACATTGCGACGCTGACGCGACGCCAGGTGTTGGTTGAAGCCGGCTGCTCGTATCCCGAAGTCGGCGTTCGCTGCTTTGGGAAGGGTCTGTTCCACAAGCCACCGAGAACCGGCTTGGAGGTCGGCGACAAAAAACTCTTCGCTCTACGGCACGGCGATTTCGTAATTCAAGTCACGTTTGCTTGGGAGGGCGCGGTCGGAATAGTTGCCGAAGCCGATCAGAGTTTCTTCGGGTCTGTTCGCGTTCTGACGTTCGAGGTTGAAGCTGAACGTTGCGAACGGCGGTTCTTGCTCTGGTATTTCCGGACGAAAGCTGGTGTGGATCAACTTGCCCGAATCAGCCCCGGTTCTGCCGGTCGCAACAGAGTGCTCGCAATCGGAAGGCTGGGGGAAGTTCGCATCCCCCTGCCGCCGCTGGCGGAGCAGCAGCACCTTGTCGCCCACTTGGACGCCATCGAAGCCCGCCTCACCCGCGCCCAAAAGCTCCGAGAGGAACAAGAAGTGGAACTCCAAGCCGCCCTGCGCTCCGCCTTCCACCAACTCGAAGCCCGCGCCGAGTGGAAGCCAGTGTCTGAAGTCGCGCCTCTCGCATGGCGGCAAATCACCATCGACCCGGAAGCCAGCTACACTGAGTATGGCGTGCGCAGTTTCTACAAGGGTATATTCCTTCGCCGCAAAGTTCCCGGCTCCGCGTTTAGCTGGCAGGAACTCTACCGTCTAAACACGGGCGACATCGTTTTCAGCAACATCATGGCTTGGGAAAAAGCTATTGCGGTCGCAGGACCAGAGCAAGACGGCTGGGTCGGCAACCACCGGATGCTCGTGTGCGAGCCACGGCGAGACTTGGTTCTGCCGAGCTGCCTGCATCACTATTTCATGACCGCGGACGGCTTCGCCAAAATTCTAAAAGCATCGCCGGGGACAGCAGCCCGCAACAAAACCCTCAAGGCGGACCGCCTGATGGAGATTGAAGTCCCCGTTCCACCGCTGGCGCAGCAACAAGCCTTTGACGCGCTTTGCCAGCAAGTCGCGCAGCTCCGCTCCACTCGTCCGTCTCACGTCGCGGAACTGAATGCCCTTTTCCCTTCGCTGCTCGACCACATCTTCAATTCGTGAGAACACATGGCGGACTGCACCTATCTCAAACACGTCGTCGAACCCTTCATCGTCACGTGGGTGTCGATGAGGATTGGCGTCCCGCTCACCCCGCCGCCGCGTCACCGTCGGACCACGCACGGAAGCGCTACAAGCTGGCGGTGGATGCCTCTTTGAACGCGTTGGGCAGCCCCTCCAAGGCGTTGGTGGCTTTCACCGACGTAGTGAAGGACGCCAAGGACGGCCAGGAATACACGGAAGCGAAGATGAACGGCTTCCCCGAGGCCGCGACGGGGGACATTGAGAAAAGGATGAATGATGAATTATGAATGATGAAGTGGGGCAACTTTTTCCCCTTTTTTCATCTTTCATAATTCATCCTTCAACCTTGCTCCCGGCGGCGGGCTTGGAGGCGTTTGCCAAGGAGGCGTGATGGCTCTGAAGCACCAACGGTGCGAACCATGCCAGCCCAGGGCAACGCCCTGGGTTTGAATTGAGAAAGGACAAAGCCCTGAAGGGGCGCGACAAGATGAGGCCGCCCTTTCAGGGCTTTAATTTTTTTGTTTCCCACGACCCAGGGCGTTGCCCTGGGCTGGCATGTTTGCGGGCCTTTGGCCCTCAGCGCATGTCCGCCTCGACAAGTGCATGACAGGCTCTAACACCTCGTTTACCGAAGACGAGGCG